>Ga0155659_116_pt1 | contig 86218 bp, 69 predicted proteins | sample RifCSPlowO2_01_FD_107316 | JGI IMG/M metagenome (GOLD analysis project Ga0155659, IMG submission 107316) | Candidatus Kerfeldbacteria bacterium RIFCSPLOWO2_01_FULL_48_11
CGCGCTCCTTGGCATGGCGGCGCTTGATGAGCCGGTGCTCACTGAGATCAACATCTTTCTGGAAAGTCATGAGCTCGAGCCGGAGTTGAAACTCTATCTCATACGTGCGGTGGCGCATCTCGGGGCGACGGAGTATGCGGCGTCCATGCTTCAGGATATTTTGGACGAGCATGCGAATGTTTCCGATCCTGTGACCGAAGTCGCGCTTGGCGAGGACCACGACGACTACGTCGAGTACACGTACCAAGCGGCAATAGTCGCAGCCGCCGTGTCTTCCGATCAGGCTCCGCTTCTGTATCGGTATGTGACGACTACGCCGGCCACCTTCCATCTGAATGCGTTGGACCAGCTAGCGTATATCCAGACGGCATTGCCACTTTTGAGTGGAGACCCGGTGAGTTTTTCCTACACGCTCGACGGCGAATCACACGATGTAACTCTCGCGCGCGAGGATACGTTCAGACTATCGGTCGTCCCTGAACAACTCGAAAATCTTACCTTCTCTGATATCAGCGGTACTGTCGGACTCGTCGCGAGCTATGAAGAACCGGTCGATCTCGCAACCGTAGAGACAGATCCGAACCTGAGAATTAGCCGGCGCTATGAAGTGAATAGCCGCGGGACAACCACGTTCCATGCCAATGACATCGTGAAAGTCATCCTTTCACCGAGCATCAACATAAAGGCGATAGATTCCGAATATCAGATTACCGACTACCTGCCCGCAGGATTAAAGCTGCTCACCAACCTGTCTTCGAGAGACTTGTCGTACGACCGGCTTCTCGAATTCCCCTATGAGATCAATGGCCAGGTCGTGAAATTTTGGAGCGGCAAACCGCGTAGTGCAGAGTTTTTCTACTACGCGATCGTCACCGGGAAAGGGGAATTCGTCGCTGAAGCGCCGAAAGTGCAGGGTTTCGTCGCGACAGGGAGCGTGAACTACGGGACGACCGAACGGGTCATTATCGAATAGGAACTATGCTGAAGCGCTGGTATGCGGGTCTATTGGTCATCGCTGTCTGCGCTGTCGCTGGTGCGGTCTATTATTCGGTAGAGTCAAGCGGTGCCATCGATGTGGCCGTAACGTATGGGGATGAACCACGTGTGCTTGACTCGAAATTCTACTTTGAGAAGCAGTTTACCCGTTCGGTAGAATCGGCAGCAACGAACGATGCGGTATTCCCGCAATCGCGTATCAGGGGCGGGATTATTCCCCACGACGTGACCCAGGGCCAGATCATTGCCCACTTTTTCCGTGAGCTGGAGAAAAATCCCCCGAAACGGATCATCCTCGTTGGCCCTAACCACTACGAACGCGGTGGAAGCATGGTGCTGACGACATCAACATCCTGGAGATCTGGGGCGGGCACGATACACGCTGATCGGGATGCGGTACGTTGGCTTGTCGACAATCACTACGCGGTTGAAGATGATGAGGTAGCAGTTGACGAACACTCTATTGCAGGAATCACCCCGTACATTTCACACTATCTGCCTGAGGCACGAGTGATACCGCTGATGCTGAAAGCCGAAGTTCGTCTCAACGAAATTCAGTCCATCTCGCGAGCGCTCGATGAGTTAGTTGACGACGAGACAGTCGTCATCGCCGCCGTGGACTTCTCGCATTATCTTACTGCCGATGAAGCTTCACGAAACGATATCGTGACTGAACAGGCGTTGCAGACATTTGACTATAAAAATATGCTTTCATTCGGCCCTCGCTTTAATGATTATATGGACTCACCCGGCAGTATTGCCTTGCTCCTCTACTGGTTGACGTCACAGGGTATAACGAAGTATGAACTGATTGAACATACCAATTCCGGCATCCTTACCGGCGATATGACGAGCCCGGTAACAAGTTATTTTGAAGTCGTCTATTACTAGACCGACAACTAGCTCATTACTAGATATTAGTTACTAGTGACTAAGTTACTTTGAAAGGGGGTGATATATATGCGTAAATTACTTATTCTGATCATTGCTACGTTCGTCGTATTCGGCTTTTCCGCGACCGCTCAGGCCTTCGAGTACAAGTCGATGATGCGAATGAATGGCGTCGCGGCATTTGCAGATTGGTATTCTGAAGATGAAGGAACTTCTATCTACTCATACCTGCAGGTCGTTGAGACCAAGTCAGGTACTGATGTGATGTTCTTCACATGCACCGAATGGGTGGAGGGCGATGAGAACTTCTCGTCATGCAAAGACGGTTATCTGTTTACTACGGACGACGTCTTCTCAGTTGATAAGAAGTTAAACACAGCCACCCTCTCAGTGGCTGACCTTGAACTCTGGGACTGGAATGCCGGGACGTTTGAATTCGTGACGCTCGAAGCAGTGTGGAACGGTACTGGGGATCTCATGAAGGGAAGCTTTAAAGTAGTTGACAAATTCGACAACGTCACACAGAAGTTCAGCGACCGCTCAACGATGCGTGACGCTATGGCAAATGCTGAAGTAGGCGGAATGGATCTCGGCGACAGCGTGTATGGCGGCATCGCCCAGTTCCGCGACATGGAGATATTCATGGTGAAATAGTGAACATCAATTGCAAACAAAGACGGGGATGAACACTCCCCGTTTTTGTTACTAAAAGACAAAGGCGTCCCGAGAGTGGGGCGCCTGTCCGAAAACTGGAAGACGATGTCAGGCAGTTGCCGGCTGAACGGTGATTGACCGTGCGTTGAGATGTGGCCCAGCTCCTGTGTGCCACGTCTGTTGGGTTGCTCTACGTTCAAGCACAAGCGGAGATCCCTCAATGGTGAGAAACTCCTCTTGGCCCGTCTCGAGTCGGCTGAAACCGACTGCGACTTCAACTACTCCCGTAAACGTGCTTCCATCGACGTTCACGATGACTCTGTCTCCCTTCTGAAAAGGGCACATAGGTACTCCTTCACTTTGGGTGTTTGTCTCGGTTAGTTCAATCGTAGTAGAGCGGGTCGGGTTCGTCAACGGTGGTATCGCCACTGCCCCAGATTCACGCAATGTTCAGGTGGGAACCCCTTTTCTCATTGTGAATGATAAGTTCCCAGAAAGGTGTATCTATGCTATTCTCCATCCATAACGGTCGAACATTTTGTTTATCAAATAAGTAAGATAGGTCGTACATATATGAAAATGAACATCCTCGATTGGATTACGTTTATCCTAGTCATTATTGGCGGTTTGAACTGGGGCCTGGTCGGTGCTGCAGACTTTGACTTGGTTGCAGAAATCTTTGGCGCTGATTCAAGCATTGCCATGGTTATCTACATCCTCGTCGGCATATCAGCACTCTACATGTTGGTCATGATGGCGATGAAGAGCAAAGGCGGAATGGAAATGAAGAAAGAGGCGCCGCCACAGCAGGGATCGCAAATGAACTAGTCAGGTTTTTTGAAAAGAATACATTTCAATGGCCCCGGCCAAAATCAGCCGGGGTTCATTGGTTTTCATTTATTACCTCCAAGAGCAGCCCGCGCTCGGTAGTTTATTAAAACTCCACCTGTGTTACTAAGCGTTTGAGCTCGTTTTCGTCAGCGTTCACAGTCATAATCCGCTTCCATTCGTCATAGTGCACATTGCCGGTTGGGCGGTTGAAGGATTCCTGTGTGTGCGGGAAGCAGCGCTTCACGATTTTCTGGAAGTCTGTAAACGAGGGTTTCTCAAAAAGTGGGTGCCGTGATTCAAACATCTTAACAATACGAGGGAAATTTTTTTCTCTTGATGACAGGTAGAGAGCATAATATTCAGACGGCGAGATCACGGTGCCATAGACAGGATCCTCGATTGGCGTGATAAAACTCGCGTTGCCAGCGTAGATTTCATGCAAGGCTTCGCCGAACGCGTCCATTTTATCGGCGTACTTCACCACTTGCGATTCGATGGTATTTCCCTCTTGGACTTCATGAAGTAGGTCGCGGTAGTTAAACACACCTACAGTTTCAGGGAAACGCTTAACTGTTTCAGCAATAGCGATAAGTTCGCGTTTTGCTACATCATCAAGTTGTTCGCGCGACATGGAGTACTTGTGGCCGGCCTGGATGTCGCCAAGCACGATTTCAAAATCATCATGAACACAGGCCATTAGTGAAGTTTTTTTTGGGTTGAATACTGGTCCGAAGGAGTTTTCGGCTATCGGTATCATTTCCTCTACTAGCCAATTCACATGCCGTGAATGGGCAAGTAGATCGGATCGGTAGTACATGGGTTTGTAGATGTAATATCGCGTGACTTTCCGTAACGCCCGCTCCCTGCCATCGAAATTTTCGAATGTTTTCTGATATGCTACCGTGTTCATAGTGCTTTTGCAGTGTGGCATTTATGAGCAGCGTTTTCAAGGAGGCGTTTTTTCTGTATCATTAACTGTATGAAGAACAAAAATATTCACGTGGCCATTATCGCCGCATTAGTTACAGTAGCTGTCGTGGTCGTATATTTCATGCAAAACAATCAGCAGGCTGCGGATGATTCGAAGAAGGACCCCTTCATCTCACAGACACTGAACAGATGGAGTGTGACGCCGAAGGGTTCTATTCTGTTGAGCGGTTTCGACGCTCATGACCCTGATGGCGGTGATATTGCATGGTATGAGTGGAGTATCGTATCAGCACCGCCGGAGCATCAAGACCGTTTAGCTGAAACGGTATACGCCGGAAAGGAATACCCCTCCGTTGAAATCCCAGTTACCAGTGATGATGTCGGGCAGTGGACATTTGAACTCACTATCCGTGACGATGAAGGCGCTCAGGCGATGGCGGGAGCTATTGTTACCGTCAGAGAACGTATTGATGCGATAGTGTCAGCAACATTGGTGCAAAAAGAAACGGCTGGTGAGGTCCCTCGGGACGAAATGGTAGTAGGAGTGGTAGTGGACGGTGTCGCCGCGGCGTTTCCCCGTTCGGTGATGGGCCACCATGCGATCGCAAATGCTCTAATAAGCGGCGAACCGATAGTCGTAATATTTTGTGAATTTTGCCAGACCGGAATTGCCTATAACAGGTTTGTCAGCGGACGGGTTCTCACATTCCAGACGCTCGGGGGTACGCTCCTCGAAGATGATTATGTTGCGAAGGACTTGGAAACTGACACCACGTGGCGCATCATCGAGGGGAAAGCAACCGAAGGCGAACTGGCAGAAATGGAATTGGATTCCATTAATCTCACCTTGGCTACGTGGGAGGGGTGGCTTGCCGAGCATCCCGATACGCTGGTGCTTGTTGACGGGTAAGGCGGTGCTGGAGTGCAGGGTTGCCGCCACGGTTTTTTTTAGGTATACTGTTTTTTACGTGTAAAAAGTATGGAAAATATCATCGAAGTAAAGGATCTCACGAAAAAATACGGCGATTTTACCGCTGTTGACGCTATCTCATTTACTGTTCAACGCGGTGAGACGTTCGGAATTCTAGGGCCCAATGGAGCAGGTAAGACGACGACGCTCGAAATGATTGAAGGGCTGAAGTCGATCACTTCCGGAGAAGTGCTGGTTGACGGACATGATGTTCACAAGGATCCCCGTCTAGTGAAATCTTTAATAGGCGTCCAGCTCCAGTCGTCGTCCTTTTTCGATGGCCTGAACTTAAAAGAGTTGGTGGAAACTTTCGGGGCTCTCTACAGCCGGACCGTTGATGGAATGAAACTCCTGAAGGACGTTCAGCTGGACGAAAAATGGAAAAGCCAGGTGAAGGAATTATCCGGTGGCCAAAAGCAGCGGTTATCAATCGCTGTTGCGCTCGTGAATGATCCGAAAATCATCTTTCTCGATGAGCCGACGACAGGCTTGGATCCGCAAGCACGGCGAAATTTATGGGATTTGGTAAACGCAATTAAATTGCAAGGGAAGACGGTTGTTTTAACCACCCACTACATGGAAGAAGCAGAGATCTTGTGCGACCGTATCGCCATCATGGACCACGCGAAGATCATCACTATGGACAGCCCGATCAATCTTCTCAAACAGAGCGGAGTGGGGTCGCAGGTCGAATTTCACGTCGACCACCATGTCGATGAAGACAGGTTTAAAAACCTTCCTGGTGTTCAGCACGTGGTCGTCGAGGATCACGGAGTCCGCCTTACCACGAATGATCCACAGCGCGTATTGACGAGCCTCTTCCAGCTCGAACAGTCTGCAGGGTTTAAGATTTTTGATATGCAGCTTCACCAGGCCACGCTCGAAGACGTATTTTTGAAATTAACGGGCCGCACACTGCGCGAATAACTATGACTACCCGCGCACTTACCATTTCAGCGATAAAAATGTTTGTCCGCAACCGGCAGGCTATGTTTTTCACGTTATTCATGCCGACTATCATTATGGGCATTTTTGGCCTGATCGGACTCGACAAGGTTCCAAAGATCGACGTAGGTGTCGTTCTTTCGAATCCCACAGCCCAAACCCAGCAGTTCGTCGATCAGATGAAAATCATCGAAGCCTTCGATGTGAAAGTAGGAGCCGAAGCAGATGAACGTGCCGCACTTCAGGAAGGTGACAGATCAATTGTCATGCTACTCCCGGATGACCTTATCCCGGGTGGGCAGGGGGTTCCGGAGACCAAAATTGTTACTGTTCTTAAAAACGCCGGGAAAGAACAGCAGGCCCAGACAGCCATTTCAGTCGTGACTCAAATTTTAGACAAGACGACAATCGCTGTTTCACGGGCCCCAGAGCTTTTTAAGCTCAATGTGGAAGATATTAGCGCTCGTAATGTCCGCTACATAGATTTCTTGCTTCCCGGGATTGTCGCGCTATCAATCATGCAGATGGCCGTCTTCTCAGTCTCATTCGTCTTCGTTGATTACAAGGAAAAAGGTATTCTCAAACGGCTTCTCGCCACGCCCATGAAGCCATACCAGTTCGTGACTGCAAACGTCATTACCCGCTTGATAGTTGCCGTGGTGCAGTCTGCCATCCTTATCGCTATTGGCATCATTGCATTCCATACCCATGTTATTGGATCGTATTGGCTTATCCTACCAGTACTGATACTGGGCAGCATCATGTTCCTCGGCCTCGGGTTTACCATTTCCGGCATAGCGAAGACTGTCGAAGCCGTCCCTGCTATCGCTAACCTCATCGTGTTTCCGATGTTTTTTCTCGGCGGCACGTTCTTCCCGATGGAATCCATGCCCCATTGGCTGCAAAGTGTCGTGCAGTATATGCCGTTGACCCATTTTTCAAATGCCCTTCGTGAGGTAATGGCGAATGGCGCCGGGTGGGCGGCTATCACCACGGATATTTACTGGATGCTCGGGTGGGCGGCTGTATTGATCGTGCTTGCGAACTTCACATTCGGGTTTGAGGAGAAGAGGGTGTAGTAGGTAACTAGGTAATTAGGAGACTAGTTAGCTGATTGAGAACGGTCGAAGCAGCTTCCTCATGTCATCCTGAATTCATTTCAGGATATCGTTAGTTAGGAGTAGATAGGCATATATTCCTAGACAAGTTCGGAATGACAGGAAAAGAAAATTGGCCACTTCCTTTTTATCCTAGCGGGTGATGACCGAATGAGAGAGGGTTGTTCAAGGTGTTGACACCTGCTATAGTAAGTAGGAACGATTATCATTAATTAATAGCGTTATGAAACAATTTACGACGCTGACTCTCCCGTACGCCTACGATGCATTGGAGCCATACATCGACAAAGAGACAATGACGCTCCACCATGACAAGCATCATGTCACGTACACGACGAAGTTAAATGAAGCGCTGGCGAAGCATCCTGAAATGGAAGTTGAAACCGTTGAATCGTTGCTGATGGGTCTAGACTTAGTACCGGAAGATATCCGTCCTGCCGTTCGAAACCATGGCGGCGGGCATGTGAACCATGCGATGTTCTGGGAAATTATGGGGCCAGACGCAGGTGGCAAACCCTCGGGAGAGCTTTTGAAGGCAATTGAAAGCGTGTTTGGCAGCTATGAGTCATTCGTCGAAAAATTTAACGATGCCGCAATGACGCAGTTCGGATCCGGCTGGGCATGGCTGTCGGTTGACGGTGGTAAGTTAATTGTTGAAAAGACCCCAAACCAGGACACGCCGATTTCGATGGGCCGTACGCCGATACTCTGTCTCGATGTCTGGGAGCACGCGTATTATTTGAAGTACCGGAACGTCCGACCTGATTACATCAAGGCATGGTGGAATGTGGTTAACTGGAAGAACGTCGAGCAGAAGTTCAAGAAAGCAATATAAACGATCGAACCCCTGGCGACAATCCGGGGGTTTTTAGTTATGATACCCCCATATGCGCGGCTCAACTCACGCCGTTATAGGTGCGAATACGGTTTGGATTCCCATTCTGATGGGCATGGTCATTGAGCCGTGGCTTTTTCTCATCGGCGCGTTCACCGCGCTCCTTCCCGATCTCGATGCGTCAGAATCTAAGATAAAGCACTTGAAATTCGGCGGATATATTGGAAAAACAAAAGTTACCATCAAACCCTTCATGCCGATCGCTGTTATTATCTCGGCCATCTTCGGACATCGTGGCGCCCTGCATTCGCTTGTCGCAATCGCAGTTGTTGCTGCGGGGGCGAGTTTCCTGATTCCGCATACATCAGTGGCTTTGTGGCTCGTCGCAGTGTTAGGATATACGAGCCACCTACTCGCTGACGCATTGACGAAGTCGGGTATAGAATTCTTTTGGCCGTGGAAGCAGAACTTTGGCGCTCTTCCGAGATTTTTAAGAGTAAAAACAGGCGGACTTGTTGATACCCTCTTATTGCTTATTGGCAGTGTCAGTGTTCTGTTGTTCTTGTATCAATATGTTGGTTCCTTCGCGTTATGAAAAAAATCTTCATTAGTATCCTTATAGCGGGTATTGCGGGTTTTTTGCTTTGGAAATTTGTTCTTTCCCTTGAAAAAAATTCTCCGCCCACTTTCGAATCAGCAACACCGTCGATCAATAAAGACAAAACAATCTACGATGATGCCCTCCTTGACTTAGAGGATGCACGCGAGACATTGAAATAAAAAATATCAAGAACCCCACTTTCAAAGCATTGTTGACCCCGTTAGGAATTTTTCGAAAAAACTCCCAGTACTATATAAGGTGGTTTGGTAAAACTAAACTATAATTAGTCAAGATGGGATATCGGTAAAATTTTTAACGGGGTTGACAAATGCGTCAAAATACACTATACTTAAGGCAGAAAAAGTAAAAACAAAAATATGAAACGTGTAGTATTGTCAGTTTTTTTTAGATTTGCGCTGCCCGTCATAGTTATCGCCGGCAGCATCTATATTTTCGCTATTCAGGTAGGCGCGACTACGCCGTAACGAGTCGAGCGTATTCAGACAATAACATACATGTATTTCAGGAACTCTTCTTTTTAAGGGAAGGAGTTTTTTTGTTATTCCCAATGATTGTTGAAAGTGGTTACTACCAGCATATCCATCTCTACATAGCACATTTACCACTTATTCCTTTTAAGGTATACTCACTCATATAACTAAAACTTTATGGATCCTAGACACAATGAACAGTTAGACAAATTTATTCGAGAACGAAAAAAACTCGGTCATGGTGACGTGCAAATTATGAGTGAATTGCGCCAGGCAGGTTGGAAGGAAGATGACATTAGTTCTCATGTAAGTGACGTACAGTCCAGCCCACAAAAAAGTGGAGTGGCCTGGTTTCAAGATGGGACACGTTATGGCTTTATGGCTTTTTTTGCGCTCATCGCCGTTGCGGCGGTGTACTGGGTTTTATGGGATGCGGCAAGTGTACCGTGGGGAAGGACAATTACCAACGGGAGCGACGGCGTCATATATTCCCGGTCCGGTTCACTGGCCGAACAATTAGCTGCGCAATCGAGTCTTAAAAAATTTAATAACTACCGAGAGCTCGGCGCATTTCTCGAAGCGAACGCCGCTTCAGCGGATTCGGGATACGGGTACGATGCACTAGGTGTGTCGGGGTTTCGATCAGACGTGATGATTGAAGAAGCTCCTACATCAACCCTGGGGCCACAATTCGGCCTCGGAACCGCGGAGTTGGATTCAGCTCAAAAATCGGATGATTACTCGACAACGAATATTCAAGTGGAGGGAGTAGACGAAGCCGATATAGTGAAAACTGACGGAAAGTACGTATACGTCGTATCAAAGCAGAACGTGTTCATTGTCGACGCATTCCCCGCAGACAGTGCGAAGATCCTCTCCACGATTGTCTTGGAATCTACGCCACAAGACATTTTTATTAATGGCGACTCGCTGATTATCTACGGCCAGGACGATCTTATCTATGAACAGCCGGTGTATGACCTCTTGCCGCGCCCATCGTCCTCATACACGTTTCTGAAAGTATTTGACGTATCAGATCCAGTGAATCCGACACAGGAACGCGACCTGGAATTCGAGGGGTGGGCGACCAATGCACGGATGATCGGTGACTACGTCTATTTTGTTACATCAAATAGTGCCATCTATTACGACGATGCTCCGGTACCATTGATTCTCGAAGATGGTAAAGCATTGTCGACTGAACCCGGCGTAGCCAGATGCAATTGCCCCGATGTTTGGTACATTGACGCGCCATATCAGAGTTATGCGTTTACCTCCGTTGCTGCTATTAATGTGAAGGACAATGCCGAGGCGGTAGCGAGTGATGTCTATTTGACGAATTCCGCCGAGAACCTCTATATGTCGCAGGAAAATCTCTACCTTGTCTACACAAAGTATGTCAGCGAATGGCAGCTGATGTATGAATCAATGAGAGAGGTAGCGGTGCCGATGCTGAGCGCTAAAGACCAGGATCGCATTCGCGAGATAGATGCCGCGTCATCGACGCTTCTCAACGATGAGGAGAAACAGTCAAAAGTATACGAAATTATCGGCAGATATCTGGAGTCACTTTCAGAATCAGGCCAAGAAACGATCCAAAATCAAGTTGACGAGAAGCTACGCCAGAAATACACAGATATTTCAAAAGAGCTGGAAAAGACCGTTATCCATAAAATTTCGGTAGATGGCTCGAAATTGAATTACGAAGGCAGTGGGGAAGTTACCGGCCACGTCCTGAATCAGTTTTCCATGGACGAACGCGACGGGTATTTCCGAATTGCTACCACGAGAGGCCAGACATGGATGTGGCTTGGGACCGATGAAGCTTCACAAAAATCATACAGCAATGTCTATGTTCTTGATGGAGATTTAAATGTGGTCGGAAAAGTTGAAGGACTCGCAGAGGATGAACAAATTTACTCTGCGCGGTTCATGCAGGGACGAGTTTACCTCGTAACCTTTAGGCAGGTGGATCCGCTGTTTGTCATCGATCTGAAAGATCCACGCAATCCGCAGGTTATCGGCCAGCTCAAGGTCCCGGGTTTCTCTTCATATCTCCATCCGTACGATGACCAATATCTCATAGGATTCGGAAAGCAGGCTGATACTGACGGACGCGTGAAGGGCTTGAAAGTATCGCTTTTTGATGTGTCAGACCCGGACTCCATGCGTGAAGTCGATACCTATGAGATGGGTGACGCCGGCAGCACTTCGTACGCGCTTGACGACCATAAGGCATTTCTCTTTTCAAAAGAGAAAAACCTTTTGGTGGTCCCAGTCGTGCTATATGAAAGCGCTGGTGACAATATCTATGGGTCCGTCACGAAGAGCAGCGCGATGGTGTTTAGCGTAACGCCCGAAGGAATCGAATTGAAAGGGCAAATAGACCATTCTGACGGGACCGCTGATGACAATAACCGCGTGTACTGGTATGGATACGATTATTACGACACGACGGTGAAACGAAGCTTATATATCGAAAATACACTCTATACACTATCAGATAAGTATCTGAAGATGCATGGGCTTGGTGATTTAGGTGAAACGAAATCTCTCACGCTTACAGCGTCAGGAGATGATTATACAATTATTAAGCCCAGCCGGTAAGTAGTTGACGAGTTAACGAATTGCGAATTGGCGAGTTGGTTTGTTGGAAAAAAAATCTTAGCCATCGGCCCTGAGGGGCATCAGGCCCTGAACGGGAGCGGAGAGCGGGTCACTTCTACCCGACTTTAGCCGAGGGTTGAGCAAGTCTACGAGTTTGGCGGGTTGAGCGAGTTAGTCGGTTCGGACGCGGTGGCGCTCTGTGCTGACATGGCAGTACGTCTTTTCACTATCGCTCTCCAGATCCGGTAAAGAGTGCCCAAACCGGCACTCACCGCGAAGAACATCCACAAGTACTGAAGTGGCGAACCCTGGATATCAGTTCCCAGATTCCATGAGTGAATAAACACGAGGATGAACACGGCGTAGTTCGCATAGTGGAGTTTTTTCCATCGCTTTTGAAGCCAGGGGAGACGCATGAGAAGCGCCGTAGTGACGGTGACGATGAGCAAGAGCAACGCAGTCACACCCAATAAGACAAAGATTTTTTTGTTCGGGCCAACAAACTCATACTTCAAATATGTCACCGCCCCCAATGACCCGATGAGGAGAACGGGATGTATCAGGGCGAAGATGAATGCAAAAATCCCCTCCAGACGATGGAAACGCCCGATTCCCGGGAATATTTTTTTGATAAGGGGTTTGCACGTTCCAATAATGATTTGTCCCCAGACGAGGGTAAACGCGTACAGTCCGAAGAAGGGGAATATCAGGTGCAGGAGTTGCTTGACTGTAACGCCTTCAATAAATCCTATCCCTCCGCGCTCTGAAAAGAATATGTACCCGGGGGAAATGAGAATGCAGATTGTCACGGTGATGATGAGGAAACGCGAGAGAAATTTTCCAGCTGGCGCGCTTGCGGGTTGTAATGACGTTGATTCCATAGTATTCGTAGAGAGTGCGCGGGTCATGTACGTGCCCTAGCCCTTAAGTACTGAATGGTAGATTCGTTCAGACTCTTCAGAAAAAACAATAAATCGTATTTCATCGAAGCAGTCATTTTGAGCGACAAACGCATTCACGGTTTGTACGGCGATTTCTGCGGCCTCCTGCTTCGGAAAACCATATGCACCCGTAGAAATGGCCGGAAAGGCGATAGTTTTTATCTCATGCTTTTTTGCAAGCCCCAGGCAACTTCTATAACAGTCGGCGAGTAGCGCAGCTTCATTGGATTTACCTGCCTGCCACACGGGACCGACAGCATGAATGACATATTTTGCGGGAAGATTGTGTCCCTTTGTAATTTTCGCTTCACCAGTCCTGCAACCACCTAGCAGGCTGCATTCCTCCAGCAGCTTTGGCCCAGCGGCACGATGAATGGCGCCATCTATCCCTCCGCCGCCCAGAAGTGAGGTATTTGCAGCGTTGACGATTGCGTCTACGTGTTCTTTTGTGATATCACCCCTAACGATAGTGAGATTGGTCATGTTTCTTCGAATGTATCTTACGCCGTTGCAGTGGTTTCTCGCAAGTTTTTTTCCGAAGAGCTACCTTGTTCATGCTTGCTGGCGATCTGTTCCCTCCAGAGTGCTGCGTAGAGTCCCGCACGATTAATAAGTTCGGTATGCGTTCCTTGCTCGGTGATTTTTCCTTTTTCCAGAACATAGATACGGTCAGCATGAGCGACGGTAGAAAGCCTGTGCGCAACAAGAATAGTCATCAACGTGGGGCGCGATTTTTCCACGCGCTGAATTGTTTCAGTAATGGCCTTTTCAGTAATGGAGTCCAAGCTACTTGTCGCCTCGTCAAAAATAATCAGGTCGGGTTTTCGGAGGATCGCTCGCGCTATTGCCAAGCGCTGACGTTCTCCTCCTGAGAGTTTGATGCCACCTTCGCCGATAACTGTGTTTAATCCTTTACCGCCCCGCTCGAGAATATTGCTCGCTGAAGCGGCTTCGAGTGCCGCGGAGCATTCCGTATCTCTCGCGCTCGGGTTAACAAAAAGCAAGTTTTCCCTAATAGTTCCTGCGAAGAGTTGGGTGTCTTGCGAGACGAGGCCGATGCGACGACGGAAAACTTCGAGATCGATATCCCGGATATCTACACCGTTAAACGTGATCATTCCCGACGACGGTTTATATAAGCCTGCGATCAGTTTAACAATGGTTGTTTTGCCAGATCCCGATGGTCCTACAAACGCAATAGTTTCTCCCGCATTGGCCGTTAAGTCTACCTTATCGAGAGCTGCTTTATCGGATGCAGCGTATTGGAATACAACGTTTGAAAAAATAAGCGATTCGAGCACTCCGACTTCTTTTGGATGATCTGGCATTGTTTCAGGTCGTATCCGGAGTATTTCCTCCAATTGTTCACTGCTCGCCCTCGCTTCCTGATATTGGGTAGAAATCGTTGCAATTTCGGATAACGGGTTAAATATGAAAAATGAATATATGTACAGGCTGAGAAATTCGCCGATAGTTATCATTCCCTGGAATACGAGCCAGAACATCAGTAAAAGCAGCCCGGACCGCAGTCCATTGATCATGGTTCCCTGCCAGAAGCTTAGTTTCCTCATCAGGATAATTTTCTTGAGCTCAAGGTTGAGGATACGCTCGTTGACGCTATTTAACCTTCCTATCTCCTGCTTCTCGAGCCCGAGACTTTTTACCAGCTCTACATTTCGAAGCGTTTCCGTGGTAGATCCTGCAAGTGAAGCGGTTTCTCGTACGATTTCGCTTTGTGATCTTTTTATGCGTCTACTAATAATCAAGATTGTTACCGCGAGGATAGGCATCATGAGGAAATATGCGATTCCCACGAGCCAGTTGACGTATACTGCGTATACCACGACGAGTAGGATCCCGAGTAGTGAGAGAAACACGACGCTGATGAGACTCTTTATCAGTCCCTGCGCGTCATTCCTGGCTTTCTGCAGTTTCTGTAAAAGTTCACCAGACCGCTGGTCCTCGAAAATGCTGTAGGGCAGTGAGAAAGAATGTTCAACGCTACGGGCGTACATGCGCGCGCCGAGGCGCTGAACAACGACGTTAACGAAGTAATCCTGAAAATTTTTCGCGATGCGCGAGATAAGTGCCGTTACGACGTATGCAAGCAAGAGAAGTACCACCCCGCGCAAAAAAACATCACGGGAAAGCACGAGTGCTTTTGTCGCGTAGTTATCGATTAGTAGCCGGAAGATCTGGGGATCGAGCAGTGAGAAAAATTGATTGACCGCTGCAAGGGCGAGCGCACCAACCAGCGTTTTCTTGTAGTCACGGAGATATTTCCAAATAAGACGCATAGTGGAGGTAGTATGTCATTTTTACAGGCTTTTATCTAGCTGATTGGTTTACGCACCATTGAATATTCACCAGTACTTCTTGTATCATGTATTCATGACACCCGAATCGTATCTTCGTGAACTTCTTGCAACATGCGGAGCGTATGCACTATCCGAGCACGATCGTGAGTTGCTTATACATGATACGGAGGGGTCTATCTACACTCAGTTGGTCCGTAAGTCATTTCGCAAATGGAGTATCGATGATGAGACGCGAGAACATGTGAAAAAGGCGATTCACGCTCATTTAGCATCTGGTACGCCACTCCATTTTACTTTTCCATTTGGTGCATACAAACGCTGGAATCTCCCTTCCGCACCGTGGGTAGACTGGGCAGAAGTGTTTTCACTTGCCTATTATGCGGCGTACATGGCCCCGATCGCCGCCGCGTACGCGCCCGGCTGTGAATTTTCATTCGTTGGCGATGATGTCATTGTGCCGCGCCTGAACAACTATCCGGTAGAAGAAGTAAAAAAATGGTCTGAGTCATTTGAACAGCTTATTGAAGTTTTTCGTCGTTATCTTCCTTCGAACATGCGTTTTAGGTTGCTCCATGTCCGCGACTTTTACTCTCCGGGGGAATTTGAACAAGAACTGGACGCAAAGTATGCGGGAGGCAAAGCAGAGTGGGATTCTTGGGATGAGGTGACTCGCCAAGCCCATATCGCAAGTTCACGGCATAATATCAAATGGAAAGGAATCCATGACTGGACAGGTTTGTCTGACGAAGAGAAGAAGGCAAAGATTCTCGAAGCGGCAATTCTTCATAACGTCTATCGCCAACTGCCGAGACGAAAAGCATTCACACGCGGTGATGACAAAATCTGCATTTTCCCGCGAAAGATTTCAAACGCCATCCCGCTCGGAACTACAAAAAATTCGTCAGTCTTTTTCTGGGTCGGAACGGGAGTACTTGAACGCCGGGGCGAAACCTGGCAGGAGCGGATCCTGTCCTATGAGCAATGGCAGGAACGGAAGCATGAACTTCGAAATACGACAGTTTCTCTCGATGGATTCCCACTAACGTCCATTCAAGTTGATTCACGGGTCGACTCGTGAGATACTGTCCATATCTATGGATCATCAAGCCGCACTCGTTCGTTATGTAAAAAGCCGTCGGAAAGACGGTGCATCAGTCGAGTTGATTATTAGTGGCCTCGTTCTTAATGGTTGGTCGTTTGCTGATGCCCAAAACGCGGTGGCGTCCGTTTTCCGTGAGCTTGCACGCAAGAGTTCACAGACACGACCGGTCATAATCATCTTTATAGTAGTATTCGCGCTTTTGGTTACTGTCCTAGTGTATGCATTAACGACAGGCAAATCACTCGACACTCTGCTCCCATAATTGAAATACCAAAAAAGACCGACTTTCTTTCGGTCTTTTTTGTTTGTTGGTTTTGAAAACCAGGTTTAGAGGACGGTGTCCTTCACAACCTTGGCAACCCGGAACTTCACGACCGTCTTGGCTGGGATCTGAATCGTCTGCCCAGTCGCTGGGTTGCGGCCTTGACGCGCGGCTCGGTGCTTTTTGACAAGCTTACCGAAACCGGGGAGGCTGAACTCTCCCGAAGTCTTGACCTCGCTGTAGGCCATTTGGGCCACTGTATCAAGGAAGTTTGCGACATCCTTGCGGGACATTCCCGTCTTTTCAGCGAGGCTCCCTATAAGCTGGGACTTACTCATTCCTTTTGCCATAGAGCCTTTTGCAGGTTACTTTATAAATCCAGCTGGAAGTATAGCAAATACGGGGGAAATGTGAAAGGAGGGGTCAAAAATCGAGATTTCCATAGGGTACTTTGGCTGGTCAAGTATGCGATTTATTAACAAATCAGGTAAGCGTCGCCTACTTAGACCGTTTTCTGCCCGGGCCGTGATATACTGATTATTATGGAAAAACAATCGATTTTCTCACAATCAGTGGTATTTCGAATGTGGCGTGGGAGCATCGTGTTGGCAATGGGATGCTTCGCGGTCTTGTCGGTATATGTTTACATCTATGATGGTGTGATGACTTTAGCCACGGTGAGCAAAGCCGTGGCGGGAACGGCAGCGCTGATGATTGGCGCTTCATTTGTCATGAGCGGATTTGCTTATTATTTTGATTTTCTTGATACAAAAATCGGCTATCGGAAATACTTCGGTCTCGTCGGATTCTGGCTCGCGCTTCTCTATAGTGTCATGCTGCTTTTTATCGATCCCGACAGGTACTTCTATGGTTTTTTTGAGAATATCGGGACCGCAGATTTCATTTTTGGATTGTCATCTATGGCAATTCTCACTGTAATGGCAATCATATCAAACGCACCGATGATGCGTTGGCTAGGAACACAGAGGTGGCGACAACTTCTCCGGCTAGGCTATCTTGCGTATACTCTATTGATTGTTCGCGCGATTGCCGTAGAATGGGATAGTTGGAGTGAATGGTGGCGTGATCCGAACGGCTTGCCACCGCCACGACTAGCGATATCAGTTATAGCAACGCTCATTATTCTGTTTCGAGGATCTATGATAGTCGTTTCATGGAATAGGCGCCGCTCTAAACCGTCCGGCACTACCCCGGTTGTTACACCGATCAGCACTTCATAAACACTAAGCGCACGTATATGAATAAGAAACGAAAAGTCGCGATAAAAAAGCATCGCAAAAAAGCAAAGAAACAGATTTTTTCTCTGCGCCATCGTTAGATGAGGAAGGTATTCGCAATCTGTATTCTTCTTTGGGCTACCGTGTTTGTTGCTGCTCCCGTGAGAGCGGCGGTTATCGACCATACCGCCGGCATGATTGTGTTGCAAATAGAATCGCACGGTGAAGCATGGTACGTAGATCCTGTTTTGAGACAGCGGATCTATCTAGGGCGGCCGACAGACGCCTTTGATATCATGCGGGAACGCGGACTGGGCATCACAAATACAGACCTGGCGCAAATCCCGGTGGCTGGCAGCACGGAGCCCGGCAATGTGGGGATGCGCTTACGGCTCGCGGGGCGGATTCTCCTACAAGTCGAAGAGAACGGTGAAGCGTGGTATGTGTATCCAAAGGATACCCATCGATACTATTTGGGCCGTCCGGATGATGCATTCCAGATAATGAAAAGTCTCGGCCTTGGTATTTCAAACGCAAACTTAGCACTGATTTCAGCCGTCGGCGCTCCGTTGAATACTTACGAACACCGCATCATTGATACTGCACGCGGCAGTTTTGGTATCCATATCACTACGATTGACCTTTCGAATTCCCTTCTCGAGGTCGTGACGGACACAGCCAATGAATCAAATTGTACTGATAACTGTCCGGCTAAATCACTCGCAGACTATATTCAAACCCACCAGGGGATTGCTGGAATGCACGGTACCTATTTTTGTCCGCCTGATTATGCCGCCTGCGCGAATGAGACAAATTCATATCTGTGGCCAGTGTATAATTCCCGAATTAATCGTTTTATTAACGAAGAGCGCCTGGCGTATACCACCGGTCCCATCATGATTTTCGATACGAACAACACGCCGTATTTCTTTTACCGCACAAATGACTTCTGGAGTGTTGAACAGTTTGAATCACGATACAGTACGAAAATCCAGGCAGCAATATCGAATGGTCCGGCACTTATTTTAAATGGGACGAACGTTGTCAATCTCGAACCCATGGATGATAAGCAGAGAAATACGAAAGGGAACCGCGGAGGCATCGGTGTCAAAGGACTGACACTCTATATGGTTATCGCCCAGAGCACTACAGTGCCCGATTTGGCAGCCATATTCGAGGCATTAGACGTAGATCACGCCATGAATTTAGATGGCGGGGGAACTAGCGCCATGTATTTTGACGGCGCGTACCAGGTAGGGCCGGGGAGACTACTGCCAAACGCATTTTTAGTGCACGCGAGATGACCCTCACCGTCGGCTGGATATCGTTCATCGGCCGTTTTGCGTTACGTGGTAAATTGACAAATACGGATAAGAAACATCCGGCTCCTCCCCCCTGGAGCCGGATGTATTGCCACCACGTCGGATTCCCCAATCCGACATTTCACACTGCGCCGGTTTTCCCGGCAAACTCATGACGAGTTCCAAGCTTCCAATATAGGTAGAAGAACACTATCTGGATTGTCCATGGAATAGCCATGACAGTCCAGAAAACAAGTAAGCCCACCATCATGATTGGATAGCCGATCACCACCAAAAGGCAAACAACCCAGAAACGCATTTGAGTCCCTCCTTAGGTACGGAGCAGTTTTATTACTTACATTTTACTCCCAACACAATTTTGCTAAAAGTGGATAAGTCCGTAAATGTAGGAGAGTTCGTCGACGAGAACTCGCGAACCAATTTTTGGTGCGCGCAAGGCACGAGATTCTTCAATTTCGCCCCGCGACAGCGGGGCTTCGCTCAGGATGACAAATAAGAAAGATCGACACTATACATGTCATCACAGGCAGGGACGCCCGTGCTGTACGTTTAAATCCCGTTTTGCTACACTGTTCACGCTTATGAAGGTTATTCTCGCTAAACCAAGAGGTTTTTGCGCCGGCGTTGATCGGGCTATCGATGTCGTTGAATTAGCGCTGCAGGTCTATGGAAAGCCGGTCTACGTAAAACACGCCATCGTTCATAATGACCACGTTGTTCGGGATCTCGAACAGAAGGGCACCATCTTTATTGAATCAGTCGATGAGATTCCGGAGGGCGCGCACGCCGTCTTTAGCGCGCACGGCAGTCCGCCCTCGGATTACGAAAAGGCCAAGGCGCGCAAATTAAACCTCATAGATGCAACGTGCCCGTTGGTGACAAAAGTTCATCTCGAGGCGAAACGGTTCGGGAAAGAGGGTTACATGATTATTTTGGTCGGGCACAAGGGGCATGTCGAACTCCGCGGTACGAGCGGCGAGGCCCCAGACCATACCATGATTGTCGAAACGGTTGAAGATGTTGATGCATTGAAGTTGCCTGTGCAGGAAAAAATTGCTGTCCTGACGCAGACAACGTTGTCCGTGGATGATACGAAGACAGTCCTCGACGTAATCAGGAAGAAATACCCCGGGGCGCTGTTTCCTCCTTCATCCGACATTTGTTACGCGACGACAAACCGCCAGCGCGCTGTGAAAGAACTTGCCAAACACGTACAGTTAGTTTTGGTTGTTGGTTCACACGCGAGCTCCAATACGAACCGTCTTGTTGAAGTGGCGAAGAACCAAGGCGTGCCCGCTTACCGGATTAATTCCGCGAATGACATTGAAACATCTTGGCTGAAGGGTGTTGAGGTAGTGGGCCTGGCGTCGGGCGCGTCGGCACCCGAAGAGCTGGTCCAATCGGTAATCGAATTTCTCCGCAAGCACGGCGCTGACGAAGTCGAAGAACTTGAAGTACTCCAGGAGCGAGTCTGGTTTAACCTGCCCATGGAGATACGCGAGGCGGCAAAAGCGCGCGGTATCGATGCTTCATTAATTCAAAAACACCATATAGCACGTGGCGTGAAGATGTCTGTAAAGGAATAGAGCAAGCCAGTATGTTCGCAAGCCGGCAAGCCCGTATTTTTATTCTACGGGCCGTGATTTCTGTCTATTCAAGGCTACTCGGCTGGTCCGTATGTTGCTTCCTCGTCAAGTTCAGTGACGGCTATATAGCGTTTCAGCGCCGTTCCGATTGGGTATGAAGTTTGCAACGTCAGCATGGTCCGTTCGTTGTTGTATTGATCGAGGACGGAAGTATCCTTCGGGCCCACTACTTTCGTTTCAATCACTTTATAGATAAAAAGTTCGCCTTTATCGTTGGTAATGCGTACTTCTGTTTCGAGGGGAATGTCCACGAGAGGGGCGAAAACTTTTTTGTAGTCCCCCGGCTTCCAGAAATAGTCCGACGAATGGCCAAAGATGTACGGATTGCCCGGTTCACCCGGATTCGGCGTTTCGGGATAATGGACGACACCTCGGGACAGCGCTTCCTGGAATACAGGTTCACTGACTTCATCCACATAGATCACTGGAGCCTCTATCTCACGGTCCTGAATGCTAATGTGGTTAGGTTCACCCGTTCCGAGAGGGATTCTGGGTGTTGGGAGTTGCCCGTTAACATTCAGTGAAAGATTCACATTTGACACTTGAAGTACTTCTGTGGATCCCCGCCATAGCACAAATATGACAGTACCCCCGATGGCGAGGAGAAAAAGGATTCCCAGTGTGATTAGTCGTACCTGTTTCGTTTTCTTCATATCAAAATGATTGTATCAGGAGGTCGCCCACTCATCAAGAGGTTTCATGACCGCGGACTTTAGTATATACTTTTACTAGGCGCCAATTTTCCCCGTTGACCTCTTGAGGCGTCATTTGCTCATTCGTGGCGGTTCATCCTGTCACACAGGAGGAACACATGAAAAGTCGATGTTACACAAACCAGCGCAGTCGGAGTCCCGAGATGGTGGACTATCCGAATCCGAGGGTTGTGAACACCGAGCCGTGTCGCGGTTCAACTTGGTCTATGGTGGCCAACGAATCCGCGACGAAGATGTGGGTCGGCGACGGCGGTTAGCAAGCTGCTACTACCGAGTTGCCGGTACGACCTGGGGGTGGATCCAATCCGCCCCCGTTTTCTTTTATTGAAACCGCATCGCAGGCACAGAGGCCTGCGCTGTACGTTTTTCCGCGTTCCGTGATACGATTTGTTCATGCCGATTCCCCGTATGGAAAAAATTATTCCAGTATTGAAACGCGAGGTCAAGAAGTTTCACACGCCGATCGTTGAGGTTGTCGCGGCAAAAGGACACGACCCGTTTTGCATTCTCATTTCGACGATGTTGAGTCTGCGCACGAAGGATGCAACGACGGCTGCGGCGTCGAAAAGGTTGTTTCGCGTTGCGGACACGCCTCGCAAGATTGTCGCCCTTTCCCATTCACGCATTGAAAAACTGATTTACCCGGTGGGGTTTTACCATACGAAAGCGCGTAGTATGAAAAAAACCGCCCAGGTATTGCTCGAGAAGTATAGGGGAAAGGTACCAGACACCATAGAGAAGCTCGTCGAATTGCCGGGTGTTGGCCGCAAGACGGCAAACTTGGTGGTGAGCTTGGGTTTCGGCAAAGACGGCATATGCGTAGATACGCATGTTCACCGTATTTCAAACCGCTTGGGATACGTACGAACCAAAACCCCGCATGAAACTGAATTTGCCCTACGGAAGAAACTTCCTAGAAAGTATTGGCAGGACATAAATGTGTTATTGGTCACCTGGGGCCAGAACGTTTGTGCACCGATTTCACCCCGCTGTTCTGTTTGTGCGATCAGACCGTGGTGTAAGAGGGTAGGGGTGGGGAAGTCGAGATAAAGAAAGTTAATTAGTCGATTAGTTAACCGGGTTGAGCGAGTCAGCACGTCAGCAAGCTAGCGAGCCAGCAGGATTACGACACCCTTGGAGATTGCAAAAAAACAGTTTATACTACATTCAACCCTATGTCCCGAGAAGTAGTTACAATCAACAAACTGACATGGATGCACGTCGAGCAGGTCAACGAAGATGACGCGAAGTTTTTGCGCGAGCATTATAAGTTCCACCCTTTGGACATAAAGGACTGTCTCGGAGTTACCCAGCGGCCGAAACTTGATATCTATCCGCGTTACATTTTTCTCGTTTTTCATTTCCCTTATCTCGATGAAGGAAAGCGCAAAGTCCGTGTGCATGAACTGATGGTATTCGCAGGGAGACACTATCTTATCACCGTGACGAATGAAGTGTTACCCTCCCTGAAGAAATACTGGACGAGCTTCGTATCGAAGAGTAAACGAGCCGTCGCATACGATCCTTTAAAGAATAATTCGGGCTACCTGCTCTACAAAATCCTCGATACGATGTTTAGGGAGTCGCTCCCAATAGTTGATGCCATGGGTGAAAAGGTATCCGATCTCGAGGAGCAAGTGTACGCTGATCAGGGAAGAGACACTGTTTATAATCTCGCGTATTTGCGACGGAAGATTTTTAAGCTCCGTAGAATTCTCGAACCACAAGCGCAGATTGTCGGCAAACTGGTAGTAAACCGGCAGGAATTTTTCTCGAGGGATTTGGAAGCTTACTTCGATGACGTGCATGATTTGGTGGAGAAATCGGTCGTAGCGGTAGAATCCTTCCGAGACACACTGGAGGGGCTCCATGAGACGAACCAGTCGCTGATTTCCCAGCGGACGAATGATACTATTAAGACGCTGACGGTCATTTCTGTCGCACTGCTCCCACTCTCGGTCATCACGGGATACTACGGCATGAATGTTGTCGGTTTGCCGTTTGCGAGTCACCCGATAGGTTTGCTGATCATTACGGTCGTGCTGGTGGCAATGTTTCTGGGTGTCATAGGTATTGCACGCCAACGGCGGCTGATGTAGAGAGACATTCTCTATGTCACTTTTTCTTCGCGCAAAGAAACTAGATTTCTCATCAGACAGTCATCCACCCATCGTTGTTCTTCGAGAAGAAGAGGGCGGCATTTTTGGTATCCAGCTTGGTGACCTCGTTGAGCTTGTACTAGGCGGCGAGCGCGTCATTGCCCGCGCTTTTTTTAGCAAGAGAAAAGTCAACGCAGGCCAAATCGGTCTCTTCAGAGATTTGTGGAAGCAAAAGGGCAAGAAAGTCGCAAATGGTGATGCAGTAGAAATTCGTGAGATGTCCCGGCCTCCGTCCATCCAAGCAATAAAGAAAAAACTGCTCGGTAAAAGGTTGAGCTATGAAGAGATACACTCGATAGTCCGTGATATTGTCGACAACCGGTTGAGCCGGATTGAATTGACCTACTTTGTGGCATCGAGCTTCATGAACCGTTATACGGATCACGAGCTGTATTTTCTTACCAAGGCGATCGCGGAAACAGGAAAGCAAATCCGTTTCCCCGCCCGCATTGTATGCGATAAGCATTCGGTTGGCGGTCTCGCCGGGAATAGGACCACGATGGTCGTCATCCCGATTGTCGCCGCCGCAGGGTTGACAATTCCAAAGACGTCTTCAAGGGCCATCACATCTCCTTCTGGAACTGCAGACACGATGGAAGTGCTCGCTCCTGTCAGCTTCCAAACTGACCAAATTAAACGAATCGTTCAAAAGACAAAAGCCTGTATGGTATGGGGAGGCGGACTTGATCTGGCGCCCGCAGACGATGAGATTATCCACGTTTCTCGTCCCATCTCCATGGAGCCATATACGAAAATGCTGGTGTCCATCATGGCCAAGAAGGTTGCGATGGGAATAACGCACGTCGTCATCGATGTGCCGTGGGGACCGACAGCCAAGATAGATACATTACACGATGCTCGTTGGGTTGCTTCAAAGTTCCGTTATCTCGGACGACGGTTTGGTATAACCATGAAGGTGGTAATTTCACACTCGAGCGAGCCGATCGGGCGCGGCATGGGCCCGGCACTTGAGGCGCGTGACGTCCTGCGCGTATTACAGCAGAAAGAGTGGCGGCCGAAGGACTTGGAAGACAAAGCAATCAGTCTTGCAGGATCAATTTTTGAGCTAACCAGACTTGCGAAGAAGGGGACGGGTTCCTCTCTCGCTCGTGACATTTTACTTTCAGGACGCGCATGGAAGAAGATGCAGGAAATCATCAAAGTGCAAGGCGGCGATGCGCATGTCGATTCCGAGGACGTCACGGTAGGCGTCAAGCGATACCGTGTACGCGCAGGTATCCCTGGCATTGTGAGTAAAATGAACAATCATGCAATAAACGACGTCGCACGGGTATTGGGCGCTCCCTACGATAAGAAGGCGGGGTTGTTTCTCAATAAGCGTCTCGGAGAGCGATGTAGGGCGGGGGATCGTCTCTTTACCCTCTATGCATCCAGCTCGAACCGCATCAAACTCGCATTGGAAGCGCTTCAACATACCCATATTTACTCGATTCAGTAAGGACTTCTTGACTATTAGGAGTCATTTCTGGTAAGGTGAGGTGGTGAGAATCATTCTCAATCTGCTTAGCATATGGTAAAGAATGAGAAAAAACCACTCAGTCAATTTCGTACCAGCAATCAACGCCGGGTAATTTTGGAACACCTTCGGTCTGTCGATCGCCATCTCACAGCAGAGGAAATCTATCAGAGGGTGAAATCAAAACTACCTTCGGTTGGTCTCGGTACGGTATATCGTAATTTGAAGTTTTTGACACTGCACGGCTATATCGAAGAAATGGTCCCACCGGATCATGTAGCGCGTTATAGCAGCCACACGCATTCACATCTTCATTTCAGATGTGATCGATGTGGGAGGATTGAAGATTTTGACCTGCCCGAAGAGTTTGCTCGACAGCGTGAGAGTCTTTCAACACAGGGGTATGCCGTTCGTAACACTATGGTGGAGTTTTCAGGTATCTGCCGGTCCTGTCGGAAAGAACAGGATACCACAAAAGTGCTTCCAGAAATTCTCTGTCATGCGCATCAGGAATTTTCTCTACGAGTCCCACTCTCTGTCGCGGAATGCGCACGGTGCATGTTTCGTGATACGTGCATCTACTTTGATCCATCCTTGGTCAATAAATAATAAAAAATATACATGACTATGAAAATACATGTCGAACGCGATCTCTGTATAGGTGCCGCCAGCTGTATAGCTGTGGCGCCTGATGTGTACGAACTCGATGACGAAAATAAGGCCATCATCAAGAACCCGAAAGGTGCTGATGACCAGACTCTTCTCGATTCTGCAAAAGCCTGCCCCACGCAGGCAATTATCGTCCTCGACGATAACGGGAACCAGGTCTATCCGGAGAAAAAGTAACATCGTAGGGATGATGGGTGTCCACGTCGGAGATCCCGCTCCGCTTTTTTCACTCGCTGACGAACAGGGAGGTATGGTTGCTTTGAAGAACTACTATGGGGTAAAACCCGTAGTGCTTATCTTTTATCCCGGAGACGACACACCCGGATGTACGAAACAGCTATGTGCCATCCGTGATAATTGGAAAACATTTATGAAAACCGGAGCCGCTGTGTTTGGTGTCAACCATGCGGATGCGGAAAGTCACGCTCATTTTTCTGCGAAGCACCAGTTGACGGTGCCGTTACTCATTGACACTGATAAAAAGGTGGCAAAAAGTTACGGGGCCATTAAGAAGTTTTTTTCAACAGAAGTTATTAAACGTACCGTAGTTGTCATAGGTAGAGACGGCCTCATCGCATATTACCGGTCAGGGATGCCTTCGAATGAAGAAATCCTATCAGCTATCCACACATCATGAAAACACTTACGATAGACAATCTTCACGTTTCAATCGAAGAAAAAGAAATTCTCCGGGGCATATCGCTTCAGGTGAAACAGGGAGAAGTGCATGCTCTCATGGGTCCTAACGGGTCCGGTAAATCAACACTCGCCTCTACGCTGATGGGGCATCCCCGCTATGAGGTTACCGAGGGCACCATGCAGCTCGGAGACGTCAGACTGAACAAACTCGGGCCTGACAAGCGCGCGAAAGAGGGAATATTTCTCTCTTTTCAGTATCCATCAGAAATTTCAGGCGTCAGTCTTCAGAATTTTCTTCGCACCGCTTACAATAATTTGAAACGGGAAAAAGGCAAACCAGTACCGGTACTCGAATTCCGAAAAATACTTGAAGAAAAAATGAAACTCCTGGGCATGAACCCCCTACTCGCTAAAAGGTCAGTGAACGAAGGATTCTCCGGCGGTGAGAAAAAACGTTCAGAAATTCTTCAGCTCGCGATTATTGAGCCTACTATCGCCATATTAGATGAAACAGATTCGGGACTCGACGTTGACGCGTTAAAAGCCGTTGCCCAAGGCATCAATGCGCTCCGAGGCCCGGAGATAGGCATCGTGCTCATTACTCACTACTCACGGATTTTGAAATACATTACTCCCGATCATGTGCACATATTAGTGGGCGGAAAAATCGTAAGGTCTGGTGGAGCGGAATTGGCGCATCAGATTGAGGAAACGGGGTATGAGGGAATATAAGGCCGCTACCTACATCACATAGCATGTCTACCAACGTCAAACAACCTGAAATAAAGGATATCGCATCCCAACAATCCGGCGCCGACCCGATCAATTATTCGTTTATGTCCGAACCCGGCATTTCAAAGAAGGTGGTCGAGCAGATTTCACATTACAAAAATGAACCCGCGTGGATGCTTGATCAACGCTTACGCGCGTTGGATATTTTCTTTGCGAAGAAGCAGCCGACGTGGGGAGCTGATCTTTCCGACATCGACTATAGTAGTATCTATTATTACCTCCGACCCACAGATAAAGTACAGAACAAATGGGAAGACCTCCCCGAGTCGATTCGAAAAACGTATGACCGCATCGGCATTCCGCAGGCTGAACGGAAGTTCCTCGCCGGAGTCATGGCCCAGTATGAGAGCGAAGCTGTCTACCATTCATTGAAGAAACAGCTGGAAGATCTGGGTGTCGTTTTTCTCGATATGGACTCCGGGTTGCGGAAGCATCCCGACATGGTTAAACAATACTTCGGGACGGTGATTCCTGCAGGCGATAACAAGCTCGCGGCGTTGAACTCTGCCGTGTGGTCTGGTGGCAGTTTTGTATACATACCCGCAGGCGTGAGGGTTGAAATTCCGCTGCAAGCGTATTTCCGCATCAACGCCGAGCGCGCCGGCCAATTCGAACGTACGCTCATCGTTGCCGAAGAAGGCAGCTATGTCCACTACATTGAAGGATGCACGGCGCCGATATACACGACGAATTCTCTGCACTCAGCAGTCGTTGAGATAATTGTGAAAAAAGGCGCTCGTGTCCGGTACACCACGGTACAAAACTGGTCAAAGAATGTTTACAATCTCGTTACCAAACGGACATTCGTCCATGAGGAAGGAATGATGGAGTGGGTGGACGGGAATTTCGGAAGCAAGGTGACAATGAAGTATCCCTCAGTGTTTTTGCTCGGCAAGGGTGCGAAGGGAGATATTCTTTCTCTCGCGTTCGCCGGTGAGGGCCAGCACCAAGACGCTGGCGGCAAAGCGTTTCATGGCGCGCCCTATACCAGTTCAAAGATTGTCTCTAAATCTATCTCCAAGCTTTCCGGCCATACCTCATATCGCGGCATGGTTACCATCCCTCATGGCATGAAGGGGTGTAAGTCTACGGTCATTTGTGATGCGCTGCTTTTGGATGAACACTCACGATCTGATACGTATCCGACGATGGACATCCGCGAGTCGGATACGCAAATCCAACACGAGGCAACTGTCGGAAAAATCGGCGAAGAACAGCTTTTTTACCTCATGTCGCGCGGCCTCTCCCAAGCCGAAGCGATGAGCATGGTCGTATCCGGTTTCATCGAGCCCATCGCGAAAGAAATTCCTCTCGAGTATGCCGTTGAAATGAACCGGCTTATTGAGATGGAGATGGAGGGGAGTGTTGGCTAAAAGTTAACAGTTTGCGAGTTGCCGAGTTACGGGTTCATTTTTCATTATACTAACTCGCGGAACACGCATAACTCGCAAACTGGGGACTGTCGAAAACACGTAACGATGAATATATTCAAAACAACTTCCCGACCAAAGAAAGATCCATTGCGGCAATTTCCGGACGATCTCCTCGCGTTGAAGACGATAACGAAAACATTTTCTCAGGGGAGCAAGGAAACTGTCGAATACCATGCTGAAACAGGGGACCAGGATATTTTTATTACCTGCGCAGAGGGTTCACAGGTGAATGTGATGCTTATCGCAAAGGGTACAGCAGAGCAATTTTCTCGTGTCCGCATTCATGGTATTCTGGAGAAAGACGCGCATTTGCATGTTATCAGCGACGTAACAGGCGGGGCCCGAATCGAAACAGACGTGTGGATCGAGTTGAAAGGCGGCGGCGCATCAGCAATGGTATCGAGTATATTTTACGGAACCAGAGAAGCGCACCACGGGTTTCATGTCGTTATGGACCATGTGGCACCGTCTACCACAGGGGATATTTTTCTCCGCGGGGTATATCGGGACCAGTCACGCGGTGTGTTCACCGGGCTCATCCGGGTGGGCAAAGATGCCCAACAGACCAATTCGTATTTTAAAGACGATGTACTTCTCTTCGATGGCGCGCTTGCCGAGTCGCTACCCACGCTGGAAATCCTCGCAAACGATGTAAAAGCATCGCATGGATCGACAACAGGGAAGATAAATGATGAACAGCTTTTTTACCTCATGTCGCGGGGACTATCGAAGGAACAGGCGAGTGAGATGATTATTGGAGGATTTTTGGAGAAGGTGATGGAAAGAGTACCAGAGGTCGCGAGAGTTAGACTAACAAGACATTCCGAACTTGATTCGGAATCCCGAGGTTGATAACACGAGATCCTGAATTGAGTTCAGGATGGATACAGAGAAAATTATGCTAGATGTAGAAAAAATCAGAAAAGATTTTCCGATTCTCTCCCGTATAGTCCACGGCAAACCGATGGCCTATTTAGACTCTGCGGCGACGAGCCAGAAACCGCTCGCCATGATCGAAGCCACCGACGGATATTACCGTGAGTATAATGCGAACGTCCACCGTGGCATTTATGTTATATCGGAAGAGGCAACGACGGCGTATGAAGCCGCCCGTGAGAAGGTGAGGGGGTTTATTAACGCCAGCTCGGTTGAAGAAATCATCTACACGCGCAATGCGACAGAATCTCTCAACCTCATTCGTTTCACTTGGGGCAGGCAATACGTCGGCAAGGGCGATGTGATTATCGTCAGTGAAATGGAGCATCACTCTAATATGGTGCCTTGGCAAATGCTCGCTAAAGAAGTCGGTGCCGAACTCCTCTATATTCCCATTAACACCGAAACAGGTCGTCTCGATCAGGGTGCCTACCAGAAGTTATTGGAGCGGAAACCGAAACTTGTCGGTATTGTCCACATGTCAAACGCGATGGGCACACTGAACCCCATGAAGGAGATGACGCGATTAGCCCACGAAGCGGGCGCGGTGGTTGTTATTGACGGCTGCCAATCGACGCCGCACATGCCTGTTGATGTCCAAGATTTGGATGCGGACTTCTTCGCCTTCTCGGGCCACAAAATGCTCGGTCCCACAGGGATTGGCATTTTGTATGGTAAGAAAAAGATTCTTGAATCAATGCAGCCCTTTATGGGAGGTGGCGATATGATAAAGGAAGTAACGAAAGAAGGAGCTACATGGAATGATTTGCCCTACAAGTTTGAAGCTGGCACGCCGAACGTCGCGGGGGCGATTGGTCTAGGGGCTGCGGTTGATTATCTCAATAAAGTTGGCATGGCGAACATCTGGGAACATGAGCAAGAAATGGCGAAGTACGTGCTGGGGAAATTACGGGCTATTGAGGGTGTCCGGATCGTTGGACCAAAAGAGCCGGTAGACCGCGGCGCGGCTATTTCATTCGTACTGAAAGGTGCACATCCCCACGATATGGCGTCAATTTTCGATGATGCGGGAATAGCCATCCGCGCAGGACACTTGTGCGCACAGCCAGCACTCACCGCACATGGTGTAGATGCCGTTGCCCGGGCAAGTTTCTATCTTTACAACACGAAAGAAGAGGCTGATAGGTTTTTGGAAACAGTGTTGAAGGTGAAGGAGATATTTGGGTGAGTGCGGCGTTATGACTGGAAGCTATGGAAAACAATAGTACAATAACTCAAGGCCCAGGAAATACATCTGAGGCAAAAGACACAGCCACCCGGGTTGTTAAGTATTTAGTAGACCTGCTCATTTTCCTCGGATTTGTCTACTTGCTATTATTCACTGCGAATATTCCAGAGTGGATCAGGTGGTGCATATATGTTGTCGGAGCTTCAATCATTGTGGCCATTGCTATCGTTTCCTACCAGGTTCTTTTTCAGAAAGAGAAGCTTAGCAAAAAAGAATGGCCCATGGATGTGGGAAAAGTACTGCGATTGATCATTCGTATTCTCATAGTACTCACTATTCTGGGAATTGCGTTTATCGTGTACAAGTACCCTGGCCAGAATTTATTTTGACGAACCAGTAATGGACATGTACCAGGAAAATATCCTCGACCACTACAAACACCCTCGCAACAAGGGAAAGATTGAGGGCGCGGACTTTCAGCATCGTGAACCGAACCCGTTATGTGGAGATGTGGTTGAAATCTATGTTAAAATGGCCGACGGGAAGGTCGTAGATTTGAAGTGGGAGGGCTCGGGGTGCGCTATCAGTCAGGCATCAGCGTCGATTTTGTATGAAAACCTTCTTGGCAAAACCGAGGACGAGCTGAATGTATTGAATGTTGAAAAGGTGCTGGAACTTCTTCAGACGGAAGTAAATCCGGCCCGCATGAAATGCGCGACACTCGGGCTCGTCGCTTTACAAAAAGCACTGCAAGGACAAAAATAAGAACATATGCCGATAGAATTGCCACCACTCGAACACCGCGAACCGCCACTGATCCTCCATTGGTGGTTTTTAGCCATCATTTTTTCCTTTGTTTTTATCATCGCATCGTTTGCCATACTGGTAATACGGAATTACCAAACGCTTCACAGCGGCAATGTCAATGCGATTGCACAGCTGCAGCTGACGGTCGATCCGACCGTTCAGGCACGCAATGTAGAGTCGGCGAACGTTCTCACAGCCGACGACCCGAGTCTTGGACCAGTTGACGCGCCAGTAACAATTGTTGAATTCGGGGATTTCGAGTGCCCATTCTGCCTCGAGTCGTTTCCAGTTATTCGAGAGGTAATGACCAAGTACGGTGACCGAGTACGTTTTCAGTGGCGCGACTTTCCTGTTAGCTCGCAACACACGCATGCACTCGATGCCGCTCTTGCCGGCGAATGTGTTGCTGAACAAAGCGTCGAAAAGTTCTGGGCATTCCACGACCAAGTCTTTATCAATCAGAGCGATCTGAGCCGCGATGCCCTGGCAAGGTACGCTACACAAATTGGGGCCGATATGAACGCCTTCACCGCTTGTATGGAGGCAGGTAGCTTGTTGGATGAAATTTCCCAAGATTATAATGCAGGAGTAGAGGCAGGAGTGACCGGTACTCCGACTTTTTTCATTAACAACAGGCGTGTTCCGGGGGTAGTGCCCTTCTCAGTTTTTGAGGACATTATCGAATTGACGCAATAAAGGACTCCTTGCCTCTTGACATGCTCCAGTATCCTTGTATACTACTAAGACAAAATTAACTTAAACGAACTCATATGAAAGAAGAAGGCAGCTCATCGCCGGAGAACGGCATCTTCAACGCCTCCCCAAAGGCAACGTTTTTCATGGGACTGATGACCGGCATCGCGGTGGTCAGTATCATTGGTTTGTCTCTGACGTTCTCGATGCTCCGTGACGGGAAGTCACTCACTGCGTCTAAGAACAGTAATACGTCCGGTACGGTCGCCGGGGCGCAAGTCAATACCAATACAGCCGCACCAACTGCCGCACCTAACCCAACGCCCACCGTTGCTGATGTTGAAGTGAAAGATACCGATCATATCCGCGGCAATACTGATGCGAAGGTCAAGTTAATAGAGTACTCGGATTTTGAGTGCCCATTTTGTGCACGCGTACAACCGACGGTAAAACAGGTCACGGATACGTACGGTGACGACGTGGCAGTCATTTACCGCCATTATCCATTGTCATTCCACCCACAGGCACAAAAAGCTGCTGAGGCTTCAGAATGTGCGGCTGAACAGGGTAAATTCTGGGAAATGCACGATAAGTTATTTGAACTCAATGATGCTGGCCAGCTAAGTCTCGCGAGCTTCAAGAGTGCAGCGGGTGAAATCGGATTGAAGCAGAGCCAGTTCGATGATTGTCTCGACACAGGAAAATATGCAGACAAGATTGCGAGTGACACGGCTGAAGGGACACAAATTGGTGTTCAGGGAACGCCGGCGACATTCGTCAACGGTACTCTCGTATCAGGAGCGGTACCTTTCGAGCAATTTGCTTCAGTGATTGACGCTGAACTGGCCAAGTAAGTCGTTAACATGTTTTTTGGAAGCGCCTACCCGGATCCCATCGTACTCCAGGCAGGCGCTTTTGGTATTCACTGGTATAGTTTACTGCTTGTAGTTGCTATTGGAGCGGGGTTGTTGGTGACTTTGCATGTCGCCCGCAAGAAAAATATTCCCGAAACGGCCATATGGGATTTTTCATTTCTTGCGGTTATTCTAAGTATCGTATTTGGGCGTTTTGTTTTTGTTGTAAGTTATCTCCATTCGTTTAGCAGTCTTGTCGAAACGGTGAAAGTCTGGGAAGGTGGGATATCAAGCCATGGAGTCCTCACCGGAGGGCTACTAGCAGCATTTCTCACCATGAGGCGACACAAGATGTCATTCTGGGCATTCACCGATGTGGTAATCCCTGGAGCGGCATTAGCGCAGGCAATCGGGCGATGGGGAAATTATTTCAATCAGGAAGTACTCGGATCTCCGAGTAATGCATGGTGGGCAGTGCCAATTGACCTGGCGCACCGCCCAGAAGCATTTATGCAAGCACTGTATTTTCACCCGATTTGGCTGTATGAGTCGCTTTGGTGTTTATTGCTATTTTTTTGTGTGTATTCTTTTCAAAAAAAGTTCACTCCGCACCCCGGGGTCGTGACGTTGATGTATTTTTCCCTGTATTATCTTATCCGGTTCGTCCTTGATTTTTTTCGTAATGACGCCCTCTCATTCGGAGCGCTCACAGGGACGCAAACCATTGCCATCGGAGTGTGGATAGTAGCGGTAGTGTTTGTTGTACTCACGAAGCGGAGATCAGAACCGAGCACCACTCAATAGGCCGTACAGAAATTAATACATTGATTGCCTGGTAGCAGGGGTGGGGATCCGCTTCGCGCCTGGGCGCTGCACTTGCTCGCGCCCTTCGATCCCCACATGTGAAAACACCCTTAACTTTTAGATATAGGGTCTTGGTAGTTATTTTCTAGCGTGCTTATAGCAGGGGTGGGGATCCTCCCCGGGCAGCGCCGAATGCTGCGCACGCTCGCATTCGTCGGCGCTCACTTTCGTTACACTCGGGTTCGCTGCTGCCCTTCGATTCCCACTAGAAAAATTAACCTTACTTGCCACTGGGTAGGTCTCGAGGAAATTAAAAAGTTGATTGCCTGGTAGCAGGGGTGGGGATCGAACCCACGACCTTGGGCTTATGAGTCCCACGCTCTAACCAGCTGAGCTACCCTGCCTCGTCGGAATTTAGGAATTGGTTGCGGGAGGGGGATTTGCACCCCCGACCTCCGGATTATGAGCCCGGCGAGCTGCTACTGCTCTATCCCGCGTCATAGTCACTGGAGTATAGAGAATCGAAGGAAAAGGTCAAGCCATCATTCTGTGGTGCAGTCTAGTGGAAGCTATTCGAACCTTTGTCATGCAGGAGCAGATGCGAACATCCAGAATGGCAATGAACCCAGCGTAGCGTTGACCACGGAGTGCGTCAGTGGCCGGGGGCGGGTATGGCTAGCATATCGCGACGTGAACGAGCACTCACCTAAAAGAAAGCTCCCGCGCGAGACAAGCTCACGCGGGAGGTACGGAAACATAGGTATTTCTGAGTACAGGGTGTTACTTCTTCGGGACACCCGCGAACCAGAGTCGACCTCTCCGACTCCATCTCGAAATGGTCGCCCTGCCTTCCCTACTCGAACGAAGAAAAGTGATCCAAATAGGGTAGTCGTTCTTTACCCGCTCGTCGATGTTGTGCCAAAAGGTGCAGTTTGGGTGCTTGGACGAAAATGTCCAGTCGTCTGTATTCGCCTGAATTAGCGAATATGGATCGGCTGGCTCGAGATTACGGCGTTCGTACTCGTGCGGTGGATCCGAACAGTTGATCCCTGGGTAGAAGAAATGGACCTCAACTTCTTCTCCAGTACCTCTCGGCATATCGATGGGCATCTCGTCGCTTCTCCATCTGCCGTCTCCCGTACAGTTGCGCGTGAGACCATTCTCAACCGTTGGAACATCTATTGTCAAATGGAAATAGCGCGCGGCGGAGAGCATCTCCTTAGGGGTACGACTGCGATCGACCCTTACCCGCTTTTTGATGATCGTGGTCATTCGTTTTACATCTAAAGCCACTGCGTTTGCGAACCTTCTGGCGAGCTCTTCCCCCATGTAGTCGAGAGTTGCAACGCCAGGGCCGTCCGGCAAGTTGCGTCTGCGAAGCGCATCTTCGATCAGTGCCTGCGCCTTAAGGATTGCAGGTGTTTTTTCAGTCACGTCATCCTCCTCACATGGTGTTTTTGGTTTGGGAACATTCCTCCGGCAATCTCAACGAGAGGTAATGATCTTGACGAAAGGCTGTCCCCAAACTCTCGAGGTATGACTTTGCTAGCTTGTTTTTGATGGAAAGGTGCAAGTTAGAACAACCTAGGCTATCACGAAGTTGCCATTCTGTCAACTGCTCGGGATTTGAGATATCAAAATGCTCCAGAGGTCCGGTTCTACTGGGCTTCTTGAGGATTAAGTTTTATTTACGCTGGTTGTGCCTTCGTCCAGAAAAACATGGCCGGAGGCGACCATATGCCGCGGGAGAGAATCGAACTCTCATGAGGTCGCCCTCGCAGGATTTTGAGTCCTGTGCGTCTGCCAATTCCGCCACCGCGGCACGAAAGTACATCGCATTGTACTGATTGTAGCCTCGTTTGTCAAAGCATGCTCTATTCGGTATACTATTGATATATTTTCATACTGAAGACACGATATGTCTCGCATTATTTCTGTAGCGAATCAAAAGGGTGGAGTCGGTAAAGCGACGACATCTATAAATGTTGCTGCCTCCCTAGCTTCGTTTGGTAACCGAGTATTGTTAGTGGACATCGACCCTCAGGGGAACGCTTCCTCCGGGCTCGGGATCAATATCAAAGAAATCCCGTATGGGATCTATGAAGCTCTTGCCGGGAAAGCTCGCTTGCCAGATGTCATCTATCCCCATAGCGTTGACGGGCTGCATGTTGCTCCGGCAACAGTCGATCTCGCAGGAGCGACAGTTGAACTCGTGCAGGTGGCAGAGAGGGAATTCCGGCTTCAACACGTACTCGAGGATGTCGTCGACAGTTTTGACTATATTATTATCGATTGTCCGCCATCGCTCGGATTGCTCACGGTGAACGGCATCGTTGCTTCATCCGAAGTGCTGATTCCAGTCCAGACAGAGTACTATGCGTTGGAAGGATTAAGCCAGCTTCTCGAAACTATCGAGCTTATCAAGGAAAACTTAAAGCCGGACATCCAAGTGCTTGGCGCAGTGATGACCATGTTTGATGAACGATATCGGCTGTCTCAGGCTGTCTTTCACGACCTGCACAAAAATTTCCCGAACAGAGTGTTCCGTGTCGTAGTACCGCGCAATGTCCGACTTGCCGAGGCGCCCAGTCACGGTAAAACGGTATTTCAGTACGATCCTGTGTCACCTGGCGCAAATGCGTACCGACGCCTCGCACAAGATATTCATATGCACCCGCCGTCCTATGTCTGATGCATACGCCGGCCTCGGCAAAGGTCTCGAAGCCCTGATTCCGCGGAAAATCTCCGCAGAAAAAATTGGGGTAAGCAAAAAAATTCTCGGTCCGCAGGAGAGAATTGACTATGTTGATCCTGTAACTGTCACGTCAAATCCGCATCAACCCCGCAAACATTTCGAACATGATGCAATCGAAGACCTCGTCAACTCTATCCGCGAACATGGTATTTTGCAGCCGTTAATAGTTAGTAAGACAGACAGCGATTACCAGCTCATTTCGGGAGAACGACGTCTGCGCGCGGCCATCATCATGGGATTGAAAGAAGTTCCCGTGATTATTCGTGAAGCATCGGAGCAGGAGAAGCTTGCACTTGCCTTAATTGAAAATATTCAACGCGAGAATTTGAATCCTATCGAGCGCGCGTGGGGATATGCACGGCTCATACAGGAGTTCAATCTTACGCAGGAAGAGGCGGCGAAGAAAGTGGGGCAGCCGCGTGCCAGTCTGACGAATTCCTTGCGCTTACTCAAGCTTCCTGAAGAAATGCAGAAGGCAGTAATTGATGGGTTGATTAGCGAGGGACACGCGAAAGTGCTGCTCGGCATTACCGATCAAAAGGAGCTGATGCACCTTTTTCGCAAGATAATCCACGAGGAGCTCTCCGTGCGAACCGCTGAACACCACGCCCGACCGCACCGAAAGGCATCCTATCGAAAAGCACCGCGCGATCCCAATATTACCGAACTCGAGGATCAACTGCGCAGCGCTCTCGGAACAAAAGTCGAAATAGTCCGAAATGGTGAACAGGGGACCATTACTATCCGCTGTTACTCCGAAGAGGAGTTTCGGGCACTTATAGAAAAACTTACTCGTAAGTAACACTGGAAACGAAGGCTATGTCTCCATTCATCAAGTACATTTTAAAAGTGATTCCGAAAAGCGTCGATGAGGGCATGCGGGCGTTATTAGCCGCCGCAGTTTTTTTGGTTCCCGCAAGTTTTTACCCCGCGCTTCCCGATCCATATGGCCTCCCGAAAGTATTCTTCTTTTCTTCATTCGTACTGATTGCGTTCACTCTGTGGTGTTGGGGCCGCATGCGCGGGAAAACGGCGCAAACTCGCTGGACATCTTTACTCACTTCAGTTGTTGTTTTTACAACGATGGGAATCATCAGCTCTGTATTTTCAATCGGACCGCTGAGAAGTTTTATTGGTACTGCCGGTGGGCATGCCATGGTTCTTCCCGCTATGATTTCCGGTGCATTATTTGTCTTTCTTTTTACACAGGTCGTTACCGACTTAAAACAACGTTTATGTGTCATTGACAGTTTCCTCGCAGGATCTGGCCTAGTTGCGGTTATCAGCCTGCTGCAAATCAGCGGAGTGAATCTTTTTCCTTGGGAAGGCGCTCATACCTACTGGTTTCAGCCGCTTTCATCATCTCCCCGCTCAGTCGCGCTTTTTTTTAGCGGCACGTCGCTCCTCTGTCTCTATCGATTCATGTGTTCATCAGATCGTCGAAGCCGTATCTTTTCAGCAGCTTGCCTTCTCCTCTCAATCGTCTTACTAATCGTATACGACATATCTGATGGATGGATTGTTTTGTTAGTCGGACTGACTGTTTTTATAATGTTATCTGCGTTACAATCGTCACTGTTTTATCGACAGCGGGAGATGAGAATATTTTTTGCGGTCTTTCTTATTTCACTTATTGCTCTAGTGATACCGATCACTTCCTGGACGCAACGCATACCTCCACAGGAATTGACCATGGATACAGCCACTTCATGGCAATTTGCTTCCGAGACTCTCGCTGTCCGCCCGCTTTTTGGAACGGGTCCCGAGACATTTACTGACGTTTTCAGCAGATTTCGACCTGGTGAGTTTAATGAAAGTGTTCTTTGGCAGGCGAGTTTTGCGCATTCTCAGAGTCTGTGGTTGGAGATGCTTATCACATTAGGGGTGACAGGATTAGCCGCATTCCTGACACTTATCGGATTCCACGCTGTAAAAATAACACGTTTCGTTCTCCAGAGTACGGATTCGAATAAAGAAAAAATTGACGTACTTCTCTTTGCTGGCTGGATAGCGTTGACATTTACGGCTTGTATAGCCGTATGGGAGATCTCACTATGGGTGTTGTGGTGGTTACTGTTGGCACTTATGACGCCTGAAATTTCGCACCCTCAAACATTTATGCGCAGAATACAATCGTTTTTTTCACATCATGAGCGTCCCATTATGGGTTTTATTACCGCATTTGCCGTTTTGTGCTCTCTTATTATTGTTGTTCAGGGAGTCCGTGTGTGGAATGGGAGTCGCTTGCGAGTGATTACTATAGAAAAGTCCCTCGATGGCTCGACAACACCCGCAGAGATTCGCGCGCTCGCGGAACGAAGTGTACGTTGGGATTCGTTTACCTCCGAACCGGAGCTTATCCTTGCTGGCGCATATGCCCTCGAAGCCCTCACAGCAGCGGCTAATGGTACGAATGTGGATTTAGCAGCTGTGAAGGCATCAGGTGATGCGATCATCGAACATATTGGGCGCGCTATTGAAAAAGATCCCCATAATGCACGCGTCTACCAGTCCTCCGCTGAAGTCTATCAACTGCTCATTCCCATCATTCCGGATAGCGAACTCAAAGTAGCCAGACTCTATGAACAGTCAACGCAGTACAATACTCGCAATCCCCTCGTGTACCTTGCAATTGGACAGTCATATCTCGCGTATGCCCAGAATGCTGAAGGGACCGACGTCGGAGAAGTGCTCACCAATGCTAAGCAGGCTCTCATAAAGTCGCTTGCGCTCAAAGCTGACTTACTTGAAGCACTTATCTCTATTGCACTGGTGGATGAAGTACAGGGAAATACTGATACCGCCGTTTCGTCACTGGCGACACTCCACGAACGTTACCCAAACGTAACACAAATTACCCTGACACTCGCAGGAGTGTACGAACGTCAAGACAAACGAGATGAGGCGGTTACGCTTCTCGCGGAGGCATCGTCGCAAGCTCAACAGAATCTGGAAGCGCATCTCGGCATTGCGAGTGTGTATGAACAGCTCCAGATGTCTGCAGAAGCACTTGCAGAATATCGGGTGGTGCTGACAATAGATCCGGCTAACACGTTCGCTCAGCAAAAAGCAGCGGAGCTTTCCGATAGTGTACCTGGCACACCCAGTGAGTAGGGACTGCCTTATTCACCACTTACTGTTGCTTTCGTAACCAGCCATTGATAGCACTTCGCGCTTTTTCGGTCTGTACGAACGGCAGCCAGTCACGTGCCGGTCCTTTTCGGTGTTTATCTTCGATAATTTCTACAATATCGCCATTTTGCAGCGAAGCCGTTAGTTTAGATATTTTCTCATTGATTTTTGCCTGGCTCGCGTGATTGCCTAAATCTGTGTGAATTTCATAGGCGAAGTCCAGTGCTGTTGCGTTTTCAGGAAGATCGATGACGTCACCGCCAGGAGTGAAAATAAAGATTCGGTTACGGAAAACATCTATCCTTAAACCTTGAATGTATTTGTCGTTGTCTTGCATGCTCTTTTGCCACTGAATCAAATCATGTATCCACTCAAGCCGTTTTTTCACCGGTGTACCTTTTTTTGGCTTTCCCGTCTCGACATAATGCCAGTGTGCGGCAATACCGTATTCAGCTGCATGGTGCATCTCTGAATCGCGAATCTGGATTTCCACTATCTTATTGTCGAGTCCAAAAATATCGGTATGCAGGGAACGGTATCCATTTGGTTTCGGCTGGGCGATATAGTCCTTGATTCTACCTTTAATGGGGGTGAATTCTCCATGAATTGCCCCGAGCGCCATGTAGCATGAGGCCACGTCGGGAACGACGATCCGGACAGCCACTAGATCATGAATTCGGGAAAGGTCATGGTCGTACTTCTGAAGTTTTTTATAAAGACTGTAGAGTTTCTTTGCTCGGCCGTGGATGTCGACGACAGTGATGCCCGCATCATTAAGAAGTTTTTTAAGATAGGGGATGATTTTCTTAACATATTTTTGCTGTTGCTCGTATGTTTCCGAAACCGTTTCCTTGAGTCGCTGGTAGTCCTTTTCAAATGCAATGGGAAAAGCAAGGTCTTCCAACTGTCCACGCACTTCACCCATTCCGAGGCGATTAGCAATTGAAGCGTAAATTTCCAGAGTTTCGCGTGCAATCCGAGTGCGCTTCTCCTTGTTAAATACACTAACCGTTTTGATATTATCCAGGCGGTCGGCGAGTTTAATCATAATCACGCGGACATCCGATGACATAGCTATAAAAAGTTTACGGAGAGACTCGGCGTACCGTTCGCGACCCTGGTATACGAGCCTGCCGAGTTTGGTCACACCCTCGACAAGGAATGTCACGTTTTTACCAAATTCTTTGCGGATATCCTCCGCTTGAAAGTCCGAATCTTCTATGACATCGTGGAGTATGCCCGCAATGATCGTTTCCGAATCAAGTTTCCAGTCTGCTAAAATAAGCGCTATCCGCAGCGGATGCTCAACATACTCTTCCCCGGTCAAACGACGATGGCCGCTATGCGCCTTTTCAGCGAACGCGACAGCTTTCTCGATGTCCGGCATGCGGTCTCGCGGAATAGCCTGCTCGATTTGACGGAAGAATTCGATACGATCCATAGTGCCCCCTATTGTACCCCAGAATATACCAAGAGTTCAATTATTGATTTTTTCCCTTTTTTACCGTATGCTGAGAAGGAGAATGAGTTTTCGCGTATTTAGTATCATCATCTATGTCGCATGAAAAACATTTCGACCTCGTCATAGTCGGGGGAGGAGCTGCGGGGTTATCAGCTGGCATGTATGCCGGTCGTTATTTACTCAAAGTCGCCGTTATTAGAGGAAAAGAGCCGGGAGGTGAAACGGCCACCGCTTCGATTATTGAAAATTGGCCGGGTACCATCGCTATCGACGGTTTCGACCTGATCCAGAACATGGAAGCGCATGCAAAGGAATCAGGTGCTGAACTTTTTAACGGGGAAGTAGCGAAAATCGAGAAAAGAAAAGATTGTTTCTACTCTACGGTCGGAGACGACATATTTGTGTCGAAGGCGGTCATTCTCGGAGTAGGATCGGCTCGTAAGAAGTTAGGATTGCCGAACGAGGATCATCTCCGCGGCAAAGGGATTTCATACTGTTCGACCTGTGATGCGCCTCTCTATAAGGGTAAGACCATTGCAATCGTCGGCGGCGGCGATTCGTCAGCTAAGGGAGCGAATCTTGCGGCACGATTTGCGAAAAAGGTTTACTTACTTATTCGTGGTGATAAGCTGGTCGGAGAGCCGATGAATCTCGATCAGTTAAAAAATAAGGATAACGTTGAAGTTGTTTATCATACTGCAGTGCAGGAAATCATTGGCGATGCGAAACTTGAAAAGGTGGTTTTATCGAAACCGTTAAACGGATCCGTTGAGCTTCCATTAGAAGGCATGTTTGTCGAAATTGGCGCTACACCGCGGACGGAACTGTCAAAGATGCTGGGATTGCATCTGGATGAAAAGGGGTACATCCACGTCAATCAATTTATGCACACGAATATCCCAGGCGTGTATGCGGCGGGTGATATTACTGACGGGGCGGGGGATTTTCGCCAAGATATTACAGCAGCGGCGCAGGGGTCAATGGCGGCGACGTCGGCGTATAAGTATATCGGAGCGCATAAGGATATTATTTGCTAATTAGCAGGTTTGTCCCTCGGCAAGCTCGGAGCGTTTTCTTGTAGACATTCAATTTTATTATTGACAGTAACTGTTACGAGTGATAGATTCATAGTATTAATTTGTACATTGATTTATCACGTACGAGCCAACTTCACAATTCTGGCCGTTAGAATTCATTGAAACGGCGAGAAAGTCACTTATGAGGTGGCAAAGGAGGGAACAAGCCCAAAGTGACCCGCAAAGAGTCGTGAATTCGTGTAGTTGAACCAATCACATTCGGAGGGTAAAACAGATGAGCAAGAAGCCCATCTCCACGCTGCTGGCGATCGCAGTCTTGTTGGTCGCCACTGGTATGTACTTCGCTGTTTCCCCGGTTCTGGCAACGAACAATCCCGCGGTCACCACACAGACGACCACAGCCATCATCCCGATGCAGGCCATGAAGAACGTGGGGACTCCGGCGAGTACGACGTGCAATGGCGAACTGTGCTGTTTGGTGATCAAGAAGGTGACCGAGAGCACAGTGGATTCCGCGATGACGACGACTACATGCTACGCAAACACGGCCAACGCGATGACGAATGGTCCGAATTACGTGGCGACTACGATGAATACCGAGAAGATGTTTACGTCAAACGACGCGACCTATGGAACAAATACGGCCGAGAACCCCTGGATGCGGAGCATGACGAGCGTGGCAGGTCTCGACGCCGGCAATGGATGCTGCCCGATGCCGTATAGTGGACAGAATGCGACCGTCAATTCCGGCCAGGTGTCGACATCGACGTGTTGTCCGTGGGCAGTCGTGGAGTATACCGCCTATCCCAATCCGTTCATCACGGGTTCGTACGTCACCTAGCGCACACCCGCGCTAACCTCTCATCCCGCACTTTCATCTTGGAGCAATATTTTCCCCGCACGCATCCGCGCGCGGGGATTTTCCTTTATAGGGATTGACAAAAAAAGCAAGATATAATAGCATGATTCGAGTCACGTTCTTTGAACTTACATTAGCTGCTGTCATCATTTTGACGTCACCGGTCCTGACCGTCTGATGTCCGATCCCGCTGTAGCGCATTAATTGGCCGCAGTCACCTGCGCGTGAGGGTCACTTTCATTGGCTCAATCGCGTTCACCCTGTGGCTCTACCCGCCCGTTGTTTTTTCCAAGAAATAGGGTAGGCCACAAAAAGCCCTCGGTTCGCGTTTTGTTCTTTGCGGACCGAGGGTGCTTTTTTATATCCAGCGAATTAGGCATCAACGGTTTTCTCAAACTTACATTCTTTACTGGAACACCTTACCTTGCCTTTTGCCGCATACACGAGCAGATCTCCTGATTCCGGACATTTTTCCCCTGTGGGTTTAGACCAGAGAGCGAACTTGCACTCCGGATAACGATTACATGAGTAGAATATCCGGCCGCGGCGGCTGCGTTTTTCTACAATGTCGCCCTTATTGCACTGCGGGCAGGTAACGCCCGTTTTCTTTTCGATATTTTTTATGAATTTGCATTCCGGGTATCCAGTGCATCCGAAAAACTCTCCAAAGCGTCCGCGTTTCACCGCCAGCGGCTTGCCGCACGTTGGGCACTTTTCATCTGTTACCTTGGGCTGCTGTGGTGTACCGTCGTCACCAAGCGGTTTCGTATTCTTGCATTCCGGGTAGCCAGTGCAGGCCAAAAACTTTCCGAAACGGCCCATCTTGATTATCATTGGACGGCCGCATTTCTCACATATATGTTCAGTCGCTTCCTCAGTTAGTTCTTTTTTGGTCAGAGTTTTATCCTTGTGCATCAGATTTTCCTTAAATGGCCCGTAGAATTCTTTAATCACCGGCACCCATTCCTTTTGGCCCTGGGCAACCTCATCGAGATCGTCTTCCATGTGCGCAGTAAATTTGAAATCAACAATAGTCGGAAAATGTTCTACGAGGAGGTCATTCACTAACATGCCGATATCGGAGGGTTTCAGGCGTTTTTCATCCCTCATGACGTATCCGCGGTCCAAGATGGTGCTGATGATCGACGCATACGTAGAAGGACGGCCAATGTCGTCTTCCTCAAGTGCCTTCACGAGGCCCGCTTCAGAATATCGCGCGGGCGGCTCGGTAAAATGTTGTACTGGTTTAATTTCTTTTGCTGTCACCGAGTCGTGTTCCTTTACATCAGGTAGCTGATTTTCTTTCACACTATCGGGGTACACTTTTAAGAACCCGTCGAAAGTGACTATCGATCCCGTCGCGCGGAATGTATGCGCATCGTTGTCCGTATTGATATCGATAGTTGTCGAATCCATTATTGCCTGTGGCATCTGTGACGCGACAGCGCGGTTCCAAATAAGCATGTAGAGTTTAAATTGGTCCGGTGCCAAGTATTGTTGCACTGCCGCCATATCATTCACCACTTCTGTGGGGCGAATAGCCTCATGGGCTTCCTGGGCCAGGCGGGATTTTGCCTTGTACATTCTGGGTTCCGGCAGGACATAATTGTTGCCGAACGTTTTCTCTAAATATCCGCGGGCTTCCGTAAGAAATTTATTCGAAAGATTAAGCGAATCAGTACGCATGTATGTAATGAGGCCAAGTGATCCCTGGCTACCTAGCTCGACGCCCTCATAGAGCTGCTGTGCAAGCCGCATGGTCTTTTTTGCTGAGTATCCAAGCTTACGGTTCGCTTCTTGTTGGAGCGTCGACGTGGTAAACGGCGGCAGGGGGGATCGCTTGACCTCTCGCCTGGTTACGGACGCTACGCGGTATTTCGCGCCCTCGAGTGCTGAAAGAATCTCGTGCGCCTGCTTTTCGTTCTCGATGGCAAGTTTATCGATTTTTTCACCGTTTCGTGAAAATAATTTTGTAGATATCGCTGGTGACACACCCTCTTTTTCAAATACAGCTTCGATAGTCCAGAATTCTTGCGCTTTAAATGCCTGGATTTCTCTTTCACGTTCGACGATAAGCCTGACCGCAACTGATTGAACGCGACCAGCTGAAAGACCTCGAGCGACTTTTCTCCACAAAAAAGGTGACAACTCATATCCGACGAGCCGATCCAGAACCCTTCGGGCCTGCTGGGCGTTTACGAGATGCGGATCTATGTTGCGGGGAGTCTTTAGCGCTTCTTCGATGGCCTCTTTTGTGATCTCATGGAATACAATTCGTTTAATCTTGCTCTTCTCGGGCTGTATGATTTCTGTGAGATGCCAAGCTATAGCCTCTCCTTCGCGGTCTTCGTCAGTAGCGAAGTAGATTATTTCCGCATCCTTGGCTAATTTCTTAAGCTTTATGATGGTTTTTTGGCTGTCTTTCGGAACTACATAAGTGGGTGCGAAATCCTTCTTGATGTCGACACCCATTTTACTTTTCGGCAGGTCGCGAATGTGCCCGTAGGAAGACTCGATGTGGTAATGTTTGGAGCCCAAAAATCTGCCAATCGTTTTGGCTTTTGTAGGGGATTCGACTATGACGAGATTTTTTCCCATGAAAGTTTAGATAATACGAATATACTTCATTCCGCCAAGCTGTTTGACGAGCCCGCGCATTTCCATCATGGAAAGCGTTGAATTCACAATACTGACTTGCAGTTTACTCATCTTCACGATTTCGTCAATGTGTTTCGGTTCGCGTTCGAGTACAGAGAGCAACGCTTTTTCATTGTCAGTCAGTTGTGTATGTTGTTGATTGTTATCGAACGTCGCTGGCTTGTCAACCCCCGTATGCCTCTCTTTAAAATGTTCGAGATACAATGCATCGAGAATATCGTCAACGCATGTTATAGGTCGAGCTCCCGCTTTTAGAAGGTCATTCGTACCGGTCGAAGCTGTTCTCAGGATATCTCCCGGCACTGCCATCACTTCACGGTTATAGTCAAGTCCGAGGCGCGCAGTAATGAGCGACCCCGAGTCCTTGTTTCCTTCGACTACCACAATACCGAGTGAAAGGCCGGCAATAATGCGATTTCTGACGGGGAAATGAAACTTTTGTGCCTGGACGCCCAGCGCGAATTCAGATATGAGACAACCACCCGTTTCCACGATGCGGCGTGCAAGCTGAGCGTTAGCTACGGGATACACGTGATCAAGGCCCGATCCGAGGACAGCTGTCGTATGGCCCAATGCGTCCACAGCACTTTCATGAGCAGTAGCGTCGATTCCAAGCGCCAGACCTGAGATGATACTGATACCGCGTATTGCAAGTTCATGACTCATGCGCCTCGCTACTTCACGGCCATAGTCAGTCGCTTTTCGCGTACCAACTATGGCAACAGTAGGGCGGATACCCGGCAAGTTGCCTCGACAGTACAGAAGTTGGGGTGAGTCAGGTATTTCACGGAGAAGATGGGGGTACGCGGGATCGTCAATAGCAATAGGGTTAATGCCCGCTTGTCTCACTTTTTCTAGTTCTTCGGATGGAACCAAGTGTTTGGTCGCATCAGCGAGTAGCATCGCTGATTTTTCTGGTACTCCCGCTCTTTGATATTCCCTGGCTGGAGCGTTCCACGCTTCTTCGAACGTTTTAAAAAATGAACGAAGCCGAACGATAGTGGCCGCTCCGATAGATGGGATGGTTGAAAATGCTATCAGATAGGGAAGATCAGTAGTTGACATAGGGGATAGTGTGACAGTATGGTAGTCTTGAGAAACAAATATTGGTACCTCAAACACAAGGGGGCGTCGATGGGATTCATACTCCCTAAAGACGAGCTTGTCCAACAAATACTTCTCACCGCTATTCGTCGTACCCCGCACGTCAAGCTGACGAAAACGGGTGTATCACTCGTTCCACATGGAGTTTTATGGGGACGCTGGCTGTCGTGCCTGGCTAACACGCACGAGGGACGCGCGGATGAATTTTTGCGCTGGCTCGCAGTAGAAATACCGCGGCTTCGAGAAGAACACAAACAAGCTCGCAAACGGAAAAGTTGCTCGTAACTTATGTGCGGGCAGCTTTTTTCTCATGTACAGCTGTCGTTTGGCGCTCGAGCTGCCACAGCCGTATTTCTTCTTTGAGTACTTGTAACCATGCGTCACCAAGCGTTTCGAGGTCTATCTTTATCTGATTTTGGGTAAACTGCCAGTGAGAATTCCGTTCAAGGAGTTGCCCCAGCTTTTTTGTATCTAGATGGTGGGCGAACGTTATGATGATCCGTTTATGCTTGTCGGGTGTCGGTCCAGGAATACTGACGGTATCTATAGTCACGATGTCGGTTTTCTGGGCAATCAGCTTAATCTCCAGGACGTCAAAGAGATTTTCAAATGACTTAGGAATCTTTTGGCGGTACGTCACACGTTTTTTAAAGACAGAAAGTTCATCGGGTGAAGACAGGTTGGCTATTTTCTGATACATCACCAGGCGTTCGCCTTCAGCCGGCATAAACGTTTTTGGAATGCCGATTTCAACAGGCAGGTCTATGGTTACATCTCTAATTGTCTCAATGGCGCCTGTTTTCAGTTCTTTCACTGCCTGTGAGAGGAGGCGCGTGTACATAGCCAGGCCGATAGCTGATACTTTCCCGTGTTGCTCTTTTCCGAGAATGTTGCCGGTGCCTCGAATTTCCAGATCCCGTAGGGCAAGCTGGAACCCGCTTCCCAGCTCTTTTGCTTCGAGGAGCGCATGAAGCCGGCGCTTGGCCGTACCTGTCAGTTTTTTCCGGTCATAGAGAAAGTACGCATAAGCTTGGCGCACACCCCGGCCAATACGCCCTCGCAGTTGGTAGAGTTGGGCGAGGCCGAACTTCGTGGCGTTTTCTACGATGAGGGTATTGACGTTCGGCAGATCAAGCCCATTCTCAATAATAGTTGAACAAACCAGGATGTCAGTTTTTTTAGTATCGAAATCCCGCATGGCCTGTGAGAGGAGCCTTTCAGATAGTTTGCCATGTGCCACTCCGATACGTGCTTCGGGAATGAGTTTATTGAGTTCGCGAGCTGCGAAATCAATCGTTTCTACATTATTATATAGGTAATATACCTGTCCTTTGCGTTCCAGCTCCTGGCGGATTGCCCGCACAATCAGATTCGTGTCATGGCGCTCAATAATAGTTTCGATCGGAAGGCGTCCTTCTGGTGGCGTCTCAATGATACTTACATCTCGGATTCCAGATAAGGCGATATTGAGCGTGCGCGGAATGGGAGTCGCTGTGAGCGTCAAAATATGTGCTTGAGTTCGAAGCGTTTTTAGACGTTCCTTGTGTTGCACTCCAAAGCGTTGCTCCTCGTCAATAATAATAAGCCCAAGGTTTTTGAATGTGATGTCTGGAGATAGAAGTCGGTGCGTGCCAATGACTATATCAACATCTCCTGCTGTGATGCGTGCGACAGTCTCACGTTCTTCTTTCTCCGAAACAAATCGCGACAGGATGGCCACTTTCGCTGGCAAATTCTTCAGTCGCTCCGTGAAGGTGTCGAAATGCTGTTGGGTAAGGATAGTGGTAGGCGATAGTAGCGCCACCTGTGTTCTGTTCATCACCGCCTTCAATGCTGCGCGTATGGCAACTTCAGTTTTACCGAATCCTACGTCTCCGCAGATCAGTCTGTCCATCGGCTTCGTTCTCGTCAAATCCTTATCGACATCAACGATAGCCTGGAGCTGATCCGGTGTCTCCTCATAAGGAAATGACTGGTCAAGGGCGTGTTCTTCTTTTGTCTTCGAACCCATCACCGTAGTCTTACTCGCTGCGCGCCGCGCATAGAGCTTCAAAAGATCGTGAGCGAGCAACTTTGCCTCTTCTTTGATTTTCCGCGTAATCTGGTACCACTGGCCGCCTGATAAACGATGAAGTTTCGGATTAGCTAGGCCAATATACTTACTGATTTTTTCAGCTGTTTCGATGGGCACATAGAGCTTGTCGTTCTCCGCGTATTCGAGCACGAAATATTCTTTGCTGATACCCTCGACAACATTTTTCGTCATCCCGCGGAATCGCGCTATTCCGTGATCAATATGCACGACGTAATCACCCGGGCGCAGTTCGGTGATAAACGCCATCTCGACTCTCTTCGGGAGACCATTTGATGTTTCGGTATTCCCAAAAATTTCGATATTGGTCAAAATTTGGAAACGTTGTTCCTCATTTGCGAAACCCGTAAATGATGAAGGCGGCTCGGGCAAGAAGGATATTCGTTTTGAAATCTTTTTTTCCTCGAAAAGCACTCTCAGTTCCTTTTCTTTATTGCTCGCTATATAAATGGTTGTTTGTTCGTTCTGTAGTTTTACGAGGTCTTGAGCGAGCGTATTCAAGCGGTTGTAGTACAATGGTGACCGTTTAAACCGCATGTCGATGTCTCGTTGCCGGGTTTTGAAACTTTCCCAGATGATTTGCTTGTGCTGACGAACCTGTTCGTATGTTTCATCCCATTCCGGTACGCGCTCAGCCAATTCGTCAGGAGAATCGAGAATCACATATGGGTGCGTTGCCCGCTTCAGATACATCCATGCGTCTGCACGGTAGCTTGAATGAAGTTTCGCAGGGGGGATTTCCAGCGAGGGGATAGGGGCACCGGTTTTCTTAGACAGCGGATCAATCGAAGATATAACTACGATTGATCGTTCATCGCATTCAATCCTGACCGGACCTTTCGCTCCCAACGGGTAAACATCAATGATACCGCCACGTCTTGAGTATGTGCCATGAGTGTCTGCGACGACATTCCACTCGTAGCCGCGCTTCACGAGCTCTTGAGCCACATCAGAGGGAGAAGTTGCCGCACCTTTTTCATATTGGATCAGTGAATTCAAAAGCTCATCAGGATGTGGTAGCGGTTCGTGTGTCCGCTCGGCCGGGACGATAAAGAAGAAGGGTTCATTTCGCAATAAGATGAGTAACTGATCTGGCCTCATACTCTCGTTCCCATGAAGTATTGGGAGGTCGGGTCGCCAGTAGGATAAGAGCTGTGAAATCACTTCTTCTTCTTTTTCATTCGCGGTTAGCCAAAAGAACGCACCCTGATCTTTCAGGAATGGGAGCTTCGCGATGACAAATGTTTGAGCTGAACGGCTGGGACTTCCGCTGATGTAGGTCTCTTGGTATTTCTCGAGATGCTGGACGAGCCGCGAGAGTGCGGAAGGATCCCCAAGCCGGTCTACCGGATGGGAAGATGAGTTGTCCACAAGTGCGAGATTTTCGCGTGTTTTTAATTGTACTGTTGTCAGTTTAGCGCATTTTGGCTGTTTTGGCAAGCTGTGAGTTATGAGGATGTAAGCCCCCACGCTACTGGCTTGACAGTGGCATGGCCCTATGCTAAGATGGCGCATCACAGAAAAAAAGACTATTTAATTTGACAATCCGACGCATCTTTTCAGAACGCTACTCGCAAGTGAGTCAGACGGCTATCCCTCCTATCGTCGTCTGGTTCAAAAAGTTAAGGTGTTGGGAGATTTCTCCCGGTATCTTATACTTGTGAGTGGCGTCCTGGACGGATTGCCAAGAGGTAGTCCTTCGACAGGCTCCGTTCGGTCCGAGCTCACGGCCGAGTGCAGCACCTGGCGAAAAGACGGTTGGACAGGTGAAAAATGGGGGGATTCATGTTCAGCCGTCTTTTCACATAGAGTTCAAAACTGTTCTCAAACAATGATCCATGATAGGGAGGCAGCATGGCACTCAATTTACAAAGCGTGATCGAACTAGCAATCACCCAAGTTGATCACCTCCTCTTGGTCATCAAGGAGCCAGCGGGGGATCACGTCCTTGAAGCGCTTGTTCAGTATGCCATATCACAGCATCCTCGGAATACCTCCAAGGCTGCGATCATGGTCCTGTCGGATCTGATGCAGACATTACGTAAACTTGAGAGTGGTCTCAACGTCGATCAGAGCGGGGTTATACCCAAGCCCATCGATAAAAAGACCATCCTCGAGACCCTCAAGTCTCAGCTGGAAGTGATCACGGAAGTGATGGATCGTGGCAGACCCTCCGCTTGCAGGGTAAATGTACATGCCGAGATGTACGCGCAGCTGGCTGTTTCTCAGCCTACTGATGCAGCATTCAATGCTATCGGTTGTGCAGTGCACATGCTCCGAATCAACCAGCAGGCACACGCTCACCAGCATGCCTGACCGAATCTGGACATCCCAGACAAACTCCCCGACCAGTGCTAGTCACGATTGGTCGGGGATCTTCATATTACGCACCTTCCTCAAACTACGGGAATGCTCATTTATTGTTCCCCCAAACGCTCATAGCCTTTTCCGGGGAAGTTTTTATCGCGTTAATCAGCATTTCGACGAGGCGGGGGATGAGCTCCTTAAGTATTTTTTTATCCGAGGATGAAAAGTCCGCCATAACGAACACATTAGTTTCCGATTTTTTCTGCGCCTCAGTCCGTGAATCGATACCCACCCTGAAACGGTAAAAGTCATTTGTCCCTATTGCGTCAATAATGTTTTGAACGCCCCGGTGGCCGGCAGAGGAGCGTTTTCGTTGGATACGCAGTTTGCCAAACACGAGGTCTATCTCATCATGGAGGACCCAAAGTTTGTCTGCCGATTCTTTGTAGTATGCCGCTAGCATTTGAACTGCATTCCCGGAGAGGTTCATGAACGTGGCCGGTTTTGCTATAATGATTTTTTCTCCGCCAATATGTCCCTCTGCTATCCACGCATGAATTTTGGACTTCTCCGAGAACTTCACGTCAAGTCGTTTCGCAAATGCTTCCATAACTAGAAACCCGAGGTTGTGGCGGGAATGCTCGTATTTTTTACCGGGGTTGCCGAGGCCGATTATGAGTTTCATATTCTTCTAACCGACTTCAGTCGGGTAAGGGTTGTTATTTTCCTGCGCCACTAAAGTGGCTAGGAAGGATCCGGCATGACGGGTGGGAAAGAGTAAGACATTGGTAGCTAGGAAGTTTCATATCATTCTTCTAACCGACTTCAGTCGGGTAAGGGTCGTTACTTTTCTTAACAGCCTCACACCACTAAAGTGGCTAGGAAGGTAGAACTACCTTCTCGTAGTAAGTGTAATAGAAATCGGCGTGCCAAAAAAGTCGTAGGCGGCACGAATCTTTTTTTCTAGGATATCGATGAACGCCGGGGCGATAGCCTTCGGGTCGTTGACGGTCAATAAAAAACCAGGTGGATCCGTATATTGCTGCAAGAGAGAAAAAATACGCGGTGGGCGACGGGTACCTCGGCCACCAGGGCTCTTCTTACGGAGAAATGACTGCAAGAACTTCGATAGCTCGTCATCAGGCAATAGGCGCATTTGTGCGGCGCGAATCCGCAGCGCTGTTTTGAAAAGGTCATAGACACCTTTTCGAGTTAAACCCGACGTGAAGACTATGGGCGCCCATGGAGCCATGGATAGATAGTGCCTGTAGTATTTTTCGAATTCTTTCATGGTAGTTGGATCTTTTTTCTGGACGGCATCCCACTTATTCGCAACAACGATGATGCCTTTTCTTGCTGCGAGTGCCATGTCAACCACATGTGCGTCATGCATGGCCATCCGCTGCGTCGAGTCTGTAACTACGATGGCGATATCAACCCTCTTCAGTGCATGGCCGCTTAAGAGGTTGGCGGCGCGTTCGATAGCATCACTTATCTTCCGCTCTTTCCGCAGGCCGGCAGTATCGACAAACACAAATGACTTCCCGTGAAATGTAACGCGCACGTCTCTCGGTTCGCGGGTTGTGTGTGGGTTCGGTGAGATAATGAATTTGTCATCACCTGCTATGGCGTTCGCTATAGTTGATTTTCCCGTATTTGTTTTCCCTATGAGGGCGATACGTATGTCATTATCTGTGACAGGCGATGAGCCACCCGTTCCAGGGAGTTTGCTTACTACGTCATCCAGAAAGTCTCCTGTCCCGATGCCGCTAATAGCCGATATCTGCCGATAGGTCGATATCCCAAGCGATCTGAAAGGCCCGACAGAATGTCCGATATCACTCGGCCTGTCAGTCTTATTAATAGCGAGCAGTACGGGGCATGGTACGTTTTTCAGCCGGCGCGCGACGAGCCGGTCCTCATTTGTTACCCCGGTGATGGCGTCTACCACGAGGCACACGAGTGACGCATTGCTAAGAAGTTTCTCCACTTGATCGCGCACTTCTGAACTTAAAGGACGCGCCGTTTGATCTTCAAAACCTCCACTGTCGATGAGTATGAATGATTTTTCTCGCCATGACATCGTTGCTTGGTTCATATCCCTCGTCGTTCCGGGTACCGGGGACACGAGCGCCTGTGAGGTTCCCGTGAGCGCGTTAAAAAGTGTAGATTTGCCTACATTTGTTCGCCCCACGAGGAGCACTGCGGGGAGTTTTGAGCGCTGAGACATAAAAAACTGGACTGGAAAATACTATGACCCCGGCGTTTGCCTACTCACTTCCTCAGTGCCCAGTATGATCAGGAAATCCGCCGAAGCGCTTTTGGGCTGCTCTGTCACCTTAGCGCCTGATCCTTGGAGATCTTCATAGGTAACGGGCGAGGAACTATTGATAAGGAATCCTGGAGTGTTCGTGATGGCATCGGCGTTGAGATGGTCTGTAAGCCAGGTCAGTGAGAGAGGCTTGGTTCCACCGGATAAATCGATTACGAGTGTTTCTTTGTAGTCCTGCCGACTCGCATTACTGATACTTGTGATGGTAAAATCGGCAGGCATTTCGCGGGAGACCTCTGCCGCTAGGCCAGGAGTCTTGGTACCGTTTTGGATTTCTACTTGGGGCTGTTCATTTTGCAGGGATTTCCGGGAAAAGGCGTTATTTATAAGTTCTTGGATTTCATCGTAGTTACCGGATCGGGGAGTGAGGATATATGCGCCATCAAGCGTCGTCCCTGATTTCAGAAGTCCTTCGGGAGTGGTATCAAGAGCCTGAGTGACGACGCTTGTATCTTGAATTTTGTCAGCCATCTTTGCTAATCGGAGAATTTCCCAGATCTGCAAGTCTGTTCGGTTATGCTCGCCTAAGTCCTCGAGAGCGTCAATAATGCGCTTCGGAGTCGTCAACGTATCAAATGATAATCCCTGCTGCTTAATTGCCAACAGTACTTTCTGCTGACGCTGCGACCTTGCGAAATCAGATCCTTCGCCATTTGAGCCATGGCGCGATCGAACATACTTCAACGCTGTAGCCCCGTCCATGTGCCGGAGTCCCTTTTCGAAACGGGCAGTTTGGTACCCAAAGTTATTATCGGGGTATTCGTAGTCTACGAAGCTTCGCTCGACATTTATATCGATCCCCCCGAGATCGTTGACAATTTTTTCGAATCCGCCGAAGTCTATACGTCCAAAATAATGGATTTGCTGGCCGGTCACTTCTGACACCACCCGGCTCAATAGCACTTCACCGCCGCCGGGGTAGTTGTTCGAGTGACCAAAAGCCATGGCATTGTTAATTTTTCTGTAGCCATATTCAGGGATGTCGACGTAGAGGTCGCGGGGGATTGAGAGCATCGCCACCTCACCCGTAGAAGGTTTAATGCTTGCCAGTATGATGGTATCGGCCAGGTAGGCGCCCTGGTGTCCTTCTCCGCCGATGCCGATGAGGAGAATGTTTATTCTATCCTGGGACTCTCCGCGAAGCTGTTTTTCAGGGCTCACTATGAGGTGCCGAAGCTGGTCGAAGAAGGCGACTTTTTCTCCCGTTTCAGTGTTCGTTGTGTTAACTGACATAATTACTTTTGCCGTTACTCCGAATCCGAATCCGAGAATAACCATGCCGAGCAGAATAAAAAGCCACAAAAGCTTGTGATTTTTTTGCTTCTTTTGCAATAATACACCGCCGGCGTTCATCGGCTGGGGCATGGCTTCATTCAGGCGTTTATGAAAATCGGGCATGAGTAATATGTATCCGTTCGGAGATATAGAATTAGCATACACAGTATAGGTATTTTGCGCTCTCTGGTCAATGAAAGCAGGAATCACGGCCTACCTTGCCGAAAATGGAGGTAGTTACCGGTAACAATATAGACAAAGCCTCTATTTTGTGGTATACTTTCGCCAGTTACCATAGTAAGTAATGACAGTTTCTTCTCTAGTTTGAGCCAAGAAAATAACTAGGAGGTACGCATCTGCTTCGCCTCTTTCAACGTCTGCTAAGCCAAAGAGACGTCAAACGAAAAGGTTCAGGATACTTTATGTCGCTCCCAAAGCTTCTTTCGCTTGAGCAGGTGAGCGATATTCTTGGGGTACATCCTAATACTTTGCGAAATTGGGATATCAAAGGAAAACTGAAGGCTATTCGCGTCGGGACCAGGCGAGATAGACGATATGAACGGGAACAGATCGAAACAACGTACTACCAACTCCATGGTCGACTATCAGATGGAGTAGGACGACAGGTCGCACCCAAAATATTTTCCCCACCTGTGGCGATCTTTGCCCTCGTCCATGTTGTCGTCATGGCGTTATTTTTTCATGTATCAGCGATGGGTGTGCACGACACACGCGTTGGCCAGGAGCAGGGCATCGTACTAGGGACTACCACTGACCTCTTCCGCCTCGAGCCCACAGTATGTGAAGGATGGACGTCAGCTGACCGAGCGAAACGGATCGAGGCGATGGTAAGTTCCACAATTGGGGATTTTACCCAAGGAAATGCAGCTTCCCTAAGCAGCGTCCAGCTTACCCAGTATGGAAGCGAGGAAGGTACCACGGAGTTAGACGCAATTCCATCTGAGATTCTTTGTGGCGGTTATGTTCTACCTGAAAAGTTCACTGCCGAGAGTCAGAAGGGGGTATTATCCCTTTCTGACATACGGGTACTGATCTCGCTTGGCATCGACGGATATGCGGGGAGTGAAGATGTGCTTACTTTTTCCTACTCGATTGACGGGAAAAGGTGGATTCCCATCGATTCGTTCGGACTTATTGAAGACATGAGCAACGCCACTCACCAGGGGTACTGGAGTTTTCCCATGTCGGTCGATTCACTGTCAGATATTTCATCCCTTCAAGTCAAAGCGTCCTATAACGCCGTTCCATCCGCGGAGGAATCCGTAGCGTACCTGGACGGCATGATCATAGAAGCCAACCTTGAACAGCTTGATGAGACGTCTCGCGAGATTGTTGAGAGTGTCGAACTTCCAAAAACAGATTTCACTTCAGAAGAAAACCCGACGGTTTCCGTTGCCGTCGAAGAACGGTCCGCCCTCTCGTTTATCGGTATCGGTACGACGCAGCGCGAGGTAGAGGGGGTCACGCTTACGTCACCGGCTGGCACGAAAGCCGATGTTGAAGTTGGCGTCCAGGAAAAGAAGGAGGGTGGCACGACCACACTTGCATACAGCGTACCCCAGGACCAGCTCACCCGGCCGGGACAGTACACGATTAGCATGAACATTACCCAGGACGGAGAGACTGAAGTAGTGACCAAAGATTTCTCCTGGGGCGTGCTTGCGGTTAATCCCAATCAGTCTGTTTACGCTCCTGGCCAGGACGCAACCTTTTCTATAGGTGTTCTCGATGACAAAGGTGGCATCGTCTGTGATGCGGAGGTTGAGCTCGTCGTGACTGATTCGACCGGCGCCGTAGCTGCGCACCTCTCAACGAAGGATGGAAGTATTTCGGTCTCAGATGTCTGCCATATCAAGGACATATATACCGAACCCGACTACACGGGTTCATTTTCTCCAAAGTCTGCCGGGACCTACCAGATGGAATTAACCGCTACCCATACGAATGGTACCCACTCGATACGGGATACCTTTATCGTTGAAGAGCGACCGTCTTTTACCGTGAAACGAACTGGCCCGACGCGCGTGTTTCCTGTCTTATACCAACCAATGCAGCTGGAAGTAACGGCGCAAGAGGATTTTGAGGGGGAAATCATTGAGCGGGTACCTGCGGACTTCGTTATCCGAGCTGGTAATGATGGGAAGGTGCGACAAGCAGATACTGAAAAAGAGATAGTCTGGAATTCCACTATCAGTGCCGGGGACACGATTACCCTCGGGTACGAATTTAAATCACCGGAAAAGAGTCCTGAACTTTTCCATGTGGGCGAAGTCACAATCGGCGACTGGCACGAAGGAAGAAAGTGGCAATTAGCGATTGATCCCACCTACATGCATTTGCTATTGGATACAGGCGATTCCACCCCTACTGGCTGGACTGACGTTACTGCAACCTATACTGATAAATTTATTCGTGGAGAAACGGCGGCGAATTTCGGCGCAACGGGAGGGGGCGCGACACACACCCATTCTCCAGTCATCACCCAAAATTTGGCGAGTACCGGCAAGGCGCAGTCAGGATCCGCCAACTGGCGTACAGCAAAGAGTCATGACCATGCTCTCAGTGGAGAAAGTACATCAAGCGAAAACAATCTTCCCGCATACCGAAATTTCAAGATCATTAAGAATGACACGGGTATCCCGGCGACGATTCCGCAGAACGGCATTGCGCTCTTTGACGATAACCCCGGAATGCCAGGTTCTGGTTGGACGCGCCAATCATCTCAGGACAGCAAGATGATCCGCATCGACAGCGTCGCAGAAACACTCGGCTCTGATACACATACTCATACGCAGACATGGTCGACTCTTGATGCAGATGCTGAAGGACTAAGTGTTGCGACAAATAATACTGCGGCGAGCGGATCCGATATATCGCATACCCATACAGCACCTACAAGTAGTGCGACCGCATCAGCGACATCTTTGCCCCCATATATCGAAGTAATAGTCGGCAAAGCTGATGCTAATACATCCGTCCCATCAGGCACTATCGGATTATTTGATGCGGATCCCGGTGCGGGGTGGGACCTCCGTTCGGATTCCGGCGATCATTTTTACCAACAGTTCGCACGCGGAGCCGCCGCCTACAATAGCACGTCGCAGGGCGCATCGACCCATACCCATACGGGTCTAACGAGCGGCGTGAGTGGCGCAGCTGCATCAGCCACAGGACAATCTACCGCAGGATCCAATTCTGCGGGAAATGCGCATACCCATACATTAACTGCCAACTTCGACACCATCGATCATAAGCCGCCGTATGTTAACTTCGTGTATGCCGAAAAGGTTGATGTCACGAATATAGATATTTCCGGATCCATCAAAGGAACAAATGAGTCGAGTTTTATCGGCAATCCACCCTGTAACGGGTCAACGGCAGTGGTATCGATCAGGGTTGATGGCGGTGCAGAAAGTACGACAACATGTGCAAATTCAACTGGCAACTTCTCGTTTACAGCAGTCAACGCAGGAGCAGGGAAAACAATCACCCTTTATCTCAACAGTAATTCAACGCCGAAGGCAAATCTGATCATGGTGTCGGGCGGAGTGAATATCACGGGAGCTGACCTGTATGAGGATCGGATGATCGTTAGAGATGAGCAGGACGGTACCGCGACGATTCTTGACCTGTTAGATTATGACAACGACCAGAATGCCACTGACATGCTTTTTGACGCGGACGATCTGGCTACGGACGCGCTCACAGTTGATTCAGGAAAGGAGCTGCATATCTGGACCGGCGATACACTGGATCCCGGAGGGACCGTGACGACCCAGGGTTCAGGAAATCTCCATATCGACGACAATGCCACAGCGCAAATTGACAATGGCAGTTCAGCTATTGCCGGTGATGTGCTAGTCGACGGCGGAGCGACATTCAGTGTCCAGGCAAACGTCTCAATTTCAGGCGGGGATATCACCACGAGCGGCACGAGCCCGACAGTTTCATATATTGGAACACCGACAGTGACGATGTCAGGTACCGGTAGCGTAGGCGGCGGAACTACGCCTTCGATTACTTTTTACAACCTTACCCAATCCAGCGGGAGCATTTCACTCTCTGATGCCGTCGTCACCGACAACAATTTCAGTGTTTCCGGCGGTACGTTCACGCCGGCGCCAAACAGCGATTTAAAAATCAAGAATGATTTCACCCTTACTGCCGGTACGACCTTCACGAAAGCATCCGGCTCCGGCAAGCTGATTTTTAACGGTGACTTGACGTTCACAGACAACACATCGCCGAAACAAGATTTAGGTAACGTACAGATCGGTCTTTCACCGGACGTCATAGAGCTCGCAAGCGACATGGTAGCCACGAGTCTCACCGTCACCGCTGCCGACACATTCAATACCAATGGGTACGATCTCGATATCGGCACCGGCGGGATAACTATCGCAGGTATCTTTGATGCCACGGACGATATAGAAGCGGATACATATATTAATACCGAGGGAGTCTTTGACATCCAATCTGGCGCTACATTTACCCAGGGCGACTCGACGGTGACATTTGATGGAGCGTCGGGTACTGACGATCTCATAACCAATGGCGCGTTCTCACTTTATAATCTGGTCGTAAATGGGAGCTCGGAAGTCGTGGAGCTGGAAGACCCGCTCGACGTTGATAACAATATCACCATCACCAATGGAACTCTGGACGTGAAAAGCGGCGAAGATAATGCGATAACGATCGGTGGAAATTGGGATAATAATTCCACATTCACTTCGCGTTCAGGCACAGTGACATTTGATGCGGCTGACATGAGCAATACGATTGAAGCGGGCGGTTCGAGCTTCAACAACGTTACATTCCAGGGATCTGACGGCGCTGGTGGGTGGACATTCCAGACGAATGACGCGACTGTCGCTGGCACGATTGATGTCGACACGAGTGATGAGATGGCTATCGCATCTGGCAGGACGGTTACCCATTCTGGATCGACACTGACTCTCGACGGAATTATCTCGGGAGCCGGTAGGCTGACATATCAGTCTGGGACGGTATTTCCGATGACCGGATGGATTTCATCAATCTTGAGGATAGACGGTACCAGCGCAGACCGGACTGTACCGAGTAGGACTTTTGGCGGACCTATGGAGCTTTACAGCAATTCTTCAAGTGCGGCCCGTACTTTCACCATGGGATCGGCGGCATCACAGGAGATCGTCATCGACGGGTACTTGTATGCGATGGCGGATAATTCCCAGAATGTGACCGTCGAAGCGAACACATACAACCCGAGCATCACCGTGAGGGGGGATCTGGACTTCACCGGCGGCGGAGGCGGTACGGAAACCATCAATGCCGGATCAAACAGCTGGAGCCTCGGCGGAAACGTAAACTTTTCTGACGGGACATTTACCCATAACAGCGGCACGGTGAAATTCATCGCGGGTGACACGGGAAACACGATTAACGCCGATAATGACACGTTCAATAACGTCCAGTTCGGCACCGACTGGCTGACGGGTTATTCGTATCGCCAAAAGGTTTCGTTTGATGCATCGGCGCTTTCAGGTTCAGTTTCAAACTTTCCCGTGATGGTACATGTAGACAACTCATCTAAGTTCTCGAGTTTCTGGAGCCATGTCACCGATACGACCAATGGCTACGACATTGTCTTCACTGACCGTGACGGTACCGTCCTCGATTATCATTTCGAGAAGTTTAATTACGCGGGGAGCGATCTGGTCGCCTGGGTTGAGATGCCGCAGCTCGACGCGTCGAGAACCGATTATCTCTATATGTATTACGGGCGGGCGAGCGCACCGAATCAGCTGGATGAAAATGGCACCTATGATTCCGATGGCAGCTTCGTTGACGTCCAGCATTTGGAAGAAAGCCCCAATGACGGTGTCGCAGGCCACATCAACTCAGTTTCCTCGAGCTACGCCGGCACGCCCCAGAACTTTCAGGACGGGGGAGGAGGCACGACGGACGCGACTGGACGGATAGACGGGGCGGACGATTTCGCGGGGGACGACGATTACGTCAATACGACCTATAATGCCGCACTTGATCCTGACAGTATTACCTGGTCGGCGTGGGTGCAGTTTGCCGACCTTTCCGGATCTAATTATGGAGGGGTACTTTCCAGAAATAACGGTAATGACGCCTACAATATTATGTTGGTCGAGAGTACCGATAGAGTGCGGTTCTACGTGAAGAAGGCGGCTGCGAGCACCTGCGGCGGCGGGTGGTCCTGTGTAGAGTATGGCACCTCGGTCAATACGAGCGATTGGTATCTTCTGACGTTGACCCACAATGGGGGGACCGGCAGGCTCGAAGGGTTCGTGAACGGGGATTCTATCGGGAGCGATACGGTGGTCGGCGCTGTTCAGAAACTTTCTTCTGACGTTCGCATCGGTCACTACGCGGGCGGTACGTATGCCGATGGCATCATAGACGAAATGAAACTCTCTAACACAGTCCGCTCCAACGACTGGATCAAGGCGGAATACCTCTCAGAGTCGGAGACACTGATCGTCAATAGCGGTAACGGCTGGAGCGCCGAAGAGACCGGCGCGGCGGGGGCGTGGTCACCTTTGACGAATGCCATGACGGTGACGAATGACCTCACGATGACAGCGGGAACGTTCAATACGGCCAGCGGTACGGCCGATGTGACCGTGAACGGCAATGTTACCTGTGGGGCCACGTGCGGCACGATCAGCATGACGACTACTAATACGTTCACGCAATCAGTCAGCGCGTCTAAGAATTTTGGCACCACTACCGGCACTACCGCTTGGACATTTAATAACCTCACATTCCAAAGTTCTGCCAACACGCCGACAATAACTTTTAATGCCGGCACGGGCCTGATAACCGTTAACAGCACTCTCACCCTGACTAACGGCGGGACTTCTTTGACCGTAGATAACGAAACCAGTAATGACAGGGACTTTGATCTTGCCAATGTTACTATCGGAACCACTACAGAGTATAAAGCCTCATCGACTGAAGATTTTACCGTTTCTGGCGACTGGACGCTCAATGGTACCTTCACTCGAAATAGCGGGACGGTAACCTTTGATCCCGGCGATTCCAATAGTACCCTCGAGGGTTCTACTACGAGTTTTAACAATTTGACCATTAACCCATCTTCTTCAAATACAGTTACTACCAATATCAGTGTTAACGTCTACGGTGTGTTGAATGTGGCTGCAAACGATACTCTGTCGATTGCGAGCGCGAAACAGCTGATTCAGCAGAGTGGGTCGCTGACCTTAAGCGGCACCATAGGCGGGGCGGGCAAGTATAGGTGGTACCTAGCCTCGCCCACTGACCTGCCAACCACAGGGATTATCTCATGTACGTTGAGTTACGAAGCGCTATATGGAAACCAGAATATTGTGAATAGGACGTACGACGGCCCGGTCGAAATTCATGGGGATCCGGTAAGTACACGCACCGATACGGCAAGCTCGGGGACTTTGACGTTTAATTCCACCCTGACGACCTACTATGACGGCGCATCATTTACCTTGGACTTTGTTACCAATAATCCCATAGTGGTGGTCGTAGGCGACTTTACCAATGATACTTCGGCGGTCTTTTCCGCGCCGGATGCTGACGGGTCATTCACATTGTCGGCGAATTATACGAATAACGGGACGTTTACCCACAACAATGGTGAGGTTATCTTCAACTCCCCGACTACCGCCGAAATAAGTACCGGCGGCACCGGAATAGGGCAGTTGTTTTATAACGTCGAATTCAATGGTTCTGACACCAGCGGCACCTGGACCGTGACTCCTAATGATATGGAAGTAAAAAACAATATAGTTATTGACATACTCGATATTGTAGAAATACCTTCTAGTCGGCGGCTACGTCAGATCACCAATACCGGAACGCTCTCCTTGGATGGCGAGATCATGGGCGATGGTCGTTTCGAGTACGCTTCGACAACGGAGTTTCCTGGTACAGGTGATGTCAACGTTGATGTCCAGTTTTACTCCCAATATGGAAATCAGAAGTTCGCTGGGAGGGTATTCGGCGGGGATGTTGAATTTGTCGGATGGTCGGGTGTTTCACGCACGTTTACTGCGAATGATAGTAATCCCGTGGCCTTCGACGGAAATGTCACGACGACAGATGTTGATACAGCGTTTACTTTAGATTTCAGTACCAATAATCCGGCGGTGACGATTGGAGGAACACTAACTCTCAGCAGTTTGGCCACTTTTTCTGCGTCGTCAGCCACGTATTTGCAAGGGAGCTACGTGAACAACGGTACTTTTACCGACAGCGGAGGAACGGTATATTTGAATGGCAGTAGTACGCAGACGCTCTCCGGAACCATGACCGGCAGTTCCGATTTTAACAATCTTACCATTACAAATACCTCTGGAAGCCACTCGGGATGTGAAACGTCCTTTACTCCCGGCATAGAATTCGCCGCTGATATGACTGTGAGTGGTACCTATCGGATCGTAACGACGGATCCGAATCCTGATGGGATAATGCGCGTCGAATATCTGTCGGGTTCGACATACATCATTACAAACATTAACTGGGTGGGGACTGAAACGTACCCTGTCATTTTTAGAAATTCAAACCTCACATCGGGAACCTGGAATCTCAATGTTTCGGGCACGCAGGCGGTATCATGGGTAGATGTGGCCCGGTCAGACGCGACACCAGGCAGCATCATAGACGCAGACGACGGTACCAATGCCGATTGTGGCAGTCCTCCAAATGTCGACTGGGATTTCGAGGCGCCGAGGGACTTCGCTGGTTTTGCGAGGGGCACAGGGGAATCCGGCTCTATCGGTGACTCCATCTGTAATGGTTCCACAGCTGTCTTAACACTTCGAATTAATGGAGCGGATAACGGTTCGACCAGCTGCGCGCTTACAACCGGAGCCTACTCATTCACGGGTATTACGGTATCTACCGGGGATACGGCAACCATCTATTTGAACGGAGCTTCAGCTTCGAAAGCGAATCTCGTGTTTGTGCACGGCGGTACCAATCTGACTGATGCTGATTTGTATCAGGATAGAGTCATTGCCAGGGATAACTTTGGGGGTGTGCTCACTATCTCTGAAATGGCGGACTGGGACAATGATGATGACTCGACCAACATGCTCTTTACGGCAAATACGAATCTCGTTGTCGAAGATAACTACGAACTGCACATATGGACTGGCGATACACTCGATCCGGGAGGCACGGTCACTACCGGAGGAACCGGGGATGTGCATGTAGATGACAGCGCTATCGTGTATTTCGATACGGCAACAAATACTGTTGGCGATGATATCTTGGTTGACGCTGGAGCTACGCTCTATATAGATGCCAATACGAGTGTGAATGGCGGCGCTATCACTACCACGACGACCGGAGTGATAAACACCACGGGCGGTACGCCGACGCTCACTATGTCAGGTACCGGTGCTATCGGCGGCGGGAGCGGGGCCATCACTATTTATAATCTAACGACGACCGGTACCGGCACCACGTCGCTGACGGGTACAGGAACCAATACTATTAGCAACGACGTTTCCGTCGGTACCGGCACCACACTGGATATCCAGCAGTCGGTAACCGTCGGCGGGGGCGATCTGACGACTACCGGGTCGGGTTCCATCACGACGACTAGTGGCACGCCGCTAGTGACGATTAATACAACGGGGACGCTCGGGGGCGATACGACCGGTACGATAACGATTCATGATTTAACATTTGGTTCGGGGACGCACACATTCGGCTCGGAGTTTACCGTCAACGACGATCTGACGCTTGCCGGTGATATCACCCCAGGCACCAGCACTGTTACCATGGCAGGCACCGACGGTGCCGCGACACTGAATGGAGCTGGGGGGAATAGCGATTTTAATAACTTGACCATTGACAGTAACGCCGTGGGCACGACTATTACCCTGTCGACCGGTGATGTCGACGTTACTGGTGCGTTGGCCGTCGACACGGGGGATACTTTAAGCATTAGCTCCGAACGAATGCTGCGATGGCAGGGATCCGGATTCACGTTAAATGGAACGATTTCCGGAGCGGGAAGACTGACTGTTCAAACGAATAACCCGATTGCCACATCCGGGACGCTCAGTACTATCGTTAGGTTTGATGTGGCAAATAACGCCGGCACCATGCCTGCAAGAACCTACGGGAGTGACGTTGAAATTTATTCAAATAAATCGTGTGTAGCCCAGGGCGGCTGCACTCTCACTACGACGATGGGAGGGCCGGGGACGCACACTATCCAAGGCAATCTCTATATCTGGGAAGATGACTGCGGCGCCGGACCCGGAGATACTTGTTTCCAAGTAGTGCTGAGTGCTGATGAGAATAACCCTACGGTCAATGTGACCGGTGATGTTGATTTTATCGGTTCCGGGATCGGATCAAGCAACCCAAGCTTTCAAGCCGGAAACGGGATGTGGACGGTGCAGGGGAATGTTGACTTCACAGCCGGCACGTATACGACGACTGCCACGACCAATACCCTGAAGATGACAGGCGCATCAAAGAGCATCACCGGCAACAACCAGACGCTTTATAACTTCACCGTCGATCCGACCTCGAGCATTATCACCGCTGCTACGTCTAACTTCACGGTGTCGCATACGCTCACTGTCGCATCAGGGGAGACATTCCAGATCGCTGCCAGCAGGACAGTTACCATAGCGAGCACCGGGAGTCTCTCGCTCGCCGCGACAGGAACGATCAGTGGCACCGACGGAAGATTAACCTATAAAGCAGCATCTGGATTTCCAGCGGCGGGAACCGGGACTGTCAGCAGTATCGTACGCTATGATGCGACGGACAATAACCAAACCATGTCAGCGCGCACATATGGGAATTTGACGGAGATAGTCAATACGAGCAATTCATCAGCTCGCACCGTAACTGTCGGAGATGAAGAATTCCAAGGTGTTACCCTTGGGAGTTCCCTTACCCAGAGTCTCTGGCTCTCTGCAAGCGGAAGCCAGAGCGTTACTCTCGATCTGACCATGTTTGCGCCGACGATGACCGCGCCAGAAATGGTGTACCTAGGCGCTAACACGATATTCGATGCGGCACCGGGCACTGAACTTACTCTGCAGGGGGACCTCTATAATTACGGAACCTTCAATGCTAATGGAGGGACGGTGAACTTTGCAGGAATCGATGGTACCACTCAGCAGCTCATAGGTGACACGACTTTTTACGACTTCACCGCATCGACGGCAAGCAATAGCACAGGACGCACGCTCCGATTCGCTGGCAGTTCCACGACCACCGTCACTGGGACGTGGACCATCACCGGGTTCTCGGGCAAAGTTATTACCCTCCAGTCGTCGGATACGAACAGCTGGACTATCAATCCCACTGCAGCGAGTGTTACCTACGTCAGTGTGTCTCGCTCCACGAACTCCGGGAATCCGTTTTGCGCGAGCTTTTCAACGGACGGCTTGAACAACTCTGGGTGGTATATCACCGTGGATGGCACGTGCGAAATTACTGTGTCAGGCAACCTCTATACCGCAGAGGGAGCTGGGGCGATTGACTGCAATCTGACAAACAAGACCGTGAAGATCCAGGCGACCACAGCTGGTGGTCCGTATACTGGCGAGTGCACGACGGATACCGGTGATTTCAGCATCTCAAACGTATCACTGACCGATCCAGGTGACACGCTCGTCGTGTTCATAGACGGCGAGAGTGAAAAAGGCGTCACCGTGACCAGGACGGCTTATGACGCCGGGAATATTTCGGGCCTGAATGTCTACCAAGATACGGCAATTGTTCGGAGGGAAGGCAGTTATACTGTTTCGAACAGCCATATGGACCTCTATGATAGCAACGACAATGGTTCAATTCCGTATACCGTTACGACGAACGCGCTGACTGTCGCCAGCGGGACAGAACTGCACGTATGGACAGGGGATACGTACGATCCGAACGGTACGATTACCACTGATGCCACGGGAGGGGATTACCACGTGGATGATGCCGCGCTTGCCTATATTGATACGGCGACGTCCGCGATCGGCAGAGACATACTCGTTGATGACAACGCTGATATGTATATTACCGCTAACACCACGGTTGGAGGTGGAGACATTACGACGAGCGGAACAAATGCCTTGGTTTCGGCAAGCGGCACCGTGACTGTTTCCGGAACAGGGAGCATCGGTGGCGGCACCACGCCGAGTATTGCGTTTACAAACCTGACGATCTCCGGTACACAGACTATGGCGTCGGCGACTACTACCACAGCCGATTTGACCGTGAACGGAACTATGGATGGAAGCGCCGCTGTGACGACGACCGTGTACGGAAGCATTGCCGGAACGGGGACGATTTCCATGACGGGAGGCACGGTGGAACAGCGCGTCGCGGCGGCAAAGAATTTCGGCACGACAGCAGGGAGTAACACGTGGACATTCAACAATTTAACTTTTTCAAACTCATCCGGATCGTCTCGCACGATCACCACCCAGGCGGGGACCGGAGGCATCACCATCAATGGCACGTTACTCATTTCAAAAACGGGAGGAACTGCCGCTACCATCCTGAGTGCTGGCACTGGTCGTGTCTGGACATTGGCGAATCCAAATTCTTCCGCTCCATTTGACATAGATCAGGCATCGGGGAGTTTAACACCTTCCACATCGACGTTTACCTTTTCAGGAGACAACGATGGGGGGGATGTCACTGTTGAGAATGCCTCGTATTATGATCTCATCCTCGGAGGGCCCGTCGCTGAGAATTATGCTCCCGAAGGCACGACCTCACTTACAAACGATCTTACGATTGACACCAACGCAACGTTGAATGGCACACAGGATGTCTCTGTGCGAGGGTCTGTCGGCGGGGGAGGCGCCGTGTCGCTTACGGGTGGCACGTTTGTTCATAATGTGCGAGCCGCAGAGACGTTCGGTTCGACATCAGGGTCGAACAACTGGACCTTTAACAATCTTTCTCTTGAAAACAGCTCATTTACGACCGCATTTACGATTACTATGAGCAGCGGCGGTAATGGTGAAATCATAACCAATGGAACGCTCGGTGTAGGTTTGGTAGATGGTATTCGAACTACGACGGTCGATAATGAAACAAATGACCGTATCATTAATGCAAACGGGGCTGTATCTATTGAAAATGCAGGCATTCTGCAGGCTTCATCGACGGCGTCGTTTACCGTTGGCGGCAATTGGACTAACAACAGTGGGCAGTTTACAGCAGGTACTGGTACCGTTACGCTCGACGGCACCGGCCAACAGACATTGTCTGGCCAGATGACGGGCGCGTCAGATCGGTTCAATGACCTGACAGTGACTAATACGGGTGCCTCGGATCCCGATATCATTTTCTCCACTAATGCAGAAACGCTAGATACCTTTACGGCAGCAACTGCCGGCTCGCAACTACGGTTCAACGCTGGCAGTACCTACACGTTCCAACATATCGTTTTCGATGGCCAGACTGCGGCGACGAGAGTCGTATTACGAAGCTCATCGAGTCCGACACAGTGGAATATAAACGTAGCTGGTACGCGAAGTGTCCAGGCAACCGATGTGCAAGATTCGTACGCATGCGGCCAGGCGCCTGATATCGATGCGACGCACATATCAAATAAAGATTCCACGAACAATGATTGCTGGGACTTCACAGCCATTACATTCACGTTAAGTGCAAATACTATTAATCTAGGCACCCTCTCAGCTGGAGGAGTGAGTACCTCCACCCACACAATCCGAACTGTCACAAGCGCTGATAGCGGCTACACCACCCTCGTCTACGATGATGGCAATCTTCGCATCGGCGCAAATGACATCGACGATGTTGTCGGCGGCATAGTAAATGCCGGTTCCGAAGAGTATGGTGTTGCCACCAGCGATAACGGCCAGGCCATCGCAGAAGATGACGGGTGCGACGGCAATCCATCTTCCCCGTTGACGACTTCCCAACAAGCAATTGCTGGCGCGACATCCGGACCAGTGGATGAAGAAATCACCGTTTGTTATACAGCCTCCATTAACTCAAGCACCGTCGCTGGGGCTTATCAGCATATCGTGACGTATGTGACGGTGGGGTTGTTCTAATAATTAACGAATTGGCGAATTGCGCATTACGAATTACTTATGGTTGGATTTTTCATGATTAAGAGTCATGTAGAAAAAGCAATCCGCCAATCCGCAATCCGTTAATCCGCCAATGCCAGCGATGTTGCGTCAAATCAATTTGTGTGGTATAATACTTCCACAATTCACTGATAGTGTGGGCATCAGCGATCAGTAAAATAAGAGTAAAAATAATAACCATTATCATTAATATAATAGAGAATATGAAAAAAAGTCTCTATCATAGCATTGTCCGAAGCGCAGTCATCATGACAGTAGCGGCGTTTGTCATATCTATGTCCTTCCCCCTGCAGTATGCAGAGGCAGCGACACTGACGACCCCGCGCGATTATCTAAGCAGAGCAAAGGAAAATCTCACTTCGGGGGTCCAGCATGAGGTGTTCTTCACCACGGTTGGTGCAGTCAGCGGAGGTGCAGGGCTTAATGAGGTGATACTAGTATTTCCAGATGCTGATGATGCTAAGTGGTGTGCTACTGCCGGTGCGGGAACTGCAGCGGGCATTACGAATCCGACGGGAGGGTCAGAATCGGCCACATCGCTTCCAGGAACCCTTACGGTAGCTTGTACACAGGGTGCTGGTGCCAGCAGTTACGATACGATCACGGTGAGCGGGGTGGACGATTTGTCCACAACCACGAAGTACGGCGTACGACTCACTGACACGGGAGTTGCAAACTTTGGCACTCCTGCGAACACGACGACTGGTTTGATCACGATTAAAACAAACAATGGCTCAACTGATATTGATACTGCCGACACCGCTGAAGATATCATCGCTGACGACCAGGTGGTGGTTTCAGCGGCAGTTCCTCCGAGCATTACATTCACCGTTAGCGCAAACACCATAAACCTTGGAACGCTTTCGGCTGGTTCTGTAAGCACCTCATCACACACGGTCCGGACGGTAACGAATGCAACGAGCGGTTATACCTCACTCGTCTACGACGATGGTAATCTCCGCAACGGAGCCAGTGACATCAATGACGTTGGTGACGGCGCGGTAACGTCTGGTGCAGAGGAATATGGCATCTCTACAACAGATACTGGCCAAGACATCGTGACTGATGGCGGCGGCGGGTGCTCCGGATCTACTTTTGATGCTGATCCGATTACTACTACCCAACAAACTGTCGCAGGGGCCGGTTCAGGCCCAGCTGATGAGACGTCCACCGTCTGCTATATGGCATCCATTACTTCCAGCACCGTCTCGGGAGCTTACCAGCACACCGTGACCTACGTAACGGTAGGGTTGTTCTAAGAACCTAATTAGGCCTCTCACCAAAGATCTTTGGAGGGAGGGTAGAATTATTCACGCACATATATGATCAAAAGGATTTTTCTCTTCGCTACCCTGCTCTTTGGTTCGGCGATCGTCGCCCATTCCGCGTCGGCCTTGACCTTAGCCCCGTCCATGCAGGAAGTAACATTGACTCCTGGAGAGCAGACTGTCATTAACGTTGAGCTTGCGAACGAAACGGATAAAACGATCGAACTCACCACCGAGGTGGTGAACTTCACGTCCAGCGGCGAGACCGGCGAGCCGGCGTTTAATTTCGATGCAGATCCTACTGACTTAGCAACCTGGGCTGTGCCGGAACGAGGACCATTTGTCCTAGCACCAGACCAGACGCAGGACGTGCTTGTCACTATTGATACACCGGCTGATGCGCTCCCAGGTGGTTATTATGCGGCCGTTCTTTTCAATGAAACGCTAGGGCAGGAATCAGCAGGGGATGTCATGATTGAGTCAAAACTTGGTTCACTTATTCTGGCGACAGTTGAGGGTAATTACACCTCTGGCGGTACAATCACTGAGTTTTCTTCGACGACCCCTCAAGCAGGAGGGAGTACCGAGTTCACTGTACGATTCCAGAATTCAGGCGACATTCATCTTAAACCTACCGGAACGCTCGTGATCAAAAATATGTTTGGTACCGAGATGGCGAATGCGACAGTTAACGCAGAAAATGGTGCAGTGCTCCCCGACTCGGTGAGAAGTTTCGATGTCTCTCCATGGCTGACGAGCACATCTCTCTTTGGCAAGTACACAGCCACATTAACGATGTCAGACGGCACCGTGAGTGATACGGCAATCCTCAGCTATTGGTTTTTTTCGACCATGTGGATAGCGATTATAGCGGGGGCCGCCGTCCTCATCATTCTGATTATTGTTCTCCTTGTTAAGAAAGGCAGTCATCCCACCACAACCCCAGCATCGTAATGGCATTATTCCGGGCGATGCGTTCATCGCGTCATTCTCACACGGGGCGGATCGTCGCGTTATTCGCGGCCATGTTGGTTTGCGCGATCGTTTTTCCCGGAAAGGCTGAGGCCATTACTCTGATCCCGCCGTCGTTAGAGCTCGGGCTCATACCAGGGCAGGAGTCCCAAACTTCCATCAAACTCTTCAATGAAGAGTCGACTGCTGTCGAGCTCTATACCGAATCCCGGAATTTTACCGCGACTGGTGAGACCGGACTGCCGTTGTTTGATTTCGAAAGTGAGCAAATCGGCTTGAGCACGTGGATTACCGTAGAAGAAGGTCCTATAGTATTACAACCAGGCGGTCGGTATGAAGTTCCCGTTTCGATATTGCCGCCTGCGAACGCTGATCCCGGCGGGCACTATGCCGCGATCTTTTTCAGCACCACACCTCCAACAGAAGGGCAGGTTCGTATTTCTTCAAAAGTGGGCACACTGATACTCGCGACGGTGCAAGGCGATATCAGTGAGTCGGGTTTGATTCAGGAGCTGGCAACAAAGGGTGGTTCGAAACTTCATACGCGATTGCCGATTACGTTTGTTACGCGCTTCAAGAATACCGGTAACGTTCACTTGAAGCCTGCCGGTACCATTACCGTGAAGAACCTGTTCGGCAAGACGACTGCCACCCTTGATTTCAATACGGGCAAGGGTGCGACGTTACCTACAACAACGCGGCTGTATGAAACATTGTGGGAGCATACTGCAGTGAACGCGACTGAGGGTAGCTTTTGGACGCAATTTTGGCAGGAGTACGCAAATGAAAGAAACAACCTTGCATTCGGTCGATACACAGCGGAACAGCGTCTCACAGCTGGTGCGACAAATCAAGTTCAGGGACTCGCTACTGTGTCATTCTGGGTATTGCCGTGGCGCGTAGTGTTGGTCTGGTCTTTGGTTGGCATCATTATTCTATTCGTGTTGATACTTCTGATTAAGAGGTATAACACGTGGTTGATTAGAAGGAACCAAGTTAAAGGGTAGTCGGATCCATGCCTATGTTTCGAGCGCATTGGCGACATGTATTTCTCATGGTCCCGTTGATCGCAGTGGTCGCGGGATTTTCGTATGCGTTTGCGCAGCTATCGGATCAAGTCATCGTGACGGCTACGGTGCCCTCGTCCCCACCGCTCGAGGAAGAGACGACGGTGCGGTTTACCGGCCTGGCCTATCCGGGTTCGGACGTGACAATTCGTCGGAACGGTACCATCCTTGCGACGGTTCCGGCAGATCCACAGGCCCGTTTCGACGTCTCAGTGAATATTGATCCCGGCATTTACACCTTTACCGTATTCGGTGAAGACGTTCAGGGACGCTTTGGCCGGGAGTCAAATTTTACCCTTTCTCTGACCGAGGGTACCATTACAACCATAAGCGGTATTTTCTTGGGGCCAACTATCGAAGTGACGGCGAGCGCGATTCAGATAGGTGATACGGTCACGACACTTGGCGCTACGGCGCCCGGCAGCGACGTAACCCTCTTTGTCAGTTCGACCCTCACGGGGGCGGGCGGAGTCATCACTTCGGCTGATTCCACCTTCCAAGTACAGGCTGACGGAGACGGATTATGGTCACGAGCATTTATTGCATCAGATTTAGGCGTCGGCACTCATGACATGCGGGCAAAGGCTGCTTCACCTGATGATCAGATTTCTGAGTTTAGCAATACATTGCGCGTAGAGGTGGCTGCAGCCCCCGATGCATGTACGGGGATGTCGCCGGGGGACATCAATTGTGACGGATCCGTGAACCTCATCGATTTCAGCATTATGTTATTTTTTTGGCAGCAAACGTCACCCTCAAACGCACGGGCAGATATAAATGCAGATAGCGTAGTAAATATTGTCGATTTCAGCATTATGTTATTCCATTGGACCGGCTAAGCATATGCGTATACGCACCTCATTACTTATAAATATTTTCTTCATAGGGGTTGTTGGTTTTCTCGGCATAGTATTTGCGCGGCACGCCGGTGCGGCGATTATCAGTATTGAAACACAGCCGCAGCCAGTGCGTGTCGGTGAGACATTTTTAGCCGTCGTTCACGTCGATAGCGAACAAAAAGTTATAAATGCCGTCGAGGGCGTGTTGAAGTATCCGACCAATATTCTCGAGGTTGTAGATGTGTCTCAAGGCGGTTCTTTTCTTACCCTGTGGCCTGATCCGCCGTCCATCGATGCCGAAGCGGGTGAAATTTCCTTCACTGGTGGAATTCCGCAGGGAAGCCTCGTACTTGATGGTATAGCTCTGAATATTACTTTCCGCGCGACAGCTCCGGGCGGCGGCGAACTTGAACCTCTGGATGATAAAACACACGTACTTCTGAATGACGGCAAGGGAACTGATACGCCAGTCGAAGGTGTCAGTGGCCTTATCTCAATAGTTGAAGAAGAGACGGTCACCTTGTACTCTCCGACACACCCGGATGAAAATATGTGGTATTCCAAACGAATCTTCACTGTTCAGTGGTCTCCAGATACTGACACGCTCTACAGTTACCACATCACGCAATCGCCAGGGAGCCTTCCTGATAGCGACCAGGATCCGATGCGCGGTGAAGCGCAGTATACCGATCTCATCGACGGCGTCCATTACTTCATGTTAAAACAGCAGCCGCAAAACGGAAACTGGAGGTTAGTGGCGATTCGCCGAGTCATGGTAGATACGACGCCGCCACTTCAGCCAGAAGTTGAGATCGGAAGTGATGCTTCGCTCTTTGGCGGCAAAGAGTTTCTCGCGTTTTCTTCGCAGGACACACATTCGGGAATTAGATCGTTCACGGTGGTCGAGGGAGACGCGGTTACCCAGGAGGCGGCATCTCCCTATGAATTGCGTGATCAATCAGGAACTTCTGCGCTCCAAGTTATTGTATACGATAAGGCAGGTAATGCTTCGGCGACGGTAGTTCGACAGTTTGATACAATGCAAGAATCTCGGTATTCCTCAGCTCAGTTATTTATTTTCTCAATAATTCTATTAGTGATTTCTGCTACGCTTTTTTATATTGTACGTTCTAAAGTGCTCACCCATCCTCCTAAGTCAATATGACTTTTCGACGTGTTATTGTAATTTTTCTCTTCGCGGTTTTTTTTGTTCTGTTGGGACGCGGCGCTGATGCTGCGATTCTTTACTTGGCACCCTCCAGCAATACGACCGCTGTCGGCAGTTCCTTTGGTGTTACGGTAAGTGTTAATACACAGGGAGTTGCTATCAACGCTGCGGAAGCGACTATTTCTTTTCCGACGAATCTCCTGGAAGTTACCAGTGTCAGCAAGTTTGGCACGTTTTCCCTATGGACAGTTGAGCCGGCATATTCAAATGCAACCGGGAGGGTTTCATTTGGTGGCGGCGTACCCAATCCCGGTTACAATGGATCGACAGGAGGTATTATTACCATACAATTCCGATCGAAAGCCGAAGGAACTGCTTCAGTTTCAATCAGTTCGGGAAGTGTGTTGGCGAATGACGGCCTTGGCACTAATGTCTTAAGTGGCCGACTCGGTGGGACCTATACGGTCGGGGCAGGTGTCGGACCAGGCCCTACATTGGATCTTCCTGCCGCTCCAACCGTCAGTTCCTCTACGCATCCAGAACAGGCCTTATGGTATTCGAATGCAGCGCCGGCCTTTACGTGGACGACGGAAGATGGCGTCGCGGGCTATAGTTTTTCTTTTGACGACCAGGCAGGCACGGTACCTGATGCGGTGGAAGACAGTACCGAAGAGGCTACGGGCTACACGGGTATCGGCGACGGTGTTTGGTATTTTCACGTACGAGCCCGCAATGATGATGGGTGGGGTGGGGCAGGGCATTTCACGGTACACATTGACACGACGCCACCCAGGGAGTTCAATATTTTCGCATTGATAGGCGAGGACACTGAGGTGACTCGACAAATTAGTTTCCAGACTACCGATGACCTTTCGGGTGTCCATCACTATGAGTTGGTGATCGATGATGCCAAGTCGGTTCCTATCAATGTCGGTGAAACAACCCCGTATACATTGCCGGAACTCGGGAATGGACGGCATGAGATTGTTGCTACAGCGTATGATTACGCCGGCAATAAACGTAGTGCCAGCGCGACGTTGACTATTGGAGCTGCCTTGCCAGTTAATGAAGAGCCTACGGAGCCAGCGAAACCATCCAAGCCGCTTACCGATCGTTTTCTCGACGTTGTTGAAAAAACTGAAGAACAGGTACGCGCCATCTTACCCAAGCCGGTCAATGACGCAATTGACGCGTTGAGTCAAACAGTACGGGAGCTCCGAAGTAATGCCGCACTCCAAGAAATTATTGATGAGATTATCGAACCGGTCAGTACGTCGGCATTAATATTGACGACTTTGGGGCTCGCTGCTACCACAACCACACTTGAAATCACCAACCTGTTGTACCTCTTATTTCGCTTCGGATATTTCTGGCTTATTCCTATCAGTTTTGGTAAACGTAAGAGGCCGTGGGGCGTCATCTTCGATAGCACGACAGGCCGACAGGTACGAGGTGCTATCGTTCGTATTTTCTCAAAGGAATTCAATAAGTTGAAAGAAAGCCAAATCACCGACGATCAAGGCCGTTTCGGCTTCCTTGTTGACATAGGTGAGTACTACCTAACGGTTACACGGCCCGGATTCATGTTTCCATCACGTATTTTAACTACCCCTGTTATTAGCCGGTATGAGCATATTTATCGAGGTGAAAGCTTCGAAGTCAAGGAACGCGTCGAAGGAGCTATCAATATTAATGTGCCCCTCGATCCTGAAGACCTCGAGATTTCCAAGATACGAATGTCCTGGATCAAGATACTGAATATCATCGGACTTATTCTCGAAAAAATCAACCTCCCGCTTCTTATCGGTGGTACGTTAATGAGTTGGGTGACGCTCGTCTTGCGCCCAACATTAGGTAATTATCTCATCCTTGCCATTTACGGCATGCTGATACTGTTAAAATTTCTCCATACGAAACATGTACAACGGTCTTGGGGATCGGTACAGGATGCGAAAACAGCCCAGCCAGTCGAATTGGCTGTCATTCGTATCTATAATATGGCAAGCGGCGCCATCATGGGTACCAAGATTACAAATAGAGAGGGTAAGTTCACGGCGTTAGTTCCTCCTGGTCAATATTATCTCATGGTTTTAAAAGTCGGTTACCAGTCCTTCCAAAGCCAGCCAATCTTAGTCAGCAAACAACAGGGCCTTATCCAAGTGTCTGTGATGCTTATTCCAGAACACCGTTCCCCAGTTCAGCCTCCATCTGTCACACCACCTCGTACCTCTGCCCACGTATCCTCTATGGCAGCTATTCAGCGACCGAAGCAGGAACCACAAATATCGGAACGAAATACATGATCTGTGGAGTGTACGCTTCATAGTTTAGTCAGTTCTTTTTTTATATGCGCGTATTCATACTCATCCCTACCTATAACGAGGCAGAAAACATTGAACGACTGATAGACGAAATTTTTCACCTCCGTATTGATGTTGAATTGCAAGTTGTCGTCGTTGATGATGCATCGCCTGACGGAACTGGCTACTTAGTAGAAAGATTGCGAAAAACCCGGTCGGCCCTTTTCTGCATACACCGAACGGGGAAACGCGGACTGGGGAGCGCGATTCGCGAGGGATGCGCATATGCAGTCGGCGAAGGGGCTGATGGTATTATTACGATGGATGCAGATTTTTCCCATCATCCTAAGTACATTTTTTCGCTTATTGAAGCGTCACGGCACGCCGACCTCGTTATCGGATCTCGGTATGTCGCGGGAGGGAGTGAAACAGGTTGGTCATGGCAGAGGAAAGTATTGAGTCGCGGAGCCAATGTGCTTGCAAGAACGCTATTAGGGCTGCACATACATGACGCGACGGCTGGTTTTCGCTATTATTCCCGGCATGTCTTTTCACGAGTGCCTATTCAGTCTTTGCAGTCTGACGGGTATTCTTTCCAAGTTGAGATGGTGTTCGCTTGTCACCGTGCCGGCCTTACCATCAGTGAAGTTCCTATTTGTTTCGAAAATCGTCGTCTTGGCGCCTCCAAGATTTCGCGCAGGGAGGTATGGAACGGTGCAGGAACAATTCTCCGCCTGTTTCTAAGAAGGTTCAAGTAAAAACGTTTTTCAGTGCTATTCCTCTACTTCCCGCACTTGATTTGCTCCTGATATAGTGGTATACTGTTGCTACTTTAAGCCGTATTTGTTGGTTTTTAGCAGACTTTCTCGCGGTTCAGACCTGTGGTTGTCAGGGGCGAGTAGCTCAGCTGGTTAGAGCGTACGATTCACATTCGTAAGGTCACAGGTTCGATCCCTGTCTCGCCCATTGGTGAAACAGTATGTACAATGTATATTTTCTCGAGAGCGAACAAAGTGGCAAGTACTACATTGGCGTGAGTAGGAGCGCTGATAAACGGTTGCGCGAACATAATGAAGGACTGTCAAAATCAACTGCACCCTGGCGTCCATGGAGATTAGTTCGTATAGAGACCTATAAGACCATCAAAGAAGCTTATAAAAGAGAACGATTCCTTAAATCAAAAAAGAATAAGAAAATCATTAACAGAATAGTACGTAGTAGTCCCGACGTTCGCCAAAGGCGAAGTCGGGATCCCGATTCCCGACGCAAGTCGGAACATCGGGACTCAGTTGGTTAGAGCGCTGCATTCACATTGCAGAGGTCGCTGGTTCGAGCCCAGCCACGACCACCATGAATACGAAGCTCAACTGGGCCGCGGCGGGAGGTATGATGTTCCACGAAGAGGCACCGGAACGCCGAGGACTAAAGCGGCCGTTCTCCACAGGCGGACGAGTCGCCGGCTCCTCTCGAGCCCACCAGAGGCGCAGTAGTTTTATCCTTATCTGAAAAAAATCATGCGGTTCTTCCACGCTTTCCACAAAAAGAATAGTTCGCCAGCAGCATCCATCTTAAATGGCAGTTTTATTTTTGAAATTGTCAAAACAGTGGTGATAGCTACGGCTATTGTACTTGTCGTCCGGTACTTTTTAATCCAGCCGTTTTACGTCAAAGGAGCGTCTATGGAGCCGAATTTTTACGATCAAGAATATCTTGTTATTGATGAGATCAGTTATCGGTTGTCCACGCCCGTCAGGGGAGATGTCGTAGTCATCCATTACCCGCGCGATAGATCACAGTTTTTCATTAAACGGCTCATTGGATTGCCCGGTGAGACGGTGGATATCCGCAATGATGAGGTAATGATTACTACGGCTCAAGGTGACATCATTCTTCACGAGCCATATTTATCAAATGATGCCCGAACCACGGGAACCTATCGAGCCACATTAGCTTCGGATGAATATTTTGTCATGGGAGATAATCGCACAGCGAGTCTCGATTCCCGAGTCTTTGGCCCAGTGAATGAAAGCGATATTGTTGGACGCGCGTGGGTACGTGTATGGCCATTTGCCCGATTTACTTTCTTTCAACGGCAGACTTACAATATTGAACTTGCGCCATAGGGCGTTGATTACAAATTTTCTATGACAGAAAAAAAGGATAAAACTATACACTTAGTTCGCGGGATGAAGGACATACTCCCGGCAGACCAACCGTGGTGGGATTTCGTGAGAAGCCGCGGACGAGACCTAGCGAAAAGCTATGGGTATGATCGGATTGATACGCCCATGCTCGAACAGACTAATCTCTTTATACGGTCGGTAGGAAAGGGCACGGACATAGTAGAAAAGGAAATGTTCTCGTTTATTGACCAGGGGAATGAAAACGTGACGTTGCGTCCTGAAGCTACGGCGGGCATTGTACGGGCATATATCGAACATGGGCTGGTAAACCAGCCAAAACCAGTGAAATTATTTTGGCTAGGTCCGCTTTTTAGGCACGATCGCCCGCAGGCAGGGCGTTATCGCCAGTTCTGGCAGCTCGACTACGAGGCGCTGGGCGACGACCATCCTGCAGTTGACGCAGAGCTCATCATGATAGCGTACGGGCTTTTGAAAGAGCTCGGTTTGTCGCCTACCGTCCAAATCAACAGCATAGGGGACGAAGATGATCGGGAACGGTATAAAAAAGCACTCGTTGAATATTTCCGTCCACGCCGCAACCAGCTGTCGGAAGAAGTCAAAAAGCGTCTTCAGAAAAATCCCCTTCGTGTACTTGACTCGAAAGAAGAAGCTGTCCGAATACTTGTGCAGGACGCACCGCAGATAGTGGATTATCTTTCCGAAACCGCAAACAAGCATTTCGTTAAAGTACTCGAACATCTTGATGAACTTGAAATTCCCTACGTTCTGAACCCCCGGCTTGTTCGCGGACTTGATTATTATAATCGGACAGTTTTTGAGCTTTGGAGCCAGGATGACGAGGGGGGGCAGTTGGCATTTGGCGGGGGAGGACGATATGATTCGCTCGTCGAACAACTCGGCGGTCAGCCGACACCTGCAGCCGGCTTCGCGATTGGTTTCGAGCGCCTTATCATGAAAATGCGGGAAGCAAATGTTCCGTTGCCGCCTGCTCATACTCCGAACATATTTGTTGCTCAGCTCGGCGAAGCTTCACGGAAGAAATGTCTCAAGCTTTTTGAAGAGCTCCGACGGGCCGGCGTGTATGCTGCACATGCGCTCTCAAAGGACGGCATTAAACAGCAGATGGAAGCGGCAAACAGACTGAAAGTCAAATACACATTAATATTTGGCCAAAAGGAGATGCTCGACAATACGATATTGCTGCGCGATATGGATAACGGCATCCAAGAAACTATTCCCTTTGAAAAAGTAGTACCAGAGGTCAAAAAGCGCCTTGAACGTTCCGCGTTGAAAGAGAACCATTCATCTACTTCACCCGAGGTATAGTATGGGACCGGCTGATTGCATATTTTGCCTCATCGCATCTGGGTCAGCACCTGCTAAGAAAGTATATGAGGACGACAAGATAGTCGCGTTCCATGACATACACCCGAAAGCTCCGGTGCATGTGTTGGTCATACCGAAAAAACACGTTGCTACACTCACCGAGTACCTACCCGAAGATGCGGACCTGCTCGGCAAGATGATGTTGCTTCTGCCGCAGATTGCGAAGACACTTGGCATTACTGCTCGCGGATATAAGGTCGTTATCAACACAGGTAAGGAAGCCGGGCAAGTTGTCTTCCATTTCCATATTCATTTGCTGGGAGGGGGTACGATAGAAGAGGTTTGATTTGAAGAGAATTAACGAGTTGGTTGGTAGGGATATGCAACGGCCTGTTATGGCCCATAATTGGGCATAAACCGGCTGGTTTTACTATTTGACTTGTCGCTGGGAAAAGTGTTATAGTTTCATCACATTTCCACACCTAAGTATTATTCTTCCGTACGCCAGGAGTACGGGGCTTTGAAAGGGGGTTTGTTCTCAACGTGGTTGAAGTACGAAAAAAAGAAGGTGAATCACTCGAAGGGCTGCTTCGCCGTTTCACTAAACGTGTTCAGCAGAGCGGCGTTTTATTGCGCGCGAAAAAAGGAAGATTCTATTCGAGAGACAAGAGTCGACGTGAAATCCGTGAAGAAGCGTTTCGCCGTGAACTGATACAGAACAAGAAGGAATTCTTGCGCAAGATCGGGAAACTTGATGCTATTCTCGAATACCAAAAAGGCGGAAGAAAGATGCGGCGCGGCGTTGCTAAGCGAATTTTGAAGACGCGGGTCCGTTAAAAAACGTTTTCTAAAAATAATGTCTATTACGGACAGCATTCAGGCGGACATGAAGGCGGCTGCGCGTGCACGCGATGCCCAAAAGTTGGTTACGCTTCGGATGCTTTCTGCATCTCTTCACAACGCTAAGATAGAAAAGAAAGAGTCTCTGAACGATGAGGATGTCGTGCGGGTCCTGCAGAGAGAAGCAAAAAAGAGATCTGAAGCCGCGCAGGCATTCGACTCCGGTGAACGAAGCGAACTTGCTGAGAAAGAGCGGACGGAACTTACACTGATTCAAAAATACCTTCCCGCTCAACTTTCGAAAGAGCAAGTGGCACTGGCAGTGACCGAAGTGCTCGCGACAATGGAGAATCCAGTGTTCGGCACTGTCATGAAAAAAGTGATGCAAAAACTTACAGGACAGGCAGATGGAAAACTAGTCTCAGAAGTCGTGAAAGAACGTCTTGCCCCCTCTCCGTGAGGCGTCTGTTTAAAAACATTTTCTGCTAAGGCAAAAAGCTTGTCGCCAATGCAGGACACAAACATACAACCCACGTCAAAACTACGATCCGTTTTTCACAGAATACGGATACGGGTGTCCAGCGTCTTTTCACATATGACGAGATCGTCACGATCCAGGTTCTTTATTGGCACGAGTCTCGGCATGATTGTTGCAGTACTGCTCGTCGGCGTGCTGGTACTCCCCGCTGTCGGAGATGCGCAAGTGAATACGGACGTAGGACTCGGCTCGACATTCGGGCTCGGCACCACTGATCTCGTCGGAACTATCATCCGCGTCGTTCAATGGGTCCTCGGTCTCCTCGGACTGATAGCTGTCATCATGATCATGTACGGCGGCTTCTTGTGGATGACTGCGGGAGGCAATGTTGATCGAATTAAAAAAGCGAAACAGACCATTACCCGTGCGGTGATCGGCCTGATTATTATTTTACTTGCATGGGCGATAGTCCTCTTTATTGTACAAGCCGTTGAAAATGCCACGAATCCGCCACTGCCAGCTCACTGCACGAACGGAGTATTTGAGCCGGGGCTCGGTGAAACAGGGTTGGACTGCGGCGGCGAATGTCCTGCCTGCGGCGGAGGCGGACCAGCGACTGAATTTCGCATCACGGATTTTCAATATGCTGGGTCGGCGGCAGATAACGTATATCTCTGTTCGAAACTTCAGGAACTTTATAATTTCAATGTTAATGGGGCTACGGTCAATACCGAAGTTGCTAATGGCCGCATGAAATTGATAAACCTCACTGCTGGCAGTGATGTCCCTGGCGCATGGACGACGTTGAGCAAAATGACGTCATTTGATCCAGACGCGAATCTTGATTCGTTTTCCGATTTCCAAGTCCAGATCCCGAAAAATGACATTACCAGTCTCGGCCTTCCTGCACTTCCATTGTTGGGCTGCATTGCATTGGGCGTTCCCGAATGCGATGATAGTGACGCTCAATTCATCAAGTTGAACTTCAAGACCCAGGACCAGACTGATGCTGTCCGGCCAACCGTCACTGCATCATACCCAATCTCAGATTCCGCGAACCCGGGGTATCCTGACCGCAATGTGCCGATGCTTCCAGTCATCGAGGTGCAATACAACGAATCGATCGACATCACGACGATTATAGACGCAGCAAATCCGGACCACCCACTTCCCACGAGTTTTTCACTTACCGAATATGATGCTCAGCCATCAGGCGGAGGAAATGTCGTTGCAACATATGATGTCAATGATCTGACGGTTGAATCTACCGCTCTCGGATTCCGCGTGCGGCTTGATTCCGCGGTTCCACTTGGGGCGTTTACCTGGTATGAATTGCGAGTGAGAAACGTTACAGACCTATGCGGTAACCCGATGGAAGGCAACGGCGTGGATGCGGGCGACCCCGGAGCCGTCGTATGGGAATTTGAAACGAACGATAAAAGTCCCGGGATAGGGAGCTGGTATCCGCAAGGGACAAACCAGTGCCCCGACACGCACATCTTCGTGACGTTCAACACGACGATGTATTACAACAACGTCACGATCTCGATTCCTGCTGTCGGTATAATGAAATCGCTGAAGGCGGAGAATTTCGTTTATCCGAACTACTTCGATGATGTCGGCAATGCGACGATTCGCGTTAATGATGCCATCGATCCAAATGCTCCGGGAGCTGTCGTCGACAATAACTTCCGCATTTTCGAACTGATTCCGCATAATCCATTACCTCTGAACTCCAGCTTCGATGTCAATGTGACGACGGATATGATTATAGACGTTGATGGAAATACGCTTTCGCATACTTGGAATTTTTCCACATCAGATGCGGACTCATGTGCCTGTACGCCGTATATTACCAGTATTAGCCCGAATCAGGGCTTGAGCGGGCAGTGCGTCACGATTAACGGTGCATGTTTCGCAGGTACGGCTGCGCATCCGGCGACGATACCGGTAGATGGCCTCGTATTTGAATTAGGAGGGACGCCATTTACAGCCACAGTCGGTGGTGCGACTGCTACACAGGTGACTTCAACTGTTCCGCAAGGTATCTTCGTCGATGGCGATCGGCCAATTCCCCAAGTCACCATCGATTACACTGACCTTGATTTCGGTTCACTGACGTCAGTTAACGCAGCAGTTGACTTCTTCGTGAATGGAAATGGAGAAGCTGACGGCCCCTGCCTCTATTCGATCAGTCCAACTTCGGGTGTGCAGGGCCAACCAGGTATCGCACTGCACGGGACGAGATTTAATCCATTGAGTTCGACAAAGGAGATTGAGTTTGAATCGAATCAGGTGAATACAGCTCCGGCATGGTCAGACACGACAGCAGTGACAAATGTGCATCCGAACGCAACCGAGAAAATCTGTAATCAAGTGTTCCTGAGAAATGATGCGGGTGAAAGCAACAGTCTCTGTTTCGATGTCGTCCCGCCTCCTCCCGACAGGTGGCTCGTCAGCTCCTATGGTCCGCCTCCATGCGATAAGGTGTGTCCGAATTCGACTGTGTTCGTGTTAGCAGATCGGTTACTGGATGCAGGAACTATCAATACCAGCACGGCGAAAGTATTTTTGTGTGCGGACCAAAATTGCGCGGAAGCCGATTTAGTGGATCTTAATAAGGCAGTTTTTCAAATACCCATAGGTGTGGCTACTCTCGTTTGGTTCGCCCCTGGTTATACGCCGGGTGACTGGTTCAGGGTAGCGTTCTTGGGCGGCTCGGCTGGCATGAAGAGCGCGGCTGGTGAAGAGCTGGCCGGAACAAATTATACATTAGGCGGCATACCCGCATTTTCCTGGACATTCCGCATCCGTGACGACGTCGCCGCATGTGCAGTTGATTCAGTAAATATAAGTCCAGTGAGCTCCACTGTCAGCGTGGGCACCACCGTCCAGTATTTCGGCCAAGTCAGAGGAGTGTCCGCCTGCACTCCAGCTGGTGAAGTGCTTGATCCGACTTCCTATGCCTGGACGTGGAATAAGACAGACCCCGTTCCAAACCCGCCGTTTGAGACGACCCTGATGCCTGCGACGAGCACTTGCATTGGAGGCACTAATGATGGGAATCCATGTGCGAATCCTCTGGGGTGCCCGAATGGAGGATTCTGCAACAACATGAATATAAGGTCGGTGAGTACCCAGGCGTCAACAACTCCTTTCTCGACTGTTGTCTCATCGACGGTCTCGGCCAAGACGGGCAGCGGCTTTCTCACCGTCACTGACTGTGAAACTGATGCACATTGCAGGGCCCAATGTGGTATCGCGGGGAATGGCTCTACATGCAATCTCACCTCGAAACGATGTACTCCGTGGGTAGAATCAGTGTCTCCTGCTTCGGGCCCCGTATCTACACAAATCACCGTCCAAGGGTGCTTCTTCGGGAGTACTCCCGGTACACTCGAGCTCGTACCGCACCTGCAGGATACAAATATATGCGGCCCCGCCGGATGGCAGGATAGGCAAATAATCGCATCAGTTAAGGATGTAGTAGTCGGGAACACATATCCGGTGCGAGTCACCACGGCGGCCGGGGAAGCGAGTAATATCAACCGACAATTTAGTGTGACGAATCTTTGTTTCGCGGGAGGCATCTGCACAGGAGGCGGAGTGGACGACGGAGAATCGTGCAAGCAGAATAGCGACTGCGACGTCCAATGCGGCGGTAACGTCGCCGTTCCAGCCGCAGGGATGCCCGGTATTTGTTCGATCACACCTGGTAACGCGAAACCTCTCGATGGCGTAGTGATTAACGGGAAAGCCATACACCTCACCGGTACGGATGAGAGCGTTGAGTTTAATTCATCCCCGACACCGATCCAGACGACGACCACCACTGGTCCCGGCATTTGGAACAGCACACGGATTGACCAGATACAAGTACCCATAGGGTCGGAATCTGGCAACGTTCGTGTCATTGTTGATAGTTGTCCATCCAATCCGATCTATTTTGGCATCGCCTGTTCAACCACAGCTGAATGTGGAGCGGGTAAATGCTGCAGATTCGGTACCTGCGTTGCTGAAGCGCTATGTAGTACGGGAGGTGTCGGACAACTGTGCGGAATCCCTGATAATCCTGTTACCCCACTCATCGAGTCGAATCCGAATTGTCCTATTGGTCCGGCCGCTGCGGATCAAGTCAGGTACGACTGTTATTCGGACACCGGTGACACTTTCAATAAAGTTCCGCCTCCACCGGAGCCTCCTGCCTTCGGTGGTGACTGCCGTGTGTGTTGCTCTCCCGGCCAGGTGAGCCCGGAAAATTTGGACTGCTTCGCTAATCAGGGGGATTGCACAGGGACAGAACGAGGGCTCTACTGCGGCTGTACGAATGACGCGCAATGCGGCGCCAACAACGGATGTGGTGACGCTGTGTATGACCCGCAACGCTGCTGTCATGCCCAACCCACAGTGACCGAACATGAGCCGGAGGGCAACATTGAATGTACCAACCAGTATGTCGGCGGCACATTTTCCCAGGCGATGCTCAGTGATTCCATCACCACGGCCACGATTCAGCTTAATGAAAACGGTTCGCCTGTCTCGTCAAAAGTACGTCAGGTGGGCCAGTATGGTTTCGCCATAACAAAAGACGGATTTTTGTCGCCAGGCAAGACATATCAGGTAGTGGTGAGAGGCGGCGCTGCGGGCGTGAAAAATATCTACGGTGTCGGAATGGCAGGAGATATGAGTTGGACATTTACCACTGACGCGGCAGCGAATCTGTGTCAGGTTAATCGCTTAATCCTCAAAATGAACACGAAGGATCCACCGATGATGGGTGCGAATCTTGTCGAACAGACGTACGATATATTCCGTTG
>Ga0155659_104_pt5 | contig 39499 bp, 30 predicted proteins | sample RifCSPlowO2_01_FD_107316 | JGI IMG/M metagenome (GOLD analysis project Ga0155659, IMG submission 107316) | Candidatus Kerfeldbacteria bacterium RIFCSPLOWO2_01_FULL_48_11
ATTACTCAGAAGGATACAAGCTGTGTTGGAGGTCCGGATGACAACCCTGGGTGGTACGCGTTTAACGGGGCGATTAGTATTTATTAGAAATCAACGAATTGGCGAGTTGTGGATTGCGTATTCGTTTTTATGAAAAATTCGCGTTAGCAAAGGTATCTACTAAAAAGCTAATCCGCAATGCGCTAATCCGTAATTCGACAATTGACATACTTTAACGTACGGCTTCTGAGGAATATACTACCAAAACTCTCCTTCTGGAAATCAAACGACCCTCGGGCTCGGGCTTTTTTACTCGCATTCGGTGTAGTGGCTATCGTGGTTATGACGTCCATACCGATGCCGGCTCACGCGGGACCAATTGATGCATTGATCGAAATACTAGCCAACTTGATCCTCTGGATCGCTTCGCTACTTGGCAAGCTATTGCTTGTCGTTATTGGCATCCTTATCGGTATCGCGCAATACAATCACTTTATTGACGTGCAAGCAGTGCAAACCGGCTGGGTGATCGTACGCGATGTTTCTAACATGTTTTTTATACTCATCCTACTGGTAATCTCTTTCGGCACGATACTGCGGATAGAACAATACCGCTATCAGCGCTTGCTCGGCAAGCTGATACTGATGGCGATTCTTATCAACCTTTCGAAATTCATCGCAGGGTTTTTCATCGACCTTATGCAGGTGATCATGCTGACATTCGTCAACGCTTTCAAGGATGCCGCGGCGGGGAACTTTACAGAGATGTTCCAGCTGAAGAATATTTTAAAATTCCGAGATGTGAAGACACCACCGCCTTCCGGAGAACTTCTCGGGGCCGTTCTCTTGGCAGTCGCGTTTCTCGTTATCGCTCTCATGGTAACGCTTATCATGGTCGTCGTACTGATTATCCGCATCATCATGTTATGGATTCTCGTCATCCTGTCCCCCCTCGCGTACATGCTAGCGGCATACCCTGGCACCCAGAAGTATTCAAGCATGTGGTGGAGCTCGTTTTGGAAGCATGCGGTCATCGGTCCTGTCTTAGCGTTTTTTCTCTGGCTTGCGCTTACCGTGACCACTACAACGACGAGCACACTTGTGAAGCAGGTCGATGAGTCAACCCAAGATGTCCCGTCACAGGTTTTGACGAGCACTACACCGACTGACACCGAACTTGCCGGGTCGGTTTCTCAAGCGTCAACTGGCGAAGGCATCCTCTCATTCATTTTTGGCATAGGGATGCTCATGGGAGCGCTCATGGTAACTCAGCAGTTTGGCGGTGTGGCGGGGAATCTAGCGGGTCGTGCGAGTAGCGCCATCCAAAAGGGCGGCATGGCTGCCTTAGCACCGTTGAGGCTGGCTCAGAGAGGGATCAAAGAAGCAGGCAAGGGGACATTTGGGTATCTCCGTGAAGAAGCCGGCGCAAGGCTGGGTATCCAGACCTCGATGGATACCTGGAAACAAGGGTGGAAGCACCATCGAGCGCGAACCAGTAGAGAACGGCTTGCCCGTATGCAGAGTAAAGCATCCGGTCGTCGAGGTGCTGCGGGATACCTCTCCACTCCAGAAGAGTTCTTTGATGAATATTGGGGGGTAAGTGGCATTAAAAGAATGGCTCGACAAGGCGTGGGAGGAGGCAAGTCAAAAAAGATAGATCAGCGTGTCGATGCGGGCCGTGAGAGAATCACGACGATGGAGGAGAGGCAGAAAGAATTGGAATCTCAAGCCGCCATTCCGACGGAAGCAGAATACGGCGCGGCACAAGAACATCTTGGCGATGAATTGAACAGGTTGCAAGGCAACGGCGAGTCCATGGAGTATGACGCCGTCGAGATTGAGCCGCGGATCACGTCGAAAATCACATCGCTCGATGCGGATTTAAAAAAGATACGAGATGAACAGCTGAAGGAAATAAGAGAACGGATTGCTGCACTGCCCGCAGAAGGCGAGGAGGAACTTCGAACCCGGCTCGGCGATGAAAAGAAAGAGCTCGAAGGGCAATATAGTGAGAAACAACGCGAAAAGTTCGGGCTGGTGGATGCCCTGCGTTCTGCGAAAGAATGGAACCAGCCGCTTCGAGTCGATTCTAAGTGGTCATTCGCTGGGGACGAAGCTAAACGGGTACAGCGGGAAATGCAGCGCCTGCAGGGTTTGAAAGATAAGGGCCAACTCAATCCGAGCGAGGCGGCTCGCAAACAGGTGCAGACGAGGGCAGTGGAAATGGGAGTGAGCATTAAAAAGCAGAAGGAAGAGCAAGTAACTCTGGAGAAACAGGCACAGCATATCCGTCCTGCAGTCAACTATGCCATGCGCCGCGATCAGGCGTTAGCGATAGCGAAAGAAAAGTCGGAAATGCTCACTGACAGCTGGCAAGAGTTATATAGTTATTACCGTGACGCGAAGGAACGGGGTGACCTGATTCGTATGGGTGCTGCAGCCCTGAAGGCGACAGAGTACGCAAATGAAAATGAATTCTTCAATATGACGGGTGATGGGAGCGATGCGCAGGGGTTGAAATCATTCATTATGAATGAGTTCGTAGGGAAGAAGGGTATGAAAGATGCGAAAGCACGCGAGAAGTTTGAAAAAGAGCATGACGTTAAGATCGAAGATGAAGGTATCGGCATGTCTGAAGAGCAAGCGTTAAATCTCGCCAACCTGATTTCATATCAAGGGGAGAAGGTGAACCACTGGATGGTCGCGCGCGCCGTCGGGGTGAAAGATGGCAAACAGTACTGGCAGAAGGAACAGGATCGTTTGGTTGAAATGATGGCAGAAGTCAGGAAACAGGACTTCGAGAACTTTATGCGCCGGTCAAACCGACTTGCTTTTGGTACAGAGACGGCAGAGGGAGCAACTCGGGCCGAACGAGCGCGTAACTTTGAGGCAACAGGCGAACGGAAGTATAAGAACAGTCCATTTGCGAAAGCGTTCATCCAAGAGAACTGGAATAAATTTGAAAGCCTCATATCGAGAGGACGCTTTGGCCCTAACCTTTCAATCAACCTGACATCCGGCCCCAACTACGATGATCTCGCGAAGATATCGGAACATATACCCGATGAACAACGGAAAGGATTTACCGGTGTGCTCAATAAAATTCGGGAATTTGGCGCTACGGCGGGAGAAGAGCCATTTGATCATCTCAGGCGCTACATAGATGAAGCGTATGGCGCCCCGAGCCGCAGAGTCTAATGCCTATCACCATGAATGCACCACCCCAACCCGTAAAAGATACAAAGAAGCTTGATTTTATTGATCATGCCACGTTACAAGAGGTGAAAGGCTACGTCAATCAGATCGTTCTGTTCAGAGAAGTGCATGACGCGTACAAGATAGTAAAAGTGCTGCCGAAGGAGTTGGCAATGCTTCATCTGGAAACGAGGCATCCCGAACTATTGACGGAATATGAGCATGCGCTAGCGCGAGCACGCGCAGTAGCACTCTCAATGCTTCCCAATGACCAGGTGGAGCAGTTTTTCGCTGACGACGTAGTCTTGGCTTTAGACGACGGCGATATTGTGCTCAATGAAGAAATCGACGCCAAGATGGTTCGTTTGATACTACTCGAGGATCGAGATGAGTTGAAGCAGAAATGCCGGAACCGGCTACTGGGAAATGAAAAAACTATCACGACGAGCTCGCTCGATATCAGCGGCCAGCATCTACCCGGCACGGTAAGAAATGTTTTACGGTTCTATAATGTCACTGTCGGCATCACTGAACGGGTAAATACGCTTCAGCAGACCGAGTTTTTTTCAAAGCTGAACACCATCGTTCTCGATCCTGACGAGCAGATGGCAATCAGGCGTCTTATCGACGTGTATGAGCATTTGAAACTCTCCTCGCTTACTCCCGAAGGGTTGGAAGAAAGCGTCAGCTTCGTAGATGGTGGCGAGAAGCGTATCTTGCGCGAAGGACGGCTCGAGCATCTTCGAACTGATGATGCAGCTAAGCTCATAGGCTCGTACATGGGTAACCGGGCTAGTGAGGAAAAAATCGAACCACGAGTAACTATCGGAGGCCGCGACAGTGCGTATGAGGAATACCGGCAGGAGATCATGAAGGAAATTGACCGCATCTCGAAAGAAGCGGGAAACGATCCAGTGAAAGTGAAAGGCATCTTTGCTCGGGCTCTCGAAGTGGAAAACATAAGTGAGGTCACTGCCGCTATGTACTATCTGGCCCATCGCAAACAGCTGCAGGATATTCTTCGCCAAAATGCTAGCTGGCTGCGTGCTACGAAGGAATTTGTTTCACGTCATTACTCCGACCAACGAGCTGATATCTATATTGAGAAACATCCCGCTTCACCAGAGGCGTTATCAGCATTTTTTCAGTACCTCCTCACTGAACGCCTGAAACTCTCCATTCCCGAAAGCGCTCTTGTCGGTATGGATGTGGGCAGGTTTCTCGGCGGGGTGTACGAGGGTATAGCGTTTTGGGACCAGACGATTGAAGAGTTCGACTGGGCACCTCTCCAGTTCAAGGACGAATCAGCGGCGCGAACGAAAGGTGCTATGCGACCCCTAGTTGTGAAAGACAAAAAGAGTCTTAGCGAGTTATTAGAGTTTGCAAAAGGCCGTATGCAGAGCTGGTTCCTCACTGAAAAAGCATTAGGTGCAAAAATGGGTAGTGACCCAGTGGAGTTGAAAAAGCAACTAGTCAACGCACTGAAAATCAAAGATGTCGGAAAAACGGTAGCCATACTTCTCATCTTGGCACGCGAGGGGAGACTTCAAGCTGCCCTTAAAGAAGGCCCAAATTGGCGGGAGACAGTCAAAAGCTATGCTTCTGAAAAATATAACGCAGAAGTAGTGAAGCAGTTTATAGATGACAATTCCACCCACCCGATAGTCATGAGCGAATTTCTCCAATACCTTCTCCAGCAACGACTTGGACTCACTGAAAACGAATCCGCTATGATCGGCATGGAACTCGGTGACCGCATGGGAGAAGAGTACCGGACGATGGCGTATGCTGATGAGAAAGAAGGGGAGTTCCGATGGGTGAAGAATAGGGTTGAGAAGGGGAAGCTGGTGCAGGAGTTGTAGGGTAGGTTAATTAATGACAGAGAGCGAAAAAGATACTACTTGTAGTGGCAGAGCTTGCTCTGCTAGGTTTAGGTTGTCGAATTGCGGGTTGACGGGTTAGGTTATTCATACCAAACAACGCGCGTAGGCGGGCGACCGAAGAATCTCGACGCGGAGCGGCTCACTAATTGGAATCTTATTCAAATGACTTTGTATGCGCGCCAAGCGCGAGATTCTTTCGTCACCCCTGGCCGCGCCAGGGATTCCTCAGAATGACAAGTATGTATAAGGTTAGAATACGACGGGGTTGACCCGCCTTTTTTCGCATTGACAAAAGACGTGCAAATCAGGGAGAATGAGTGGTATATGAAACTTTCCCTGTCACGCCGTGCGCAAATGACGCCTGCTTCCCCTATTCGGAAACTGTATCGATATGCTGATGCGGCCAAACAAAAGGGTATTCACGTATTTCACTTGAATATTGGTCAGCCCGATATTCCGACACCACGGGAGTTTTTTAGCATGCTGAAAAAATATGCGAAAGGCGTAGTGCCATATGCACCATCCTCAGGATTTCCGAAAGTTATTGAAGCATGGCGCACGTATTACCGCCATCTCGGGATACGCCTTTCTGCGCAAGATATTTCCATTACTACCGGCGGCAGCGAGGCAATCTACTTTGCCCTCTTGGCTGTAGCTGACCCTGGTGATGAGATCGTTGTGCTTGAGCCGGTTTATACGAGTTATGTTATCTACGCAAAAATGTTCGGCATTAAGCTTGTTCCCGTCACTCTTAACATCCGCGATGGTTTTCATTTGCCGTCTCATAAAGCGTTGGTAGGTGCTATAACACCGCGGACCCGAGCTATTGTTATCTGCAATCCATCCAATCCCACCGGAACCGTCTTTACAAAACGCGAGATCGACATCGTGGCCGGTATTGCGAAAGAGCGAGGTCTCTTCATTATTGCCGATGAAACGTACCGCGAAATCGTCTTCACAAAGAAAAAGGCAATAAGTTTTCTTTCACTAGCGAAGGTGCGCGACAATGTGGTCCTCGTTGATAGTGCATCGAAGCGATTCAATATGTGCGGCGCTCGTATCGGCTGCCTGGTTTCTCGCAATAAGAGTATTATGGCCAGTGTGTTGAAATTTTCGCAGGGCAGGTTGTCGTCGCCATTTCTCGAACAGCTCGCCGTCATGCCGCTACTTCGTAACTCAGGACAATTTACTCACCACCTCATTCATGAGTATCGCGGCCGCCGTGACGCAGTTATCCGAGGACTCTCTGGCATACCTGGAGTAAGTGCGTATTCTCCAGAAGGCGCTTTTTACGTCATTGTTGGTTTGCCGGTCAAGGATGCCGACCACTTCTGCCAGTGGATGCTCCAAAAATTTCATTACCACGAGCAAACTGTCATGCTCGCACCGGCTGAAGGATTCTATGTAACCCCGGGAAAAGGGAAGAATGAGGTCAGGATCGCATATGTGCTGAGCGCTCCAAAACTGTCGCATGCAATGATGATTCTGAGGCGTGCGTTGGAAGTGTACATACGTGCTGTTCACTAGCACGTATGAAGAGGTTTCCGCCGGTTAGAAAAAGAGACGTATGGATGGTGGGAGCGGAAGTCCCCCAAACCAGCATTTTTTTCATGAGCGTGGCCACAAGGTACATTCTCCAAGAATGGCCAAAGCTAGGTTTGGGTGCTAGTATTCACAAATACTTTTCTTATTTGGATAGCAATGACTGCAAGATGTATTTCATCCGTCGTGAGTTTGACGCCGGATCTGACTTCTTGGCACGTAAAATGTTTCAGAATCCTCGCTGGGCACTAAAACTCGTAGAAAAAATTGAGCAGTGGTCTCGGAAACTCATGGCCGCCTCAAACAAAGTTCTGAAGAGTAGGTTGGACGAACTTACCGACGCGCAGCTAGTCAAGTTCTATATTCACTGCCTTCAGTACCACAGTTTACAAAACGGCGTTGGTCCATCAGTGAGTTGGCTCGCAGATGCAGAAAAAGAACGTTTCACCAAAGGATTATGGAAACGGTTGGACGATCATCTACGGGTAATTGGGAGTCCGCATGGGATCGCTGACGCATTCAGCGTTCTGACCACGCCGCAAAAAGACAGTTTTGTTGCACAAGAAGAACGCGACTTTCTCGCCATTGCGGTTTTACTGCATCGAAAACCGCGAATTCGAAAGATTTTTCGCTCTTCCACGGGTCCGACGATACTTAAAAAATTACGATTGGTGAATACAAAACTGTATCACCGCATTCAACATCATCACACAAGGTACTGTTGGCTCGCCTATCAATACCGCGGGCCCGCCACGCCGATTGAAGAGTACCTCGGCAGATGGCAGGAAGCCCTCAAGGGGCGCGTCAATCCTCAGAAACTTCTCGACAAACTGGTCCATGACCGAAAAGGTTTTCTAGCCCATCAAAGACGGTTAGTCAGACAGCTGAAGCTTCCAGCCGATCTTACGAGGTTACTGCTTCTCGCACAACGCCTAGTATTTATCAAAGGATTTCGCAAGGAGGCCGTCTACCATGGCATGTACGCGTACGATCCACTTTTTCGGGAAATGGGCAGGCGCCTGGGACTTACCATTGCCCAACTATGGGCCATGAAAGCGCAGGAAATCGTACCGGCATTGCTCAAGCGGGAATTCAACGCGGACGAGTTAAACGAACGTCAGAAGATAGCCGTGGAGTTTATTGATCGTACGCATGATACGATCTTGACCGGCAAGAAAGCCAAGGTGTTTCTAAAGAATATTACGTTCGAAAAAGCCCACCCAAAAGCAGTGAGAGAACTGAGCGGCACACCCGCGTGTCCTGGAAGGGTTGTGGGTATCGTGAGGATTGTGAACATCCCTCAAGAGATGCAGAAGATGAAGCCAGGCGACATTTTGGTTGCGCATAACACCAACCCCAATCTTGTTCCGGCGATGAAAAAAGCAGGAGCACTTATCAGTGAAGCTGGCGGTTTGACCTGCCATACGGCAATTGTTGCTCGGGAGCTAAGAATACCCTGCATTGTAGGCGTCCCGGGCGCGGATAAGGTCCTCAAGGATGGCGATAAGGTAGAAGTCGACGCCAACGAGGGAATCGTCCGTAGGATAAAATGATATACTGTCCCTATGGCGGTAAAAAGGCTGAAATATCTTAATGACCTCGATCCATGGATGCTCGCGGAGGACATTCCGGACATGGACGTCTTTTTTTCGCAGATCTGGCAGTCATGTTTCGTGAACGAGTTCGAATGGCCATCAGGGACTCGTTATAAAAAGCTGTTATCGATTCAGCGAGATTCGTATCATTTGAATTTTTACTATGGCCAGGAGGACTCCAAGCGCGTCGGCGACTATCTCACGGAGAAATTTTTGCGCCAGCCAAAGTTCACCGTCAGGGCAAACAAGGAAATCGTTTGGTGGTCAGACAAGCTCCGAGCATTCGCTGAAAGGGTGCCTGAAGACCTTCTTACAAAACTTTCAAATGCCCAATTGTGGAATTTGTACAAAACACACGATGACGTTCACACGGCATACTACCGATGGGGCTGGATACCAGTGGCAGTAGACATGTTCCACGATAATTTGACGGAACGGCTGAAGCAGTTCCTGCGGCTTCATATCGAGGAGGAGAAGGTTAACGAGTACCTCGTGATTCTTACCCAGCCAAGGAAGAAGTCATTGATTCAAATAGAACAAGAGGACTTTTTGAAAATTGCCCAGGCGGTGTACCGAGATGCCACACAGCGGAAACTCTTCGCTGAGTTATATACGTGGTTCAAGGAAAAAGAAACAGCGAAGTTCGGCTTAAAGACTCACACACCGGAATATGAGCGGCTATTAGAGGAGCGTGTAGATCGGATCCGCGACCAGATCAAGCCACAGGTTATGAAAATGGTAGAAAGCCACTATCGCAAATATTTCTACATTAAATTCATGTGGATCGGCAAGGAGGGCGTGTACACATTCGACTATTATCTAAAGGAACTTGTACGGGTAATAGGTCAGGGGGTCAACCCAACTCAAACTTTGAAAAAGGCTCAGCAAGAATTTAGCCGTCAGCTTGAAAAACGCGCCGCACTGATGAAAAAACTTATAATTCGGGATCCATGGAAAACGGTCCTGGATTCCTGGGGTGATTTTATGGTGACCAAGGTATATCGCCGGTTTGCACAAATATATGCGATTTACCGTATGCAGCCGGTTCTTCATGAGATCGCGAAACGGCTACGAATTTCCCTGGTGGACGTCAGATTAATGCTCAAATATGAGGTGAAGCAGGGGTTGTCGGCTGGACGCGTCGCACGATCACACCTTCGCCAGCGAAGAACACTCGCGGTGTATTATTATGAGAGAGGTGGCGAACGGGTATTCACGGGAACTCAGGCTCGCCGATTGGCGAAGCAGGCAGAAAAAATACACATTCATAAAACGCGTGAGATTCGGGGTCAGGTGGGCTGCGTTGGTAAAGCGACTGGCACAGTGCGCATCATTATCCGTCCGGAAGACATGGGTAAGATGAAAAAAGGTGACATACTCGTTTCGATCGCTACCGACCCAGATATCGTTCCGGCGATGAAAAAAGCCAGTGCGATAGTCACTGAACAGGGTGGGATCACTTCACACGCTGCGATCGTTTCCCGTGAAATGAATATCCCATGTGTGATTGGAACCAGGATAGCGACACGAGTGTTGAAGGACGGAGACACTGTCGAGGTGGACGCAAACAAAGGGATCGTGAAAAAATTATAGCCCGCGGGTGCTATGCCGAAACGCAAACCGTACATATATTTTGCTCGTGACCTGCAGGTGAGCGTCTTCCCGCAGTATCTCATCATTGATTTGTGGAATGTCGGATATACGGAATACCGCGGCATGCTCGCAGGCATCGGCATGGCGAACCGGGAAAAAGTTCTCGAGTACTTCATCAAACCGGCTGAGTGGAAACGTTTTCAGCAATTCCACCAGAGATGCGTTGAGCAGGACCGCTCCTATATGATAAAGAAAGCTTCAAGGGCGTTCCAAGCTGTTCGACGGCTCAACGAATTCAGCGAAAGGCAGATTTGGAAAAAGGACCTTTCCCGGCTGTCGAATGCGAAGCTTACCGAGATTTATAAACGGTTCGTAGAACTTGATACGCCATGCTATGCGTATGGCAATGTTATTTTCGCACTTGAATTCGGCGAAGGCGCATATTTCAGCCCGCGGGTGCGCAAGATATTGGAAAAACGAGCGCCAGCAAGGTTTAAAGAATACTACGGCGTGCTGGCTGGTATGCCGAAGAAAACCGTTTTTTACCAACAAAGCTTAGATTTGCTTGAGATCAGTTATCGTGTTTGCAAACACAAGACGCTTTTACGACTCTTTACTCGCGCGTCTCCGCAGGAAATTGTCGCTGAGCTTCGGAAACATCATCCGCGAATTTTACGGGAGTTTCAGCGCCAACAACGAGCGTATCATTGGCTGTTTCATAGTTGGGAAGGTCCTGTAATGACCGTCGAGGATTTCATACTCTCAGCAAAAGATATTCTCAAAAAAGGTAATGTCGTCGCGAAGCTGCGCGAAAAACGCCACGAGCTCGAAAAGCTCCAGAAAGCGCAGGAACGTATCATGCGAGAACTTCATTTTGTCCCTTATGAGCGCTGGTTGCTCAAGATGGCGCAGTTTGCCATGTGGTTTCAGCCCTATCGCAAGGCTCGCCAGTTCAAATCCTGCTGGCATCTGGGCAAATATTTTACAGAGGTTGGTAAACGTTTACATATTAGTGCGGATCAGGTACGGTATTTGGCTCACGATGAAGTGGTGAAAGCGTTGCGGAGCGGCAAGGCTGATGCGGATGAAATCAACCGCCGGCGTAAGCTTTTCATCTATTATTATCGCGGACGTAAACGGACCATTCTCTCAGGAAGCGACGCGCAGCATTTTATCGATGACTCTATTGATGTTCCGAAAGTCAAAAAGCTCTCGACTATGCACGGTATGCCGGCGTGGCACGGAGTTGCTCGAGGGAAGGTACGAATCGTCAACAGTCTGCAGCAGGCCACGCACTTCGCAAAAGGCGAAATACTCGTTTCATACGCCACCAACCCATTGTTAGTCCCTGCGATGCGGCAAGCCGGAGCGATTCTCACAGAAGAAGGCGGCATGACGTGTCATGCGGCAATTATGGCCCGAGAATTAAACGTCCCGTGCGTCGTGGGCATTCATGGGATCGTCGAAATGTTTAAAGATGGCGATAGAGTCGCGGTGGATGCGGCCAAAGGGATCGTCAAAAGAATTACATAAGGATGCAAAAAAAGAGACTCAACTGGTTTCTCATCAACGAAAATTACGGCGCGAACTTGTATCCTTTCGCGATCCATTTTGACGCGGATTATCACGGCTTCAAAAAAGCGTTTGGCCGGGGTATGGAATACCAGGCAGTCGGTACTGAAAACGGCTTTTTGCGGCAGGCGTACGTCGTGGAAGATTACGACAGGTTCGCTCAGTTCATCTTCGACAGGATGTCGACAGACAAAGGTTTTACCCGGAGAATGTTACGGAATATCTACCGAGCAATTGAGAAGATGCATGAATTGGATCGTCGGATACTGTCGCAGGACCTACAACGCTTGAATAATGCCGCGCTCGGGCGGCTTTTCCTCGATTTTTACAAACGGTACTGGACCGTCAGCACGTGGAGCGTCCCATTTTCTTTTTCAGAATACCGCACACTCCTATGGACCACTGCGTTGACAAGCTACTTCCAAGCTCTCAAAATCCCAAAGCAGTATACGTCTTTGGAAGTGTACCAGTTACTGACCTCTCACTGGCGAAAGACATATACCGCTCGGGAGCATGAGCGTGCACTTCACCTTGCTGCCGAAGTACGAGGGTCTCAAAAGTTATCGCGCCTTTTCCGGTTGCCAGTTAATCTGCTGAAACGGCATTTGAAAAAAGAACATAAGCGATTTTTCGAAAAAGTGGTTCGTCATGTAAGCCAGTATGAATGGATTAATTTCAATTTTGAGGGCCCATTACTCCATCTCGACTACTTTTTAGCTGCGATAAAGGACGCTGCGGCAAAGAATCCAAAACGAGAGTTGCAGAGTATGCAGCGGTCTTTTCGAACGCTCCGAAGCCGGCAACGGAGCATGGTTTCAGCATTGCATGTTGATGCCTACCATCGGTGGATCATTTGGATAGTGCGGGAGTTCGGGTTCCAAAAAGCTTACCGCAAAGATATTGAATATTACAGTAATTTCGCTTATGAAGCGTTGCTCCGTGAATTCGGCAGGCGCTTCAGCATAACGGTCACGCAAGGGCATTACCTGCTTCTCAATGAAGTCCTAGGAATGCTGGATAAGGAAAAAAGGGTTTCCGAACATCAGCTCAACCAACGAATAACGTTCAATTTCTACGTTGTTACTCATGGTAAAGCGCGGCTGCTTGTGGGTGTTGCCGCCCGAAAATTTGCAAAAGGCATCAAGTCTGCATCTGCCCCAAAAGGGCTGAAAAAGCTGACGGGACAATGCGCATGCCGCGGTCACGTTCGTGGGGTCGTTAAAATTATCAATGGCAAGAGCGACTACGCCTCGTTTCGGGATGGCGACATCCTGGTTTCCTGGGCGACCAACCCCAACATGATTCCTCTCATGAAACGCGCCGCAGCAATCGTAACTGACGAGGGTGGCGTTACCTGCCATGCGGCGATTGTTTCCCGCGAGTTAAACATTCCCTGTATCATTGGAACGAGATTCGCCACCAAGGTGTTTAAGAACGGGCAGCGAGTAGATGTCGATGCTACACGCGGTATAGTGAAAAAGTTATCATAACCATCATGAGCTGGGAAGTTTTTGAACGAATATATAGCGGCCACTGGTTTCTCTCAAGTTATAATGCGCAACTTTGGGTGCGAGCGTTTCCACGTCTTGGAGGAGGGAACTTTCTCTCGCAGGTGGTTTGGATAATGGACAAGGGAGTTTGTCATAACGTTTTTCGAAGCGACGAATTTGAAAAATCAGCACAGCATATTTCGGGTCAGCTCGCGAACAATGGCGCATGGCGGACAGATATATATAAGCATATCGACGTTATAACCAAGAAGTATTTTAAGGCGGGCGAGCGTCTCCGCAAGCTTCCACTGGCCACCATGACGGACGACCAGCTCACTCGCGAAATAGAGCGAGTGATCCCACTCCAAAGGCTTCACCAAGGGTACAGCACGCTCGTTAACGGTCTCATTACCGACGGACGGAATCACCTTTCGAACAGGATTCACAAAGAACTGAAAAACGCTATGGGGAGTAGTCACTTTGAAACGCACTGGCCTCTTCTTTCGATGCCGACACGCATGAGTCTCCGCCAGCAAAAAGAGCATGCGATGGCAGTGCTCGCCAAACAAGTCAAAACAAAGCCAGCTTCGCTTGTCGCGCGCAAGTTGAAATACTTACATGAGAAATACTGCTGGCTTGACTATCTATACCTAGGGCCTCCTGCCACGTTTGAGCAGTTTCAAGTAGAACTCGAAGAAGCACGTCAGAATCCAACAGCTCTTGCGATCCCTCACCAGCTTCGGCAAAGAAAAGAACAGCAACGCGCACTGATGAAAAAGTTTCATTTTGGCAAGCGTGAACGTTTTTTGGTCTGGCTATCCCAGCGGGTGATTTGGCAGAAGGGGTACAGGAAAGAAATGCAGCATCACGGTTTTTATTGTTATGAGCCGTTTTTTCGAGAAGTTGCGCGCAGGAAAAAAGTCCAGGACTGGCGAACGATTAGCTTCCTTTTCCCGTGGGAAATGAGCAACTTCATTAAAAACACGGCGCCACCAGTTGCGCAACTGCGCAAGCGAAAAGCATTCTCTGCTTTTATTGTTACCCGAGTTAGAGACCGGTTTCTTCAAGGATCAGCTGCGCGTGACTTTGTGGAGAAACTGCGTATAAAAAAATCCCAGTCCGACGTCAAGGAAATTATCGGCCAATGTGCCTATCACGGCAAGGCTCGCGGAACAGTTAAGATTATCCAGGTTCCTACTGACATGGGAAGGATGAATGAGGGTGATATTCTCGTTTCACAGGCGACCAGCCCCGACCTTCTTCCCGCTATGAGAAAAGCAGCAGCGATCGTTACAAGCACAGGTGGTCTTATTTGCCATGCGGCTATCACTGCACGCGAGTTAAAAATACCCTGCGTTGTCGGCACGGGGAATGCGAATATTGTGCTAAAAAATGGCGACCGGGTGGAAGTCGACGCGACTCACGGAATAGTGAAGAAATTATAGTATGTCGCAAGCCTGGCTTGAATTAGCCCACGATAAAAACATCTACCTCTATCCTACAACTCTGTATTGGCTGTCTGCTCAATACGCGTGCAAGGAGGTAGGGGTGAAGAAGAACGTTATTGGCTGTTGGTATAGAAACAGTGAGTTCAGCTACCTTACGACCCCAGGCGGACTCATTACCGCAGGCAAAAAGATTCTTACTCGACTTGAAAAGAATGATTTTTTGTTGAAGAAAATAGAAACCGTTAACCGGATCGAAATCCCGATAATGCTGTCTGCCGCGAAAAGGCTATCCGGTAATTTATCGTCTATAAACGGCCGTGAACTATTCGCCCGATGGAATTACTGGTTGCAAAAGTTTCTCTCCATGATGACATACAGCGTCATGGCGACGGTCATGGAAATGGAGGAGCCGTTATTAAGCAACGTCATCACGTCGATTATAAAAGGACGTCTAGGAAAAAATCACGATATTGTAGGTGAATACTTCCAAATTCTGAGCTCGTCCCCCCGGGAAACCGTAGCCGGCAAGGAGGAGCGAGATCTTTTGATTCTTCGAAAGAAACAGATTCGAGGCCAACTATCAAAAAAAGAGATTCACAACCATACTAAAAAGTACTCATGGATCGGTTTTGGGTACAATGGTCCTGCGTGGAACGAAGAAAACATTCTTCAACGCCTTTCCTCGCTACCAAGCTCACTACCGGAAGTACAAATTCTCACCAAGAAAAAAAATGATGCACCAGTCGTTCTGACGAATAAACAGCGGGACATTGAGACGGCGTTACATCTCAACAGACAGGAGCGTCGGCTCGTACATTCGATCAGAACACTGGGTTTCTGGAAATTTGAAAGAAAGTTTCGGAACCAACAAGCACATCTCCTCATGGAGGATTTCATAGAGGAGATAGCGAAGCGAAATCAGCTCTCAAAAAAACAGGTCTACATGATCGCTCCGGATGAAATGGAAGCCGCATTAGTGAGGAGAGAAGTAGATCCAGACATTCTAAATGAACGGATGAAAGAGTCTGTAGTAGTTTTCACAGGAGCAACGTACAAAGTTCTCTCAGGCCCGGCTGCTCGGCCAGTCGTCAAGGCAATCAAATCTTCCCTACATGTCGATCCGAAGATTAAAGAAATCAGGGGTACTACGGCATTCCCCGGTAAGGCGCATGGAACTGTGAGACGGGTGGATGAGGCGCAAGACATGAAGAAAATGAAAACGGGTGATATTCTGGTTTCCACCTCCACAAATCCTCAAATAATTCCCGCAATGAAAAAAGCCCTGGCCATTGTTACCGATTCTGGCGGTATCACCAGCCATGCGGCGATAGTCTCACGCGAACTCGAGATTCCCTGCGTGATCGGAACTAAAATCGCCACTAAGGTCTTTAAAGACGGCGACCGTGTGGAAGTGGACGCTTCAAAAGGCATCATTAAAAAGCTATGAAGTTGGACAAAGATATCCAGCATGTCCTCAAAATGAGATGGCGGCATTTCGCCGGCCGCGACATTCCTTTTGACGTTTCATGGACGCACCTTAACGGCTACCTGAAGCTGTATAGGTACTTCATCGGCCTGCGCTTCAAATGCGTTTTAATAGAGGGAAAGGGAAAGAACTTCATCATGTGGCGCGATCCGGCTGATATTGCCCGGTTACGTAGAGCATTATCGAAAAGAATCCACAGCGACGCCTATCTCACCAGCTGCACAAGGAGGATAATCACTTCCTTTGTCAGATTTCGACGGTCCGCGTCGCGTTTTATCAAGCTCGACGTACGAGCCATGTCGAACGAAAAACTCGCAAGCGAGCTCGGACGATATCATGCAGCATTTCAGCATACTGCCGAGGGCGTTTCAACTCTGGTCGAGCTTATCAACGCATACGGCGACCTGCTTATGCGACGACACCGGGGGTTAAACGAACAGGCGCTTACCCTGCTGTCGACACCAAAGCGGGATACCACGCCGTTACAGGAAGAGCGCAATTTTTTTAGATTGATAAAAAGGATTCAAGCTCGGCCCAAAGGAGTTACATCACGCGAGGGGCGAAAGGCCATGAAGAAGCACTTTGAAAAATACCGGTGGACCTCTGTGTATCTGGGGGGTGATCCGTGGCGCTGGAGCGATTTTGCCAATCGTGTAAGAAGCACCGTTAGGTCAGAGAATCCCGACGAGCGCTTAACCAAGCTGAAGGCTCGACATGAAATGAACGAATTTAATAGCCGGCAACTCTCTAAAAAGTTTTCGCTTACTCAGAGGGAAGTTGTTATGCTTCGCGAAATGATATATTACCGTATTGAGCACGAAAACGCGTTCAGCCGCATCACGTATTCTTCAACCTCTCTACGTGCTGAAGCCGCCCGCAGGTTACGTTTATCCCGCGATGAGTACCACAGATTAAAACTCGAAGAGGTTACTGCCGCGCTCAGAGGCGAGAAACTTCCACTGAAAAAGTTAAGCGACTCACGAAGCAAGCATTACGTGGTGGTTTTAGGAATGAAACGATGTCACGTATTCGCCGGCAAAGACGCGGATGCGCTTATGAGACGGTTACCATACGCAAAAATCCCAAAGAAAAAGAGGTCACAGAGTTCTACTCGGGTGGTAACGGGTATTTGCGGCAGCCAGGGGAGCGCCCAAGGAACAGTTCGAATCGTCAGCCGTATTGAAGATATTGGAAAGCTTAGGCAAGGAGAGATCCTTGTCACGCAGAATACTACGCCTACATTTTTGCCGGCCATGAAAAAGTCCGCTGCAGTCATTACTGACGAAGGAGGCATTACGTGCCACGCGGCCATCGTTTCGCGCGAGCTCGGCATTCCCTGTGTGATCGGTACGAAAAACGCGACGCAAGTTCTAAAAAACGGGCAAAAAGTGAATGTCGACGCTACACGTGGTATAGTGAAGAGGGTATGAAGGAGAAAAAAATAAAACTCATTCTGATCGATTTCAACGGAGTTGCAGTGCTTGGCGACCATAAAGCAACTGCCAAGCATTTCGGAAAAATATACAAAACCCCGTGGAAAAAGGTATTCGACGTTTTTTATACCAAATACTTCAACCTAGTCGTCACAAACAAAATCTCGGAAAGCGAGGGCTGGAGACGACCGGTCAAGGAGCTCGACTGGAAGGTTGACTGGCGGGAAATACGGAAATGGCACTTAGAACAACAGCGCCTGAACCCTCCGGTGATTAGTATGATTCGAAAACTCCGGCTGGAAGGTTACCAGGTAGTTCTTTTAAGTAAAAATCTGATCGGCTGGTTCCGGCTTTTCGAGAAGCGGTTACGATTCAGGCAGCACTTTCACTACGCGATCAATACTCAAGAAATCAACCTTCCCAAAGCGAGCAGCGAAACGATGCGGTGGGTATTTCGGCGTTTTAACGTGAAGCCACGAGATGTGCTGTATATCGATGATCAAGAACAAAACCTTGTAGCCCCGAAACGGCTCGGTGTCCACACGATTCTTTACCAGAGTTTCGCACAGTGCAAACGGGAGGTGGCCAAGGCCATCGGTACTTCATGGAATCGCTCTTTCCACGAGTGGGTAGAAGTGTCTCAGCGCCAGAGGATGAGCGCGTTCCCGAATGTATTTTCGACCCAGGCGATGAGCACAGTTACATCTAGGCTCGCCGGGCACTTTTTCAACCTCATGATGATACTCGAGAACCGCCTCATGTGGTTTATGGCGGATAAAGAAGACTATTTTAACGCGACGCAGAATCTGGTCCGCAAAGTGCTGGATGACCCGAAGTTTATTCCGTTTCTTACAGCCCAGGTCAGGAAGTATGGCAATGACCTCATAGCGTTCGCGAGATCTGTCAGCCGATCGAAACTCCGTCTACAGGCTGGTGCTACGCTTGCCAAGTATTACCGCACGTACCAACAAAAGTATATCCGGATGTACGGCCACTATTTCCCGGCGCTGCAGGTAGATGTACAGCTCAGCCAGTATTTGCGGAGCCTGTTATTCCAAAAGGTGAAAACGAATAATGAGGTAGAGAAGTATTTCAACACCCTGACCACCAATACGAGCGCCATGTACCCGAAAGAAGAGGAACTAGGTTTGTACTCCCTCGCCCGTACTGTCGCCCGCTCAAAGGCTCTGAGCCGGGAATTTCGCCGTCCGTTCAATGATCTGCTGGTCAGAATCACGAAGTATCCGCACTTCAACAAAAAGTTCCTCGCTCACTGCAGGGCGTATTTCTGGATTACGCGTGACTATGAGGACCCGGTCTGGAGAACTGAAGACTTTTTGCGCCGGCTGCAGGGCATCGTTTCCAAGGGGAACATCGATGCGCAGTATGCCCGCATCTCTTTCTTCCACAAGAATATCAAACAAAAGATTTCACTTATCGAGAACAGACTTCATCTGACACAGGAAGAGCGCCAAGCGTTCGTTGCTATGAGGAACGGTGTGTATTTGAAAGAGTTTCGAAAACGGTTTGTCTCCCTGTCGCTGTATTACATGGATCCGCTTATTCATGAATACTCTCGTCGCTTAGGTATCGCGGTTCCGCATGTCAGGCAGTTTTTGGCTGACGAGCCGTACCAGGCGCTCGTGAAGGGGAAAAATTTTGAACACATTCTTCGGGAACGGTATCTATTATCGGCGTATATAACACGTAAAGGGAAGGTAGCAGTCGTTACAGGGAAGCGTGCTGAGAAAATCAAAAAGAATGTACTAAGCATTCCGACAACGTGGAAAACACTCACTGGTGTTCCCGTCTCTGGTGGTAAGGTACGGGGGCCGGCAAAAGTGGTTATCAACCTCGACGAACTACCAAAAGTCCGCCCCGGTGACATCATCGTAACCATCCAGGCGGTGCCGAGCTTCTCTACGGCTATCCAAAAATCAGCTGGTATGACGGCCGACGGCGGCACCGGAATCACGTCTCACCCGGCAACGCTCGCCCGTGAGGCCGGCATTCCCTGCGTGACGGGATTGCGCATTGCCAGCCAAGTAATCAAAGACGGCGATATCATCGAAGTCGACGGGAACCTGGGAGTAGTGAGAAAGATTCGGAGCCGGTAGATCCAGTGATTTAGGTTTTCCACTCGGCGACTTTCACTTCGAGACTTTTGCCGAACGGCCTGACGTCCCGCTGTTTTCCCGAACTGTAGAAGTCCATCCTGAGTCCCTCTGCGTTGTCGACTTGCCCGAGCTGTTCCAGGGGAATTCCCAGCTCCTTTGCCGCGGCTAGCGTGATGATTGATGCGTGGCTGTTTGCGACGTACACGACCCGCTGTTGATGGCGAGCAAGCCGTCCCTCAGTGACCCTCTGGACTGTTGCGAGGTCTTGGTCCATCCGTGATTCCATTTCATGGCGTTTCTCCACGCCCGCAGGTACCTGATCATCGGGAGTACGCGCCCATGCCCCGATTTCATCACTCGCGCCTACCAGAGTTTGATATTCTGGTTTATCAATTAACTTCCTGAACTCAGGTGCCTGATCCATCCCTTGGACGCCGGCAAGCCGGCGCTTCACTCCGGGACCACCTCCAGTTGCCGCATCGGGTGGGATAAGTCCGGTTTTTTTAGCCCACTCGTGTGTTGCTTGAGAAGTATAGACTTGTTCTTGGGGAACGCCGAGGTTGATGAGCATCTCGCGTTCTTGCCACGCTTGTTCCATGGTTCTATCAGTCTCGGAATCGGCAAGGTGAATCTCGACTTTTGCGAGCGCTTCTTGAGCCGCACGCTGACGTTTCTCAGGATCATCAAAGTCAGTGAACTCAGGGAGTTCATCCCCGATGATTTGGTTGATGAGACCGTTAAAGTTTTCACTCACTTGTTCTCGGCCCTTCTCAGTCAGTCCACGGGTGGGTTGCGATTTATCTTTCCCAGACTCTCCGTGTCGCATCAAAAAGACAGTGAGATTAGGACGTTCCTTCTCACCTTCTCTTGATTCAATAGGAATGGGGGATTCAGGGGAAGTGGGCATATTGCAATAGTAATTGGTAACTCTAGTGTAGTGGAAATGAGATGCTGAAACAAGTTCAGCATGACACGTAATGTAAAAAAAGAACCGTCTCACGCTTATAGAAACGCGATGAGACGGTCCGATACTGCGGCTCTCGAGGACTCCTGTGAGTCCTTTTTGAGCACGGCGCGTCAGTTTGGATAGACGCTTTTCAGGGCCTTGATCTCGGCGGGCAGGCGGAACGTATCGACCTGTTCACAGCAGACGATTTGGGGCTTTTCGAACGCCGCGATTGCGGTATTGCGCCAGATGCCTCCTTCGCAGGTGTCGAACATCCCACCAGGAATGAGGTCGACGAGACCCGACTGCAGGGTGTTCTCCACCATTTGCTTCGGGACGACCGGGCTGTCGGTTTTCGTCGAGAGCAGCATCCGCAGGAAGCGCATCTCGACTGCTGCGCCATGACTGACCATGGCGACAACATCACCTTCATTGGCGTGCTCGGTGAGCCATGCGGTGAGTTCGGTGAACAGCGCTTCCGAACGATCGTAGAGGTAGCGATGTGACCATTCGGTGCACAACGCATATTCCTCGGGGCTCTTGCCGGCTTCCCCGCATTCCGACTTTAGGCGTTTCATGTCGAAGCCTTTATCGCTTGACATGTCGTTGAGTGCCGGCAATTCGTAGCAGCTGTAGGTGAGTCCGAGGACCTGCCGGATGATTTCCGCCATGCGTACCGCACGCGGCTGGGGTGAGGTGAGGATCGCATTGGGAACGAGTCCCAGTCTGCGAAGTTCGAGTGCTGCTGCGACCGAGGAGAGCCAGCCATAATTGGTCGGTGGCTGATCCTCGTCAGGTTTCTTTCGGTCGTAATGCCGCAAGTCAACTACGGTAACGTGTTTCAATGAAACCCCCTACTCCTGCTGGAGCGGTTCAAACTACGTTGATCTCAAAGGGCACAAGTTAACCACGCATACTAGCATGGACTGGGGGGTTTGTCAACCAGCCTGCCTGGCGATTGATGTAAGAAAATAGCTACCGGAAGTTTCTTAAAAGGGGTACTATCAGGACATGCGTATATCGGTCAGGTTGAAGTCAACGCGACGAAGGGTATCGTGAGGAAGTTGTAAGGCAATAAGAATAACCGCCCATCGAGCTGAGCTCGAAGGGCGGTGTGTTGGATTTGTGAGGGTTATGCGGCTTTGATGAAGCCTCTGGGTTGTCCGTCGGGCGGTTCAACAACTCCCTGGGTCTCCAAGGCCAGATGTCGAATCGTGATTGATTCCACCTTTGCGCCGTATGCACGAACGAGATGGTCGAACTGGTGTTGAGCGACGGCGACCGACCGGTGATTTCCCCCGACACAGCCGAGACAGAAACGGATCGTTACTGCCGGCTGGTCAGTTTCGACACGCGCCGTTCTCCCGAGAAGCTCATTTATGTCATTCGCCATGACGAACCACTGATTCGGGTCGATCGATGGTCGAACAAAGGCCTGAACATCTCCATCCAAACCGGTTTTGTCTTTCAGGTCTGGGTCGGTGTGCGGATTCGGGAGTAACCGCATGTCGAAGACGTATTGAAACGTGTTTTCGTCAGGCGGAATAAACGGGTAACAACCATTTTCGCCAGCCAACTTGTGGCTGAACGAGACAACCTCGATTCTAAGGGGCAGTTTCAAAGTATATCCTCCTTTTACACTGTTTGCGAACGAAGAAAGGCCACTGTCGAGTGAATTCACGTAACCGTATCATCTTCTTCGAGTTGTTGTAAAGAACCAAAACCAGCTCGAAATCTATCAGTAAGTGGGCTTTATTTTTTCATTGATATATGCTATAATCAGTCCACGCTTTCGATCATTATCATGGTCACGCTTTTGTAACAATGAGCAAGCGGAAAACGCCCAAACAAACAGGAAAAACCGGAAACGTCTTCGCACTCCCATTTTCGAAGCTACGGAAGGCAGACGTCGAGATTGCAGGAGGTAAGGGCGCATCGCTTGGCGAGATGGCATCCGCCCGCATTCCCGTACCGCCCGGCTTTGTGGTGTTGAGCTCCGCATTTGACCGGTTTCTCGAGGAAACAGATATAGATGTTGAGATAGATAAGTGGCTTCACAAAGTGAACCAGAGGGACATTTCATCGATAGACAGGGCATCACACGAGATTCGCGACATTATCAGAAAGGCGAAGTTTCCACCTGATCTCGGCAAAATTTTCCTGGCTGCATATACTCATTTAGGAGTAAAGCGCGTGGCAGTCCGCTCGTCCGCCACTGCCGAGGATTCATCCGTCGCATCATGGGCGGGAGAGTTGGAAAGCTACTTATTCGTTACTCGCGAGGATTTGCTGAGTACTATAAAGACTTGCTGGTCATCGCTTTTTACTCCACGTGCCATCTTTTACCGGTTTGAGAGAAAGTTACATAAAAAACGCATTTCTGTCGCTGTCGTAGTGCAAAAAATGATTGAATCAGAAATCGCAGGTGTCGCATTTACCGCCCACCCAGTGACAAAAGACCGCGATCAGATGGTCATCGAAGCCGGATGGGGCCAAGGCGAGTCTATCGTCTCAGGACGGATTACCCCCGATACGTACGTATTCGATAAAGAGACTGATGCGATTCTCGATATCAATATTTCTATGCAAGCCGATATGATAGTTCGCAAAGGCCAAAAGGGTTCAAAGATCGTACAGGTTCCATCTGCGAAGCTATCGAAACAGAAACTTTCAGGAAAGCAGATTATTGCGCTCGCAAAGATTTGCCAACGAATCGAAAAACATTACGGCCTACCGCAGGATATCGAGTGGGCTCTGGAGAAGCAAAAGTTCTATATAGTTCAGTCGCGTCCAATCACTACTCTGTAATACAATGGCGGATAACACGCAATCACAATCCACTGTAAACATTCTTCCAGAGGGTTTTGTCGTACGCGGTCGGGACGGACAGCTCAAGATTGTTCGTGGTGGACGTCTCGAGGCATTTTCACCCGGTACCGGAGCGGGACTCCAAAAGAGAGGCCAAGAAATCATCGAGCACCGCGTTGTCCCGGCTCCGATGCCACTGACTCAACAACCACAAATTCACGTCGAAGCACTTCAGGTTGTTCCGACTGCGCCATCCCCGGTTGCTTCTCCTCCGCCATCTCCATCGTACCAAATGCCCAGTTCTCCACCCGCTCCTTCGGTGCAGTTGCCGTCAGCACTGACCCCGCAAAAACCCATCAGCTCTTCAGGGAAACCGTCATATTTCGTCGAACCCGAAGACGAGGAGGATATTGCTCTGCATAGAGAAAAAATACTACAGCTCGCACCCGCGAGTCAGCCATCTTTTGATATTGATCGGACTCTCGCGGCAATCATTCTAAGAAATAACGTAGTATTTGCCGATGATGTAATGGAAAAACGTTTTTATCAGATAGTGAGGTCGCGCCTGATTGAGATGCGGAATTCGACGGAAACGGAAGAAGCACTTCTCCGATCCCCTAAAATTGGCGGCATGGGTTTCGAGCAGGGGCTCGTGAGACGTTTGCTCATAGACATCGAGGAGGAAGCGCAGAACATCGTGTCTCTAGGGACTCTCGGTGAACTTCAAGGGCGTTTCCGCGCACCTATCCGTCATGAAGAACCCGAAGCTCCATACAAGCCGGTTATCCCTTTTCCTACACCCCATCCATCTGTTCCGCCCGCGCCTGAGCGGCCGGCATCACCCCCTGACAGTAAGTCATTTACACATCTCATACTTGCCCGCAAAGAAGCTGCTATTGCGCAACCACCCCTGGTTGTTCCACTAGCAGTCGAGCCTCCTAAGACTCCTTCTCCGCCAGTTACTGACGTTCAAAAGCCAGTTCCGGTTGTACAGCCCCGCCCGGTTGAGCGTGTATCCGAAGAGGCGTCGGTAAAGATTCCGATAACAGAAGCGGCAGCAGCGCTTCCTTCAGCGCCGCCAGTTCAAATTCCGGTGCAACCATCTGTTTCACAGGCACCAGTTGAAGTTATGGAGCCGAAGGTCGAGCAAAAACCGCAGACCATCATTCGCCCCGAAGCTCTTCCGTCACGCCCCCGTGTGACAGACATCATTCAAGCGCCGACGAAGCACTCGGTGACGGGACCGATTGATGAGTTAGCTGAAATGACACTCGAGGATTTTCGTCGATACGGCAGCTCGATGGAGGAAATAAAAACCAAAGTTCTCTCTAAAATTGAACTCCTCGAAGAGGAGTCCTACGCGAAGCGCTTTGCCGGGATCAAGGCATGGCGCCGCTCCCCAGTGTTCCAGCTCTACCTCGATATGGGGCGTGCGAGCATTGAGGATAATCAGTCAATCAGTGATATCATTACTGCTCGGGTGTCGAAGCGACAGGGAGCGTTGACAAGCGAAGAATTCGAGGCAATCGCCGACATGAACATTCAGCTTCGTTATTAGACTATGCAGCAATACGTAGTTCCACAATTTATAGATGTTGAAAACAAGATACTCGGTCCGTTGACTGTGCGGCAGTTTATTACCTTTCTCGTCGGATTTGGATTTATCTTTATTATCTTCAAGATTTTTCAATTTTGGATCGCAGCAATACTGGGTGTTATGGCTTTTGGCGTTAGCGGACTCTTTGCTTTTGCAAAGATTAATGGCCGATTATTTCACTATTTTCTCCTTACGCTTCTTCAGACCCTTCAACGTCCGCCGTTGCAGGTATGGAACAAATCAATGATCGTAGAAAAAACAAAATATCAGAAAGCGGCAGCGAAGGAATACTTACCCCCTCCGAAACAGCCGCTCTCACGTAGTCGATTGAGCGAAGTCGCGCTGATCGTTGACACTGGTGGGGCGTATCAAGAAGGCATCGACGAAATTAAGCAGTAATCACTATGGCAAAGCAGCAAAAAGTAAAAACGCGATTAGCTCCTCCCACGCAGCAGTTTCTCGACATCCTCGAGATTCGCGATGGCGTAGTCATTATGAAAGATGGCACCATTCGAAGCATTATACTCGCCTCATCTATTAATTTTGCACTGAAGTCGGAAGAGGAGCAGAACGCTGTCATTGCCGCATATGTGCAGTTCCTTAACTCGCTCGATTTCACCCTCGAGATAGTCATCCAGTCGCGTCGCCTGAACATCGATGAATATTTGGAGCGGTTGAAAACGCTTGAGAAACAACAGACAAATGAACTTCTGAAAATGCAGACAGCTGAGTATCGGCAGTACATCACCGAACTTGTGGAACTCTCGGAAATTATGAGCAAGCGTTTTTACGTCGTCGTTCCCTACGCTCCTGGAAAACTCTCGACCCGCGGATTTTTCACTCGCCTTCGGGACGCGCTTTCCCCGACGTCGGTAATTCACATCAAGCAGAAAAAATTTGAAGAATACAAAGATGAGCTTGGAAAACGCGTAGATTTCGTCATCGACGGACTTTCATCTATCGGCATAAAAGCTGTCCCCCTTGATACGCAGAGTCTTATAGAGCTTTTCTACCAAACATATAATCCTGAAACTGCCAGCCAGCAGGAACTGCGTCCGATTAGCGACTTACGTATCGAAGAATCATGACCGCACTTAACCTCTCAAAACGAGTCCAGGCTCTTCCGACGGAGGCTCCGCCGCAACTTTCTCTTGACGAACAACAGCGCCTCCAACAAATGGATGTTGAAGAGAAGAAGTTTACCCTGGAAGCTGAACGAATTTACCGCTTAGGCGTCGTATCAGTCCGAGACCTCATCGCTCCCGCTGCCCTCAAGGTTGAATCCAACCATATCAAGCTCGGATCGATGTTTGTCAGGACTATCTTCGTCGTAACGTATCCACGGTATATAGCTGTAGGATGGTTTGCTCCGATTATCAACTTCAATGTTCCGCTCGACATAGCGATGTACTTCTACCCGGTCGGGTCGGAAGTAATCCTGAAACAGCTCCGCAACAAGGTTGGCGCTCTCGAAGCCCAAATTCTTTCTGATGCGGAAAAAGGAGCTCCGCGCGATCCGATACGTGAAACGGCACTCCGAGATATCGAGAAGTTACGCGACGACCTTACCCAGGGCACAGAAAAATTTTTCCAGTTCGCATTGTATGTCAGTGTATACGCGAAGTCACTCGAGGACCTTGACCGAATTGCCGAGAAAGTAGAGACTCTTTTTGGACAAAAACTCGTATATTCGAAGCGGGTGTTTTACCAGTCCGAACAAGGGTTCAATTCTACGCTGCCAGTTGGTGATGACCAGCTGCTCGTAACGTTTAATATGAATACATCGCCATGTGCCTCATCATTCCCTTTTATCTCCTCCGAGCTCACGAGTGATAACGGCATACTCTACGGCATTAACCGGCACAATAACAGTTTAATCCTCTTCGACAGGTTCTCGCTACAAAATGCGAATACAGTGGTCTTCGCGACATCCGGCGCCGGAAAAAGTTACGCAGTCAAGCTAGAGGTATTACGGTGCATGATGTTGGGGACCGATGTCATCATCATTGACCCCGAACGTGAATACAAATACCTCTCCGACGCAGTTGGAGGCACGTATATTAATATTTCACTTAACTCAGATAGTAAGATTAACCCCTTTGATCTGCCGAGACAAGTCAATGACCAGAAGACAGCCGACGTGATCCGGTCCGCCGTCATCACATTAAAGGGTCTCATGCGACTCATGCTGGGCGAACTGAATCACGAGGAAGATTCTATCGTTGATCGTGCACTCATAGAAACGTATGCGAAGAATGACGTGACTCCCGATGCGGATCTTTCAAAGGTGCGAGCTCCGTTGATGAAAGATTTCGAAGAAGTGCTCTCCGGGATGAAAGGTGGGGAAGAGCTTGGACAACGGTTAAAAAAATACACCGAGGGAACGTTTGCCGGTCTCTTTAACTCTCCTACAAACGTCGAAATAACCAATCAGCTCGTCGTATTTTCTGTGCGTGATCTGGAGGACGAACTACGGCCGATCGGCATCTCTACGATAGTTTCATACATTTGGAATATTGTGCGTTCCGAGCTGAAGAAACGCATCCTTGTGATCGATGAGGCATGGTGGCTCATGCAGCATGAAGACAGCGCAAAGTTTATATATGCGCTTGTTAAGCGTTGTCGAAAATATTATCTCGGAATTACTACCATCACGCAGGATGTCAATGACTTCCTACTTTCACCATACGGTCAGGCAATCGTAACGAACTCATCTATCCAACTGCTCATGAAACAGTCTCCTGCCGCGATAGATATCGTTGCCAAAACTTTCCTTCTCACGCAGGGCGAAAAATACCTGTTACTCGAAAGCGGCGTTGGGGAAGGCATCTTCTTCGCTGGGTCGAAGCATGCAGCCATTAAAGTGGTTGCTTCATACACAGAAGACCAGGTGATTACCTCCGATCCGCGGCAACTTTTGGAAATTGAAGCTGCGAAAAGAGAGTTTGATCAGACGATTGCTGCAGGAGGAGAATCGGATGAGGGATCCCAAACTGACATTCCTGGCGGAGCATCTGCTTTATAACGTATTTTTTCAGTATGCGGCGCGTTGTTCTATCAGCTATCGTGATCGTGTTTGTGGCTGGCCTCTTCTTTAGCGGACTGTTCCTTTTTCGCGCATCGAAGCAACCCACACCTTCGCAGAACGTTTCTGTTAACACGCCAGTTTCGAACATCGTAAATATCTCACTGCCACAGACTGACCAAACAAAGAAAGAAGCCATCGACCGCGCACGACTTGCCACGAATTTTGCCGAACGCTATGGGACCTACTCGAATGAAAGTGATTTCAAAAACATTGAAAGCATGTACGACGCTATGACGGAGCCGTTTCGAGGTGAGGTGGCACAGTTTGTCGAGTCTGCCAGAAAAAATTTATCTGCGCCGGGATCGTATTACGGCACACTGACGCGCGTCCGATCGATAGAGAAAGAACTTGCTATATCAGAAACCGTTGTTGAATATCTCATCATGACCCAGCGCGTCGAAGAGACGGGGGACGCGAGTAGGACCTATTACCAGGAAATAGCCGTACAGATGGTGAAAGAAGCTGGCATCTGGAAAATACACCAGGTACATTGGATCCCGATTACAAACCCTTCGTAAACTCGTCATATGGAACAGGAGTCACAAATGAGCATGAAACGGACGCTTGATCAGTTCAGGAACCAAAAGCGCATGGAGCAGAATAGGCAGCGCCGAGGGTTGATGCAACGTATGGGTACGGGCCGTGCCGCACGTTTCGGAAAGGCCGGCATTCTCGCCACCTTATTGGCGGCCCCGCCAATGGGTGAAGGTGCCCGACAACCTGGGCGTGATGGGCAGCCCCAAGCCGCAAACCAGACCGAAAACTACGCTCCCGATCCTAGCCAGGCGGATGAAGATGAGTCGCAGTTCGCCTTGCCTGGCGAGGAATCACTCTCTCCCGAACGGCAGATAGAGCAGGGTCGAAAGTTGTACCAAAAGCGCCAGCAAGCCCGGATCGCCGAAAACACCGTGCCTACCCAGCTCGCTACTGCTCCACAGGCTTCGGCAGCTGAAGCGGGAGCATCGAGCGAGTCAGGGGCGCAACAAACCGTAGCAGAGGATGTCCAATCTAAGGAGGGGATGCGGTCACGTCTCCAGAAACTGCGTAACGAAGTCCGAAATAATAAGCAGCTCGCCAAAACAGTGAGTGAAGAGCAGAATATTGCGGCAATACAGCAAGCAAACGTCGCGATTCGAAACTCGATGCGCGCCGCATGGAACAGCATTCACGAAGGGCTCGAAGATGCCGCGCTTTCGTTTGTCGACCTCATGATTATCACCGGTCCCATCGCGCTTGGAGCATTTTTCTTGCAACTCGGTGCGCCGCTATGGGGAGGCTCATTCACCATTCGCCTCCGGGGCGTAGAAGTCCCATTGCTTCCCGGTTTTGCACTTCCCCTGCTGCCGGTACGTGGATCGAAGGCAATCATTATTCTCTTATGCACTGCAATCGTCTGGGGGACTGTTTTCCTGCTATTTTATCTAGCGACACATCCCACAGAAGCACTCAAACTGATTTCCGCGTTGTTTTTAGCCCAAATCATGGGTATATTCGGCGTCGTGGCAGATGTAGTAAAATAAGAAGGTGAAGCACCTATGAAGCACTGGATAAAAAAGACATTCATCATTATCGGCCTATTAGTGGTCATAATTTTTCCGGTTGTTTCGTTTGCCCAAAGTGAAGAACTTGATGCAGCTTGTGTTTTAGATGACGCGCTAGATGACGAAGGAAATCTCAAACGCCCTCCCATAGAGCTCCAAACACGCATTCCAGGTGTCACGCACGAAGTGTCAAGTAAGGATAAAGAGACTGGAGAGATCGTCACGAAACACATGGTGAGGGACTTCCCCTGTTTTTTAGGCGGCATTTATCGATACATGGCCGGCGCATCAGCGATCATTTCCACTGTCATGATCATGTTCGGTGGGTATAAATACGTCGTCAGTTTTGGGAGTGCCCAGAGGATGAAAGACGCAGAGGATACGATAGTATCCGCGATGGTGGGTTTGGCCATTACCCTTGGAAGCTACCTGCTTTTATATACGGTTAACCCAGCCCTGGTGGAATTTCCCGATATCATCGTAAAGCCGGTGGCGCCGATCAACCAAGATCTTGATGAAGAGGGAGCAAAACAAAAGTGTCGAACAGAGCAATTGCAACATATGTGCGGGGAGCCTTTCAGCTTTAAAACAGGCGGTGTAGACTATTGGTGTTGTGGAATGCAGAAGTCATCGTCAGGGGCCGGTTGTGTGGATAATCTTGATGAGTGGCTGCAAGTTCCCGGAGTGACCTCGACTACCCCTAAGGGTCTCTGTTATCAAGGGTGGACGTATGAAAAACTTGACCAGAGAAATCTCAAAATCTCGGAACCGGGTGTGTCAAAATATGGCTATGTAACGATGGAGGGCGTCACGAACCAGCCAACGCTCCAGGATTGCACCACACTCAGTCCACCAAATTGCGGGTCGGGTACTGGTTGCGGAGCCGGTGGATCGTGTGTGGCGCAGGGAGGAATTTGCAAGTGCATGCTTAATTAACATATGACTTTACAACTTCGCAGAACATTCCTTATCATCGGGTTCGTCATTATCGTCATCGTCATTGGCGTACTGATCTATTTTCTTTTTTTTCGTGAGATCATCACGCCATCGAACAATGGTAATCTCAACGGGGTGAACGGCGGATTACCTCTTTCCAATGATGCCGTTAATCGCATCACTATCAATGAATTATTGAATCGACTCCCGCCAGTGAACGGGGTAAACGGCGGCAATACGAACCGACCTGTTGAACCTGATCGGATAGCGCGTGGGGGCGCTACCGTCGCTCCGATCGTCGTTCAGGACACTACGCAAGGATTGGCGATTGACAGGGACGGATCAAGTCTCGTTTATTATGATCCGATTACCGATAAATTCTACCGCATCAATAGAGACGGAACCAAAACTGAGTTAAGCGGAAATGCCTTTCCTGAAGTGAGCGAGATCGTATGGGCGCCGGATCGCGGCAGTGCCATATTAACATTCCCTGATGGGAGCAAGATTCTCTATAATTTCGACACCAACAATCAAGTCACGCTCCCAAAAGAATGGGATGATGTCACGTTTTCTCCCGACGGCGGACAAGTCGCGTACAAGTACATGGCGGAAAATGAGGATGCCCGCTGGCTGGCTATATCCAATCCGGACGGATCTGAAGTGCGCGGCATCGAACATATAGGGGATAAGGGAGATGACGTAGAGGTTGCCTGGTCGCCGAATAACCAGATGGTGGCACTTTTCCACGAAAGCTCTGGCATTTCATCTGAAGAGGTCCTGCCTATCGGGTTTAACGGGGAGAATTTTAAGTCATTCAGTGTGAATGGCCGCGGGTTCCAGGGTGCGTGGGCTCCGGCAGGCGACCGTGTCGTGTATAGCACGTACAGCTCCGATTCGAATTTCAACCCGACGTTGAATATCGTTGACGTGTACGGACAGAATATCGGGAGCAACCACCAGACACTTGGGCTACAAACATGGCCCGACAAGTGTGCATTCGGGGGCGGTGGAACGACACTTTACTGCGCCGTGCCGTCGTCATTACCTGAAGGCAGCGGTATCTACCGTGAGCTTGCGAATAATGTACCAGATATTTTTTATAAGGTTGACTTGCTTACTGGTCAGCAGACCCGTATCGCTTTGCCAGTCAACGAATTAGGTTCCGGCGGGTACAGCGCGAAAAATATGTTTCTTTCACAGGATGAGCAGTACTTGTATTTTACCGACACTCTCACTGGACGCGTGCATAAGATGCAGATTAAATAGGCGTCCATGGTGCTCAAGCGTTCAAGTGCCGTATTAGCCGGAATCATAGTTGTTGCACTGGCCGTAGTGGCTTGGTATGGCGTACAAGTGATTCGCACTGCGACTGACGATGGATCGCAATCGACCATTTTTGTCGATACTCCGCCCCCGGTTACCGGTGACGATCCAGTTCTTGGTCCTGGGGATGCGCTCGTGACCATCGTTGAGTTTTCGGATTTCCAGTGTCCCGCCTGCCAGTCAATGCGAGATACGCTTGCTGACGTTCTCGTGCGGTACGCAGGACGAGTGCGTCTCGTGTGGAAAGACTTTCCCGATACGTATGTGCATCCCGATGCGCTTTCTGCCGCCCAAGCGGCCCGATGCGCCCAGCTCCAGGATAAATTTTGGGAATATCATGATGCGCTGTTCGTGAACCAGGATCTTCTCTCCACTGAGTTATACAGGCAAATCGCACAGACCCTTGAACTCGATATTAATGAATTCCAGGCGTGCATAGAGGGGCCGCTTCCCGCCGTAGTGGATAGGACGTTCCGTGAAGGCCTCGAACGAAAAATCTCTGCAACCCCCCATTTTTTTATCAACGGCCAGCAAGCGAGCGGTGCATTGTCTGCAGGCTCATTACAGTCATTGATAGACCAAGCACTCGATGAAGCTTCTTAAAATAACATCCCTATCCGGTTTTTTCCTCGTTGTCCTGGTTTTTGGCGCGTTGACCCCATTGATACCCGCAGCTGCCCAGCAACCATTTACCGCATGCGACCAAATTAATCCTGCTTTCCAGCCCGGGACATGCCAGTTTGCCGGTGATACGTGCGGTAACAAGCAGGGATGTCATTGTAATGTCGCGCCGAACGATTCTCTTTGCTGTTACGACCCTGGCGCGTTTCCCCCCGGCGACCGGTGTTACAGTAAGAACGGTGGGCAGAGGAATGACAACGTCTCTGCTGCGCCCGCCGATGTCAGTAGTGTCGCCATCGAGCCCGTGAAAGCCGATATCTCCTTTATCCCCCAGATTACCCTTCCGGGATCGAAGTTTATTGCCGGCCAGGAGATAGCGGTGAGCGGCAATACGCTCGGCGAGTGGATAGCGGCTGTGTACGTCTTTTTCGTGAGCGCCTGCTCCATCGTCGCGACGGTGATGATGATGTATGGCGGCTATAAATATGTCATTAGTTTCGGTAGTGCGCAGAAAATGTCTGATGCGCAGGACCAAATCGTTTCAGCCATGGTCGGACTCGCCTTATCGCTCGGTGCCTATATGATCCTTCTCACCATCAGTCCGAACCTGGTCAAATTCAAAACGCTCTCTATCCCGCCGGTGCAGCCAATCCTCCAGGGTCTCGCCACCGCCGGCCAGGATCCGTCAGAGGATTACGGTGAAGGTGATATGTGTTTACTGTTGTCGTATGCATATATGGACAATACATTCACCCTATTGGCATCTAAAGATGCCGAAGAGGCGATGCGTGCAAATCTCGTTCAGGTCAACTTCGCCAGCCACACCGTCAGCGTGCATATGCTGGCCGCAGCGGCTTTCACCGCGGTAGATCAAGAGATCGGCACTATCTTAAGTGACACAGGATACGAGATTTATCGCGCGGAGACCTTTAACTGGCGGAAGATCGGCGGCTCTGAAAAGATGAGTCTTCACAGCTTCGGTATCGCCATCGATATCAATCCTGAAAACAATCCATTTTGCCCAGCGTGGGCGGGCCAAGTCAAAGATCCTGACCAAGCAAAAATTTGCGCAGACGGCGGACTCATTTCTGATATCCCCGGCTCTGTTATCGATGTGTTCCGCCGGCATAATTTCCAATGGGGAGGCGGCTGGACCAGCGTAAAAGACCCCATGCACTTCGAATGGCGGGGCGGGCCTTGTTTCGGCGGGACGAGTATTTTCTGATAGGGACGCATACGTAAGACCTGACGATATTTTTTACTGCAATTAAAAGAACGGCGGGGACCTGCAGGGATCCTCGCCGTTTTATCGTCGCTCACCGAGCTGGGTCCGTGTTCGTTAGAACACGATCTTCTGGTAGCCTCGCCTCCGTCCGGCCGCCGTCGGCGTGAAATTGCCGTGGTGGCCGTCCTTGCCGTTCCGTGCGCAAATTTCTGCGACCGGTCTGGCAAACGCGTCATCGTCGGATGGGGTATCCCCCATGAATTCACGTCCGCAGCCCGATAGTTCGGGGATGCATGCCGTGACTGGCACCGCGGGGCTTTGTGTCATATTTCCGACATGCACGAGTGCGTTGGCATTACAGGATGGGCAGGTTGTTGTCTTGTCTGCCACCTGACTCGGTTTTGATTGTCTTGGCGACATCGCTCTTTTCTCCTGGAAATGAAGTGCGGTTATGGAGCTGTTTTGTTTTGAGTACTACTACTGCGCTTTGTTGACCCTCCTTCCAAGCGCAGGATAAATGTGAGGAATTTATCAGTGGACTGGATAAGCTTTTAAACACGGGGGTGGAGACCCAGACCGGAGTGGACGAGCAGCCCAATTCGCCTGAGTCCCACACCCATCACCGTGTTAAGTTCGAGAGCAGTAATAACTTATATATCTATCAAAAAAGCGGGAATTTGTCAACCCCGTTAGAAAATTTACTCAAACATCTACTCAAAAAATAGCGTTTCCATATACACGTAACGCTTAGTAAGCAACGCGGTTCTTAGAAAATTTTCTAACGGGGTTGGCCACCTAGCAACAAGCTAACTTACAATTCGTAATTCGTAATGCGGCAATACCTTATTCTAAATGCAGAGACCGTTCGAACTGCTCAGCTTTTCTCTTTACTAAAGGCCACGTGGTGAGTGAGGGATTTTCCTTCATCAGCGTCGTGACGGCTTCTTTCGATTCTTTGATTATCTGATAGTCGGTCAGAGAAGCGATTTTCAATGGGGGCAGGCCCGTTTGGCGGCTTCCATACATGTCTCCGGGCCCGCGAAATTCGAGGTCTTTTTCCGCGAGTTCGAAGCCATTTTTCGATGCTACGAGCGCGTGGAGGCGGTCAATGGATGACTGGCTTTCCGTTTCGGAAAAAAGAAAGCAGTATGACTGATGCTCCGCCCTGCCGACCCGGCCGCGGAATTGGTGGAGCTGGGCGAGCCCGAACCGTTCGGCTCCTTCGATCATCATCACCGAGGCGTTCGGGATATCGATGCCGACTTCGACGACGGCAGTGGCACAGAGGATGTCTATTTTCTTTTCAAGCATCTCGCGCATCACTCGTTCTTTGCGCTGCGTTCCGAGTTTTCCGTGCAGCATGCCGATGCGAAGATCGGGAAATACCTCTTTGTCCAAACGTTCGGCTTCCTGTTTCACAGACTTCACGCCGAGCTTGTCGGACGGGTCGATGAGCGGACACACGACAAATGCCTGGCGACCCGAGCGAATTTCCTGCCGGATAAAGTCATAGGTATTTTGCCGTTTGTGGGGCGTAATGATTTTCGTTATAATTTCTTTTCTCCCTTTCGGCATTTCATCAATGATGGAGAGATCGAGGTCGCCGTAGACGGTTAATGCCAGCGATCGAGGTATCGGCGTCGCAGTCATCGAAAGAAGATGGGGGAGAAGGTTATTCGGGGTTACGGATTGCGGATTGCGCGTTTGACCGGCAGCGGCTTTCCTCACTAACTTCTTTCGTTGTTGAACGCCGAAGCGGTGTTGTTCGTCTACGATCACTAAGCCAAGCCGATGGAAACTCACCGATTCCTGGATGAGGGCGTGCGTTCCTATGATGACATCGATCTTACCGGCCGTTGCAAACTCTTTAAGCCGTTTTTTCGTCATAGTGGATTGCTGGTTTATCTTAGCCACACTTCCGGTGAGCAAGGCTACGTGAACCGATTCTTTTTCGAAAAGTTTGGTAAGCGTTTTAAAGTGCTGCTCAGCCAATATTTCAGTCGGCGACATGAGAGCAGATTGATACCCGGCTCGCGCTGCGTTTATGATCGCTATTGCGGCGACCAACGTTTTTCCGGATCCGACGTCACCCTCGAGCAGGCGGTTCATCGGCTGCCTTTTCCCTATATCCTGCAGTATTTCCCATGAAGATTTTTTCTGCGCATTAGTCAGCACAAACGGCAGAGAGCCGGTGAAGCGCTTGGTTATCTCCTCGTTGAAGGGTATCGGCGGAGCAGGTTCTTTTTTTAGCTCCTCGCGGGTGATGGCTGCACGGAGCTGGATGAGAAATAGCTCATTGAACTTCAGCCTGCGCTGCGCTTCGAGAAGGTTTTGGGCTGAAGACGGAAAGTGGATATTCGTTACAGCTTCGTTGAGAGGAAGAAGGTTGTACTTCGCCAGGACAGACTGAGGCAGCCAGTCAGGAATTGTCTTGGCTGCCGAAAGGACCAACTTTACCGCGTATCTGATCTGTTTTGCAGTTAAATCCTCAGTGAGCCCGTAGACAGGGACGATACGGCCCGTGTGCGTCTGTTCGTATTTCCGTTTCTCAAACGTCGGGCTCATGAGCTGGAACCCGTACTGGTCACTTTCCGCTTTACCGGCGAAGTAGGCGATGTCGCCAGGTACAAGCTGTCTCGTGATAAAGGGCTGGTTAAACCATACTGCTTTGATCGATCCAGTTTCATCGGAGAGAAGCGCTTCGGTAATCATCATGCGCCTTCGAGGAGATCGGCGGTTATCGATAAGGTCAACTTTTGCTTTGATATGCACACGGGATCCGGGTGAAACACGTACGATGGGAATGGTTGTCCGAAAATCATCGTACCGTTTTGGATAATTAGCCAATAATTGCTGGATTGTTCGTATACCCAATTTACTGAAGCGCTTTTCGAGTTTCGGACCAACGCCGGGGAGGGAACGTATTTCAGTCGAGAGCTGATATCTCATATACGTATTGTAGCAAGAAAATGACTAGTTTTGTTTTTGACTATTGACGCTTCATTTGGTACAGTTGCAGAGTTAAAAAAACGCACGTTCTATCTGTAAAAGGAGGGACCAATGCAGGAATTTGTCCATTTACTACTGCCAATAGCTGCCCTGATCGCTGTGCCGACTATTGTTCTATACCCGTTTATCGTCAGGGCTATCCATGCTCTTCGGATGCGCAGGTACTACTGTCCAACGTGCTTTATCGTCGTCATTGCGAAAGAGCCACCCGCGTGCTCCGAATGCAGTGATATCGTTCCGACAGAAATGCTGCCGGCCGAACGTGAGCACCTTGCGTATTACGGAGAAATGCATCGCATCACCTCTGGAACTGACATTGATGATGAGGTGGAACGGCACAGCAGTACGCTGCACGTGGAGGTTGGACAAGGGATGCAGGTATGTCCAAAATGCTTCCGGATCGAATACGGCGAAAGGTTGAGAGACTGCCCTGACTGTGCTTATACCCCGATGGGGTGGGCCGATCCGGACGATCTGGAGCATTACCGGCGTATGCAAAGTAAGCTCGGCATGAGCTAAATCCGCCACCTCTCATTTTAGGGAGGTGGCTCTTCTTAATGGGCGGCGACCCAGTCGCCTACGCGCGCCATTATCTGGTCTGGAAACTGATGCCCTATCCCAGGAACCATAACTAGTTCTGTGTTGATGGTCCTCCCGAATGTGCTCAAATTATCACCGTCGTCTCCTAGCGCCCAGGTATCTTGGTCGCCTATAATTGTAAGTATCGGTATTCGTTGAACGGAGCCCGCAAGGTCGCCATCACTGCAAAAGGCACCCATGGGAATGATGCCGTCGACGACATCCTGATTTTTTAGTCCAAACTCACAGCTGATGTAGCCCCCGTGCGAGAAACCGCTCATATACATCTTGGCTACTTGGGCTTTTTCTTTTCCACCGCGTACGAAAGTCTGCAATCCTTCAGCAGTCCAGTCAGTGATTCCTGCGAGCATAAATCCGTGTTTATCTGCCTGCGCTTGCCATGGCTTCATCCAATCGCTTGCCGTATCCGAGGGAGGAAGGATGAGAACCATTTTCTTCGTTTCAGAGTTTTTATACGATCTCGGTTCATAAGCGACATAACCATCCCGTTCTTCGACTGAAAACGTCGAGAATGGGAGTGCCGTGCTCGGAAGGTGGCTGATGATAAGGTACCCTCCGCCAGCGACTAGTGCGACAGATATGATGGTGTAAATTACTGCTGCAACTGAAAACCCTTTCATAGTATTTTCTGATTGGTGGTCAGGACAGCTTCGCCTCGATGCTTGTTCAATCTTGAGCTTAAACTTACACGTTTGAGTCCTGGGTCTCGCGCCCCGCGCTCACGGTCGCGACTCAAGTCCCGTCGTACGATGGGATCCTCGTCCCGCATAGCGGGACGGGACATTTTGGTCGCTTATTCCCGCTTGCGCCCCTCGACAGTCCCGCATCCGCGGGGCTCCGAGAATCTCACAGAGGTACTTTCATGCCCTCGACAGGAATCGCCCTTCGGGCCAGGGCGCTTCGCCTGCTCGCGCCCTTCGATTCTCCAGCTACTTGGTAATTGAACGTTGCGGGTGACAATCAAATGACGTAGTAGTTTACATGCCCTCGACAGGAATCGTGTCCTGGGCAGCGCTCCCGCTTCGCGGGATCGACGCTCACTTCGTCATTTCATTCCTTGTTCGCTTCTGCCCTTCGATTCTCTGGCTTCTTGGACGATGAACGTTTAGAGGAGAATAACCGTACTATATCGTAATTTACATGCCCTCGACAGGAATCGAACCTGTATTGCAGGATCCGCAATCCTGCGTCCTATCCGTTGAACGACGAGGGCAAAGAGTCTATCTCGTTATAATGAAACCATCCTTAACGATTTTCTCAATATAGTCTTTTCTCTTAAACTTTTTAATTCTGCGCTCTATTCTACGTGCCTCAACGAGTGTGGGGTACTCCTGACTCAAGACCAGTACAGGTGATTTCATATTGCGCGTTGTTTGGGTACTTCCTGATTGGTGCTGACGTAACCTTCGTTCCAGGTTCGCAGTACTTCCAGTATAAAACTTGCCACGAAGGTCACGAAGGATATAAACGAATGCCGCCATATGATATTGATCTATCCGTTCCGACGCTCCGACTGTGACGTCGGAGGTCGGAACCCCGACTTTACGTCGGGGTTGAACGACGAGGGCATATGTCAGAATGTGATGAGTATATTTTGAAAATGCTCGTCGGTCAAGAAAAGCACTCGACGATTCTTCAGTAGAGTGTGAACTGCTACCTACAATTTCAATATACGCTGGAATCCGTCGGAAAAAGACTCACCGCGTTGGTCCAAGTCTTCTTCAAGATATTTGAGGAGGATAGCACGAAGCGCCACAGGGTCCTGATCCTCGACAGGAATCGAGAGATTTGGCCGCAAGCCGCTTTGGAATCGTACGTACAACCGTTTGATTGCTGGAGGTTCATAGATGAGCCAGAATTGCTTCAAACTTTCGTGGGAATAAAACCGTTCGCCGACACTGATGCCATCCTCTGTGATACTAACGACTACCGTACCCGGCCGTTGCCGATCGCGGATAAAGTATAGAATAGCAATTATGACGATAATAATAGCGAATAGAAGGTTTTTGCTCAACACAGAAAGAGCAAATCCTCCAATAGCCACAACAGAGGAACTTATGTACCACGCCCTCGATCTTTTATACTGAATAAACTCAGCAAATTCCCACTCGGCAAGCAGTTTTCCGTGCTCTGTTTCGAGGGGCGCTGTGGAAGTTTGTAATTCTTCAGGATTTGGATCGGCCATAGTAAATGGTACTTAGTATTTACTCCTTACCAGTATAGCGCATTTTGAGAAATAGTTCCTGACTGGCGGAGGAGAGAGGATTCGAACCTCTGATACCCTTTCAGGTATAGTAGTTTTTCCCGCCACAAATCTTATTCTGATTAATAAGCGGGGATCCCGCCAAAGGGCGGTGGGAGCAGGATTCGAACCTGCGGCCCCTTTACAGGGGCTCTGGTTTTCAAGACCAGCGCATTCGTCCACTCTGCCATCCCACCGCTCCGTGGCGGTGACAAGACTGCCCCATACGT
>Ga0155659_112_pt9 | contig 38295 bp, 39 predicted proteins | sample RifCSPlowO2_01_FD_107316 | JGI IMG/M metagenome (GOLD analysis project Ga0155659, IMG submission 107316) | Candidatus Kerfeldbacteria bacterium RIFCSPLOWO2_01_FULL_48_11
CAGAGAACATAGGGAACGCATTCTGCGGAAAGAGCTCCTTCTAGAGGCCGTCGTTTTTGCGTTGGCAGTTACTCTGATAACAACTCTCGACAAACAGGTCATCGTATTAACCATCTTGCTCATCCTTCTTTCCGTCGTAGCGAATCGTCTGTGGCATCAGAAACATGATATTATTTTCTATTGTACCGGTGCTATCCTCGGCCCGATCGTCGAGATTATCTGTACGGCCAACGGTGTGTGGCGCTACGAACATCCGACATTTCTGAATGTTCCTCTGTGGGTGCCGTTTGCATGGGGCATCATGGCCGTGATGGTTACGAGGATCGCGGAGACGTTTGTGAAAATCGAGAAGCGGTAGTAGTGGAAGAAGAGCTCTAACTTTCCGGGATCAGCGTTTTTATATGGAAAAATATTTTTGGAGTTGACCCTTCGATTCCTCAGGGTCTCCGAAGACTTGACAAATTTTCTGGCCACGTTCTACATATTGGACTATCCTGAACGAGGACAATGTTCTTCATGGTAAGAATATAGTAAAACATTGCATGGAGGTGTGGCATGTCAGAAGACGCCCACGAATTGCCAGTCCCATTTCCTCAGGTGAAGGATTCACGACCGGGGGAGACACCACCGATATGTTCTATGTGCAATGACACAGGGTTCTGCATTATTGACGGAAGTCAGTGTATCTGTGTCTTGTATGGGCATTCGAAGGTGTGATAGCGGCAACCAGCATGATATGGAGGCCGCTTTTTCCTTTTTCCTTATTTTTCGCAAAGCTGCGGATATACCTTTTCCGTGTAAGGACGAAAGGCGCTTTCACGGACTTGACATATTGCAGAACTGAGTGGTAGGGTAGTGGGTGCCTTCCTGACAACCAACGACATTTTCTATGAATCACGCAGGAAGAATTAGCATGAACAGCGAGTCGCTTCGGAGCCGCTTCCCGGAGGTCTATAAGGAATTTTTCGCGAAATGTTCGACCGTGGTGTCCGCCCCAGGGTCGTTTTTTTGGTCAGCCGGCTTAGCGGTCATTTACGGCGGCATCGGCGTGATTGAAAAGATTCCACTACGCGTATATGTCGGTATTGAGCGCGATCATGATACGACATTGCGGTTTGGCGATTATATCAGCTACATCCCTCATCAGCAGCAGTTCGAGAATTTCAGCCACAATAAAGTGTACGAAGAAAAACTTCTCCAACTACTTGATGACGTTTGTCGAGGCCTTCCGAACACCGTCGGTGGGAAAATTCATATACTCTCTGAAGTGCCACGAGGCGCTGGACTCAATCAGTCCGGTGCTTCTAATATGGGCATCAGCGTTCTTCTGGCATTAGAGTCTGGCATGACCGACCGCGAACATATTGAGAAGCAGGTCAGTACGAAAACGCCCGAACTGCAAAAGGATCCAGTATTCGACAAAATATTCCGTACTTCGTGGAAACTGGAAGCCTGTGCTCATGCGGACGTCGGGAGCGGAGGGGGCACCTATGCAGCGTTCGTTGCTTCGGCTTCGCCAATTCTTTTTTATTCCGAGCGCCGCCAGGGGACCTTCAGTGAGCATCCGTATGCACGGTATCCGTCGAACGTGGAAGGCCATTATGAGATGTTTGATACCATAGAATACGCCGGTTATCGCCTGAAGGACCTTTTCGGGTGGCGCGGCGAGCCCGTGTGGCCGATAGACTACGGCCTAATCTACTTGGGTCAACAAAAACATTCGGGAATCTTTCTCGGACCGATGCGCATCATCAAAAAATCACTGGACCGCCTGGAAGACTTCGTTGTGGAGCATATGAAAGAATTTCCCTCCTCTTCCCGGGATGTTGATCCGGCGTTTTATTTCATGACGCAGGCAAACAACCACCGCGGATTCTGGGAAAAGAGCATCAACTTTCTCCTGATTCTTTCTGTGAAAGCTATTGACGACCTCAAAAAGTTGGTTGAAAATGGTACGGCGGAAGCGCTCAATGAATTTGTTGACACAGTCGATTTGCAAGAGCAGGTAATGAAGTTTTTTACAAAGGGTATCACGCAGTCAGACGAAGTCGGGTTCCTGAGCCGCATCCGGGATATCATTTCAAACAAAGCTACGAACGGCCTTCGGAGCATTAAATTTCTTCCTGACAGGGCTGACGCAGGCGGCGACCTGCTCTTCGTCGCGCCGCAGGGGTACCTCCAAGATCACATAGAGGAGTTTCAGACGTTACTTCGCACACATGTCAGCCCGCTGATACGCATCGATTATATGTCCTGGATTGACGGCATCGAGACTGGCGGCGTCCATGTGGAACAGAATCTCACCATGAAGCAATTTTCAGACTTCATCAGCCACGGGACCTTGCATGTCGCTGAATGGAAAAGCGAGTCTCTCCCCACTCATCGCGTATATTCAGTAGAAGCATTCGAAGAATCGAAGATGCACATGGACCTTTTGCTTGATGAGCTGGAGCATAAAATTCTCGTCAACGGCCGCCCGCTAACGTCAAAGGATATTAAATCAGCAAAAGCAACCATTGAGATCCTCAAGGTACTTCTCGAAAATCTCGGCGAAGACGTGCCTGCGATGCAGTTGCCAGAGTCAGCGTATATCGAGCGGAACGAAATGCAAAGTAAGATTATATCGCCGCTTGCGACCTCCTTTAAGCGTATCACGGGTAAACACTTGCCACTCTCCTTGCATGGCGGTCTGCGCAAGAATTTTGCCATGAAACTGGATAAATCAGATTTGACGATAGGAGTTTTGGAGAGGAAGGAGTAAGAAAAAAACAATTTTTACGCACCTTGGACTTGCCCGCCGGCAGGCGGGGAAGGTGTGTTTTGGATATATTTGGAAACATCAGCAAGAGTACTCTCTCGAGGGTGAAAGGTTTTGTATATATCATTTCCGTAGTTTTCGCGTCGGTGGACAGATACGGTGAAGCTAAGAAAAAGGAGGAACTACCCATGAATACTGTCCTTTCTGACACCGTTTCCGACACTACTGTCGGGACCGAACAAGCGGATCCATCTCCTGCTCAACCCGCAGTCCAGAGCGTCCTCGAAGGATCGCACTGGAGGGGTGGCGCAGACCTGGCGCCCGGATGTTAGCGAAAACCAATACGCTACGCCGAAAGCCCCTGGCACAGCTAGGGGCTTTTTCTTTTTCCATGGGCTTTCTTCCATTTCTGTATCTTTCGCGATAGTGAAGATTTACCATGCAAACACAAGCAGAAAAGCAATAACGGACGTTGACAACCTAGCACACAAGGAGGTATTCGCATGCAGATGTCGATTCGTACGTAATGGGGGGGGCACAGTTCACTATCAAGGCATACATGCACGCCAACCAGTCAGGAGTAAAGCATGAGAACGATCCTCGTTCTATCGATCTGCGCGGTGTTCTGCGCAGGACTGTTCGTCGGTTGTGGAGAAGAAAACCCTTTTATAGACCAGGCGAATGTTACTGCACCTGTTGATTCCATGTCAGCAGGTGTGAACGCTGCGGCCAGCCCAAATACACAGCTTCAAGCGACGTCAGCTGGCATTGCCATGCAGCTGCTCAGTTTGAAGATCAATGGCCTGTCGCAAAATGTCGCGACAGCGATGCCCGCGGTAAAAATCCGTCAGGGCGATCGTGTCGAACTTCGCATCACATTCAATGACGCGGGCGGACAGACGGCCATGTATGCAATTGATGCACTTGGCGCAATCTGTTCGTACATCGCACTTCCCCAATACGCGAGCGGTCCACAAACAATTACCTACACCACCCAATCAACCGGCACAGGTGTCCTACACATCAGGTTCCTACTCGGAGAATCCAACTTCATCGTGCGATTCTTCGTTGACGGTCCGACATGGACGAATGCAGATGTAGAAGGCTTGAAAGGGCCGATCGAGCAAGCACTGGCAGCCGAAGGGATGCCCGGAACTGTTCTATCGGTAAAAATCATGAATTCGAATGATCCAACCAAGCCACTTGGCACGTATCATCCACCTTCAACTCCGGGGTTTGTCAATGTGAGCTCTGTAAGCGACGTTAACGAATCGAATTGCGAAGCAATTCTTTTCGGTGCTCAGATGGAACAGGGGAATCTTCCTTGGACCAACGGAGGCTCAACGATCACGAATCCACCCTCTCTCTATGCGTACCCTCAAGGCGTCATTGATCGTGCCAGGCAGATTTGCCAGGAGAAACGCAAGCACTCGACCGACTTTCTCACCAACGTCATAAGTGCCATTGAAGAAGATGCCAAGGACGTGGTACATGTCGGCGCATATATTGTCGTCGGTGGTGCCTGTATCGCAGCCCCGGAACTGGTTGTGCCCTGTGCGGTGCTAGTCGTGATGGCCAAAGCCGATGCTGCAGCTGTTGTCACCCAAGCAGCGGCACAAACAGTGATCAACGCCCACTACCAGAAACTCGGCTGGACACCGGAATACCGTGACCTGGTCTTGAAGGCGACTACCCTCAGTACGATCTTTGGGCCTAAGTCGAAAATCCCGAATTTTTGGGATCGTCGTTTGGCAGAAGAATCGAAACACGCCTCTGCGGCCAAGATGGTCAAGGATTACTGGGGTAAGGCCAAGCATGTTGTAACTGGCTTGGAGGTAACGAATGTAACTATCGTCAATGGTTTCATTGTCGGTGATTTCATCGACGATGATGTGTCGATAGCCATTCCCATTCCGAACCCTACGCCTCAGCAGAACAGTTCGCCGAACGCCTGCTTTACAGTGACGCCGCAGAACCCGACAACGTCAGACCTCGTTAAACTTTCCAGCTGTGCATCTGACTTCGAAACTCCCGTGCCCGACCTCCAGGTTCGCTGGCAGTTCAATGGTTCCTGGACTGCGTGGTCGGTCAACAAGTCGGTTGACTGGCAGTGGCAGACTCCCGGTACCTACACAGTCATCATGGAGGTACGTGATGGTGGAGGTCTTATTTCACAGGCCTCGAAGTCAATCATCGTTACCGCACCGCCAAACACTGCACCAACGGCGTGCTTCACCTACACGCCACAGGCGGTGACCACGGCTACGACGATTACCTTGTACTCCAGCTGTTCATCCGACAGGGAGACGGTGTCGAGTTCACTCCAGGTCCGTTGGAGTATTGATGGAATCTGGTATCCGTGGACAACGACGAAAACACGGACGAAGCTTTGGACGACGGCAGGAACGAAGACGGTCATCCTACAAGTGAGAGATACCGGTGGGCTTATCTCTCAAACGACTAAGACCATTACGGTGACCACTGCCCCAGTTCCCAAAGCATACATCACCGTGTGCCCGGGAACTGGCACGACAGGACAGCCAGTTTCTGCCACGTTCACCGCTGAAAATGCGCAGCAGATCCGTGTGACGTGGGGAGATCAGTCTTCTCCTCAGACCTTCACGTTTTCCGGACAGGCAATCAGGGTCGATCACACGTTCATAGCTGCGAATTTCTACACCATCAACTGTTCGGCGTATGGCAGTGGAGTGTGGAGCTCGGGAGTTTCCTGCCTGGTGAATATCACCAATCCCGTCGTGAACACACCTCCAATACCATGTCTCGCCGTCACTCCCCAGAGCGCCAGCGGTACGACGTCGACAATGTTCTTGTTTGACGCGCAGTGTTCGTCGGACCAGCAGACGCCGGCTACTGCGCTTCTCGTTCGTTTCTTCATCAACGGCGCATGGACATCCTTCACCACATCAAAAGGACTGTCTACGACATGGCCTGTGCCCGGTACCTACACGGTCATCGTCGAGGTGAAAGACCAGGGAGGTCTGACGGCTCAGACGAGCAAGACTGTGACCGTCAGCAATGCCTTCACGCCGATGGCAATTCTGAACACTTCGATCCCTGGAGGCAACCTACTGTCGGACTACTCCGTGATAATTACTGGTAGCGGCGGTACGAACGGGTATGGCTACGGTTGGTCGATCAGCAGCACGCCTCCGGGCATGACATTCAGAAGCAATGCTGACCGTACGGCTACGCTTTCCGGGGTTCCTGGCGCACAGGGAAACTATACGTTCACCGTAACTGTTACGGACATGGGCACTCCGACAAATACAGCGAGCAAGACATTCACGCTCGTCGTGGGTCCAGCGATCAACCGCCCGCCGGTCTTGAATCTCACGAGCAGTACGGCCAGCGGAGTTATCGGCTCTCCTGTTACGGTGCCGTGGAATCTTTCTGACGCGGAAACGCCGTTCAGCCAGCTCTGGGTGGCGATGGACTGGCAGAATAACGGTATAGTCACCTATGTTCAAGGGAAGTCGAGTGCCAGCTGTGCATATCCCGCGGCCAGCACGTATGATGCCCGTTTCACGGCATGGGATGGCACTGATTGGTCGCCAACCCAAATCTGCAGAATCACCGTGACCAGTGGGTGTTCCAACATGCCCACGCTCCTCGACCCGACCAACAACCAGACAGTCAGTCTGAGCGCGGGCTTCACGTTCTCGTGGACGAAAGTCTGCGAGTCGGTCGGGGAGTACAACCTCTACGTCATGACGGCGCCGAATTCATCTGGCGCGTACGTTTTTGCGGATAGGATCAGCCCGACCTGGACTTCACTGCGGTATTGGGGAACCGGCTTACAACCAAACACCACGTACTACTGGTGTTTGCAGATGGGGAGTTACTACGGAGCGCCCCTAACGCCATTTGGCACATTCAGAACGGCTCCGTAAATAGCACAAAAAACCACGCACATTTCACCGGCAGAAGGATCCCCCTTCTGCCGTTTTCTTATTTCCTCTCAAGGATTGACAAAACGCGCCCGTCATGGTAGCATTGCCGGTTGTTCATTTTACAAATCACGGCTATCTCGAAGTGGGATAGCCACAACCATTAATGCACTCCATTCGGCCTGTTACTCGGCTCGGCTTACCGCTGAGAAGAGAACGGGAAGGAGGACGTCATGGACTCGTCAATTACCGTACGCATCACGCTGCCGCATCATCAGTACACAGGGGACTGGTGGGAGCAACACCAGGGGTTTAATGGTCTACTCCAGTATGCCCTGAAGGATGAAGACCCCCACAAGGGCCCTTTTGGATGCAATATCCTGTGGAAGGATAGCTCTATCACAGGATGTGATAAATGGAGGCGGACTTTTCTGGAGTTGGTGTCAGGGAGACTGGATGGCGGCATCGTAGTTCAGGATCCTGACAGGCGCTCGGTCGTTCACCGCGATCTCATACTTGATTTCGCCTCTCAACCCAACCCGGTCCTGGCTGGATCGTATTTTCAACAGGTATGGTGCTCAATCGTGAGCATCTACCACCGCAGATCGGTCCTCCTTGATCACAACCACAATGGCTACGCGGCGAGGCCGTGCTATCCATGGGAGGCCATCCGTCTCAGGGGGCATTCACTCGTCATCACCAAGGTACAGTTCAACGTGGCTACCTTGGAGAAAGCGATTGAAGACGCCATCACGGTGATCCTAAACGACCGGATCATCACAGCAGCATTTGTTCAATTGCAGTCTCCTCCCGAACTTCCTCGGACCCGCATTGAGGCTGCCATCACCGAAGCCAAACAGGTACGGGACAGCCATACGAAAAAAGGCCCCGACCGCACGAGGATGGACAATGTGATTTCTACCTTGGGAACCTTACTCGCCATGTCGCAGTAGTCTCCATTGTTAGTAGGTATCAACCCCGCGCTTGCAGACGCTTGCGCGGGGTTCTTCTTATACACTTGACTTGGGTGTCTTTTGTGGTACGATACGCCATTAAAACTGATAACGTTCTTTACATCTACTGAAAGGGGACAATCCAGTGAAGCTACTGATAGGAGTGCTCGGTGTCGCTGTCGGGGTGGCATACCTCGGCGAGTATGGTTTCAACATCCCGATCATGGCGTTTTTGCCATCGGCAGCAGCGCTCGTCATCTTGAGCATGATCATCGGCGAGGCGACTGAACAGCTGTCGACACATATAGGCCAGCGAATGGCTGGCCTCATCAACGTGACGCTCAGCAACCTCGCTGAGCTCATCATCATTTACACGGCAATCAGTGCAAATGAGATTGAGCTCGCAAAGGCGGGGATTGCCGGTTCGATAGTCGGGAACCTGTTGTTGGTGAAGGGGTCATCGATTATCGTCGGCTGCCTGCGTCATAAGACGCTCAGCTTTGATCCAAATGTTGCGACGCTCTACATCAACCAGTTGTTTCTCGTCGGTTCCACGTTGTTCCTCCCAACGATGTTCAGCACCTCTATTCCTGTGCACCTGCATGGGAAGTTGAGCGGTTGGCTAGCGGCAATGCTGTTTGGTGCGTATGTGTTCTATATTTTCATCTCACGCAGGGATGAGCGATACCAGCCCGTGCATGAACAGTCGAAGTCAGTCGTGCATCACTGGCACCCCGCGGTGTCCGTCGCTGTCCTCATCGGATCGACTGCCGTTGCGTTCCATATGTCGCATATCATGGTGGCGCATGTGGAGCATTTCGCGCAGACGACCGGCTGGTCGAAGAGTTTCATCGGGTTCATGCTGTTGCCGATTATCGGCAATTTAGCAGAACACCTTCCGGCCGTACGATGGGCTCGTAGGAAGATGGTTGAGTTAAGTCTCTCGATTTCTGTCGGATCCGCATCTCAGGTAGGAATGGTTGTAGTTCCATTCGCCGTGTTATTCGGGTTTCTGACTGGCCATCCATTCACTCTGGACTTCAGTGGACTTCCTCTCCATCTCATCGTTCTGAGTTTTGTCGGGACATTTCTTGTCCTTCGGGACAACCAGTGGTCCTTAAGTGAGGGCATCATGCTCGTAGCGCTTTATATAGCGATGATGATCTCATTCGGCTTCACACAGTAGTCGTTCGTTGCCCGCGGGAGCTCTCCCCCGCGGGTTTTTCTTATATGGTTGAACACATATTTGTTACAGCATCCGGTGGGTCACGTGCAATCGTTTGGCGGGAAGCGATTCTTGATTTATACTATGAGTAACTATGGATATCTTCGCAATGATCCTTACTGTTGCCGGTTTGGTGCTTTTTGAAACCATCAGCAGCATAGATAATGCTATTATCAACGCCGAAGTACTCTCCACGATGAAGGAGAAAGCCCGCCGGTGGTTCTTGCTTTGGGGGATGATTTTTGCCGTGTTTGTCATTCGCGGCATACTTCCCCTCTTGATCGTGTGGTTTACCACGCCGACACTTGGGTTCTTCGGGGCGTTTACCGCCACATTCAGCAATGATCCTTCGGTCCACGAAGCCATCGAGTCTTCTGCACCAATATTATTGATCGGCGGCGGCACGTTTCTCGTATTTCTTTTCTTCCACTGGCTGTTTCTCGAGCCAAAGAACTACGGCCTCCGCGGGGAACGCTTCTTCCATTCGCAGGGCGTATGGTTTTACGCAGTAGTATCAATCCTGCTTGCCGTGATCGTCTGGTACGCGCTTCAGGAGAGCCCGATGCTTGCTTTCGGGGCCGTGGTTGGCTCGACGGCGTTCTTCATCACACATGGATTCAAGCAAAACGCCGAACAACAGGAGCAGAAGCTCATGCAGGGAGACTTATCAGATATCTCGAAGATTTTGTATCTCGAAGTGATTGACATGACGTTTTCTATCGACGGCGTTCTCGGGGCTTTTGCCTTTACACTGTCTGTTCCTTTGATCCTCATCGGCAACGGTGTCGGCGCGTTTATCGTTCGCGAATTTACCATACGCAATATTGAACGCATTAAGAAGTACACGTATCTCAAAAATGGTGCGATGTATTCCATCCTGTTTTTAGGTTCTATCATGCTTCTCGATAGTTTCGGCTTTCACATCCCGCAGTGGCTGTCGCCTGTCGTCACCTTCCTGGTGATTGGTTACTTTTTTAACAAGTCGCGTCGGGTGCTTTCGCAACAGAACGCACTAACTGCACACTAATATGGCCACATTCATAGGTACGTCGTCAACTGAAGAAATCAAATCCAAGGTCGATATCATTGACCTTATTCAAGAGTACGTCCAACTCCGCCAGGCAGGGACGAATTGGAAGGCGAACTGCCCGTTTCATTCGGAGAAGACACCGTCTTTCATGGCATCGCGTGAAAAACAGATTTGGCACTGCTTCGGCTGCGGCGAAGGGGGAGATATTTTTTCCTTCGTACAAAAAATAGAGGGACTGGAATTTCCCGAAGCATTGCGACTATTGGCTCAGAAGGCTGGAGTGCAACTGCCGACTTTCAATCCCGAATTGCAAACAAAGAAAACACAGATGCTTGATGTCATAAAAGCAGCATCGCAGTTTTTCGCCACAAAATTACGTGAACCGTCGCAAGGAAAGATTGCCCGTGAGTATTTACAGACTCGCGGTGTGAGCGATGAAACGATTGACGATTTTGGGATTGGATATGCGCCTGACGCATGGGATCAGCTGAACACGTATTTGATTCAGAATAAAATTTCCGTACAAGATATTTTTCAAGCAGGCCTCACTATCAAGCGTGAGCGCGGTGACGGGTACTATGACCGTTTCCGGAACCGTCTGATATTTCCACTTCGTGACGTGCACGGAACTGTCATCGGATTCGGGGGACGCGTGCTCGCCGCTGACGACCAGGGAGCGAAATACATCAATTCACCCCAGACCCTTGTCTATGATAAGAGCGGCTATCTCTTCGGGCTCGACTCTGCCAAACATGAGATACGAAATACCAAGCTGGCCGTCATTGTAGAAGGGTATATGGACGTGGTTGCTTCACACCAGGCGGGTGTGACCAATGTGGTCGCCTCATCAGGCACTGCATTGACTGATAGGCAGGTACGACTTCTGAAACGGTTTACCGACATTGTCGCGCTGGCTTTTGATGCCGACTTGGCCGGTGAGGACGCTTCGCGGCGAGGGATAGACGTCGCACTTCGCGGTGGGTTGGAAGTCCGCATTATCACCCTTTCCCATGGAAAGGACCCCGATGAATGTATTAAAGAAGACCTTGAGGCTTGGAAAAAAGCCATCGCGAGTGCGCAGGGAATTATGGAATACACATTTGCCCGAGCAGTTCGGGGAAAGGATATGAGTACCCTAGCGCATAAAAAAGAAGTGACGAGAACAGTTCTCCAGGCGCTCACGAGGATTCCCGACCCGATCGAGCAGACGCACTATCTTCAAAAACTCGCCGCGCTTGTCAGGGTTGAAGAATCAATTCTTCGAGACAAACTCGCATCACTCCAAAAGACCCAAAGCCCCTCAATCCGACCGGCTCAGCAACAGCCAATGAGCGAGCGTCCCCAAAAGGATAGGTACCAGTCACTCATTGAACGGCTCATGGCATTCTTCGTCTTTAGACCGGATCTTGCCGTAGAAGTGACTGGTTCCGCCGCCGAGGAGATGATACCAGAGGGACGTATGCGGGATCTTTACAAACAACTGCTAATTTCGTATACTTCAGAGCACAACGATACGGCTGAAACCGTCGTATCCCTGCTGAGCAGCAAGTACCCCGGCTTAAAGGAATTTGTTGCGGTACTTCTCATGAAGGCTGAACACGAATTTAGCTCACTCGGCGAGGATGATTTCATCCGCGATCTCCAACAAACAATCGCCGAAGTTCGGCTTCTGTATTACACTCGCGAACTCACAAAAATTGCAGAACAGATGAGCGAGGCCGAAAGCAAAGGTGATGAGAGTGCGATGACGCGTCTCAGTACACGGCATAGCGAGCTTTCTGAAAAGCTTGCTCATCTCCAAGAATAAGTATTTTCTTTACCCCCCCGATTACTTTTTCATACCACATGAAGAAGCGAAAGCACGTAGCAAAGAAAGCTCGTCCAGAAAAGAAAAAGATTGCAAGAAAAACCAAGAAGCGCATCATAGAGCCCCCGCGAATCCACGAGGAAACGGTTCTCAGGTTGATTCAAAAAGGACGCTCGCGTGGTTTTATTACCGAGACCGAAATTCTCTACGCACTTCCCGAAGTTGAAGAACAACTTGATCAGTATGAAGGGATTTTGGATCGGTTGGACAGCATGGGTGTCCAGGTTATTGAACACACACCACCGCTCATCGGAGACCTGACACCTCTCGAGCCGACTAAAGAGAAAAAGAAAACCAGGGAATCAAAAGCTTCTCTGGATCTTTCTGATATTTCAAATGATTCCATACAAATGTACCTGCGTGAAATAGGAAAGGTGTCGCTCTTGAAAGGGGAAGAGGAGGTTTCACTCGCGAAGAGAAAGGATAAGGGTGATACTGAAGCGAAGAAAAAGCTCGTCGAGGCGAACCTTCGGCTCGTCGTCAGCATTGCGAAGAAGTTTACTGGACGCTCACTTTCACTCCTCGATTTGATTCAAGAAGGGAACATCGGCCTATTTCGTGCGGTTGAAAAATTCGATTACCGAAAAGGGTACAAGTTTTCCACGTATGCGACATGGTGGATCCGCCAGGCGATTACCCGTTCGCTTGCCGACCAGTCACGGACAATTCGCATTCCCGTCCACATGGTGGAAACCATCAATAAATTCCAGCAGGTTGAACGCCAGCTGATACAGGACTTGGGGCGGGAGCCGCTGCCTGAGGAGATTGCTGCAGAAATGGGCGAAGAAGTTGACAAAATCCACCATATCATTAAAATCTCACAAGACACCGTTTCATTGGAAACATCCGTGGGTGACAGTGACGACGAAGATTCAGTGCTCGGTGACTTCATTGAAGACGTGAAGACGGTAACACCTGACAGAGTAGCTGCGATGAGACTACTGCGAGACCACGTGATAGGCATCATTCAGGAACTGTCGCCTCGCGAACAAAAGATTCTGGAAATGCGGTTTGGATTGAAGGACGGCGTCGCCCATACACTCGAGGAAGTCGGCCAGGAATTCGGCGTCACCCGCGAACGTATCAGACAGATTGAAGCTAAAGCCCTGGAAAAAATCGAAGTGCATGAGGGCATGAAGCGGCTGAAGGATTATTAGAAAGGCCCGCTTAGCTCCGCGGTAGCTCAATGGTAGAGCAACCGGCTGTTAACCGGTGGGTTCCCAGTTCGAGTCTGGGCCGCGGAGCTAAGCGGGTGTTTTTGTCTACATTATAGTAGCGAAATGGGTCGCGGCAACAAGTCCCGCACGCGGGACGCAGGCCGCGACGGGCATGACGATGTCGCCGAAGGCGACCGGCATGCCCAGGGAGAGCAACCGGCTGTGAAGTAACGCAGCCTCTCGAGGAGACTCAAGAGTGAAAACGAGGTGAAATTCTGGAAGCCCCGCAGCCGCGGGGTAATCAGAAGCCAAGTCCAGCTCAGCTGGAAAGGTTCAGAGACTAGGGAGGAATCCCGTACTCTCCGCGTTGAGCGTTGGGGAAGCGCCTCGGTCGCCTTCGGCGACATGATATAGTCCACGCCCTTTGGTAACAAGGGGATCAGTGTAACCGGTGGGTTCCCAGTTCGAGTCTGGGCCGCGGAGTTTAGGGTTCGATCACGTAGACATATTATTACGCTAGTTCATGTCCTGGACCCCTATTTGGGAATCTCGCCTCCGAAGCTGAGAGGGGTGTTTTCGTATCCACGAGCATATTAGCTTGTCCGATAGTAAGCATGATATAATTCAAACATGATATCCGACGAGAAAAAAGAAAAGTCAGACCAAGGTTTATTTTTTTCTGCCGGACAGTCTCATCTCCAAATGAAATTACGGCGAAAGCCGCTCTTATTTTTTTCCATAATCACGGCCCTTTTTTTGGTATCTGTGGCGGCTTTTGGTCAAGAAGGAGGATACTATGTCCCAACCAACCTGGCGGAAATTACGGATGTTTCAGAAGTAACGGATGTAGTTCAAGACCCAAGCGTAAATTTCTACAAAACGATCAGGGCCAGATGCCAGGAATCCGTCGCGGAAAACTCAGAAGCTACGGAAAAACAGTTCCAGCAATTGTGCTGCCAGCCGCCGGACTACTGGTTAAACCCGCAGTGCCCCCTACAGCAGGTTGGCCAAGACCTTCCATATGCTCCATCCAGGGAATTTGGTACTCAAGAAGAGCAAGACGCGTACCAATCTGTTATCAGTTGCCTGCAAAACGATGGTTCTGATGAAAGCTGCATTCGTAACGATACCCTCAACGGCATCGGGCAGGCTATCGAACAAGAAAAAGATGCATGTGTAAAACCCTGTGAAGGTGTTTTACAAAGTTGTAATGAGGGGTGTGTAGATCCAGGCTGGACTACCCCAGAACGCTACCAAGCTTACCTTGGTTGGATCGACTGCGAACTCCAACAATTAAATGGATGGTTTGATGAGTGTCAAGAAGCGCAGGTAAGGTATACAGAGATTATGGGGGGTTACAATTCGGCGCTCCGTCAGCAGGCCTACAAAGATTTTTTTAACTATAATTCCTCTGGAGGCACTTCTCTCCAACCAGCTCCAGTTGCAACCACTGATACCGCCTGTCAAAATGATTGTCTCCGTGAACAGTCAGTGTGCGAAGACCCATGCAATACCGTGAATAATCAGCGAGGCAGTCAAGCAGACGTCGCGGCACACCAAGCGCTGGATGATTGGAAGAATAGAAACAATACCATCAGTAACACAGCACCGACCAACGTAGCCAACGCGGAGACCGGCCCCCTGGCTAGAAAATTGGCTGCTTTTAAGAAAGCGGCAACTCCCGTTGCACCCACATCGACTGTCGACGCCAGCGGTACAACAATAGCTCCGGAAAAGTTGGCGCAAGGACTGGGAGATGCACAACCGTCGGTCCGACTCGGATTCGGTCTGAACAACATCAAAACAGATGAATTAGTCAGCTTGGAGATCCAGCCAGGCCTTCCAATCGCAGCCATGGTTTTGACTCCTGCACAACCGATCGATGACGGAGTCATAGCCGTGACCATGATTGACGGGGCAAAACTGCAGTTTCAGGGAGTGCCGCCGCCCGAGCCGACTCGTTATGAGCTGAAAGATTATTTCCAAGTGGGTACCACGGTTGGCCAGGCAGAAGCTCACCCCTGGAAAGAAGCCTTGTTTGAATTTTTATTGCCCTTGGTTCCTAACCAAAACTATGAAAACGCGGAAATGCTTCGCTGGAATCAGGATCAGAACGAATGGGATACCTTACCCGTTGAACAGATTGGATGCGGATCAGCCACCTGCAGGTTTATCGCGTCCTCGTCAGGGACAAGTTATTTTGCCATTGTTGTAAAAAAAGACACATCATCATACGCAGTAGCGGGAGTACTATTCTGGGGCGGGTTGGTATTCCTCGGTATATGGCTTATTCGGAGAAGGAAGAAGCGGAAAGCTATAATAAAGGCCTTGCAAGGTAAAGATCTGCACAATTAACCTACCCATAGGTTTGAAACGCGCCGGTCCAGCGAGCATGGTCCGCCACTCTTCGGTGACGGGTCTTTTCTTTTTGGGTTTTATCGTTGACAGGGCGAGTGAGCCACATTACACTTGGATAAATACTCAAAAAGATTCAAACGCAGTTTCCACGCATAACGGCGGAGGATCGATGTATCGAGAACAGCTCATTGAATTAGTGGATCTCATGTTCGCCAGTGTCGACCAAGCGCTCGCGGCACTCGAGAGAATACCCGGCAGTTTCTGGCGCACACAGCCGGATACGTTCTTCGGCCCCGGCGAACAGCTCGTACACGTCTGCCAGTCGGCAGGCTTCGCAGCACGGTTTATTTCTACGCAGGCGGCCGGCCAGGAATTCCCCCTCATGGAGCCGTTTGCTTCGGCGGCCATGAACCGTTCGCGTCTCGCCAAACTGAATCTGGAAGGAGCTCGCGGCCAGTTCAACGAGATATGCGTCGATATTGACACCTTCAGGGTATGGGTTCATGCGAGCCTGCAAAGAACCCGTGAAAAGATCGCGGCTATACCCGAAGAGCAGTACGGCGTACAAGTTTCACACCCGCTCGTGGTCATGAAAGGGATCGCGCACAGCGTTCTGATCAGATTGATCCTGATCAACGGCGGCCATCATATTGGCCAGTTTAACCAGCTGGTCAAAGCGGCCGGCTACGTGCATGAAGCCGTCTTCCCCGTGATCTTTGGGGAGTTTCTCGAGGAAGAGTAGTCTCTCAATAACGTACACATGTTCGAAGCCGGTATGCTGCAAAGCATCCCGGCGTTTTCCCCCACACCAATCGGATTGATGTGGGGGTGTTCTTATTGTTTTGTGTAGAGTCCTATTAATTCAGCCGAGTCGAGCGAATGCTCTTTTACCTTTTCTACGAAGTCTTCCTTCGTCACTCCTTCGAGCCGCTCGACACTCAATGCGTAGATTGTGAAGACGTATCGATGCGTTCCCGAGGGCGGGCACGGGCCGCCGTAGTTGGTTTGCCCGAAATCGTTTTCTATTTCTTCGCCGGCCGTTTGCCCCTGCGGGATTTCAGTAACCGAACGGGGAATGTTCACGATCAACCAGTGGTCCCAGTTGCCACCCGGCGCGTCAGGGTCTTTGCACGACAGTGCGTAGCTTAAAGTTTTCTCCGGCGCCTCGTACCAGGTAAGATGTGGAGAGGAATTTTTCCCGTCGCAGGTGAAGCGGGCGGGGATGAGGTCGTTGTGAGAAAAGTCGAGACTCTTAGCCACCATAGTTAGTTCGTAGCGAGCAGTTTCTGATCGTGCTTGCGCCAATTCTTCACTGTTTCCACGTCGAGGCGGCCATCTTGGATGAGCGACGCCAAGTGCTTGCCTCCCAAGAAGTGCGGCAAGACGACGTAGTCAGCACCGGCTTCGTAGAGTTTTCTCGCCTCCCAATTCGTGTAGGCAGTCACGATAGTTTTCGGCGCGTTACCCGTTTGGCGTTTCATCTCGAGGATTTTTTCTATCAGAAGAAGATTGTCCTCGAGGTCAGGGATGGTTGAAATGACGATATAGGCGGTGTCGAGATGCACGTGATTTTGGATATCTGGGTCCGTGATATCACCAAAGACGACTTTGTACCCTTCCGCTTGCAGGCCTTTTACTATTTCCGGGTCGAAATCAACGACTACTAGTTTTTCTTTCCCTACCGTATGGAGAAGCTGGCTGCCGAGGCGGTGAGCGCCTGCCAGCACGATCGGCCCTTTTGTGATTTGGGGAAGCGGGATGTCTTCATTCGCGTCGCGCCGTTCGAATATCTTCAAGTGCCGCTCGAATCTGTGGTAGAGCGTGTGCTGGTGTTTGATAAAGTACGTTGAAACAAGAAAGGTGATGATACCGACGGCCGTGACTATTGAAACCTCCCGCGTACCGACATGTCCGAGCGTCAAACCCATCGCCATCAGGATGAGGCTGAATTCGGATATCTGCGCTACGGTGACGCTCGCGAAGAAGCTGGTTTTCCGCTTGAAGCCCAGCCATCCCATAATTGCCAGTACGATGATTGGGTCGGCAATGATAACAAAGAGCGCCAGGATAAGTGCGGGAACAATGATCCCGACGATATTCTCGACAACAAGAGAAGCGCCTAACATGACGAAGAAGATTACAATAAAAAAGTCCCGCAACGGACGGAGCTGGGCCTCGATTTGGAACTGTTCCAGAGATCTTGCCAGTGCGACACCGGCGAGGAAGCCGCCGATCTCTATCGAGAGCCCGATAAAATCGCTCGAGACAAACAGGCTCATGCCAAATGCCCACGCCACGCTCGTCAAAAAAAGCAGTTCAGGCGACCGGGCAAGCCGTTCAAAAATCCAGGGAAACGCTTTTTGCGAAAGCCAAATAATCAGAGCGAAAAGGATAATACTCTTCGTGATCGTGAGCAGGAAGTTTACGATGCTCACCGACTCGGGGTTTTCCTGGAATCCCACGAGGAAAATGAGCATAAAGATGGCCACGACATCCTGCACGAGCAAGAAGCCCACGACTATCCGTCCATAGAGCGACTGAAGATCGTGTTTCTCTGAAAGGAGTTTTACGACGACGATGGTACTGGAGAACGTGAGTGCTATGGCTATATAGAGCGCGGGGAGCGATGCGAATCCAAGTATTTTTGCCAGCCCGAATCCCAAGATTGTCGTTATGACAATTTGTCCGATACCGGTGAGCAGGGCTGTCTTTCCTATAGACTTCAGAGTGTCGAAACGCATCTGCAATCCGACGAGGAACAGTAGGAGGGTGATCCCGAATTTCGCCATGACATCCAGCAATTCACCTGACGCGCCGTCGTGTAGGCCTATTGCCCCGATAATAATGCCGGTTAGCAGGTAGGCGACGATTGTCGGCTGTTTGAGTATGCGCGCAAGAATTCCAAGAGCGGCGGCAATGACCACTATCAGGGTGATGTCGACGAAAGGGGTTGTCATGGAGGAAGTATAGCAAAAAGGAGGCTGAGAGCCGAGAGCTCAGAGCTCAAGAGCCAGAAAGTTACAACGTGTAGCGGTAGAGCTTGCTCTGCTGGTTATTTGCGGGTTAACGAATTACGAATTGCGGATTGGTTTGTTCGTAAAATCAAACCAATGTTATCCGATTCTTTCTCACTTCCACTATCCCGTCTTTCTTCAAGGTTGTGGTGGCTTTTACGGTGTCCTGTCTAGTCCGCTTTAAAGCCTTCATGACCTGCCCGATATCCACAAATGGTTTTGTCGTCAGTTGCCGGACAATTTCACCCCTGATTTGTCGCAGTGAACCCTCGAACTTCGATTGTTTCGAGAGAGCCGGGATATGCTTAATCTGCGCTGGCAGAACGAGCCGGCTATAGTCCATGAGCGCGTTGTGCCAATCACGGGAACGTTTTTTTGGCAGTAGTCTCCATGCAAGTTTTTCGACTTCTTTCAGCGATGTCGTTGCGGGCAGGTTGAGCTCATATAAAATAACCCGTCTGATGTTGGTATCAATCGTTATGAACGGTTTGTTAAAAGCGAAAATAAGTATTGCCCGCGAGGTATACGGGCCGATGCCAGGGAGCTTTTCCAATGCTTCAGGATTGTCGGGAATTTTTCTGCCAAACTCGTCGACGACCGCCTTTGCCAGTTTCCCGAGATTAAGCGCGCGGCGGTTGTACCCGAGGCCTGACCAGAGTTTTAGAAGTTGGAGGTTAGAAGCCCGAGAAAGGCGTTGCCAATTTGGCCATTTTTTCACCCATGCGATGTATTTCGGCACGACGCGGTCCACCTGAGTTTGCTGCAACATGATTTCAGCTACGGTGATTTTGTACGGATCTGTGGTGTTACGAAACGGCAAATCTCGACGGTGGAGTCTGTAGAAGCGGAGGATTTTTTTGCGAAAGGATTGTACTTTTGTTAGTGGGGATCTTTGCATCATTGCAGTATACCATGGCGGGTTCCTTACGGTTGTTTTCACATACATACATTTGACAACGTGTCAGAAGAAAGGTAACGTCTTATACGTCAAAACTGATCATTTTATCGCAATCAAAGGAGCTACGGATGAGCAGGTCAAAACGAATTGTCACTGCCGTTGTGTTCGCAGTTGTCGTAGTAGTACTGGCGCTTTTTCTTCCCATCCAGCCCGAGTCGACGCGGTGGACGTCGTACGATGGGAAAGTTTCTGTCGACATTGATTCACTATACCGAACAAACTCGGTTACCTTCACCTCGCCGCGAGAGGGTGAAAGAACCTATCGGATGCCGCTGCCAGTGGACCAGGACGGGAACGGTTCACTGGGGTTCGATGACACCGCATTGATCGAACTTCTGCGACGCTATTGGAACCAGCGGGAAACAGCGAAAGGAGACGACGGTTTTGAGATCGTTGACTGGGCTGTGGACCTCCAAGGTCCCGAAGGCAGCGGTAGAATCGTTGGTGTCTACTTTTACGGATGGTCGCGATACACGAGCATTGTCACAGGAAACTGATAATCTCGGAAATCGGAACTTAAGCCCGACGCAGTCAGCATTGACGTCGGGCTTTTTCTTTCTTAGAAGTAAATAACGCACCGTTTGAGAATTGATAAGCCATTCAAATCGCGGGCGTGCAGGGAATAGAAACGTGGGTTTTTCTACTGGATGTACTTGCTACGATTATAGTGTACTGTTGTGGTAGGAGATTAATTTATTTGCCTTCGGCGAGTTACTTTTTTCCTTGATAAAAAAAGTATTGTTCACCTTTCAGGTTCACGAAGGGATGCAAAAAAATCAAGTCGCGCCAAACTCGCCCACACACCGTAAAACGGTGTGGGGGTCAAACAGTGGCGCGACAGATTATTTAATAATATTATGTGTTGACATTCTTAGATAGGCATTCTATGCTCTAACAGGTATGAAGCGTTTCAATAATAATTCAAGCATTTTTTCAAAACCGCCGCCGGCGTGACGTTTTTCATAGTTTAGAAAGACTTCGTCCCGCTCACTGGCGGGATGTTTTGTATACTGTTCCCCTGTAGTTTAATCGGCAAAACGCTGCACTGTTAATGCAGTCATGGTGGTTCGACTCCACCTGGGGGAGTTGGTAAGTTGATTTTTCTCACGACAAAACGTACCATACTGGCGTATGAACGAACTGAAGTTTTTGACTGACATGATCGTCGCGTTCCGCAATGCGCGTGACTGGGAACGGTACCACCAGCCAAAAGAGCTGGCTATTTCGGTTGCCATTGAAGCAGCGGAGCTTATGGAAAAGTTCCAATGGGCACGGAAGGCCCAGGCAGAATATATTGAAGCCCATAAGGAAGAGATAGCCGATGAGCTTGCCGATGTTGTTATATATCTGTTGTTGCTTGCCTACTCGCTCGATATTGATGTAAAAAGCGCCGTTGAAGAAAAACTTGAAAAGATGCGAAAGAAGTATCCAGTGGAAAAAGCGCGGGGGCGCGATATTAAGTACACCGAGCTATGAGCGATATACAGCAACTGACAAAGAAAATCATGGATTTTTTCGAGGAGTATGATTGGGTGAAGTTCCACCATCCGAAGGAGCTCGCCGTAGATATTCTGACCGAGTCCGGTGAGCTTTTGGAGTTATTCAAGTGGCAAACCAACAATACTCCCGAACGGATTGAGAAGAACAAAGGACATATCGCGGATGAAATAGCAGACGTTGCCGTAAGCGCACTAGAATTAGCGCATGTATTGAAGCTCGATATGCGGGAGATTATTGAGAGAAAAATGGAAAAGAATGGGGAAAAATATCCAATTGAGAAAGTTCATGGAAAAGATGTGAAGTACACCGAGATTTAAGAGATGGTCATTTTTTCGCAAGGGCGAGTTACTTTTTATAACTAAAAAGTAACCAAAAAGTTCTGGGGTTTTTGATTCGCGTGATGTATTCTTTCTGTACTTGTTGTCGGCAGGGCTCAGCAAAAACCCCAGACCCCGTCACGGTACAGGGTTTGGGTATTTTCAGAGAAGAAACTATACATACCGATTACTATGGAACGAGAACAATTCGAACACTACATAGAGGAAGCAATTCACGAAGTACCGGAGAGACTTCGAGAAAAAATTACGAATGTCGCGTTTGTCATTGAGGACGATGTGCGCGCGGCACGAACTACTGAGCGCGAAGTGAAAACTCGCGGCATGCTGCTCGGGTTATATCAGGGAATTCCCTTGAGTCGGCGTGGAGTTAATTATGGCAGTGTACTTCCCGACAAGATTACATTGTTCAAAAACGCCATTGAACGCGTCGCAGGCGCAGACGAGCAACGTATCAGAAAACTCATCCGTGATGTTGTTCATCACGAAATCGGCCACTACTTCGGCATTGACGAGCACGGCGTGAGGAAGCTTGAACGAAAACGTCGAAAGAAGAATTGAACGCAGGGACTAGTATCTGCGTCTCCCTGATCTGCGGTTCCAACTCTCACGGCCTTTTCGCCCGTAACGGTTGTATGCCGCGTTTTGGTTTTGCGGATTGGAAGAATCTGAGTGCACTCCGCGTGGCGACGACATACGCGGCGCCGGAAGGTTTGCAGGAAGTTGCCGTACCGGCAATGTTTTCCGTAGCAGGCGTTCGATGTTACGGACGTCACTTCGCTGGTCGAATGTAGCAAACGATATTGCCAGACCCTCACTGCCTGCGCGTCCTGTACGTCCTATGCGGTGCACGTAGTCCTCTGGTTGTGACGGCAAATCGAAGTTAATAACTACCTCGATACCTGTTACATGGATGCCGCGAGCGGCAATGTCCGTCGCTACAAGTACACGGTATTTGCCTGACTTGAATCCTTCCAATGCGTCACGCCGTTGGGCGAGCGTCCGGTTCGAATGAATATCCGCTGCCGCATGTCCCATCGTGTGTACGTGACGGGCGAGCTTGCTGGCCGTGTATTTCGTCCGGGTAAACACTAAGATCGGGCCTGGATACTGTTTCAGAAGGACTTCGAGTAAATGCGATTTGGATTCTTTTTGGACAAAAAATACTTCCTGGATCACTTTTTCTATCGTGGTTCCAGAAGGAGCTATTTCTACATGTATCGGAAGCGCCATATGCCGGTGCGCGATTTCAAGTATTCCCTTTGGCATGGTGGCGGAAAAAAGCATCGTTTGCCGCTGCCGGGGGACGGCAGCCAGGATACGTTTTATCTGGGGAGCGAAGCCCATATCCAGCATACGATCCGCTTCGTCTAACACGAGGATACGGACATCGGAAAGAGTCAGAGTACGCTGTTCCATGTGATCGAGCATTCTGCCGGGAGTCGCGATCACTACATGGGGTTTGCGCTGAAGCGCGTTCCGTTGGGTTACCATCGAGGCTCCGCCAATAAGCAGTGCTGTGCGAAGGCCGAGCGACTTGCCTATAGCGTGAAGTGATTCCTCCACCTGTACTGCTAATTCACGCGTGGGAAGGAGGATAAGTCCGCGGCCTTTTATTTGCGCTAAACGTTGCAGCATAGGGATGCCGAACGCGAGCGTCTTACCTGTACCGGTCTGCGCGATGGCGATCAGATCTTTCCCCTCGATGCCGATGGGAATCGAACGAAGCTGCACAGGAGTTGGTTCGGTGTAGCGGAGGCGATGAATCGCGTCGAGCAAACTCGGGGCGATGCCCAGGCCTGCGAAACCGTTGGAAGATGGTGTAATCACACACGTACTGTAGCATACGGTCACAGCGCTGTCGCATCGGACGAAGCCGGTTAACGAGTTGGCGAATTGACGGATTGCGGATTGGTTTGGTTTTTACAACGTTGCACTCTGCCCCAAAAGACCGTATTATATTTCACATGACTCCAACTGTTCTCAACCTTCTCTCAATTCTCACAATTATTGGTGATGTCATGATCGTTGGCATACTGGGCTTGTCGGTGTATGTCTGGGTTTCGAAAAAACAGGATAGCCGTCTGTTTGCGTTGGTCGGTGACCGTGGCGTTCTTTTCGCGTTCATCGTCGCCATTATGGCTACTGCAGGAAGTTTGTATTTTTCTGAGATCGCGCACTTTGCTCCGTGCAAACTGTGTTGGTTTCAGCGCATCTTTATGTACCCGCAGGTAATTGTTTTAGGAATTGCATTGTGGAAGAAGGAGCGAACCGTCGCTGTCATGCAAAGCCTGATTCTTTCAATTATTGGCGTCTTGTTCGCGGCGTACCACTATTACCTCCAAATGTTTGCGACGACAGTGAAACCCTGCTCGCCGGATGACCCGGTTTCCTGTGCGGAAAAAGTTGTCGTCCGCTACGGCTACATCACGATTCCGATGATGGCGCTAACAGCGTTTCTGATGATTATCCTATTTCTCGTCATGGTGCAAATGCGGGACAGGAGAAATGCGGAAAATCAGCCGGCTCACTAGTGCATTCACCGTTTATTGCGGGTAGGTTCATGAGTATGTCCTTGACGCAAGGACTTCTTTTCATGTAAAGTCTTGAAATAACAAACAACGAACTTGTAGAAACTGTACGTTTCCAGGGGAGGGGTTATGCAATTCTTGAAGGGTTCCGGGGTCGGGCTTGCCGGCGGCTTTCTCGGTTTTTTCGTTGTACTACTGCTCATCATGGTCAGTTCCGTGTTTACCGATTTGCTGACGGTGCAAGCATGGGTAGCCGTCGTCACGATGGTTGTGACGGCGATCATGATTTGGGACAAGGGATGCAGCAGGTACATCAACTCTCCGTGGGAACTGTTCTTCGTGAGCATTTTCAGCTTGGGTATCTGGCTGATCGTCTGGTGCCCTCTCGCCAACGTAGTCATGGACTTTCTGGAACTCTCCGTTCCCGTCAGTGGGATGGCCCAATCAGTCGGGCAAATCACTCTCGCATGGCTCATCAATGGAGTCGTCGCCGGCATCATCGCACATTGCAACTACATCTTCGACACTCGGAAGTAGTTTACCGGGCACTACACGCCCATCTATACGCATATATCTCGCACCCCCTCTCTCTGTGGGTGCGAGTTTTCTTCTTGAAACGCATGTCCCTACAATACCGGTGCCAAGAATGCCATCAACCCGATCCATAGTCCCACATATATCAGTTTACGGGGTACATGGTCGATCTCTGGAGTAAGGCGGTTCGGCAGACGCAGTACGGCCATCATAAACGCCGCCGAAGCAATAGCATAGAGAATTATGAAAGGCACTGTTCGTGAAGGAAAAATGAACCCGATAGAAATAGCCCCTGTGATGCAGAAAGCCACGGTTATCCTGATGTGTGACATCGGCATGAGGTGTGGCAACGTAATGCGAAATCCTCTGTCTACTTCAATATCTTCCACGTCCTTGACTATTTCCATCGCCATAATGGCGAAAAAGATTACGAGGGTTGTGAGAAGATTGAAAATGTTCACCGAACTGCCTACTGTCGCGCCAAAGAGAATAAGAAATGCCGACAAAAGTGCGGCAAGAACATTTTTTAGTACAGGGATTTTTACACAAACCCGCGAGTAGAGGACTGCTGCGAGAACGAAAAACAGAAATAACAGCACAATTTTCACTGATGCCATACGTGAAAGTGCCGTACCGATACTGAAGGAGATGATGGCAACAAATAATGCAACCTTTGGATGGAGTTTCGCGAATGGTTCCCCTTTACGGGCATCAATATCTCGATCCTCGTAACCATTATATGCCAGCGTGCCCGCGGACAAGAAAAATATCGCAACGATGCTGATAAGTTCATCAGGTGAGGAGGGCCATCTCTTTTGACTTTGGATTATACCGACAACGAATGCCCCAACGGGTGCGAATGTCATAGGGAAGCGAATGAGGCGGAGATACTGCCAGATGAGTTGCATATGATAAGTATATACTAGGGAACTGCCATACAACTAATAATAACCTAAATACGCAGCGTTTAGTTGCCTTATAATTATTTGGGCGGTACGCTATCAGCAGTCACCGGTGTTCGTGAGAATGCCTGCCGCTCGGGGGATGTAACGCTTTTACCTATCATACGATGTATATACCAATGGGAGACGAAAACAGCATAGAATACATCAATGAACTTGTGCGCGGAGCCCAGGGCGGCGATGAAAATAGCCTTGGCCGTCTCTATGAACTTTTAAGCGTCAGAGTGTACCGATACCTCATTACGCGGGTTAGCCACAGGGAAACGGCCGAAGATCTCATGCAGACAGCTTTCCTTGAAATGATTCGCTCACTGTCACGATATAAGATACGGGCGGGAGCGAAATTTACTACCTGGCTTTTCCAGATAGTGCGGCACCGGTTAATAGACCACTATCGGCGCCAGAAGATCGTTCTCCCCTTGGATGAGACCGTCGAATCTCATCCCGATCTGCAGACCGATCCCGCCCCACCAGATGTAGGAGAATCCAGTAAACAAGTACTTTCCGCTCTGGGAACACTGCCGGAGCGCCAACAGACCATCTTGCATCTTTTTTACCAGGAAGAGATGTCACCGAGTGAAATTGCTGAAGTCATGAACATGTCAGCCATCAGTGTACGAGTAGAAAAGCATCGTGCGATTAATAAAATCCGATATCTCTTCGTTGAAGGGGGAACAACCATATGATACGCAAGGAACTATCACAACATGAGGCAGAGGAGCTGATCAGAAAGGTATCATACCCCGTTCTGAATCCCACTTCACAACAACGTATCAAACAGACCCTGCTTTCGGAATTCACGAACGTAACAAACGCGCGTGATGAACGATATACTATGCAGGAGGAGAAAACATTTTATCACTTATCAACACAACCCATGATACCTATTATCATCGCAATTGTGATGGCTATCGTCGGGGCCGGAACCGCCATCGCGTCAAATTCTGCCAAGCCGGGCGACGCGCTGCACGGAGTCGACCAAGCTCTCGAGGACGCACGTCTTAATTTCACTCTAGGTGATACCGCGAAGGCGGAGTTCATGCTTGAAATCGCCCAAGAGCGTGAGAAAGAGCGCTTCGAACTCGAGTCAGAAGGTAGATCTGAAAATGTCAGCGAGGCGGAGGAGCATATTGATCGCTCGCTCGATAACGCGCTCGAAACTATTAATCGTGTGCGCGCCGAGCAGGAAGAGCGCGGTAACGACAACGCCGCAGATACTCTCTCGGACGTCCAAGAGAAACTTACCGAACTCCAAAGACGCCACCAGGAGCGCACCCAGGGCCAAGACAATGGCGGTAACAACCAGCAAGGTGGACAAGGAAACGACAATTCGGATGATGAGGGAGACGACAGCTCGAATGGGAATGACAATGCAAACGACAATTCAAATTCATCGGACGACGTAAACGATGATCGTGACTCAAATGTGAATGGGACTAACGATGAAAACAGCAATGCAAACGACAATTCAAATTCATCGGACGATCAGAATGACGATTCCGACAGCAATGCGAACGATGATGTGGAAGATGATAATTCTAATATTAATGAAGACGACTCTGATGTGAATGGCAGCGCAGGTAGTAGTTTACCTGTCCAAGCAGCCGCCCCGAGAGTTACCCGATAGAATTATTCAAATTAGTATTACGCTCTGGCAGCACTATCGTGCCAGGATGCTAATGGCCATCCGCCCCGCCGGCGGGTGGTTTTGGATTATACAACAGTCATACGTTCTTATTGACTTACGCTTCGTTAACCAGTATATTTGCTTAAAATATGAACATGGTTCAAAGAGAAGGATAAACCTCTACGGAGGGGAAAGGAGGATCGATGCCGAGCATGACCATCCCTGAGTCCGCAAAGGGTGGGGACCAGTGTCCGGCGCCGGATTGCACGGGCGTGCTCCGTTATGCCAGTGGATGAGGTGGCTATTACCTGGAGTGCAGTCTGCACCCCCTCGACCATTTCCGTGGTGCAACACGGGCGGAAGTGGAGGCAAGCCAAAGCGCAACACCAGCCGCATGCGGATGCAAGAGTTCCTCGTAACACGCAGTAGATCTGGTACGCCCCGTGCATTCCTCGGGGCGTTTTTCCTATTTTTGTGTCATACATAGGTTGTTTGTGACGCGATGAAACATTTATTCCACTTACGGTGTATTATTATTACCTATGCACGACCCGGGGGACTTAAGCGATGAACAGCTTGTAGAAAAGGTACGGGACGAAAACCACGGGCTGTATCGCCACATTGTCGAACGGTATGAACAAAAACTTCGCAGGTACGCGATGACGTTTGTTCATGACACGGAAGTAGCCGATGACGTCCTGCAGAATGCGTTCATGAAAGCGTACATCAACCTCTGGGGGTTTAACACGAAGAAGAAATTTTCCAGCTGGATATACCGGATAGTCCACAATGAGGCTATTAATGAAATTAAAAAGCGAAAAAAAGAGCTGTATCTCGAAGACACGCCCGAAGCGGAGATGGTAGAAAGCACTGAAGACGGTGCAGATGTTACGACGGACGGAAATCGAACAAAAGAAATGCTCGAACAAAGCCTCGAACGGCTGCCGCTCATGTACCGAGAACCGCTCGTACTCTACTATCTCGAAGAGCGCAGTTATCAGGAGATAGTAGACATTCTCCATATGCCGGTTGGTACCGTGGGCACAAGAATCCGCCGCGGGTTGGCGCTTTTAAAAAAAATCGTAGAAGATCATCATTCACCACTATGAACGACAGACGGTCCCTCGCGGACAAGATTACGCAGTCAATAAACGAGCATAAAGTAAAAATGCATCCGAAAGTATATTTCACGCTCGGATCTGGCATGCTGGGAATTGGACTCGCAGCTTCCATGCTCGCTGCGGCGTTTTTTTGCGGCGTGACGCTGTTCCGGCTGCGCATGCACCAACCTTTTGACTTTCTCGGTGCACCGAAAGGTTTCGAGGCGTTCATCGGCAACATGCCGTGGATTCCTATTATACTTGCTCTTGCCGGCATCATTGCTGGTACGTGGATCATGCGTAAGTATGATTTTAGCTATCGGCACGCGTTTATCGGGATCGCCGGGGGATTTGTTTCTTCCCTGTTGGTATTTGGCATCGTGATCGATGCGGTAGGTCTGCCTGAACGCGCAGGGGAGTCCACCCTCATGCGGCCATTTGTTGAGCAGAGATTTTCGAACGATACGTGGTTGATTGGCGTGGCAAATGACGTCAGCGACGACAGGTTTAATCTCGCTGTGCCGCGTGGGGACGTCATCCATGTTTATTTTCGCAATAATACAGTTATCGAGCCGCCGATACCCCTCCAGGAGTTCGAATGGGTACGGGTCATAGGAGAGTGGAATGATGAAACTTTTGATGCGGATGTCCTATTTCACGAACTTCCACCGCGCGGCGTCGGCCATATCATGCGATTCCAAATTCCTATCGAAAGATAATCTCCGCCTCCTTTGTAGTACTTGGTGGAAAGGAGGTGATACCTATCGAATGAAGAACAAACTATTAGTTGCCCTTATCGCCGTCGTCGGCATCATCGGCGCGACAGCCCTCGTCTCGAATATAGTGTCAGCACATGGCTTGGGTTTCGGAGCGAACCTCGATACTGAGGCCCAGCTACTCGGCATGACGGCCGATGAGCTCGGGACTGCTCTCGAAGAAAAGACCATGCCCGAAATTCTTGACCAACAGGGCGTGACACACGTCAAACTTGAAGCTTGGAGGAATGAGCAAGAGCTTGGACGGCAAGCACAGCTCCTCGATATGAGCGTCGATGAGCTTAAAACTGAGCTCGAGGGCAAGACCTTCGCCCAATTGCTCGACGAAAAAGGAATCACGCATACCCAGCTGATGGAAAAGCGCCATAAATTCATGAAGGAGCGCATGATAGAACGTCTCCAGGAGGAAGCGGACGCCGGTACCATCACGCAAGATGAGATGCAGGAGCACCTTGACCGGATGGAACAGCATCAGGCAGAGGGCGGATTCCGCCTCGGACACGGCATGGGGCACGGACCATTCTAAGAAGTCATACCCCCCGAAGACTCCACGAAAGCCATGCAGATTCTAGACATGCATCGGCTTTTTTGGTGTTGATGCGCAATAAGAAAATTTTCGCATGTAGTGTACTTGAGAAAAAGAAAAAGCCCGTCGCAGATGCGGCGGGCCGTACTATCATGGGGGAATGAGCGATTGTGACACTCACGATGTCGGGTCGGACGACGTGGCCGGTGCTGTGTCGTCAGATTCGACAAGGGGCGATAAGGTGGCATGGAGTTTTGCCCACTCACCACAGTAGGTCATTGCCTCTATCCAGTCGGCATACCCGGACATCTCCAGATGTACGATGTGCCTTCCTTCGGACACGACGAATGTTGCCGGCGTTATCAGTCCGGTTGCATATCCGTCCAGAACGACATGCGCTCCTTCAGGTTCGGAAACCACGTACAATGTTCCTGACTCAGGAAGAATTGAGGTAGATCCCGAATCGTTGGGACTGTTTCCGCAACCGCTGAAGAACATACCAAGTCCGACGAGAGTGATGATGCGCGTAAATTGCATGGAGCGACCCCTTTCGCTGATTTCGATGGGCTGTATTTGTATGTTTTCATACGGTAGCGGATAAACAGCTAGGAGTCAATGTCCACCGGGTCTTTGCTATGCCGCGCAGCCTGCAGTTGCTTTTCTTGCTGAAGGCACATAGACTAAATGCATTATTGGCTAATTCCGCCGACCATGAGATTCCGTTTTAGTCTTCTTGTAGGTATTTCGTTGGCTATAGCATTGGCACTTGTTTACATACCGTCGACTTCGGCCGACCGGGATGATTGCGGAACAGGATATGAATTCCGGCCTTCGAGCGGCGTCGGCTGTGTTCAAATCAACTGCGGCACTATCAAAGATGCCCACTATTCGTATACCGAGCGCTGTATCTGCGGCTCGGCGGGCAGTGAATTTGAAAACCCCGCTGACCCGAACAAATCATGTAATTACCCGGCAGACTACGCGAGCTGTCCGGGGTGTCTCTTTGCATGCGTACATGCGGATGAGGACTGTCCTGATGCGCCAGGATTGGCAACAAACAAAAATACGAATTCAACCACTAATTCGTCATCAAACGCTAACACGAATAAGAATGTTAATACCGCCGCGAACACGAACCAGCCCACCAACAAAAATATTAATTCGAGCAACGCCAATGCTACTCCGCCCATAACCACCCAGGGTTCGATCAGCCCGACATGTGCCGACGAATGCCATAAATATTTGCGCGGCAAAAAGAACGCCGAAGTACTGTCTGCCGAGGGAGAATACCCCGATTGCAGCTGTCAGATCGACATTCGGGACAACGGCGGCAATGTGACTCAAACTGTGTCAGTAGACGGCTCTATTGAAACGACGTATACGTTTGATCCCTCATCGGGCGTGTTGATATCAAAGACAATATTCAACCGTAAAGACGAAATAGAGAAAATACGCAAGCGGCTCGGATACCGCTACACGGAAAAAGAAATTGACGAACTCCTAGCGCCGGATAAAGTTGATCAGTGGTTTCAAGGCCAGATCAAGAATATTAAAACCGAGACCGGCCTGCTGCACCCCCAATTCTGGTGGCAGCATGTCGTAGCGATGCTCGACCACGGGTCAAACGGCAACAGCGCTGATTTTGTCGACGTCCACGAATTTGGCCGGTGCGGCGACTCGATGATGTGGCTGGAACGCAATCTCACCACTGATCTTAATTTAGGCGACGATGCAGACGAGCCGGGCCAGAAACACGAAGCTATGTTGTCGATTACCGGTGAAAAGTACGGCAACATGCTCAACCATACATCGTTGATGGTCAGGCCACCCGGCATTACGAACGCCGAGTGGGAAGACATAGTGAAGGAGTTGAAAAATCTCTCCGGAGGCGAGGAAAGCAACCCCGGCATGCTTCCAGGCAGCCTGTCGAATATCGATCCGCGGCTTTTAGATGCTAAGGTACTGGATCCCTATAAGAAACAGACCACCACTGTCAGGGAGTTTATCAAAGGATGGTCGTATATCCGTATTAGCTAGTCGGCCGTATGAAGAAAAAAATTATCATTATTGCAGTCATGGTTTTACTGGTTGCTATACTCGGCGGCGGGTATCTCTTCTTACGCCATGTCCCGGCAGTTACCTACGCCGTCAATGAGATAGACAGCGAATCGCACTGGGGGTCTATCAGCGGCTGGTTAAGTTATCCGAGTGAAGTGATCCCGCCCATGGGCATATGCGCGGAAACGGTGGAGGGGGAAGATCTCTACTGTACCTATCAGATGATTCAAGATGAGGAGTTTCAATACGGGTACGGTTTCGAATTATCAGTGCCTCCAGATACCTATTATGTTTACGCACACCTGCTGACAGACGGCACTGAAAAGATCGGATACACTGATGAATACAAGGCCTACTACTCGAAGTTCGTGACGTGCGGGCTGGACATTAGTTGCACCTCGCACGCGCCCATCCCCGTCAAAGTCGGCCGCAACGAATACATCCAGGATATTTTGCCGGTTGATTGGTTCGATTTTTAAATACGAATGTACGAATTTTTGTACGAATATACGAATCAGAGATATCAAGAACAACTAACTAAATTGAACACCGACAATCAGTTTATTCGTATATTCGTAGCGATTTGTAATTCGTAATAATTAAGAAAAAGGCCCGCCGCGAAGTGCGAGGGGCCGTTTGATGTTCGAGGAAAGAGCTGTTAGTAGGTGACACTCACCGTACCGGGACCGAGCGATTGGCCGGGTATGATCCGGTAATCCTGGCCGGTAAGTGTGACGATGTGTACGCCATCATCCATGCGTACGGCGAGCGCCGAGTTGTCCGGTGTCCACGCGTATCCCCAGATGAATAGTGACTGTACAAGCTGGCTATGTGTCCATGTACCAACTATTCCGGTCCGTAACGAACGCATATTTCTTCTGTATGCGAAGCGCTGGCGGTCGGGAGAAATCTGCAGGTAGGTGACGGTGTCGTTGATGACTTGCGCGATCGTCACGGCAGTGTCGGAGGCATAGGTCACCGGGGCGGTAAAAACGCCCTTACCATATCGCCTAAACACTACCTCCACCTCATTGATCCAGGCGAGCTGAAGGTGTTCATCATACTCACTGCCGAATACTCGACTGACGATTTTCCGCTGGGTGCCGTCCGGACGCATCAATGCGAGATACGGATTGTATCCCCACGTGTGGTGGATATACGCGACTACTGAGTCACCGAGCGAGAAGACCGGATTGTGCTGGTAAGTTCCTCCGGAGCTCTGAAAGAGCCTGGTGAATGTAGATGTGAGGTTATCGAATCGGTACACGCCGTTGTAGTAGTATCCGTGGATCTGATACCTTCCGTCATGGGACCAGGAGAAGTCGATGCCTCGTCCACCATCGGTCGCCGGAGAATTGGCGATGAACTGTCCATTCCGGTCGAGGACGGTGACGCCCGTTCTCGAGAGGTATGTCAGGCGCTGGCCGTCAGGCGACCACAGCAATCCGTATTGGTCGGCACGAAAGTCGCTTGCGACTTTCTTTGGTGTCCCACCCTCGCTTCCGATGATGAAGATAGAATCCCGAATCGTGTAGGCGATGAGCAGGTTAAATGCATGTGACAGCGTGGCTGATACTGTGCCGATTTCTCCGGGCAGGACGCGGATCGTGTGTTCTGACGGGTAATAGCCAGCCAAATTCAACAGGATCGTATGCGTCCCAGAGTCGGGAAGCGGAACAGTCGCTGGAGTAACGTATGACGTGAGTGTGCCGTTGACCGAAATACTCGCACCCGACGGATCTGATGATACAGCTACCGAACTCGATAAAAGTGTTAAACTCGCATTGACCACGGTAGCCGGCCCCGATGAAACCAGTATCGAGTCTGACCACACGACGTAGTACATGCGTTTCAATTCCACGAAGCGCATGCCAGTAGGAACATTTGAGATCGTGCTCGGCGTTGCCTTCAGGGTATTTGCTCCGTCGATCCAGATCGACGCGCCCGAGGGCGTTGAGTTTACACTCACGCTGCCGGTGAGCCGGATAAGATTCGCTTCGATAACACGGGCAATGTCATTCTGCGCCCACTGGGTTGTCGTCCAGTCGACGTAGCCGGTTTTTTTCAGCAATACTGTGTGTTGGCCTTGGGGGAGGTTAGGTATCGTTGCCGGAGTCACGAGACCTGTCGAATCACCATCCAGGAAAATGTTCGCTCCCGACGGGGTCGAAGCGATGTAGAATGATCCGGGGATCGAGAGAACGAGTGCTGCGTGATACGGCAGGGTCTTCGACACTTCGATGGTGACGCTGTCCCTGTAGGTGACATATCCCGATGCTGAGAGCTGGAGCTCGTACGTTCCCGCAGTCAGTTCGAGCGTGTCGGGTGTGGTGGATCCCGCCTTTGCTCCGTTGAGATAAATGTTGAGTCCCGAAGGCTCCGAGGTGATTGCAAGGGATCCGGTGGTCGGATCCGGCTTGTTCGGCTTCTTCGTACACCCGGTAACTGCGAATACGATGCCTAAAACGATGGTCATGATGATCCGTGTGAGGCGCATACAACGACTCCTTTCGTGAGATTTCGATGGACGGTTTTACGTCTTGTGTTTTCAAATTACCTTACCGCAGGGGGAGGGCGGCGTCAAATGTGTGAATACAGTACGATGCTTGGTTGATTTTGTGCTCAAGAAAGGATAAAATTCTTATATAGAAGTATGCAAATACCAAAGAGAAAACAACTCATGTATCTCGGTATCACTTTAGCAATCATAGTTATTGGGTACATACTTTTTGGACAAAAATCTTCCAGTTCACAATTACTAAATAATCAACAGAATGCCATGCAAAAAGAATACGACTTCCCCGGAGTATTACCCGCCGAGAGGATTCAGGGTAAGAGGGTGACTATTCAGACCAATAAAGGCACCATAGAGATCGAACTCTATCCAGATGATGCACCCAAGACGGTGAGCAACTTCGTGTACCTCGCCGAAGAGGAATTCTACGACGGCCTCACGTTCCATCGCGTTGTTCCCGGTTTCGTCATCCAGGGTGGTGACCCGAAAGGAACAGGCGTTGGGGGGCCGGGGTACCAATTCGAAGACGAACGGGTCACGAAAAATTACGACCAAGGCATTATCGCTATGGCGAACGCCGGTCCGGATACGAACGGCTCGCAGTTTTTCATCATGCTGGAGGACAACCCGTCCTTACCAAAGAGCTATACTATTTTCGGCAAAGTGACGCAGGGGATGGATGTGGTGAAGAAAATTGTTGTAGGTGATAGGATGGAGAAGGTGGGGATTCACTAATGTATCTTGTTTAGAGGAGCACTGTTACTATGACCTATAACACTGGAGAAAAACGGGCATTCTTCTACATCATCGCTGCGGTTGTGGCGTACCTGTCATTCCTGGTACTGCGTCCTTACTTTTCAGCTATCGTGCTCGCACTGCTCACTGTCGTGATCTGCAAACCGGTGTATGGTTTTTTCACGCGGTTCTCTTTTAAAAAAGAAAAACTCGCCGTGACCATGTCCGTCGTGTTTGTCTTTCTGGTAGTCTTCATCCCGATCGTCATCGTGGGCGGTTTGACCGTTAACCAGATCGGCCAGTTCAAAGACGATTTGGCGCTTACGGACAGTAATACCACTCTCGAACGTGTGGTTGATCGGGTGAACGATATCTCAGCATCGTTACCCGGTGATCGTGCACCTCTCACCGTTGCCGGCGCACACGATAAGATTAGTGAATGGGCGCAGGCTGTTGGATCGTTTTTCCTCGAACGCCTGCCGAGCATCGGGACCGGAGCATTCCAGACCGTGACTTGGATCATCATGTTCCTGATTTTGTTGTATACCTTATTCCCGATCCAGCACAAACTGTTTGCATTTTTCCAGGACGCCAGCCCGCTCAATGACCGCATGGACGTGATTTATGCCACGCGGGTGGTGGAGATGTCCACCTCCATGATCAAGGGCACGTTGCTTGTGGCGTTAGTGCAGGGCGCTGTCTCAGGCATTTTCCTCGCTATTGCCGGAGTGCCGTACGTACTCTTTTGGACGATGCTCATGATTTTTCTCGGAGTCATTCCGATGGTCGGCTACGGCTTCGTATTGATCCCAATTGCGGTAGTACTGCTGGTTACCGGAGATATTTGGCAGGGGATTATGCTTATAGTGGCGAGCGTGGCCATTATTGGAAATATCGATAACTATCTGCGTCCGAAGCTGGTGTCAAAAAAGGCGGAGCTTCACCCGGCGCTTGTGATTCTCGGCGTTATCGGCGGACTTCAGGTATTCGGGGTGCTCGGCTTTATCTACGGTCCGGTGATCATGATCCTTTTCGTCACGACCTTCGAGATGTACCAGAAGTACTTCCGTACGTCGGGAGGGGGTAAAGGCGATTTTTTTGTGAATTGATTTTGCGTAAAAAAATAATATATACCGCACCCTTATTCGCCAGCACACCGTGTTGAACAGTGTTTTTATGCGTCAGCCCTCCCTTCATGCGAGTGTTTGCCATCTTTCTCTATGTATGCGAAAATGGTGAGGCTGTAAAAAATAACCTCAATCATACATATGAGTACCGAAGAGCACCATCATGACGTTATCACTCAGGTGACCGAGCAGTTCGCTGAAGTGTACAGCGGCTCGAGCCAGGGAATATACATCTTCCTTGACGACCATCATTATTCGCTGAATAACCGCTTACTCGGCTTGCTTGGCTATGCGTCTACCGATGAGATACTGGCTGACGGCAAGTCATTCCTGGAAAAACTGATCGAACCCCAGAGCCAGGCAAAATTGGTCGAAGCATACCAAGCTGCCATGCAACAGATGACAGGTTCCACGCTGTCCGTGAGTTGGCTGAAAAAATCGGGCCAGATACTCAAAACTACCGTCATCCTGGTACCGATCTCGTTTGATAAACATCTCATGGCGCTCCACTTCATCGAAGTGGAAAAAGGGCAGTAAATATTTACGCATTGTTGAGACATCGGTTTTTTTTCGGTACATGCTCAACGTTTGAATAAGTGTGGACACAGACACCCACAATCTCAAATCCACCTACGAAAAGATAGCGGATGATTATCATGTCGACCACGCAGCCGATACGTGGGATGACGATTTTATCCAAATATTCAGTCGGATGGTTGGCAAGGGTGCGAAAGTCCTCGATCTCGGGTGCGGGCCCGGCATCGAGACGAAGAAACTGGTAGAGAAAGGACTCTCGGTCTATGGCCTGGACCTTTCCGAGAAACTTCTCGATATAGCGAAAAAAGACAATCCGACGGTAGAGTTTACTCAAGGCGACATGCGGCAGCTCCCATATGCTGATGGACAGTTCGACGGCGTGTTTGCGAAAGCGTCGCTTCTTCATATTAAGAAGGACGATATTGACCAGGTATTGAGTGAGATACGCCGGGTGCTCAGACCCAAAGGTATCTTTCATGCGGCGGTGAAACAGGGTGAAGGGGAAAAAGAAGAGACAGAGGATGATTACGGGTACTCATACAAGCGATTTTTTTCATACTGGCAGCCGGAAGAGTTTAAACGTCTGCTCACTGAGAGGGGATTCAACATCACTAACTCCGATATTCTCAAGCGTTCATTCACCTGGATCAGGATTATTGCGGTGAAGGGGGAATAGTTTTTCAGTAAAGAGTAGTCTTGCCTTCGGCGAGTCACGTTTTTTTTGATAAAAAAGTAACGAAAAAAATCAAGTCGCGCCAAACTCCCCCGCACACCGTAAAATGGTGTGGGGGTCAAACAGTGGCGCGACAGGCTGCTTTTGACGTTGGTAGTTCGAAGCCGAGGTCACCCTTTATTTAAAAGAAAAAACGGTTCCCACATCGGTGAGAGCCGTCAGGTAGAACCGTTTTTTTTGGTTTACCCTTCCAGGTCGTGGAGGGCGTTGATTCGTTTGGGCATCGCTGGGTGAGTCGAGAACATGTCGTTCGGGTACGGATCCTCCGTACAGAGTCCGCCGAAGGCGGTACCCGCGATGGGTCCGGCGATCTGAGCCCGGCCGCTGATTTTTTGCAGGGCCGTGATGAGGGGTCGACTGGTTCCCATCCGGCGCGCAGATCTCGCGTCGGCCGCGTATTCCCGTTGCCGTGAGACGAACATTTGGAGAATGACTCCGAGGATCCGCCCAAGCAAATAGAGTGTGCCGCCGACGAGGAGGATGACGAGTAACGCGGCGCCGCCGCTTCCTTTCGAGTTGGACGACGATCGGCGACTGTTGCCTGCTTTCCACGGTCCGAATCGCCAGATCATCCAGCCGGTAAAGGACATTGTCATGACGGCGTACATCATCATCATCGAAACGAGAATATCCTTGTTCAGGATGTGTCCCACTTCGTGGGCCATCACCGCCGTGAGTTCCTGATCGGACAGCCGCTCGACGATGCCTTCGGTCGCGCCGACTGCCGACATGAATCTGATGCCCCACCCGAACGCGATTGCGTTCATCTCGCCACTCGGGATCATGTAGATCCTTGGGCGCGGCCTGAAATGTGCGGGACAGGCCCGAACGACAGCATCCCATAGTTTGGGACATTGCTCACGATACCGAATTCGGTACGCCTTCATGCTCCACTTCACGATGAGCTCGTTGAAAATGAGCATGATAGCGCCAATCACACCGGCACCGATAGCTCCCCACCGGAAGTACTCGGTGGCCGATGGCGCCCATTTCTGAATCGCCGCCCAGCACAGGACATAGACCAAGACAAGTGCCAAGAATGCGACGATGAAGCTGACCCAACTCCGCAGCCAGGTCCCGAAAACGCGATACCCTTTTACCCTGTTCACTGTTTCCCTCCCGGAATGAGTGATATTTCTCTCAAGTTTTCAAAGGCCAGTTAGCGCCGCATGGTAGCAAAAAGCATGCTGCTAGTCAAGGTGCGGGAGTGAGCAATAGTAACCATGTCTTCGGCGGGCAGCTTTCCTTGACTCTTTGTGATGTTGTGCTAAGGTAGCGCCCTGAAAACAAACCGTTGTTACGCAGTCAAACGCTCTACAGATGGAGGGCTCAAAAAATGTTCAAAGTAATCCACACCGATAAGGCGTCCGCTGCACTCGGGCACTACACCCAGGCCATCGTCGTCCCGCCGGGACACGCATTCATCTTTGTATCGGGGCAGATCGGATTGATTCCGGGCGCCTCGGACATA
>Ga0155659_117_pt3 | contig 30930 bp, 29 predicted proteins | sample RifCSPlowO2_01_FD_107316 | JGI IMG/M metagenome (GOLD analysis project Ga0155659, IMG submission 107316) | Candidatus Kerfeldbacteria bacterium RIFCSPLOWO2_01_FULL_48_11
ATATTGAGGAGACGCGAGTCACCCGAAGAAGTCGGGAAACTATTTGGATGGTAATTATATGACGATTCATTATCGAGTTCCCTATACGTTTTACGGCGATAATCGTTTTAGTTATCAACGGTCGCGCGTTGTGATACTTCCCGTTCCCTATGAGGGGAGCGTTTCGTACCAGCATGGTACGAGTGGGGGGCCGCACGCAATACTAACTGCGTCTCGGCAAGTAGAATGGTATGACATTGAACTTGGAAGAGAAGTCCCTGATACTGCTAAGGTTCATACGTTAGCAGAAATAGAGCCAATGACTGACTCTGTCCGCGACATGATCGAATCTATTCGTACCGTGACAGAGAAAAATATTCAGAAGAAAAAATTCCAGTTGATGCTTGGGGGCGAGCATTCTATATCGCTCGGTGCAATACAGGCGTATCAGGCAAAGTACCGGGACATGTCGATTCTTCAGATTGATGCGCATAGTGACCTTCGTGACACATGGGAAAATTCTGCGTATAACCACGCATGTGTTATGCGGCGCGCGGCAGAGAGCGTGAAACGAGTGGTGCAGGTAGGTATCCGCAGCCAAGATAGTACCGAGGCATTATATGCTTCAGAGCATAAGGACCAGGTACGTATTTTTTATGGTGATGATGTCCCGGTGCAAAAGATCAGTGAGAGTCTGTCATCCCACGTGTATGTAACGATTGATGTTGATGGCCTAGACCCTTCTATTATGCCCGCTACGGGTACTCCGGAACCGGGAGGGCTCTCATGGAAGCAGCTTATAACCTTGCTAAGGTTCGTTGCTAAGTCACATACAATTATTGGTGCCGATATTGTTGAGCTCTCTCCATTGTCATCCAATGCAGCACCCGATTTTTTGACCGCAAAGCTCGCCCACAAATTGATAGCTTATACCCAGTTTAAGCGACTGCTGTAATACTTAGCAGTTTCACATCAAACGAACACCCTTCACGTTTTCGGAATAGTTTGGTATGGTAGGAGCGCTGTATGTCACTTTATACACTCATTTTCGGTGATCCGAATAAGAAAATACTTTCCGACTATCTACGGAAAGTACAGGTTGTTAATGGCCACGAAGACGGGTTAAAATCACTTTCAGACCAGCAACTTCTTGGCCGATTTATTAAGATTCGTTCATTCTATACACCGAATACAAGCCTTGACGACCTTCTCCCGGAGACGTTCGCCATAGTGAGGGAGGCTTCCAAGCGCGTTCTCGGGATGCGGCACTTCGACATGCAACTTGTCGGAGGTATGGTCCTACACGAAGGGAAGATTGCTGAAATGAAGACTGGCGAAGGAAAAACACTTGTTGCTACGTTGCCGGTGGTGTTGAACGCAGTTGCAGGAAAGGGTGTTCATATAGTGACTGTCAATGATTACTTGGCAAAGCGCGATGCAGTATGGATGGGACCAATATATAGCTTTTTAGGATTAACAGTCGGGTGCATTCAGCATGACCAGGCTTTTCTTTTTGATCCAGCAATCGGTGACAAAGGGGAAAACGCATTTTTACGCCCCATCAGTCGGAAAGAAGCTTACGCGGCTGATGTTACCTATGGTACAAACAATGAGTTTGGTTTTGACTATCTCCGCGATAATATGGTGCCTGCCCTTGAACATGAAGTCCAGCGTGCTAGAAATTATGCTATTGTCGATGAAGTAGACAGTATCTTAATCGATGAAGCGCGTACTCCACTTATCATTTCAGCACCAGCGCAAGAATCATCAGAACTGTACTACACCTTTTCACGAATTGTGAGTCGTTTGCAGGAAGGTGCCGATTATAATATTGATGAAAAAATGCGCGCATCAACACTTACGGAAGAGGGGATAACGAAAGTAGAGCGATCTCTAGGTATCAGTAACATCTACGACCCCGAAGGCATTGAAATGGTTCACCATGTAGAGCAGGCTCTGAAAGCCCAAGCACTTTTCAAAAAGGATCGTGATTATGTGGTGAAAGATGGTCAGGTGATTATCGTTGATGAATTTACAGGCCGTTTAATGCATGGGCGGCGGTATTCAGAGGGCCTGCACCAAGCGATAGAAGCTAAAGAGGGACTCGATGTTAAGCAGGAGAGTAGGACGCTGGCGACAATTACATTCCAAAACTTCTTCCGTTTGTATGCGAAGCTGAGCGGCATGACGGGAACAGCTGCCACAGAAGCAGAAGAATTTTCAAAAATATACGGACTTGAAGTCGTGACTGTTCCTACAAATAAACCAATGATACGGAGGGACGACTCTGATCGCGTCTACAAGAATGAGCGTGGGAAATTTTTGGCAATCGTACAGGAAATAAAAGCTCGACATGAAATTGGCCAGCCTGTATTGGTAGGCACAATTTCGATTAATAAGAACGAACTACTCGCTGACTTGCTCAGTAGAGAGGGGATTGTCTGCAACGTTTTAAATGCAAAAAACCACGAACGCGAAGCACAGATTATTGCACAGGCGGGAAAAAAAGGAGCTGTAACTGTTGCGACCAATATGGCGGGACGCGGAGTCGATATAGTTTTAGGTGGCAGCCCTCAGGATAAAACTGAAGCAGAGGAAGTAAAAAAACTCGGTGGATTACATGTACTCGGCACGGAGAGACATGAGTCGCGACGCATAGATAACCAGTTACGCGGACGTTCAGGACGTCAGGGTGATTCCGGGTCAAGTCAGTTTTACGTGTCGATGGAAGATGATCTGTTGCGAATTTTTGGTTCAGACCGCATGAAACGGCTCATGGATAGAATGGGTGTTCCAGACGATATGCCAATTGAAAATGCGATGATTTCGCGTTCTATTGAGTCAGCCCAAAAAAAAGTCGAAGGACATAACTTCGATATTCGCAAGCACTTAGTTGAATATGATGACGTAATTAATAAGCACCGAGACGTTATCTATAAGCTACGTAGAAATATAATAGTCAATGCAGCGACGGGAACTCCGGAGGCAGAGCAAGAAATGAAGTCGAAAATTCTGGGTATGGTTGAAAGCGAATTAAACCAGATCGTCTCATTTCACACATCGACAGGGGATGAGGGAACGTGGGATATGGAAGAAGTCTATGAATCAGTTGACACAATTTTTCCTGTCCCTCTCGAAGTGCGGATACAACTTGAAGATATTCGAGAAGAAGCAGGGGATGCATCTCATGATGCTGCCGCACGAACTAAACTCATTTCCTATTTAATATCTCTTGCACATAAAGCGTATGATGACCTTGAAAAGCGCGTTAACCAATTGACTGTCTTGCGCACAATCGAGCGAGCACTCTACCTTCGTGCAATAGATGCTCTTTGGGTCGATCATCTCGATCTCATGGATCATCTTCGTCAAGGTATCGGCTTACGTGGTTACGCACAACAGGATCCACTCATTGAGTATCAAAAAGAAGCGTATCGTCTTTTTTCTGAATTAATGAACAGTGTTCAGCGGCAAGTTGTCAACGCAATATATAAAATTGCTCAAATAAAGAAAGCTGAGGCTCGAACTCCTGTTACACAGGCGTTTGAACAAGGAACACAAATTTCGAAATCATCGGCCACGCAATTTCAAAATTCCACAACGCTACCAGCGCAAGAATCGACAACACAACAGCAAAATTTATCCGTACCAAAAGTAGGTCGCAACGATCCCTGTCCGTGTGGCTCCGGAAAGAAGTATAAAAAGTGTCATGGTCGCTAATGACCAGGAAATATGCTAACTGAGATTTTCTGGACGAACAAACGCGCGATCTGGTTATCTAGTTTCATTTGAAATAAGAATATTCCATTCTCTTCGCTTGAAGAGTGTTTTTTGCTTTGACAAAGAGTAGAAAACATGATATAATACATGTGAAAACATACAAAAACACAAATAAAATATGAAAAAGCAAAAACTGACTTTATTAAAGTTCTGCTTCGCGGCGTTTGCTTCGGTGCTGTTTTTGGCACTCGCTACAAACGTCCATGCATCATATGAACGGCCGCCGGAGGTGAAAGTATTTGACGGTCAGAAACAGTATGAAGCGTTCGTGGCATACGATCCGTCATTTACTGGTGGTGTGCAGGTCGCATCAGGTGACGTCAATGGAGATGGCGTAGATGAAGTCATCACCGCTCCAGGGAAAGGCGGCGCTCCTCATATAAGAATATTTACATCCAATGGGAAATTGCTTGGAAGTTTTTTTTCCTATGATCTAAATATGCGGGCCGGCGTAAATATCGCTGCTGGAGATCTTAATGGTGATGGAAAAGATGAAATTGTGACCGCACCCAGAGAAGGCGGTTCACCACACGTACGAATTTTTGATTCCCAGGGTGACTTGCAGTTTAGCCCGGGTTTTTTCGCGTACCACGAAACTTTCCGTGGCGGCGCTACAGTTTCTGTAGGGGATTTGGATGGCAACGGCAGCAATGAAATTATCACTGGCGCTGGAACGGGCGGCGCGCCCCATGTTCGGATTTTCGACCGTACCGGGAATGTGCTCGGTTCTTTTTTTCCTTTTCATCCAGAATTTCGTGGCGGTATTAATGTCGCGGTAGCCAATCTCGATGGTGGAAATGATGACGAACTGTTAGTTTCAGTTGCAAGTAGTGATTCAGCCTGGGTAAAGGTGGTAAAGAAAAATGGCCATGAGCACGTAGTGAGCCACTTTATGGCATATGGAGAAGAATTCCATGGCGGCGTGACGGTTGCGGGCGGCGATCTGAACGGCGATGGCATAGATGAAATCATTGTTGGTGCATCAAGCAGCGGAGGTCCGCACGTGAGAACGTTTAACGGCAATGGGGAAAGCACCCCCACGTCTTTATTTGCCTATGAGCAAGATTTTCGAGGTGGAATAAATGTTGCTGCAGGGAATATTAATGGAAGTGACCATGATGAGATAGTGATTGGCCCATCGAAGTGGTTACCGACGACACGTGAGGATTTCTCAAGATACGTCGAAGTAAGTCTCACCGATCAGCGGCTATATGCCTATGAATACGGTCGCCTCGTAAAGACGTTTCTCGTGTCGACAGGTTTGAGGGGTATGGATACGCGCACGGGAACCTTCTATGTTTCCCAAAAAATTCCTGTTAAGTTATACTCCGGCCCCGGGTATTACTTGCCGAATACGAAGTGGAATTTGCGTTTCGATGGGTCACGACTACTCCATGGTGCGTACTGGCACAATGATTTTGGGAGGCGTAAAAGCCACGGCTGTGTCAACATTTCGTATCCAAACGCCGAATGGCTTTATAATTGGGCACCTGTAGGTACGACAGTACTAGTCCGTAACTAGTTTTCAGCAAAACACAGCGCATGACTTGATGGGAGTGTGCCCACGTGCTACACTTTCCAAATAAACCCATGCGCAGAAAATTTTGGATTACTTTTTTAGGAATTCTCCTTCTAGCCGTAGTTGTCGGCCTGGTTGATTATCCAAGCGGCCCGAATATAGGTTCCGGTGAGGTAAAAGTTCATCTTGGACTCGATCTAAAGGGTGGTGTTCAGCTCGTGTATTCTGCTGACACCTCCGGAGTATCTGCAGGGGAGGAAGTGGACGCGGTTGAAGGTGTGCGAGACGTCGTTGAGCGCCGCGTAAACGCTTTTGGCGTTTCTGAACCCGTGGTTCAAACGAACAAAACGGCAAATGACTGGAGATTGATTGTTGAGCTTGCCGGTGTAACTGACATTGACCAAGCTATCGCCACAATAGGGGAGACACCGTTGCTCGAATTTTACGAACAGCAAGCAACTGAGATTACCGATGAGCAGAGGCAGGCCTTTGACGCGTATAATACGTCACAACGTAAAAAAGCCGAAGGGGTTCTCGCAGAGGCATTGGCACCTGACGCAGATTTTGGTGCGCTAGCTGACAAATATTCTGAGGACCCGGGAAACAATGGCGCTTCTGTAGATGAGAAAAAAGGCGGGGATCTTGGTTACGCAAGACGCGGGCAATTTGTTCCAGAGTTTGAGGCAGCGCTGTTTGATCAACTGGCAGTTGGAGAAGTCACTCCGTCACTCGTTGATTCACAATTCGGTTACCACATTATTAAGAAAGAGGACCAGCGGACAGTTGATGAAAATGGAGAATCAATCATTGAAGTGAGGGGGCGCCACATACTTTTTGCAACTCAGACAGAAGAAAACGCCGCACAGCCGCAATTCGCCCCAACCGGCTTAAGCGGACAGCAACTTGAACGCGCATCGGTGCTCTTCGAACCAAATACGAATACCCCCTATGTATCGTTACAGTTTAATAGTGAGGGATCAAAGCTTTTTGAAGAAATAACTACGCGCAATGTCAATAAACCAATCGCGATTTATCTCGATGGGGCGCCTATTTCTGCGCCGGTAGTTCAAGAGAAAATTGTTGGCGGGCAGGCGAGCATTGAGGGGTCGTTTACACTTGACGAGGCGAAGCAGCTTGCACAGAGGCTTAATGCGGGCGCGCTACCAATTCCAATAACCCTCATTTCTCAACAGGCAGTTGGCGCAACGCTTGGAAAGGAGTCTGTTCATCGCAGTTTTTTTGCCGGCTTGCTAGGAATTGCAATAGTTTCACTTTTCATGATTGTGTACTATCGCTACCCGGGGTTACTGTCAGTTTTTGCGTTGTGCCTCTACGCGCTTATCACACTCGCGTTATTTAAACTCATTCCAGTTACGCTTACACTGGCTGGAGTCGCAGGTTTTATCTTGTCGATCGGCATGGCCGTTGATGCGAATGTACTTATTTTTGAGCGTATTCGTGAAGAATTGCATGTAGGTAAAAACCTCCAGCAAGCCATCGAAGAGGGGTTTAAGCGCGCATGGCCCTCAATTCGGGATTCGAATGTTTCAAGTCTTATCACCGTAGCTATTTTAGCCTGGTTTGGCTCAAGTATTATACAGGGTTTCGCGATTACTTTAGGAATCGGCATACTGGTAAGTATGTTTTCTGCGATCACGGTCACGCGGACATTTCTTCGCATATCATCTGGTGCATGGCTTGAGAAAAGGTTGGGGCTTGTAGCACGAATGAGAGACCCCATATCACACTAAGGTATATGTATCGCATTATCCAAAAAAGAAAAGTTTGGTACGCCATTTCACTCATCCTACTCATCCCGGGAACCATTGCTCTCGTTGCTGGTGGGCTCAAGTTCGGCATCGACTTTACCGGAGGGAGTCTTACGCGGTATACCTTTGCTGACAAGCGGCCTTCTGTGACGGATGTCGTTGACACGCTAAGGGATAATACTCCCACGGAGTACCAGGCACAGCTCCTCGGTGATAAGGATGTCTTGCTTCGTACGTCCCCAATGTCAAAAGAGCAACGAACCACCATTCAGAAAAAATTCACTGAACAATTTGGCCAAGTGGAGGAAGCAAGTTACGAAGAAATTGGACCAACAATAGGGAAAGAGCTCCGCAGCAGGTCGATATCTTCAATTATTATTGTTCTTGGTCTTATTACAGCCTATATATCCCTAGCCTTTCGTAAAGTAGGGACTAGTCGTTTGCGTTCCTGGGTGTTCGGGACGGCAGCAATAGTTGCACTTGGCCACGATTTACTATTCGTTGTAGGAGTATTTGCTATTCTCGGATACTTTTTTTCAATTGAAATTGGGAGCCTCTTTGTAACTGCGCTTCTTACAACTCTCGGGTTTTCCGTACACGATACCATAGTTGTTTTTGACCGTATTCGTGAAAGGCTTAGATTCAACCCAGCGAAAACATTTGAGGAGACAGTTAACGAAAGTGTCAATCAGACATTGGTCCGGTCATTAAATACCTCACTCTGCACTTTATTGGTCCTCATATGTTTATATTTGTTTGGAGGGGAGTCAATTAAGACGTTCGTTCTTGCGCTGATCATGGGGATATCGATTGGTACGTACTCATCAATATTTGTAGCAAGCCCATTAGTCGTTACTTGGGATTTTTTTCAAGCAAAGCGAGGTAGATAATTGACCTAGGAGTGGAGGCCTACCCTGTTGAGAGCAGAGGACTCTTTGGCGTACACAGAAAAAACTGTTGTAGCTTACTTGACATGTAATTGACAATATGATATACTAAAAGTGGTAAAAATATGGAAGAACAGTCAATATCACTTCTTGATAGAGTAATATCCAGCAAAAAAACAGCGGAAATCGAGCAATTCCAGCCACTTGAAACTATAGCGGCACTTTTGAAACATCTGCCGTACCGTGAAGAAGACGTGCTCAGGAGAAGGTACGGACTGAGTGCTTCAGAACCAGAGACGCTCGAGGGGATTGGGAAATTATACGGCGTTACTCGTGAGAGAATACGTCAAGTAGAGTCGTCTGCTATATTGAAGTTGCGAGGATTAAAGAGTTTTCGAGAATTAGTTAAGCCGGTTCAAGACACCATCGCATCAGTGCTTGAACAGCATGGAGGGGTGATGCGCGAGGAGTCTCTTTTTGCCCACGTTTTACAAATTGCTGGCAATACGGAACAGAATCGTCGAGCAGTGCATTTTATGCTATCCGAGCTTCTCAAGGATGTTTTTCAGAAAATCAAACCTACGCGGGAATTACGTGGCTCATGGAAACTTACGGCCGCACCACTACATCTACTCAATATGTCACTAGAGAGACTCATCGATATCATCAGACATGCTGGAAAGCCCGCGCTATTTCATGATTTATACGAGCATGTATCAAAGGACCCTTTTTTCCAAGAACATGCTTCTCAGTTAACTGAGGATGCTGTCGCCTCATATATAGAGATTAGCCAGCACATAGATAAGAACCCGTATCAGGAGTATGGGCTCATAGAATGGGGGAACATTGCACCAAAAAGGATGGATGATAAAATATATCTCGTACTAAAAAAACATGGTAAGCCGATGCATTTCACAAAAATTGCGGAAATGATTAACCAGATGCACTTTGACGAACGGAAGGCATACCCTCCAACAGTGCATAATGAGTTAATTCTTTCCGAAAAATATGTTCTGATTGGACGGGGTATTTATGCTCTCAAGGAATGGGGATACACACCCGGGATAGTTGCTGACGTACTTGTACGGACATTGAAGGCCGCGGGAAAGCCGCTATCTCGTAACGACCTCGTTGAAGCTGTTTTAAAGCAGCGAATTGTTAAGAAGAATACCATCTATCTTGCATTGACTGACAAAAAGGCTTTCCACAGAATGTCTGATGGTACCTATACGCTTGCGGAATAATTTCCGCGTTTAACCCATCGCTCTTTTTCTCCTATGGGAGACTTTCTTGATCCTTCAGCGTTAACACGCGTAGACAACCCATTTGATGCCATGCTTTTTCTCATCCAGCACGGGGGATGGGTAGTTTTAGTGATCACTACCATGTGGGGCATTTGGATTGGCTGGCTGGAGTACATTAGGAATAGATATGACGCGAGCGTTGAGTTCGCTTTACTAGCAATTGACATACCAAAAAATAATGAACAAAGCCCAAAGGCTGTTGAGCACATTTTTTCTCACTTCACTGGTATTCAGAAGCACGGCACACTCTACGAACGTTACGTGAAAGGGTATAATCAGCAAGGCTTTAGTTTGGAAATAGTGAGTATAGAGGGGTACATTCAATTCTTAATAAGAACTCCGAAGGAGTTTCGCGATTTAGTTGAGGCAGCCACCTACGCCCAGTATCCTGATGCGGAGATTACTGAAGTTGAGGATTACATCGACAGCATGCCTAAGCCGTTAGAACTGCCCCACAAAGATTATGATCTTTATGGAACCGAATTTAAGCTTGAAAGAAAGGATGTGTATCCGATAAAAACCTATCCACAATGGGAGCATCCCTTAACTCAAACCTTTCTTGACCCTATGGCTTCTCTTCTTGAAATCATGTCTCGCTTTGGGCCGGGAGAGCAGCTATGGCTTCAGATAGTAATTGCCCCAATTGACCCGGAGTGGAGAAAAAGAGGCATTGCCCTAATCCGAAAACTTATTGGAAAAAAGTCTGAAAGTAAAGGAACCGACTGGTTCTATTTCCCTCGAGAGGTTTCCCGTGGGTTAACTGAATCAATAACAAGTAGTATCATCCCGCCGAGTGAAGGCCAAAGACCAGAGAAAAAGGAGCGCGAATGGCCATCACTTATGCAGCATTTATCACCCGATGAACGCGCCACAGTTGAGGCAATTGGGTATAAAATTGCCAAGATTGGCTTTTTAAGCAAGATTAGAATGGTTTACTATGCCCGAAAAGAGGTTATGCAAAAATCAAAGGGCGTAAACGCAATTGTAGGTGCTATCAAGCAGTTTAATACATTGGATCTCAACGCATTTAAAGTCGATAAAAAATCCCGCACGAAAGTATACTATGTCCGCGTGAAAAATAGACTGTTATGGCGACAGCGCCGTATCTTATGGGGGTACCGCTACAGAAGCCTCAAGAGAGGTAGAAACCGCTATGTGCTTAACACAGAAGAACTCGCTTCAATTTTTCACTTCCCTGTGATGACTGTTCGCGCACCGTTGGTTCAGAAGGCACAAACAAAGAAGTCGGAACCGCCTTCGAAACTTCCTATCGAACATTTTTTTAATACTCCAGAGCCCGTATCAGTCGGATCTGGCGTCCAAACAGCAGAAGAGCGGGGTACGCCCCCAGCAAATCTTCCATTCGCCTAGCTATGTCGACAGACCAAAATAACATAGAAATAACCGTATTCGCTAAAACAAACTTCCGTAATCAGGACAGGCGTTTTGGCATTAAGATAGATGATCGTCGCCGTCACATGTATTTGATAGGGAAAACCGGCATGGGGAAGACGACAGTATTAGAGAACATGATTATCGCAGATATTCGATCTGGCAGAGGACTCGCCGTGGTTGATCCTCACGGCGACCTTGTTGAGAAGGTGATCAATTTCATACCGTCATATCGAATCAACGATGTGGTGTATATGAATCCTGGTGATTTAGAATATCCTATTGGATTTAATGTATTAGAAAGCGTTGACATCACCCAGCGCCATCTTGTCGCGTCAGGACTCATGGGCGTTTTCACGAAGATATGGGAAGGAGTCTGGAGTGCACGAATGGAATACATTCTCAATAACTGTATATTAGCGTTACTCGAATATCCGGGCTCCACGATGCTCGGCATCGCCAGAATACTCGTCGACAAAGGGTTTCGCAGAAAAGTGATTGAAAAGATCACTGATCCCGTAGTCAAAAGTTTTTGGAAAGACGAGTACGCGGCGTATAACGACAAGTTCAGAAACGAGGCAATAGCACCGATACAGAATAAAGTAGGACAGTTCCTCTCCAGTGCGCTGATTCGAAATATAGTTGGTCAGCCGAAAAGTACGATCGATTTACGTAATCTCATGGATACGGAGAAGATAGTACTTCTGAACCTTGCGAAAGGAAGAATTGGCGAAGCCAGCTCGTCACTTCTCGGAGCAATGATGATAACACGTCTCCAACTAGCAGCAATGAGCCGCGTTGACATTCCCGAAGAAGAACGAAAGGACTTCTTTCTCTATGTAGATGAGTTTCAGAACTTTGCGACAGAAAGTTTTGCCGGCATACTCTCAGAAGCTAGAAAATACCGATTGGACCTGATTCTGGCACACCAATATATTGAGCAGCTGAGTGAAGAGGTTCGCGCGGCAGTTTTCGGAAACGTCGGAACCATCATGTGTTTTCGTGTCGGCGCTGCTGATGCCGAGTTTCTCGCGAAAGAATTTTTTCCAACTTTTGCTGAGGAAGATTTGCTTAACCTAACAAAATACAACGTATACATGAAACTGATGATCGATGGTGTTGCATCTGAGCCATTTTCTGCGTCTACATTACCACCGCTTGCTGGCCTCACCAACAATCGGGATAAGGTGATCGATGTTTCACGTGAACGGTATGGAAAACCTAGAGCTATTGTTGAGGAGAAAATTCTTCGCTGGAGCGGTGTAGATGAGGTATTTCGTGCAACAGCTGAAGAAGAGAACGAATCGTTCCACCAAATCGAGCCTATATATCGCGAGGGAAGTAAACGGCCGCAACAACGTCCGTTCCAAGAGCGTTTCGACCGGCCGCGACCTGATAGACGCCCCCAGAGAAGGCAAGCGCCACCCACTGAGGTCATACGAGATGTCCGGCCAGTAGAAGTAAACACTGAGCCAGCCATTTCGCTGCGTGAAGCGCTTACGCGCACACCGACTTCTATTCACCAAAAGAAGCCAACACCACCTCAGCAGAACCAGCAAAAGACGTATCAGCAGCCGCCTCAATATCCACAACATCACCTCAATCCCGGCGAAATTGCACACCCGCTACCTCCAAACTCATCGAGCCACTAATCCCACACTGTAGCCGCACTTGATTCTTTTCCTTGGCCTGGTACCATAATGTGGCGCTTTTAAGGTACACGGCTCGTTATGGCCGTATTACCTGTTTGACAGTGACTGCAAGTAACCCAGTCAACGAGGAGCTGCTCATGCAAAATACAAACAAAGTTGTTCTTAAAGGAACCGTGCTTACAGCCCACGAAGTTGGCGCCCTCAAAACTCTGGGGCCAGGGATATGGTTAGATGATGCACATTCTTGTGATGTGAGACTCATCGCTGTAATGCCAAGTGAACAGGTGGTAGATCTTGGCACGGTTGATGTCAGTCTTGCCGAAGTTGGGAGAGGAGATCTTCTGAAGGGCCCGTACAGGCTCGAGGACGGTACAGAGGTGTGTATCTCAAGTACTGTCACAGATTTCACCCAGTTTCTTATCGAGACATGAACGGCGCAAAAACACCTGTTGCCGTTCTTTTCTTATATTGCTACTATTTTGAATTATGAAGGGTAGAGTTTTTTTAGGGATGTCGGGTGGTGTTGATTCCGCAGTTGCTGGGGCGATTTTATTACAGCAAGGTTATGAAGTACATGGTGTATTCATTAAAGCATGGGAAAAAACTGTTTCAACCCAAGCCGTGTGTCCATGGGAAGAAGACCAACGCGAGGTTGAGCGTGTCTGTAAACACCTAGACATACCATGGGAGACGTGGAATCTCACACGGGAATATTCAACTCGCGTTTTTGATTACATGATCAGGGAATTTCAAAATGGCCGTACGCCTAATCCCGATATTATGTGTAATAGGGAAATTAAGTTTAATGAGTTTCTTAAGCGCGCAATGGCTGCTGGGGCCGACTTTATTTCAACTGGACACTATGCGAGATGTGTGAGTGAAGGCCATGAGTACATGCTATGTAAAGGCGTTGACACGGAAAAAGATCAATCGTACTTTCTATACACACTTAGTCAGGAACAATTGGCAAAAACACTATTTCCGATTGGGGAAATGACAAAAAATGCTGTTCGCATGCTTGCTAGGAAACTTAGACTTCCAAATGCAGACAGGAAAGACAGCCAAGGCATATGTTTCATTGGTAATGTAAAAATGAAGGATTTTTTACAACCGTATCTAAATCAACGCGTGGGCCAGGTTCTCGATAATCATGGGAGGAGCGTAGGAACACATGCGGGGCAGGCTTTTTTTACTATCGGCCAGCGCCACGGCATTGGGGTTGGCGGAGGTGCGCCATACTATGTCGTTGCCAAAAACTCAGAAACAAACACCATTACGGTTGCTCGTGAAAATCATGATACACTACTGCTATCCAGCTTCTTGACTGCTCAGGAGCCCTCATGGGTAGGTAAGTCGACCACTTTTCCACTTGCCTGCACAGCCAAGATACGTTACAGACAACCAGACCAGGATTGCTTCGTAACAGAAGCTGGGATGAATCTCAATGTTTCATTCACTCAGCCGCAGCGGGCGGTAACACCTGGACAATCAGTAGTCTTTTACCAACAAGGGAAAGTGTTAGGAGGCGCCATTATCAGCAATGCACATGACAACAAATAGCCTTCGTAAGAAATTTCTACAATTTTTTAAAAAAAATGGTCATACTGTCTTACCGTCTTCGAGTTTGATTCCTGCTAACGACCCATCAGTGCTTTTCACGACTGCTGGAATGCAGCAGTTTAAGTCGTATTTTTTAGGGAAAAAGGATGCGCAGAAGGATTTCGGGTCCAGGCGACTGGCTACTTCCCAGCTTTGCATTCGAACCTCTGATATTGAATCAGTAGGGGATGTATCTCATTTAACATTTTTTGAGATGCTTGGAAATTTTTCGATTGGTGACTACTTTAAGAAAGAGGCCATCGATCTTGGGTACCAATTTTTGGTTCATCGGGCGCACCTACAACCTGAGAAAATATACGCCACCTACTTTTCTGGAGCTGATGGGCTACCTGAAGATCGTGAGGCGCGAACACTTCTCGAAAATCATGTTGCTGCGGGTCGGATACACGGCTTTCCAAAAAAAGACAACTGGTGGGGGCCGACTGGTGACGCAGGCCCGTGTGGTCCATGTGCCGAATTCCATTACGATCTTACGGGCGTGTCATGTGAAAAGGGGACGCTCTGCATACCGAATTGTACGTGCGGAAGATTCGTTGAAATATGGAATCTTGTGTTTACTGAGTACGATTTTCACCCTGGCAAAAAACTCGCCTTACTTCCACAAAAAAATATTGATACTGGCCTTGGGCTCGAGAGACTCGCCATGGCAGTGCAGAAAAAAACAAGTGTCTACGAGACTGATGGCTATGAATCGCTTATCGACGCGATAACGAGTGATAAAAATTTCGGATCATTGGGCGCCTCTGAAGATAAACGACGCGTACGAATTGTCGCCGACCATTTGAAAGCGTGTTTTTTTATTGTTATCGAAGGAGTTCAATTCTCGAACAAGGAACGCGGATATGTGCTTCGGCGTTTATACAGGCGGGCGGCAGATCAGTTCATGCAGCCCTCTTTTTCGTTTTTCCCCTTTATGGAATTAATTGCACGTCAGTATGAGGTCCTCTCCCCTCAACTCTCCAAAAGTCTCGATGAAGTTCGACAGTTATTGGAGCGTGAGGATGTTTCATACAAAAAAATATTGAGCGTAAACGTTGAGGATGCAGTGAAGAAGTATTTAACACACACAACAGTTCCTGACACACAACAGCATGGCATTCCGTCAAAACGCGCGCTCCCAGCATCTGATGCCTTTCAATTATACTCCACTTATGGAATTTCCCCTGAACGACTCCAGCGTGCCGGATTTACATTCTCAATTACCGATTTCGACAAGGAGGTAGCCTCTCATCAGGAAAAATCTCGAGCTGGCTCTGAAAGCAAATTTGGAGGTCACGGCCTTTCTAGTCTCGATGCCACTTCATACTCCGATAAGGAGCGCTGGCAGATTACTAAGTTGCATACGGCAACGCACCTACTTCACCAGGCACTTCGAAGCATTTTAGGTAACCATGTTCGCCAACAAGGATCAGATATTACCCCAGAACGTTTACGCTTCGACTTTGAACATCCAGAAAAGTTGACCGACCAGCAAAAGAAATCCATCGAAGAACTTGTTAATGCGATTATCCAGCAAGACCTTCAGGTAACCCACGAGGAAATGTCTCTCGATGACGCGCTGGCGTCGGGCGCACTGTCATTTTTCCGAGAAAAATATCCACCCAGAGTGACTATATATCGTGTCGGTGATTTCAGTAAGGAGATATGCGGTGGCCCTCATGTTACGCATTCGAAACAAATTGGGAAATTCTCAATAGCATCTGAAAAGTCTTCATCTGCCGGAGTAAGGCGTATCAAGGCAGTCGTTGACGGAGGCAATGATGCGCCAGATCCTTGACGGGAAGCCCGTGCTTCGGTAAAATAAAGCCAATATACCCCTGTTCGCACGAACGTGGCTAGCCTTAGCGGAAGTTTGCAGGTTCTAAAAGCTGCATGTTTTAGGGCCATACGTTCTTGCCAAGTGGTTAGATCGATTTTATGATTCCCCAATTCCGACGGAGGAGAAAAAAAGAAAAGAGCAACGAGGAGCGTCTACGAGAGGATCTGGCGCAGAAGAAGGAAAGTAATTTCCTTCAAGTGCGTGGTACCGTGGAAGAATTGTTGCCATCAGCGATGTTCAGGGTTCGCCTTGATAATGGCCACGAAGTACTGGCACATCTTTCCGGAAAAATGCGCATGTACAGAATTCGTCTTCTCCCTGGCGATGCAGTCACGCTAGAAATGACCCCTTATGATCTGACGAAAGGAAGAATAACCTATCGACACTAATAGTATGAAAGTTGGTGCATCAATTAAAGTAAGGTGTAAAAACTGCCGAGTCGTGCATAGGGGCAAAACTATGTATATTATATGCCCGAATCCTAAACATAAGCAGAGACAGGGTTAACCTATGGCTACACGCATTGCCGGAGTCACTTTACCGGTAAATAAAAGGATTGAGGTTGCGCTGACTTATATTTTTGGCATTGGAAGAACACGTTCTTCACAGATTTTAAAAAGTGTCAATATAGATCCGAATCGACGATCAGAAACACTCACTGAATCCGAGGTTGCTGTTTTAAAAGATTATATTGAAAAGCAATTTACTGTTGAAGGCGATTTGCGCAGAGAGGTAGTCTCAAATATTAAACGGCTCAAGGAAATTGGTTCATACCGGGGATCTCGGCATATTAAAGTACTTCCTGTGCACGGCCAGCGTACAAAAACTAATTCACGAACAGTGCGTGGCAACGTCCGCAGAACAATGGGAAGCGGTAGAAAGCCCTCTGCTGAAAAAACCTAATAACCATGACAACTACCACACCGTCAGCTCCTATTAGTAAGAAAAAGAAAGGAAAGAAACGCACTGTTACTTCCGGGCGCGCGTATATTCAGGCAACGTATAATAACACACTCGTTACAATTACTGACGACAACGGAGCAGTTCTTGGGTGGTCTTCAGCAGGGCATATTGGCTTTAAGGGGCCTAAGAAGTCGACTCCCTACGCAGCGACATTGACAGTGAAGGACGTACTAGGAAAAGTAGCTGACGTAGGACTTAAAAAGGTTGATATTTACGTGAAGGGAGTCGGCAGTGGCAGAGAAGCCGCGGTACGCGCACTTGCAACAAGCGGCCTCTCTGTGTCGGCAATAAGGGATAGGACGCCAATTCCACACAATGGGTGCCGTCCTCCGAAAGTTCGTAGAGTTTAAATTATATGGCACGTTATTTAGGCCCAAAACATACTCTCTGCAGGAAATTTGGCATCAAATTGTGTGATTCTCCAAAGTGCCCCGCTATTCGACGTCCGTATAAGCACGGGCAACACGGACCGAAAGGCACGTCACGAACCTCCGAGTACGGTACTCAATTAGCAGAAAAGCAAAAGGCCCGGATGCTGTACGGACTTTTGGAGCGTCAATTTAGAAATTATGTAAAAAAAGCAACGGGCCAGACTGGCAACAGCGGTGAGAACCTCATAAAACTTCTCGAACGTCGTTTGGATAATATAATGTATCGCGCGGGTATTGCACAAACGAGGCGTATGGCGCGCCAGCTTGTATCACACGGGCATGTTCGTGTGAATGGTAAAAAAGTCAGCATACCGTCGTATATTTGTAGGGCAGGAGAGACAATTCAACTTAAGCCACGTGCGGAAAACATGGGATTCATTAAGGACGCAAAGAAAGGTTTGTCAAAGAAAATCATTCCTTCATGGATTCATATCGCCAGTTCTGAACCCATTACAATTGAAATCACTGGCGACCCCAGTGAAACAGATGTACTGGGTGTTGGCATAAACACTTCACTCATAATCGAATTTTATTCGCGCTAATATATTGTACCACTTTATGATCCAACTCCAACTCCCAACTAAAATCGAAGTCCAATCTATCGAAAAAAATAAGGATGCTATCATAATCGAACCATGCGAGCCAGGGTATGGCACGACGCTTGGAAACGCATTGAGAAGGGTACTCCTTTCATCCCTTCCTGGAGCAGCGGCAACCTCAGTAAAAATTAAAGGTGCCACTCATGAGTTTTCGACTATCCCTAACGTAAAAGAGGATCTAGTGGAAATTATTTTAAATATTAAGACTATTCGATTTAAGCTTCATGGTGTCCCACAGTCAAAAGTGTCCGTGAAAGTCAAGGGCGAGAAAGTAATAACGGCAAAGGATATCTCGTGCCCAAGTGATGTAGAAGTGACAACCCCCGACGTGCATATAGCTACATTGACCGACAAAGACGCAGAATATGACATGGAAATTGTCGTGGAGGAAGGGAGAGGATACGTCCCAGTTGAAACGGCCGATAAAAAAACCCATGAACTTGGTGTGATCACAATAGACGCAATTTACAGCCCTGTTAAAAACGCAAACTTTTCAGTAGAGCATGTGCGCGTAGGTCAAATGACAAACTTTGATAAGCTTAACATGACGATTGCAACTGATGGCTCGCTAAAACCGATAGAAGCTCTTCGAGACGCAGCAAGAATTTTAACTGACCACTTCGCATTTATTACACATTCGGGCGAAGAATCAAAAGCAGAGCAACAAGATGAAGATCCAGAAACGGAGAAAAAGCCAAAAAAGAAATCAACGAAATCGAAAAAGGAATAAGTAGAATAACGGGGACTTATGCGCCACAGAAAGAAAAGGGCAATTCTTGATCGAAAAAGCGGTCCGCGTACCGGTCTTTTGAGGTCGCTATTTCGAGCGTTGATTACCTACGGACACATTACTACTACAACTGCCCGGGCAAAAGCTGTCCGTGCCATGGCTGAAAAAGCACTCTCAACGGCCAGTACCCCGACCCTTTCTCACCGAAGAATTCTCATTGAATTAACGGGATCGCCCCAACTAGTCGCTAGAACGATTGAAACGGCAAAAAAATACGAACACCGAAATAGCGGATACATTCGTATTTACCGTCGTATGCATAGAAAAGGTGACGGGGCGCAGACCGTAACGGTAACTTTACTGCATAATTAGCGTATGAACGGAAAGCAACCAACTAAAATCGATATCACAGTGGAGGCGCGTGGAAAAAGTCTTGGTCGTTTAGCGTCAGAGGTTGCTCATCTCCTTCAAGGAAAGCACCTCGCGAGCTACCGGCCGAATAAACCCGCCCTTGCATACGTACTGGTCACTCATTTATCAGAAGTGAAATTAGATCCAGTATCTAAAGATGGTAAGGTCTATTATAGGTCATCACTGCGCCCAGGCGGATTGAAGAAAAGGTCATTTAATGAGTGGTTCCAAAAGGACCCCCAAGAGGTGACGAGGCATATGGTATACGGCATGCTTCCAAAGAATAAACTTAGAAAAATACTCATAAAGCATCTCACTTTTATATAATGATTACAAAAAGGAAAAAAACCGCTTCAAAAAAAAATTTGACGAAACCCCGTCACCCACGTAAGAAACCTCCGGTTATTACCGAAAAGGCTACTATTGAAGTGCAACCGGTCCAACCACAAACAGCTGCTCACGTTAAGAAGGAAAAGTTTTTATATAGTGTCGGACGTCGTAAATCATCAATCGCGAGAGTACGGCTTTACCCATTACGAGAATCTGCTATCGAAGTTAACGGACAGACACTCGAGAGGTATTTTCCTCTTCAAAAGTTTCAGAAAAGTGTTAGGATGCCACTTGATATAGTGGGATTAAAAGTTACTGGCTCGATTACGATACGAGTTATCGGAGGCGGCATCCGAGGCCAAGCTGAGGCGGCACAACTCGGAATTGCGAGAGCAATTCTTCAGCAATCACCCGAATCACGCACTATTCTGAAGAAAGCTGGATTACTGCGTCGTGATCCAAGGGAAAAAGAGAGAAAGAAATACGGACTGCGTGGTGCTCGCAGGGCTCCACAGTGGCAGAAGCGCTAGAAAGCGTGGCTCACAATGGATACTGCGTCTCTACAAACTGAGTTACGAAGCGATAGTCAAGAGCGCATCCTAAAGAATACGTCATTCCTTACCGTAGCATTCGTTATACAGAAGGCTATATCTTTGTTGTATTTCGTTTTCATTGCACGACGTATTGGTCCAGTCAATTTAGGGCTCTATGATCCGCTGAAATCCTTAATTCCAATTGCGCTTATCCTTATAGACTTCAGTTTAAGTGCAGTTTTAACGCGTGAAATTGCACGCCGGCCTGACAAAATAAAAGAGTACGTCAGTAATGTCCTTGGAATAAAAGTGATTTTTGGTTTTTTTGTTCTTCTGATAGCGGGCCTCATTACTATATTCGGACCTTTTTCGACTGAAACACGCACACTACTTTACTTCGTTGGCATGATAGTGGTACTTGATACCTTTACTTTAACTTTTTTTGCTGTATTTCGGGGGCTACAGAATCTTAGGTACGAATCATTGGCAATCATTATTAATCAATTGCTTACTATTTCAGCGGGTGGCGCCGCACTACTGAAAGGGTATGGACTACAGGGACTTTTTACAGCAACACTCATTGGGAGCTTTTTTAACTTTGTGTTTTCGTTATGGGTCATCAAAAAGAAGGTACACTTTTTCCCGTTACCCACTTGGGATCCTCGTATCATCACTGTATTTCTTAAAATTGCCGTACCATTTGCTTTAGCTGCAATGCTAGTTAAGGTCTTTACCTACACTGACAGGTACATGATTCTCGCGTTAGCTGGAAAGCAGTATGTAGGATGGTATGTTACCGCGCACAAGCTTACCTTTGCGCTTGAGTTCATACCATCAGCTTTTGCGGCGAGTGTGTACCCAGCGATGAGCACTTTTTTTGTGTCTTCGCATGAACAACTAAAAAGGACATTTGAAAAGACCATGTATTATCTGATGATAATCGCTGTCCCTCTTGCGGTAGCAATATTTACCCTTGCGGACAGACTCATACCCCAACTGTATACAAGTACGTATTCTGCGGCCATTGTGCCACTTCGGATTATGATCATCGGACTTATATGTGTTTTTATGAACTTTCCAGTTGGTGCTCTTCTTAATGCGTGCAATATGCAAAAACAAAATACAATCAATATGGCAATCATCGTCGCATGTAACATCGTATTAAATAGTATCCTTATACCGCGTTTTACATTTATAGGTGCGGCTGTTTCAACTCTTATTTCAACTACGTTGCTTTTTTTCCTAGGGTTACGGTGGGCAAAAAAAATTATACGGTTTGATGGAAAATACCTGCTTGTGACTCTTGGAAAATCATTTACCGCTGCTGTCGTCATGGCAGTCTTTATATACATCGTTGCTCCACTAATAAAGTTCGACGTTGCACCATATTTTGGCGGTGCGGGAACTTATATACAAATCATGATTTACTATGGAATGCTCGCTATAGCTGGCGCGATAGTTTACTTTTACGTCCTATCTAGAATTAAAGGGGTTGTCCTGATGGATCTTAAATCCCTAGTCACCACTTTCAGAAGAAAAACTTCATGAGAAAATCCTTACTTATCACGCTGCAGTTCCCTCCGCAAATCGGGGGCGTCCAGACGTATTTATCCGAAATAACGCGGCACGTACCTTCAGAGTGGGTTGACGTGTTAGCACCTGGAGATATGAAGCAGGAGGTGGTCGAGGATGGAGTTCGCATTACCCGTGCTACATTTACAACAAAAATTCTTTGGCCGCGATGGATTCCAGTTTTATTCCGACTTTTTGCGCTAACATTCCAACGCAAATACTCATTACTTATTGCTGGCCAGGTTTTACCTGTCGGAATTGCAGTCTTTATTGTGTCTAGGCTAACAAAAGTTCCGTACATCATATTTGCTCATGGAATGGATGTCCTTATTCCGCTAAAATCAACAAGAAAGCGGAGCATAAGTCAACGAATATTCAAAAATGCAGAGCGAATATTTTGTCCAAGTGAATATTCACGGCAGCTCGTAATTTCCCTTGGTGTCGACGAGACCAGGTGTAAGGTACTACACCCGTGTATTGACGCTTCGTCTATGATTCGTGTAACTGATGATATGCGAAAGTCAGTTCGCAGCAGATTTGGAATACGTGCAGATACGGTTCTTCTAACAGTTGCCAGATTAGTTAAAAGAAAAGGGCACATGTCCGTGCTTCAAGCTCTGGCGGGTATTCGTAGCGAAATTCCGGATTTTCAATACGTTATTGTAGGGGACGGCCCAATGGCCGAAGCCATAGATGCCGAAATTATACGTCTGAGACTTGGCGACATCGTGATACGTACTTCATTAGTAGACCCGCCCACCCTTAATGTACTCTATGATATTGCCGATGTATTCGTGTTACCAGTACTACCAGATCCAGCGGGGGAAGACGTCGAGGGATTTGGAATCGTATATCAGGAAGCCCTCGTCCACGATGCCGCCGTAATTGCATCCGACTGCGGGGGTGTTCCAGATGCAGTCGGAGATACAGCACGTCTTATTAACCCTGGAAATATGGGGCAACTTACTGAAGCTCTTAAATTACTCATAACAGATCCCGTTGAACGTGAACTGCTAGTGCAGCGTGGCAGGCGTCTGATTGCGCAACGTACGTGGGAACATGAGCTACTTCCACTCACTGAGATAATTCGACGTACCATATGAGTCAAAAGATCTCTCTAGTGCACTTTTCAATGTCTACGTATGCCGAATGGTTCGTACGCGGTAAAGCCAACCGTAATTACCATGTGTTTGAATTGCTCCGGGCAAACTCTTCAGTAGATAAGATTTTGAGTATTGATGTACTTCCTCATTCATGGAAAAGGGGGGTCCGCTCTTTAGTCGACTACTTTCGGGCGGCACCATATGGCAAAGTGATTCACCGTAGTTTTTTTTCTCGCCTCATTAAGGTTACTGATCGACTTTACATATACCAGACAATCGAACCACTCATTTCTCAAAAGTTTTTCATGAAAAAATTGCGTGGTATCATTAAAGACCTCGATTTAGTGAACACTGTTGTATGGTCATTTATTCCTACGTATGTAAGTTATATTGGAGCGTTAGATGAACGCGTAAGTGTGTTTGATACTGTGGACGATTGGTCATGCCATCCCGCCTATCAGTTCATCAAACAAAAACTTATCAAAAACTACGAGTACATCAACCGACACGCTGATGTCATATTTACCGTTTCTGAGCAACTTACGCAGAAATTCTACGACGCAAACCCTCATGCTTTTACTGTTACAAATGGTGTGGATCTCAAACATTTTTCGACACAACAGCCCGAGCCTGATGACATGAAACAGCTACCGCATCCGCGCGTTTGCTACGTAGGAGTTATTCAGCAGCGCGTTGATTTTCAAATGGTCCATGAGGCCGCAGTTCTCTCACCTGATGTAAGTTTTATTTTTATCGGTCCAATATGGCACGACGCGGATATCGGTACTGTGAAGAATCTGAAAAATGTGTACTTTCTCGGAGCAAAGAAATATAATCAATTACCGGGTTACATACAGCATTCAGACATCGGGTTATTACCCCATCATTTAAACGATTTAGTCCAGTCGATGAACCCGCTGAAGCTGTATGAGTATCTTGCCTCCGGAAAGCCAATAATTTCTACGCCAGTTCCTGGAACGGAGCAATTTTCATCAGACTTTATTACAATTGTCAGAAATGGCAGGGCTTTAGCCGGTGCTATTCGCTCAGTAATGTCCAGACAGCAACTTTTGAAGCCGCAGCAACTTCAGGACAGTGTCCTGTCGTATTCATGGGAAAGCAAAGTTCACTCGATGCTTCAAAAAGTTTTTGCTGCGTACAGATAAACAAAATACCGTCCTTTGCCCAAAGTGAGGTTTTTTGCTAGTCTTACGATACCTTTATTATATGAAGCTGTCGATTGTTATCGTTAGTTGGAATGTGTCAGAACTTTTGCGTGTTTGTTTACAGTCGATATTCGACAATCCGCCACAACACGATTTCGAGGTTTTTGTAGTTGATAATAATTCTCACGATCATCCAGACCATGTAGTGAAAGATTTTAAGGTGACGTACATCACTCAAATACGTAATATGGGCTTCGCGGTAGCCAATAACGTTGCAATAAGGAAAACTACGGGTGACTACGTGCTTCTTCTTAATCCTGACACAGTCGTCGGGCCTGGAACGCTTGACTCACTTATTTTGTTCGCTAAGCAAAAACCTCATGCTGGCATTATTGGACCGAAACTTCTTAACCCAGATGGTTCTCTTCAGCCTTCAGTTAGGAAATTTCCTACAACGATCACGCTGGCGGTAATTTTCCTAAAACTGCATAGAATTTTTCCTAAAATAAAGGTAGTACGTGAGTTTCTTGGGGAAAAATTTGATTATTATGGTGACCATAAAGTTGATCAGGTGATGGGCGCATGTTTTCTTATACGCCGCGAAGTTGTACGGATGGTCGGATTACTTGACGAGCATTTTTTTATTTGGTTCGAGGAGGTTGACTACTGTAAACGCGCCATACGGGCAGGATTTGAAGTTTGGTATACGGGTCAGGCATCAATTACCCATTACTTTGCGCAGAGTTTTCGGCAACAATTCGGGCCGCTAAAACAATGGCGTTTTTGTATCAGCGCTTTGCGATATGCGCGCACTCATCTTGGAAATACTTCTATGGTTTTGCTAAGCATTCTCTTTCCACTCAGTTTATTACTATCTCTATTCCAGTTAACTTACCCGACACATGTTCAGGGCACTGCTCAGTCATAAAGTAAGCATAGCAGTTTGTTTAATACTGATAGTGGTTGAGTGTTTATCTTTTCTTGGGTATGTATTCGATGTAGTGTCGGGTATTTTCTTTGCGTTGAACATACTCGCAGTAATTGTGCTTGCATTCTGGCGATTTGAGTTCGGTGTTTCAGCACTACTAGCTGAACTCGTTATAGGTGGCAAGGGGTACCTTTTTTCTGTCGAAATGGGAGATTATACGGTATCTTTAAGACTAGGTATTTTCATTGTTGTTTTTGTTCTCTGGCTTATTCAACTAATTCGTGGGAGACAACGACTATTTTTCAGCTCGGCACTATTCAGGCCCTGGATAGCATTATTCGGCGCTATCTTAATTGGAATTGTCGTCGCGTTTATTTCAGGTAACCAGGCAAAGCTTCTTTTTTTAGATGTAAATGGTTACCTATACTTCGCCATGTTGCCGGTTTTTATTGGGTCAATTAGCTCTCAACAGGAGATACGACGTCAGTTTTCAGTGCTTGTGGGCGGCGCGTATGCGCTAACAGTGAAAACACTTTTTGCTCTATTGTTTTTTTCACATGAGACAACAACGGGTGCAATTCGAATATTTTACAAGTGGATCCGTGACACGGGTGTGGGAGAAATAGTGCAACTAGATTTTGGTTTTTTTCGTATTTTTTTTCAAAGCCACATATTCTTAGTATTAGTCCTTTCCATTTTTTTGACCGTATTCGTCATGCTAAGAAATAAAAATACTGACAAAAAGGAACTAATTGTATCATTTCTCGTAGCTGTATCGTTGTTGTCGGCGTTTATTATCAGCATGTCCCGGAGTATTTGGGCGGGTGCCGCCGTTGGATTTTTTTCCTTTACTATTTATTACTTTTTTCGCATTAATAATAAATTTACTGATTCGCTTAAACTTGCCGGCATGCTGGCCCTCGTCGGTATTGGATCGATTTTTCTGCTTACTGGCATCGTCAATATTCAAATTCCGGGACGGTCAGGAGGCGGCGGATCAGCCGCTGCGCTCATTCGCGAACGACTGACTTCTGGTGAAGAGGAGGTTGCTGTTTCATCGAGGCTAAAACTGCTGACCCCTTTAGTCCAAGCAATCCTGGAAAAGCCCATTTTTGGCCATGGATTTGGCGCCACACTGACTTATGAGACGGATGACCCTAGATCCATTGAAACTGGTGGAAAGGTGCATACAGCTTATGCATTTGAGTGGGGATATCTTGACTTTGTAATGAAATTCGGTTTAGTGGGCCTTTGTGCATTTGTCTATTTTCTTTGGTGTGTAATTAGACTTGGAATTCTTGCACTGAAGAAATCGGGTACCGAGCATGTACCCATTATCCTGGGCGCGCTCTTAGCCTATATTGCACTCCTTGCTGTTCATATCACGACACCATACCTAAACCATCCGCTTGGAATCGGTTACCTTTCGCTTATAGCCGCAATTTTTATCACTCACAAGCCGCAATCACACAGGGAGTATGGAACGTAAAATCGACACAACCATCTCAATAGTTACATGGAACAGCTCTGCAACAATTTCAAAGTGTCTTGAAAGTATTTTTCTACAGACAAATAATAATTACGAGATTACAGTATTTGACAATGCGTCTACTGACGAAACCCTAAAAAAAATCTCGAGCAATCCAGCCGTACGGTGTATACGCTCAAAAGTAAATACCGGCTATAGCGCAGCGCATAATGAGGTAATACGACGCGCGAATGGAAGTTTTATTCTCTGTATGAACCCAGATGTTGTACTTACACCTACATTCCTTGAAAAACTCAGAAACTGCGCAGATAGTCATCCGGAGGCCGCAAGTTTTGGCGGAAAAGTGCTGAGACTGGAAAACTTGGAGGAACGTCCTCAAACTGCTATAATCGACGCTACCGGATTGGTTCTTTTGAGGTCATTTCGTTCGATAAACCGGGGGGAAGGGGATGTAGATACATTGCAGTACAGCAAGGACGAGATCGTGTTTGGCCATTCTGGCGCAGTTGTTTTGCTAAGAAAATCATCGCTGGACCGAGTAAAAATAATGGGTGAGTATCTTGATGAGGATTTTTTTGCCTACAAGGAGGATGTTGACCTTGCATGGCGGTTCCAAAAAGCGGGATTTACATCTTTCTATGTACATGATGCAATCGCATACCACCTGAGAAAAGCACGGCGCGGTAAACGGCGCGATATCCCGCTGGGAGTCAGACAATTGTCGTATAAAAACCACTTACTCATGCTTGTAAAAAACCTCACCTTCAGTGACTTAATCTCAAAGTCACCATGGCTGCTAGCTTATGAGTTTGGTAAGTTTTTAACTCTTTTATTCTCCGACGTGCGTACACTTTTCTCCCTCCAAACATTCATGAGACAATTGCCAACTGCATGGGCGAAACGTAAGGCAATGTCCCGGCTAAGAACTCCATAAAACATGGACCTCTCGATTATTATTCTTAATTATAAAACTCGTGGATTGCTTCGCCAATGCCTCAGGGGTATTGAGCAATACAGTCTTTCCCTCGCCTACGAGGTTATTGTCGTTGACAATGCATCTCGTGATGGCACGCGGGAAATGATGGTGGAAGAGTTTCCACACACTCTCTTTATTGAAACGCCTGTTAATATTGGGTTTGCTGGTGGTATGAATAGGGGAATACGTAAATCACGAGGTACCTATGTACTTTTACTGAATACCGATGTTGCGATCCTCGATAATGCTATCGGCAAAATGTTTGAGTACATGGAAAATCATCCGCGAGTTGGTATTGCTGGTCCGAGACTTATTAATCCTGATGGCAGTGTACAGCTATCCTGTTATCGGTTTCCTACATTTATGACGGCTCTATGGCGCCGTACACCATTTGGCAAATTACCGGCAGTCAAGAGAAGATTACAAAAATACCTCATGCTTGACTTTGATCATACGGTAAGCAGCGCAGTAGATTGGGTTTTAGGAGCCTGTATGATTGTAAGAAGGCAAACTTTCAACAAAATAGGACTGCTTGATGAACGCTACTTTCTTTACGTCGAAGATACCGATTGGTGCCGTCGATGTTGGCAAGCTAATTGGGAAGTCCACTATATAGCCCACGCGGAGATGGTCCATTACCATGAAAGAAAGTCCGCAGAAACCCCAGGACTGACCGGCATATTCAGCTATGCAGCCCGTATTCATATAACCTCATGGATTAAGTATTTCTATAAATATCGCGGTACGCCTAACCCGAAGCACATCAGCTAGCTCATATGCACATGAAATTGATCCCAATCAAAAAGAAGAAATATTCTCGCAATAGAAAAGTCCTTTTGAGAATTTGTGTATTTTTTTCAATATTTCTTGTTCTGGTAATCGTCTATATCGCTGTGTCGATTAAGCCCGCACGTACCGCATATAATTCAGCGTTGGAAGGGAGGCGTCTGTTTGATGATGCCCAACATTCGGTTGAAATAATGGATATGTCAAATGCGGCTGTTAAGCTCGATGCGGCGACAAATGAGTTTAAGAATTCTCAGAATCTCTTGAAGCGTTTTCGTGTATTTAACTTTGTGCCTTTTCTTGGTAAGCAGGTATCGGCCGTAGATAATCTTCTTTCTACCGTAATTTACACTGGCACAGCGCTAGCAGAGGTTGCTAAACTATCCCATGAAATAATAGCTCCTTTTTCTGAAACTGAAAATCTCACCTTCTCTCATTTGTCACGAGAAGATAAGCGACAAATTTTTTCGCAAATTGAGCAGGCTCAACCGCGACTCCAGGAGGTTAAATTGGATATCACCCGGGCAAAGGAGTACTTTGAAAAAATACCGACGCACGGATTACATCGAAAAATCAGGGAAGTGATTGACCCGATCAGCAAACAGTTTCCTTCTTTTGAAGCCTCCGTTACCCAGGCTATAGAAGTTAGTGAGTTTGTGCCGCGCATTGTGGGATTCCCTGATCCTCAAACCTACTTATTTCTTCTTCAAAATAACACGGAGATGCGCCCGACCGGCGGTTTTATTGGGACATATGGAATATTAGTCATTACTGACGGGGAGATACAGTCATTTACCACAGATAATGTTTACAACCTCGATAAGACATCTGAGGGTTTGCTTTTCATAGATCCACCATGGCAACTGACAAGATACAATGACGTTCATCAGTGGTTTCTGAGAGACAGTAACTGGTCGCCTGATTTTCCTACTTCAGCACGCCAGGCTATTGATTTCTATAGGCTTGAAGGAGGAAAGGAATCCCTCGACGGCGTAATAGCAATCACACCAACTTTAATTGCATCACTCTTGTCTTTAACTGGACCTATTACTGTCGATGGTATCGAATTCACTGGTGAAAATTTCGTAGAAACACTGCAGTACCAGGTTGAGCAAGGTTACCTCCGACAGGAAATTCCTGAGGAGGAACGAAAAGATATAGTCGGTGACCTTTCAAATATCCTTATGGAAAAGCTTTTTGCCCTTCCGAGGGAAAAATGGCAGCTGCTCTGGTCAACAATAGCCATTAATCTTGCTGAAAAGCATGCCCTTATTTATACCACTGATTCATATATACAGAACCGTATTGTTGATCAAAACTGGTCGGGATCTATACCCGTTATTGATTCTGATTTTCTCATGGTCATTGATGCAAATCTTGCGAGCCTTAAATCAGACCCAGTTGTCGAACGCACGATATCCTATGACGTGACGCTTGTTGATAAAAGTCCTACAGCGACGGTAACCATCCAATACACAAATACAGGCACATACTCGTGGAAAACAACCCGATATAGAACATATACGCGCGTATATGTTCCAGACGGGGCAACACTACTGTCGTCATCTGGTGCAATGGTGGATTGTAAAAACGAATCAGATGGCGACATAGAGGTTACTCATGAATTTGGCAAGACAGTTTTTGGAGCGTTTGTTTGTACGGAAGTAGGGGAAACGGAATCACTGTCGTTGACGTACCAATTGCCGAGCACTTTTATCAAGGATGAGACATATAAACTGCACATACAGAAGCAGCCTGGGACGACAGCTCATGCATTACATGTTACTATTCAAACCCCTCGGAAGCCTGATCTTGTACAACCACTTGACAGTGTCACAGCAGTGACGGAAAATGGCGTGACCCTGAGTATGCCGCTTATTCAAGATCGTAATATCAGCGTTATATTTAAGTAGTTTGTATGTCAATATTCAATAAAAAACTGGGTATAGACCTTGGCACCACATACTCACTGGTATTTATACCTGGTCGCGGGATCGTGATAAATGAGCCCTCCGTGGTGGCGATTTCTTTAATTGACAAAAAAGTAATGGCCGTTGGCAGTGAGGCCAAGGAGATGCTCGGACGTACGCCTGAATCCATCGTGGCATCGCGGCCACTAAAAGACGGCGTCATTGCCGATTACCGTACCACTGAAGCGATGCTCAAATACTTCATAAACAAGGCTCTTGGTGGAGTCAGGTTTTTCCACCCCGAGGTCATGATCGCAGTCCCTGCCGGAATTACTTCTACCGAGCGTCGCGCAGTTATTGATGCGACGTTACAGGCAGGTGCCAAGGCCGCCTATATCATCAAAGAACCGATAGCGGCAGCTATTGGAGAGAATATTCCTATTGGATCCGCATCAGGACACATGATTGTAGATATTGGTGGAGGAACATCCGAAGTTGCGGTTATCTCGCTAGGTGGAATTGTAGCAAATACATCAGCCCGGGTCGGAGGAAATAAACTGGATATGGCTATTCAAGAGTACGTTAGGAAAAAGTATGGTCTCGCAATAGGTGACCGTACGGCCGAAGAATTAAAAATAACTATTGGATCAGCTCTGCCATTGGAAACTACCCTCACCATGGACGTTCGTGGTCGCGACATGGTTCAGGGTCTTCCTCGAACCGTGACAGTGACGAGCGACGACGTGACAAACGCCGTACAGGACGAATTGGCTGGTATTATTCAGGCGGTTAAATCTGTGTTACAGGAAACTCCGCCTGAGCTATCAGCTGACGTTATGGACAAGGGGATGGTCCTTTCGGGAGGGAGCTCATTGCTCAGGAATATCGACAATCTTCTTACACAAGCTACGGGAGTTCCTGCCTATGTAGCTGATGAGGCATTGCTCTGTGTTGCAAAAGGGACTGGAATCGCACTTGAGAATCTCGATTCATACAAGCGAAGTATTTTAGCAACAAAGTGATGATTCTGGGCATAGATGCCTCACGCGCTAACTTACCACAACGTACCGGCACCGAATGGTACGCATATTTTCTTATTAAGAACTTTTTCGAAATAATACCCCGCGATGTCTCGGTACGGTTATACACTAAAAGTAAACTCCAAAATGACTTTGGTATAGTTCCTACAAACGTTAAAACGAAAGTGCTTGCATGGCCACCGAAGTTTCTATGGAGTCAGTTACGTCTCTCTGGTGAAATGGCTCTTCACAGGCCAGACATG
>Ga0155659_117_pt11 | contig 30138 bp, 29 predicted proteins | sample RifCSPlowO2_01_FD_107316 | JGI IMG/M metagenome (GOLD analysis project Ga0155659, IMG submission 107316) | Candidatus Kerfeldbacteria bacterium RIFCSPLOWO2_01_FULL_48_11
AAAGAATCGTATAATGCGGATGAAAGAGGTACATGAGAATGACGAAAACCTGCTGAAAACCCGCCCCGAGGCTTTTGAAAGTCGTAAACAACTCATCAGTCACCGAGATCTGTGGGATATATTTTGAGAGTGTTGAAATGAAATGACTATATACTGCCGGATACGTGTTTTTAAGAAGTTGAAAATCTTCTGTTAGCTTGTCACGATGTACTGGCACTGTTGCGCACAAACGGATTATATGTCTTTTAATTATTTCCTGCCCATTTGCCGAGTCCATGGGTTGTCCGTCAAGCATAAAAAGTGTCCGACCCTTTTTTTGCCTAACATCCAGCTTCGTCCCGCTTTCTCCGACAAGCGCGAAGCTGGCTTCAATATCAGTGCTGCTATCCGGAACAGTGTTCGACAGTTGGTCGATGGCATCCAGTAAATTAGTTTTTCCGGCATTATTAGAGCCAATAAAAATATGCAGTGACCCTGGCTGGTCCAGCACAAAGGGCTGAAGAATGCTTCTGAACCTATTGATGTGTAGGGACGATATTCTCACATTAACAAACAAACAAAGTTCACTGGCACACGAAGAAGATCATCATTGCTCGATATCCCGGAAGGATTGTCCTTCTTGAGAAGTAGTGTACCAGAGCCAGAGAGCCCGTCTGGGAGAATAAGGGTAGATTCAAATTGAACAAAATCAGTCGTCATCCAGTCTCCTTTCGCTTGAGCGACAGTGCTGGCAATTTCATTGCCCTCCGCATCGAGCAAAACAACCGGGAATGTCGCTTCAAAAAACCACGTACCAACAGCCTGCCCGGAAATAGCGAGAGGCGAGCAAATTTTTTCATTTGGCCGCGGCTGGTCAATCCTGATGAGATTCTGCTTTTCCAGCTCATTGCCTATATCTTCAGTAAACGTCTCCTGCCCTGGAATAGAGCACTGCCGCGGATAGCTCTCCGTGACCGGGTATCCTGCAGTGACACACTCATCAAAAGAGGTTACCGGAGCCCCACCCCCCACATCATTAGTATTTGCTGCATTGGTGTTTTGTGTGTTGGTTGTGACATTTTGATTATTGGGAGGTACTTCTTGGTCACCACCAACTACGGTGACGTATACGTATATAGCAATACCCACAATAAGCAGGACGGGGAGAATTCGTTTCAGTGTTTGGGATGTTGATAGTGCCATTGAAAAAAATTTATCTAGTAATCTACCAACCCGCTCCAACCCTGGTTTGTAGGTTTAATATTCTCAGGATACGTTCCTTTGAAGTATGAGAAGCCGTCATGGTACTCAACTGTATCCATCGAAAAATTCGGAATAGTAGCCATACGGTCATTAATAGCATTTTCAAACCATTGCTCTACTTGATCGTAATAGGATTCAGGTACTGAGAATAAACCGACTTTCGCCTTTTGCAGATCGAGTCCAATGCTTTTTTCTCCAGTTTTTTCGACCATCACCTGCACATATACTGGCGCATGAATGTATTGGTTCACCATTCCTGATATTTCCATGCCGCCTTCGATAAAACTAACCTGCAGGGCAGTGACGGGTGGATTCGTTCCATTGTGGCGGTTTAACCATGAAGTGATTTCCTCCGATGTAGTTTCTTCGTTGACAGATATTTTGCCGGAAAATATTTCGCTCGGAGATGCGGTAGAATAATTAACGCTTTCGCCGGTGATTTTGAGAGGAATTTTTTTCTTCAGGCTCGCCAGTGCTTCAGCGCTCGTCTTTACGCCCAGGTCTTTCGGTTTATTCATGCCAAATATTGCTGACACTCCGGGAACATTCCACGCTCCGGTCGCACCAACTGCAATCACGACGACAATGACGGCTACCACTAAGACAATAAAAAATGTGCGAAAACGATGCCGCTTTTTTTCAGGCTTGTGTATCTCCCGGTCATCATCAGCAGGTTTAAGAATTTCTTCCTTTGAAAATACTGGTGAATCGGGCATACAATTTCTCTAATAAATGATAGATGATGCTAGTATAGCGAAAAAAACGAATTAATGAAAATTTAGGAAATTGACTCTCGAATCAGCTCAGTCATGTATGCATGTGTTACACCGTTGGTAACAAGTATGCCCCGTATCTTTCCGTCATAGCGCTGATCCTTTCCGAACAGGTCTGTTACTTTTCCCCCAGCTTCCTCGACAATAATCTTCATCGCAGCGGCGTCCCAGGGCGTTTCACCGGGCCAAACATTAGCTATAAATTCGCCGCTAGCCACGAGCATTCCCATGTACGCCGTCGAACCAACTGCGAGAATTTTTCCACCCTGTTGCGTAAATTTCTGGTCGAGTGTACCGAGGTTAAAACGAGCTGTGCGCCAGTAGACGCATCCGATGGGCCTATATAACACGTCGGCATCTTCACTCACGTGAATGCGAACACCGTTCAGAGTTGCACCGGTTCCTTTTTCGGCATAGTATAATCGGTCAATAAAGGGGTCATAGATGACGCCCGCTACGGGGACACCATCCCTCACAAGGCCTAAAGAAAACGCGCACGTCGGGACACCGTGCGCAAATGGCAACGTGCCATCAACGGGATCACATAACCATAAGTACTCCGAATTCAATTGTGTAGTGTCTCCTTCTTCCGAGAGAACCCCGTGTCGCGGGAAATGACTCATTACCTCCTGCAAAACAAGTTTACTTACTTCTTGATCAGTTGCCGTCAAGAGAGTTCCATCTACTTTTAGCTCTCTTTTCATTTCACGCGAAAAATTCTTGCGTATTATGTTGCCAGCTTTCCGGGCGATTTTGTGACAAAAATTCTGATAGTCCATACAATGTCACTCAATGAAGTCTATCATGAGGGGTCTTGAGACCGCCAATAGTTTTTTTGGGTATTTCATCACAAATATAAGGGGTCAAACTATAGATGCATGCTAGCAGTATACTCCTGAAACCACGCTTAAACAAAGAAAAAAGGCCGATCAAAGATCAGCCCATGGTACCTGAAAGATGTCACCGCTCCTTAACGTCGCTTGACCAACATCGTGGGCAATAGTGATCTCCTTCATGCTGGCAGGACAAGGCTTCCGCCGTCGTAAGTTCGTACAAACACTTGCCACAAGATAAGCCGGACGGGGGAAATGACGGCATCTGACATCTGTTTTTCATGCCTTACTCCTTCGAAAAAAGGGCGATATGTTGCTGAATGAGACCACATACTACCGCAAACTTCCGTGCGTGTCAACTGTTGTATGTTTACCCTCGAATACGATATACTTGCATTATGGACATTCACGAACCACAGAAAAAACTTCGCATCGGCTGGTTCACCTTCAGTTGCTGCGAGGATAGTACCATCATTTTCACTGAGCTGATGAACGACCATTGGCAAACGTGGAAAAAAGTGTTGGATATCCGCCATGCTCGAGTGCTCCAAACACATAATGTGCTAGATGAGCTCGACGTAGCGTTCATTGAGGGTGCTTTATCGTCGCAAACTCATGTCGATCGAGTGAAGGAAATTAGACAAAAATCTAAGAAAGTTGTGGCAATTGGGGCATGTGCCGTTGTCGGGCTGCCTTCAACTCAACGTAACCAATTCGATCCGGAGCGTCTCGAGGAGATCAGGCCCATCCTCGAAAAATTTTCCTACCTGCCCAAGGCGCAGAAGCTTTCTGAGGTCATCAGGGTGGACGTAAACGTCCCGGGCTGCCCGATGGATGAAAAACAGTTTATGCATGTCCTCGGCGACCTTCTGAAAGAATTTAATATCCCCCTACCTAGCCATGCATCAAGTTGACCTCTCATTGACGCAGGAAATAACTAAAGTTGAAGGTGCGGCAACCCTCGATGTTGTCGTCCGTGCTGGCAAGGTTGAGAAATGCACCTTCGGCATCACAGAGTTCAAACGATTCTACACGCAAGCAATGCGCGGCAAGCCATATAGGGCAATACCAGCTCTGCTCGCACGCATTTGTGGCACCTGCTCAAATGCCCATCTGATTTGCAGCATCGAGGCCTGCGAACACGCCATGGGCATTACTCCGAGCCGTCAGTCACAACTGATGAAGAAACTCACGATGTATGGATTGAATATTCGCGACCATGCCTTGCATTTGTATCTTTTCGCGATGCCTGATATGTACGGTAAAGATTCATTTTTGGAGTTTGATGAAAATAATGTAGAAGAGCACCAAATTCTCCATGACGCCTTTAATATCAAGGCAGCGGGCAACTATTTGTCAATCGTAATAGCCGGCCGGAGTGTTCATGCGGTAAACCCAGCCATCGGGGGTTTCTTAAAAGTTCCAACAAAGGATGAAGTCGCTCAAGCGGTAAAAAAACTCGAAAGCGTCCGTCCTGCAGCTTTACGAACCATTACACGATTTGAAAATACAAACTTCCGCTTCGATAGAAAAACCCGTTTCATGGCCTTGGTAGCCAACCCCTTTAGCTACCTTGAAGGAAACATTGTGAGCGACGCGGGCGACTTCAGAAGCGAGCATGACTACCGTTCACTTCTCGATCATACCATCGTCCCGCACTCCCATGCTTCCGGATACACATTTAAGGGCACGCCATACATGGTTGGTGCGCTCGCGAGAATTAACCTTGCGAAGGACACGCTCAATAAAAACACTCGCATAAGTATCCAGAAAACGCTCGATCATTTCCCGTCAACAAACATTTTTGACAACAACCTCGCCCAGGCGGTTGAAATTCTTCATTGCATCGATGAATCTATAGGGCTGTTAAAAAGTACATCTTTCCAAAAAGAACCGCTGGTACAACCGACTAAGGATGAGGGAGTAGGCATCGGTGTCATCGAGGCGCCTCGCGGGACGCTGTACCATAAAGTCACTATCGGCAAGGATGGAAATATCATCGCTGGAGAAATAGTGGTACCGACAGGACAGAATCAGATTAACATCGAGGAGGACCTAAAAAAGCGAGTCGAGGAATTACTGCCATCCAACCCATCGAAAGAGACGTTTCAGCTCGAATTGGAAAAACTTATCCGTGCTTATGATCCTTGCATGAGTTGTGCGTCTCATTTTCTCAAGGTACGTATCGACGGAGCATAGCACTCACCTGCTCAAGCGCTCTGTCCTCAGAAAGGGTATCGGGGACGCCTATAAGGACAAACTTTGGAAGTTTGCCCAGCTTTTGTAAGAAAGCGAGTTGTGCACCAAGGTCAAAGTCATGCATGGTGACGTGCGGCGCGGCCTGAAACTGCTCAAGCGAAGTAAATTCACTGACAGCATCGATACCTTTTACCGTGTCTATCATAATGATCTTCTCTGGCAGATCCCATTCATCTAAGGGGTCTTGAAAAAGGAATGTAATGTGAGGGAACGCTTTTTTGAGTTTGTTAAATAACCGGAGGGGAAGTGCATCTTCCGGCAGGTCGGGATTTCCAAAAATCCAAACATCCATAATTACAGTGTTGTATTAGCCAAGCTAATACTCTGCTGTGTGTACCGCTCCAGAAGCCCAACCTCTCGCTCGGTGACTACCTCGCACGGCACATGCCAATGCATCGTTATCCAGTCGCCAGAAGTGAGCTCGTCGAATGTCCCATCATCCTCGAGTCTGCGTGTAATAGTTCGTTCAATAGCTTCACCGAGCTTCACATGATGCCCATCTAAAAGCAGAGGCTTAGCCATCACAGTAATTTTCGGTCCTTCGATGTGAATGGCTTTTCCCCAGCTGACTCGGCAGGCGTCCATGCTGTCAAGATCGTGAAATTGTGCATCGTGCCCCGTTCGCTTGTAGGCATTGAACACATGAAATGAATGATGCATCCGAGCCCCGTGTCGAAGTTTATCCACGAGCTGGTCAAAAGGTTTCGCACCTTGGCGGTCGCGCATACGCAAACCTTCCCGCAAATGACGGTAAAACTGCTGGGACGTGACATGTTCCAATAATTCATTACCAATCCAGTACGCCTCGACTACCCGCACATCGAACGGGTCGGCAATGTTATTTGCGTCAGCAATCTGCTTCAAATACGGGTACATAGTATTAAATCCCTTCATGATATTCTGAAGGCCTGGATCGCTCACTCCTTCTTTCAAATAGGCAAACACTTCACTATTGGCATCAGGGCCGCATAAGTGGAGTTTATTTGGACCAAAGGCATAGCGAGCGCATCGGGAAACGCCGTCACGAAGCTGGATCGGCTGTGGTAATGTAGATTGGCTCATGAGACTTTCTCGCACCAATTATAATCATAAGGACTGCGACGACCATGGCAATACCGGCTATCATCTCTCCTGCATTGAACGCGCGCCCGTCAAACATCAGGGAAAGAAAATTCGTAATCAGCGATGCCGGGACTAATAAACTTGCTACGACAGAAGCCGGCGCGTATTTCAAAGCTGTGTACCAAGTCAGGACATACCCAAGTAAAAGCGCAGACGGAATCAGGGTCCAAAGCCATTGCTCAGGACTGAGTCCGCCAACAAGTGACAATTTGCCTTGCATGGCAACGACGATGATCAATACGACAGACCCAAGAACCATCCGCGCCCCAGAAACAACGATACTAGAAAGTTGTGCCAATGCCTTTTTGGCAATAACATTTTCAACCGCCCAGAGAACTGTTGCCCCAAGGATCATCAGCTCTCCCCTGCCAAATTCAAAGCTCTGGAATCCGCTTAAGGCGAAATTTCCGCCAATCAACAACATAAACGCGGCGAGATGGATCGCTCCGATGCGCTCTTTCAGGAACGGTACAGCGAGGAATGCGACCCAGATAAAAAGCGTCTTATGGATAAGGCTGGCACTGACGGCGCTCGTAAGAGTAAGGCCAGTGAAAAAAAGTATAAAGGGCACACTGCCGCCCACGATACCGATTGCAGCCAGTTGGTACCACTGTTTCTTCGAAAGCCCGCGCAACTCCTTGAACCGTGCAAAAACCAGTATCAAACCTACTAATAATAGTGCAACAAGTATGTTTTTGAGCGTCGTAAATACGACGGGATTTGAAACTACCGTTACGGATTTCTTCGCAATAAAGTTTGACGCTCCTGAAATGACAGCAGTGGCCAACGCGAGGCCTATGGCATGCTTGAGAGTGATTTTCATACAAGTAGTATACTACACCAACATGTGAAAAAAAAGGACCCCGGAACATCGTGAGACGCCGGGGTTGCCATGGATCATAGACTAGAGGTATTCTCGCAGTCCTACCAACAGTGAGATAAGACCGACAATCAGAACAGTTCCTTCTGCGAGTAGTACGACGAGTCGCATTGATCCTGGCATCCTTTTCGATGAACGCCTTCGATTTCGCAGGAGCGAAAACGCCAGCAGTATACCACCGAAAAGGACCAATGATTCTGCGCTCATAGGTCCTTCACGCTTAATAGTTAAACTATTTTGCATGAAAAAGTACCTTGAGCGTATCTTCATCGATGCTAAGGTGCGATTTCCTTTTCCTCAAGGAATATTACACTCCCCTTGCCTATTTGTCAATAGCGGGTCTAGAATGGTGGTATCAAAACAGTCCTTCTTGGGCTATTACCTAGAGTGGGCCGGGATTCCAGAGTAACACCAACAAACCGTCGTCGGTGAGGGACGACGCAGTTGTAGTCGGTAAAGGGCGAATGGAATCTCGGCCCTTGTTTTATCTAAACCTAGTCACGAAGGCTGAGATACTTCGCGCGACGTGACGGTTCAAACTTCTCTATGGCATAACGGAGCATGGTTCTCGGCATCCGGCTGGCATATTTCTTTAGAAATTTCTCTTCAGCTTTCCTGTCACGATTTCCCACTTCACGGAGCATCCATCCCACCGCCTTATGTATGAGATCGTGTTTGTCGTTAAGCAACAGTTTAGCCATCTTCAAGGTGTCACGAAAATCTTTCTGATCGATAAAGGCGGACGTCGCGAGCATGGCAATGCGGCGTTCCCAGAGATTTCGCGACTTTGCGAGACGGTAGAGAACGACACGCGATTCATCGAGGAGAAACACGCCGAGAATATATGGCGCCGATGAATCCACCAAATCCCAGTTGTTAATCCAACGCGTGTGCTTGAGGTATAGATCAACTATCACCCTCCTGTCTGCTGAAGTAGCTCGTCGGAACTGGTCGACAAGGATAAACAGTGCGGTGAGTCGGAACTCATGAACAGGACACATTAAAAGTCTTCGGACTTCAGGCAGTGGCAGCTCCCGAAACATACGTGCAACCTTCCGTTGGCTGGGTACAGTGATGCCGATAAAGCGGTCGCCTTCCCCGTACTCCCCTTTTCCTGTTTTGAAAAACCACACAGAAGCTTTGGCCCGTGCAGGATTTGAAAACCGCTTAAGCGCACGCATTGCTTGCGTGGCCGTTTGTATATGCATACTAAGATGTTGCTAGTGTTTTTTCCGATACACCCCGACAATGTGCGTATTCATCGATGAAAAAATGCCCAGCGGGTCGACAAGGCGATCAAGCAGTATCTTCAGGCGGAGAATAACCATGTTAAATGAGAAGTACGCTAGAACACCTACAGTTCGCACCTCAACCCTGGTGAATCCGGCTGCTGAGAAGATTGTATCGATTTTCCCAAGTGTATTAATACGGTAGGCGGTAGGATATGTATCCTTTTCCTCGATACCGAGCAGGGCTTTCCGCATGCGCTTCTTTAATGAAGTCGGGGCTATTTTGCTCATCCAAATGACTGGGGAATGCACATTCGTCGTCGTGAAAATGACGTACCCGCCCGGCTTACACACTGTGTTCAGTCGGCGTATATCACTTTCCGGGTTCTGCAAATGCTCGAGTACCCACTGAGCTGTAATGACGTCAAACTGACCAAGTGATAGAGGCAGATCCTTAATTTCCGAGGTGAGCTTATGCGTCAGCGGCATGGTATTCTCTGCGATAGCCTGCCGGTCAGGATCTACACCCACCCATTCGTGCGCGCGTCGATAATATTCTTGGCCGTAGGTTTGCCTACCGCAGCCTACGTCTAACACCCGTACATCAGGCGTGATGTATTTCGCTAAGTACTGTTTCAGGTAGTACCCAACATCTCGATAGGTAGGGTACCAGCGGCGAATTATTTCATCTGTGGCACTCATGGATGTAAGGAGTATTCTAGCACACTAACCGATTCTTTTCACCAAAAAAATTATGGGTGAAACCGTACTAGGTATTAGTATTACCGTCAAAATAGCGATTCGGACACAATAGACTCATTGCATTCGCAGTGTTACTCTTATAGAGTATTTTTCAAACAACACAAACACTATAAGCGTTCAATAGTACGAGGTGTTCATTAACAGATCGACTATCGACTGGAGTCTACAGTGCCCAAGCCTTTCTCCCTTCCGGTATTCCTAGCTCGAACAGCCATCATCTATGGGCTGCTACTTGCAGGGATGTATTACCTGCTCCCTGGAGTATGGGAACAGCAAGTACGCGCGGGGTGGATAGCAAAACTGGTTTCATTTGTTGTCGCCTCGATTGTGAATGCCTTTTTTGTCTGGCCGTTCCACAGATGGTTGCTCCACGGAGTTCCCTTCCGCTGTCTGAGATGGCTCGCAAATGACCATCGCGGCCACCATGCAGTTACGGAAATCAAGCTTCGTCCGAGCGATGACGGTGTGGGACGCGTAATCCTCAATGAATACCCCATCGTTGAAAAGCACCAGCACGCACATTCGGCATTTCCATGCTATGCACTACCGGTATTCTGGGTTGTGTTCTCTCCTGCAATCCTCCTGGGATTGTGGATCTTCTCTACTTCGCCGCTCCTCCTGACGTGGCTGAGCGCGATCACCCTTTCACTGATCGGGTACGAAACCTTTCATGCAGCATACCACTTCCCGTATGAATGGTGGGAACCGAAAGTGAACCATCGCTACTTTGGATGGTTTTGGAGACCGGTATACGGCTTCCACATGTTCCACCACGCGAACATTCGTGCTAATGAAGGCGTGTTCGACCCCTTTGGCTTGTTCTTCTTAGTCGATTGGCTGATGAAGACACTAGTCATTCCAAAAAAGTTGCTCCTGCATAACCGAGTTGCAACCGCCGAAGAGTTCAAAGCCCCAAAGCCGTGGGGATTTATCAGCTGGATTGACAGGTGGGTTGAAAAACGCGAACGGGAAATCATGCGAAATGATACCCCGGCACCCCCAGTTGCTCATCCAATTCCTCAAGGGGTCTCCTAAGACCCCTTGTTTTCTTATATCAAAGCGGTGAAACTGTATCAGGGATCGTGGGTGAACTCAGAAAATCCACTTGGTATTTAGATGGGTTCTTCAATACCAAAAAAACATCCATCTGCGCTGGGTGCCTTTTGGCGGGCGCTCGTGGAGACCGTCAGAACCAAAATGATTGTATCTACTCACGCATGGCTGGTAGCTTGCATCAACAATCGCTTCCCGGGAAGTCACTCCCCGATCCCTTGTTTTTAGGCGTTGTTCCCTGCAACCCAGCCAGTCGTCCAGCAAAGTTGCAACGAATACCCACCGGATGGACGACTGATATGGAGCAGATCACCTGTGATGAAAAGATTCGCATGCATTCGGGATCGCATTGTTTTTCCCTCGACTTCGCTGATCGCCAATCCCCCATCGGCTACCACGGCGCGCTCATACCCCATGAGTCCCGTTATGGTCATCGGCAGAATCTTCAACAGATTGACAAGCGTTTTCCGTTCTTGTTTTGAAATACTGTGGACCTTTTTCTCTGGATCAAGTTGTGGGAGCAGTGAAAGGATGGCCGATGAAGTCCCCGTTGGCGTAATCAATTTCATAACATTTTTTACGTCTCTATTTTTATTGCCATCGAATAATTGCGTGACGTATGTATCCAGCACTCCGAGGTCGCGGCCAGGAAATAGGTCAATCGTCGCTGTAACAGCGCCGTCGTGCAGCATGTCTGCGACTTTTCCCGCAGAATTGAGAATCAGCGGCCCCGATACGCCGAAATGTGTACACAGTATTCTCCCCTTAACCCAAAACCGTCTTTCCCTTTCGACAAAGAACGTGACTTTCACATCATCAAGAGCGACTCCAGCCAGTGATTTTACCCAAGCTTCTTGTATCGCCAGCGGCACGATCGTTGGCGTGGGTTCTTTCACCTCATGACCGAGCCTGGAAAGCCACCGAAAACCATCTCCTGTAGAGCCCGTCTCCGGATGTGATTTCCCTCCGGTTGCCAGGATATAGGATTCGGCGGTGAGGGTTTTGCCCTTAATCTTCACACCAACGATTTTTTTTGCCTCGACAACAAACCCTGGTACTTCTGCGTTTGTACGAATTTCGAGGTTGCCTGAACGAAGGTAGCCCTCTAATATTCGAACGACATCCCCTGCTTTTTCGGTTTGAGGAAATGCCCGCTGATTCGCTTCAACTTTGAGCGGCAGCCCATGCGCAGTAAAAAAATTAAATGCTTCTGAAACGCCAAATTGCGAAAATGGCGAATAAAGAAATTTTTTTGCAGAACCGTAGTGTGCAAGTAAACGGTGAACATCTTCCTCGGCATTGCAGATATTGCACCGTCCGCCTCCGGTGATCGCCAGCTTCTGCCCAAGATGCTTATTTTTTTCCAGCAACAATACTTTGCGCCCTCGTTCAGCCGCTCGCCCAGCCGCCATCATTCCAGCAGCTCCCCCGCCAATGACGATGACGTCGTATCTGGTGTTCATATATAACTACGTTTCTAAATCGACAACGGTATCTATGCATATGTTCCCCACAAAGTCCGGAATGTGCGAAACCATGATCATAGCGCCCCGATACTGGTTAAGCGCTTGGGCCAGGATCGGTAAATGCCGAGTATCGATAAAACTGGAATTATCGACAAAAATACTCAAAAAATTTCTCTAATCACAGCTGCATTCAAAAAAAATCACGATTTACTGACTGGCGGGACGTGTGGGTTAAGTACTCCAGTTACACAAGCATTATAAGCCTTGTTCAAGCATTTTTCCAGAGGATAAATTGAGACATGTGGTTCGGGGTCTGAAATTACAATTGAGACAAATGAGACACAACAATGATATATCAGTATGTCTCTTTTTTCAGGGACTTCTTGGCTAATTTCAACAATTCCTCTTCTCCTTCGACCCCTGGAAGGCGTCCAGTAAGAAACCCTAAACGTAGTAATAGAAACGATAAAGATATATTGACAAACGATAAGCTATAAATTAAGATAGAAATATAAAAAATTATAGGAACAAACCATGAAAAAAAGATCAACGATATTTCTTCAGGTAGTCATTGTGCTCATCGGCATCGTGGCACTGGTCATCATGATCCGGTTCCCCTTGACCGAGGGAAGAGCTGTAAACTTAGACCTGTTTAGTATTTACTCTGATCCGTTCGTCATATATGGGTACGTAGTATCTATCGCATTTTTTGCTGCCCTGTATCAGGCGTTCAAATTACTCGGATATATCGGGCAAAATAAAGTATTCTCACTAAACTCTGTGAAGGCTTTAAGGAATATAAAATATTGCGCGATCGTACTGAGCATCTTAATTGTGATGGCAGCACTATACATAAGGATATTTCAAGCTAAAAGTGACGACCCGGCGGGTTTTATTGCCATGTGTATTGTGACTACTTTTATTTCTATCATAATCGCCACAGCTGTGGCCGTGTTTGAGAGAACTTTACAAAGTGCCGTCGATATAAAGTCCGAGAACGACTTAACCGTTTAACACTATGGCAATCATCATTAACATCGACGTTATGTTGGCGAAGCGAAAAATGAGCGTCACCAAGCTTGCGGAGAAAGTCGGCATAACGATGGCGAATATCTCTATACTGAAAAACGGGAAAGCCAAAGCCGTTCGACTGAAAACCTTGGAAGCAATTTGCAAGGCCTTAGAATGCCAACCTGGAGATATTTTGGAATACAAGAAATAAGAAATGCTAGAAAAAAACAAAAAAGCGACACAAATCGCTCTCTTGGTTTCAACTTTTTATCAGGCACTTAGGTCGCCACTCACTCGCAGCTAATCGGGTCATGCCGATGATAAATTTTCTTGGCGGGGGAAGAAGGAATCGAACCTTCATCAACGGTTTTGGAGACCGTCGTTCTACCGTTTAACTATTCCCCCACTGTCGGCTTATAGCGTATCGCTTATGGCTAATGGTTAACCCCGACCAACGAGTTCCTGAACGCGGTGATTCTTTTTATCAGCTTCTCTGCTGACAGGTACAGCGTAACATATTCTTTTTCTTTGATATACCCTAAGTTCATTGCGATACGTAACTATGAGATATTCTCGGCTATTGATCGAATGCTATACCCAATGAACATACCAAATTCTCTTTGAGTAGTTGAAGCTGACCCTTCAGCAATATTCGAAGAAACTAATATGGCTGATCTTCGAAGCTGGGAAGTTAAAAAAACTGTTCAGACCTCGGTACTTTTCAGTAATCTTATAGATTAGCACACAGTATTCTTCAGCTTCTTCCCAAATATCAAGATTTTCAAACCTGAACATATGAATACTGATGGCACATAGCTAATAGCAAATCAATGAGGCCGCCTGCTATATGCTATTTGCCATGCGCTATTGGCTACTTCGTCTCTTTGTGGACCTGATGCTTAGTGCACCATGTGCAGAATTTCTTCATTTCAAGCCGGTTCTTCAGCTTTTTCTTATTCTTGAACGTGTGGTAATTAATATGATGACACACGGTGCATTCAAGCTTTGTTAAATTATCCTGTGACATAGTTGTATGTTATTAGTTACCTGAACTGAGCTATCCTCTGGAGCCGGGAACCCCGCGGCCGCGGGGCGACCTACTGTTTATGTCCCTTCGGGACATCTCCCGTAGGGAGATAAAACAGTTGCTCCCGCCTCTTCGGCGGATCGCCGATGAGGCGACTCCCTGGGCGCTCTGATCGCCTACGGCGATAACTTCGCGCCCGTCTCGCCCTGCGCGAAGTAAAGCAGTTTGCTTCGCTTGTTGGCTCGACCCACTGAGTCCCGACGCTTCTGTCGGGATCCCGACAGTCGCTCAGGCGACTCGTCGGGACTAGTACCCTGGAGCCGGGAAGAGGATTCGAACCTCCGACCTACTGTTTACAAAACAGTTGCTCTACCACTGAGCTATCCCGGCTTACGGAGGTTAGTGGCTGATATGATTCTCTGGTGGGCGGGAGGGATCCCCCTTCGGGCCCGGGCGCTGCGCATGCTCGCGCCCTTCGAATCTACCTACTCCAGTGATGATACAAGCAACCTGCTAAAAAGTAACCCCTGAGATTTATTGGTGGGCAGGGAGGGATTCGAACCCCCGAAGGCCGAAGCCAGCAGATTTACAGTCTGCCCCGTTTGACCACTTCGGTACCTACCCACGTTGTTAAAGGTTTGGTCGTCCCACCTCAGCCGATGGTCACGCGACCGCGGAACGACCTACTCCTTACCCCCGCCATTCGACGGGGCATGCATGGAGTTGCTCCGCCTGCCCTCGCCTTAGCCCATGTGCGGATTTGAACCGCAGACCTACTCCTTACCATGGAGTTGCTCTACCAACTGAGCTACATGGGCTCGGGCTAAGGCGGGCAGGTCTACCACTGAGCCTGCGCAAGCTACATCGGCTCAAGCGGAATCCCAACTACATCAATTATATGTTGGCGAGTACGGTAAGTCAGAACAACGAGGCAATCTACCCGTATAACTACATCTTGTCAATCTGTTGCTCTAATTCCCCTAATTTCTGGTTATCCGGATCAGCAACCCGCAGTTTCTTCAACGCTTCATATGCGAGAGGCTTGTTCTTCATGGAAACTGCGAAGTCAAAAAGTGTGTCCAAGTTTCGAGGGTTATTTGGTTCTAAGTGAATTGCCTCTTCAAAACATTTCTGAGCGAGGACTGGCTCCTCTGTCAAAACGTACACTTCGCCGAGATCGATATAATGATCTGCGATGAGCCGGTCTAGTGATGCAGAAGACTGCTCTGCTTTCTGTTCCCCTTCTACGGGCTGAGGAGCGCCAGTGCTTTCAACGCTGCGTTGATGTATACGGAGTTTCAAAGAATAATTAAATGACTCCTTCGCATGTTGAAAATCATTCATTGAAACGTATACTTTCCCTAGACGGGTAAACGCATCAATATTGTCAGGGTCGAGACTAATAGTTTCAATATACTTCTTTTCCGCCTCCGCAAATGATTCGTCTTTTGCTAACTGGTCAGCCTCGAATAGCAATTCTTTAATGTGCTCTTCCCGGTTTACTTTCTCCTTGGCAGAAAGTTGGTGCTCGGGCAACGTGTGTCGGCGCTCAAGGTCTTTTACATTTGCCCAGATCTTGTGCAAAAAGACAAGAATGGTGCTCCGGAAAAACTCGAACGCTTTTGCCAAAGGCTTATTGAGTGACTCGAGACGTCGGTACAGGCGACCTGCGATGAGGGCTGATTTTACTCGCTCCTGCTTATGCCGCGGGATTTCACCTACTGAAATCGATGCTAAAACAGGAAACTTCCTCCCAACGATAGCAAGGATTGCGATAATACTGGCGATGATGACACCAATGACAATGTAATCGAGAATCATGACTCAAAGACTAAAGAGATAGGCGTGAAAACCCGATGATACGGATATTTTCTCCCAGCTTAGCTATATGTTCCTTAACTATATCATCGACGGATTTCTTGTCGTCTTTGACGAATGGTTGGCTGACCAAGCAGTGTTCGCGATAGTACGCCCGCAACTTGCCATCAATAATTTTCTCGCGAATTGCCTCCGGCTTACCTTCCCGCTCGAGCTGTTCGCGGTAAACAACTTTCTCTGCGTCGATAATGTCTTGCGGTACAAGGGAAGAATCGAGATAGGATGGATTCATGGCAACAACATGCATCGCAACATTATGTGCAAGCTCGATAAATTCATCAGTCCGAGCTACAAAATCGGTTTCGCATGCAATGGCGACTAAACCAGCGACTTTCCCATTTATATGTGTATACTCCCCTACCCGTCCTTCATGAGTAGTACGATCTGCTTTCGTGAGTGCGACTTTCTTTCCTGCCTTGCGAAGATGTTCGATAGCTTTCTGAATATCCCCACTTGCTTCCTCGAGAGCTCGTTTTGCATCCATCATCCCGGCACCGGTTTGTGCTCGGAGGGTCTGTATGGCTTCTGAGGAAATCTTCATACAGGTATTTTTTCAATTTTGTCTAATTTTGCTGAAGCTGTGTGCATCTTGTCCTTGTGGTCGTCGGTTGAAGCGATTACTCCTGCGTCAACTGGTTTCTGAGAAAAGAGCTTCTTTCCCTCTTCAACGGCTTCCGCCATAAGTGAGATAATGAGTTCCAACGAGCTAACAGCGTCATCATTTGCTGGAATAGGATAATCTACTAATTCAGGGTTCGCATTTGTATCGACAATAGCTACGCGTGGAATATGAAGTTTACGCGCCTCTTCAATAGCTAGACTGTCCTGTTTAGTGTCCGCGACAAAAATGACATCGGGTGTTTTATCGAGACGCTCAATCCCCCCAATCAAATGTTCAAGATGTTCGATCTCTTGAGTGAATCCTAATTGCTCTTTCTTAGTATACTTCTGAAGATCTCCCCGCTCTCGTGCGGAGCGCAACTGTTTCAGTTTGCGGATGAGTTTTACGATAGTCACGAAATTTGTCAGCGTTCCACCAATCCAGCGTTCAGTGATAAATGGAGTTTCAACTCGCTCAGCTGCATCGCGGATAAGTTTTTGTGCCTGACGCTTCGTGCCAACAAAAAGGATGACCTTCCCCTCTGAAGCTTGCTGCTTAAGAAAATCGTAGGCTGTATGCAGACATTCCAAGGTCCGCTCAAGATTGATTATATGGATCCCTTGGCGCAACGTATGAATATATGGCTTCATTTTAGGATGCCAACGAGATTCGCGGTGTCCGAAGTGGACACCTCGCTTGAGCATTTCTTCAAGTGTGACTTCACGCATAGATTGTTGTTCCTTTTCTCCTCTACCCGCCGTATACTTCGCGTCTTTTGGTCTCGCTATTGCGGACCAGGAACAAGACCGAAAACGAAGGGTATGTGGGATATTAATGCTTTAAAACCGCACTTCACTGGCCATTTCCGGCAAGCGAAAATGCAAAAATCATCGTATCACATAAATGCCCGCGCCGCAAGAGGCCTGCCGTATGATCTCGAAAAGTGCGCAGAGTGCCACGGTTGATCCTGTTAGAAAATTTTCTGAAGCCTGATCATGCATGTCTAGCGTACGCAACCTAAGAAACACTTAATCCCGAGCCAAACGTTCCGGTAAAATTTTCTAACGGGGTTGACAAGATCACTATCCGCAGTTACAATGGGTTTCACTATGAACACCAGTATCCACCCTACCTACTTTCCCGAGGCAAAAATCGTGTGTGCGTGCGGCAACACGTTTACTGCCGGCTCGACAAAAAATGAAATACGCGTCGAGGTCTGTTCAAATTGCCACCCTTTTTACACCGGAAAACAGAGGTTTGTGGATACGCAAAGACGTCTGGACCGTTTTCGAAAAATCATGGAAAAAAAGACGGCTCTCCAGGGTAAACGACGTTCAAAAAAGACTGCGGAAGCTTAAACGCAGTAACACGTTCAGGCGTCATGTTCTGGCTGCCTGAACTGTTTTGAAATTGTCGACTACTATGACAAGTGAATTCGAAGAACTCCAAAAACGTCATGATGAATTAGAGCGGATACTCCAGGATCCGGAGCTATTTCGAGACAGAAAAAAAGCAGAATCGGTAAACCGGGAATATGGCAGTGTCGAGGAGCAGATCTCGCTATACAGAAAAATTGAAAGCACTAAGCACGATCTGCACGAGGCAGAACGTCTTTGGAGTGATGAAACCGACCCTGAACTTAAAAATCTTGCTGATGAAGAGCGTGTGTCATTATCGAGACAACTTTCAGAGCTCACAAGTGCGCTCATGGCAATCACCAAGCCGCGAGATCCTCTGGACACGAAGGATATTATTGTAGAGGTGAGGGCTGGCGCAGGCGGTGACGAAGCAGCGCTGTTTGCTGCTTCTCTTTTCCGAATGTACCAGAAATATGCTGAGCGTAATGGATGGAAAACCCATCTCATTTCCTCCAGCCACATAGGCATCGGGGGTTTGAAGGAAGTAATATTTGAAATAATGGGAAGAGATGTTTTCTCAGAACTCAAGTACGAAAGCGGCGTTCACAGGGTTCAACGAGTTCCTGAAACTGAAAAGTCAGGACGCGTCCATACGTCAACTGTCACTGTCGTTATTCTACCTGAAGCTGAAGAAACTGACCTGGTTATCAAAGCAGAAGAGATTGACGTGGAAGCAACAACAGCCGGCGGCCACGGCGGCCAAAGCGTCAACACAACATATTCCGCCATCCGCATTACTCACCTTCCTAGCGGCCTAGTAGTCATCTGTCAGGATGAACGTTCCCAAAAACAGAACAAGGAAAAAGCTATGCAAGTTTTGCGTACCCGATTACTAGCCCTGGAGCGCGAAAAAAAACAGAAGGAAAGGTCTAAAGAACGTAAAAACCAGATAGGTACGGGGGACAGGAGTGAAAAAATACGAACATATAACTTTCCCCAAGACAGGATTACTGACCACAGGATCAAGAAAAGTTACTCTCATATCCAAACCGTACTTGAAGGTAACCTTGACTCGCTTATAGCCGACCTAAAATCGACTAGTGAATCATGACAGCAGAAAAAGCCCTAGACAGGGCACTGTCTATCTTACGGACAACTGGTACGTCTTCTGCAACGCTTGATGCAGAAGTTTTGTTATCCCACGTCCTCAAAACAAGCAGGACACGATTACTTAGCTTACCGGAACGATTACTTACTTCCCGTCAACAAAAGATTTTTTTTAGGTTTATTGCTAAGCGTTCACATGGTTGGCCTGTCGCCTATTTGACCGGGCACAAAGAATTCTATGGTCTCGATTTTATCGTGACAAATGATGTGCTGGTCCCGCGTCCGGAAACAGAGACGCTTATCGACATGATACTGAAATCCGCGGGCCGCAATGAACCACTTGAGATCTTTGATATCGGAACTGGAACGGGTTGTATCGCGATCACGCTTGCCCACTACATGCCGCATACAAAGATAACCGCTCTTGACCTCTCACCTCGAGCGTTAACAATTGCAAAAAAGAATGCTCGAATACATAAAGTCCTCAAGAAAATACGCTTTATTCGAAGTGACTTGTTTTCAGGAGTCGCAAAAAAACAAGCCGATATTATCGTGGCCAACCTTCCATACTTAACGCATGACCAGCTGCGGGGTGTACCACACGAACCGAAGATGGCTCTCTACGGAGGCAAAATGGGATTAGAGCTTATTGAGAAAGTACTCCAGGAAACTCCAATCCACCTGAACGAAAATGGAAAAGTCTTTCTCGAGATCGACCCTCGACAGACAGAGGCAGTTCGATATGTGATCGAACAGTGCTTCTCAAAAAAACATATAACATACGCTAAGTCCCTCGCCGGAAGAGAACGGGTCGTTTATATTCAGACATAAGCAAAGCCCCGGACTGGAATAGACCCGGGGCTTGTCGTGATCGTAGCAAATGGCAGGCCAGACCCGGAAGTCAGGAATTCGCTCGAGAGCATTCCATCACTCACCCTTCGACCCGTGTCTCCAGGCGGAGCAGGGGTCCGTATCCCATTGTAACCCCTGAAGGGCCAGATCCATCTGGCGAGCACACACGTAGAGGTGCCTTTGCCTGCGCTGAATCGTTCTACTGGGGATACACTTCCATTTAGCACTTCATTCGCTTTCGATCACAAAGAGCACATGTTTAAATCAGTCTACCATCCTACAAAGAAAAAATCCACGAAAAAAATGAGAATGATTATCGGTAAGACATTAGCAGAAAATTGTTATAAATAAAAAGAAAACAGGAGTCCCTTTCGAAACTCCTGGTCAAATAAAGATGTGCGTTGTTGGTGTTACGGCTGCGAGGAGGCACCAGTAGTGTCGGGTGGCGTCGTCGTAGAATCAGCCGCGGAATCAGGTTCAACAGCAGGCATGAAATCGATAGGACTGTAGCCGGGAATCTTGAGGCCCAAGAGCATCTGGCCAAGAATTGTGGCATTCAGAGGTCCAAAGGTCTCTGTCACGGCATTCCCGTTGCCAGCCCCCTGGTAGAGCACCATGGGGGTGATGTTTTTGACGCCCATTTCCTTCAGACGGTCGAGAGATTCGAGCGTCGTTACGCCCTCAGGACCAATCACACTCGCCATGGCGCCATACTTGGCCGCGAGACCGTCGGCCAGCTGACGTGCATACGACGCGTCGCCTTGGCCTCGGAGGTCCTGCATCTGCCGATAGTAATCGGCCTTTTCCTTCTGGATCTGGGCATAGACCAACGAGTCCTGTTGCTCTGCAATTGCGCGCTGTTGTTCAGTCGCGATGCGCGCTTCTTGTTCGAGCTCCTCGGCTTCCCATGCCAGCTTGTTCTGCTCGGCAAGGACTTTTCGCGTCTGAGTCTCTCGCAAGTCCGGGGGAATCATGATCTCGCCGTAATTCACGTCGACCACGATAGTCCCCTTTTTCAATTGCTGCATCCACATTTGTTCAAATGTGGTGCGTTCCTGCAACTCGCGATCCCTGACGTAGTCAAGGCACGCAACGTTCTGAGCGTTATTCCTCATCGCAGAACGAGAGTCGGGCGTAATCGATTTGTTTTCGATATCAGCCCACGTACCCCACATGACAAGGTCATACGGCGCCTGCTGTGGCAGAATCCTTACCATGATGCGATAGTCGATAGCCATCTGGAATCCGTCAGACGAAATGGCGTCTGTCGCCACATCGGCCTGACCATCTTCCAACTGGATACTGGAGTTAAAAACTACCGACCCTTCGCTGACAGAGTACCCGCCATAGTAGTTGAACCCCTGCGTTTTAGCGCTGTAGGTAATCACCTCGAGCGCTGCGGGATTGATAGAGTATTCACCCTCTGTTAGCCAGTCCCACGACACGCCAATGTGGCCCGGAGGCACCAACTTCGCTTCGATAACCATTGCCCTTGTAAGAAGGTTGTAGGTCTCCGGGAAGTAGTGGTACCACTTGCTCTCCGGATCATCCAACAGCTCGTAGTTGAATGTCCGTTCGGTCTCGCTCGGTTTCCATCCCTTTGGGACCAAACCAGCACTTACCGCTACCTCACGCGTCGGCCGGTCACCCTCTGTCAAAAACTCAGGGAACTTCTGATAATATGGGTTCCCCACCTGCGACAGAAAGCTGTGGTCGAACTTCGGACCGTAGTTGGCTTTACATACCCCGACCTCGCCGGGCATGATCCGAGTTGTGGCCCGGCTGGTATCCGACTGAAAGAGGTATTGGTTAAATCTGTAGATACCCGGACCGAACGCGACAACTTGCGGGCCCTTCTGAAGCCCATGCTCAAGAGCAAATGTTGCGTTCTCAAGCATCTTCTTCTTGTCCAAACTGTCTGGCCAAGGATCAGCGAACAACTGGCTCTCAGGCTTGTCGCGGCCATCGTTGGCCACAAGAGTAAGTACGTGTCCAGGACTTACAGTTACATCAGGCAGGTTCTCGATTTGGTTGATCACCCGGATGAAGAAACGGATTTTGAATCCCGCGGGCAGAATTTCCTTCTGCGGACCAGCTTGGCCTGCATCGGCAATGATCTGCCCGGGCCGCATGGAGGTCCCGTAAATTCGCTTCATGTGCGCAGACTTCCCCTGCGGCACGTAGATGGCTGATGTTGCCACCACCGCCAGGATGACCACGACGACCCCTGCGACTCTGCAAATCTTGATCAGTGCGCCACCGAATCTTGTTGAGAACGCACCACCTCTCTCATGCGCTTCCTTGATCCTTCTCAGGTTGAGATACTCTCGGTATTCCGTACGCTGGTCGTCGGGAACTTCGTCTTCAGTATAGTATTGGCTGAACTTGCGACCGAGCTCGTCGTACCGTAAACGGTCGAACTTCTCTTCTGAACGGGTGAACCTTCTGATGATCACGGGCAAACCGAACCAAAGTCCAAAGCCCACGATCAATAGAAAAATCAGTGTCCCCATTGTGTGTCTCCTGTGTGTGGAACGTGACTTTGTTTGCTGTTGTCTGATTCTCAAAATACGCTATTGCGCCTACATGCCACCCCCTCCTTTCGGTAGGCAATAAGGGTTTTTGCCTAGTTTGGTTTTTAGGTTTTCGTAAAATGATACTATAAATATATCTTTGTGTCAAGGCTAAATCCCCCGTTATTTGTACGGGGGTCTTTTTACCTTTATTCCTTATCTTGAGGTCAGCAACCCTACCTCTCCACGACAAACTTCTCCACCGCCTCCGCAACCCCGTCATGGTTCCATGATGCTACCACGTGATCAGCCGCTTGTTCGACTTCATGCGGCGCATTCTTGACCGCAATTGACGTTCCAGCGACCCTAAACATTGAAATATCGTTATAGCTGTCCCCAATCACCACCACATTACGGGGTTGAATATGGAACTTCTTCGCAATAAATTCGACTGCCTTTCCTTTGCTAATATCGTTATTAAGAAACTCGAGGAGCGTTGGTCGAGATCGAGTGATGTACATTTCGGTTCTCCAGCGTTTTCTTGCGAGCTTTTCCAAACGCGCGATTTTATCCTCTGGACCTATCATCATGCACTTAATCGGGGTGCGAGGCAGCGTATATGTAGAAAAATCAACAAGGGTGATCTCACGAACACGTTCAATCTTATTGAGGTATTCTTTTGCAAACGCATCGAGTGGCCGGTTAAAATAAATAATATTGTGGTGGGAGACATAAAAACACACTTGCACCTTGTGCCGACTCGCGAATGCTATCAATGAACGAATAAAAAATTCGGGCAGCATGCGTTCGATATAGACTTTGTGCTCCGTACGCACGAGAGCACCATGGTAGCAAATTAATGGAAGTCTGATGCCAAGCTGCTTAGCAAATGGCTGGGTAGTCTGAAATGTCCGTCCTGTTGCTATGGTGACAGCTACACCTTGGCGTGCAGCTCGGCGCACCGCTGAAACATTTTTTTGGGAAATGCGGTGTCCGATCCCGATGAGCGTGTCATCGAGATCAATGACCAACAGTTTTGAGAAGTCCTGCCTATTCGTAGAGAACATCCTGCGTTTTCGTGATCACGTGCACCCATGTAGTCCCCCGGACGAGCGGTATTTCGAGACCACCTGTATCATAGAACTTGGTACGGTCTGTGCGCGATTCCTTCTTCCAGGTTGCTTTGATCAGCTGGCCATCATGTGCAACCCATGCATCACCGGTGCCGCCAACATAGATGTCGAGACGTCCCTTTCCCGTACCATCGAGTTCAGGCTCTTGAACCAATTGGACAATAACATTTTTTGCCTCTAACTGGCGACCGTTGTTTTCATCTGTGTGGGGCTGATCAGCGTTGAACCTCCGATATGAGTTGTTCGTGCGATCATAGACCCAGTCAACCTTATAGCTTAATCCATAGGAAAAGTTGAATGTCAGGGTGGTGCCATCTATGCCCCGTTCATCGATAAGCGCCTCATCTTCGAATTTCCACGGGACGTAGGAAGCCTCTGTATCGACTAATCCCTTGTCACGTAGGGCGAGAACAAGCTTCTCCGCGCTCGTGTACAGGTTATGAGGCGCTGACCGGCTCGTGTTTCTCCAAAAATACTTGCCATCCCGTCCGAGTGCTTCGAGATCATGCACATTGGCTTCCCTGATCACAGTGAGTGCTTTCGGAGATCCACCCGCATGTGCGTAAAGGCCATCATATTCTCCGAGCCATTCGAGATAGTATGGCCGAGAAGACCGTACCGGCCCTACAGTAGGCGTAGTGAGGACTTGCGGGTCGAATACAGCCATAAATCGGGTTGCGCCGCCTTCAGCTAATGCTTCATAGACGACTGAGGCATCGCCGAGACCCGCTTGCGGGCGTACCGAAGGAAGATTTTCGATCATTACGGCCACCGGCCAGTGATCTTCATTTCCCTCTTGGGTAACCACGCCATCCAATAAACGGATAAATACCGCTTTTTCCTCAACAGTGGGTATCTCATCGCGCACGGCGTTGGTCACTGCGGGTGAGGAAAAATTATCAAGTGTACTAGAAATTTCAGTTTTTGCCGTACCGACAAATATAGCCATGATTCCCCAAGAGAAAGCGGTTGAGAGCACAAAGATGACGACTACACGAAACACTGGTCGCCTGGCAAGTGTGAGCAATCTTGTAGATAAAGTGGATTGATGAGTTTGAGGCATTTCTGGTTGTTTTTGTTTTTGTTTCATACTGATTGCCGTTAACCGCTATGTATAGGTAACCTCGCGATCAGAAGGTACTACTTCCACCCAAATGGTTCCCGCATTAAGCTCTATAGCTGTATTTGTTGAGTCAAAAAATTCTGTTCGTGCATCTGAAGAGTCTTTTCTCCATGTTCCCTCGATAACCGCGCCATCGCGGAAAACAAGGACTCTGCCCTCGCCAGTAGTCTTCATCGATAATCGCCCCTCACCATCAGAGAGTGACGTCTCAACAAATTGCACGATGACATTTTTGGCCTTTACCTGACGATCGTCACTATCTACATGCAACTTGCCTCCAAGAGAACGTATATAGGTATTTTCGGTGAGATCATACTGGTATGATACCCGATAATTAATGCTGGAAAAGTCTATCTCAATAGTTTTCCCCTCCACGGGTCGTGAGGATTGAGGTGCATCTTCCTTGAACGCCCATGAATCATAGCCACCTTCGGATTGCGCTTCGAGATCGCGAAGAGCGAATGTTAACTTCTCACTTGAAGTATAGACATTATGTGGAGCGGAACGGTCCGTATCGCGCCAAAAATACTGTGAATTGAAAAATTGGTTGAAGTCAAAAATTTCCCGGGCAGCAATCTGCTGAAGGGCTTCGGGGCTTCCGCCGACATGCGCATAGAGTGCACCATACTCCTGCACCCAGTCCAAATAATACAGCCGAGCCGACCGTATTGGACCAATCTTTGGAATTTCATAGCCCGAAGCATATAGCGCGAGAAACCTTGTAATCCCTCCCTCTGCAAGTGCTTCATACACTACATTTGCCTCAGACAATCCCGATGGTGGTCGTGACGATACGAGGTTTTCAATCATGACGCCCACAGGAAATAGGTTCGAACGTTGCACTGGCACTAGAACACCATCAATCTTTCTGGCGATCATTTCTTCACCATTTACATTTACAGTAGGGCCAGCACTTTTCTCCTCACGACTAAAAAATAGGAAGCCGGCTACTGTCGCGCCTGCAATAAGTACGATAGCAAGAACTGCAATAAGTTTCCCCTTGCTTCTCTTTGCTCCCCACGTATATTCCTTTACACCATTCGTCCTATTGGGCATAGTGCGAAACGGTTACTTTTTCTTTTCTTGTTTCGGCGGTGCCTCAGTAGTAGCAGTTGGTTCAGATCCATCTTCGGGTACTTCTTCCTCATCTTTTTTACCCTTCTTCGCAACTTCTACTTCTTCTATCGGCTGCTCCGGTGTTTCCTCGAGCGCTTTCAACTCCTCTTCAGTACGAGGCTCCTGCACCAACACGACAACGTCATCTTCCTTATTCTTGATAACGATCCCCGATGGAACTGTTAGATCTTTGACGCGAATGAGGTCATTAAATGTCATGAGCGAACCCAAATCGACATCCAGTGATTCGATGAGGTCTTTTGCCAGACATTCGACTCGAACGTGATCGAGATTTCTCACAAGTACACCTCCGAGTTCTTTCACTGCTTTTGACTCGCCGATAAAATTAATTGCAATGTCTGTCGTGAGCTTTTCAGTAAGTGACACCTGATGAAAATCAACGTGCTCAAATTTGCCAGATACCGGATCAGTCTGGACTTCTTGAATAACTACCTTTACGGGCGTATCGGTACCGATTTTTAAATCAATAAGCCCTCCTTTGGCTACCCGGTGTACCTTCTCAAAAGGCATATAAGCAATAACAATCGGCGTGCTTTGTTTGCCGTGGCCATATACCACAGCAGGAATCCTATTCGATTTTCGAATAGGACCGGTCTTCTCATTTTGTAGATCTCGGACTGTAGCCTCAATGGTGAGCTGATGTGTGGTCATAGGGGTATGTACCTTGCTATCAAAAAGTAAATCCTCGCCACGCCTTGAGGCAAGGGGGGTTCTCCGAAACTACTAACGCTCAGGAAAACCTATTCCGCCAGGGGAAATTCCTCCTGCTGCAGGCATTCGTGCAAGCATAATACGTCATCGTCAGTTACCGGCAGTACATCCTTAAGTCGTAAGACGTCGTCGCTCGTTAAGTCGGTCACCATGCCTACTGAACTAACCCCCAGTTCCCCAATAAGCATAAGCACGAGAATTGAACTCGAACACCTCCGGCACACAATGTGCATGAGGTGACTATCCTCTCGTTCCTCCAGGATCTTCGCATCCCGTATGCTGTAATGCGTTCGACACAGCGGACAGTAGGTGATCAATTTCAGACCGTGAGAATGAAATAGAGAAGACGTGTCAAGCATGGCAATGGGCTGTTAAGCATCTGCATTATAGCACAGCGATACGGAGAAAGCAAGTGCCTAATTGACACGTCCTAGACGATGGCGTAAATCAATACTGGCAACAATGCCCACCCCGGCTAGACTCACCAGCAATGAGCTACCACCAGCGCTGACAAATGGTAACGGTAACCCCGCAACGGGCAATAAGCCCAGATTTGTACTGATATTCACTACTGACTGGAGAAGGAGTGCAACTGCAATTCCCCCCGCCAGGATAATCCCGAAATCGTCCCTCGCTCGCCGGGCAGCACGTAGTATCTGAGCAAAGAGAGTAAAAAACAATAGAAGAAGTAATGCAACCCCGGCGAATCCAAGTGCCTCAGCAATTACTGCGAAGATAAAATCATTTTGTGCTTCAGGGAGAAATTCGAGACGGCTCTGCGGACCAAGCGTCAAGCCGCGTCCAAAAATCTTTCCTGAGCCTACCGCGATGATCGACTGAGTGAGATTATAGCCGACACCAAGCGGATCTCGTTCAGGATTAAGGAATGTAAGTACCCGATCCCGATGAAAGTCTTGGAGTACAAAAAACCACCCTACAATCGACGAAAACAGCAAAAGGAAAATGAGGAGAAAAACATACACCTTTTTTGTTTTAACAAGCAGAAGCATGCCGGCATAAATACCTAAAAGGAGCATGCCCGAACCAATATCAGGTTGCAGAAATGTCAGTACAACGAGCACCCCGACTCCCGCACCGCTTATAACCAGATCCTGCAGGCGCGCCAATGATACTTTTAATCTGACAAGATAGCCGCTAAACGCAATAATTACGAGAAGTTTAACAAATTCAACTGCCTGAATGGTAATGCCAAAAATGACAAACCATCCTCTCGTTCCGCGAATTGTTTGCCCGAAAATGAGAACCGCTACGAGGAAAACAAACGCAACAACAAAAAAGAAGACATACCATGATTTGAAGAACCGGTAATCAGATGCGGCTAAAGCAAAAAGGAATATAACTCCCACCACCGCGAATCCAACCTGTCGCCAAAACCCGGAGAAATCTGGGACTTCTGATGCCGCGTGTAAACTATACGAGACCACCAGACCATAGACTACCAAGAGCAGCGCTGGTGCTACAATCAGCCAGTTGATTTCTCGAAAAAAAAGTAAGAATGATTTCATTGGGTGTCGCTCGGCACCTGACAATTCATTGGGCGGTCATGATGTTCGTCTGCTCGTAGAGATCCACTTCCGGGATAATCCGCGCACTGTCGACGCGGCTCGGCGCCGGAGACCACTGAACGGATAATGGGCGCGTAGTGCGTTCTTCAAACTGCTCTATATATACCCTACTGATCCCTACGGGCGTTGAGCCATTCATCAGGACGACAGTAAAAGGAGCTTGCCAGAAACCGGTGAATGACTCATTGCTGAGGGTCGCAGTTACTGTGCCAACATTCCGCACGGGCTGTCCCTGACTAGATACACGATACTGTACCTCGTCAACTGAAAAAACATCTACGACACTCTGTGAAAGAGGAGAAACTCTCTTCCACTGCACATCCACAATATTGAAAGAAACACTGGATCCCGCATCACTTGCTACTTCTTCGCCGTACGTGGCAAGGTATGTCTCATGTGCCGGGATCACGCTCCCCGACTGTTCTTCAGTCACATGGGCACCCAGCGAAAATGTATAGTTGATTTTTTCTGCGACCCATTGTTCATTTGGGTTGGTTACTTTGACTAGGAAATCCTTCTTCGTGCCAGTCCCATTAACAACTGCTGCGCCTGAAGTAGCCAAAGCCTGAGGAAGAAACTGTTCGCGGAGTCCTGTGTAAAGACCAGACGCATCAATCATACGAACAATTAGCCGCTGCTCCCGGGGGAACGATATACTATAAACGATAATATTTGTCAGCGAAAATACAATAAAAAACACAGCAAATCCAAGAAGGATAAGCACCCACCATTTCCGTAGCGAGGCGCTGTTCGATACGAACCAATAATTGAATCTTAACCAAAGGTCCCCTTGGGTAGTCATAGAATTTCACATCGACTAAACTTGAGGAAATCCGTACTCTTTAAAAAGAAGTATACCATAAAATAGCGTTTTCGTGAAAAAGCGGTGGTGTTGTGGCTGAAGCACCCCTGTGATACACTACCTGTATAGAAAAAAGATATGTTTGACACGACAAAAGACATCCTCTATTTTGTTCTCGCTCTAGCGGTGGTTGTACTGACCTTCTTTATGGCATGGTCGCTCTATTACGTCACTATGATGCTTCGAAGGTCCCACCTGTTGTTTAAGGAGATTGAGGAAATGGTGGAAAATTTCAAAGAACGGCTCCAGCAGCTTGAAACAATCTTTAAAAAGTTAGAGGAAAAAATCACCTCAACAGCGTCGTACCTCCCTTTACTGGTAAAGGGGGTAACCGAACTTCTCAATATGTTTAGTAGGCGACGTGAAGCAAAGAAAAATCCAAAAAAGGACTTCTGAGTACTAGTGCCGATTCACATGCATATATTCTCATAGCTTTGCCCTTTGGGTCTTTTTATGTCTGACTTTGTTCACCTCCACGTCCACTCACACTACAGTCTGCTCGACGGTTTGCCAAAAATTCCTGCGCTAGTCGCACAAGCCAAGCGCGAGGGCATGACTGCGTTAGCACTCACCGATCATGGCGTCATGTACGGAGCGGTGGAGTTTTACCGTGTGGCTGTAGCGGCAGGTATCAAACCAATCATAGGAGTCGAAACATACGTCGCGAAAGAAGGACGACACAACAAGCGACCAAGGATTGATGATCACCCGTATCACATGGTACTGCTTGCGCGAAATAAACAAGGCTACCAAAACCTCATTAAGCTCATCACGATAGCGCACCTTGAGGGATTTTACTATAAACCTCGAATTGATATTGAACTCCTACGCGAATACGGCGAAGGACTTATTGGGTTATCTGCCTGCCTCCAGGGGCATATCCCCCAGCTTATTCTCGCGAGAGAAACAGCTGCAGCGACAAAAGCAATCCAGATGTATCAAGAAATATTCGGCGCAGAAAACTACTATCTGGAACTTCAGTCACATCCGCGGATCGCAGAGCAGGCAGTCGTGAATGAAGGTATTATTGCACTGGCGAAAGATTTACGTGTCCCGTTAGTCGCGACCAATGACGTGCACTACCTAGATGTGAAGGACGCTGAAGCGCAAGACATTCTCCTGTGCATTCAAACCAAAAAACATATTTCTGATACAAATCGCATGAGCTATACGGGAGAGAACTTCTCATTTAGATCTGAGAATGAAATGGTTGAGGCCTTCTCAGAAATACCTGAAGCAATAGAAAATACCAAGAAAATTGCTGATGCATGTTCTCTCGAACTCGATTTTCATAAAATGCTTCTCCCCTACTTTCACGTACCTGATCAGAAAACGCCCGATGAGTATCTGCGTGAATTATGTGAGCATGGCATTCAAAATCGTTATGGTGATGCGCAGATCACGACAGAAATACAAAAACGGTTAGAATACGAGCTCTCAGTTATCCAGCGAATGGGATTTTCTGATTATTTTCTCATTGTGCAAGACGTCGTAAATTGGGCAAAGGGTAATGGCATTGTCGTCGGCCCAGGACGCGGTTCGGCAGCAGGGAGTCTCGTGGCATACCTTTTAAACATCACCAATATAGACCCCCTGAAATACAACCTGATGTTTGAACGT
>Ga0155659_115_pt2 | contig 24649 bp, 20 predicted proteins | sample RifCSPlowO2_01_FD_107316 | JGI IMG/M metagenome (GOLD analysis project Ga0155659, IMG submission 107316) | Candidatus Kerfeldbacteria bacterium RIFCSPLOWO2_01_FULL_48_11
TGCAAGCGGACTGACCTGTGAGAAATCGCGTCTGCGTTTGATCCGCCGCGTTTTCCGCACAATCCTCCTCAATTGAGGATGGTACCGGCGTAATCGTGGGTCCTTCATCTGTCTCCCCTTTCCCTTCTGTATCTGTTTGACTTTCGTTGTCAACGTCCTCTTTTCGAATCAAAACACCAAAAACCGGATGTTTTACCTTATCAAAACGGGCCTCCATAGTCAATCAGGATTTGCAATAATTATTCCCTGTGCTAAGGTGGTTTTATTCTGCTGAAGAATTGACCTTTTGGCTCTTCCAAACCGTACCGGAGGCGCGATGTCAAGAAAGCGAGCTTTGGAAAACGGGCAGCGACGAGACTGTAAACAGCACGTCGCAGCTCACATCGTGAGTGGAAACATGGTTCGCTGTGATTGCGGCCACACGTGGAGTAGTCCAACGGACGCGGAGAAACTGACTCAACAGTTACTCCACAGAAAACCGCACCACGTAGCGTAATTACGAGCACCGCCTATCCCGGAATCTTCTGATTCCGGGTTCTTCTTAATATGAAAACTCCCACCAACCGAATTCCAAATCTTCCTAGCCACTTTAGTGGCGTAAGAATGTGATGAACCCAACCCGACTAAAGTCGGTTTGAAGAGAGTATCTGTAGTCGGTAGTCCGTAAGCGGTAATCGAATAAAGAAAACTCCCGCCACCTTGGAATGGTGAGGGGAGATGGTGCCTATGGGCACCTGTACTACATGTTACTCGGGATCTTCACGGGGAAAGAACCAATGTTTCGGACCCCATTCTTCGACCCCTTGATGTGGTCTGGGTTTGGGAATACGCCTCCTCTGGCCCGGTGCTCTGCGCCGACACGGATGAGCCGGCTGGTCACCGATGGGCCTGACGACCTTCTTGGCCACTGACCCTCCCTGATAAAACTAGCTGATGTTCAGATCAATTTAACAGCCAGATGGTCTCCTCGGTATCAGGACCAGTGGAAATGCCAGCGAGTGGGACATCAGCAAGTTCCACTACCCGATCCACATAGCGACGGGCATTTGACGGAAGGTCTTCGAGGCGCTTCATACCGCGTGTGGATGTCTGCCAGCCGGGAAGCTCTACATACACAGGCTTCCATCCATGGAGTCCCATGCGAGGTGGGAGCTCGCGCTTTTCGCCATCGTGCTCGTAGGCGACACATATCCGTAACTCCGGCTCTTCGTCCAAGACATCCAGCTTGGTAATGAAGAGATGGGTTACGAGGTCCGTTCGGATCGCATGACGAAGCATGACACCATCGAGCCAGCCACAGTCGCGTTTCCTACCTGTAGTGGTACCAAACTCGTGACCGCGCGTTGCAAGGCGATCACCGACTCCATCCGTCAGCTTTGTCGGAAAATCACGGCGTCCCACGCTGGTGCAGTACGCCTTGCATACGCCAAAGATGTATCCCCAGTCCTCCGGGCGCAGATGGAAGATCTTCGCGGCATCGTGCGTGGTGACCCCGGAGCTCGTAACATAGGGGTAGCAGGGTGACTCACGGTCGAGGGCCACGCCTTGCGCACCCTCAAGAAGCAGCGAGTCTCCGTCGGCGAGTACTTCGTCGAGAAACGTATCCATCTCGACAACGTACGGACGGAGTTGATCCCCGAGACGGAGAAGACGGTCGGTCATGCTGTCGACATTCCAACCCATTTCAGGGATTCCTGCGATGCGGTTTTTGATCGCAAGGTTTTCGGTTACTCTGACCCGCAATACATCCGGATCAAGTAAATCACCAATAGTGACCCCATAACGACCAACTGCATCGCTGTACGCAGGACCGATCCCACGAAATGTGGTATCACGATTGGTCTTGCCCAATGCCTCGGCTTCAAGCTCCTCAATCCTCAGATGCCAGGGAAGGATAGTAAACGCTTCCCGCGCAATCCGAAGTTTTTCGAGACCGATACCCAGTTTGAGGAAATCCGGAATCTCAGTACCCAGCAGGTTCTCCCCATTCACTGCGCACATCGGAGCAATGAGAGACCAGATCGATGGATGCAGAACACTCGACGGCAAACCATGGAGTTTTGCCTCCAGCTCCAGTCGCTTCACGGTATGTCCGGCATTCGGTCCTCCATTGTAGCGAGCGACTGCCTTCAGTCTGCTCAGGAAGCCGAGCAAAATCAAGAGATCGATGAGCTTCCCCTTCCCCGAGTCGCCCCAGTGCGTATCACCTACTTTGTGCACCTTGCGAACCTTGCGTTTAGCCATGAAAACACCTCCGCGGTTTATGGAACAGTTAACGTACCTTCTGTGTTTTAGTAGTGTACTTTACCACCTCCTATTTACTCCCGTCAAAGCCCTTGAATAGTGACAATATCTATTGTAAACTTCCCCCATTATTCTTTACTCGCCAAGACATATGAAGAAACAGACCTCATTGATAATTATTCTCATTTTGTCAGTCCTCGGCATGATGCTCTCTGGGTACCTGTCGTACCTCAATCTCTGGAAAGTAGGATGCTCGGAATTTTTCATCAGCTGCGGCGGGCCGAAGCAGGTGTTGATTTTTGGACAGCCGACCTGCGTATACGGATTCTTCATGTACCTTATCGTCTTCATCCTCGGCATCATCTCGCTGGTAAAAGAGAAGGGCGGATGCGCCGCGAAGACACTCCTTGGTTTCGCAATCCTCGGCACCGCATTTTCGGGCTTTCTTACTTTCTATGAACTCGTGGTGCTAAAAATCAAATTCAGCGGCCTGCCTGCCTGTGCATACGGATTGATACTCTATGCGGGAATCCTGGTCTTCAGCATCCTATTGGTCAAGAATAAGCAGGAAGTCATTCCGCAACAAACTCCTCCACAGATTCCCCAACAATAACAACACCCAAGCGCAGGCCGAGCCGCCTGCGCTTTTGTGTTGCCTACTAACCAACACGCAAACCCGCCAACTCGTTAACTCGCTATTCTTCAATCCCTAACTCCGCTTTCGCTTCCTCCGACATCATCGACGGTTTCCAGGGAGGGTCAAACACGAGTTGGACCTTTACGTTGCCGACATCGGCGAGGGTCTTCAGCGTCGCGTGAATGTCATGCATGAAGTAATCGATCAGCGGACACCCGGGGGTCGTGAGCGTCACCTGGACGAAAATGTCGTTTATCGCCTCGTCAATCTTGACCTGATATACCAACCCAAGCGAAACCATGTCGATTCGCAGTTCGGGATCGTTCACGGTTCGTAACTTCTCCATCACCTGGTCTTTCGTGATGGCCATGGATGTGTTATCTAAAATAGGCGAAGTAGTACAGAACAGCGAGCGTTCCGAAGTTCACAATGACGAACCATGGAACCGCCCAGTTAATGCCGTTGACACGGAAATTTGACAGTGGCCAGAGGAATGGCGTAGGAAAGAAATTCTTCGGATGTGTCGGTATATCGATGAGGATATGGAGGAGCCAGCCAAACGCAGCCCAGGGAATAGACCCCATCACGAGCCAAGCGATCAGGAAGCCGGCTGTCCATATCGGAATGCTGTGGGTAATATCGTAAATGCGGTACACCCAGGGCGGTACTTTTTTCGCGACTTCATCATATGACTCCTTCCGGATAGAGAGCCACATTTTCAGATGCGTCTTGTTCAGCATGCTCGGGACAAATGGGATGAGATCGGGCATCACGCTCAATGCCGACGCCGTATACCGGGTCGCAGGATCCGCTTGCTGAAAGATGATATTTGCCCAAAGGGCGTGGGAAAAGATATCCATAGGTTATGAAACTTTCTTCGTGGCCAGCGTACGCGGCCATAAGAAGTTCAATAATACCACAAGCCCTCCGAGATACACAATCACCTCGAGAAGCGACGGGTTACCGTTGTAGCCGAAGAGTGATTTGAGAATACTGCCGGCAATTCCACTCTCTGAAACGATATGGTTAACATCATATGCCTGTTGAGCAAAAACGGGGAGTACAGACGCCTCCTGGAGTTCATGCACTCCGTGAGCGAGTAAACCGACCGCGAACAATCCTAATACAACCGTACTAATTGTGAAAAACGTCTTAAGTGAAACTTTCTTCCAGGCCGTAAAGAGTACGACAACAAGTAGCACTGCGCCGGCAATGCCAAGCAGTGCTCCACCAATACTGTTGGCTTGTGCGAACGACGTAGCTGCTAGCAAAAAAATCGCCGTCTCAATGCCTTCGCGCAAAACCGAGAGAAAAATGAGGAAAAATATTCCCACAAGTCGTTTTCGCTCAATGTGTCGTTCAACCTTTTCTTCAATCTTCTTCGTATGCCCTCGCTGCCGCTTCATCCAAACGAGCATGGTAGCGAGCAGGCCCGCCGCGAATATCATGGTGACACCTTCGAAAATCTCTTCTGCTGCTCCTTCGAAGCCTCCAGAGACATAAAAAAGGACCACACCAACCCCCAGGGAAAGAGTCAGACCAACCATCCCGCCCCACCATACATATCGCAAATACCGCCTTTGCTCCGTACGCAAGAGATAGCTAACAACTATGCCAATAACCAAACTGGCTTCGAGAGTTTCACGGAATGTTATGAAAAAATCGGCCATATGTGTTGATAACTTGCCACAGCTGAGAATCATTCTCACTATAGCATAGCCTTTCCCCCACTAAGTTATCCACAGGCCGCGAGTATCTTATGATCAACCGGCTGCTAACTACAACTGATCAGTTCTTCTCCAACAAACAAACCCGCAAAACTCGCGTAACCCACTTAACTCGCCGACAAAACATGCAGAGCAAGCTCTGCCACTACACGTGGTCTCTTTCCGGCTCAAGAGGTCTTCTGTTTCTTTAACTGGCGTGCCGGCTTGCAGACTTGCTAGCTTCTCTTAAAAACCTACTCCCATTCAATAGTCCCTGGCGGCTTATTCGTCACATCATAAAAAACAAATGAAATGCTCCCGGTCGCTCGTATTCTTTCAACAATTTTCACAACAACCTCTTGGGTTAGCGGGTAGTAGTCGACAGTCATCGCCTCTCGCGACTGGATAGGACGTAGAACGATGCTTTCTTTATCGTCAACACCGAACGGGAGAAGTACGATGGGAAACTGCCAGATACGGTCATAAAGGCCCGCCTCACGAATAATCTGATTCACGTCCGCGTCGATGCGCTGGAGAAGTTTCACTCGATCAGGTGTGATATATGCACGATGAGTCTTCGCCGTCTTCAGCTGGGCAGCATCGCCGCCGACAAGCGTAACTACTCGATTGATAAACGGTAAACGGTTCGCGATTGTTGGAGCAAGTGCCCCAACCTTCTGTAGATCAGTTATACCCAAGATGAGCGCGGGGTGATGGTAACTCCGCTGGTCGCCCTGCACGCCCACGCTACGTATAGGAAGCACGTGCGCTTCTCCTGCCGTCTCACCTGCATCACGGACTGCCTGTTGCAGCGCTTCTGTGTGTTCACTGGGAATATCGGAAAGTGTTTTCATCTTATCTTCACAGAGTATGCGGATACCGAGACCGGGACCAGGAAATGGATGGCGCCAGACTAATTCTTTCGGCAATCCTATGTCCTCTCCCAGTTTCCGTACCTCATCTTTATACAAGTCCTTCAACGGTTCCACTACGCTCCCTTCTGCGACCATCTTCTGAATCTCGGGAATCCGGTTGTGATGAGTTTTTATCACATCAGCATGTTTGGTGCGTCCTGTCTCAATCGTATCGGGGTAAATTGTACCCTGGGCAAGCATCCACTGCTCGTCACCAAAGCCAAGTGACTTCATGGTCTCTTCTTTGACTTCGAGGAACATTTTTCCAATTGCTTTTCTTTTTTCCTCCGGGTCGACAATCCCTGACAATGCTTCGAGGAACTTCTCTTGGGCGTCAGCGACATGCAGATTGCCAAATCCGGCTTTTGCCAGTGTTTCAGCGACCTGACGGGATTCATCCAGCCGCATGAGTCCACTGTCGACGTGGAGCCCGTAGACACGCTCTTTTCCTAACGCTTTTTCTAGAAGGGCAAAGCAGACTGTCGAGTCCACTCCCCCGCTCACCAGCAGGAATACATTGCGATTCTGGACGTGATTCCGGATCTCCTGAAGTATGTTCTCGAGCATTTCGTGTTCGGTCCACGATGGTTCTGCGCGGCATATGGTAAAAATATAGTTGCGAAGCATCGTTATGCCCTGTACCGTATGCGCCACTTCAGGGTGGAACTGGAACCCGTACAGACGGCGGTGCTCGTCAGCCATCGCAGCTACCGGGCAATCATCTGTCGAGCCAACTGCCGAAAACCCCGCGGGAAGCTCAGTGACCGAGTCGCCGTGGCTCATCCATACATGCTGGTCATTAGAAACTTTTTCAAAAATTGCCGAGGAAGATATATGCAGCTGTGCGATACCGTATTCGCGTACCGTGCCGCCTTTTACGTGTCCTCCGAGCACGTATGCCATGAGCTGGTGCCCGTAGCACAGGCCTAAAACGGGGATATTGAGATCAAATATTTTTCTGTCAAACTTGATTTTCTCATCGTAGACGCTCTGGGGACCGCCTGACAGGATGATGCCTTTTGCCGATCGCATCTCGCCGGAGGGCGTGTCAGGAGAGAGAATACGGGAAAACACGCCTAGCTCGCGAATGCGCCGGGCAATTAAGTGAGTGTATTGGGAACCGAAATCCAGGATCACGATTTCGTCCCGTTGGGGCGACATGATTGACATATGCTGTATCTATTGTATCATAAGCACTATTCTCTACCATATACGACTATGAAATCTTTCGAAGAAACATTCACCTACGACGACGTATTACTTGTCCCGCTGCTTTCTGATATTCGCCCTCGACAAACTGACGTTAGCACGCAGTTTTCCCGCCGGATCAGGCTGAAGGCGCCGCTGGTTTCAGCGCCCATGGATACCGTCACTGAAGCTCCCCTCGCCATCGCACTCGCACTCGAAGGTGGCATGGGTATCATCCATAAAAACATGTCTTTGGAAAAACAGGCCGAGGAAGTAGAAAAAGTGAAAAGATTCGAGAACGGTTTCATCGAAGACCCTGTCGTTGTCACCCCTGAGCAAAAAATAGCAGATGTCTACGCCACGAAAGAACAGAAAGGGTTCAGCAACATACCTGTCGTCGATGCCAAACGGAAACTTGTCGGAATTATCACCGAGCTTGACTATAGCGTGCCAGAAGACCTCCAAGTCCCGGTGAAATTCAAGATGAGGATACTGAAAGAAATCATGACGGCAAAAAAAGGTATCACGCTGGAACAGGCAAATAAGATTATTAAACGGGAGCGAATCGCCGTGCTACCCGTGATAGATAGCAGTGGCATACTTATATCAATCGTTACCCGCAAAGATTTGGAGAAAAACGTCTTTTATCCCAATGCATCAAAAAATGAACAGAAACAGCTCCGTGTTGGAGCGGCAGTATCAGTTGGCACTGAAGCGCTTGAGCGTACGCGCCTTTTGGCAGAGGCGGGGGTTGATGCCATTGTTATTGATGTAGCGCATGGCCACTCACGGGGAGTCATCGAAACGATTCGCCTGCTGAAAAAAGAGCGTTCACTGAAAGCTATCGATATAGTTGCGGGGAATATAGCAACAGCAGAAGGATGCCGCGCACTCATAGCTGCTGGAGCTGACGCAGTGAAGGTAGGTGTGGGTCCCGGATCCATCTGTACGACCCGCGTCGTAGCGGGCATAGGTGTGCCACAGTTATCAGCTGTTTTAGATGCTGCGCGAGGCCGCGGGAAAAGCGTGGTTCCCATCATCGCTGACGGTGGCATCAAATATTCGGGTGATATTGTAAAAGCACTTGCCGGAGGTGCTCAAACCATAATGATCGGGAGTCTTTTCGCTGGTACTGACGAGGCACCTGGTGAAATCGAATACCATGAAGGACAAATGTACAAGTCCTATCGCGGTATGGGATCGCGTGAAGCGATGCCCTTTGGTAGCAAAGACAGGTACGGCCAAGCCGATGCAAAGAAAAGTAGTGAGTTAATACCAGAAGGAGTCTCTGGGCGTGTCCGATATAAGGGTCCTGTTGCCAAACATATACGACAATTGATCGGTGGCATCAGAGCTGGCTTTGCATACATTGGCGCCGCAAACATAAATGATCTTCAGCGAAAAGCACAGTTTATCCGGATTTCAGACTCCGCAAAAAGAGAGAGTCATCCGTACAACATCTCGATAACGAAAGAGGCTCCGAACTATCCTCTGTAGGTGCGGCTTGTCCTTGTTTTGCAACTGCTACGGATATGATGATCCGCTATTTTTTCATTCGCTCGCGTAAGCGCTTATGCGATTCATGAAGCTTTTCGAGAAGCGCGCTCTCGTCAATGAGGTTGTGGTATCTATTTGAGATAACGAACTGCCCGTGAATCATGAGATCGCGTATGTTGTGCCCACCATGGGTAATCATATTGGAAACGAGCGTCGAAGGATCTTCTTCGTCAAATGGCATAAAGCCGCGATCCTTCAATTTCCAGAATGCTATGTCTGCTTTGAAGCCCAGCGCTATGCGGCCCACGTCTTTGAAGCCCAGCAGCCTCGCTCCCTGCCACGTGATCATATTAAAGAGGGCGTCGTACCCTACATTAGACATCTCCTGGTGGAGCGTCTTTGCCTGGAGCGCTTCCGAGAGTAAGTCGAGGCGATTTTTGCTGATAATGCTGTCGGTTCCAAGTGCAATACGGTCAGTTGCGTTCAACTCTTCAAACAACGGGTAGTTAAATGTCCCGCTACGATGAAGAAGATTAGATGTCGGAAGGTGGACGACGCTGGCTTTCTTGTCCCGGATAATCTTCACGTCCTCAGGAGTCAGATAAATGCCGTGCGAAATGGTTAAAAGCGGTCCGACAAGCCCGTATCGATCGAGAACCTTCACCTCCGAATCACCATGAACCGTGTGGCAGCGAGCGACTGAATCGGGCGTTTCAGCCGCATGAAGCGTCAATCGCACTTTGTGCTTTTTAACGAGACTTGCCACCCGCTTCACTACCTCCGGTGACGCTTTATAGAGGTAATGCAGTGCTATCGCTGGCTCACTGACGTACTGTTTTCGCTGTTTGATGTACCCTTCAACATACTCGGGTGTATTCTTCGGATGAGAATTCGAAACAGCGCTCAAGGCATTGATAACACGCTCCTTGGTGGCAGCTGCCGCTTTTTCTATAGGATCAAAAACGCCATAATGGGACAGTACGGTGGAAATCCCCCATCGCTGCTCCTCGGTAAAATCACCAAGTGTGCCGAGAAAGAAATCATCATCGTCCATTTGCTGCTCGAGAAGCGCCATGTGGCGAAGTGAGGCTGAAAGATGTTCTTCTTCAAATGCAAGCGCGGATCGCAACAGATACATTGGTGGGTGCGCATGTGCGTTCACGAAGCCAGGGGTGATGACGATGCCGCCGCGTTGCTCCGCATCATAGATCACATCCACCGTGTTCATATCGACTTTGGACCTGTCAGAAGCCGGGAATATATCTTCGATAACCCCCCGACGGATAAGAACCGACATCTTTGCCCTGATATCGAGGTGATCTCGCACGCCCATCGAAATGATAAAAGGACACCCATGGATCAAGATGACTTCAGGTGGCTTTCCAGTCTTCAGCACGGAATATCGACTCCGGCCTTTGTATTTGGCAGTCAGATTCGCGTACGGATCTTTTAGTTGGACTTTCGCGAAAGTATCTGACACAAATGATATATGTAAATTAAAGTGCCTGTAATACTACGACGGGACGGCAAAGCTGTCAACCCTTCGACACCCCAGATGACAAGTCTTCGATCCTGAGGTCCTCAGACCGAAGGACATGGAAGTTTGTTATCTTACGAATATTCAGGGCCTGCGGCTCTGCCCTCGGCCCTGAGGTCTCAGGCTCGAGATGAGAGCCACTTAGGATCGAGGATGTTGACGAAAATCGGGCCGAAACGTACAATACATCGGCCTTGTGGATATCTTTTTGTAAGTGGAAATAATAAATAATTAAGAGGTCCCACCTGCGAAGAACCTATGAATTCTAAGAAAAAAGTCCGCGTCGCTTTCATCGGCGTGGGCAATTGCGCTTCGTCATTCGTTCAGGGTGTACAGTTTTACCAAAAAGCTCTGGAAGACGATTTCGTTCCGGGACTGATGCACGTCAATCTCGGCGGCTATCATATTTCAGACATTGAGTTCTCCGCTGCGATCGATATTGATAAAAATAAGGTGGGAAAGGACCTGGCGGAAGCTATTTACACCAAACCGAATAACACCTACCGGTTTGCTGACGTGCCCGCGACCGGCATTGTGGTCCAGCGAGGCATGACGCATGACGGGCTTGGTGAATACTTGCGCAAGATTATCGAACCAGCGCCCGGTGACACGGTGGACATCGTGAAACTCTTGAAAGATACAAAAACTGACGTGGTAGTCAACTACCTGCCCGTCGGGTCAGAAGAAGCGACAAAATGGTATGTCGAACAGATTTTGAAGGCCGGGTGCGGATTCGTGAACTGCATCCCGGTATTCATCGCCCGTGAAAAGTATTGGCAAGCCCGTTTTGAGGAACACAACCTTCCGATGATTGGTGATGATATTAAATCACAGGTAGGCGCCACCATCACGCACCGGGTACTGACGCGTCTATTCCGCGAACGAGGAGTGAAGCTTTTACGCACTTCTCAGCTGAATGTCGGCGGAAACATGGATTTTTATAACATGCTTGAACGAAGCCGCCTCGAATCAAAAAAAATTTCGAAAACCAATGCGGTAATCTCACAACTTGACTACGATATGGGCAAAGATAATGTGCACATCGGGCCATCCGACTACATACCATGGCTTCAGGATAGAAAATGGGCCTACATCCGCATGGAGGGACAAACATTCGGTGATGTACCGCTCAACCTCGAAATGAAGCTGGAAGTGTGGGATTCGCCTAATTCGGCCGGAATCGTCATCGATGCTGTACGCTGTTGCAAGCTCGCAATGGAACGGGGAATGAAGGGCACGCTAGGGGGGCCATCTGCATACTTCATGAAGTCACCTCCCGTTCAGCACACTGACGACGAGGCGCGCCGCATGACTGACGACTTTATCAAACAGAACGCACCGAGCTAACTCTCGGGTTGTGCACTGCACAAAAACCTCGATGCGCGAACATCGGGGCATTTTGAGTGTAATAAGTGCCGTACCTTAGCTCGGGTGGTAATACAACGCCCGATAAGCGTTAATAATCCCTGAACCGGTGTACTGATCCGCACCCGGGCCGTATTCGACGTCCCATGACTGACATTGTTTGACACCGCCTACGCACGAATAGAGATCCCAGAACCAGACGCATTGCGGATCAGCCTCACACGGGTCGAAAGCATCGTACTGCCTACAGTAGCTATTATCTACCTCATTGAATTCGATTCCCCAATAGCATGTGGCTGAGGGTGAAGTGCTGCATGTCGCCGAATCGCTGTGCGCTTCGCACGCATAGGGTACGTGCATCGCGTCAATTGCAGACTCTTCGATGGTCTCCCTCACCTGCTCCCCGGTAAATTCCGGATGGCGGGTGATGACGAGCCCGGCCAGGCCTGAGACATGCGGTGAAGACATGGAAGTGCCGCGTGCGCGATAGTACAAATTTTTTACTATTGAAGTGCCGTCGCCATACATGTCTGTTCCGGCTGCACGGAGCGAAAGGATATTTCTCCCCGTAAATGGCGACTGCTCATATCCATTGTGCACGCGGATACTGTCCCCTCCCGGAGCTGCGACATCGACTTTTCCCCAGTTCGAGAAGTCGCTCTTTACCCCGAAATGGTCTACTGAAGTGACGGTAATGACTTCATCGTATCCAGCGGGAACGTATGACCCGACGTTACTGTTCGAGTTGCCAGCGCCAGCGACGAGCACCACTCCTTGCTGGGAAGCATATGTAATAACACTGTGAAGCAGATCACTCTGAATCACAGATATCCAGCTCATGTTAATGACATCGGCACCACTATCAACTGCGTAAAGGACTGATCGTGCCAAATCATCGAGGTACCCGTAGCCAGTAGAATCAATCCCCTGAATAGGCATGACCGTGCAGTATGGGCATACGCCGACAATTCCCTTCTGATTGTTTATATTCGCCACTAGAGTGCCTGCCACGTGTGTTCCGTGCCCATGCTGGTCACGAGGATCATTGTCCTCGCTTTTCTCCACGGCGCACTGGCTACCTACGCAATGAGTAAAATCCCACCCATGGACGTCATCCACGAACCCGTTTCCATCATCATCGATGGAATTGTCAGCGACCTCGTCAACATTCGTCCATATCCGGCCCTGAAGGTCCTCATGCGTTGCGTCGATACCTGTGTCGATCACGGCTATCGTGGCAGAATTTTTTGAGTAATCGACTGGCGCCGGGCCGCCCGTTAGATGCGCCGCTAAGTAGTCTACGTCGCCTTGGTCGAGCCCCTCATCGCCGTTCACGTCGCCCCGTTCCCAAGGCGAAACAAGCGCCGTTAAATCCTCATTGATATTTTGATCAAGCAATTTCACGTCCTGCTGATCTATTTTTCCATCCTGATTAATATCGCCCCGTTTCAGGTACAAAACGTCCCATGCATTCTTCGCACTAATCATTTTTAATGGCCATGTATCGGGATATAGCTGCCCCCACGACCGACTGGTATATAGAAATGGATCGCTCGGATCCAAAGCAGGCTCCGGGTAGGGAGTACGAGGACGTGCGAGAGCCAGTTCTGCAATGGTGAAAACTGCATTCGGCTCCACAGATTCAATCAGTTCAGTACTACCGAGCAGCCGTTCTACGCTCTTTATATCAATCGATGGCCCAGTAAAACTCACGAGATACCAATTGGAGAATTTGCCTCCTCCCGCATTTTCACTATTTACTGTTTCGAGTTCCGGAAAAGCCGGTTTGACGGAAGTAAATGCGTCAGCAATTGAGGAGCGCGCATCAACTGGCGTTTTTTCGTCAGATTTGGTAACTTCCATGAATTGTTCGACATCAGCAACCGTCGCTGCCTCACGCAGCCTTATCAGGTATTCATTTGTGTTTTCCCCATCATCCGGGAAAATGAATTCTGAAAAAGAGACAACCGATGCTGATGCGTCAGGCGTAGGTGATGCCACAGGTGCTTCGAAACCTTTAGCGAACGCCATAACAAAGCCAAAACCGCCGATCAATGCGCCGAGCATCATCACACTAATACTCACATATACTCCAGATTCAATGTGCGTGAGAACTGCCGTGTGGGTAAGCGGAGCTACTTGCTTCGATTTCATACTTGTTTTCTGATTTGGTACACGCTTCTTTCGCGGCATCATAATTGAGCCATCCTATCATGCAACGTTTAAAAACACAATACTCACACCTCAATATGAAAGACATTCTTAACCACCAGTCCAATGCAGAATGTAACGGCAGCAACGCCTAAACTAATACTTACCATTTCGGTAAATCGCCGGCGAAAAGACGCGTCGTGAGCGACGGAATAATAATAAGTAAAAATGAGAATGACGAGTATGGCGTTTGTGACGGTAAGCCCAAGTGCCATAAACGGAGAGGTAAAAATAAGATATGGAAAGATGAGAAACAGCACGGTAAAAATATAGGCGACGCCGGTATAAACAGCCGACGTAATTGGCATACGGACGCTTTTTTCCGCCTTTGTCGAGAGATACTCGGAAGCGGCCATGGACAGCGAGGCCGCGACGCCTGTGATCAGACCAACGGCGGATATGAGTCGCGTGTCCTGGAGAGTCAAGGTGAAGCCTGCCAGCGCGCCGGTTAATTCCACGAGTGCGTCGTTCAGTCCGAGAACAATTGAACCCACGTATGCCAGCCGTTTTTCATCGAGGAGGCCTATCAGCTTCTGCTCGTGTTTTTCTTCATCGTCGATGATGCCACGGTCAATGGGTGTCAGCTTCGAGATTTTTTCGTACGTCACCTGGGCATTTTCTTCTCCCCGTTCCATGAGCTTGATACCGAACGTGATGCCGAAGAGCTTTGAAAGAAAAACATACCACCACGCTTTCAATCCGTTGTGGGTGACGTCCTTTTGTGAATACCCTTTCCAAAAATGATAGTGCCGCAACTCATCATCAGCAATCTCCTGCAATACTCGAGCGTTTTGATCGTCTTTCGTAGAGCTCGCCAACCGGGAATAAATCCGATACTCGGTGAGCTCGTTACGTTGCGCAGCAAGAATCATCTCTCGTGCCGATAGTGGAATTTCCATGTCCCAAGAATATCATACATTTGAAAGAAAATCACCGGATCCTGCTGTTCCCGCCTGCTTTTTAGCTGTTCGGAAAAAAGCTATACTGTCTCTATATGAAAACGTTGTTGTGGTGGGTTTGCGGGGTGGTTGTAATAAGCATCATCACTACCGGAGTCGGAATGATGAGTATTGCTGGATTCGTAAATGACCACTCCGATTCAACATCACTGACCGTAGCACAAGAGTCAGCCTCCGCTTCTACTGGTGTGCAAGAAAACCAGCAGCCAAACACGCACATCTTTGCGATGGGCGATATCATGCTCGGCAGATACGTCGAGACACTGATTGAAAAAAACGGCCCTGGGTATCCATTTGAAGACGTTCGCGACATGCTCAGAGGGTATGACATGGTGATCGCCAACCTTGAGGGGCCTGTCGTAGACGATGCGCCCCAGACACCGAATGGTTCACTGCAGTTCTCTTTCCCTACGACAGCGATGGATGTCCTGACCTCCGCCCATGTCACCCACGTATCGCTGGCAAACAACCATACTTTGAATTACGGAAGAAACGGGTACGAAGAAACTGTGGAACGGCTCAAGAATGCAGGCATCGCCCCATATGGAGACCCATCAGAAATTGATGAGGCGCATGTGTACCGTGGTAACACTGCCGGACATGAGATTATTTTGATCGGCTTCCTCGACTTACAGAAGATTGATACAAGCAAACTCATTGAACTCATCTCGTCATACCCGGAAGAGTCGTTTGTCATTGCGACGCCGCATTGGGGCAGCGAATACAGTTTACAATCCAATGCCTCTCAGCAAAACCTCGCGCATGAACTCATAGACGCCGGCACAGACGTCGTCATCGGACACCACCCGCATGTAGTGCAGGAAATTGAGCTGTACAATGGAAAATTCATTTTCTATTCGCTGGGAAACGCCGTCTTCGACCAATATTTTTCGGAAGAAACCCAAAAAGGCCTCGGCGTTGAAATACTGCTCAACAACCGGGGTGCGGAATATACGCTCCATCCACTAACGAGTGAGCGAAGCCAACTACAGCTTATGGCAGACGACGACGCGCGCGCGTTTTTAAAAGGACTCTCCCGACGCAGCACAAAAGCTCCGCAGGATCAGATCATAGCGGGCACCGTAGTTCAAACTGATGGGGACTCTACTCCAGCGAAAGCATCAACGCCATAACGGCAATACCAAGCATGAATATCAAGAGCTGTATCACGGAACGGCCGAGACGGACCTCTTCTTTTAACTCTGGGAGAAGATCGGCGGCGGCAATATAAAGGAATCCACCGATAGTAAAAGGCACGAGTAGTTGCTTGAGAATCTCAAGTTGGCCACCAATAGTAAGGACAATTACAGCTCCAAGAAAAGCAAGGGACGCGGAAAGGTAATTAAAGAAGATTGCGTGCCGTTTTTTCATTCCCGCGTGTATCATGATACTGAAGTCACCAATCTCCTGGGGTATCTCATGAAGTAACACGGCAATAGTGGTGGTGATCCCTAACGGAATATTTACCAGATATGCACCGGCTATAATCATACCGTCCAGGATATTATGAAAGCCGTCACCAATGATATTATTGACGGCGACGGGATGTGGGTGTTGTTCCGATGTGGGAATATGGCAATGCCGCCAGAAAAGAATTTTCTCAAGCGTGAAAAAAAGAATGATTCCGGCGAGAATCATATACATGGTGCGAAGCATGGATTCGGAATTTTCCACCGCTTCTGGAAGCAGGTGCAGAAAAGCGCCGCCTAAGAGCGACCCTGCGGCAAAGCTGACGAGAAAATGGAGAACTTTGCGCAATTTTTCCAAATTCACCGCAAGCGCGAGAACGCCGACGAGCGAGACTAGGCTTATCACAAAGACACTCCCAATTGTATATAGCCAAATGTCAATCATACTATTGTCAGTATATCATCAGAGATAGTGCTAGGCAATCAAAGTATGCAATACTGTTAACATAGTATGCCATTCCTCACCATCATTATTTTTATCATCACATTGATCCTCATGCTGGTAGGACTCTTGGGTGTCGTCCTACCAATTCTTCCGGGGATTCCAATCATCTTCACCGTTGCACTTGGGTTCGGATTCCTGACCGACTTCGCATACGTCGGCTGGAATCTCATAGCCATCTTCGGAATCCTTGCAGTCATTTCGCTTATTCTCGACTGGCTCGGGGCGGCATATGGGGTAAAGAAGATGGGTGGCACTGTCCGCGGCATGGTTGGTTCAGTGATTGGGATGATGATCGGTATTACGGGCGGACTTGGTGGCATCATTATCGGTTCATTCATCGGCGCTTTTGCCTTCGAACTCATTGGCGGAAAAACCCGTGAACAAGCGTTGCGGGCAAGCACGGGCAGCATCATTGGATTCGTCGGTGGCGGCATTATCAAGCTTGCTATAGGTGCGGCGATGATCGGCGTGTTTGTGTATCAGGTACTGATGTAATGGTACGCTAACAGTCTACGGACTACAGTTGAAGTAAGTACATCACTACCGCTTCGCACCTGAAGGTGCTTGATACGAAAGAATGTTGTATACAATCCATCTGCTGTAGCAAGGGTCTTTAGACCCGCAGCGGAAGTTAAACCAGACTAACCAACTCGTTAATCCGTAATTCGCAACCTGCCTGCCGGCAGCAGGTTCGAGAACTCTTTAGCCAGCCGATTAACTGATCAACTGATGAACTCATCAACCACCCAGCCCTAAGCTCCCAGTTTCTCTAACAACATTCCTCTCCGCTTCCGGTTTATGCTACGATACCTGTATGAGTACTGTCGTCAGCAGGATCGTAAAAATGTCAAACTCAATACAAATCAGCGAGCTGATTGTGTTCATTGCATTTATGCCTTTTTTTGGCATTAACCTGGCGAAGAATACTACTCTTAACCAAATAATTTACTCCGCACAGAAGCCAGTATTTACGAGCATTACCGTCCATAAAAATGTGAGGGCAATAAGTATAGCAGGCACTACGGAGTTCCCGAACCAACGAATACGTATCGAAAATGCAATTCAGGAGGAAATTATTGAATTAACTACCGATGACGGTGGAAAATTTATTGCCGTTCTGGGGAGTTCCTTTCAATCGTCACAGCCTGGAAAACATGAAGTTCTCACCACTGTTAAAGGCTCGTCCACCGCATCACCCATGATAGCGAGTGAAAGGCTGGGATTTACTATTGATGACAACTTTCTCATAACCCTTGACGAGGGTGACTCGGACACAGTTACCCTACAATATCGCGATATTTCTCGGGAAGATATTGCCTCTCTTCAGACACAGTATCACCTGACACTGGTTACCTCCCCGGGATTCATGCCCGGACTCTACCGTGAGATAAGCTATGAGCATCTCATACGCTTTTACACTGCGTTTTCACGTATCATCTACGGACTCGTGGGAGCATTTGCCCTCTTCGCCTTCACGCGAAGATGGCAAAGGAAAACTGCGAGTGGCAAGTCATTCTGGTCACTGGGCAAAGGAATATATTTTTCCAAGGCTAATGAGCCGGTTTCTCACCCGCCTTCAGCCGGCCTCCACCATACATAGCGACAGATTCAACGATTTCAACTTGCCACGACGCTCACCGTCATGGAGATGTTATAATCGCTAGCTATCGGCTGTTCTGCCGGTATCGTCTGTGCGATACCGACTCCGGTAATGTCCCAGTAGCAATTCGTATTGGCCGAACTTCCGGCCGTGACCAACGTAATAGAATTAGTCACCCCCTCAGAATACCCAGTCTGACTTCCTTTTGTGAGATCAGTCGTCGAACATCCGGATTTTGGCGTAATGGTTGAAACGGATGGATCTATCGTCATTCGTCCACCTACTGAATCCGTATCCCCTCCATCACCTGCTCCGGCCGTGGGATCGTTGAAGTCGTAGTCGGTACCGGCACTGTCCCATACGGCCGTGCTCGCCGATGCAGCCAGTGAAAGTGTCCATGTTGGCGTACCGGTAGTATTACTCACACGGACTTTTTGGCTTGCAGCGCCGAATGAGCCTGTCGCCGTCTGATAGACAAATGACAGGCTCACAGAACTCATCACCATTGAGGGACTTGAGACAGGCACACCACTACCATCAACGATGTCGACGGAGAGGCTCCCGCTGGCAGTGGTCAGACTGGGATATGTGCACGAAGACGAAGCACAGTCATTACTGCCGTCGTTGTCTTGTTCTCTCCTGACCGGCTTGCCTTGGTCCACGTCATACATACGGAAATAGTAGGTCGTGCTGGATGTAGCGTAGTATGCTTCAACTGAAAATTCCAACTCGCGAAGTTGCAATGCGGCATGATCCATGGTTGATCCGCCGGCCGCATCTTTATCCAATGTCCACCAGCCTGTGGTGGGTGAGCCACTCAAGGTCGTTCCGCCTAATGCTCCATTGTCATCACACACTCCGCTTCCTCCATTGCAGTCCACATAGCGCCAAACCGCACCTGTTCCACCAGGGTCATCAACATCGGTCCATGTCGTTGAGCTGGAATCCGGATCAGCCGTGGCGTACTGAAGTTTCTTGCGGGCATTATCCTGGCCTGTGCCTGAGAGTTCTACTACCGAAAAGCGTAACCGGAACTTCCCATTACTGCTATTGAAACCGGACGGAGTTACATTTTCATTGGCTAACTGGTTCGTAGGCGTATCGGTCGTGTCAGTTCCCTGCCAGAACTTCCAGTTTCTGGACCACGCCGAGTACGGGATATAGGTAAAGGTTGCGGGCATGGCCGAACAGCCATTTCCATTGCTGTCGGAAGAGCACAGCGACAGCGTATTCTCGAGCACGCCCGAGTCACCGCTCTCCCACGCACTGCCGTTCCAGTGCTGGGTAATTAAGTTGTTGTCATTGTCAGTCAATAACATCATGATGTCGTCGCTGTTTCTAGAGGCTGCCGTGCGGATCATCTGGGCGTCATCGGTCAGGCCGGTCGTCGTGATAGTTGTTTGGGAAGTTGTGACGCTGCAGCTCCCGCTACAGGTGACTCTGATGTAGGCACCAGTATCGCCAGCCCCTGCATCCATCAGAACGTACATAAACTCTGATCCTGTTTGTTCCCACTGCACGTCGGTGTAGGCTGGACCGGCAGTCGTGCCGTTTCCACCTTCGATCGTGCCATCCGTTGCAAGTACGGTAAAACCGGCTGTTGAACCATCAGTCTTCCAGACGGCGCCATTAAAGTCATTTGACGTATCATTTGTAGCTACGGCGATGCGGTCGGACTGCTGGTCGCCTTCGGCATTGACCCAGACGGTTACCGCGCCATTTGCGTTGGTATTGAAACCGCCCTGTTCAGAGCCCCATGAACCACCGGACAACACCTTGTACTTGATTTCATTCGACGTAGCGGTAGTCGCATATATGACTAGCCCATCGCCGGAGTTCGATTCCCACTCGATATCGAATACGGCTCCCTGCTCGTTTCCACTTGACGAAGCGTTGGTAGTGTCAGTGGCGACCACTTGATTTGTCCAGGTAGAACCGGACCAGCGGTAGGCTTCCACCTCGTGAGTCCCTGACACATCAATCCCTACACCCATGAGGATTTCATTTGAACCGCCTTTTGGCTTGAGGCTGACATGCGTCGGCCGGCCGTTGGATGAGAGTGAAATATCGTTCGTACCGTTCGTCGGAGCGCAATTCGATACTGGACCCCAATTGGTTCCATCAAAGTAACAATAATAAAGTTTCTGGTTCGTGTTGTCCGCATAGACCACCATGGCTCGGCCGGACAGCCGCTCATACGTGATGTCGAAAGCGCGAGAGCAATCCGCCTCGGTGCCCTCGCAGGTCATGGCGGGGGTGGTGCCGGCATTGGTCCAGGCGACTGAATAATCAGTATTCACATCATATCCGTTGATACCCTTGATAACGTTTAATTCCCCGCCGGCCTTGAGGATTCCGACCATCACTTCATCGCGGGTGACGGCCGGTTTGGCTACGATGAAACGGATCAGGCTTGCGCTGGCGCTGTGGGTAAACGTTTCTTCGCCAGAGGAGAAGTCAAAGTCATAGGCGTTTTCCATGAATCGCAAAACAGTATTAGTCCCGTCGCCGTAGTAGAGACGGCCGTTGGGGGAGACTATCGCTTGGGCTGTTTCGGGAACCGGCGGAAAACGTGGTGAAAGCGATACGGGTGGCCATCCGGAAAAAATCCACAACGCGACCACAATAAAAATAAACGCTGTTCGAGTAACACGCATAATCGTGGATACACTCCTGTTATTTTTTCTGGATAGATGGATCCTTGGGGCGTTTACCATCAATGTTGGTTTTCGCTGGAGGTGGAAGTTTGATCGTTTGTCCCGCAGGCAAGGTATACGGGGGGTTCAACTTGTTGACCCTAACTATCAATCGCCATGAAACGTGGTGCGATTCAGCCAAATGAGCGACGGTATCGCCGTGCTTAACGACATAGCTCTGCCAAGTTGATTTGATCCACAGTTTTCGTTTGTGGTGGATCACTAGAAGGACCGTAAGACCTGCGAGAGCCAGGAGAACCGCCGCATAGATTACGAGGGCGTACAGTGATGGTAGTAAAAAATACTTCACGGTGGGGCCTGAAAGCACTACGTGGTCGACGCCCCTCTCCCCGGGTTCAAGTGAAGGATCGCGGTCGTATGCTGCTGTCAGGTGAGACGTGTACCACCCACCCCAGAATTGTGGAGCTAATTCGAAATTCCACTCTGAGGTGGCATCACGTAAAATCGGATATTGTCCGCCATGCTCGGCAACCATGGCGCCAAAAAGGCTGCGAGTGATCACTTTGACTTCTGCATCTATCGACGCAGTGCCCACATTACGGACTGACGGGTGTAAAATGGCTGAACCGTCCTTTTGCGGAGTGATTGTGAGGCTGGCGATCTCAAGCTGTCGGATAATATCCCCTGGCACAGTCACGGACACTCGCAGACCAGTTCGTGTTGCTATAGATATGCCTTCGGCGTTCTCATCTGAAGCTTCTGGTCTTTCCTGAACTAAAATGCATCCATTCTGCTCACCTATATCTACTGATGGTGAAACAGCGATATTGAATGGAACAATGACATTGCTTTCTTTCTCCAGCGTGAGTACGACTGGCTGTAGAGGGTCATCCCCCTGGTCGATTTCGGTCTTATCCGGGGAACCGTCGCCGTCAGTATCAGCATCTTTTGGATCCGTGCCGAGTTCAAGCTCTGACACATCCATCAGCCCATCAGCGTCAGAATCGGTCCCTTCGGATGCTTGCCCGTCAATGAGGGTATTCTCTTCGGGAACGAGTAAAAACGTAATCCAGGATCCGACGCCCCTTTTATCCTCCGAGGTCTTTTGCATTGATTCCAAATACTGCTTGCAGGCAAACCCACCATCCGTCGAAGGGGTGGAATCAGCTGAATAGAGCATCACCGTTTTAGGCTCGGCAGTATTGTTGATCACAATGATGCCGTCGGATTGCGACGACCCAGGTTCGAGAGTGTATACAAAAATATCTTGGGTACGGGGATTATCTGGTCTCGGGTAGGCTGGGCGCCCCCCGATGCCCCCGTACTCGATCGCCCTTCCCGCAAAAGGGAACGCTGTACCAACAGCAATAACTGTCGCGATGAAAAAAATTGTTTTTGCCTTGTGAATCATGGTCATAGTGAAAGTATATCATAGGATGCAAAACGAAAAAACGCCCACATTACATGGACGTCCTATTCTAACCTAGCGTACCTTATGACGCGACGACAGAAAGCACCATATTGATATCATAGTCGGCAGCAGCAGGCTGCTCTGCGGGAATCTGCTGGGAAATAGCCGCTCCCTGCAATGTCCAGTCGCCAACGTCATTTGAGCCTGCCGCACCCGTCAGCACAGTAATCGAATCTGTGGTTCCCTGGTTGTAGGCATTTGACGATCCTTTTGTGATGTTGGTGGTCGTACACGATGCACATTGTCCTGCCGCAAGCGTTCCGCCCGAGGCGTCCACGGTCATTTGTCCTCCGAGCGAATCTGCATCGCCGCCGTCAGTACACCCAGAGCCGGTAGGATCGTTGAAGTCGTAATCGGTGCCGCCACTGTCCCACACCGCGGTTGCAGCCGATCCCGCTAAACTCACCACCCAGCCATTGTCAGCAGCGTCAGGGTTAGAAACGTATATCTGCTGGGTGGCTGAACCTAATGTGCCCGTTGCGGGCTGGCAGGCAAAACTAAACGTTTCTGCACTCATCGCTATCGAAGGGCTTCCGACTGTCACATACGACCCATCGACGATATCGACGGCGAGTGTTCCTGCACTGATGGTCTGCTGGAAATTCGACGTCGAGCTGGCGTATACGTACGCTGCGAGTCCGAAGATCAATACCAAAGCCACCACGGACAATCCTGTCCAGAGGAGGTTTATTCGCCTGTAGATCAACTCACTCATGCCGACCATATGATATTTGTGTATTTTTTTGTTTTTCTGACTGGATTTCAGCCTTTATGGTATCAGTATACCAAAGAAAATAGATTCTGTCAACCCCGTTAGAAATTTTTTGCAAACTCATTTAGTTACTTAAAGCCTTAAAATCAGGCCCCTTGTGATCAGTGAGTAACCCATTTGAGTAAAATTTCTGACGGGGTCAACCCATTTACTTGTTACTAAAAAGCTCCTCTCATTGTCATCCTGAACTTGTTTCAGGATCTCGTTGGTTCGTTAGTAATAAGCTTATATTCCGAAACAAGTTTGGAATGACAGTATAAGAAGTTGGGGGCGCTTTTTCGTCTTTATCACCCAACAAACCAATCCGTAGTCCGCCAATTCGATAACTTCCTAATAGAGATTGCCGCGGTCGTCCCGCAAAAGCGGGGCTCCTTCGCAATGACAAAAAAGCGACGGGCGTGCCGGCTTGTCCCGATGTCCGCCATAGCGGAACCGGGATCCCGACTTTACGTCGGGACTGACTGGCTCTTGGCTCTAAGCTCCCTGCTCTTTGCTTCTCTATCGGCTCTTCTGCTTTTTACCGTTGTTTCCCTTAGCAGTTCCATTTGAACCTTTCACCTGCTTAGAAATTTGGGTGGCTTTTTGCGGCAACCCTTGTCTAGCAATTTGCTCTACAATCTCTTTTCGCATACGATCCTCTTTTTCCTTGTCCTGTTTTTCACTTTTTTTCTTTCGAAGTTTAACGATGACTATGATGAGAACGACGATGAACAGGAGAATGCCAAGTACGATCAAGATTTCGACAAGCGGTACAATCCAGAAAACAATCTCCTTTTCTACTGGGCGCAGAGGCTCACCGTATACGAGAGTCAATTTGGCGCGATATTTGCCAAACATGAGTCCTTGTCCGAAGCTCGGAGAAGCGAAGGACCTTTCGGTGTCCGGCAAAATAATACGGTTTTCTGGGTTGATGAGCAGTTTCTCGGGGTTGCCGCCAAACAGGTCATTTACTATCTTTATGTTTCCGTCCGGCTTTTGATGAGTATTTCCCGTGTTGTTGGCTATGACGAGGAAATCAACTGGCGGCTTCAGAAAAAAGGTCTTGGGCGTGAAATACTGGCGCCGTTCTGCTGCAGATAGTTCTGGGTCATCGTTGGAAAAAACACCGGCTTGGAAGTCAAGTTCGATCTGGTCAATGGTCGTCCCCAGTACTTTCAAGAAAATATTGGTTGCGACATTGGAACCGATATAGACAGCCGCGCCCCGCTGGTCCGGATCGAGCACCGGCTTAGTCTGAAAAACAAGTGATATGAGATGTGTGCCCGGCTCTGCATTCTTCGGAACCTCGATGCGGTACGGGAAATCAACCAGGGTTCCTGCTTCCGGGAGCGTCACTTCAGTTTGGTCGAATTTTAACCACTCTCTGTCAGGCCTGAAATCTTTCGGGTCGGTAAGTATCAGGACTGCGCCTTCCTTGTCGGGGTCAGCGGTAAAATTATAGACGGTAGGATAGACCGTCACTCCCTGCATACTGTCATCATACAATTGCACGACTTGTTCAATGGTATCACCAGGCTTCGCGGTAAACTCCGGTAATAGCTGCGAGATAGTCACTGCGTGCGCAGGACGACCCCAAGATACCAAGAGCGCGCCTAATGCCAAAATGCCTCCTACTAGTTTCCATCGTTGAGTAAGAGTCAGCATAGTGTTAGGAGTATATCCCGTTAATGATCATGGGATAAGTATACGTGGAAAATACCCCTCACGCAATATCAAATACCCCCACATGAATGGGGGTATTCCAAATTGTTTCTTATTTGCACACGACTAGAAGTTTGCAGTCGCCGTCCAAGTAACAATATGCGAATACACCAATGCCTGAACGGTGGAGTCAACTGCCGCACGGTGCGTCACGGTCACATCATTGCCGGAAATAGCAATGGGACCGGCAGTGGTGGCGACGGTAGTCGGCCCAGTCGCGATCGGCGTGTCATCGTCCGTAAAGTCACCTTGTTCGGTCCACGCAGCATCAGAAGC
>Ga0155659_108_pt2 | contig 21718 bp, 25 predicted proteins | sample RifCSPlowO2_01_FD_107316 | JGI IMG/M metagenome (GOLD analysis project Ga0155659, IMG submission 107316) | Candidatus Kerfeldbacteria bacterium RIFCSPLOWO2_01_FULL_48_11
GTGAGACTCGAATGAAAAAAAGAGGTTTTACGCTTATTGAACTTTTGGTGGTTATCGCCATCATTGGTATCTTGTCGACTATCGGTCTCGTCGCCCTGAACGGCGCACGGGAAAAGGCAAGAGACGCACAGAGACAGTCTGACATGGCACAGGTCCGTACGGCACTTGCGCTGTATTATGACGACAATAACTTTGTGTATCCGCCGCAACTGGCAGTGACAGCTGCAACTATGGCTGATTGTTTCAACAATACTTCAACAGCCCAGCAGATGACGTATGCAGGACCCTTCGCGTATGCAGCCGGTGCTGGGGACAATGTCTTCACGAGTACTGGTGTCCTCATTCCCGAATATCTCGGCGCTGCTCTCGAACCACCTACTGGAGGCGACGCGATGGAAAACAACTACTGCTATGACACGAATGAAGCTGCGGCAAGCGCTCGGACTTCCTACACTCTCTTTACTCAGATAGAAGGTGCCAATGGTGACCAGTGGTATGTATTGGGTTCCGAGGGTGATAGCAGACAGACCAATGCTGCGGTCGTCGCATGTTCAGCACAAGCGACGTGCCCGTTGCTATAATCCTGACATTGTGAAGAAATACAAAAGACCGGCCTTGTTTTAGGTCGGTCTTTTGGTATACTTATGCTATGTACATACAATTTCTCTTCAGTTGGGGACTTGGGATACTCCTGGCGATATTCTGGCTAGTAGTATTTTTATTCATTATCCGTGGCAAACAGTTTTCACCACGTATCGTGTGGGCCAGCTTCGGCTGTTATATCTTTCTTGTCCTACTGAGAACAGGTCTTTTCGCTTTTCTCCTTCACAAGCAGTGGAGCAAAAGCGACGGCATTGAAAAGTACTATACCCTCGCTTATTCAAAGAAGATATACGTGGTTGTCGGTGATATCCTGCTGTTACAAGGAGTCGCGCTTGTTGTGGGTATCGTAGTGTGGAGCTTACTCACCTTCGTAAGGAAGAGGTGGGATTATTTGATTTCAAAACACGAAGTGCTCTTATTGAGTTTCGGCGCCTTCATAGTTGGTTGGCCAAAAGTATTTGTCTTTTTGGCGCTTGTTTTCTTACTGACAGTTGTTCGGAAGTTACTGTTTATTGCTTTAAAAAGAGAAGGAGTGTCAGATCGCATGGTGGTGCTGCCAGCGATTCCTCTCGCAGTTATCGTAACCGTTTTCTGGGGGACGCAATTGACACTACTCACTGGGTTGTGGGCGATTAGATAGTATAAAGAAGCAGAGAGCCAAGAGCTTTGAGCAAAGAGCCAGACAGTTGATTGGTTAGTCAGCTGATCAGTTAATCAGGAGAAGAGCACGCCCGGTAAGTCCCCTTTATTGTCATTGCGAGGAGCGGAGCGACGCGGCAATCTCGAGATTGCTTCGTCATCCTCACTACGTTCGGATTCCTCGCAATGACAAGGAGAAAAACGCCAAGGGTCAAGCGAATTGGTTGGCCTGTTTCAACTTCCGCTGCGGGTCTCAAAGACCCTTGCCACGAAAGATCGTTTGATATCTCATCTACGCGGTTTTGTAGTGGTGTATTAACGTTCTTTTTCTGGTATACTATTTGTATGAAAAGTTGGAGGAAAAGTGTACGCGGCTTCACGCTCATTGAATTGTTGGTTGTTATTGCTATTATCGGCTATCTCTCTGTCATTGGCATGACTCAGCTGTACGGTGCTCGCGAGATTGCTCGCGATGCCCGTCGGCAGTCTGATTTGGCAGAAATCCGTTTGGCACTTTCCATGTATGAAAGCGATCAGGGTAGATATCCGATTCCCGTCGCAAATGGTGGAACAGGGCCCGATATCAGCAGTGCAGCAAGTGTCGCAGGGACTATATTTGACAACGTTGACGGAGGCAATCCGCTTGTGAAAGAGTATATGGCAGGGCGCTTCGTTGATCCGATAAATACTCCAGCCCTGTATTACAGCTATGACACAAGCAATGGGTCGCATACAGCCTACCGGCTGTGCGCTGTCGTAGAAGGAAGGGCGTCAGCTGGGCAATTTCTAGTTCTCGAAAGCAGTGGTGAGTTTTCGATCCGTGCGAATTGCAATCCCATCTAACATTATAGTTTTATGAAAAAAAACTTTTCAGCACTCCATCCGAACGGATTCACTATTTTACAAATTATCATTTGGGCGCTTATAGGCAGCGCAGTTATCGGCGGCTTCTTCATATTATTAAACAATGAACGTGCGAAGACGCGGGATGCGAAGCGGGTATCCGACATGACGAGGGTGCAGGCGGCGTTTGAAGTACTTTTTGCGACATCCGCGAGCTATGCTTCTGCGGCAGAGGCCGGATGCGATACGGTGGGCGAGCCGGTATCAGCATGCAATGTGTCATTCTTTTTGCCGGATATCACGACCATGGCCGATCCGGGAGGTTCTTCGTACGTTATGGCCGAAGTCCCTGATGATGACGGATACGCGGTCAGCTTCACACTCGAACGGGCCTATGGGTTATTAGTAGAAGGGCAGCATGTGTTGACGCAGGACGGAATAAGGTAGTTGGCGAGTTGGCGAATTACGAATTGCGGATTACCAAGCCGGCAAGCCTGTAAGTTAAACACAACGAAGCGCCCCCCTCGCGTCATCCTGAATTTATTTCAGGATCTCATTTGTTTATTAGCAGTAAGATTATATTCCGAAACAAGTTCGGAATGACAGGAAAAAGTAATGGCGGGCGGATTTGTATTATCCTCACGCATTGTTCTACTGACCCTTTTATGGTATAATTTCCGTATGCAGATGTCGTTTCACCACTTTTTTTCAGGGAAACAATAAGCATTATGGAGTATATACTCGTCGCACTTCTCGGCCTGATCGTCGGAAGTTTTCTGAATGTGGTAATTTATCGTACGTACAAAGGCGTCGGGTTTGTGAAAGGCCGCTCATACTGTCCTTTTTGCAAACATTCTATCGAGGCTCACGATAACATTCCGATAGTCAGCTTTTTCTTGCTTCGGGGAAAGTGCCGATGGTGCAGAAAAAGTATTTCATGGCAGTATCCGCTCGTAGAAGCGGGGATGGCGGTAGCATTTATTCTGCTTCTGTGGCAGTTCGGACCGACGGCGGAGTTCTTTGTCTACGCGATCTATGCCATGTTTCTCATGGTGATATTTGTCCAAGACTTGCGGTACCAGGTGATTCTGGACCAGGTGAGTTTGCCGGGGATTCCGCTGGCTATCCTATTGAGCCTGCTCGTACTGCACATTCCGATTGTTGACTTATTGATCGGGATGCTCATCGGCGGAGGATTTTTCGCATTCCAATATTTCGTGTCACGCGGGAAGTGGATAGGCGGAGGCGATATGCGGCTCGGTGCGCTCATGGGGGCAATGCTGGGCTGGAAAGTAGTTCTCCTCGCTCTTTTCCTGTCGTATATGTCTGGATCTCTTTTCAGCATCGGATTAGTCCTCAGCCAGAAGAAGCGGTGGGGAAGCCGTATCCCCTTGGGAACCTTTCTTACCGTGGCAACGTTCGTGTGTTTCCTCGCAGGAGAGCAGCTCATCTGGTGGTATCAAGCTGAATTTTTATAGTATACGTACCAATATGCGACATATCACTCGGCAATCGCGTAAACTTAGCTTAACAGGCGGGTTTACACTCATGGAAGTCATGATCGTCCTCGTTTTTACCGGTATCACGGCAGTGCTTGTGATGGCGAATATTAACCGTGGCAAAGCACTCCAACTGCTTCGCCACACGGCAGAGACATTTGTCCAGGATGTGAGGACTATCCAGAATTATGCTGCCGGCGGGCGCAAATACAACATCTGCGCTGATATCGCCTCCAAAGGCGTCACCTGCTCCAACTCGACTGATTGCAACGCCTATACTCCCAGTATTTGCGGAGAGGTTCCGGAGGGCGGGTATGGCATTCAGATCCAAGGCACGCTCGGGTACACTATGTATGCCGACACCTATATCGATGACGATGGCAATGATCCGTCGGATGGCGACGAGCGATGGTATGGCGTGCTCGGCCAGTCTCATGACCCGTCGATCCCAGTGGCTACCGCTACACTTGTCCCGCCGGTGCGTATCTATGCTTTCTCATTCAACAATTCATCGATCTGTACGCCCGGCCAGAATGTCAATAAGAACTTCTATCTCTATTTGACGTATGTACCGCCTTTTGCGGAAGGACATGCGATAATGAGCAGCAATGGCGGAGCGACCTTTTCTCAAGATTCAGAAGGGCAAAGTCTGGAAGTCTGGTTCGCCATAGCTGGTGATAATACCCGATGTCAGCTAGTCACTATGGATGGTTATACCGGATATGTATCATCTGACTCAGTTCCGTGCCCTGCAAAGGATCAAAACCTTTCTTATTGTAAAGGCGTATGAGATTGGCCATTGGCCACACGAGTATTGGAAAAAACCGACGAGGCCAGAGCATGATCGAGGTAATCATTGCTATCGGCATTATTACGGCGGGCGTCTTTGGTACTATCATGGTTATCGTGACCAGCGTACGTGCCGGCAGGGTCGCCGCTGATCGTCTTACCGCTGTGGGTCTCGCCCGTGAGGGCATAGAGATCGCGCGGAACACGCGGGATAGCAATTGGCTCACTCTCAGCCAGTGGGACGCCGGATTAAAAGGACCAAATAATTGGCCCATTGCCTTCCCTCGTATTGACGTATCATCGAATGCTACGTCTATGTCATTTTATTTCCCGAACGCTGCAGCAGACTGGAACTATTCGAATATTATATGTGGGGGTGTGGCGTGCAGTAATGTATATTTAAGTAGCAGTCAATATCTTCAAGGTGGTTCTTTTGGGGGGGGAGACACTCAATTCTCACGGCTCATGTATGTGAATGTTATATGTCAAAATGCGGGCGGTGCTGAAAAGATAGCTGGTAATAGTGAACAGGCTGCGTGCGGGCAGGTAGGGTCTACGGTGGCGGCATATCCGGCCAAAGTTGGTGCCAGAGTAATTTCAGAAGTCAGGTGGCCGAACAGTTCAGCGACGGCGCATAAAGTTATACTCGAAGAGCGGCTGTATGATTGGAGATGGTTTTAGGTGGTTCTAACCCTCAAGGGTTATCATGGGTAATGAGGGGAAATCAGGGGGAACTTATATGGAACAAAGGATTAACTACGAAAAAAATGGCAAAGAGGGGTATAAGAAGCTGATTGTTTGGAAGAATGCCAGGGTACTTCGCAAGAGTATTTATCAGCTCACGCAACAATTCCCAAAGTCTGAACATCGACGAGTCAGTCAAATGAACGATGCTGCCCGATCAGTCAAGCAAAACATCCAGGAAGGGTACAGACAAAGTATCGGAAAGTACATCAACTCGTTAAAAAACATTTGCGCCCCGTCCTTATCAGAGTTGCATGGAGATCTAGAAGATTGCAGGGAAGACGGACTCATCACTCAACAGGAATTCAAGAAGCTGGACGAGTTATGTGGAAAGACTGATTATCTTTTCATGAGACTAGTCCAATCATTAGAAAGCAAAAGACGTGAACGTGAATTTAACCAGCGATCGGAGAAAATTCATCAAAAATCCCCTGATTACCCTTACCCAAGATATTTTTCACCAATAAATGACACTCTTTTCCAGAAAACATTCTTTCAAAAATGACCGGCGTGGCTTTACCTTGCTCGAGGCCATCGTTGCGATGGGCATTTTTTCCGCTGCAGTGCTGATGGCGGTGAATTTATTTGTGCTCGTTTCCGGTGTTCAGCGGCGCATCGCGTCGAACCAGCGTATCCAGGATGACATGCGGCAGATGGTAGAAAGCATCGCGCAGAACATACGGCTGGGATCAGTGCACTATGCATACTATCGGGACCCGAATTTGGATGGGGCATTATGCGCAGGTCCCGGTTGTTTCATTGATTTGTATCCTGATGCCGCCCCTGTCACAACGCTCGCACTCATTGACCAAAACGGCACGTACATCTATATAGATTATGAGATTACAGGTGGTCGAGGCACTCTTCGATATTGTTATACAGACAGCCCTGTCGACCCGTTTACCTCTGGAAACTGTACAAACATCACCCCGTCACAAATTGATATTAAGGACGTACAATTCGTCATTACACCCTCGGCTGATCCTTTTTTTGATCCCGAGTATCCAGGGACATGCGGTCCCTCGTTAAGTTGCAATATTGTCAGCAACGGGACGTACCAGTGGGGGTCTCATCGCTGTGCCGGTTCTGGCGACCCTTGCCTCTATTATACCGACGGTGGACAGTACCAGCCGAAAGTCCGTATGGTCATCGATGTGCGCGGCACGTCAGGAAAGCCGAGGGAGCAGGGTCATCTGTCTCTCGAGACCATCGTTTCCACTCGTCAAGTGAATTTCGAAGTTCTAAATAAGCACGGAGATGTCACAATCCCTTAATAAAAACTCATCTGAACGCCAGCGCGACCAGGGCGGTATCGCCGTAATTTTTTCCCTATTGATCGTCTCTCTCGTTACACTGATCGGGCTCGGCGTCGCGGCGATTATCATTCGGGAGCTGCGGCTCTCCAGCAATATCGGCCACGCCGTATCGGCGTATTATGCGGCCGAGAGCGGTGTCGAACGCGGTTTATACCGTGTCCGCGTAGGAAAAGAAAATGACCAAGAGCCAGCAACGGTTGTAGCGGACATTGCGAGCTATTCTTCCACGACAGCATTCTCTAGTGACGCGGCGTACCAGAATGATGCGACGGAGTTCTCTGGATCAGCAGCGCATGATCTCACAGAAAATGAATCTGAACAAATTGACTACACAATCGCGAACCCTACGGACTGCGGAGCCGGATGGACAGGCGCATGTATTGATTCGTGGGTAGTCAGCTGGGATGCTGCAGAATCAACTGCGACTAGCCTTGAAGTAACCTTTGTCGGTTGGAGGCCCGGAAGTCCTATTGCCGTTTTGCCAAACGCTCAGAAGCATGTGATCGATGAGAGCGATCTTAGCGGTGGCCAAGAGATATTGAATTTTCCAGATAGGCAAAACATGTACCGTGTGCGTCTCCGGACTATTGGTGAAAATCCCGGAGGAACACCAGCGGGTTTGACAGATCAGTTATTGAAGTCGGTTCAAATTGTCGCCTATTCGGAGAATGATGGGAATCTTGGCAGCGGTGAAATAGTAAATGCATCGACGTCTATCACTGTGCAGTCTATAGGTGAGAAGCAGGGGTTTGCGCAGTCGGTGGTCGCGACCGTACCGTGGCAGACGACACTCTCCGGCATATTTGAGTATGTGCTGTTCTCTGAAGAAACGCTTGTGAAGATTAATCCGATCAGCGTCAATCCGCCGATTTACCGTTCGGGGCGTTTGGAAATAGAACAAGGGGTGCCGTCACAATGTTCGTGCATCACCGCTGAACAGGTCGGCGGAATAATCGCTTGTACTGGATCCGGCTGGCAGGGGGCCTGCGATCCCGGAGCGGCGTCGAATACTCTTCAGGTGGCGAGATGCAAACAACCTGGGTATGTAAACATGTGCAGCATCACTTCACAAAATTATTCCGGCTCGTCCAACTACGCAGGATTCTACGTGACACCCAATATCATGGCGGCGCCCTTAAGTCTCGCGCCAAGTGAATATTATGTTCGTATTAACGGAAGACACGAGGGTGTCCCCTCAGCAATATATCTCGATGAAGACGTGGACAATAATCCCGGGAACTCCACCTATAAGGAGACATTTAATATTCCTACAAATGGAGGCACTCCTTGCCAGTTTGAATGCCTTTTCACGAATCCGGTAAAACTGGGGACATTATGCACCGGAGGTGCTAATAGCGGGGAAGCATGCACGACTGCCGCGGATTGTCCCGGAGGCGCATGTAACAACTATCAGAAGATTTACTTTCTTGCCCAGTCGGACACAAGCGTACCGTATGATTCGTACAAAACCTATCTCGATTGGTATTCGTTGAGCAGTTCGCCGCTCCTCACCGGCCCGGATGATAAATTCTGTGTTGATTTCACCAACGCAGACTGTAATTAACGAATTGGTGAATAATACATTACGGATTGCTTGCCGAGACTTGACTTACACACATGCGCCCCACTCTCTTATTCACGTCATTCCGAACTCGTTTCGGAATATAAGCTTTTTACTAGCAAACTAACGAGATCCTGAAACAAGTTCAGGATGACAGGTGAGGGGCGCTTTGTGTCATAGCTGGTGTCCCATAGATTCATTTGTTTAGTTTCTGACCGACATGAACAAACACGATGCAAAGGCGCGGATTGAGAAACTTCGCCGTGAGATAAACCACCATCGGTATCTTTATCACGTTCTGGATAAGCAGGAAATCTCAGACGCCGCATTGGATTCCCTCAAGCATGAATTGCAGCAGCTGGAGGAACAATTTCCAAACCTTGTCACACCCGATTCTCCTACACAGCGGGTAGGAGGCACGCCTCTGGGTGAATTCAAAAAAGTTCGTCATGCGGTGAGAATGTTGTCATTGAATGATGTGTTTTCGGCTGAAGAAACGACGTCATGGGTTGAGCGTATTCAGAAAATAGTTCCAGGCAGGGTACTGGATTTCTACGGAGAGGTTAAAATGGACGGGCTCGCCGTGTCGCTTCTGTATCGGAAGGGGATGCTGGTTCGTGCATCTACGCGCGGCGATGGAGCTATTGGCGAGGACGTTACCCAAAATATTAAAACCATCGAAGCCATACCCCTGACACTTGAACGAGGGAAAGGACCAGGAGCAAATGCCGCGTTGGTTTCGCGATCCATATTGAGCGACATCGAAGTCCGTGGCGAAGTGTATATGTTAAAAAGCGTATTCGAAAAATTAAATGCGGATTTAAAGAAAGTTAACATGCCGGTGTTCGCGAACCCACGGAACGCCGCGGCTGGCTCTGTCCGTCAGCTCGATTCGAAGGTTACTGTCAAGCGCAAGCTGTCGTTCATGGCGTATGATTTGGTCACCGATCTTGGGCAAAAGACCCACCAAGAGTCTCACGGGTTGTTAGAAGCTCTGGGGTTCAAGGCCGGTACGAATAATGAATATCTTAATGATGTCGGAGCCATTGAACGGTATCATAGGCAGATTGGGAAGATTCGCTCGAAATTGCCATATTGGACAGATGGCATCGTGGTCACAGTGAATTCGATCGCTACGTTTCGCGAGCTCGGAGTAGTCGGCAAAGCGCCGCGCGGATCCATAGCGTACAAATATCCCGCCGAACAAGCCACGACGGTCGTCGAAGATATCCAAGTACAAGTCGGCCGTACGGGAGCTCTCACCCCTGTTGCCCATCTAAAACCTGTACGGGTTGCCGGTTCCACCGTTTCTCGGGCAACGCTGCATAATATGGATGAGATAGAAAGATTGGGCGTAAAAATCGGCGATACGGTCATTGTTCAGAAAGCCGGAGATATTATTCCCGACGTCGTGCAGGTGTTGTCAAAGCTCCGCACGGGCAAGGAACGGGCATACCGTATGCCTGGACGCTGTCCGGTGTGCAAATCGCCCGTCGTCAGAAAAAAGGGTGAAGTGGCATATTACTGTTCAAATAAGTCTTGCTATGCCCAGCAGCACGAGTCGCTCAGACATTTCGTTTCGCGGCAGGCGTTCGATATTGATGGTTTGGGACCGAAAATACTCGAACAGCTCGCGCGGGCGGATTTGGTAAAAAGCTCTTCAGATCTTTTTCTCCTCACCGAGGCGGACCTCGAACCACTAGAACGGTTCGCTGAAAAATCCGCCGAGAACCTGGTGAAAGCTATCCGGGCGTCTAAGGACGTTTCTTTCGCAAGGTTTATTTATTCCCTTGGCATCAGGCATGTGGGAGAAGAGACGGCGATAGCGCTCGCCAACCATTTCAAAACATTCGACAAACTCGTTGACGCGCCGTTTGATGAGTTCGACAGCATCTCTGATGTTGGCGGCGTGGTAGCAAAGAGCATTTATGAATTTTTTAAGGAAAAAGACAATCGACGATTGATCGACAAGCTTATTGGATCCGGTATCCATATTCAGCGCGTACAGCCAACTGCGCACAACACGGGAGCGCTCGCGGGGAAAAAGATTGTCGTCACTGGTACGCTCGCATCCCTGTCTCGGGAAGAGGCGAAAGAACGGATAAGGAAAGCTGGCGGCGACTGGGTGACATCGGTTTCGAAGAATACCGACTATGTGGTAGTTGGTGAGAACCCGGGATCAAAATATGAGAAGGCGAAACAGTTGGGGGTGAAAGTAATTGATGAGAAGGAGTTTACGGAGTTGTTGACGAGTTAACGTATTAACGAATTGCGCATTATTTTTTTGCGAACATTCAAACTATATCGAGCCAATCCGTTAACTCGTAATTCGTTAATAAGTTAATATGCTATACTATTCTTAGATATGGCATTAACGATATCTGAAATTGACCACCTCGCGAAACTCACGCGTATTTCCCTCACCAATGAGGAGAAAGAACTTTTTCGCACACAGCTCGATTCAATACTCGAGTATGCGGGTCATATCCGGGAGGTTCACGACACTACGGCAGTATCGTCCCATCCCCCGAAGTCATTAGAGGATATCTCTGAGTCGGATTCGATAGTACAGTTTTCAGATGCCGACGGGCTCGTAGCCGCCGTACCAAAAAGGAACGGCAGATCAATCGAAGTGCCACCAGTGAAAGATGCCACCTAACGAGTTATCCATCGACGAAATCAGCGCCGGGGTGCGACAGAAGAAATTCTCCGCTACCGAAGTGGTGATGTCTTCACTGGAGCGGATCGATGCTCTCGATGAACGTATCGGAGCCTTTTTAACCGTCATGAGAGATGAATCACTGGCAGACGCGAAACGCGTTGATGACCGTATTGCACGGGGTGAACACATCGGGTCGTTAGCGGGAGTGCCTGTTGCGGTGAAGGATAATACGATGACGCGCGGTGTTCGCACCACCGCAGCATCGAAAATTCTGGAACACTACGTAGCTTCGTACGATGCTACCGCAGTCAAGCGGCTTCGTGACGAGGGAGCGATCATTGTGGGTAAGACAAATTTGGACGAGTTCGGTATGGGCGCATCCACAGAAAATTCTGCGTACCAAAAAACAAAAAACCCCTGGAACCTCGAGCGTGTTCCCGGCGGGTCGTCGGGCGGTTCAGCCGCCGCGGTTGCTGCTCGCATGGTTCCAGCGGCGCTTGGGTCCGATACGGGAGGGTCCATACGTCAGCCCGCGGCATTGTGCGGAGTGGTAGGCCTGAAACCGACCTATGGCCGCGTGTCCCGGTACGGCCTCATAGCGATGACATCTTCATTGGATCAGATCGGCCCCCTGGCCACTTCTGTGCGCGATGCGGCGGCGCTATTTCTCGCAGTTGCCGGGAAGGACAGGCAGGACACCACTTCAGCCGACGAGCCGCTTTTCCCTTTGTCAAGCATAGAAGGATCGATTGCCGGGAAGACGATCGGTATACCGAAAGAATTTTTTGTCGATGGTATGGATGAACGGATCAGAAAGTCTGTGTATGACGCACTTGATGTATTCAAAAAACTATCATGCAAGGTACGGGAGGTGTCAGTTCCACATACGAAGTACGCCCTCCCCGCCTATTATATTACTGTCACTTCAGAAGTATCAGCAAATATGGCGAGGTACGATGGCGTTCGCTACGGATTATCCATTGAGGGCCAGTCGCTTGATGAAATGTATCGACAGACTCGGGAAGCAGGATTCGGTCCCGAAGTAAAACGCCGCATCATCCTGGGAGCCTTTTCGCTTTCAAAAGGGCACGCAGACCAGTATTACCAGCAAGCCCAGCGAGTGAGGGACATCATCGGTCATGAATATCATGAGGTCCTTAAAGAGGTGGACTGTTTAATCACACCCACAAGTCCTTCGGTGGCTTTCACCCTCGGTGAAAAATTCAGTGATCCATTGACGATGTATCTTTGTGACATTTTTACCGTACCAGCGAACATTGCTAATCTTCCCGCTATCTCCGTGCCATGTGGACAGATCGACGAGTTGCCTGTAGGGCTGCAAGTAATTGGCAGGCCTTTTGAAGAACAAACTATACTTCAGATGGCACAAGCGTACGAACAGGCAACATCATGGCATTTATTAAAGCCGGAGATGTAACCCCGTTAGAAAAAAATGTACTAAAGACTTCTATGATTATTTCAAGACTCTAGTTCTATAAAAACCTTTAGTATCCTGAAGTGCGTTATGTACATTTTTTAACGGGGTTGACGGGGGAAGTCTCCGCTGGTATCATTCTAATCCATAAAGGAGTAATTCTATGCCAAACCAATCACTCAAATCACTCAAGATCTTGCTCGTCGAAGATGAGAAAATGCTTTCTGAAATGTACGTCGCGAAGTTTTCGAAGGAAGGCGTGAAGGTCATGACTGCAGCTGATGGCGCTGCTGGGCTCGAGATAGCGAAAAAAGAGTTGCCTGATATCATCTTATTGGACATAATTATTCCCAAGATAGATGGCTTCGCAGTCTTAAAAGAATTAAAGTCTGATCCATCGACACGGAAAATTCCTATCATTCTTCTTACTAACCTTGGGCAGGATGAGGATGTGAACAAGGGGAAAGATTTAGGTGCTGATGATTACTTCATTAAATCGGATCACACACCAGCGGAAGTAGTGCTAAAAGTCCGCAGTTTTTTTGAAAAGAAATAATATGGACGGTATAGAAAAAAATGAAATGATCGACATGGAGCGGACAGTTATTTTACTCAAGCCGGATAGTGTGAAGCGCGCGCTCGTAGGGGAGATCATCGGACGTTTCGAGAAAGCTGGCTTGAAGATCGTTGCATTGAAAATGGTGCACGTGGACGCTGACGTGATAGCCAAGCATTATTCGGATGACCGGGACTACCTCGCTTCCATCGGAGAGAAAACCTTACAATCATACAGAGAATATGGTAAAGATCCGGGGGAGCATCTCGGGACTACTGATCCGTATGAAATAGGCAAAATCGTGCGTGAGTGGAATATCGATTTTCTCACATCTGGGCCGGTTGTTGCAGTCCTTTTACAGGGTGTCCACGCCGTCGATGCCGTACGAATGATGGTCGGGCACACGTTGCCGCGAAACGCCCAACCGGGAACTATACGAGGCGACTTTTCCATCGATTCGCCTATTCTCGCCAACATGCGGAAGCGAACGGTGAAAAACATGATCCATGCGTCAGGAAACGTCGAGGAGGCAAAATTTGAGGAAGAACTATGGTTCCACAAGAACGAAATACAGGACTATAAACGGGTGGACGAAGATTTGATGTATAATTAGCTTGCATGTTGGCGAATTGCGGATTAACGAATTACGCATTAGTTTTTTTTTGGTATTTTTTAGAATAGCGAGGAATCTTCAAAGCAACGAATGCGAAATTCGTAATTCGTTAACTCGTTAATTGAAAGGTCGCTTGACGATTCACTTTTTTTCTGCTATCCTTTTAGGTACTCAAACATTATCTATGGCACAGGCAAAGTCCCAGACAAATCAAAATGTCTACAACCTCGTCGTCACGGGACTTGTTCTTGCTATTATTATTCTTGGCGCTAGCAGCTTGATGACTGGACTGTAGGTTTCCATTTACAAATAGGATTCACCACAGACTAGCCACCAAGCGGCTAGTTTTTTTGTTAAACCCTGAGCTTGTCGAAGGGTATAGCTGTCTTATAAAACATCAAACATAGGCCTTTAAAAAGCCCATAGAGAGGGGGATATATGCGGCATACGGCGTTACCAACCGCGGCTGCAGCCGAGCTTCAGTGTCCGGAGTGCAAAACTCCGTGCATCACATTTCGGGACCACTGGTATTGTTCAAAATGCCTGAGGAGAGTTGTCGTTTGCCGAGAAACGTGGGTCTGCGTCTCGACGCCTGAGTACCGAGCGGTTAAGAAATATGGCGTCGAGCATTCCTGTCTGCAAGGCGGGGGTCATCTCTGGAGCGCTGAAACACTCCGCTTTGCCTTCCTGAATGGTGTCTCTCTCCAAATGCCCGTCGGGCACCTCACTTGCCGGCAATGCGGCGCTACTATCGATGCTGATCTACTGTTTCGCGTCATGAGACGTAGGGAGGACTGATGTCATTAGGACCCATAATATCGAAAAAAGCTGACGCGTTAAAGGGTACGCGCTGTCCTCGATGTCACCAAGGATTGCTCGAGATCCGGATCGTCGAGCACGACCCAGTTGCAGGGAACCAATTGGGCTTGGTGTGTTCCATCCGGAACCCTTGTACCTACTCTCGGAAGATTGTCTAAGTACTTCTGAGACACTTTTTACCCCGCTACCAACGTTGCTTTTCATAAAACATGGCGGCGGGTTTCCCCCACACCAATGTGATTGGTGTGGGGGTTTTCTTTTTCTCTAAAGAGTATTGACGAAAATCAATTTTTATGCTACTATTAATGCTGTGACGAAGTAAAACAAATATGCAAATTAAAAGACCGCCAATCTATCAACTCTAGGTTCTGCAAATAGCTTAATAAGGAATTAGCTGATCCCGCTCGTTTTGTGAACGCGGGTTTTTTGTTTGTACCTAAAGTGGAAGTTGGTTATACTTGTTTAGTTACGGGGTGTGGCCCAGTTGGTAGGGCGCAGGGCTGGGGGTCCTGAGATCGCGGGTTCGAGTCCCGCCACCCCGACCATTTTGTATTTCTCGAACCTCAAAAAGCTCCGCTAACTGTAGCGGAGCTTTTTTGGATGCTACGCAACAAAGCCCCGGAACTGGCAAGAACCCTAACGGGACTCGAACCCATGTCACCTTTCGCGGTAATCCTTTCTTCCAGTCTTCATCCGTGTCGTCTTCGAAGTCAGACCATTTCAACTGACCTTTCTGCTTGGTCACAAGTGCAATGAGATTTACGACTCGGATGATCATGTCCTTTGCCTCTTGGTTGGTCAGGTCCTCATGGAATTCATCCCGATAAATCGCTTTAAACTCTTCGACGTCTTCACTTGTCACTTTCACAAAATCACCTCCTTGTTCTTTGGAATCCTTGCAGCGAGAGCATTCTCGGGTGTACAGTGCTACTATATTATTAGTTAGTTCTTGCAAATGACTCCTACTAAGAACGAAAGTACAGACACGCGTCCACTCTTATGGCACGCTGCCATTGAGCAGCTTATTCCCGCTATTGTTCGAATATCTACCCCTAACGTTTCTGGTACTGGGGTACTCATCTCTAAATCAGTTACGAAGTCACTCTGTGCCATCGCAACTGCTGCACATGTAGTTGGTGATGCTCACTACTGGGAACAGCCGATCCGCTTATACCATCCGACATCGAAAACGACTGTGTTACTTAGGCCAGGAGACAGAGCCATCAGGGTCGAGGCCGGAAAGGATGAAGCCGTCGTCGTCTTTGATTTGATTAAGAGCAAAATTCCATTTCCGGGTAACCCGCCGAAGTTATTCGAGAAAATGCATGTCCTCAAGCCAGGCGTCGAGATCGGATGGTTAGGATTTCCCGCGATCCCAAAAGCTGAACTCTGCTTTTTCTCGGGGAAAATCAGCGCCTATATACAAACTGACTCCAAATATCTAGTTGATGGGGTGGCAATTCATGGTGTTAGTGGTGGCCCTGCGTTTCGGATAAATGATAATGAGGTTGAGTTAATTGGAGTCGTAACAAACTACTACGCAAACAGAAGTACGGGGGAGACCCTTCCGGGGCTAGCAGCTGTTGTGGATGTTGATGAATTTCACAAAGAGGCAGAGATGTTTAAGAGCTTTGACGAGGCCAAATCCAAGGAGTCACCAGCAAGTGCCCCACCTCCGAGACCTATGCCGAAGGCATCACCATCGGACGCGGCTCCACAAATTCCCTCGTAGACATGCAGAAGAGGGACGAATTTCAGATTTGGTAAGTATGACCGCCCCCGGCCATGAGTTGGTATAAAAGGTTCGAACATCCTGGACCAGGGCCGAAAGGTATTACTTACCCAGTTGGAATTTGTCGCTACGCTCATTGTATTTTCCCGCAACAGTGAAGCGGGACTCGAAGGGGTGCGAACGGGAAAAGCGACTCAACTTCTTGAGTCGCGACCGTGAGCACGGGTCGAGCATGTCTGGCGAAGCCAGACGCGAGACCCAGGACACCAAGATTTTTGGACCCCCGGGCCCCGCGACTGCGGGGGAATCCCGCCACCCCGACCATAATCAAAACGAGGGCTGGTAACCCTCGTTGGAAATGTAAAGATTGTGTCTAAGCAACAGCGGGTGCCATGCGCTTCATGCGCGTCTTTAAGCAACTCGTGCAGACCCGTATTGATTCGCCATCAATGGTTGCTCGCTGAAGATTGACGTGTCGTCGACGCATAGTCCTGATATTCGAGTGGCTGCGTGAAGCGCTCCGAAGTGAACCGCGTCCGCAAATGTCGCAAGAACGTGCCATAATTGCTAAAAAATGATAATGTGACGATAGTACCATACACCCTATGATATTGCAATCCCTTTTCACCAACCCGGAGTTTTTCATCATATGGCTGCTTGCGATCGTTATCGCTATTACAGTCCATGAGTTTTCCCATGCGTTTGCCAGCTATCGGCTCGGTGACCATACGGCCAAGGATCTCGGCAGATTGACGTTGAATCCTCTCTCACATCTCGATCCAATCGGATCCCTCATGCTGGTCATCGTCGGATTCGGCTGGGGGAAGCCCGTGCCATTTAACCCTATGTACCTGAAGGTTCGGCGGTGGGGTCCGTCGATTGTCTCGCTTGCCGGCCCAGCTTCGAACATTCTCAGTGTGGTTTTTTTCGGATTGATTTTAAAATTACTCTACGCGAATAACCTCATTGGTTCTGATAATCTTCTCACCCTATTTCTAGTGGCCGTAATCCAGATAAACCTTATTCTTGCACTCTTCAACCTTATCCCAATTCCCCCATTGGATGGATCGAAGCTTCTCTACGGCCTCATCTCAGATAAATACATGAACTTGAAGCTCATGCTTGAGCGCAACGGCTCATTTTTTCTCATCGCGCTCATCGTCCTTGATATGCTGTTGCCTGTATCAATACTCGGGTCGCTCTTTGGAGGATTAACTAACTTTGTATTGAGGGTATTCACCTAGGTTTAGAGAACCAGGAAGGGCTTAAGGAATTAACGGATTAACGAACCTGCCTGCCGGCAGGTTGCGCATTGCGGATTGGTTTTGTAGACATTTCTTTGTGAAATCTGCTAAATAGCTAATTCGTCAATATCCTGACCGGGTTGACACCTCCTTCGCGCTATTCTATACTATCGCCAGTTATCGGTCTCGTTATCGTATGAGACCTTTTTCGTACCCATGATGACATCGTATGCCAACCATTAATCAGCTTATCAGGAAGGGTCGACGCACGACTCCCCAAAAGTCAAAAACTCCGGCGTTAGAGTCGGTTTTTAATGCATTAAATCGCAAACGTACCCTTCTGCCCGATAGCTCGCCCTTCAAACGCGGTGTGTGTTTAAAAGTTACTACCACGACTCCGAAGAAGCCGAACTCTGCCTTGCGGAAAATTGCCCGCGTGCGGCTGTCGAATGGTATGGAGGTCACGGCTTATATTCCCGGTGTCGGTCATAATCTGCAGGAGCACTCAGTTGTACTGGTGCGCGGTGGAAGAGTCAAAGATCTTCCCGGTGTTCGCTATCATATTGTTCGTGGCGTGTATGACACCCAAGGCGTCCAAGACCGGAAGCAGGGGAGAAGTCTTTACGGGATGAAGAAACAGAAATAATATGCGCGGCAAGCAAGCACCCAAACGGCCTTTAGCGCCAGATTGGAAATTCCAGTCACCAGTCGTCACCAGGCTCGTCAACCAAATCATGAAACGCGGCAAGAAGTCGATAGCCGAAAAGATTGTATACGGCGCTTTTGATATTATTTTAGAAAAGACAAAGAAAGACCCGATGACTGTGTTTGAACAAGCTCTGAAGAATGTTTCGCCGATGGTTGAAGTGAAATCCCGTCGCATCGGGGGTGCAAACTACCAAATTCCCGTTGAAGTCACGAGCGAACGGAAACTCGCTTTGGCATTTCGATGGCTCATTGAAGCAGCCAAAGCCAAGCGGGGCAAATCGATGAAAGACAAGTTGGCACTTGAGCTTATGAACGCCGCGACAGGCGAGGGCGACGCGATCAAGAAGCGTGAAGACGTGCACCGTATGGCGGAAGCCAACAGGGCATTTGCGCATTTCTCGAGGTAACTACGAACTACGAATTAGTACGAATGTACGAATCGGAGATGCGGCTGTATGAAGTACATCGAGAGAAAAGATTTAGTATATCCGAAGTTGAGCTACCAGCTTATTGGCATCCTGTTCGATGTATATAACGAGCTTGGATACGGGTACCAGGAGAAGTATTATCAGCGCGCGGTCGCGATCAGATTGCGCGGAATCGGGATACCATTTACAGAACAAGTAAGGGTTAATCTCAAGTTTGATAAAAAACACCTCGGCCACTACTTTCTGGATTTCCTTATTGAGAAAAAGATTATTCTGGAACTAAAGCGAGGAAACCGCTTTTCAAAGAAAGATATTGAACAAGTATACGCATACCTGAAGGCAACTAAGTTACAGCTGGGTATAATCGCGAATTTTACCTCTTCAGGAGTCACCTACAAAAGAATTTTAAACCTTTATTAGTACGTATTCGTAAATTCGTATAGATTCGTACATTAGTAGACTATGAGAGAGTACAGCTTAGAAAAAACACGTAATATAGGCATTATCGCCCATATAGACGCCGGCAAGACAACCGTTTCCGAGCGTATTTTGTATTACACGGGCAAAAAGCATAAGATCGGCGAGGTACATGAAGGCGAGGCGGAAATGGACTGGATGGAGCAGGAAAAGGAGCGCGGAATCACCATCACGTCGGCTGCTACCACCTGTTTCTGGAAAGATACCCGCATCAACATTATTGACACGCCCGGACACATCGATTTCACCGTTGAAGTCCAGCGAAGCTTGCGCGTCCTCGACGGCGGCGTTGTCGTTTTTGACGGGGTAGCCGGAGTCGAACCACAGTCTGAAACTGTCTGGCATCAGGCGGAGAAGTTCAAAGTTCCGCGCATTTGTTTTATTAATAAGATGGATCGCATGGGAGCTGACTTCTATGCCGATATCGCTTCTATCCACGAACGGCTGACTACCAACGCGCATCCGATGCAATTGCCCATCGGCGCTGCCGAAACATTCAAAGGCCTTATTGATCTTCTCACGCGGGAAGCCGTAGTCTATAAGGATGAGATGGGCAAAGAGTGGGATATCACGGATGTCCCCGATGATATGAGGGAGAAGGTTGAAGAATACCGCCACAAACTCGTCGAGGCTATCGTTGAAAAAGATGAAAAGTTGCTTCACCAATATCTCGAAGGCACCGAGCCGCCGATTGAAGAGTTAAAACGGGTAATGCGCCATGCCTGCATACATAACGAACTCGTCCCGATATTTTGCGGCTCCGCATTGAAAAATAAAGGCGTGCAGTTTCTCCTCGACGCTATCGTCGATTATTTACCTTCCCCGTTGGACGTCCCTCCCATGATAGGCATCGATCCGAAAACCCAGAAGGAGATCGAACGGCCCGCAGATGATTCACAGCCATTTGCAGGACTGGTATTCAAGATAGCTGCCGACCCGTTCATCGGGAAGCTTGCGTTCTTCAGAGCATATTCAGGCACGCTCCAAGCAGGTTCGTACGTGGTGAATGCCCGAACCGGCAAGCAGGAGCGCATCGGACGCATCGTTCGCATGCACGCCAATCATCGTGAGGAGGTCAAAGAAATTAATGCAGGAGAAATCGCCGCAGCTGTCGGACTAAAAGAAACGACGACGGGTGATACTATTTGCGATGAAGACACTCCCATCCTGCTCGAATCAATTACATTTCCGGACCCTGTTATTTCGATCGCTATTGAGCCGAAGACCAAGCAAGACCAGGAAAAGATGGGTATGGCGCTTATGCGGCTCGCAGAAGAGGATCCGACATTCCGTGTATCCTCAGATGAGGAAACAAACCAAACGCTTATTGCCGGAATGGGAGAATTACACTTGGAAATCATTGTCGACCGCATGAAGCGGGAATTTAAAGTGGAAGCAAATGTCGGCAAACCGCGAGTTGCATATAAAGAAACCATTACAAAGCAAGCCCAAGGGGAAGGGAGATACATCCGCCAGTCGGGCGGCCGCGGCCAATACGGTCATGCATTCCTCCGGGTCGAACCGCTCGAACGTGGCAAGGGATTTGAGTTTGAAAATGAAGTAAGAGGCGGCGCCATTCCGCAGGAATACATTGTTCCCGTGCAAAAGGGTGTGAAGGAAGCGTTGGATAGAGGCGCTTTGGCTGGGTATCCGCTTGTCGATATAAAAGCCACACTCTATGACGGCACGTACCATGAAGTTGATTCGTCCGAAGCCGCGTTTAAAATCGCCGGCTCGATGGCCCTCCAAGACGCCGTGAAAAAAGCCGGCCCCATCATGCTTGAACCGGTTATGAAAGTAGAGGCAGTCACACCCGAGAAATACATGGGCGATGTGATAGGTGATTTGAATTCAAAGCGCGCGGTTATCAAGGAAATGCGTGAACGGCAAACGAACCGTCTTATTGACGCCGAAGTGCCGCTCGCGGAGATGTTCGGCTATGCTACTCAAATACGATCCATGACCCAGGGACGTGCATCGTATTCGATGGAATTTTCACATTATGCCCCGGTTCCTCAACATGTCGCACTGAACATCATTGGCGAGTATACAACTGAAAAGCAGAAAAAATCATAAAGTTGAGGTTTTCCCCTATCCACAGTTGTGGGGATAAGTCGTACCTGGATTATTTGCCCTTTTTACGAAATTGTTGTCTAGTAACGGTTTTTCTGGATTACTTGCCACAGAGCTCCTCTCCTGCTACAATACGCTAACGAAATGAAGTGTGCTGGGCTCATCACGTTAGAAAGTTTTCGCAAGACTTACCGTACCAACAGGGAATTTAGCCCCTTACAAGAACCTATCTCTGGTTAAGTAGTGGTTTGTAGGTTTCCTGACGGGGTTGACAGGATGGGTGGAGATATTATATCTTAGTATCTATCCCTTAAAGGCTTTGGGGAACATTTTACCAACAATCATTAACCATTATTACCATGGCTGGAAAATTCGACAGGTCTAAACCACACGTAAACGTTGGAACCATCGGTCACGTTGACCATGGCAAGACCACGTTAACTGCAGCACTTCTCAAAACCCTGCATGAAGCAGGTTTTGCCGCACAAGAGAAATCAGTCGATCAGATTGACAATGCGCCTGAAGAGCGCGAACGTGGTATCACTATTGCTACAGCACACGTAGAATATGAATCTGCGAAACGGCACTATGCCCACGTCGACTGTCCCGGCCATGCGGACTATGTGAAAAACATGATTACCGGAGCCGCACAAATGGATGGAGCTATTCTGGTGGTTTCTGCCGCTGATGGCCCCATGCCACAGACCCGCGAACATATTTTACTTGCCCGCCAAGTCGGCGTACCGAATATCGTTGTCTTTTTGAATAAGATCGACATGGTGGACGATAAAGAGCTTATCGACCTTGTCGAAGTGGAAATTCGCGACCTCTTAAAGAAATACCAATTTCCTGGTGATGAGGTTCCGATCGTAAAGGGTTCCGCGCTAAAAGCTCTCGAAGGAGACGCTGAAGCGAAGAAAGCCATTCTTGAATTGGTTGCGAAGCTCGATGAGTACATCCCGGAGCCGAAGCGTGAG
>Ga0155659_112_pt2 | contig 16621 bp, 16 predicted proteins | sample RifCSPlowO2_01_FD_107316 | JGI IMG/M metagenome (GOLD analysis project Ga0155659, IMG submission 107316) | Candidatus Kerfeldbacteria bacterium RIFCSPLOWO2_01_FULL_48_11
GGAAGATCGACGGTGAGATTATCGTAGCTGCATCAGAGTCCTCGGTTCTGAACATTCTGGGGGCCACCTTCGATTTCGAAGTTGAGCGAGGGTCTGTCGTGGAGATCGCGAATGACGGCACCATGACACGCCATCCCTACCCAGGTAGTCTTCCTGAGTGTTCAGCTCACTGCGTTTTTTGTTTGGACTACTTCGGCGGTCCGCATAGCAGGCTGTTTGTCGACAGCAGACCATGGAACGAGGTCCCGCACAAGAGCTCCTACGCTCATGAATTTGGACGCCAACTTGCTCGTGAGCACCCGGTGGAGGCAGATTGCATCTCATCAATACCGCAGTCAGGCAACTCCGCAGCAAAAGGGTTCAGTGCCCAGTCAGGGATTCCGAACGTGGAGATTCTAGTTCGCAACTGGAGTGTTCCACGGACATTTATCCTGTCGCTCGCGGATCGTTTGATGGCGATCAGGCTGAAATACGGTGTACTCCTTGACGCCGTACGAAGCTACCCTCGTATTGTTCTCGTGGATGACTCCATCGTTCGTGCGAACACCACGAGGGGAACAGTGAAACTCGTCCGTGATGCCGGCGCGAAAGAAGTGCATGTGCGCGTAAGTTTTCCGCCGATCATACACCCATGCTTCATGGGGATTGCCATGCCGACTCGGGAAGAGCTCGCAGCAGCTTCCAGGTCAGTCAGCGAGCTTCGGGAGTTTATTGGTGCCGACTCCCTGGAGTTTCTTTCTCCAGAAGGTGTCGCCACAGCGATGAAATCCCGTGGCGATGACATCAAGCATTTCTGCACTGCCTGTTACTCTGGGAACTACCCAGTTCCCGTCTGATCTTTACATCCGGCCTCTCTCATTTGGGGGAGGCCATTTTCTTATTTGACGGGCATGCATCATTCTTAGTACAGTAACTCACCAACCCCATTAGTAAATGTACATAACGCACTCAAGGATGTTAAAGGTTGAATAGAACTAGAGCCTTGGAATCACCAAATAAGTCTCTAGTACATTTTCTGACGGGGTTAATATCAAACACAGAAGTTCAAACCGTTCTCCACAATTACACAGGGAGGTCAGACATGCCACGGAAGAGCAAAACGAAAGTGAATCCTGCATTCGCGGGCACTCTACGGGCGCTTTTTGCGATGCCGGATGGGTTCGACGTCGCTGCGTTCTTCGAGAAGTACGCTTGCCCAGCACTTGTTGATCTGGGAGTTGCGATTGGCCGCGCCGGAGAGATCAGTGCTAAGACCATTTTTGAGTTCGCACCTTCATTTCCGGTGGGGAGCGATGAGGAAGGTGCCACGCTTGCATTTCTACTCTATGCATACTTGCAGGAGCGCAGAGAATCCTGGGGCGTAGACTTTGCTGACGCGAGCGACACATCATCAGGTTCGAGCGCTCCTGACACCAATGCAGCCAGAACGACCAGGAGACGCAAAGGTCGTCTAAGTGCCGGTGAGTCCATCAAGGATCAAATCGTCAACGCGTGTGGCGGACCGAGGAAGGCAAAAGGCCAGCTCAAGAAGCTGCTACGTCAATGCGGAAGCATCACTCTCCTGGTGGGGCACTTCCGCGATGATACGAAGCATCCCATCGATGTATCCTATGCCAACCTGCAGTACATTTTGAAGCACATGGGACTCAGCCCCGGACGCCGCAAGGGCTAAGGAGTGACCCATGCCCGCAATTCTGCGTATCAGAAGCCCCGATGAGCCGATGGCGATGCCGACAGGCGTCGATATTCAACACATGATCCGTATCGAGGATCAGACTCATAGAAAGATCGGTGACGCAATCGCCGGTTGCCACCAACGCGAGCAAGTGCCAGTAGTCCACCTTGCGCGCGTGTGGGGTATCGGTCCGGAACGGTTGCGGAAATGGATGTCGTGGTGTCGCCTTACCGAGGTTGTTGAGGCACAAACGCCTTCGGCTCCATTTCCACCGAAAGGGACTAAGAAGACACCCGTGATCGGCAGGGCAGTCCGGAAAAAAGCTCAGAACGACACAACCGAGGATGGTACGGGTGTTTCTACGTCCGAATCGTCTACTCGCCCGGTGTCGCGTCCGAAGCCGGCACCGAAACAAGATACAGACGCTTCGATTCCGTCTGCTTCAGCTCGTACGACTCTCACGTCGGGTGCCACGGGAAGGATTGCCAGTGCGATCGCGAACTTGTGGATTAAACACCGCGATTGGACGATCGTCGCCTCGGGTCTCAGTGCGACCCCGGATGCATTAAGCGCCTGGATGGATGAGCACCGATCGGCAATATCGCCCGGTACGATTCCACAGGATGCTCTGAAGCGCTTGATCGTACACGATTATTCGATGCCCGCTGGCGGCAAAGGTTCTTCCTATGAACACCCACTTCTGACACCTGATCTTCGCCCGCAGAAAGTGAAGCTCAGTGCCGAAGCGGAACGAGCTATCGCACAAGCCTGTGAGAAGGCAGGGCTCCCGGAAAACAGACTTCTCGTCAGTCTCTACGATGAGAATCGTCTCAACACGATTGCTACCGGACTGAATCTGACCGTTCCGGCTTACATAGCCCTTGTCAAACACTACAACGACGACGCGCTGCCCGTACTTGAACCGACAGCGCAGGAGGATGATGATTGGTAATACCCCGTGTCCATTTGCTGGACGCGGGGTTTTTCATGTGGTAGAAAGAGGGTACCAAACATCAACACAGTACTCTCCAATCAACTCGACATACCGTTTCTGGCATGATCTTCAATCCCGAGGAAGGAGGTGATGGGTGTGACAGCTCAAGTACTACTGCACGGAATGTTGCAGCGCATGACAGGAATATCTATGTCGGCATTCAGGGTGTTTTTTGCCGGCGATACACGACTCGCATCGTTCGTAACGAAGTATGAAGAGCGTCTCCCCACTATCCTCACTGGAATCGGGCAAGATGCATTCTGGAAGTTTTGCGCGAAGCGCGAGTGGCTTCAGGCACTGCTACCCACGAATGGTAATCAGCGAGCGACTCGATGGACGGATTTTTCTGTCCACCTGCCGAACACGTTCCGAGAAGAACTCGATGACGAAGCGTTTATTGAAGCTGTGCGGCTCTATGTGTGGCTGATGCATGCTGATGAGTTCGTCCACTTTAAGGTAACTTCTCTGATCGCAGATCGGAAATCGAAGGCGCCCCCGTCTTCCGGATCACCGAAACCCAGGTCAAGCGGATCACGATCAAGCTGGTCCAGCAAACATCGCGGAGAAGACCGATCGCTTGATATGTACCTCGAAGAGATCGGTGAAACGGCGCTTCTGACTCAGCCGCAGGAAGTTTCCCTCGCCGAACGTATTAAGCAAGGTGATCAGGATGCGCTTCAGAAACTTACGAAGGCGAACTTGCGGTTCGTCGTATCAGTTGCCAAGCAGTATCAGAACCAGGGACTTTCTCTGGGAGACCTGATCCAAGAGGGCAACATCGGCTGTATCAAAGCGGCCAAGCGGTTCGACGAAACACGCGGGTTCAAGTTCATCAGCTATGCCGTGTGGTGGATACGGCAGGCGATCCTCCAAGCACTTGCCGAGCAAAGTCGCGTCGTCCGGGTTCCTGTCAATCAGGTAGGAGTGCTCCATAAGATTGGAAAGGTAGCCTCATGGCTGGAACAGGATCTCGGGAGAAAACCAACAGACGATGAGATAGCTGCCTTTATGGCCGATACGACAGTTGGCGAAGTCGAATTCGTCAAGAGGATTGGCGGTACTCATCTGTCACTCGACGCTCCATTCTCGACAGCGGAGGATAGTACTCTTCTCGATGTTCTCGAGGACGAGCTAGCGCCGCCTCCCGACAGCTCGCTTTTCAAAGATGAGCTCCGGCTCCTGGTAGAAAGAGCTATCGAGACGCTCACGCCCCGTGAAGCTGAAGTGATCGATCTCTACTTCGGTCTTTCTACAAGGAAGGGGATCCCGCTCGAGGAGATCGGAACTTGTTTTAATCTCACCCGTGAAAGGGTGAGACAGATCAAGGAAAAAGCAATCAGACGTCTCCGTCATGTAAGTCGCTCCAAAAGTCTGGTTCCGTACAAAGACGAAGATTAACAACCGCCGTACACGCCTCAAAGCATTGTAACGGCGGTTTTTCCTATTCCAAAAACTCCCCGCCAGACCATCAGCCATCTACTTTTCCAGGAGGAGGTGGCTTCAGTATCTGGCGGGGTTTGTGAGAGGTACTTCGCTCTTTGGAGACGAAGCGCCTCACCTTAGGAGGGAACGTTGTGAAACACCCAAATGGAGATTGGCGGTTCATGGCGCCCTCCGGGGTTTTTTACAATTTTCGAAAAAAATACCGTATCTGAGTTTACCCCTACAAGTTACTTTCTACAACAAAAAAGGAGCCCCGCTCAAACGGCATGGTGAGGGCTCGAATGGTGAAAGTTTGAGCGGGGGAGCGCATGACAGACGTGAGGATGTGCGATGTAATACCGAACGAAACTAGTATCAAGTATAGCAAAAAGCGCCCCCACTAGTCATCCTGAACCATGTGCTGATGAATATCAGTATTGTTTCAGGATATCGATGGTTTATAGAAAACTGGCATATATTCCGAAACAAGCCTGCCTGGCGGCAGACAGGTTCGGAATGACGCAATAAACAACTGGGCGCTTTTTGTGTTGTTACCTTCTAGTCACTCGTTTACGAATCGAACCACCTAATGCGTCTTTCAAAGCGGAAATCTCATCTCGTAAAGCAGCAGCTTTCTCAAATTCCAGATTCTTTGCGGCAATGTCCATCTGATTGCGTAAGTCTTCGAGTATGTGGGGCAGTTCTTCCTTTGGTATCCGTTTCAGGTCCACCACGAGCTTTTCCACCTCGATTTTCTTGCCAGCCAGGCGCGATTCTCTGATGGCTTTTTTTATGGATGTTGGTGTAATACCATGGTGCCGGTTGTATTCTTCCTGTGTCCGCCGCCGCCTGATAGTTTCATTAATCGCTTTTTGCATGGAGCCGGTAATCCTGTCGGCGTACATAACGATACGGCCTTCCACATGCCGCGCGGCTCGTCCCATCACCTGCATGAGCGCTGTATATGACCGCAAGAAACCTTCCTTATCGGCATCCAAGATCGCTATTAATGAAACTTCAGGGAGGTCCAATCCCTCTCGCAGCAGATTGATTCCCACGACGACGTCGTAGGTCCCGAGCCGCAGGTCGCGGAGTATTTCAAGCCGCTCAAATGTGTCTATCTCTGAATGGAGATAATGTACTTTGATATTTGCCTGCTCGAGATAGTCGGACAGATCTTCGGCCATTCGTTTCGTGAGCGTCGTTACGATGACCCGCTGTTTCTTTTTTACATTCTTCTGGATTTCATTCATTAGGTCATCTATTTGATGCTTCGTCGGCCGTACTTCAATATTCGGATCGAGTAATCCGGTTGGTCGAATAAGCTGTTCGGCAACCTGTTGTGATCGTTTCAATTCATACTGATCGGGTGTTGCAGACACGTAGACTACTTGGTTGATCTTACCGCGGAATTCGTCGAAGTTCAGCGGCCGATTATCGAGTGCCGCCGGGAGCCGGAAACCGTAATCCACGAGAATTGTCTTTCTCGCCTTATCGCCCTCGTACATGCCCTTTACCTGCGGTAGGGTCATATGTGACTCGTCGATAAATAGGAGAAAGTCTTTAGGGAAGAAGTCGATAAGCGTATACGGCGGCGTGCTCGGTGCGCGGCCGTCGAAATACCGTGAGTAGTTCTCAATCCCGGAGCAGAAGCCTGTCTGTTTGATCATGTCCAAATCGAAGTTCGTTCGCTGGGCGAGGCGTTCTGCTTCAAGCGGCTTATTCGCTTTCGTGAACTTTTTCACCTGATCATTGAGGTCGCGGCGTATACGGGCGAGTATTGCATCAAGGTTATCCATTGCTGGCAAGTAGTGCGTTGCGGGGTATATATCTACGGATTCATGGGCGGATATTTCATCCATAGTGAGTGAGTCAATTTCTTCAATCTTTTCAAGCTTGTCACCGAAGAACCGCAGGCGGTAAAAAGTATGTTCGGAAAATGAGGGGAAGATTTCCACCGTTTCACCCTGCACACGGAAGCTCCCGCGCCAAAGGTCGAGCTGGTTCCGCTTGTACTGCATCAGGATAAGCTTTTCCAGTATGTTTTTTCGGCCGTACTCCTCGCCCGTTTTCAGAATTAACGCCGCGCTTTTGTACTCTTTCGGCGAACCAAGGCCGTAGATACAGGAAACTGATGCAACGATAACGACATCTCTTCGAGAAAGCAGTGATTGTGTTGACGCATGGCGCAATCGGTCGATTTCCTCGTTGATGCTTGTTTCTTTTTCTATAAACGTGTCCGTTCTCGGCACATACGCCTCGGGCTGGTAGTAGTCGTAATACGAAACGAAGTAGTGTATGGCATTTTTCGGGAAGAAATCCTGGAACTCCGATGCGAGCTGGGCGGCCAGTGTTTTGTTATGCGAAATAACCAGCGTCGGACGCTGTATCTTCTGGATTACATTAGCCATCGTAAATGTTTTTCCAGAGCCGGTGACGCCGAGGAGTGTTTGTTCTTTGAAGCCTTTCTTTAAACCCGCAGTAAGCTCGGTGATTGCACTGGGCTGGTCGCCTGTTGGTTTAAAGGGTGAGGTAAGTTGGAATTTCATAGGCGTAACCTTTACTATACCAAGCTCTTACGTTTTTTTCCAAGACCTCTGGTCAGAATAGAAGAACGCCCCTCGGTAGGACTAAGGGGCGTTGACACTCAATGCGGTGGGAAGCTATGCCTGTTTGCTCTCGAAGTAGTCGTCTTCGACGACGTTTACTTTGAAAGCAATGTAGACGACATCTTCGGTGCCCGAGTTTCGAACCGTATGATGGTCACCGGGCTGGATGACCAGGACGTCGCCAGTTTGGATGTGGACTTTTTGACCGTTGACTGTCCACTCTCCAGCTTCGCCAGGAAAATAGAAGACCTCGGTGCATCCTTTGTGGAAGTGACTATCAGCCACTTCGCCAGGGCGAATTCGTAGCAGCTGCACAAGCGTGCCGGGAGCACCTATCTGATCACCGGTCACAAGCGGTTTCTTGCTATACCCTGGCCTCTCCGTCCAGGGCGTCTCGCCAGAATGAACATGAATCATGAGCTGTACTCCTCTCTATCTATACAGTCTGGAACATGAAAGATCGAAGGTGCATAGTACCTACTGAAATATACGATGTCAACCTTTTTATGCACTTATATACATAACGAGCATCCTTGACTTTTTTTCAAGAAAGTAGTTACCTTCACCTGCATTGTCCGCCCACCAAAGGAGGAATTGAGTGAAGAATACGTACATTTTGAGGATCTACCGGCGAGCCCCGAATTCTCGCGATCTGGTTTTTCACGAGGAGAGGGAAGAAACAGCAGACACGATCTATATGGCTTTCACGCAGATGCGTGACAAGCTGCCGTCGGATCTCGTAGTCGGGTCGGGAGTGATGAAGAAGTCCCAACCCGAATAAGCCGCGAGTTTTATCATGTTGATATGTTGTACTCTCGCGGCTTTTGCTATATATGTCGGAGGTTTTTCCCCTGATGTCACGCATTTTTTCCTATATTTGGTATACTGTCCCCATATGATTGCGTATCTTTCTGGAATCGTGAAGTATGTTGGCGAGGGATTTCTTGTAGTTGAAACCCACGGTGTCGGGTATAGAGTTGTTGTTCCTCGGAAGTTGTCCGAAGGGGTGACGCTTAGCAGTTCAATTGAAGTATTCACCCACCTCGAAGTAAATGAGAACATGATGGAGCTATACGGCTTCTCGACCACTGAAGAAGTCGAAATCTTTAAACGCCTGCTTACCGTCACGAGCATTGGTCCGAAGACAGCGCTGTCGATACTCCAAGGTATTTCCATTAGTGAGCTGATCGAAATGATTTCGCGCGGTGATGCGACGGCTTTAGTGCAGTTAAAAGGCATTGGGAAGAAAACTGCCGAGCGGCTCGTTCTGGAACTCCAGCATGTTTTCTCAAAAAAAGGTGAGAAGAAGCCGCGCACCGCTTCAGAAGAAGTAGACGCGCTCGTCTCGCTCGGGTATTCGTTAATACAAGCTCACGACGCTATCGGAAAAGTCCCCCGATCCGTGAAAGGTGTCGATGCGAGGGTGAAGGCTGCGTTGAAAACACTGGCAAAGGCGTAAGGTTATGGACGTTCGAAAGATTGAAGATCAAAAAACACTCGACGGATTCGTCGCATCTCAACCGCGAAGCCAATTTCTGCAATCGTGGGCATGGGGGGTAAGCAAAGAACGAGAAGGGTTTCCCATCCACCGGTTTGGCTTATACGAAGGAGAGCAGATAGTTGGAGTAGCGACTGTCATCGAAGTAAGCTTGCCAACAAGTAAAAAGTACTGGTACAGCCCGCGCGGGCCGGTATTCTCATTTAACCTTCGTCAGGACACCTTACAAAAAGCCTTTCAGTTTTTTTTGGCAGCGATCACAGATCATGCCAGGGAGATTGGAGCTATGTTCCTCAGGGTAGAACCGGCGCTCGAGCAAGGCGATCTCGACAGGTTTGGTGAAATAGAAAAGCAACTCGGCATCGTCTCGTCAAAAGCGATCCAGCCGGCTGATACGTTGATACTCGACATTAGCCCTTCGGAAGATGAACTGTTGGGTGAGATGCATGAGAAGACCCGGTATAATATTCGACTCGCCGAGCGCAAGGGAGTCAGCGTGCGAATAGGTGATGTTGAGGATTTGCCAAAATTTCATGCACTCAATACGGAAACAACAACACGCGATGATTTCCGTTCGCATGAGCCGGCATACTATAACCATCTCTTTAAGACCCTGCCAAACGATTTTCTCATGCTGTATCTCGCTGAATTTGAAGGAAACGTGATTGCGGCAAATCTCGTCATCGCGTACGGCGACATGACGACGTATCTCCACGGTGCATCGTCCGATCGCTCTCGTAACGTTATGGCGCCACATCTTTTGCAATGGCGACAGATACAGGACGCAAAAAAACGCCAACACGGGTGGTATGACTTTTGGGGGGTTGCTCCACCACATAGTGGTGATAACCACCCCTGGGCGGGAATTACCCGATTCAAAAAAGGATTCGGCGACAATAATGTTCGTTATCTCGGCACGCTTGATATCCCTCTGAAAAAGTGGTGGTATACGATGTACACAACTGTTCGAAGAAAATAATGATTGACGATATTCTCATTTCTGCCGGAGGCAAGGGGACTCGCATGAAGCACCTTTCGAAAGACATGCCGAAGCACCTTTTAGACGTCGAAGGTAGGCCTTTTTTGCACTATGTTTTGAATAATGTCATGCAGGCAGGGTTCGAGAACATTTATCTTGTCGTAGGCTATCGAAAAGAGCACATGGAGAAGTTCGCCGCATTACACCAGTATCCGATTACACTCATCGACCAATTTGGTGAAATGCCTGGTAAATACGGGACCGCGTGTCCAGTTATGTGTGCGAGGAAATATCTCCAGGGAAAGCAGTTCGTCTCTATAGCCGGCGATAATTATTATTCAGTGAAAGATTTAACGGCGATGCGGGACCGTGACGATGCGTATACATATGTGGGCGGGCTCGTGTCAGAACATCCAGAGGATTGGGGAGTGTTGGTAGTGCGCGAAGGTGACGTATTGGAAAGAATAGTTGAAAAACCCAAGGAGTTCGTCGGCAATCTCACAAACGTGAGTCTCTACAAGTTTACCCCAACGGTATTTGATGTTATCGATTCAGTCGGCATATCCTCGCGGGGCGAGTACGAGATCACTGATGCGATAAGTACTCTCGCGAAGCGCGGCAATGTTCGAGTCAAAAAATTAGAGGACAGCTGGATTGACTTCGGCCGGCCCGAAGACATCCAGCGGATGGAAGAATTTCTGCGGTCGGCAAAGTTTCCTCTAAAATAGTTATACGCCCCTGTAGCACAAAGGATAGTACGTCGGCCTCCGAAGCCGAAGATAGAGGTTCAATTCCTCTCAGGGGCAATTCAAACCAACAAAAGATATCCTAGTTTCTAGAAATTACTATTTGTCAAAGCAGTAAGAGAATTGAAGGGTAGCAGCGAAGCGTAGCGAGCGCCGGCGAACGCGAACGAGTGAAGCATTCGACGCTGCCCAGGACACGATTCCTCTCAGGGGCAGTAATTATCTGTGTGAGATTCTCGTAGCCCTGCGGCCGCGGGGCGGAGACCCCGCTGACTAGCGGGGCTGTCGAGGGCATATGAAATTTATGAACAAGAAATTGGCTATTTATTTAGCAGTAAAAACTTTATTAGTAAATTATTACTGATTTAAGTAATTTAAGTAGATCATTTTTATGATAAATCAGGAATTAGTAGCCTATACCAAAAAGTGCTTGGATCAGGGGATAGGTAAGGAAGAGATACGAAAAACCCTAGTCCAGGCTGGCTGGCAGATGAATGAAGTTGATGCGGTGCTCGGTTCATTTGAAGGGAATCAAGTCAAGAAATTTAATATTAAATTAACTTTAAGTCTTGGACTGTTATTTTTGATTTTGGTTGGAGGGGGACTCTACTGGTGGCAGAGCGGTGCAAAAAAGAATGCTGATGGTACGACGAACTTACCAGTGGTTAATGTTCAAAATGAATCAACGACCTTGGAAAAGTATATTGCCGCAAATGTGGAAAAATATAAGCTCAGTAAGCCGGACGCTACTGAAGCTGAATTAGTAGATTTTTCAGCCAAGCTGAAGGAAGGGATTACTTCGGAGGTGGAAAATCTCATAGCTGCATGTAAAGAATTGCCTACCTTGGTTAATAGTAGTGAGCCGAATGGTACACAGCTACCTGAAAACTTTGGATTAGGTCCAGTTCTAGCTGTTGATAATGCTCAAACCGAGATGTACGCACAAACTGGTTTTGGTGAAGGGTGTTTGTACAGAACCACTGATAGTGGTGCTACCTGGAAAAGTTTAAGCTCCCAAGAGGATATTCTGGCCTTCCTTAGCCAGCTCGAGAAAATCTCTAATGATAGTGTAGCCTGCAGCGACATTTCCGAGAGCGTCTCGATGACGAGCGTTGGGTTTGAAGGAGAGGATGTTTGGTCTATTTTGCCAGCGCATGATAAACCGAATGAAATTTACGCAGGCGTGGGAGGCGGGCGGTGCCTCTACAAAAGCGTCGATAGTGGAGCGCATTGGAGTAAAGTTCATATTAATACGGAAAATATGGTTCCACAAAATTTATCTTTTGAAAATCTGGTGGTTGATCCCGAAAATTCAGACCATCTCTACGCAGTCGGAGGAATGTTTACGCCTCCAAAGGATTCGGGCGAGTGGGATATTAATACATTTATTGAAAGTTTTGATGGAGGGGTAAATTGGCAGCCAGTGATTATAGATGGACTTCAAACGATAGGCTTGAGTTTTGGCAGCACTGGAAAAGTTGTCTATGCGACGACAAAATTTGAAACTTGGAAAAAATCAGGCAGTGGGTATAATGGTGTGAAAACTGATTACTATCTGTATCAGTCTGAAGATAATGGTAAAAATTGGAATAAAGTTTATGAGTCTCTCGGTGCGGATAAAATGGCAAGCCAATGTTCTTATTCGAATATTGATGTAGATCGGAGAAATTCGGACGTTGTTTATGTGGTATGTGAACACTTGTATAAATCCCTTGACGCGGGGAAAACATGGAACGCTATTTTGGAAAGCGACGATTCCATAAAGCAGTATGTTCCTGCGGACTTAGTTGTGACCGATGGTCTCATTTATGGGGTTAACCCAGCATCAGGGATTGAGTTATTTTTTAGGAGCTCTGATAAGGGTAAGACATGGGAGATCAATAATACCGGTTTTCATATATATCAAATAGCGGTGAGCCAATCCGATGAAAGCATGATTTTTGCGACGGATTTTGATAGTAATGTGTATGTGTCAAAAAACAGTGGTGACAGTTGGAGTAAAATTAATTTACCCGTGGAGCTTGGGACTGACGATCTGATTAGTAGTATTTCCTTTCACAATGCTTCAAAATCCCTTTTTGTTGGAACAAGTAAGGGTCTCTACAGTATTCCAATTCAATAGATACATGACGTGCAAAGCAGCGATGCGCAACTTCTGGTTAATTGATTGAAGCAAAAAATAGGGGAATGAGAGTTTTGTAGATCCCCGCGATCGCGGGGCGGAGACCCCGCTGACTAGCGGGGCTGTCGAGAGTACCACTTAGGACCGTAAGTGTGTGTTTTGCATATTGACTTCATTTTTTCCAGTCTGTAAGGTGTTGTTGCCAATAAGATAGCTAAAAAAACGTTCTGTCACTCTATTGGAGGGGGTGCCCAATGCCGAAGGTGTACGAACCCGATGCTGTTACGAATCGCATCCAAGCGGCGGTTAAGGATCTATGCATTTCCGAGACTGCCATGCCGCATTCACTCGAAGCACATATGCACGTGCTTGTTACCCTGGGGATGCTCGATATCCCCGGTCCCCGCGTCACGTTCGCGATTGATCCCGAACTGCCCGGGCAACTGCGGGTGTTTGTCTGGGACGTGGACAATGTTCCCACGTGTCTCTGGCAGTGGAACCACAGTGCAATTATGTTCGGCAGACGAGCTCAGGTATCGGTCCCAATGAACGACACGTTCGGGTTCATGGAGATCTTCATTCGTTCGTTTGCGAAATTCGTCAGGGAGCGGGGCACTGCATAGTTGAAGTTCATCGATACATATTGAGCGTCTGGTTCTTGAACCCGGCGCTTTTTTCTAAGATAAGCAAGGGGTTATAAGGGAAGATAAAGGAGATAGGGGGATTTTGACGAAAGGACTACGTTAGGTAGAAATTTCCAACATATTTTCCCTGTCTGCTCATGTTATCCCTGTCTCTCTTGGACTAACATACCGTTTGACACTGACCTTATTCATGGTACGCTCACTGCATACTCTTATTATGAGTGGAGCGAGGGATTTGGCCCTGGGACCTCCCGGCAACCATCGAGCTAAGCTCGATATGGTGCCCATTCCATCCCCGTTGAGTAACGGGGCAGATAAGAAAGCACTTCATGGCTTCTTATCAGTGATAAGAAGTTAATTTGTTAATGTGATACGTCTAAGTATGAAAAAGCGCAAACTGTTTACTTCAGAATCAGTGACTGAAGGCCATCCAGACAAGGTATGCGACCAGATATCCGATGCTATCTATGATGAAATGATACGCCAGGACCCTGATGCGCACGCGGGAATCGAATGTTTCGCTACTACAGGGTTGGTGCTCGTTGGTGGCGAAGCGAAAACAAGCGCATACGTGGATATACAGGACATTGTGCGAAGGACATTGAAGCGCATAGGGTATGACAAACCGGAATACGGATTTAATTTTGAGGATGTCGGCGTCCTTAGCACGCTCCATGAGCAGTCTCCTGACATTGCCCAAGGCGTCGAAGGAACAGGTGAATACAAAGAGCAGGGCGCGGGAGATCAGGGGTTAATGTTCGGCTACGCGATCAATGAGACGCCCGAACTGATGCCGCTTTCTACGTCACTTGCCCATAAGCTCGCCATGAAGCTTGCCGAGGTGAGAAAAAACCACAAACTTTCTTATTTACGGCCAGATGGAAAGTCACAGGTAACTGTCGAGTACCAGGATAATGTTCCCAAGCGTATTACAGCGGTCGTGATCGCGGCCCATCATTCGAAAGGCGTGGAGATGAAAAGGATCCGCGAAGATATCATGCGCGAAGTGATCAAGCCAGTTCTTGGACCATTATTGACCGATGAAACGAAGGTATTTATTAACTCGACAGGAATTTTTGTTCTCGGCGGGCCGCCCGCTGATGCTGGATTAACCGGCCGAAAGATCATCGTTGACACGTATGGAGGCCATGGTGCGCACGGTGGCGGATGCTTTTCCGGGAAAGATGTGACAAAGGTTGACCGAAGCGCCTCATATGCCGCGAGATACATCGCGAAGAATATCGTCGGCGCAGGCTTAGCCCACGAATGCGAAGTTCAGCTCGCCTACGCTATCGGTGTCGCTGAGCCCGTTTCTGTCATGGTGGATACGTTCGGTACTGGCAAGATTCAAGATGAAAAAATAGAAGAGTTGGTGAAAAAACATTTTCCGCTGAAGCCAGCCGACATCATACGTGAATTGGATTTGAAGCGGCCGATATACGAAAAGACGGCAGCCTACGGCCACTTCGGCAGGAACGATCCGGACTTTACCTGGGAGAAGCTTGATAAGGTGCATTTGCTGAAGTAGGTTAAAAAGGTTCACCCTCTTCCGCCTCCCTTTTTTCTTTCCCTCACCTTTTATTCCTCTCCCTTGATAGGGAGAGGAAGTGAAGGAGAGGGAGACAGATGTGGAAAGGCGAGAATGCGAGGGCTCCGAGCTACCCGTTTTGTAGGTAGGCAAGGCTTGCATGTCTTGCCGATTACGCTAGGGACGAGGCATACAAGCCTCGTCTACCCTCTTTGAGAGATAACAGTCTCTGAGCGGCCTGTTTGCGTTTGTGGTATACTCACTTTATACCTTATAGTTTTCTATGGAAAAAAATCAGAACGAAGTTCACCATCATTCCACGTGGGAAGATCGTTTAGCTGATCGCGTAGCAGCTTTTTGTGGCAACATGAAGTTTGTCTATTTCCATCTGGGCTGGTTCTTCATATGGGTGATTCTCAACGTAGTTGGCTTCATTGAAGTGTGGGACCCCTTTCCGTTCGCGTTATTAACCATGATCGTTTCATTGGAAGCAATCGTACTTTCAACATTCATTTTGATTTCACAGAATCGCCAGAGCCAGATATCGGACGCACGGTCCCAGCGCGATTACGCAATTGATAAGAAAGCGGAACTTGAGATAGAAGAGATAAAGATTACACTGAAACGTATTCTCGAGAATCAAGAGGACATGATGAAGAAATAAACATATGCGGTTTCCAGGTCGAACGAAGCATCTCATGCCGACACATCATTCCAGGTATACAGTCACGGCCTCGTCTCACCGCGATCGGCTTCGCGCGAAGCGCAAGGCGGCAGCCCGTTCCCGTATGGCGCAGGCGGTTCTCATTTTTTTTGCCGTAGGTAGCATGATTGCACTTTCAGGTTGCGTAAAGCCTGTGACGAATACCGCCGCAGACATCGTGAACGCGACGACGGGCATAGGCGCTGTTCCGCTGAAACAGCAAGCTGAAAAAGATTTAGCCATTGCGAAAGCAAAAGAGCTATGGCGCGCACTGTCTCTCAGTGGGAAGGATTTATCTAGTGGTCCATGCCTGACGAATGAAGCCGTTCCTGGGTGGGTTGCAGATATTGCACACAATCCGAGACAACCTGTTGATAACCTTTCCGAAAATCAATGTTCAGCGTATCGTGACGGCGCCGCCACACATTTCGTCGAACTCGACGAAGGTGGAAACCTGATTCAAGCACAATGATATGGTGCTTGTTTCGGTTACCTTTCCCACTATGTCCGAAGCCCGTCGTTTCTCAAAAAAACTGGTCAGGCAGCGGTTGGCAGCGTGCGTAAACATCCATCCAATTGAGTCCATATACTGGTGGAAGGGAAAGTTGGTACATACCCAGGAAGCAATCGCAGAAGCAAAAACGGTAAACGGGAAAGTGTCGGCGATCAAACGATTTGTTCAAAAAAACCACAGCGACCAGATACCGGCAGTGATAGTTACATCTGTGCGTGATACGCTTTCATCATATCGGAAGTGGGTAGCAATTGAGACACACAAACATGCGCGTTCATAAGTCCATCATTTGGGCAGTCCGGGTTGGTTTCGCGGGATGGATCACCTTCGAGCTGTTGAATTTGTCCGGGGTACTGCATTACACTCTTGATTTTACCTGGCTGGGGCTGGTGGTGACATCGACAGGTATTTTTGGGATTATCGAACTCGTATCGTGGGGATTACGAAAGTCCACAGGTACCGGACTCCCATGGCCCGCATATGTGATCGCGTATTTCGGTACGAGCTGGGATGTACTCGGGGACGTCGTACACTGGTACAGTACGTATAACTGGTATGACCAGGCGGCACATTTTTTCGGTGGGGCGTCACTTGGAATCATCGCTGTGATGGTTTTATGGCGACTTGAGTTTGCCGGTAAAATTCACCTGCCCCGATGGATGTTGAATATCGCCGCTCTGGGGGTGGCGAACTTCGTCGGTATTTTGTACGAACTCGAAGAGTACTTTGAAGATGTCATCAACTTTACGAACCGCCTAGGCAGCGCGACGGATACCGCGAACGATATTTTTCTCAACGTTGTCGGCGCACTTACCACCATTGTGATCGCGAGCATGTATGTCGCTTCTCTACAACGCAAAAAGTCTCATTAGAGCGTTCATGCCCGAGTGGGCAGTTCTTCTCTATCATCAGACGCTTGCTGACGCAGGAGCGTTATGGTACCGGCATCCGTCGCGTTCAATGGTAGTGATCGGCGTCACCGGTACGAAAGGTAAAACGAGCGTGGTTCATCTCATTGCCCATATTTTGATGCATGCGGGCAAACGCGTCGGGTTCGTGACGGGGGTTACGATCCGGGTGGGAGATCGGACATGGCCGAATACGATGAAGATGACCATGCCGGGCCGGCTCAAGTTGCAATGGCTTTTGCGTGAGATGGCTAATGACGGATGTGAATACGCGATTGT
>Ga0155659_120_pt2 | contig 15999 bp, 14 predicted proteins | sample RifCSPlowO2_01_FD_107316 | JGI IMG/M metagenome (GOLD analysis project Ga0155659, IMG submission 107316) | Candidatus Kerfeldbacteria bacterium RIFCSPLOWO2_01_FULL_48_11
CTCTTCGCGAGCAACTCGCAAAAGCCATAAAGAAAGAACTTCCCCGCGCCCTATTCACCATTCCGCCTTTTAAACTTTGTACAGATAACGCTACCATGATCGCCGTGGCGGGGTACTTCCGTTATAGACGAAATGGCGCTGATAACTGGCAAACACTCGACGCGGATCCGAATTGGGAATTGGTGTAGTGATTTTTACAACCTATCGCATGCTTGAGAGCGTGCTCTTGGTTATATACTAGGGCGTACCCTCTCAAGGATGCGTCCGGTTACGCTTTCTTTTCGACCTCGCGGGTGGTAAAATGACGTTTACTATGAAGCTTTCGAAAGCCTACGAGCCACAATCGATTGAAGCGAACATCTACAAGCGCTGGGAGCGCTCGGGTTTTTTTAATCCTGACAAGCTTCCTGGTAAACGAATGAAGCCATTTGCTATCTCCATGCCGCCGCCCAACGTCACCGGCGAACTTCATCTCGGGCACGCGACTGGAATGACGCTCGAGGACATCATGATTCGCCATAAACGGATGCAAGGGTACAAGACACTATGGCTCCCTGGGACTGACCACGCCGGCATTTCCACGCAAATCATGGTGGAGCGTTTGATTGCCTCCGAAGGGGTGAATCGGCATGCTTTAGGCCGTGACAAGTTCCTTAAACGCGTATGGCAGTGGAAAAAGCAGTACGGCACCCATATTACCCAGCAGATCAGGCAGATAGGCGCCTCGTGTGACTGGTCGAGAGAACATTTCACGATGGACCCGAAGCTTACCGCGGCAGTCCAGCACGCGTTTGTCACCATGTACAATGACGGGCTGATCTACCGTGGCAAACGGATCATCAACTGGTGCCCACGGTGCTTATCAGCAATCTCCGATCTCGAAGTAAAACACGAGCCGCGGAAGCATAAGCTCTACTTTCTCCGTTACAAACTCGCAGGTGGAGCTGCACCCATCACCGTGGCGACCACGCGACCGGAAACAATGCTCGGCGATACCGCAGTGGCAGTAAACCCGAAAGATGAACGATACAAATCGTTTGTCGGCAAAAAAGTCACGGTGCCGATAGTTGAACGGGAAGTGCCCGTGATCGCTGATCGGGGAGTGGAGCAGGAGTTCGGAACCGGCGCAGTAAAAGTCACCCCCGCGCATGACGCCCTGGATTACGAAATCGGTTTGCGGAATGAACTTCCTATCATCTCTGTCATCGACGAACACGCCCACATGACAAAAGAAGCTGGGATATTTGTTGGAAAAAGTACTGTCGAAGCGAGACGGCTTATCCTTGAAGAGCTCCAAGAAGGCGGTCACATAGAAAAAATAGAGGACTACGAACACAATGTGGCCACCTGCGACAGATGCCATACTGAAATTGAACCGTTGATTTCTCTGCAGTGGTTCGTGAAGACGGCGCCACTGGCGAAAAAAGCGATTGCCGCTGTAAAAACGGGAAAAATCCACATCGTGCCCGCGCGTTTCGAAAAAGTATACTTCCACTGGATGAACAACATCAGGGACTGGTGCATTTCGCGCCAGTTGTGGTGGGGACATCAGATTCCCATCTGGTACAACGGCGACAAAGTAAAGGCGTCAGTTGCGAAGCCGGCGGGAAAAGGGTGGAAACAGGATCCCGACACGCTCGATACGTGGTTTTCATCAGGGCTTTGGACATTTGCCACGCTTGGGTGGCCGAAAAAGACGAAAGGCTTAACACTCTATCACCCGACGTCCGTCATGGAGACCGGTTGGGATATTTTGTTCTTCTGGGTGGCGCGGATGATTATGATGAGCATGTACTTCATGAAAGAAGTGCCGTTCAAAACCGTATACCTGCACGGGCTCGTACTCGATAAGGATGGCAAGAAAATGTCAAAGTCAAAAGGCACCGGCATCGACCCGATTCCCATGACGCAGAAATACGGCACCGACGCAATTAGATTATCACTGGTGCTCGGCACAGCCGCAGGACAAGACGTCCGTCTCTATGAAGAAAAAATATCCAGCTACCGAAATTTCATTAACAAGCTATGGAACATCGCCCGATTCACGCTTACCCAACCGAAAGAAACGGGTGTAAAGCCAAAAACACTTGCTGACGCATGGATACTTTCACGGCTGCAAACCGTTACTAAGGAAACGACAGGGTATCTTGAATCGTTTCGCTTTTCCGAAGCGGGTACGCTTCTCTACGACTTCCTCTGGCATGAACTGGCCGACTGGTACATAGAAATTACTAAGGTAGCTCCCAACGCGGGCGTCCTCCGTCATGTACTGCTGGAGAGCATAAAGCTCCTGCATCCATTCACGCCGTTTGTGACCGAAGAGCTCTGGTCGCACCTCACGGCAGCCAAAGGTACTAAGGACATGCTGATGGTAACTTCGTGGCCCGAAACGCAACAGGGGTTTGTAAATGCAAAAGCGGAATCTGACTTCTCAATCATCCGTGAATTTATCGTAGCGGTTCGAAATGCCCGTTCGAATGCAAAAGTGCCACCGCACGTGTTCAGTGACGTATGCGCGTGGGGCAAGCACCAGAAACTTCTCCAAGAACATCAAGCGATCATAGAACGCCTGACCCGCATTAAGCTGACCTGCGGCGAATCAGATGCCAAGCCAACAGGCGTCGCACGCGGCATGGCATTTGCGCTCGCCGTGACGGAGGAAACGGGCAAACGGCAAGAATCTGAACGCGCACAGCTCACCGAATATATCAAACGTCTGGAGCATCAGCTGGCTAACGAGCAGTTCGTGAAAAACGCTCCACAACAGGTAGTGGAAGGACAGCGAAGTAAGCTGAAAGAAACTCGGAATCGCCTCGACCAACTCAAATGAAAAGAGGCTGACTGCGTGAGCCTGCCTCTAGAAAGAACGTGTACCGACAAGGTGGCCGGCTAATAGAATGGCACCGGCTTAAGAAGCGGCTGGAGTATTTCGCCGTCGAATGATTCAATCAGCTCTGGCCGCTGCTGCAGAACCAACCGGAACGACTGACCACCGGGACTGGCTTCGTACGTCCACCCAGGAACGTTTTTGGCCATGTGCTGGCATCCGGGAAACCCAACAAACGTGAGTGATGGTATATTCCCGTTGTCATGAACGTCTTCGTGGACACCGTTGTCGTACACAACAATACCAGTACCAATTAGGACGACAGGCACGATACCAGATCCGTTGGTCGGGGTCGTGGCAATCACCAACTGCTCGATGATGTCCACCGCTTCAGACGTGAGCGGGAATCGTATCCCCCTCGCAAATGCCTCCAGCGTCCGACAGACTTCAGTGGCCACCTTACCAGGCCACCAAACAATTCCGGGAAACTGAATGATATGTGTATCCAATGAACAGACTCCTTTGCTAGACGGTGAGTACAGAATGCGGAGTTTCAAGAGAACCTACCACACATAAACACGCCTGTCAACCCCGTTAGAAAATTTCCTAAAACCTGTACGTACCGACCCGGTATATCAAGGCGGGGGGACCCTAAACCACAACCAAATGCCTCAGTAAATTAGCTACTAAGAGATAAGGAAAACAACAGCAAAAAAAGAGGTTACCCTCTTGTATCTACCGTAGTAAGTTACGTTACTTTTTCGCGCGAGCGGCTGTCCTCAGATCTCCTTTGGTCATGTCGCGAAACTGACCAAACTCACGCTGCACACCACGAACTTCTTGCTCATCTTGATTGGCGTGCATTAATGCATCCCTCTGTTCTCGCTTCTCCCGAGCAATACGTTCGGCCTCCTTCTGCATATGCGCAATTTCACGCGCACTTTTTCCGAAACCTGCAAATTGTTCTCCGCGTTCTCCCATAGTGTTTCTAATACACTCATCCTAGCAAAAAAACTGCATTTTGTCAATATTACTCCGCGTGCGCAAATACTTCTTCGAGCGACGTCATGCCCTCGAGTGCCTTAATAAGACCGTCCTGTACCATCGTAACCATGCCGTCACGAACAGCTATATCATGCATCGCGTGCTCGGACGCTTTGCCTGAAAGTATTATTTGCTCAATATCCGAATTCATCTTCATCACTTCATAGATGCCGGTACGCCCTCGATAACCTATATGACCACATTTAGGGCATCCTTTTGCCCGATATACTTTTATGGTAGAAAGATCGACATGTACGTCAGCCTTCTCCGGGATAGCGGAGATGATTTTTTTCACGCGTTCAGCGTCTTCGGGAGACGGCGTATAGAGTACTTTACAATCCTGGCAAAGTCTGCGAACAAGGCGCTGGCCAATAATGACATTCAGAGCGGGTGCTAATAGATAGGGGATGACATTGAGCGATAAAAGACGCGGGATCGCACCGGCGGCATTGTTCGTATGCATCGTCGATAACATGAGATGCCCGGTAAGTGCCGCTTGGATGGCAATATCTGCCGTCTGCGAATCGCGAACCTCACCGACCATGACTACATCCGGATCCTGTCGGAGAACTGATTTCAGTCCATTGGCAAAAGTGTATTCCTCATCTAGATTTACCTCGCTCTGGTTGATGCCGGGTATTTTATATTCGACAGGATGTTCCAATGTAATAATCTTCCGTTCGGGGGTGTTCAGGAGAGTGAGAAATGCATACAACGTCGTCGTTTTCCCGGAACCGGTGGGCCCAACAGTGAGTATCATGCCGTTTGGACGCTTCACCTCATGCATGAGTATTTTATATTCGTGTTCGCGAAGCCCAAGGTGCCTCAACTCCAGGCCCACAGCAGATGAATCTAACAGACGCATCACGACGCTTTCTCCATATGACGTTGGTACGCATGAGACGCGTACATCAATGTACCCCTTCGAGAGATGAATGGTAAACCTGCCGTCTTGCGGCACATTCGAAACATTGATCTTCAGCTCTGCTAGAAGCTTAATGCGACTGATAACTTTCGGCCAAATAACTTTTGGCAACATGGCAACATCGTGGAGCACCCCGTCAATACGATAGCGTATTTTGATATCCTGTTCTTCCGCCTCAATGTGAATGTCGGATGAATGGTTCTTGATACCCCCGGCAATTAATATGATTACAACCTCTGAAATATTGACATCCTGAATACTTTTATTGATATCTTGGAAAGTATTAACTGCCTCATGATATTTCATGAAGTCATCCTCGGTGATTTCTACGCCAGTCACAAATTTCCGTGGCTTTGGAATGGATGCATAGAGTTTCAATGTCTGCATGAGGCTGTACTCCGATATCAGGTAAATATTACCGTGCACTTTTTCTTTTTCCTGCAAATTGGCTAATAGTCCAATCACCTCAAAGTTTGTCGGATCAATCGACCCGAGTCGGAGCTCATCCCCGCTGCGCACAAACGCAACTGTTTTCAATCGACGCGCGTCTTCTTCCGGAATAAGTGAGAGTACCTCTGTTGCTATCGGAAACCCCTTCAGCATGATGTAATCTATTCCCAATTCAATGGCTCGTTCCTGTGTAAGACGCTCTTTCTCCTTTATATCAATCTCATGCATTTTCTCCTCGAATTTATCCTTCGTGTCGTCGGAGGCTATCTTGAGATGCCGCCTGGCTTGAGGACTCAGGAGGTCGTCGAGTGATTTATCTTTTTGTTGCGCATCATCCATATGAATATCAAGTAGTATATCATTTTTCGCTGTATAACAAAAACGGCTTTTAAGCATTTGCCTGTAGAAAACGTATTCTTAAAACGATGCCAGATAGTGCTTTGCCGCCTCAACCACTTGCGTTTCAACTGTGGCACTGTCAGTACCGAGTAGTGCAAATGTGGTGTAGTTGCGAGTACCTGTCGGCGAGAATGACTTGAACATTATGCGTCCGTCGAGTGCGCGGACTGTATTGGCGATGACTCCCACTCCTCCTTCGGCGCGTTCGTACATTAAAATCATCGCTTCTGCATGCGGTGTATTGATGATAAGCTCGTCAATGATGCCGTCGAGCTCCTTTTCATCGGTCCCTGAGCGCTCAAAGTCCTGCCTGCGAAGAACTGACCACACAATACGGCCGTCAACCTCGGTGCGCAATCGTGCAAGCGCTCTACCCCATAGTTTCAAAGTGGAGAGTGATTTGGTTCGGTAAAGATTCTTTATAATCTCGTCGCGACGAGCGCCCTGCTCAATGAGATGACTCGCAATTGAAAGTGAGCGGGGAGTTACACTGCCGCTTTGAAATCCCTTGGTTTTTGAAATAATGCCGGTAAGCAAGCTTGTTGCAATATATTCATCCATAAGGTTTGCGCCAAGCTGTTTAATTAGCTCAAACACCATTTCTGACGTGGAAGTCGCCACTAAATCAATATAATTGATCTGTCCGTATTGTTCATTTGTCGGTGAATGGTCAATATTGACAAGAGGAGTGTGGTAAAAAAACTCCGCATTATCTTCATAAAGTTTACCCAAGGATTCGAGATCAGGGGCATCCACAACAATGATTAAGTCATACTCGTAGGCTGAAGCAGAGGTGGTAACATCCCTAGTTTCAAAAAAGCCGTTTTTGGGAGTAATGAAAACATTAAGCTTATCACCAAGAATATCATACGAAAGTTCCTCTACCTTCGTGCGAGAAACATCGAGTGTAATCACAAACTTTCGAAGCGCCGACAAATCCTGATGAATATCCTTGCTCTTAGGAAGAAACTGGTGATGTACCGGCAATTCAAACTCATTCGAGACGACCCGTATATTTTTCTCTAGCTTTTCTAGTGCGAGATACATTGCCAAACCCGCAGACACTGCATCTGTCGACGGGTTATATGGCAGCACAATAAGAATACTTTTTGACCGCTGTATGAGGTCGTGAATTTGTTTGAGTGGGGCTTCTTGCATATTGCTTTTCGCAGAAATCAAATTAGTATAGAATGCCATAGTTAGCGTGTCAAGGCAAGTCCGGCCACGCCACTTACCTCTAGGAAAACAGTGAAATACGCCATCACTACAAGTCCGACTGCCACACGCGTTGTAGGCATGAGATTCGCCCGTTCACTCAAACATGGCGGTAAAATAGGCCTTATCGGGCCCCTGGGAAGTGGAAAAACGACTTTCGTAAAAGGCATGGTGGCTGCGTTCGGCATTCCCCCACGTAAGGCTATTAGCCCCAGTTTTGTCCTTGTCCAACATCTTCAGGGTCCTTCCCGCGAAGTGTATCATGCTGATCTCTGGCGTTTACAGTCTATCGTTAGCGACGATTTTCGAACGTTTGAGGAGCTGATAAATCACCCCAGCGCTCTCACTATCTTTGAGTGGGCGGATAAGTTACCTATTTCGCTTCAGAAGCGACTCACACACATCGTTACGTTTACGCAAAAAAACGGGCGCATGCGCGTTATACATATAAAAACTAACTCACAATTCAAGCAGCTGAAGCGTCGGGTTCCTCTTCGTGTTCGATAGAGGACAACTCCTTTATCACTGCGTCTTCGACTACCATTTTTTCATTTGTAAGTGAAAGCACCTGCGTCGGGGCTATGAGCAGTGTCTTTTTAAAAACTAGTGCACCCCGCTCAACCCGATAATGTGCAATGCGGTGGGTCGTTGCATCAAGTTCAATGCCAACAATACTCCCGAGCGAAACGCCGGAACGGGTTTCAACTGGAAGTGAAAAAAGTTCTCTTTCGGACAGCATTATACGTTAGGAGGAGATGAAGGTTGTACGTTTTTCGGCTTTTTGAACAATAGATACTGTTGCCCGAGTTGAAAGAGTGTCGCAAAAAGCCAGTAGAGAGCCAGGCCGGCGGGAAACCGGTAAGAAAAATACGCAATCATGATGGGGAACAAATAGGTCATCTGCTTGCTCATCGAGGAAGCCATGCTTTCATCCTTTGCACCCTCTACTTTTGGCGGCTTGTTAGAAATCAACATACGTGACTGGAAAAACTGGGCTGCGCCCGCTAGAATGGCCAGAACCCAGTTTCCCGTTGCGTTAAGATCTACAAATCCTAAAAAGTAGGGATCGATGGCAGTAACCGTATACACATTGTGTAAAACTGGGTAGAGGTGTGCTACCTGATCCTGGGCCAAAATACCAGTCGCTGGGTCGATATGTGAAACTGCTAAAAAGACTCGATATAGGCCGATTAAGACGGGAAATTGGATTAAAATAGGCAAACAAGAAGAAAGCGGGTTCACTTTATTATCCTTATAAAACTTCATCATTTGCCGACCAAGTTCTTCACGGTTGTCTTTATACTTTTTTTGGAGCGCCTGAAGTTGCGGTTGCATGTCCTGGAGTTTTTTCTGGGAAACTATGGATGACCGTGAGGGTACGAGAAGGATTAACTTAATAACAAGCGTTAAAATAATTATGGCAACGCCAAGGTCGGGAATTATATGATAAATACCAATGAGCGCGTTAAACAGCGGTTCAAAAATGATTGTGTTAAAAAGTTCACCCATAGGATTTAATTATACGTGAAAAGATTTCACAACCGGGTCATACCCCCCCGCAGAAAGAGGAGTGCATCGAAGAACCCGCCATACCGCTTTCCCCAGTCCCCGCATTAAACCGTACTGTTGAATTGCACGAATGGCGTACATTGAGCAGCTCGGGTAATACCGGCAGTAACCATATGGATGTTTGTGACTATACCATCCATGGTCAGGTGACAGGGTGCGTTGGTACAACTGAATAAGCACTATCACTGCCCTGCGTAATTGTATGTCGATACGTTTCATGCACTATTGGCTGATAAGACGGCCTTTTTGGAAAAATATTTCGAGATCACGCCGCACTTCAATAGAACTACTAGGAGCAAACTGAGATGTGGGGACTAAAAGATAGTCTCTGTTTCCGATAAGTCGGGGCACCAGCGGTCTCACGGCTTCGCGGATTATTCTCCTCATCCGGTTGCGTGTTACGGCTTTGCGAGCGACTTTTTTACTCACCACAATGCCGATCCGGGCAAATCGAAAGATGCTACGCGCCGTACGAATACGAAGTCCATGAAGTCTGAACTCCCGTCCGTGGCGCCACACTCGCTCGAAATCGCTTTCCCGGTGGAGCCGATGGGCGGTTGGAAGCATATGTGCTACCAACTAATACGCGCGCGTCCTTTACGACGGCGATCACGTAAAACCCTTCGACCAGTTCTCGTCCTCATTCGACGACGAAATCCATGATTTTTTTGGCGTTTGCGCTTCCTTGGTTGGTAGGTTCGTTTAGGCATATATACTACGGTGAAAAAAGTGTTCTTATTGTAGCAGGCGATACCATTTTGGTCAATAAATCTGGGCATAATACCCCAACACGCATCTTTCCACACTTAGTGCACAGCTTATGCACTTATAATCCAAAATACGGTATTCGGGGTGTGCGCTGGGTATGGTATAGTCAGTACTACCGTTTAAATGTTTCGGACCGTCTTCTTTTATGACGAATGATGAGTTGTGGAATGCAACACTTGGTGAGTTAGAGTTATCGTTAAGCAGAGCTAACTTCACCACCTGGTTTAAAAACACCTTTATTGTCAGCCGTGAGGGTGACAAAGTTGTTATTGGGGTACCCAATACGTTCACTAAAACGTGGTTTGAAAATAAATACCACGGTGCAATCCTGAAAGCGATGCAGCATATTACTGACCCGCCTATTAAAGCCATCGAGTACACTGTTTCAGCGCGGCAAGCTGCAAAAGTCGCGTCTTCGGTTGCCCCCGGCGACAAAGTGCAGATACACAAAGAAAGTACGGAAATCACACCGCGACGAGTAGTCGAGGTAGATGGGTCACTTGAGCCAAAATACACCTTCGAAAATTTCGTTGTGGGTACCGGCAATGAACTCGCTCATGCAGCATGTAAGGCAGTGACTATAAATCCAGGAAAAATTTATAATCCACTTTTTCTCTACGGTGGTTCGGGACTTGGGAAAACTCATCTCATCCAGGCGATAGGCGCGGAATTTAAAAAAAAGAACCCCGGAATGAATGTCCTATATGTCACGTGTGAGAAGTTTACAAATGATTTTATTCAGGCAATCACAAGAGGCTCCATAGACAATTTCAAAAAAACCTATCGATCTGTCGACTGTCTCCTGATTGATGATATCCAGTTTCTTGCGGGTAAAGAGGGAACGCAGGAAGAGTTTTTCCATACATTTAATGCACTCCACCAATCACACAGGCAGATTGTCCTCACATCAGACCGCCCACCAAAAGCCATCCCAGCCTTAGAAAACCGACTAGTATCACGCTTTGAATGGGGCATGATGGCAGACCTACAGCAGCCTAACCTTGAAACTCGTATTGCTATCCTAGACTCAAAATGCATAGAACGGTCATTTACACTTACTCCGGACATCGTCCAGTTCATCGCTACCGCTATCCAGAGTAACGTGCGTGAACTAGAAGGAGCACTTAACCGGATAGCTGCGTACCAACAGCTAAATAATATCCCGCCTACTCTTGTTTCAGTCAAAGAACTTCTCGCGAGCGTTACTCACCAGCAAAAGCGTAATGGCGCAATAACCGTTAAACAAATACTCAACACTGTCGCAAGTTTCTTCGAGCTTAGTATGGAGGATCTAAAAGGAGCGAGCCGAAAGAAAGAACTTGTAGTTCCGAGGCAAATATCTATGTATTTACTGCGAGAAGACGCGAAGAGCTCTTACCCAACGATTGGCCAGGAACTTGGCGGTCGCGACCATACTACCGCTATTCATGCTTTTGAAAAGATGAAAGACGCTGTTGAGCACGACGAAAAAATTCGTGATGACATCAACCTTATCCGCCAACGGCTGTATGCGAACCGGGGATAATATGTGGACGGCCTCATTGATAGTATGGGGACGCTTTGTGGAGTTCTCGTGACGTTACAAACTCTACCCCCAAATACCTCACCCACTCCTCACATTTCATACAGGTACAAAATAAAAAATAATTATAGGGGTTACCCCTAGAAACGCACTTTCTCTACCACTACATCATAGTTATACACCTATCCACACCACTCTTTACTCTTACTAGTTATATATACACATATGAAAGTATCATGTACAAAAGAAAATCTTATCCACGGATTACAAGTGGTGAGCCATATTGCAAGTAAAAATATTACCTTACCTGTATTGAATAATGTTCTCCTAAAAGCGCATGATGGTGCTCTCGAAGTATCGGCAACCAATCTTGAACTTGCCGTTATTACTAAAATACGGGGAAAGGTTGAAGAAGAAGGAGCGTTTACTGTTCAGGCGAAGCTTCTCACTGATTTTGTTTCTCTCCTTCCCGATGAACGCGTCGACTTTGAACTCCAGGAACAAAGTATACGAGTGCACGCAAAAAATTCACAAACAATCATCAAAGGTACCGAGGCGAGTGAGTTTCCATTAATTCCCACAGTTGAAAAAAAATATGAGTACATTTGTCTTGCCGCTGATATACGAGCCGGAATTAGCCAAGTGGCATTTGCGGTGTCCGCGGATGAATCCCGCCCCGACATTAACGGTGCACTTTTTTCAGTGCATAATAAAGAACTCACACTCGTAGGAACGGATAGCTACCGACTTGCCGAAAGAAAGGTACCACTCCAAGCCGCCGGCGGCGATCATGACGTCATAGTTCCATCGAAAACACTGTATGAAGTTTTACGGATTATGGGTGATGAGCAGGGTGACGTAGTTATCACGGTCGGGGAAAACCAGATGGTATTCACGTTCGGATCTACGACACTGATTTCACGCACCATTGAAGGACGTTTTCCCGATTATACCCAAATAATACCAAAAAGCCATAAAACACATGTGCGCGCCTCTGCCGCTGAATGTGCCCAAGCTATCAGGACTGCTAGCTTATTTTGCAAGTCGGGTGTAAACGACGTGACGCTACAATTTATTCCAGATAAGAAAGAATTAGCAATCTCTGCGCTTAATAACCAGCTAGGTGAAAACACAACCGTTGTGCATGCGAAAATCACCGGTCAGAATAATGACGCAGTGTTTAACTATAGATATCTTCTCGATGGGCTTTCGGCGATGAATACTGAGGAAGTAGAGTTGACTATTGAAGATCGCGATAGTCCTGGGGTTATACGGCCAGCGGACGGGGTGTCCTACATATACGTCGTGATGCCCATTAAGCAGTAAGCGAAGTCACGCCCAGCCTTATTCAGCGCCGTTGGTTGGCCCAGCCGGAGGCAGATAATTGAAGTCTAGGGACGCCGTTGCGTAGTTTTCGACCGTATCATAGGCAGTGACGGTAAGCGTATGAAAACCGGCCGTAATAGTTCTCAAATCCAAACTGGTAGCGCTAGTCGTGCTTTCAGTTATTTTAGTAGTGTCAATGCGATATTCGACACGCGCAAGTGCCCGGGGACCATCAAAAACGATGGTGACGGGTAGCGATGCAGCAGTAACTCTCTGGCCAAGTGTAGGTTTCGCAATGGTGAGAGTAGGGATGCTATCTTTGGTTCGCAAAGTACAGCTTTCATCTGGAGGGTAGGTAGTCAAGAACCCATTTGCTTCCGCCCAACGCCGTACCGGTTCTTCAAAGCGTTCAAACTGAAGGTCACGCTCCGGGTTTTCAGGGACGGGGCCGCGCGGGTTATCTTTGTCCACGTAGTACAGAATGGAGTGCACATTTTTGACTTTCTTTTCTGCAACAAACTCCTTTGGATAGTCAATAAGGCACGTGACGGGAATCCGTTTACCTGTGATCGCATCTACCTTAATGGTTTCTTCGCCCTCAATCTCCCCTTTTAAAATGGGCTTATCCACTTGAATGAAGTCAGGCTGTTTAAATATTTCAACTGGTGTACCATCGAGGACACCACGCATATATTCATTCCAAATAGGTGCAGCAACGATCGATCCATCTGCGCCTCTACTCATTTCTGAATTGTCGTTGTTTCCTACCCAAACTCCCGCTGCTAATGATGGCGTATACCCAACTGTCCATGCATCGCGGAAGTCGTTTGTTGTACCAGTTTTTGCGGCGACAGGTCTGCCAGGCAGTGTTAATTTTCCACCGGCGCCAAAAATATATGCCCGTGAGCTGTCGTCAGAGAGTATGTTGTTTAGGATACGAACTATTTTTTCATCAACAACTCGGATTTCTTGATCTCTAAATTCGTCAAGCACCTTTCCGTCTTTATCCTCAATTTTTAGAATAGGTGTCACCGGGTGTTTAGCCCCTTCGCGTGCAAATGTAGCAAACGCAGCTACGTGGTCCAGCAATTTTACCTCCCCGCCACCTAACACTAACGCAAGTCCGTAGTTGGAAGGATCGGTGAGTGTAGAGTAGCCAAGCTCTTGAGCCATTGTAATAGCATCCTCAACTCCTACTAAGTAAAGTGTTTGCACCGCAGGGATGTTGAGTGACCCAGCAAGCGCTTTTCGCATAGTTATCGGACCATTTTCCGCAAGAGTATAGTTTTTTGGTTCGTAATCTTTCGTGTCAGTCTTGAACTTTGTTACAAGATCAAAAAGGATCGTGTCAGGTGTATAGCCTTCCTTGAAAGCTGTTAAATATACGACAGGTTTGAAGGACGATCCGGGCTGACGTGGTCGAAGCGTGACATTAACATTACCGTCGATGCTCTCATCGAAGTAGTCTTTCGAACCGACCATGGCAAGCACTTGCCCTGTTTTAGTATCCAGAGACACAAACGCAGCGTTTGATGCCTTATACCGTGTATTTCGTTCCGCCCCGTTATTGATAGCGGCCTCAGCCACTTCCTGATGGTGGATATCTAGAGTAGTGGTTACTTTTAGTCCACCTTGTTCCACTACTTTTTCTCCGTACCTATTTGCTAGGTACTCACGGACATAAAACACGAAATGGGGGGCGCGGATGTTCGTTTGAATCGCATGGATATCGATTTCTTCAGAAACGGCCGCATCGTACTCCTCCTGGGAAATAGAGTTGTCCTCCAGGAGAAGCTTTAAAATGTATTGCTGCCGGGCTTTCCAGTCTTCTTGGTTATTATAATAATACGTGGGTGACTGTGGAAGTGCGGCAAGTAATGCACCTTCCCCAATAGTAAGATCTTTTGCCGATTTCGCGAGGTAGGTTTGAGAGGCGGCCTCGATACCATACGCACTCGATCCGTACGGGATTTCATTAAAATACAATCTTAAAATTTCTTCTTTCGTATACTTCCGCTCAATTTGGTATGCGAGGATGAGTTCACGAATCTTTCTGGTGTAGCTGCGCTCATTGGTTAGGATGGCGTTCTTTACGAACTGCTGGGTAATAGTTGATCCGCCACGCTGGGGGCATAACCCTCCGAAGTTACCCACTACCTCATGGCATATGCCTTTAATGATACCGGTGAGGGAGTATCCCTTGTGTGTGTAAAAATTCTTGTCTTCAACGATAATAGCTGCTTGCTTCGCGTATTCTGGAATGTCTTCAAGGTTGATTACCGTTCTTCTAATATCCCCATGCACTTCGTAAAGGAGCGTTGATCCGTCGCGAGCGTAAATCTTCGTGCTTTCCGCGAGGGACCGCTCGATGACTTTATCGGGATTAGGTAGATCACGGGAAAACCATGCAAAAAGTCCGACAAACCCAATTCCTCCTAGTAGTAGGAGGATGATGAGAATGGGAAACCAATTAGCGGCAAGACGCCGGAGTAGTGTACGCTGCTTCGAGTCTGATGAGCGTCGGAACCAGGAAAATCCTTTACGTGGAGTTCGCATATCCTTCCAGGTTTTCCCTAATGATGGCCGCTTGGGACGCAAGCGAGGGATTGGCATAGTATGCTTAGAAAGTGAGATGGTGTATAGGGTCGGTCAAGAGCGCCGCACCTCGAATATTCGTTTCTTCGGGGTCATTAATACGTTTTACACTGGTTCGGGTAACAGGTAGGCCTCGGCGGCGGGAGTGCATTTCCTTAATACCGTCTCGAATTAATCCGGGAATTCTCGTAAGTCCTCCGCCGACACCAATGTATGAAGGACCATAAACGGCAATGATATTTGCGAGACCGATACCGAGTGATCGTACCATAACCCGATAAATATACTTTGCGGAACGGTCGTATGGAAGACGCTCTTGAATTTCATATGTCGATCTTTGCTTACCGCTTTTTTGTGCGTACATTCGCACCATACCCCATCCGCCAGCGAGGACATCAAGGTGGCCACGGTGTCCGCAACTGCAACGCACTGTAGATGATGCATCGATAGTTGTGTGCCCGATTTCCGCAACCCACCCCTGGTCTCCATGGTAGAGCTTGCGACCTATAACGAGTCCAGCCCCGACGCCACTCCCGAGCGTCAAACCGACAACCGTGTGGTACCGTTTTCCGTCGCGAAGCGCGACACCCAAGGCAAAGGCATTCGCGTCGTTGCCCAGTGCGACACGCTTATGAAATTTCCTAGAGACAATCCGGGCAAGGGGAACATTGTGCCATTGTGGCGGGAGTTTATCAGCGGTATGCGAAATGCCACGCCGCCAGTCCACCGATCCGATGATACCGATCCCGATTCGTTGGTAGGAGGCGCGTGGATAGGTGGAGATTGCGGCAAGTAGGTTCTCTATGACAGCGTTTTTCCCTTTGTGCATTTCTGTGAGTAGGGTATGCCGCAGAACTACCTGCCCATTCGGTAGGAGGAGGCCGGCGGTGATTTTTGTAGCTCCGATATCGATACCAAGTAGGGCAGATGCCATAGGTCGTATAATGGTATTATAGCAGACAATTCGCTATACTTGTTGGTGGTAACTTATGACGAAACACACACACTCTCTCTCTAGCAATGTTGACGAACTCCTTGGACGGGGAGTCGCTCAAATAATCGTGCGAGAGAGTGTAGCAGAAAAACTCTCCACAGGCAAAAAATTGCGCATCAAACTTGGGGTTGATCCGACAGCACCTCATTTACATCTTGGTCATGCAGTTATTTTACGAAAAATGCGCGCCTTTCAAGAACGCGGCCACAAGGTCATTTTTCTCGTGGGTGATTTTACCGCGCGTATTGGTGATCCCACAGATCAACAGAACGCCCGTAAACAATTGACTGAACAAGATGTTGCCCGCAATATGGCTTCATATGTATCAGAGGCAGGAAAGATTCTTGACATAAAAAAAACTGAAA
>Ga0155659_119_pt1 | contig 15845 bp, 17 predicted proteins | sample RifCSPlowO2_01_FD_107316 | JGI IMG/M metagenome (GOLD analysis project Ga0155659, IMG submission 107316) | Candidatus Kerfeldbacteria bacterium RIFCSPLOWO2_01_FULL_48_11
GCCGTTTCGTTGATTCCATAGGTAGTTAGTATACTAGATAATCGGTTAATCGGTTAAGTTAATTGGATGCAAGTCGGCGAGTCGGCACGCCGGTTGGAAAACGCATAAGAGCAAAAGAGTCAGAAGAAATCGTGTAGCGGTCGACTCGCCCGCCTTAGCGGAGCGAGGCGGGGCTTGCTCGACTTGCTTGTAAAGCCCACCACTACGCCATTTACAATGTATGTCCTATGCAAGGGTTGCATTGACAAGGTACTGGATTCATGGTACATATATCAAGTTCAAAAATCGTTCACGAACAACACAAACCCTTGGGGGGTCTATGCAATTACCAACGGAAGGCTACATTCTCGCAGGACTATTGCTCGCGGGAGTATGGATCGTATCAACTGAACTCGGTCGCCAATTCGCCATTTGGTTCGGCGAAAAGAATTGCTACTTCCTTTTCAAACGGACACGCCCGACATTTCTTCTCGCGTACCCGCTGACCTTTGTTGCCACGGCCGTCGCGTTCTACGCCGCTGCCGGGTGGCCAACGATCAGCTTCCCATTGGACGCGCTGGTTGGGATGTACCTACGCGGAGGCAGTAACGACCGGCTCAACGCGCTTGTGTTCATTGCGCCGTTCGTTTCGTCACTGGTGGTATCGTTCATCTCGACGATACTCTACGTCCGTGTGCGCGGAAGCTTCCAGTATCGCTCGCACTATCGTTAGCGGTAATTTGTCCGTTCCAGGACCGCCCTTTCGAAGCCGAACGATCCTCGTGATCTAGTAGGCTTTTTTCTTTATCAAGAAAGAAGGGGTTATCAAGGGATAGGGGTATCAGGGGAGTTGGTCGGTTTGACAGAGTCTTATTTACTATCAAATTAAGTCATTCGACCGGTCATTACAGACAGTAGTCTTCTTGACCCTGCCTTCTTTTTACAGTAGAGTACTCGGTGATTAGTTCATGTTCTTTTTTTATGAAACTCTCACTACGAGGAGGTTGCCATGGGCCTATTTGGCTCAGATATTCAGAAGACCATCCCGCATGGTCTCTCACCCAATGAGGTGATACGCCGGCTTAAAGCCGATCTCGAACAACGTCTTCAACAGGCATATCCCGATGGGGATATCCGCAACCTTCGCCAGATCTGGTCTGGCACCGATGGGAGTTTCACCTGCAGTGCAGGAGGTAGGGAAATTTCTGGCAAGATGTCAGTAACCACATCCACGCTTTCATTCGAAGTGGACTTGCCCATGCTTGCCGGGTTTGCCGTCGACACCGATGAACTTGCAGATTCGGTATCGGCACAGATCTCCGCGCTCCTCCAGTAATACCCTCCCCAACGCTCGTTAGTATGGGCCTCGACTTTAGTCAGAGGCCTTTTTCCTGAGCATTCCAGACTATTGACACCTTTTTTCACCACAGGTATAGTGTTTCCACAATCCAATTTTCCGCAGACCGTAGGCACGCATGCGTTTAAATCACCTTGGCTATGCCAGGAGGGCCTACGCAGGAAGCATGAAGAGGAGGACCACGTCGTGTCCAAAAAACGTTTGCGGAACAATAAGGATATCCGCAAATTGTTTTTTTATGACACTATGGCAAAGACACGTGCAAGAAAAGAATCAGAATTGAAGCAGTTCGAAGACAGACTTACGTCTTCGAAGAGCGTCGTATTCGTCAGGCAGGACGGTTTGTCTGCATTAGATGAAGTGGAATTGCGAAAGAAGTTACGGTCAGAAAGTATTGACTATGGTGTAGTTAAAAAGACTTTGGTAAAGAGAGCTCTGACAGCAAAGGGGTTGCCGGCAGAAGGTGTCACTTCATTTACCGGGACTGTTGCAGCTGCTTTCGGTAATGAGGATGAAGTTGCCCCGGCAAAAGTACTGAATACATTTGCAAAAACACACGAAACGATGAAATTTCTCGGCGGATTTGTCGGGGGAGTATTTATGGATGCCGTGCAGGCAAAGGCATTTGCCGCTCTTCCCGGGAAGAAGGAGTTGCTCGGACAACTGGTTTCTGCAGTCAGTGGCCCGCTTCGTGGTATTGTGGGCGTACTGCAAGGCAACCTGCGCGATCTAGTCTATGCATTGAAAGCAGTTCAAGAGAAAAAAAGTTAATCTAAATTAATTACATTAATAGTTAGTCTATACACATATGGCAGACGAAGCGCAAAAGAGTGAGACAGTCGAGGTGCCTGAAAAATTTAAGGCACTCGTTGAGCAGATCGAGAAACTTACCGCCCTCGAACTTTCCGAACTCGTTAAGGTTCTAGAAGATACGTTTGGTGTATCAGCCCAGGCACCCATGATGATGGCTGGAGCTATGCCGGGTGCCGCAGCAGGGGGAGAAGCTGCAGAAGAGAAAACAAGTTTTAACGTCGAATTAACTGCTGCGGGAGCGAACAAAATCTCGGTCATCAAGATTGTCAGGGAAGTCACACAGAAAGGCCTCAAAGAAGCTAAGGATATGGTTGATGGTGCTCCGAAGGTTGTGAAAGAGGGAGCGACCAAAGAAGAGGCAGATGAATTGAAGAAAAAGCTTGAAGAAGCTGGCGCACAGGTTACGTTGAAATAAATCCTTAGTACTCACCAATTAAAAAGCCCCCGGGATACGCCCTGGGGCTTTTTGGTTAGCGAACAAAAGAAGTTTCTAGAGATCTACCGTATAGATGGTAGTGCCAGCCAGTATATAAGCTTTCTTTGCCGTCTCATTGATTGCTATATCCGTAGCCGTGGCAAACGCTTCCGATACATACTGATTCCGGAGAGCGCCTTCTTTAGAGAAGAGTAAAAGACGCTTTCCTTCCGCATCAAGTATATAGAGAGACGATGAATCAGGATCAGTCCAGATTTTCGTTCCTCCTCCAAGTGCCGGCTCAACAGATTCTATGGAAAAGTCTTGGCGCGTTCCCCTCGTGAATTTACTCACACTGCCGTTTTCTTGCAATACGTAGATATCCCCATCGACGGCAAGTGAGTGGGCTAATCTCACATCAGTCCCGTCTTGAATCCATTTCTGTGCGGCTGAGTATTGCGAGGCTCCACGCACTGCCCTCCAGACTTGGTTATTGGCAATGTCAAGAAGATAGAGACGTCCTTCATAATAGCCAATGTCGACGATGTTGATTTCCGTACCTGGAATGGTCAGTGGCAGGTCACGCAGCGCTTTTGCACTGACGGTGTATTCGTTAAGCGCATTTGCTGTGTTAAGAAAAAGAAGGGTGTTAGGGGTTGATTCAATTACATATTGAAAAGCATTTTCTACCACGGCGGTCGCGAAGAGTGATGCTTCTCCTGACGACGTATCTACCTGATAGGTACTGTTGTCTTTCGGTGAGAATGCATACAGTGTGCTCCCTATGAGTTCAACGCCACCTATTGGACCGTTGCTGGAGAGAGTATTTAAATCTGTGAGTACGGCGGGTCGGTCAATTCGTGTGACATGGTTTGCTTGTTCACGAAGTGTTACAAGTTTATTATTGAGCCTGTCTGCCGTAGCTTTTTGTTCATCGGATCGAGTGGGCAATTTCGTGAGAAACTCTTGAGCCTTTTGAATAGCTTCTGTGGCTGATACGACGTTATCATATGAAAAGGCCAGTTCGGCATCCAGGAGGAAACCATCGATTACACTCACGCGTGTATCATAAGAGGAAGTGTCTTCGACTCGCGTGTCGTTCATTCCACGTGACACGATACTTTGTGCAAAGATAAAAACAACGACGAGAGCAAGTCCAGCAATGACACGCCCCCGCACCGGTAGTTTCTTGAGAAATGCGATCGTTCTACTCGGAAGCGAGGTCAAACGTTCAGGAGTCGTGGCCAGCGCATGGCGCTTCTCCGGTGAAGTGATCAGTCGCGCTAAACTTCCGATTGCGGCAACGGCCAGTTTCAAAACAGATGCAAGTCCTTTAATAAGTGCCCGTAGTATTTTTTGGAGTGTCCCATGCTCCTTATCACGGAATGTTTCAGCGTAGTCTCTCGTCGTTTCTGTGATGGGAAGTTTCCTTTTTGTGCGACGGCGTACAAAACGTTGTGTAATATTTTCTATGCCTCTCGTGAAGCCTGACAGCCGTTTTGCAACGTTGGAAAAGATCGAAGGTGAGAGCAATTCTTTTGTACGCTGCTCGCGATCTATCATTTCCTCCATGGATGCTTGCGTAGCAGAATAGTGTAGTCGAGGGTTTACTATTGCCTGCTGTACACTGGGAATCGGGATAGTCTGTTCTACTGGCTGAATAATAATGGATCCAAATGCGGCATTATTGATATTTTCTTGCAGAGTATTTTCGATGTGGACTACGGCCTCATGGAGTTGGGACTCAGTGAGCATCCTGCGAAGTTTTTCCTGGGAAAAATAGTCGAGAAGTGAAGAGGTTGTGATGAGCATCATCTCGCCAGCATGGAGTTTACCATTAGCAACATTAGTAAATACTTTTAAAATCGTAGACGATTCGCCATGTCCAGCAGGGGATGATAGATCCGTCACCCGCTGCTTTTGAAAAAGAAAAATATGCATGTGGCCATGTTCGGAGAAAAAAATCTGATCTCCATGTGAAACGGCAGCCACAATATTAAAATGTTCGTGCCAGTTTGTTCCATATGAGGAAACTAGCTCAGCAATCTTTTGGTTTGCACGACTGAGCGCGGATTCAAAAGCTACCTCAGGATGAATTTCTTCAGAGGAATAAAAAGCACTTTCAAGCTCATGTTGTACCGCGAAAATAATGTCGCGATTTTCTGGTTGCTGTGAATCAAGTTCTGCGACAAACATTAGTCGTCCCAGGGTACTCTCCTCAACAGGGGACGGATGCGCTATAAAAACATGAACAGTCGATCGGCTGCTATCTGGATCGTAAATCAAGAGGTGGTCAATCTGACTCCGAACTGCCATGTGTTATTTGTGCGATTTACATGTATCCAATTGTCAGTACATGCACGTTCGCCTTGCTGATAGAATATCTTCATAGTATACTATACATGCCTTATTAGACAAGATACGAAGAATTATGCTTGAACACCTTTTTGGTTCACGAACACGCGTAAAATTATTACGACTTTTTCTCACTAATCCGGAGCGCGCCTACTATGTCCGTGAACTTACGCGAAAAGTCGGTGAGCGTATCAATTCTGTTCGACGAGAGTTGGAGCATTTGGAAGGTATCAATCTGTTGGTTAGCCGCATTGAAAACCAAAAAAAGTATTATAAGGTAAATCAGGAACACATTCTTTTTCATGAACTTAAAGCGCTGATTGTCAAGTCCCAGCTTACCCTCGAACAGGATTTAGCTCGTGGCGTACGAAGTATGGGTAAGATTTCTCTCTTACTCCTTTCCGGGATTTTCACCGGTATACCGGATGCCCAGACGGATCTTTTAATAGTCGGAAAAGTGAACCGGGCCCGGCTGGCAAGACTCATGAACACCTTTAAAAAGAATTTCGATCACGCCATCAGATACACTGTCATGAGCAAGAAGGAATTCGAGTACCGGAACAGCCTCACTGATAGGTTTCTTTTTACTATTCTTGAAAATAAGCACGTCACTGTCATAGACGCGCTTCGAAAGCAAAAATAATGTATTGGTATCTCGATACGCGTTTTCTTAATCATGCCCGATTGGGCATTTTTGATTCGCGAGGAAAAAAATACGCACTGCATGATATTCGTTCAAAAAAAAGGCTAACTTCAGGTGCACTTATCCGTTCACTATATACACTTTCCGGTGCACTCCGTATGTCAAAAAGGCCCGTCAATGGTATTATCGTCGAAAGGGGACCTGGAGGATTCTCAGCAATTCGTTTGGGTGTCGTCACGGCGAACGCCCTAAGCTATGCGATCGGAATTCCTTGTCTTGGTATTTCCAGCAGCGGGCCAGATATTTCGATCGGCGCAGTCAAAGAAGCAATTCACATACTTAGTACTAGCTATGCCAGCGTTGTCACCCCTTTTTATGGAAGTGAGCCGTCGATTACGTTACGACGAAATACCGCATATAAAATTAAATCGACAGCTGCGCAGTAGTAGGAAGCTTGTATGCTGATGTTTCTATGCCAAACCGGCGCGAAAGAAAACCAAGGGATTTTTTTATACTCTTGAGACGGTAAAAAGAATTTTGCGATATGTGTTGCCCCCGATGATTATGAGAAGAAAGTCGTGAAAGCTGTACACTTACCGACACCAGTGGCTCCTCGTAATAATGCATATCGAGTAAAAGTCTTCGGGCGCTCGCGGCTACATCTTTTGCATATAACTGACTTGAATACGTTTTCTGCCGTTGACGGGTACTGCCGTCCGATAATTTCAATCTGACAGCAATTGTTCTTGCATTACTTTTGTTCATATCCAGGTGTAAGACCGTTTTTTTTGCTAACGCTGATATTATCTTCGGCACCGAGGAGTAGTGAGGAGCCTTTTTCAGCGCTTGCGTCCTGGTAATCGATTGAGAGTATATCCTGTGATGTATGGGGCGGTGATCTATCCCATGGGCAAATTTGATAATAGCGTATGCTGAATCTCCCAATACTGCTCGAAGATACTCAGGCCCTGTATGCGCAATATCACCAATGGTGAATATTCCCACTTCGTTCAACAGTGTTTTTATGCGGGTTCCTACCCCAGGCATAAGTACGACATTCTGCGCATGAAGGAACAATGCTTCACGCCCCCATGGAACCGCAGTAAGTCCGTCTGGCTTTTTGCTCTTCGATGCAATAAACGCAGTTATCTTGTTAGATGCAATTCCAATCGAAGCGGTGCACTCTATTTCTTTAGCGATAGTTTCTTTTATCCTGATTGCGGCGTATTCAGGAGCTATCCAAAGCGATTCGTAGCCTGTCAGGTCCACATACGCCTCATCAAGCGTCACAGCTTCAACTTTTTCAGAGAAACGATGAAGAATGCGGTAGAATTCTTGCGAGAATTGGGTGATTTGTTCGCCGTCGGCAAATAGTACCTGCAAGTCCGGGCACAGTTGCTTGGCCTCATCCGTCGCCATGTTTGAGCGTACTCCATGAGCATATGCTTTTGCATTCGCGCTTGCCACAATGCCAGGCCGCTGCCGAGTTACAATCAATAACGGCCGCGATCTCAGTTCCGGCTGCAAAGCCTCATGCACCGACGCAATGAATCTGTCGAGACTTATAAAGAGAATGTTTTGAAGGGGAGAGTGAGGCTGTTTCATACCGAAGAAAAACCGAAGTTAATGTGTAAAAAAATATACTAGCCCCGATATGTACGCAAGATTCCCATCACTCTACCCTGAATCACTACATTTTTCACTACACGGGATTTATAAGCGCTATTCGCTGGTTGAAGGCGAATATAGTTTTTTTGATGATAAAGCTTTTTTAGAGTTGCTGAACCGTCTTCAAGCAGCGCAATGACCATATCACCGTCACGAGCGATGTCCGTCTTCTCAACGATAACGAGATCTCCATCGGCAATCAAGCTTTCTACCATGGAGTCTCCTTTTACCTTTAATAGGAAGGCATTTTTATTTCCCACGAGTTCCTTCGGAATGGGTATATGTTCGTCGACGTTCTCAACTGCCTCGATAGGCTCACCAGCAGTAATCATGCCGACCAGAGGAAGCAGGATTGATGCCGAGTTGGCTGAATCCTGAATTTCACGGTCAACAATTGAAATCCCGCGAGCAGTACTTTTGTCTCTTTTAATAAAACCCCTCTTTTCAAGAAACTGAAGATGCTCATGTACCGTTGCAAGCGATGACACGCCAAACTCCTTAGCTATCTCAGTCAGGGTCGGAGCGAATCCCTGACGCTCAATGTAGTGTTTCAGAAAAAACAGTATTTTCTGTTTTTGCTTTGGGAGTACGGGGGCCATATTTAAGAAAGGGTTATGAGGGATTATAAGGGGTAGGGAGAGGTCCGTCAGTGACACTGAAAGTATAGCCGAAGAAAAACCGAAGTGTCAAGCCCTCCCTGTGGATAAGTCAAAAGGGGGCGAACCATAGAAGGCCGCCCCCACACTTCTTGCTCAGTCGTCTAACTCTCTGAAAAGCTCCTCAATACGTCCATTCCAGAGAGGTACTTCTTTTTTCTGCCACTTTCCACGGGCGAGCAACTCGACATGTCTCATGCATTCGTGTGCATCGAGGAGTAGACGCCTTGCATCCCAGACCCTGCCGGTATGTGACTTTGCAAGTCGGTACCTGTACTTTGCGCTGATCAGTGAAAAGAAGAACTGGTGGCTTGAGTCCACATCTGGCTGGTGTGCGAGCAGGTATGCGATCTCTATGAGATCCTCGTTAGCTACTGGTAGCAGGTCAGGTAGTAGATCAGCGGCCTCTACTGCAGCTGTTGCACGAAGGAAATGGAAGGTGAGATTATCCGGGTTCTTTCCGATCTCCCGCGAGAGACACTTAAATGCTTCTCTCGCAGCGTCTTCTGGGGAATCCACAAGCCCTACAATTCCTCCGATGAAGCTGCCACCTTTCTTGAAGATGTTTTGATCGCGAATGGATAAGAGCACCAGGAGGCACTCATACACGCTCAGCGTATCAGTGTAGCCTCCTTTGAGGCGCACCAGGCTGAAGTATTCTTTGGCGCGGTCTGTCATCTTCGCGTTTTTAAGTGAAAACGACAGGTTATGAGCGAGAACGCCCATGTGAAAGAAGTCATCAGACTTAGCGTCCTCGAGAGAGTCGAGAACCTTCTTCGCGTCATCGCCGAACAGATAGATAGGATCATCCATTGCCTGTACGGCTGTTTCCATTGCGAGCACGTGTATGCCAATAGCGAACAACGTACGTAGTGTTTTCAAGGTACCCTCCGAGGTTGAATGCCGAATGAACGATTGAAGCATCCTATCAGCATTTATTTGATACGACAAGCTATCCTTGCCAGCAAAAGGTGAAAGTGTTGTGGTTGACGATTGTTGTGAAGTGGAGTAAAATGGTAGATAAGGGTGAGAAGTGGATAAAAGTGGGGATAAGTATCACAAAGAGTGGATAACCACCTACACCATTCGTCCCTCGAAATAACCATTTGTTTGGAACTTTCATCAATGTTTATAGGCGAATACTATCACTCAATAGATGAAAAAGGCCGTCTCGCGGTCCCAAAGACTTTCCGAGCGGATCTTTTGAAGGGGGCAGTGGTCACTCGTGGATTGGACAACTGTCTCTTTATCTACACTGGGTTGGAATGGAAGCAGCTTGCTGACCGTATAGCCAAACTGCCGATTGCTAAAGCAAATACCCGCGCTTTTGCCCGTATGATGCTTGCTGGAGCGATGCCGCTCGAAATAGACAAGCAGGGAAGAGTCATGTTGCCCGATTATTTACGAAAATACGCACTACTAAAGAAACAGGTCGTTGTAACGGGGCTGTATAACCGTCTCGAAGTGTGGGATAAGGCGACGTGGGAGAAATATCGCCAAGGCACAGAAACAAAGAGCGCTGATATTGCAGAGGCCCTTGGGGATCTAGGAGTGTAAGCGAGTTAAATGGGGGAATCCCCCAATTGTATGGAGCTCATTCACAAACCGGTTCTCGTGAAGGAAACTCTCTCCTTCCTTAATCCGTGTCCCGGCCAGGTGTTCATCGACGGTACGGTGGGGGACGGCGGGCATGCGATGGAAATTCTCGCATTGATTGGTCCAGCGGGCAAGCTATTTGCTTTTGATCGCGACGAAAAAAGTATTGAACGATCTCGTTCACGTCTACAGCAGTATGCGGGACGGGTGGAATTCGTTCATGCGTCATTTGCTGAAATGGGTCCGGTGCTCTCGCGTCTGGGCATGAATGGTCGCGTGAATGGCGTACTCCTAGATCTCGGACTTGCATGGAGACACTACAAAAGTAATGAGAGAGGGTTTTCCTATGACAGTGATGAGCCATTAGATATGCGTCTTGACCGGTCACAAAAGCTGACGGCTGCTGAAGTCGTCAACGGGTGGCCGGAAGATAAACTTATCTGGGTTTTCCAGGAGTACGGTCAAGAGAATTTTTCTACTTATATTGCCGCGGAAATCTGTCGTTTAAGACGACAGAACATGATACGAAGTACGCGGCAGCTTACAGAGGTCGTACTCCTGGCAATCCGGAACAAGCTCGGCTCATCGAAACACACACCCTGGGTTGGAGGCTTGCATCCCGCAACAAAAGTGTTCCAAGCGATTCGTATTGCGGTGAATGACGAACTCGGACATCTCAGTCGGGGATTGTCCTCAGCGATAGACGTATTAGGAGTAGGCGGCAGGTGTGCAGTTATTTCTTTCCATTCACTCGAGGATCGGATCGTTAAGAACTTTTTTCGCCAGGAATCCCGCGACTGCCTTGATCCGCCTGAGCAACCGACGTGTACATGCGGACATCGGGCTCGCGTCAGGATATTGACGAAAAAAGTTGTTAGTCCTTCATCCATTGAACAAAAACATAATCCTGCGTCACGGAGTGCGAAACTCCGGGTAGCTGAAAAAATATCATGATATATCGCTTTTCAAGACAATTTCGATCCCGAAAAATATCCGAAAATCATCGACATGGCTCGCACAGTTTCAGCTTCGGATCACACAGTGTCGATCCACTTATTTTGAATGGCATTATTTTTGCACTCGTTGTATTTGTCGGTCTTTCCTATCTTCTTGTCATTAATCAGACGTCTGTCGGGGGTTTCGAGATCAAGGAGCTGGAGCGGGCAAATGAATCCCTGAAAAGAGAAAATAGACAGCTCGAACTCCAACATGCTGATTTGCATTCTCTCGCAGCTATTGAGCAGGCGGGCAAGGAAATGAACCTCGTTGCCACTGGGAGCATCGAATACCTGCCGGCAGTTGGCGGTGTTGTTGCAGTGAAATAGGGCACGTGAGTCTGTCCCGCATCCTGAGCAAAAAGGCAGCAAGACGAGGGAAAGCCCGTAGAGTGAATCGCTTTTCCCTTTAATAATCTTGTATGCGTCGTTTTCGAACATCGAGAAGAACCAAACAAGCCCGCCTCGACTCGCATTCACTCGTCGGTGCAAGGCGGGGAGCCCACTTTGACCGGCTCAAGTTGGTGCGCATACTCACGCTGGTCTTTGCCATACTGATTATAGGACGACTAGGGTATATACAGGTATTTCAGCACGATTTTTACGCGGCTCTTGCTGAAGGGCAGCACACGTTGATTGAACAGCTCGAGCCTGAACGGGGGGAGATCTTTGTTCATGAAGATGACAGACTTTTCCCACTTGCGGCGAACAAAGACTTTTTCGAAGTCTATGCGATTCCCCAAAACGTTGAAGATCCGGAAACTCTCGTAGAAATCCTTGTAAACCGTCTGCAAATTGAGAAAGAAGAAGTTCTTCCGCGTCTCCAGAAACGTGCCGATCTCTATGAGCCGGTTGCGATGCATGTCGAGCAAGCCGTCGTCGATCAGCTGAAGGCGCTTAATCTCAAGGGCCTCGGATACCGTCGCCAATCTGACAGGTACTATCCGGAAAAAAATATCGGGAGCCACTTGCTTGGATTTGTCGGCTTTCAAGGTGACAAACGCGTGGGACAGTACGGACTTGAAGGATATTGGAATACAGAGCTTGCTGGCGTCGCCGGGTATATCGAAGCAGATCGGGATGCTGAAGGGCGGCTCATTACCGTTGGGAGCAAGAAACTGGAAGAAGCGCAGGACGGCGACAGTATCGTATTAACCATTGACCGTACAATTCAGTACAAAGCCTGCTCGGAATTAAATGCAGCTGTTTCAAGGCACGGAGCCACAGGCGGTTCGCTCATTGTTATGGAGCCTTCGACAGGGAAAATACTCGCACTGTGTGGTTCTCCAGATTTTGACCCAAACATTTACAATGAGGTAGAAGATATTAACGTGTTCCTCAATCCCGCGACGTATGGCACGTATGAACCGGGGTCCGTGTTCAAACCGCTCACGATGGCTGCTGCAATGAATGAGGGTAAAGTGACGCCTGCGACTACGTACGACGATACGGGAGCTGTCGAAATCGGCACATACACCATCCGCAACTCGGACAACAAAGCGCATGGCGTCGTACCGATGACCACGGTACTTGAAGAATCGTTGAATACGGGTGCCATTTTTGCCGCACGCCAGATCGGACCTGAACTATTTGAAGAGTATGTAAAAAAATTCGGCTTCGGCGAGTCGACAGGCATCCAGCTCGACAACGAGGCTGCCGGTGACGTCTCCCCATTGTCGCAACAAAAAGAAATATACATGGCTACTGCATCGTTCGGCCAAGGCATTACCGTAACGCCCTTACAAATCCTGGCGGCGTTTGGCGCTCTCGCAAACGATGGCAAACTCATGAAGCCGTACGTCGTTGATGAGGTAATTAAACCTAATGATGTACGGATCAAAACCGAACCGCAGGTAGTACGCCAAGTAGTCAGTGCTGAGACCGCAGCAAAAATATCGGCAATGCTCGCGGGTGTCGTGCAAAAAGGCCACGGTCAACGGGCGGGCGTCGAAGGATACTTCGTTGGAGGCAAGACCGGCACCGCACAAATTCCTCTCGAAGGGTCCCGCGGGTACGATCCGCATCAGACTATTGGCACCTTTATAGGATTCGCGCCCGTGGACAATCCCGCATTTGTCATGCTGGCAAAAATTGACCGGCCAAAAGACGTGCAGTTTGCTGAAAGTTCAGCTGCGCCGCTCTTTGGTGAAATTGCCAAGTTTTTGTTACCATACCTAGGTGTAGCTCCCACAGCAGAGGTGGGCGAATGATATCTATGATGAAAAAGATTCTGGAATGGAAACTCGCTTGGTTCGCACGGATGGTACTTAAAAAATATCAGCCGAGCGTTATTGGTGTGACGGGGAGCGTCGGGAAGACCTCAACAAAAGAAGCGATCTACGCGGTGTTAAAAACGTCATTTCGCACCGGCAAGAACGTAAAGAACTACAACAATGAAATTGGCGTACCACTCGCGATTCTTGGCGAGGAGACAGGGAGGAGAAACCTCTTTGCATGGCTCGGCATCTTTTGGCGCGCAGTGATGAAGCTTGTCAGCAAAAATGCAGCGTATCCGGAGGTGCTGGTGATAGAAATGGGGGCTGACAAGGAAGGCGATATCGAATATCTCACGAAACTCGTTCCCTGTACTATTGGTGTCGTGACGGCTGTGAGCGGCGTGCATCTAGAATTTTTCAAAACATTCGAGCGGGTCATTACTGAAAAGCGGAAGATTATTTCCCATCTGCCGAAAGACGGCTGGGCTGTTTTGAATGCTGACGACAGTCATGTGCTGGCCATGAAAGAGAAAACACGGGCGAAGATCATCACATTCGGCTTTTCCGAAGACGCTGACGTACAGGGTACCGATGCAGTCATTAGCCAAGGTCCACCAGAGGCAACGGGTGAGTTTTCGGATATCCGCGGGATTAGTTTTAAAGTCATGTACCGCGGAAGCAGTGTCCCCATGTATCTCCCATCAGTTCTCGGTCAACATCAAGTACTCGCGGGTCTCGCCGCAGTTGCCGTCGGCATTGCATGCGGTTTGAACCTTCTAGAAATTGCCGAAGGATTGAAGCAGTTCACCTCTCCGCCCGGAAGGATGAATCTGATGAAAGGCATTAAGGACACCCGGATTATCGATGATAGTTATAATTCCTCGCCACACGCGGCAATCGCCGGACTCAATACGCTGAAGGAATTGTATACTAAGGGAAAGAAGATAGCCGCCCTTGGAGACATGGCTGAACTCGGTGACGCGACTGTGAAAGGCCATGAGGAAGTTGGTGCGCACGTGGCTTCGCTAGATATCCAACAGCTTGTGACGGTCGGTGAAAAAGCGAAGATCATAGCCATGGCAGCAGAAAAGGCCGGCATGCCCTCAGCCCAAATTTCTTCATTCGACCATCCCGAACAGGCAGGAAGATTTATCCAAAGCATTTTGGCTCAGGGAGACATTGTATTCGTCAAAGGGTCGCAAGTGGCGCGGATGGAGAAGATTGTAAAAGAATTGATGGCCGAACCATTGAAAGCATCTGAATTGCTGGTGAGGCAGGGGCCAGAGTGGGTGTAGGGTGGCAGAGAGCCAGAAAGATACCCAAGTGTAGTGGCAAAGCTTGCTTGCTGGTTTGTTAGTATTTACGAATTTAGCGAATTACGGATTGCGGATTGGTTTGTTGGTGAAGAAAGTCTGCAAGCAGGTATGAAAAGGCACAGAGCCAGAAGTAGAGGGATTGGAATGTTGATTGTCAATGTTGTTTTATGTATACTACAAAATGTAGTAAATACTAACCTTACTGTAATTTTATGAAAATAGTTCTCATAGTGATCGGAATCATCATTCTAGGCGGGATCGCATGGTTCGTCTTTTCAGAATCCAACGATACGAACACAAATACTACTTCTGGAAACACAACGACCAATACGCCAGTTAACAGAAATGAAGCTAGTAATACCAATGCCGATGGATTAAATATTAATGTAACCAATGATTCAGGGTCGAATGTGAACGCTACTTCAAATGCAAACACAGGCACGACCAATACGGCCAGTTCAAACACTAACAGCGCAAATACGAATACGACCTCAAACCAGAGTGTCATCGTGACTGCCTCCGGGTTTTCACCGAAGACTGTCACTATCGGTGTCGGCCAGTCTGTAACCTGGATGAACTCCGACAACCGGCCTCATTACGTGGCTCCAGACGACCATCCGAGCCATCAGGCGTATTCGGGAATATGGGATGATAATGGTGCAGGGAATATCTCGAGCGAGGAGCTCTATACCTTTCAGTTCAATACGGCGGGCACGTATACTTACCATGACCATTTAAATTCGTCGCTGACGGGAACGGTGGTTGTACGGTAAGTTTACGGGTTAGCGAATTACGAGTTAACGAGTTGCTTCGATGAATAATTATGGCTCCGGGAAAACTCGGGGCCGTTTTGAAAAAGAAAAGCAAGACCCCCTTTGAGATCTTGCTAAGGCTAAATGTGCACGACTAGCAATCGGCGAACATGCTTGTGTCGCGCGGCCGTTGTTGACGCGGGACATTACTCAGAGACTACGACTTGGGCAGCTCGACGGCGCACTTCACTAAAAGGCAGTTCAAACTCTGGACCGCACTGTTCTATCATCAAAGAAGAAACAGCGGTAGCTAGACATCCGGCGCGGCACCAGTCCATCCTCCTGGACAGGGCGTACATGAGCCCGCCTGCAAATGTGTCCCCCGCACCAGTTGAATCGACGGCCAATGTGGGGATGGCATCGAATCGGTAATATCGGCCTTCGCTGACGATGAGGGCGCCCAAATCAGCCAGGGTGATCACAACCGTCGGGATACCCCAACCCTCCAGGATCGCAGCCGCTTTGTTCACGTCCTTCCGCGGATCGACACCTGTGAGAATTTCTGTCTCCAGTTCGTTTGGTTTGACGACATCAAACAACGCGCAGAGTTCTTCAATGCCGTCCGGCATGTAATGTTCGACGTGCCCACCCGCACTCACACGGCGTAGCAATCCCTGGGGATCGAGCACCATGGTCGCTTTCGTGCGTTCACGGATAGCGCGGATGAGATCGAAAGGAGTTTCCTGGAGAACAGGGCCGATAAACACGATGTTAGCTCGAGAGATGGAATCAGGAATTTGCGTGATTGCTTCAGCCTGCCCGAAGACATTCAATTCGCGATGGCCATGGCGGTCATAGTCGAGCTTGAAGCCACCGGATTCACGGCAGGGCTCGGTACAGTGGCCGATATGAGCAGACTCGAGATCCCAATGATACTGATCGAGGTAGTCTGTTCCTACGCGACCCACCACGCATGCATCGCCGCCCAGCTTAGCGAACGCCAGACCGGCATTCGTAGCACATCCCGACAGTACGCGATCACGGGTACACACCCACGGCGTGCGGATTGAATCGTACACAGGAT
>Ga0155659_106_pt2 | contig 15362 bp, 9 predicted proteins | sample RifCSPlowO2_01_FD_107316 | JGI IMG/M metagenome (GOLD analysis project Ga0155659, IMG submission 107316) | Candidatus Kerfeldbacteria bacterium RIFCSPLOWO2_01_FULL_48_11
TCAGCTTCGTTTTCAATTTCGGTGCCGTTGTAGAGCGGTGAGTCGATTGCGACGATGAATGAGACGGTTCCATTGGCATCAGGCGTCTTCATGCCGAGATCCCAGCTAACCGTATTGGTCCCACTGTCGTAGGTCCCGCCGTTGTCAGCGGAGACGAACGTGGTGTCGGCAGGGAGCTCATCGGTAATCATGACGTTCGATACGTCAGTATTGCCCGTGACGCTCCAGTCGAGCGTATAGGTGAGCTGGTCACCCGCCAGGACTGTTTCGTCAGCAGATTTATCGATTATTAGATCAAATTCATTCAACTGGTTCATGAAGTCGCGTTGTTCATCGGCTCCTGAGGTAATGCCGATGCCAGTGTATTCACCTGATGCAGGATCAATTGCTGTCCAGCCGTATTGGAGTTTTTCGGCTACTGAATACTCGCCAGCCGTCAGGCCATCGAATTCGTAGTAGCCGTTTTCATCAGTGTAGTCGATGTGGCAATCCACTCCGAAGTCCACATCCTCTCCTTCCTCATCGATGGAACCGCCGGAAAGGCAGATCTTCCAGTCGCTGAGGGGGTTTTCTTGCGCATTGAGTTTGTAGCCGTAGATTGAACCGAGCTTGAAGTTGCCGAAGTTGAACGTTTCATCCTGTCCTGAAGCAGCGCTGAAATTGTAGCTTCCTTCAGCAGGGTAGGTTTGGATCCAGTCGCTGTTAGTGTTTTCAGTGATGTCGTAATTTCCTGGTCCAACGTTTGCGTAAGTGACGCAGCCATTTTCGCTAGTCACTCGCTGATCATCATTGAGGTTTACATTCCAACCATCCTCATATGGCGGTTCATCGGTCAGGAAGCCGTCGCCGTTTACGTCGATGTACTTGCACACTGTAACGTCGATATTCTCGAAGTTCCCAAATGTGCTGTTTTCAGAGACGGTACCTGACACGATATTGACATCGTATGAGGCAGGGGATGTCGTGCGGGTCCATCCGGCAACGTTCTCTTCAGCGACAGCGAAGGTTCCAGCCTCGAGACCGGTAAATTCGTAGTAACCGTTTACATCAGTGTACACGAAGGCACTGTGCTGGCCAGTGAGATTCATCTGCCAGTTTTGGATAGGAGGTTCGCCATTATCCCATGTGCCGTTGCCATCCAGGTCGTTAAACTTGTAGCCCGAGATTTTTCCGAGTTGGAAGTTCGCGAAGTCGTATGTCACTTCATCACCGGAGACGGATGTGTAAAAGTAGACTCCACTTCCCGGCATGGTCTGTGACCAGCCGTCCTTCTGTTCTTCATCAATTTGGAAAGTTCCAGGACCGATATTTGTGAAGGTAGCGCAGCCGTCGTCGGTGTATTGCGGTACGCCGTGTACGCGCACTCTCCATCCGCCGTCGGCGGTGTAGAGCGGGTCGCCGTCAATGGCGCCATCGCCGTTGACATCAATATATTTGCAGACAGTGACGGTGGCGTATTCGAAGTTGCCGAAATTGGCCGTCGTTGTTTGTCCGTCCACCACAACTACGTTGTTGACGGGGTTGGGGGTCGTATTCGTCCAGTCGGCGGGAACAACTTCACTGGCGGAGTATGTGCCCGTCGGAACGTCATTGAATACGTAGTTGCCATTACCATCAGTGCTGGTTGTCCAGCCGTTGCTTAAATTGATAGTTACTCCAGGAACGCCAGGTTCTCCCGCATCCCATGTGCCGTCACCATTAGTGTCGTTGAACTTGGTGCCGTCGATGGTGCCGGTGTCGCGCGTGTTTTCTACAACGCATGTTCCGCCTTGCGCGCCCGTGTTCATCACAATCTGTCCATTAACCAGTGAGCATACTCCGGAAGCACCGGTAAGCGTGTAGAGATTGTCGTATGAGGACGATTCAGTCACGTCATACGTTTCATTTGTAAGCAGGGTAACAGCATCACCGTCGCCGAAACTGCCGGGAACGCCACCAATGGTGAAACTCCAGTCGTCTTCAGTGCCAGGGTCGCCACCTATAACCACTTTATCAAAAATAACGCGGGTCGTGTCGCGCACGTTTGTAAATGTGCAAACGAGCGATTCTTCGGCGTGAGTAAGTGTTACGTCGAATGATGTTCCCGCGCCCTGGGCGACGAGCTCATCTCCGTTGTAACAGACCCACGTCGTGGTGAAATTGTCGGCAGGATAATGTGTAGTGTCTTCCGCTATGGTGTAGAGGACATTGATATCGATTTCTTCTGTTTGCCCGCCCGGAAGCGCGGATCCACCGTTGATGTCCCATGACCAGTCAGCGGGGTTCTGTACGGGTTGACCATCTGGGTATTGGACGAATTTATTGACTGTGATATCCCCTGTGTAGCGGAAGTTGAAGATCGTGCACGTCTTGCTCTCGCCGTAACCGATTGAAATATTACCATCAACGTCGCAGTCGCCCTGGTAAACATAGCCATAGTTGGTCATGTCACCAGTTTCGACTACCTTGTAGTCGCCCGTTGGAAGAGCTGTGAGTACTCCGCTCTCGTTGCCAGGGAACGAAGCGACTTCGTTATCACCCTGTTTGATATGCATGGTCCAGTCGGAAGCGAGCAAATCGCCGCCCTCAACATGTTTGATAACGGTGAGGGAGCCAGTGTCGCGAACGTTTCTGAACTCACAAACGAGCCCATTGGTCGTCACATTTGCTTGTATTGAAGTGCCTGCGCCTTGCTGGCCATTGTTACACGTCCAACCGACAACGTGGTAGCCGGCCTGCTGGTCTTCAGAGATTGTGTGGGCGCCCGTCAGGACTACCTGTGAGGAACCCATCACGAAGTTCTGGTTGAATCCGTTCATGTCATATGTCCAGCCCTGTGGGTTCACGAGGTCGATGTCGCCATCGCCGTCAGTGTCCACTTTCTTGTTTACCGTAACGGATCCCGTGTCATGTGCATTGTGGAATTCGCACACCGTTTCTTGTCCACCTACCACTGCGGCATTTGTGCATGTGGTTGAGACTTGGTGGTAGTCGGTGAGATTGCTCTCTGTTACCGAATAATTTCCAGGAAGTAAGTTATTGAATACGACGTAGCTCTCACCTTGTGCAGGGGAGAGTGTCGTGTTGTTGGTGGTGAAGTCCCACATGTCAGGAGTCGCGTCACCTGTATCGACATACTTGATTACTTTCAGTGAACCCGTGTCAACTGCATTGTGAAACACACATGTTGCCTGTTGGTCGTTAGCGACGGCAACGTCAGTACATGTCGAAGAAACCTGATGGTATCCAGTTTCGTCGCTTTCGGTCACTGTGTATGAACCAGTCGGAAGATTATTGAATACGACATAGTCAGTTCCAGGTGCCGGCGTCTTCGTTCCATAACCGTTTATTGTGAAACTCCATTGGTCGGGCGTCAGATTTCCTGCATCGACGACTTTCGTCACTTGCAACGAACCGACGTCAATGCTATTCACGAACGTACAACTAATGGTTTCATCAGTACCCATCGTGAGGCCCGATATCGTTTTGGTGCCGAGATCGAAGGTTCCTACTTGCTGCACACCGTTGACGCATGATCCGTTTACGATATGTGTGTTTGGCTTCTGATTGAGTTCAGCCACGCTATATGTACCGTTTTCTACATCAAAAGTCAGAGCACCGGTGTCCGTGGTGGATTGGAACAATGGATTTGAGGGAGAGCCGTTAACATCAAAGTTCCATCCTTCCAGTGCAATATTCGGCTGAGAGCCGTCAAGGTCGATATCGCCGTCACCATCAGTGTCGAGCTGTTTTTGAACCAGAATTTTACCGCCACAAAGCTCATTTGCGAGATCGGAGAGTGCAGCTGCAAGTGTATCGAAATCTGCAAGGATAACATCCGCAGTTTCGTCAACTGTTGCAGGAGGCGCGACGTTCGAGCCGGAAATCGCTTTCAAATTTTCTACATCCAGGTCATCACCGATGCCGAGAGCTATGATTCGGGTGCCAGCTGCTTTGATAGCATTAGCTTCTTCAATGGCCGGAGGCATCGCAGCTGTTTCACCGTCGTAATTTCCTGGGTTTCCCCATGTATTGGCGTTTCCATCTGAGGCAAATACAACGAGGTTTGGTTTCGCGGGACGGGGATCAAAAGTTGATGCCGCTTTTGCCAGCGCGTCATCCCAGTTGGTTGTGCCGCCGCTCACAGCATTGCCTATCGTGTTTTTAATAGTTGTTGCATTTCCAGAGAATGCTAGTTCCACCGAAGCGACAGAATCAAACTCCGTGACGCTGAACTGTGTCGGAGTACCCGGAAGAAACGCGTCAACAAATCCTTTGAACGCATTCTTCATTTGAGTGAGCTCGGTACTGTCGATCGATCCCGAGCTGTCTATAACGAGGGCAATGTCGAGACCGCAGGCTTGGCCGAGCGGGGGATTAGTAACATTGTATGTAACCTCGATGTCTGTATCAGATCGGCGGCTGTTGCTCTGTACTTTTGCCATATTCTCGAGCAGCGTACTCGGGGAAGTCAGATCATTGCGTATGACTGTATCAAAACTGAAACTTTCAGATGCACCGCCGCCTGACAGAAGTGCGAGATTGAGCGTAAGCGTATCATTCACTTGTCCGTCAGAGGAACCGTTACCCCATGCACCAGTGAATGAGTTGGCGTTACTATCGGTATTGAGATTCAACACGCTTGTCCAGTTGCTGTATTGGCTGGTGGGGTTCACGTTTTGATTGCCATCAGCTGCATTGCCGAAACCAAGCTCATCAACGAATGTTTCGTTTGTAGCCGGTCCGCCATTGTTAGTTACTCTCACTGAGTATGTCAGTGTATCGCCGCGTTCCGCTTCGACACTGGCAGTTCGACCATCCTGGAAAGTGCTTCCCGCATGATTTTTCTGTATCAACTTTTGGATTTGGATGTCAGGTGCATTATAGCAATTCAGGTGGTCCTTATTGTAGTTATTCGCATTTGTTGAAGTCGCGAAGTACAAGCCAGAGTTTAACAGATTCACTCCACGCGACGTCAGTTGGGACATTGGTATTTTCCAGTCTACGTAGTAGTCGCTCCCTACAGTGGTTGAGCGCGCATTTGTGGACGTGGAATATGATTGCAAAAGTGTTTCTGCGGGGTCATTGAATATGGGGCTCCAGTCTATCGGGCCGTTCTTCGTAGTATTCTCCCACAGCTCTACATTCTCTCCATTGCCACTCCCGCGCAATGAGACTAAATAATCGTAGTTAGTCGTAGAGATGTCTTTCTGGATCATGAATACCCACGCGTATTCACGGAAACTGTTACTGTCTTTCGGATTTCCATCTACGCGTTCACGAAGATATAGGTTGTCTGCATCTATAAAATATGCCGCGCCGTATTCAGAAGCGCCTGAAGCTTTGAGATCTACTGAGTTCGGACTTTCATCGCCCGAGGGGTCGTCGTTACATACGGGAATGACCCACTGGTTATCACTTGGCCAGTCGATTGCCTGTGCGGCATTCGGCTGGATAAAAACACCCACCATCGACATGTTGGCGATGAAGGTGAGCATGATAAATACGTGTACGCTTTTCATGAGTCGTTGGCGCCACGTTTTTCTGGGGAGAAGGTTGATAGTCATATGATGTTTCATTACTTAGTTGATATGTTTAGTTATGAATTGATAAAATCGTATTACTATATCCTAAATGGTTTTTTTGTCAAGAGCTATCTGGACCCACCCCACTGTGGAGTGAGATCCTTCAGTCGCCCCAGTGGGCTCCTTCAGGATTGTTTGTCTGGCCATATATACTGTGTGACCTCTCGCCCCGTTGTTGGCTCGGGGTTGTTTCTTCTAGACGGAATTCCTGCGTCCCATGGAGGGTTCGAAATTCCGAGAAGAAACAAAAAGACCAACAGAAAGTTATAAACTCAACTTGTGAATGAATCAGCGCTCTACGAACTCAGAAAATCGAGTGTAGAAGGAATATCTTGCTTGATGCTGATTTTTGCTGCCTTTATAACTTTTTGTTGGTCTTCAACGAGCTAAGCTCGTTTCACGTTCCTCCGAACGTTATTTTAGAATGTGCGTTCTCCCCCCGATGTTTAATGTGCTGCAAAGTGCGATGTAGTGTTTTAACAGAGTTTGGTGTTGTTTGCAAGAGCTATGTATTACTGACGTTGGTGCATCTTACCCCATAAGGCTAGTCAGTGTCAAGGGGACAAAGGATCCTCTGAAAATGGGAATGATTCTCGATAGTAAAATGGTGTGGATAACTTCTAGAGCTCTTCCCAACTGCCCAGAGCTACCCCGACATCCTCTCCACCACCTGCGGGAATGGTAAAGGCCGCAAGGTTCGGGTCATAGGTGATAGTACTGCGTTCCTCGAGTCTGATGTAGTACCCAGATGTCCCATTGAGGTCGCTGCCATTATATAGACGAACCATGCCGTTCTTAGCATAGAAGATTACCGCATCTGAGTTATTTGAAGCATTAATCGCTGGACTTGCGGGATTAATCGAGTAATTTGTGGATAGAATAAGCAAGAAGCTTGTCGGATCGCCGGATCCATCAATGGCCGTATTGTTGTTAATGTCAATTTTTCCATCCGCAACTATCACTCCCGAAAGAGGACCGAAGCTCCCGTCGAGAGAAACGGATGAACCGGGATTTACGAAGACAATGTTTCCTGTTACCCAAATGTTTCCCGTGACGTTAATATGTGATGACCCATCAAGAAAAAGATTGCCCGAAATTTTAATAGGACCAAGTGACACGCTCCCAGATATCGTCATGTCTCCGATGTGCTCCCCGCCGGCTACCGCATCGTCTTTCCAATTAGTAATATGAGTGTCTTGAATGGGAAACGGTTTTGGATCCGGGTCGGGCTCACCTGGGAAGCAACTGGGGTTGAGACATGGTGATCCACTAACTTCCGTTATTGCATCAATCACTTGGTAGTATGCTTTGCTCGTGATAATTGATTTGATGACAGAATGCGCATGGACATCTCCGTCTACTTCGACCTGTCTCACAAATGTGTCGCCAGCGCCAAGCTGTGTCCGAAAGGCAAAGTCACCACTAAGGGAAGTCCATACCCCAGTTGAATCATTTTTTCGCGTTGCTTGACCGTCTGCGTAACTTGCCTGGTTAGTATTCATTTTCCACTGAATGTATTTTCCCGCGTCTACTGCCGATGTATCGAGCACAATCCAGTATGTCTGCCCAGCTTCAACGAGTGGGCCGATATCGAAAACAACGTTGAGCCATGAAAAAGAGTTTGGAACATCAGTCTTTTTTATTTCCTGGTTCATAAGTATTTCAGTTCCCGGCGTTCCGCCATCGTCTTTTACAACCAATAGATTGACATCATCCGGTAAATTTCCGGTGCGTCGCAAATGAAGTGAAACGCTTTTCAGAGCTCGACTGTCAGCCGGAATGAAACTCTGACCAGCATCCGCATTCGCGGTACTGTTGCCAACAGCTATGTCAGTATCAAATCCCTCTTGGGATGGGCCATTCCCAAGAGCGTCACCACGCGCTACCCACACATTTCCATCAACTCGCGCTTGGATTGCGGCTCCTGTGCCGCCAAAAATATTGCCATTTGAATATATGTCACCGAGGACTTCACTATTGTTTAATATTTCTATCCCACCCTGGCCTGATTGCACAGCATAATCGAAGCCGCCGGCAAATGAAGAAGTGTTCGCGACTATCTGCATGGTCCTGACTTTGCCCGTAGTGTCGGTCGCACTTGATCTAATTATTCGCTGATAAGGATTCGTAGGGTTGGCGCTGGTGGAAATGTTCGTTTCAATACTCTCGAAGTCCATGATAAAAGACTGAGGTACCGGGTTGGTGATAAGCCGGTAGACCGCTTCATTGAGTCCCGCTTCGGCAGCATAAAATGTTTTTTCCGATTGGATCTCGGACGTATTCATATGGAGTTCATCGAGAGCTAACACACTCATGGCCGTCATGGTGATGAGGGCAAATACCGATACACTCAACACGGTAATGACGGCAACCGCTCCTTCGTGATTATTGAAAATATTTCGCAGCATAGAATTAGTAGACGAGGTGGCGAGGAGTAACCGTTGAAGATAAGGAGATGGTACTTCGCTCGGGAGCAGAGGCCTGCATGTTCTTTGGCTCCATCGTCAGCTGGATGGTGACCGTATCGCCGTTCCTATCGAAGTAGAACTTCGTAACATTGACCAAACCCGTTGTAAGCGCGACAGGTCCGCTTCCATCATCGAATGTTACCTGGCCATTATCCCACGAATAGGAGACCGGTTGCGCATTTTGAATAACCGTAAGGGATCCATGGTCGATATTCAGGTCAGAGTTTGTATCGTCGAAGTCCTCAGCGATACGGATGTCGTAAGTCATACGTGATAAGAGCAGGCGCGCATTCTGCTGGATCTCAGTCGATACTTTTGACTCGACGGCGTTTTTTGTTGTACTCGCAACGAAACTTGTGATGACCACCAATACTACCGAGGTAATACTGAGGTATACGAGAAGTTCAATGAGGGTAAACCCATTATGTTTGCGATTCTGGTGTTGTGACTTCATATTCTTCATAAGTTTTGCCATGCGGTCAGGAGAGCCGAGAGTTCCACTGAATGAGTATTACCGTTTTGGTCCCATGAAACTGATACTGTTGCCTTCTTAGTCTGATAATCCTTCGTGCCTCCGGCTTCCACTATTTCGCCATTTGCATCACGCATCAAGTTTTCTATCGTGATGACTCGAGTAAATAACGGTTGTGTAGTTAGGGGTTCTTCACCTTCCCGAAGCGTCCAAGCCCCGCCAATGAGTTCGAGGTGGAGGGGACTCAATTGGGTGAGTGATTCAGCAAATTTTGTCCAGCAGCTTGTGTACCCGCTACTCAGTGTGCATTGTTGGCTATCACCACTTGTCCGTGTGCAGGTAGTACCAGCGCACGCATCAGGTCCACCATCAGTGGTACAGTGACAGGCAAACGCATCATTTTTCATGTCAGATATAATCTCAAGTGATTCTCTCGCATAGGCGACAGCTTCTTCGCGGAGCCGACTCGTGGTATCTGACGCGTGTGATGATGCGAGAACTTTCCCGATGCTCGTCACGAGAATGACGGCCATCCCCAGACTAATGAGAACTTCTATAACGGCTCCTCCTTGCTGGTTGTGTAAGTCAGTTCTGCGCATAGTTATTGGATAGTGATTTTACCTACCGGTTCCACGGTAATGGTTTTTTGCTTTCCGCCATCGTATCCCACGACGACGGTAAGTGATGAACTTGCGTTACCAGTCAAACGGCCAAAAGTCAATTCCGTACCACTACCCTGGAGTATTTCCACGCCGTTTTGCAAATCGGTAGTTTTACTATAGGCAGGAGCTGCCCAATCGTCTCCGTACAACGCGTACGAGTTCGTATCGAAGTAGACTCCATGCGGTGTCCCATCTTGAGAGGTAATGGAACGGTTTTGGGCGACGCGTAAGGTGCTCACAATTTCCTGCGCTTGACTGGACAGCATCACATTTTTCCTCATAACTTGGAACGTGGGTATGCCAATAGCCGCGAGGACAGCCATCGAACCTATGACAACGAGAAGTTCTAGTAAGGTGAATCCGCGTCGATATTGAATGCGCATAGGGTTAAATAGTTGCGGAAAATTTCCAAATAGGTGTAAGAATCGCGATGGCGACGAACCCGACAGAGAACCCGATGCTTAGGAGAAGTACTGGTTCAATCACTGATGCTAGGTTAGTGATGGTGTTAGACACAGACTTTTCATAGTAGGTAGCCAACCTTTGTAGCATATGTTCGAGCTTTCCCGTTCGTTCACCAACTTCAGTCATGCGGCTGGCAATCGAGGGGTATAGCTTCGGATAACCTTTCAGCACTTCAGCGAGCGGAATGCCACGCTGGATGAATTTAATACCCGACCGTAGCGAGTCTTGATATAGGTAGTTGCCGGGAACCCCTGACGCCAGTTCCAATGACTGATCTAATTGCACACCACTACTCAGAAGCGTGCTCAGGGCCCTACTGATTCTCGCCAGGTTGAATTCGATAAGTATCGTTTTCAGGCGAGGAATCTTGAGAAGGAAACCGTCCCATTTCGCCTTACCCTTTGGAGACCGCGTCCAGCGTATGAACAGTGCTATAAGCACCGCGAGAACGGGGACCAGTAAAAAACCATAGTGTATAAGAAAGTTGCTCAGCCAAATAAGCACCCGTGTTGCGATTGGAAGCTCGACGTCGTACTCAGTCAAGATCCCGGTGACTTTCGGAATGACAAACACCATCATCATAGTAACCATGGCAAAAAGCGCCACGATAATGATGGCAGGGTAGACCATTGCACCGCGGGCCCTCGTGATGAGATCGTAGTCTTTCTCTTGTTGTTCGAGGACGTGCTCGAGAACCTTATCAAGCTTACCGCTCATTTCGCCGACTTTGACGAGATTAATAAAAAGCTGGGAGAAGTGCTTTTTATGTTCGTTGAGCGCTGAGTGCAATGTTTGCCCTCTCACGAGGCGGTCGTGGACAGAATCCAAAATTTGTCTGAACGTGGGGTTGGTAGTTTGCTCCGCCGTCACCTTGATTACCTGGTCGAGTGGCATGCCGGATTCAAGCATTGTATAGAGATGACGGGTGAAGAACATTTGATCGACTCGGCTGACACTTTCGAATAGTTTGTTGAACTTTGAAAAACTTTTACCTTTCTGCTGGTTAATGTTCACAATGATAAAACCTTCTTTCTCGAGCAGGATTGTGGCTTTCTTGACGTTGTCGGCACTGATGGTGCCCTTAACGTACGAATTAAATTTATCGAGCGCGTTGTAGGAAAAAGTAAGCATGGTAGTTATTCTTTAATTGCGCGCAGCACTTCTTCAAATGTCGTGGCGCCTTGGATTACTTTTAAGATGCCATCCTCCAGCATTGTGAGTGCCCCATTTGATTGGGCAAGAGTTCTGACAAATTTTTCAGAGTAGTCTTTTAACACTGATGTGGAAGAATCTGTGTCCAGGGTTACTACTTCGTATACCCCGATGCGTCCTCGGAACCCGGTGAAATTGCATTTCTTGCATCCTTGGCCGTGAGTGAATTTTATTGAATCGAGCGATCGATTCTCGATAAGCTTGCGCGAATATAGTTTTTCGACGTTTTCACGGAGATGAAGGTTATCGGCGTATGTTTCAGTGATCTTCGACATAGATCGATAGGGGATCCTGCAGCCGTCGCATATTCTCCGTACGAGCCGCTGGCCAATTATAAGGTTTGTTACCGACGTCGCCAAAAACGGGGGGACGCCCATTTCAATAAGCCGTTGAAAAGCGAGAAACGCCGAATTTGTGTGAAGCGTAGATAGCACGAGATGGCCGGTCATAGCGGCGTTTAGTGCGATATCAGCGGTATCGGCATCGCGAATCTCCCCAACCATAAGGATATTTGGATCTTGGCGTAGTAGTGAGCGGAGTCCCGAGGAAAAGGTAAGTCCTGCGGGGGTATTTACCTGCATTTGATTTACCCCTTCGAGGCCGTATTCAATGGGATCCTCAATAGTGCAGATATTCACCTCCTCTTTATTCAACATACGCAGTAAGGTATATAACGTTGTCGTTTTTCCTGATCCGGTCGGCCCTGTTACGAGGATGATTCCATGGGGTCGCTGGATCTCCTTCTTGATAATATGTAAATCATGCCCATTAAATCCCAGTCCGCGAAGATGAAAGAGTTGTTCTTTTGTATCGAGCAACCGTAGTACCACTTTACTGCCGTTCAGCGTGGGGATCACCGAGGTACGAACGGCAATATCACGGTTTGCAAATGAAAAATTAAATCGTCCATCCTGTGGCATGCGATGCTCGTCGATCTTGAGATGCGCCATCAGCTTGATACGAGAGACTAATGCACGTAATAATTCTTTAGGCAGTTCTACGATCTGTTGCAGCAAGCCGTCAACTCTGAACCGGATAACCACCTGTGAATCAGTCGGCTCCAGATGGATGTCAGATGCCCGGAGTGAAAGTGCGCGTTCAATAATGGAATTCATCATAGTAATGATCGGCACGTGTTCAGCAAGGCGCTCAGGGGAAGCGTGAAGTGCGAGCGTTTCTGCAGTGCTTTTCTGAATTATCCTACTAAACTCGTCTTCAAGTTCATTCTGGTATTTTTTTAGCCCATGAGTAATTTCCTGTGGGCTCGTGATGAATATCTTCGGTTCGAGGCCAGTTTTCTTTTTGACAAAATCTACCGTTTGGGAATTTTCTGGGTTAGTAACCGCGATGTATACATCTTGGCCGAGTTTCTTGAAAATAATAATTGAGTGCTGTTCAGCAATTTCTTTTGGGATCAAATTAATAATATACGGTGCAATAATGCGGTTGCGGAGCATTATTGACGGAATTTTGTAATATTGGGAGAAAATATGTAATAGTTTATCGACATGTTTCTCATGCTGTTCCGCTAGCACTTCAACGATATGGCGGCCGCTTTTTTTTGCCGTTTTCTCAGCATCTCTAAAATTATCACGAGTCAGTATTTTGTCGCGTTCAATAAGTTCCCAAAGCCCGTTTTGTTTATTGTCCCCCGATAATATGCTGATCATGATTTAATGCTTTAAATTGAGGATAAAGACGCCCTCGTGATTTAAATTTTGTCTAGTTGGGACGTGCAGAGAATCATACACTTTTTAGGACTCAATAACCAATAACTTTAACCACACCTTGTCCACATTGTAAAGAGTGACTTACCGCACTATTAGGAAATAAGTCACCTTACTTGTCAACATTTGTGAGATTCGTTATCAATAAAGATAAGCAAAAATGAATTTTTCTCTTGTCAGGGCATGGAGTACTCATTTTTTTCTGTGTGGATAACTTTGTCGAAAGAATTTTAACAGGGCTCTAGACAGCCAATGTATGGAGAATAAAGCATTTTTTGGTATACTTGGCGTACCAATGGAAAACTACCAAGGTCTGGTTGAAAAGCTTATAGATGAAGGGTATCTCAAAACACCCGATATTATTCGTGCCTTCCAGCATGTAGGGCGGGCAGGGTTTTTACCTGATGAAAAAAAAGAAGACGCCGCTGTAAACGCGCCGCTACCTATCGGATATGGCCAAACCATCTCTCAGCCGCTGACCGTCGCGTTTATGATCGAATTACTTCAGCCCAAAAAGGGCGACCATATCTTTGATGTCGGTTATGGGTCAGGTTGGCAGACAGCACTGCTCTCAACCTTAGTAGGACCCGGTGGACGTATCGTCGCTATTGAGCGCGTACGGCCTGTCGCAGATTTCGGGAGACATAATGTAGAAGTGTTTGGTTGTACAAACGTGACATTCGTAGTGGGTGACGGCACGCGTGGCTATAAAAAGAATGCACCGTATGATAAGATTATTGTCGCGGCGGGCGCCGAACAAATTCCAAAAGCGCTTCTCGAGCAGCTCACGGTACCGGGGCGTTTAGTAATTCCTGTAGGGCGGCACGAACATGATATGGTAAAGATTGATCGCAAAGGAAAAAAGGATTTTTCAGAAGAACGATTTCCGGGGTTTCAATTCGTACCGCTCATTCCGAGCGAGTGGGGATCCGAGTAGACTGTGAACATAACAAAAAAAATTTACTACTCATGAAAGCTGTCATTTTAGCGGGAGGCGGCGGCACACGATTGTGGCCTCTTTCTCGCTCCCATGCCCCGAAGCAACTGCTGGCATTTGCAGGTAGTGAGACGTTGCTCCAAAAAACATTTCGCCGTACACGTAAACTCGTGTCACAGCATAATATTATGATTGCGGCTAGCTTACGCGATCGCCGCCTTCTTAAAAAACAACTTCCCCGTATCAACTCGAAACAATTCTCTTTTGAGCCCGTCCGGAGAGATACCGCATCTGCCATCGGCCTCGCTGCTATTCGCGTAGCACATGAGAATCCGAAAGCTGTGATGTTTATGGTAAATGCGGATCACGTGATTATTGATGAGCGTGAATATGTAAAAGTTATTCGTTTAGCTGAGCAGGTAGTACGAAGTCATCCAGATCACACAGTACTCGTCGGCATTGAACCGACATATCCGGAGACCGGCTATGGGTATCTCAAACTCGCCCGGCTATTTCGTAGTGTGCAGAAGAGGAAAGTTTTTTTAGCAGAACGATTTATTGAAAAACCGCCTCTCAAAAAGGCGGAACTATTCGTAAAGAAATGGAATTATCTCTGGAACCCGGCGATGTTCATGTGGCGAGTCGACCACTTACTTACCCTCTATAGGAAGCATTTACCAATCCATTACCGTTTATTGATGAAAATGCAAGCTGCCATAGGAACACGGAAGGAAGATGCGGTGATTCAATCACTCTTCCCAAAATTACCCGCTGTCTCGATAGATTTTGGCATTATGGAAAAACTGAAGAAAATGTTAGTTATACCGGCCTCATTTGGTTGGGCTGATATCGGTCACTGGCGCACAGTGCAGGAAATGCTGGAGAGCGGCACGGACGGCAATACGATTCGCGGACACCACCTCGGCATCGATACGCATCGAAGCCTCGTCTTCAACATGAGTGGAAAATTAGTAGCCACTGCGGGTGTCTCAGATCTCATAGTTGTCGCCACAGATGACGCGGTGCTTGTCTGCCACCGGGAAAAAGCGCAGGATGTGAAAAAAATTGTAGAACTTATAAAAAAGAAAAAATGGCTGAAGTACCTCTAAAGGATCATCAAGCGGGTCCGTCGCGGCGCATCGGTGTCTATGTTCTTTGGGTTCTCGCCGGTTTACTGATTATAGCTGTGGTAGCGACAATTGGTTTTTGGCAGAGCGTTTCCTCCCCTTACTCATCTGATACAGCGACGCAACTTTTTACTATTGAACAGGGCGACAGTGTACACATCATTTCCAAAAATCTCCATGGCGCGGAGCTCATCAGGAGTACATGGAATTTTGAAGCATACGTGTATGTTGACGGTTCCGAAGCGAATTTCATCGCCGGTGTCTTTGAATTAAATCCTACAATGTCAATTCGAGACATTGTCACAGCACTAACGAAAGGGGATGTGTCAAATGAGAGTTCAATCACCATTATCGAAGGGTGGACGATTGAAAATATAGACGAATATCTTGCAAAAGAAGACGTATTAGGTGCAGGCGAGTTCGCACGTGCATCTGATGTGACCAATACCGCCACCCTGCTGCCCAACTCTACATTTTCCTTTCTTGTAGATAAACCGGACGAAGCAAATCTGGAAGGCTTTCTTTTTCCGGATACCTACCGTATTTTTTCGAATTCTACCGCGGAGGATATCATCCAACGTATGCTGGATAATTTCGGTGACAAGCTGTCGAATAGCATCGTCGAAGGTTTTCGCGACCAAGGACTCTCCATCTTTGAAGGAGTGACACTCGCGAGCATCGTCGAAAAAGAAGTGCGTACAGTTGATGACAGAAAAATCGCGGCGGGA
>Ga0155659_112_pt7 | contig 12006 bp, 9 predicted proteins | sample RifCSPlowO2_01_FD_107316 | JGI IMG/M metagenome (GOLD analysis project Ga0155659, IMG submission 107316) | Candidatus Kerfeldbacteria bacterium RIFCSPLOWO2_01_FULL_48_11
GTTCCTATGATGATCCGTCCCGGCGCATCACTGATCAACTGGTGGAGGTTTTCGTACATCACTTTTTCCGGCACGCGTCTCCCGCGAGCCACGGCGCCCAAACTTTCTAACATCAGTATCGTCGGTTTTCTAAGTTGGGAGAGGTGGTGGTATGTGACCGGAGCTCTGCCGACGGGGTCTTTCTCATATGTCCAATCGCCTGGGTGAATCACCGTGCCATTGGGTGTTTCTAAAATGACACCTACGGCGTCCATGATGGAGTGATCAACCGGGAAAAACTTTACGATGAATTGTCCGAAGAAAAAGATGTCCTGGACTGATTTTACCGTGATAGCCTTCAGGCGGCCGGCAGTACCTTTCTTATAGTCTTCCTGGCGGTTTTTAAGCAACGCAAGAGTAAGTGGCCGTCCAACAATTGTGGGATTACCCAGCTTTTCTAATAGAATCGGTGCAGCTCCGATGTGATCGAGATGACCATGGGTAAAAACGACTGCGCGGATGTTCTTTTCCCTGCCATGTAGGTAGTTGATATTCGGAATGATGTAGTCGATACCGGGCATGTCTTCTTCGGGAAATTGAACGCCCATATCAATAATCACGATATCGTTGCCATACTCAAAGATAGTCATGTTGCGGCCCACTTCTTCCTGGCCCCCGATCGGGATGATGCGCAACACGTTTCCGCCCTGTTTTGCCGGTGAATAATATTTTCTTTTTTTTGATTCAGTCATATTGGTTAATTAATGTTGTTGATGTCGCGCGGGGACCCCGCTTTAGCGGGGCCACAGCCTTGCGGCTACATGGTCCTGCCACCGCCTCCGGCGGGATCCCGCCTTCATTTGATATATATATTGTGGCGGGAAAACCATGCGTGCCACGCCTACCTTGCCGCCTCATATCGTTTCTTTTCAAATGCCCTGGGGGAGAGTCGAACTCCCACGACCTTACGGTCATAGCGCCCTGAACGCTACGTGTCTGCCAATTCCACCACCAGGGCACACTAAGTTATTAAGAGGTTTGTAGTTATGGGCGGCAAGTGCGGCCCCCTGCCTACCGGCAGGGGCAGGTCTGCCAATTCCTCCGGGGCTGGACAGCCCGTCTCGCCTTGCGTGAAGCAAAGCAGTTTACTTCACTTATAGGCTCGTCCCACCGCGGCGTATTTACTAAGGGTTGAGACCATTGAGTTATTTCCACTCCCTGCGGGTTTTTATATACCAATTCGTTATTCCGTTGAAACGGTCCGCGGGCACCGTGATACGCGTCGCCACGACGCCTTTTACTTTTTCGTCTATTGCATACGTATAACTCGGAGTATAGAGAAAGATAGCGGGAAGATCATCTATCAGGAGATTCTGAAATTCAACGTATTTTGCCGAACGTTCGTCGGCGTTGTTAATTTTTCGAGCTTCTTCAAGAAGTTTGTCCGCTTGCTTATTGAAATAGCTGGCGAGGTTTAATCCTTCACCCAGCGACTGAGATGAATGCCAGAAAGGAAAAGGGTCAGGGTCAAAGCCGATAAGTTCACCGTAGAGAAGCGCTTCGTATTTTTTTGGACGCAAGATTTCTCGCTCGAACTGGCTTGGTTCGATAATAACTACCTCAACCCCTACCTGTATTTGCTCCCAATACTGCTTCAGCAGCTCTGCAGTTTTCACGTACTCTGGCTGGTCGACGGTGGTCAGGGTAAATCGCAATTCTCTACTGCCCTTTTTTCTCACCGTCTCGCCTTCCAGGAATGCCCACCCGCTATCGTCGAGCACTTTTCGCGCAGCCGCCGTATCGAAGTCATATTTTTTGATGTCCTTATGAAACCCCACAAATCCCTGGGGAATCGGACCATCGGCTATAGTACCGTCTCCGCCTAACGCTTGTGACAGAATCTCCTTTTTGTTGACGGCACGAGCGAGGGCTTCACGAATTGACTTGTCTTTGAGAAGTTCATTTTTTTGATAAAAGAAGACAGCAGTGTACTGAGGAAGCAGGAGCGCTTTAAAGTTTACATCTCTCTCGTTGATAAGTTCAGATTTCAAATTTCTTGGTACAAAACTTACATTATCTACTTTTCTGCTTTTTGCCGCTTCCATAGCTGTCTCAAAATCTGGAAAAATACGAAACGTAATTTTAGGTATAAAAGGTTTTCCTCCGAAATAGTAAGGGTTGGGAACAATCGTATATGTTCTGATATCACCAGCACGGTTTTTCTGTAGCGAGTCGAACATGTAAGGACCGGAGCCTACTGGGCGCGTATTATATTCTGCAAGTCGTAGATTTGAGGGTAGTACATCACCCCAAATGTGCGTGGGTAGGATGCCGAACGTTAGTGTGGTAAGGAACGGGGCGAACGGCTCATTGAGGGTGAAGCGCACCGTCAGATCGTCGAGACGCTCAATGGTAACGCCACGCAGGCTAGGTGAAAGGGGGCTCAACACAGCAGTATCCTGGATGGTTTCGACGGTAAAAAGTACATCGTCGCTAGTGAGCGGTTCACCGTCACTCCATCTCAAGCCTGACCTCAATTTCAAGGTGTAGCTTTTTTGGTCCTCACTGATTTCAAACTGTTCTGCGAGATCAGGAACTATTTCCTGCTGTTCATTAAACCGTAAAAGGCCGCTGTATATTAATCGAGTTAAGTCCGTATCTGTGTCGTTCGTCTGCGCAAGAACTGGATTGATGTACTGCGGTTGTCCTATGAGAGCTTCCACGAGTTCACCGCCGTAGTCCGGCAGGATTTCAACATTTCTCTCATAAAAACGGATACCCACGAAAACCAACGCTATCATAATAAGCCCTACGAGGCAGCGGAGAGCGAGGCGTTCTCGAGGATTGAGATATTTTGGAAGGTAGTGGAGCTGGGCATACGAGGGGAAACGGGATTTCGCCAGGGAAAAGACTATTTTTTTTTCAACTTCCCCCTGTCCGCCGAGGAGTGTGTGATGTTCCTTTCGTGTGAATAGTCCTGTGATGCGATTCGGTAGAGAGAATCGTTTCACAATGAGAGAAAGAATGTAAGCGGGCGGGTCACTAGACTGACTAAATAAAAAGGATATTAACAATGGCCAGGCCCATGAACAAAATGCTCAAAACGATAGTACTGATGAACAGCATGCGTTCCAAGCCGCGTCGTGTCGTGTAGACGTTACCGTCCCCGCCACCGCCACCGAAGATTGAACCCGCATCAGCCCCTTTGTTTTGCAAGAGAATCGTGATTGTTAGCAATGCTGCTAATCCAAACTGGATCCCGTTTACAATTGTTTCCATAATATATGTTACCTAGTGCTTCCTTGGCATTCACGATGTGCGCGTCTGAATAGCACAAAATGCCAAAAATAGCGTAGCTCTACCCTATCAGAAGAGGCGTTCCTTGTCAATGTAGATAGTAAATTGGCGAATTGCCGAATTAACGAATTACGAATTAGTATTGTGACTAGTTTACGCTATTTTTTCGGTCGACGCGATTTCATCAGCGTTTGAATGGCAAAAACACTTTTGCCCGACACCCGCATGCGGGGTCTGCGTTTTTGTTCGCGCCGCACCGCGCGTTTCTCTATCGTATGTTCTATGTTTTCCATGCGGTGATTCATATGAGTTGCTTCACTTTTTTCGCTTTGGCTGCACCGATGACGCTCGCAAGCTCGGATTCTCCAGCCGACCGTATGCCTTCGAGCGATCCAAACGCTTTCAGAAGTTTCGAACGGATTTTCGGTCCGACGCCAGGGAGACTATCAAGGGTGGAGGCGATCACAGATTGCACATGACGCTTCCGGTAGTAACCGATTGCAAACCGATGAGCCTCGTCGCGTATTCGTTGTACGAGGTGATATGCGGGCGTGCCGACTGATAAACGAAGTGCTGTTGATTTTCCCGGCAGAAAAAGTTCTTCCTCTCTTTTCGCTAGCGCTACGATCGCTATTTCTGCGATTCGTGTGCCGAGTCGTTTCGTTACCACTGATAGCTGTCCTTTTCCGCCGTCGAGGATGATAAGATTGGGAGATTTCCAGCCGGGATGCTTTGTTCCGCTGAAGCGTCTGTCAAGCACTTCAGCCATCATAGCTGGATCATTTGATCCTGAGACAGTTTTAATTTTGAACTTGCGGTACTCTTTTTTTGCCGGCTCGCCCCGTTCGAATACCACCATGGAACCGACGGGATGCGTGCCCTGAATGTTCGAAATGTCATAACATTCGATTCGTTCAGGTGGCCGGCGGAGTTTTAGAACTTCAGCGAGTTTACCGAGCGCTTTTGCACTCGCTTCAGCGCTCTTCTCCCTTTCAGACTCGGTGCGGGCGAGATACTCGCGGGCGTTTTCTTCTGCCATCTTAATAAGACGCCGCTTTGTCCCCCGTTGGGCTGGGTGGAGGTTGATTGACATCAATGATGAGAGGTGGGTGAGGTTGGGGAGCGAAATCGGCAAGTAGACAGTTTTGACGTGTTCCGGAGAAGTGGGGTAATACTGTTCGAGAAAGCTGCTCACGACTGTTCTGTCAGTTTCACCGCTCGTATTGGTAAGGGCGAAGTCCTGCTTGCCTATCAATTTGCCCTCGCGGACGTACAAGACCGAAATGACCGCGTAATCGTTTTTTCTCGCGAGGCCGAGGAGGTCGTACGTTTCCGGGTTCGGAGAAATTACCTGCTGACGTTCTAACATACGCTTCATCCCTTCGAGGTTATCTCGATACGTCGCTGCCGTCTCGAAATGTTCCGACTCAGCCGCCCTGCGCATGCGTTTCTCGAGTACATCTGTGATGTCCGAGAACTTCCCTTTCAAGAAGGCGATGATGTATTCAATGTTGTCCGCATAGGCACGCTCGTCTTGAGGACCAAAAAGTTCCGGATATCGCTCAGTGAGCCGTGCAAGATTGTTTGTCGAGGGAGGCTTCTCAAAGTTTCGGTGGGGGAAAAGCCGCTTCAGAGTTCGTAGGGTATACCGGACATACCCCGCTGATGTGTACGGACCGAAATATTTCGCGCCCTCTCTTAAGATGGTTCGCGTTGCAAACACACGGGGGAACGGTTCATTAACAGTAATCTTAATGTAAAGGAATCGCTTATCGTCTTTTAAATCGATGTTGTACGGTGGCTGGTGACGCTTGATAAGCGTCGCTTCGAGGAGGAGCGCCTCATTTTCTGTCGATGTCACGATAGTTTCGATCTGCACAATCTCACGCACCATACGTTGTTTGGAGACAGACAGTGAAGCGCGTTTCTGAAAATACGAACGAACACGGTTTATTAGAATCCGCGCTTTGCCAATATAGAGAGTCTTTCCCGTTGCGTTTTTATACAGGTAAACTCCCGGTTTGGCTGGAAGGTGGGTTATGTCGGGTGAAGGCATGAAACAAAGCGATTATATCACGGAAATAAGGGGTTTTCTATGAAAGCGGGCTCGGTCCTTGACCCCGCTGTCATGGGGATGTATACTGCCTCTCGCGTTTTTAGCAGTTGAATTGTTATATTTCATGCCTACTAAAGAACCAGTCATTCGGGTGAAAGGTGCGCGGGTGCACAATTTAAAAAATATCAGTGTCGATATTCCTAGGAACAAACTTGTCGTACTGACGGGGTTGTCCGGATCCGGAAAATCGTCTTTGGCTTTCGATACGATTTACGCAGAAGGCCAGAGAAGGTATGTCGAATCGCTTTCCGCTTATGCGAGGCAGTTCTTGGGCTTGATGGATAAACCGGATGTGGATGCGATCGAGGGATTGTCGCCAGCAATATCTATTGATCAAAAATCAACGTCGCATAACCCACGTTCGACGGTCGGCACCGTGACAGAGATTTATGATTATTTGCGGTTGCTTTTCGCACACGTCGGTCATCCGCATTGTCCGAATTGCGGCAGGGAAGTTACACGCCAAACAATTGAGCAAATCCGCGATCAGGTCATCAAAGCAGGTAGTGGGTCGAATATCATCATTCTCGCTCCGCTTATTAAAGATAAAAAGGGAGAGCATAGGGCTGTGTTAGAAAAAGTCCGAAAAGCAGGTTATGTCCGGATCCGTTTCGATGGAACTCTCTATACTGTTGAAGAGGCGGAGAATATTGATGTTGAAAAACAAAAGAAGCACACACTCGAAGTCGTCGTTGACCGTCTCGCAATTGATGATCATCTCGATCGCCAGCGGCTCCATGATTCACTGGAGTCTGCTTTGGATCTCGGAGACGGTATTATTTCAATTCATGTCGTTGACTCTCAGAAAGATATTCCGTTCAGCCAGAATTTTGCCTGCCCGGATTGTGGCATTAGCTTGCCTGCGATGGAGCCCAGGAATTTTTCCTTTAATAGTCCGCATGGCGCCTGTGAAGATTGCACTGGGTTAGGAACCCGTCTAGAGGTTGATTCTGTCCTGGTGATTCCGAATCCGAAGCTCACAATCGCTGAAGGAGCTATCAGGCCCTGGTCGCGAACGAGCTCGAATCAAGGGTGGTATTTCACGATACTTAAAGCGGTGGCGAAGGAATACGGTTTTTCACTTGATCAGCCCGTAGATGAGCTTTCGAAGAAACATATAGACATTATTCTCAATGGCACCGGACCGAAGCGATATAATGTTGACTACGAATCTGAGCGATTTTCCGGGGACGTAAACATGGTTTATGAAGGAGTCGTACCGAACCTCATGCGCCGGTACAAAGAGACTGAATCAGATTACATCCGTTCGGAAATCGAACGGTATATGCGAGTTCTTCTCTGCCCAAGCTGTGATGGGAAGCGATTGAAAAAAGAGATGTTGGCCGTTACGGTTGCCGACAGATCAATTGCCAAGGTTACGACCATGACCGTGGAGGATGCAAAAGTATTTTTCCGGCAGTTGGCCGAAGGGAACATCTTTACCCAGCGCGAACAAACTATTGCGAAGTCGATTTTGAAAGAAATCCGCGCCCGCCTCGAATTCTTAAGCAATGTTGGACTGGATTATATGACGCTTGATCGGCCGTCAGCCACGCTGTCCGGCGGTGAAGCGCAGCGCATTCGATTAGCGACGCAGATTGGCTCATCGCTTGTTGGCGTTATTTACATACTCGATGAACCGTCCATCGGCCTGCATCAGCGCGATAATGCCAAATTGATTAAAACTTTGAAAGATTTGCGTGACTTGGGGAATTCAGTCCTCGTAGTCGAGCATGATGAGGAAACTATTTTATCAGCTGATGAAGTGATCGATATCGGTCCCGGAGCCGGAGGCCATGGCGGTGAAATTATTGCCCAAGGCACCCCACAACAGATTATGCGGAATTCGAGATCACTGACGGGAAAATACCTGGCGCGAAAAGAAGAGATCAAAGCCCCGAAGCAGTATCGAAAAGGAAATGAAAAAAAACTCGTTATTGAAGGTGCGAAAGAGTTCAATCTGAAAAATATCACCGTTGAAATCCCGCTTGGAAAGTTTGTCTGCTTCACTGGTGTGTCAGGTTCAGGCAAATCAACGCTGATGACCGAGATTCTCGCAAAAGCCCTGGCGCAGAAGTTCTATAATGCGAAAGAGCTGCCAGGCAAACACAAGGCGATCCATGGCGCTGAACATCTCGATAAAGTAATAAATATTGATCAGTCGCCGATCGGACGCACGCCACGATCGAATCCGGCAACCTATACGGGAGTATTCACCTACATTCGCGATCTCTTCACCCAACTGCCGGAAGCGAAGATTCGCGGCTACGGCCCGGGGAGGTTCAGCTTCAATGTCGTTGGTGGCCGATGCGAGGCGTGCCAGGGCGACGGGTTAGTAAAAATTGAGATGAATTTCCTTCCCGACGTGTATGTCGAATGCCAGGAATGTAAGGGCAAGCGATATTCAGAGCCGATTCTCGAGATACATTACCGCGGAAAAAATATTGCCGACGTGCTCGACATGACGGTTGAGGAAGCGTCCAGCTTCTTCGCTCACCAGCCAGTCATTGCCAATAAGTTGAAAACTATCCATGAAGTAGGGTTGGGATATATTCATCTCGGCCAATCAGCGACGACGCTCTCCGGCGGCGAAGCGCAACGCGTAAAATTAGCCACGGAACTATCGCGTCGTGCGACTGGAAAGACGCTCTATATACTCGATGAGCCGACGACAGGATTACACTTCGATGACGTACGCAGATTGCTCCACGTCCTGAATCAGCTGGTGGAAAAGGGGAATACCATATTGGTTATCGAGCATAATTTGGATGTTATTAAATGCGCAGACTGGGTCATCGATCTCGGGCCGGAAGGCGGCAACAAAGGCGGTGAAGTTGTAGCCACCGGCACTCCACGCGATTTAACCAAAGTTAAAAAGAGTTTTACCGGGCAGTATTTGAAGAAAGCATTTGTTAGTTAATGGATATCGTGTGAAGGCGTTAGATCCTTTGTTTTTTGCTACTCGAAAACGTATACTGTCTCTATGGTGAACACGGAAACCACTTCAACACTTGAGCAGGCGATTATGCGCACCCTGGTGTATTTCGATGTTTTTGATTTTCCACTTACAACGATGGAACTGTGGCGTTGGCTGTATTTACCTGGTGCACGAGAGCCAGTATCATTTTCAAATGTTGAAAGTGCGTTACGGGAGAGTGAATACGTGCGTTCACGCATTGAGTTCGCTCAAGGGTACTGGTGTATTCGAGGGCGGTCACACATTGTCGGGATCCGCCAATCACATTATCGCGTTTCACTCAAGCACTATCGGAAGGCACAGCGGTTTTCCCGCCTACTCCACTATATTCCATTTGTCAGGATGATGGCTGTCTGCAATAAGCTCGGATACTGGAACAACGCGCCGAAGAGCGATATTGACCTCTTCTTCATCGTCGCACGCGGGAGATTGTGGCTTGCCAGGCTCATGATTACAGTACTTGCCCAACTTCTTGGCGTACGGCGGCATGGAGCAGCTATTGCTAATCGTTTTTGTCTGAGTTTTTATACGACGACGGATCGATTGTCGATCGCCGATATTGCCAAGCATCCATCTGATCCATACTTCACGTATTGGACGGCCCAACTATTTCCGCTCTTCGGCGTAGGGTGGCACGCGCAGTGGCATGCGGCAAATTCTTGGATAAAGCGTTTTTTACCGAATGTTATTCAGACAACTCCCCATGCGTCCCCTATATCTTACCCGCATGCACTGAAGGTTCAACGTATGCTCGAAAAATTGATCGACGGTATGTTAGGTCGTGTGCTCGAAAGCTGGAGCCGTGTATGGCAGATACGGCATATCAAAAGTCACCTCGGGAGCAGACTCTGGGATAATTCAACCGATGTGATCGCAAATGACACAATGTTAAAATTCCATGAGACTGACAAGCGGGACTTTTTTAGGAAGCAATTTGAAGAACGATGCAAACAAGTATTATCACCAATGTTCGAAGAATCACGCAATGGTTGATGCCAGTGCTGATTATCGCCTTGCCCTTTCAGACGCAATTGATTCTGAAGGAAGGGGTTATTAAGGGTGAGACCTGGCAGTACGGCACTATAGGTATTTTTGCTTTCGACATACTTGTTATTCTTTGGGCCGCGATTTTCCTCGTTACACAGAGGAGAGTATATGGAGTTTCGAATACCATATGGCTGGTCACCGGCGCACTTTGGGCTACGGCCTTTTTTTCCGTTTGGTTTTCGTCGAATCGATTAATCAGCTGGTACCACGTCGGTATGCTTGCAGTCGGCATATGTGTGATGTGGCTGTTTGTCGGATGGAAACCGCGTATTCGTGAACTCGGCATAGCATTCGCTATCAGCGGCGTTATCCAATCCATTCTCGGAATTATGCAGGTGCTGATGCAGAAAGTGTTTTCCTCTACCGTGCTTGGTATGGCCGCGCATACGCCGGAGGCTATCGGGGCAGCAGTAGTCGGAACAACTGAAGGGCGTTTCCTGCGGGCATACGGTTCATTCCCTCATCCAAATACACTGGCGGGTTTTCTGGTTATTTGTTTGTTGCTGAGCATCGGATGGTACCTGCGAGCGTCTGCACGATGGGAGCGCATGTGCGCTCTTGCTGCGCAGGGAATTATTTCGGCAGGGATTGTGTCCACCTTTAGTAGGTCGGCATGGGCAATTGCGGCTGCCACAGTACTCTTCACTGGAGTCATGATTGTGCATTACTACCCGTCATTACGGCGACATATTATTTTTTCACTGATCAGTATCGGATTTGCCGCGTCTGCTTTCGGTGCACTTTTTTACCCGCTCGTACTCACTCGCGTCTTCGGAGGCACTCGCCTAGAAGTACAATCTGTTACGGAACGCTTGGCTGGGTATACGGATGCGCGGATCGTGCTCGAAGAAGCGTGGCTACACGGTACGGGTATCGGTAGTTACACACTCGCCGTCCGGGATGACGTGGACCGCGACAGACCCATCTGGCAATTACAGCCGGTGCATAACACATACCTACTTGTTGCGGCGGAAGTAAGTGTCTTTGGACTCGTATTTCTTCTTTTATTGCTTTTTGAACTTTTTAAAGAGGGCATCATGCGCACCATATCCCTGCCGCTTGGTTCTTCGTTGGCGTTGGGGGTTTTACTCGCAGTTCTTATCACGGGGTTATTCGATCACTACTACTGGAGTCTCCACGGCGGCATCGTTGTGTTTTGGGCTTCGATCGGGGCTGCCCTATGTCTGCTATATGGTGGCGAGAAGCCTACTGGGGATGTGGATAAGTAGATCCCTTGACGCTATTTTGTCCTTATTTTATTATACAAATCACTCACTACTTAGCACTCTGAACTTTCGAGTGCTAAGTTTACGAGAACTAACTACTAATATCTAAGCAAAACGTATGAAACTCAAACCTTTGGGAGATCGGATCGTCGTGAAACCTTCCACCGAAGAAGAGGTCACGAAGTCCGGTATCGTGCTCCCCGACACAGTCGAGAAAGAAAAGAAAGAAGAGGGAGAAGTTGTGGCCGTCGGTAGTGGCGAGAAAATCAATAAGCTCAACCTCAAGGTTGGGGATGTTGTCATTTTCTCAAAGTACGGTGGCGACGAAGTCACTGTTGAGGAAATTGAATACAAGGTGCTGAAGGACGAAGACGTACTCGCAGTTCTCGAGAAATAATTTATTTTGATAAAGGAAACCTATGGCTAAACAAATTCTATTCCACGATAAAGTACGAGGCATGATTAAACGCGGCGTCGACAAACTCGCCGATACAGTGAAAGTCACCCTCGGACCTCGTGGCCGCAATGTCATTCTCGACAAGGGATTCGGGTCCCCGACTATTACGAATGACGGCGTCACGATTGCTAAGGAGATTGAACTTGAAGACAAATTTGAAAACGTCGGCGCCCAGCTCGTTCAGGAAGTGGCGTCGAAAACAAACGATGTTGCTGGAGATGGTACGACTACTGCGGCAGTCTTGGCGCAGAGCATGATCCAGGAAGGTTTTCGAAACATCACCGCAGGCGCGAATTCAGTCATGGTGCGCCATGGGATTGAAAAAGCAGTAAAAGCTGTCGTGCAGGAACTGCAGAGCATGTCCAAGCCGGTGAAGTCCAATGAGGAGATCGCGCAAGTCGGCACTATTTCTGCGCAGGATCCTGAGATTGGGAAACTCATTGCTGAGGTCATGGAAAAAGTTGGAAAAGACGGCGTCGTCACCGTTGAAGAATCCCAAACGTTTGGGCTGACAAAGGAAGTAGTCGAAGGCATGCAGTTCGACAAAGGGTATGTATCTCCCTACATGATTACCAACGCCGAGCGCATGGAAGCAGAGCTGAAGGATGTGCACATACTCATTACTGACAAAAAAGTTTCTACTATAGCAGAAATACTCCCAATCCTAGAAAAGCTCGCACAATCAGGAACCAAGGAATTGGTATTAATCGCTGATGAAGTTGAAGGGGAAGCGCTTGCTACATTCGTAGTCAATAAGCTCCGCGGCACATTTACTGTTTTGGCTGTCAAAGCACCTGGTTTCGGTGACCGCAGGAAAGAAATGCTCCAAGATATCGCGGTTCTAGCGGGCGGTAAGGTTGTTTCCGAGGATATGGGTTTGAAACTGGAGAATATCGACATAGAGACA
>Ga0155659_112_pt11 | contig 11520 bp, 12 predicted proteins | sample RifCSPlowO2_01_FD_107316 | JGI IMG/M metagenome (GOLD analysis project Ga0155659, IMG submission 107316) | Candidatus Kerfeldbacteria bacterium RIFCSPLOWO2_01_FULL_48_11
TATTCCATCCTCTAACCCCGTTTCTATACCCGCATCGTTGATACTCCCAAATACCTCCGCACCGTCGTCGAATACATCCGGTTCAATCCCGATAAAACAAATTTGTCAGAAAAATACAGCCGCGTCCCGTACCAGTTTATTGATGGTGAGAAAATTAACCAGCTATTGTAAAAAACCACCTGCCACCGCGATCATTTCACGGAGGGAAGTTTTTATCGCAAAAAGAAAACGCGCAGCCGAGTATTCAGCTGCGCGAAGTATCAGTGTGCATGTGGCAAGGTGAGCGTCGAGGCGCGGACGCCGTCCATCAACTCAGTAACGAGCTCGTGGACGGACATGATCCTGGTAACTCGCGGAGCGTTGGCACCGCAGAAGATCAGGCCGTTGGCGACGTCGCCTTTGTACGAATTGTCGAGCCGCTCTGCTATGCAGAATCCTGCTGCATCACGTTCACACGAGGTAATGCAGTGAAAAGGACAGCTCGGCGCGGGGATGTCACCGCCTTGCAGTTGCCGTAAGAACTCGTTGGCGATCACTCTGCCGGGCATACCTACGGGGGATTTGATGATCCGCACATCTTCCGGACGGGCATTCAGGTACTCCCGCTTGAATTCCATTGCCACGGGGCATTCGTGAGTTGCCACGAACCGCGTACCCATCTGCACGCCAGAAGCTCCGAGTGAGAGCATCCTGGCTATATCATCGCCGGTGAAGATGCCGCCCGCGGTGATCAGGGGAATCTTTCGACCGCATGCATCTTCATACGGTTTTATGACCTCGAGCGTTTGCTGGAGAATACTCTCAAGAGTAAAATCCTCCAGATGCTCCAGCTGATCCAACGAGAATCCCAGGTGACCCCCGGCGAGCGGACCTTCAATAATGAAGGCGTCGGGTATGCGACGGTAGTGCTCCCACCTTTTGAGGATGATACCGGCGAGTCTCGCCGAACTAATGATGGGCACCAGTGCCACGTCCGGGTCTTCGACCACAGCCGGCAGAGCACGGGGAATACCTGCGCCATAGACGATGATATTTGCACCGCCCTGTACTGCCGTGGCGATGAGGTCATCTACATTCGATAATGCCCCCATGACGTTGACAGCGAATGGCCTGTCTGTCCGCGCCCTCAGCTGTGAGAGCTCATACTGCAGTGCGGCTCGCGATGTCGTGACGAAATGCGTACCGCTCATGCCGTGTGAGAGATCACCCAGACCCATGGAGGTGAGGGTACCCAGGCACGATTCCTCGAGCACAGCCAGCACCAGTTGCCAGCCAGAAATCTTCACTCCCATACCTCCGGAAACCAGAGGTAGTGGAAATTCCCATCGACCGATCTGCAGTCTCGGGATATTCATGTTCTCCTCCAGTTCTCGTTCGGTTTAGAAGTCTTGGTAACGAACTAAAAAACACGTTTTGTATTTGTGTGATGTACAGCATGAATGGTGTGGGTTATAGGGGGAGTTGTCAATACCGTGCTATCTAGACTCTAATGAATTTATTTTTAGGGGTCCGCTGAACCCTGAACCTGTCTGTCGTAGCTTCAGCGACGGCAGCGGACTTGCCAACCGAAGCACAACCTGCGGAGGTTGGTTGATTTTCGGCGAAAATGAGGGTACGCTCAAAAAAATGACCGACCTCTACGAAAAAGTAAAAAAGTTGCTGGAGCAGAACACCAAGCCATTTCTCTCCATGTTTGCCCATGAGTCGGACAAGTATACTATCGTCCTGAATCGCACGGATGACTATCGCCAATACATGAAAGAAGAACAAGATCCCTGTCACATCGGTACGCCGGAGATAGAGACAGACCGCATCGTGACCATGCCAAATAACCATCGGCAGGTGGTCGACTACATTTCCAAGTACATCCAGGAGAGAAAGTAGCTGTAGGCAGGTTGTCCTTCGCGCGAGGTTGACAATCACTTGACAATTGTATAGTGGTTGGTTTACAATTACTTTACAATGCTGACTAAAGAGAAAATACTTCAGGCTGCTAAGGAAAAGAGGCAAATACGCACTGCCCAGTTTACTCGCGGTTTCGGGGTATCCCGCCAGTATGTGAGCGGGCTTATCCGGTTGCTAGTCGCCTCCGAGCAGCTGATCAAAATTGGTTCCACCCGTCGTGCGTTTTACGTGCTCCCTACGTACGCCCGTAGGCATCCGGAAATTCTCCCGTCACGCTTTTTGAAAACGTACACGAATAAAGGACTGGAAGAACACCAGGTCTTGGCTGAAGTTGAAAAGAAATTCACCGTCGTTAGCCAGCTCAAGGAAACACTCAGGGATATATTCACGTACGCGTTTTCTGAGATGTGTAACAATGCCATTGAGCATTCGAGGTCAAAAAGTATTTCTGTTGAAGTTTTCCTCAAAGCCAAAGAGCTATGTTTCATAATGGATGACGCGGGCATAGGGGTGTTTAGAAACGTTATGAAAAAGAGAAACCTGCGATCGCCGCTCGAAGCCATCCAAGACCTTCTGAAAGGCAAGACCACCACCATGCCGAAAGCCCACTCCGGAGAAGGCATCTTCTTTACCTCAAAAGCTGCAGATGAGTTTACGTTAGATAGCTATGGCTACCAGATGATCACAAATAATACGATTCCCGACGTGTTTATTCGCCAGGTTCCACGGAGCAAGCGCGGGACGAGAGTAACGTTCAAAATTCGTACGGATTCCGGCCGTCACCTGAGCGGTGTATTTAAAAGATACACCAACCTCAAGTCGGAAAGTGACTATGGATTCGACAAGACGGAAATTCGGGTGAAACTTTTTACTCTCGGCGGCATACATATCTCGCGGTCGCAAGCGCGCCGTGTCCTTCATGGACTCGAAAAATTTAAAATTATCCTGTTCGATTTTGATAAAGTTACCATGGTAGGGCAGGCATTTGCTGATGAAATCTACCGGGTTTTTCACTCAAAGTATCCAGATATAGAATTGAACGCAACGAACATGAATGAAGCGGTGCGGTTCATGGTTATGCACGCTAAGACGGAAGCAGAGAGAAAAAAGTAAATTCCACTCAAATGTTCGCTAGCTTAGATGAAGAATCATAACTCTATGCACAAACCCGCCCGAGAGTTCTATCAGATCTCGCTCAAGATGATCCTGAAGGACTCGAGTGGCAAAATACTCCTAATGAAAGCCCAGGAAAAAGATTACTACGGCGGATACTACGATTTGCCCGGCGGCCGTATTAACGTGGGCGAATTTACCGTGCCGCTCACCGACATTCTGCGGCGTGAAGTGCGTGAAGAGATCGGGGATATTCAATATGAGCTTAATCCTCGGCCGGTAGCGGTGGCACGGCACATGATACCCGCACATATCTCTAGTCTGAAGCGTGACGTGCCGAATCTGTATCTCCTCTATGAAGCGAAGTATACGGGAGGGGAGATCAAGGTAAGCAAAGAGCATACCGGCTACGGCTGGTTTGACCCTCAGAAGGAAGACGTTTCGAAGTTGTTGAAGTCGGGGAATTTGGAGGGGTTGAAGATGTATTTGGGAGGGAGGATGAATTGATTTTATTGGGTGAAAGTGGAATGATGGTGGTATGGGTGAAACAGGATACTCGCCAAATGAAGCTAATGACACGGTGGATCGTTTTGGCTTGTCAAAAGAGCGTCGCCTCGAGACTGTAGATACGAATATTGATTTACTGCTCCGACGATGTCAGCGTAAAGGCATCCAACCCCGGGAAATGGTGCTGAAGGGGTTTCATGACAGGCAGAAAATGAATGAGCAGCTCGGCGACGATTTGGCTGCTGACATATATGCAAGTGTTACTGGCCTGCCTGATTACAATTTAGATGATGAAATAGCGCGTGCCCAGGCCTACCAGGACATCCAGCGCATTTTTTCTAGAATCATTGACTTCCAACATTCCAATGCCGCGGAGTCCCGCGTCCAGCGTGAACAAGAAAGACAAGCGCAGGAGCATTGGAAACAGGCAGGCGTTTTTTCCTACGAGATAGGGAGGCAGAATGAGCTTGTCTTGCACGTTCCATCCATGACCGAACCGCCCCAGCCGGGTCAGTTGAAAGATTCACTGCGGCAGCTTGCCGATACGCTGGAGCAGGAGCCGGACATTAAAGAAGTACGCGGGAGTTCGCTTCTGCTTGAACATCCCATCGCACGGAGATTGGGGTTTGAGATAGACCCTGGATCAGACGAGGAATTTGTCCCTAATTTCCGCATGTCGCGGGAAGAGTTTCTCAAGCGTTTTGGGAAAACATGAGATAGCTTGGCGACCCCATGCCCTATGTTGCAGTAGATTGTTTTTCGGCTGAAATGAGAATAAAATAAGTTTGCGAAACCCTAACACAACACTATTAAAATATGGACACCACACCACAGTCCCAGCCCGCCGACCCCCGTTTCGCCCGCCTCAGAAAGTTCAATCTCATCATGTTTGTCCTGCACACGGTGCAGGGGATTGTCATGCTGGTGCTCAGCACCGATTTTGCCCTGCCAGTCACGACGTCGTTCCTGAAATACAATATCCAGCTCGGTCAGCTCGCACCCGTCACGAAAACGGCGTTCGAGCTACCTATTGGGTTGCTCGTCGCACTCTTTCTCTTTCTCTCAGGTCTGGCGCATCTCCTCATCTCTCTCCCGCGTGTTAACGATTGGTATAACCGCAACCTCGCCAAAGGGATGAATCTCGCCCGTTGGATGGAGTACGCCGTGAGCTCATCGCTCATGATCGTCGTGGTGTGCCTGCTCGTCGGGATGTATGATGCAGTCAGTTTGCTGCTTGTTTTCTTCTTAAACGCGATGATGATCCTCTTCGGCTGGATGATGGAGGTACACAATCAGACTACCCAAAAGACAAACTGGACATCATTCATCTTCGGCAGTATCGCCGGCGCCGTTCCATGGGTCGCCGTGGCGTTGTATCTCTTTCTTTCAGGAGAAGGGGATTACAAAGCGCCGACATTCGTCTACTGGATATTTTTCTCTATCTTTTTGTTCTTCAACACGTTCGCGGTCAATATGGTCTTACAGTACAAGAAGGTGGGGAAGTGGCAGGATTATCTGTACGGTGAACGAGCGTATATTATATTGAGTCTAGTAGCTAAATCTTTACTGGCGTGGCAAGTGTTTGCGGGAACCCTACGGCCTGTATAAGCCACGCCAAGATGTCTTTCCGCCTCGCCTGAGTTACGCTTTGCGGGACGAAGGCGGGGTGGGACGTTAAGGCCGGTGCAGTAATGGTAAGATACCCCTAATTTCGAAAAGTCGCCTAAACTAGCCAAAAGTAAGGCTAGCTCTTGACAAGAAGGTTACTCAGTGATAACCTGTCTTTGCTTAAGTATATACTCAATACTATGTCACCAAAGGAAAAGTACATCACAATGTCGGATATCGCACGTGTTTTAGGCATTTCTAGACCAGCTGTGCATAAAAAGCTAAGTGCTCTGATTGACTCGGGAGAGGTTAAGATCAAGCAAAGGGGTCGCGAAATTCTCATCGAAGTAGATACACTCCCCAAAGAGATAATGGCTAGAATGAGGGAAGAGCAGGGGGAGGCTGTAAAAAAAGCCCAGCAGCTTTCTATGAAGAACGGCAAAGACATTAACTTTGAAAAGGAGCTATGGATCGCAGCAGATAAGTTGAGAGGCAATATAGATGCAGGCGAATACAAACATGTTGTACTGGGTTTGTTGTTTTTAAAGTACGTATCTGATGCCTACTATCAGCGTCGCATCGTGCTTGAAAAAAAAACAGCAGATCCTAAGGACAAAGACTACTATATCCCAAACGAGGCAGACCGGGTGTCACTAATAGAAAATAAAGATGAGTACAAAAGCCAGGGTGTCTTTTACATTCCAGAGGAAGCGCGCTGGGACTATTTGCGCAATCATGCAATGCAGAGCGATATTGGAAAGAAAATTGACGAAGCTATGGAGGCGATCGAATCGGAGAACCTAAAGCAACTTAAAGGCGTACTACCAAAAATATTTGCTCGGACACCACTTGAAAGCCAGGTTTTAGGTGAGCTCGTAAATGTATTCTCTCGCGTTCAGTTTGATCATGACTTTGAAAAAGAAAAAGACATACTCGGCCGTGTATATGAGTACTTCCTTGGCCAGTTTGCATCTGCCGAGGGTAAACGTGGTGGGGAATTTTTTTCGCCAAGATCAATTGTCCAGCTAATAGTCGAGATTCTTGAGCCTTTTGAAAATGCAAGAGTGCTAGATCCATCAGCAGGGAGCGGCGGAATGTTCGTCCAGTCAGCACGTTTTCTTATTGAGCATGGGAAAGACAAATCTCGCCTGTCGTTTTATGGCCAAGAAAGTAATCCAACGACTCTTCGGCTTTGTAAAATGAACCTTGCAATAAGGGGTATCAACGGGCAAGTTGAACTCGGTAATACCTACTACGACGACAAGTTTCCCGACCTTCGTGCAGACTTTGTTATTGCTAATCCTCCCTTTAATGCTGAGTGGGACCCAAGCAGACTGAGTGACAGCGATCCACGAATTAAATTTGGTACTCCTCCAGGTGGGAGCGCTAACTTCATGTGGATTCAGCACTTTATCCATCACCTCGCACCGAGTGGCATGGCCGGATTTGTTATGGCTAATGGTGCTTTAGCGGTAGGTGGGAGGGAAGGGGAAATGAGAAAAAAGATCATTAACGCTGATCTCATAGACGTGATCATTGCGTGTCCCCCGAAGCTATTCTACAATGTCGCTTTACCAGTTTCACTATGGTTTGTGTCGAAAAACAAGACTAACGGCCGCTTTCGAAATAGAAAGGGAGAGATACTTTTCATTGACGCTCGGGAAACATTCGAACAGATCTCTCGGAAGCAGGTGAGGTTTGCTGATGAGCAAATACAGAAAATAGCTGACACTGCACGGGCATGGCGTGGCGAGAAAGGGTCAGGCAAGTACGAAGATGTCGCTGGTTTCTGCAAAGCCGCGAAACTTGGAGAAGTTGAAAAAAATGGGTACGTTTTAACACCAGGACGCTATGTCGGCGTGGCAGAAGAAGAGGATGATGGCATACCGTTTGAGGAAAAGACGAAGAAACTTCAACAAGAGCTCGAACAGTCATTCAAAAAGGGAGAGGAGCTGGAGAGACAGATCCTTGATAACTTAAAGAAACTAGATATATGAAGAAGAAAGAGGTGTTAGAATATGCCCCCGATGAAGTACGAAGCAAGATACTCTCATTTTTAGTAGCTCATCGTAAGAAAGCTCGTGGACTTGATTCTCTAATGGCCTCAAGCTCGGAGATAAAAAAAGCAATGGCTGTAGTGGGAGTTAGACAGAATGATGTAGTGCAAAACTTAGACTACCTTGTTCAACATGGGTGGGTAGATGAAAGAGTTATTAAGCGACCATATAAAACCCCAAGAGGATTCGAAGTTCCCAATGAAAAGCATCTTTTTGGCTTGTCGGAGATAGGTCTAAAATTTGTCGAAGGCGAATCGGAATTTGATCGCACAAGCGCCTTTTCCGGGATTAACATTACAAACATTGGTGGAGTCACCGTAGTTGGCTCGAATAATGTTGTGAGGAATGAATTTATTGATGTCCTTCGCGCTTTCAACCAGCTAGAGGGCGCTGTGAAGATGTCAGATAAGCTTTCCGAAGAACAGAAGTTGGATGTACAGGCAGATGTTCAGACGATAAAGAGTCAATTATCCAAGGCGCAGCCCGACAAAAGTATCGTTCAAAAAGCGATGGAAAGTATTTCCTTTGTTGGCTCATTACCCGGAGTAGTGGAAGTTTTCAATGCCGCATATCACGCAACACAGCGTATCATCGGCTTATGAGACCCACTTGGCAAAAAGTAAAACTTGCAAAGTTTGCAGATATTAATCCATCTGTAAGTTTAGTGCGTGGTAAAGAGTATCCTTTTATGGATATGGCCGATGTACAGCCGCTTTCACGAACCACGGATTGGGAAAAGATGAAAGTATATTCTGGTTCAGGTGCTCGATTTGAAATAGGAGACACACTATTCGCGCGAATCACTCCGTGTCTAGAGAACGGAAAAATTACCCAAGCTTTGAAATTAGATAAACCTGGCTTTGGTTCTACCGAGTTTATTATTTTACGTGGCAAAAAGGGAATTGCTGACACTAACTTTGTTCACTATCTCTCAAGGACTTATCGTGTTCGGAAACTTGCCGAACAAAGCATGATTGGCGCTTCGGGACGTCAAAGAGTTGAACGTGAGGCCTTTGAGAGCATAGAAGTAGAAGTGCCAAAGGATCTCACCACTCAATCCCGCATCGCCTCCATCCTCTCCGCCTTTGACGAAAAAATCGAGCTCAACAACAAAATCAACGCCACGTTAGAAAAAATGGCGCAGGAGATATTTAAGGAGTGGTTTGTGAAGTTTCGTTTTCCTGGTCATGAGAAAGCTGAGTTTGTAGACAGCGAACTTGGGAAAGTGCCGAAGGGGTGGGAAATTGACCGAGTCGAAAAGCTTGTTAAGCGGGTATCTGCGGGCAAAAAATATGAGCAGAAAACAGCACTTGAAGAAGGCAAAGTGCCTATTCTTGATCAGGGGAAAAGCGGAATTATCGGTTTTCACAGTAGTGAACCTGGAGTGGCTGCGAGTGCAGGTAATCCCATAATTGTCTTCGCAAATCATACTTGTTATGAGAACTTAATCATGTTTCCATTTTCTGCTATACAAAATGTTCTGCCATTTAGACCGAATCCGGATTATAAAAGAGATATTTTTTGGTTATTTTTCGCTACTAAAGACTTAGTAGTATTTAATGACTATAAAGGGCACTGGCCTGAGTTGATGTCACGACGTATAGTGATTCCCCCAGAACATCTAACTCAGAAGTTTGGTGATATAGCAAGACCAATAACAATTAAGAAATATAGAGCTCAGATTGAAAACAAAAGCTTAGCCAAACTCCGCGATTTGCTTTTACCAAAGTTAATGAAAGGGGAGGTAAGGGTATGAGTTATTTTAGTCACAGAAATAAATACACAGTAGAGTACTCTGGACACGAAGAGGTTTCCGCCAATTTACGAAATAGGATCAATACCATTATTTCAAAGTATGTAGAACAAAGTACCGCCATAGACGACCCACATGATAACTACTTTATTGATAAAGAAGATTTTGTACATGTTTCCACTCAGGAGTTCCCGGGGCGTGATCCATTTCAGATAATTATTAGGGGAGATTTTCACGAAGTTTTTACAATAGTCGAAATCTTTTTAGACATGCTAAAAAGTATTACAGGAGTAAATCAGCAGAATGCAATAGTTGAATTAGTGAAGGCCTTTAGATTATCTGGGTCAGTCTACGCAGTATCTAGTAGTATGACCATTGAGTTAAACATTGATAAAGATGCAGCAGAAAAACTGGAGCAAACGAAACAAGTTTTAAAAAGTACACCCTCGGCATACAAAAGGTTTTTTGAGGCTGTTGGAAACTTACTTGGACGTAACTCTAAGCCAGAAGACATTGTGAAAAATATTTATATAGCAACTGAAAACTATTTCAAAGTAATTACCTCAACTTCAAAGTTTGGTGGTGCAATTAAAAGTTTATTTCAGCAGGGTATAATCAACAAAGAACAGAAAGGCGTCCTGGAAAAGCTAAATGAATATGGTTCAGATTCTATAGGCGTTAGGCATCACGGCTCCTCGCCCTCACCAACTGAATCTCAAGCATTATGGTTTATTGAAACCATTAGCGCTCAATTAAGATTTATTCATCAGCAGAAATTAAAGTTAACGAAGGTTAGCTAATTATTAAAGAGTAGATTATGAAAAAAGTAGAACTTGAACAAGTAATTGCCCAAATTAATGAAAAGATTGGTGATGCTAATACATTAAAACAAACCATAGATAATGCTACGGCAACTGGAAAACAGGTTGATGAATTGTTAAAGCAGCTTAATACTCAGAAAGCTACAATTGAGGATTTTGTCCAAAAGTTTACTGAAATAAATCAAAGCGTTGGTCAATCAAAAGTGGCGGTGGACGAGGCAGCCGCATCCGCGAAAGAGTACCAGGCTAAAATTAGTGAGCAAGAAAAACAGTATACAACTCTCAAAGAGGAGGTTGATCAATTAAAAGTGAGAACTGATGATTTATTAAGCACTGCTGATGAGCAATTGGGTAGAGTTAGCTCGCAAGTTTTAGCAAATTCATTTAGCTCCGAGGTCAAAAAGTTGGAGGAGTCGGTAGATAATTGGTTTAAGTGGCTTCTTTATTCTACCGGAGCGCTGTTAATTGTAGCTATTAGTATTGTTATTTATCAAATTGAGCGTGAGGGAACACTTATTGCCTTGAACTTTTTAGTTAAGGTAGTCCTAACATCACCACTAGTCTATCTTGTAACATTCGTATCCAGTCAGTATTCCAGAGAAAAAAAGCTTCTCGAGGAGTATCGTTTTAAGTCAACAATCGCATTATCTTTTGAAGCATACCGAAAGTTGATTCGGGAAGAAATTACCGATATGGGGATTACGGAAGAAAAGAAACAGGAAAGAGCATTAGACTTTATTGTTAATTCGGTAGGAAATATATATTCGTCACCAATGAAAAATATCTCTGATCATGGGGCAAAAAGTGATAAAGAAGGTGACCTGCCATTATCTCAAATTGATAAAATAGTAGATATAATTAGGAAAGTAGTTATTAAATAATATGGCAGTTAGAATTAACGAAGATACAATTACAGAACAGCCAATCCTAGACTGGCTAAAACAGCTTGGGTATGACTATGCTTTTGGTCCTGACATTGCACCTGGAATGGCTTTGAGTGAACGGAGTGATCCACGGGAGGTAGTACTAAAAAAGCGGCTTGACCATGCTCTTCGACGGATTAACCCTCATTTACCGGAGCAAGCTATTGAAGATGCAATTGATCAGCTGGTCAAATACGAACACCCAAATCTAGTCTTTGCGAACAAGGATATTTATAAGTTTCTTACTGAGGGTATCACCATTGATGTAAAAAGTGATGATGACGATGTTAAGGGTGAAATCGTAAAAATGATAGATTTCGACCATCCTGAAAACAATGAATTTCTAGCTGTAAACCAATTTGCTATTCAAGGACCTGAGAATGTACGTAGACCTGATGTGCTTGTATTTATTAATGGCATTCCAGTGGCTATCTTTGAAGCAAAAAGTCCTACCAATATTCGAGGCACGACTGCGCAGGCGTATAGCCAAATTGAGAAGTATAAAAAAGAAATTCCCGACCTTTTTAAGTATTGCCAGGTAATTGTGATTGGAGACTTAAATGATGTGAAGCACGGGACAATTTCCTCTACTTGGGAATGGTATGGGATATGGAAAGGTATCGAAAGCGAGAATGAGGATAACCACGATAAACCGATACTTGAGATTACCGTGAAGGGAATGTTTGATAAGAAAAGACTCCTCGATATTATTCGCAACTTTATTGTATTCGAGGCTGATAGTGACCAGGATGCGACGACGTATACGAAGAAGATGTGTATGTATCATCAGTATTACGGAGTGAATAAAGCTATCACTGAAACGATCCGTGCGA
>Ga0155659_109_pt2 | contig 11359 bp, 11 predicted proteins | sample RifCSPlowO2_01_FD_107316 | JGI IMG/M metagenome (GOLD analysis project Ga0155659, IMG submission 107316) | Candidatus Kerfeldbacteria bacterium RIFCSPLOWO2_01_FULL_48_11
CAAAAGGTTGGGGCCTGGTTTCCATTGGCCTGAAATCAAATTGGAAAAACCGAATTCAATGGATTCATGGTGTTCGGACTCTACTCTGATGGGCACTACCTGAGCTTTTGCGCCCATGTAGGCAATGCCGATATCCTCCACGTACTGTTCAGCGACCATTGGCGCATCACTATTCAATACCAGACCTGTACGATTCACCACGACTGGGTGCTTTTTTTTCGAAAAAGTAACCTTCATTTGAAGACGTGGTTTGCCCCCTGGACCGATGAGTATTCCGAGCTTTTTGCCGATTGAAATATCAACATCGGGTTTCCGTGACATCGCAATGAGAATGAGTACAACAATAACCGCTGCACCGAAAATTGCAGCGATAACCCAGGGAAGTGAAATAGGCATAGTCTTTTTGTTTATGTTAGAAGTAAAAACAGCACCTGTATCTTCATACAGTATACCATTTTTCCAGCAATAAATCAAATCCTGGTCTGCTTAGACGGCAACCTACTGATTACAACGCAAACAAAATGTAAACCTGAAACCGCGCCCTAGAAAGGGCTGTTGAATATACTAATTATCTTACCCGGCTCTTTAGCTTCAAGCTAATCCGCTAATGCGTAATTCGTTAATTCACTAACCGACTATATTTTCCCCATGCACTTTTGTCGGGCTACCGTACGGAAGTGCGAAAAACTTTGGAATTACATACGTACGTACGAACTTGTCATGCCACGCCTGTCTGTGGCTGTCATGAAAGATACCGAGATAACCAGCAAAAACTGGCAGTGTCGAAAGGATCCTCCCGACAACCTCGCGTATCAGTATGTCCCTATATGACAGCGGGGTTTCATCAGCTTTCACCACTTGAATGGCAAAAATGAGTTTCCCGAGGCTCGCACCCTTGGAATGAACCAGTATGATGTTTAGTCCGATGAGCAAGGGGTAGATCGTAAAACAAAAAACTACCCACAACCCGATCAATCGCCATATTACCTCCAAGGAGTCCGGCACTGCCTCATCTGACAATGAACTAAAATCAATCGGTGTACTCGTAATGAGATGGACGATTCCAGCTACCAAGTAGCTTCCAATTAACAGGATGAGTGGGAAATGGTCGACCAGTCCGGCCGCCAATCTCTGTCTCGGGAATGCCACTTGGTTTTTTGTCAACTGAAGCATAGCTGATCACATTGTAATATACTTTTGCTGAATATAAAAACCCACAGTCCCCTTCAGCCTGGATGACTCGTTGCAGCTGGATTATTTCGCCAGTCCCATGAACGTGACAAACTGATCGAACTGCCCGCTCGTATTTACCACTGCACCCGTGTCGGGATCCAGCAAATAAAGTTGGGTGCTATCGCCAGCCTCCACCCCTACGTGCGCGACAGTTCCCTGCATGAGCACATCCCCATCTATCCAACCAAGATAGTACCATTGGTTATAACCACTTGGCAGCTGCATAGCATCCGATAATTCGCCCGTCTTCCGGTTATGCATCTGAAGTTTGTAGATGCCTTCAGAAGTATTTCTCACGAAGTACATTTCATTACTCGTCGGCCCGAAAAACGGCGAGCTCAAAACAGCTGTATAGGAAAATAACTCCAAATCCGTCCCATCAGGTGCGACAGTACCGATCTTCTGAACGTTCGTTCCCAGGTTATACGGTTGGTATACAAACACGATACGATCCCCCTGCGGCGAAAATTCTGCACTTAAGAAATCTGACTCCGCAACTTCGCTGCCCTGTAAGATATTCACGGCCAATTCGTCAACACCGCTACCGACATACAAACCCGGGCGGGCATACGCGCCGTACGTCGGCAGTACAAATCGATTGCCTATTGGTGACCAGTGATAATACACATTGCCGCCCACGGCGCCTTGGGCCGCGAAGCCGTCACCGTTCACAGCTCTGGTAACCAGGGTGGATCCCTCCCAATCCACTGTTAACAAACCGATAGAGAGGTCATCTGACGACCAGCGAGGTACCCCGAACCCGTACGCCCCAGACCCAGAATCCACGCTCCACGTCGGCCGTTCAAGTACATCATCAGGTAAAGGTTCGGCAACCTTGGAAATGATGTTCCGAGTTTCACCTGTCTCGAAATTCCGGACTACCACCGCATCTCCCGTGACATATGCCACAGATTCGCCGCCGTTCGAGAGCGCGATACTCGGTGGCAGGCCTGCCCAGAGATTCCCTGATGTATCGGCCTCGACCCGTTCATTGTAAGAAAAGAGCTCTGTGTTGTTGCCGTCAAACCCTTCACGCCGGAATACGGTCACTGTCGTTCCCTCTTTCACTGCATAGAGTAAATCTAACTCATTAAAGGACACTTCTGAGTCCTGGTTTGTCACCGTGGTAGTATTTACAGCTGTTTGCGCCACAGGCTGTACATCATTTAAAAGAAATTGCCCCGCGTACCACAAGCCGATGCCCGCGAGAAGACCGGCGATAACCACGAGCGTCAATCCAACCGTCCCCGATAGGAATACGCGCATATGTTTTTTAAAAAATTATAGCTCGAAGGTTTGGAAGACTCCCTCGATCTCCTCATACCTGTCGGCTAAGCCGGTGGCTAAGTCTTTGGCACTCGATTTGCCGGCGAGAATGACATCTTCTGCCGTACCAAGAAGTATCCAGTCCTGCTTCACATTTTCCCAGTTCGCAGGGCTGAAGAGGCCGATCTCGAAAAAAGCGCTGCCAACCTCCGGGGCATCTTCGTCTTCCACGAGCTTCTTCGGATACTCAAAGTGGTAATAATTGTACGACCACTCATCCTCACCTTCACCGACCACGGCTGTCGCGCGCGTGACGGCATATCCTTCCCACTCGGGTGGAATTTTCATGGTGAAGCCGTATGCATCATTCGTATACATCACCCAGTCACTTGTGTCGAACGTCTTGCGAGGAGCAACCTGCGTGGTCCGCACAGTGTCTTGGTCGCGATTCGAAATGTAATCGTAAACAGCATATCCTAGAAGTAACGCCAACAATACGATAGCGCCAATCTGTATCTGGCGATGCCTTATATCGTCACGAATCTTCTGGTGGCCTGCGTGTTCCTTCACTGTATCCTTTGCTTTGTTTGCTGTCTTGGTTGACGCCATATACGAATAGTGTATCATAGCCCTGCGATCGGCTCAAAAGGCCGCTTCGCGTGAAACGACCATCGGCCCACGATGGTTGTTTCGGCAATGGTCTCAGTTAGCGGTTCTGCCGGGTATACTGGAGATGGTCTCCACCAGCCGAGAGTTCTCCTTCTTTGGACGGGTTCAACGGAAGAGTGAACTGGAAACGGCTTCCCTTCCCCTTGCCGTCGCTTTCCACCCATATCTTACCTCCGTGGGCTTCAGTTAAACGGCGTGCCACGTACAGTCCGAGACCGGAACCGTCGGGATTGATCTGCGCAATACCGTATCCGCGGACAAATTTGTTGAAAAGATTCTTTGCCTCATGCGGTTCGATGCCGATGCCCGTGTCGATAATCCAGGTATGGATCATGTCGCCTTCTTTTTTCGCGCTCACGGTGACGGACCCTTTGTCGGTGTACTTGATAGCGTTGTCAATTAAATTCATCACCACATCGCCGACTTTGTCTTTGTCAATGGTTATTTCAGGCAGTGGCTGCTTTGGTTTGACAAATATGAGCTTCAACCCTTTATCAGATGCGGCCTTGGAAAGCACCTCCACACTTTTCTGGATCACGTCCTCAATATGCACGGTGTTCCGTTCAAGTACGAGTTTGCCTGATTCAATCTTTGACACATTCAGGAAGATGCGGATGAGACGGATCATGCGCTGGGACTCATCGAGGAGGTTCTGCAGAATTTGCTGCTGGTCCTTTTTCACTTTGCCGAAATCTCCGGCGACCAGCATGGACAGGTATCCCATGATGCCCGTCATCGGGGTACGGAGCTGGTGCGACGCGATGGAAACGAATTCTGATTTTGCCTGGTCGAGCTGCTGTAAGTGGGCGTTCGCTTCCCCGAGCTCCGTATTTGACTGCTCCAGCTGGCGATAGAGCTCAATGTTGCGGTACACGACGCCCGTCTGGCTCGCAAGCGACTGCATCATTTCGAAATCAGTTTTCCTTAGCTCGCTTGCTGGCATATTATGCGTGTAGACCAGCGCACCGACGATCACTTCTTCGGAAAAAATCGGGACGGCCACCACCGACTTGACATTGATGGCGAACTGTATCGCATCGCAGATTCTCGGAGGTATAGGCGGTGAAAAGAAGTCTGACAGGTTTTCTCCCACTTCCATCTTGCCGCTCCTCATAGCTTTGACGGTAAGGGTGCTGTCATCCTGGAAGTTCCCCTGATACTCAGTCAGCGGTTTCGGGAGCAGTCTTAGGACAGTCTTAGTAATTGCTCCCTTCTCAGTCAGGGCTTCGGGGAAGATTTTTCGCTTGTCTTTGCCGAGAAACAGCAGGACCCCGCCGAGATAGTTCATTTCCTTGTCTATCGAATCGACGATGTCCTGCGTCACTTTCTTCAAGTTCAGCGACTTGGTCATTAGATTTGTAATGTTTTGGATGACTTGGAGCAGACGGTTGCGCTCCTGCAGTTGATCGTTCGCGGACTGCAAGTCGTGCGTGGCTATGTCGATCTCTTTTTGCAGTTTGACGTTGAATTGGCGGATCTGGTCGTAGAGCTGGGATTTCACGATCGCTGACGCGAGCTGAGGGCCTAAGAGTTCGAGAAGATTAATATCATCGTCGCCAAAAGGGTCTCCGGACATCTTGCGGCCCAGCACGATGATCGCGTTGACATTCTCCCCTATCACCACCGGTGCTACGACGGAAGCGTCGAGGCCGTCCAGTTCGGCTTTTGACTCTTCGAGCGGTTTCCGTTCCGTGTCTTCGGACGTGTCTTCAATCTTCCGCTCCAAGCCCTCGAGCACGACAACGCGCCTGTCACTGACGAGATATCGCATGAGAGCGCTTGATCGTTTGATCGACTTCCTCTTATGCTCCTCCTGCCCACGGACATAGAAGTCCCCCTGCTTCGTGGGGGCGACCAGGATGGCCGTCCTGCTGATCTTGAGCTTATCTACCAGTTGGTGCTCGACCTGCGTTACGAGTTTGTCGAGGTCAATTTCCTGGTTGATGACGTTGGAGAGATCGGAGAGAAGCTTTTGGTAGTCGATGCCTTTTTTATAGAGGAGTTTGTCGGTTATATTCGCAATGAAGCGTTTTAGGGGGTCGAGGATGAGGACGATAAAGACAGATACTATAACAGCAATAAATGTTTTGTTGGAAATGGAAGCATTTAGCCGATCAGGGAGTAGAATAGCTAATCCTATAATAGATGCCGAAATCAAAATAACTATCAAAGAATAGGTGATTGTCCTGAGAATAATAATACGAATATCTAAAAAGTGATGGCGCGTAATAGCATAGGCAGTGAAAGATGCTAAAAAAATAGTTGAATAGCTCCCAAGATTACTTAGCTGGGAGTGACCAACTAATGGAAGTACTAGGTTTGTCGTTGCACCAAAAATTACGGACAATAATAATCCAAAAAATAGGTATGTGAGTTGAACTTTTTGGACTCCATTTGAATGTTTATAGCTTTTTATCAGTAAAATAAACGAGGAAACAATGTAAAAAACAAAGTAAACCACAAACATGTAGTACATGGGACCGAAAAGAGGAACTATTGGATGTATATTAATATCTTCAACCCCCTTTACTAGTAAACTTGAGAACATTGACAGTGAAAAAAATACCGCCGGAAATATTATTGCAGTGATTCTTCTCCAGGATAACTCACGCCTCATAGGAAAAACAAATGTAAAAAGAAGCAAAAAAGCTGGAATGTAAAAGGCTCCCGTGAATGTTAGTTTTGTTAGCAAAATTGCTGTTTCAACTGTTGTTGAAGAGTCGACAAAAAAATTAAAAATAATCCATAACAGAATGGATATTATAAATAACAAGAAGAGTATATTCACTATACTCTTACGATTTCTAATATATACTAAAACACCCAAAAGAAAATTTAGAAAACTGACTACTAGTAGTACTGTGAGATCTAACATCTGTAAATTATCTCATCACGAATTTCTTCTCTAAACAGTCTACCGCAATTACACTGGGCACAGTGACAGGTTCCCTCTTCTTCAAAAGGATAAATAGCGCCTCAGAGACCATGATGCTCGCAATAAGGGTCTGGGCGAGTGCAATATTTGGAATAGGTATTTGCTTCATTACCGTTCTTTCAATAGTCTCACTATCAACGTACGATGGAATAATTGGGGAGTACTTTTCAGGCGGTATGGTAAACTTGTCAATCTGTTTTTTTGTTAACCCTTCTTGAAGTCCTAAATACTCATTAAGAGAAATTCCTTTTGGATCATAAACCAACACGCTACCGCCATATCCTACCGCCTGCGGAGTTAGCATATATTTGTTATATTCACGTGTTTTTTTATTTAGAATATAAGAGTAGTAAAGCTCGTTGTAATCAACACAGTCGAAAACAATATCAACATTGCCTACAAACTCATCAACATTACCATCTTGTAAGCCCTCGCTATACACTTTTACACTTGCAGCTGGATTAATATCTTGAATAAATTTTGCAAGAACTACAGCCTTATTTTGACCAAGTGTACTTTTGAATGCAGTAAACTGATTATTAATATTAACTGATTGAAAGGTGTCCTGATCTGCTACTGTGAAGCTTTCAATTCCGGTCCTAGCTAAAATTTGACCTGATGTGCTCCCCATTCCTCCACATCCCACTATACCCACCTTAATCTTTCGGAGCAATCGCTGCTCTTCCATGGTGATTACCCCAATATTTCTATCGAACATCTCAAAGTAATCCATAATCTATACCTAGAAAAATAAATTAATCCCGCTTGAGTAAAGTGTAATCCAAACTGCGAAAAAAATAAAGTTTATAGTGACCGATATTATTATGGACCATTTGAGATCATACCCAATAACACCTAAAAGTACTGAAGTAGGCAGCGGACCAGCGGTCAAACTAAAGAACAAGATCCCGAGTAATTTACCAAACCTAAGAAGTCTTACTTTCGATTCTGAAAGTTGTTTCTCTTTTTTTTCAACCCATCCTTCAATTTTTAAGATAACTTTATTTCCCGATTGCCTTTTTTTAAAATAGACGTATATTATTACAATTGAAAATGCTGTAAAAGTAACGTCAAATATTATTAAAGTTGGTAATGGGCCAAAAAACACAATGGATGAAATAAGTAAGCTTTCACCAAAAATAAAAAATAATACACTACCAATTAAGGATGTAACAGTACCACCAATTTTTACTAACGCTCTTATCATAGTGCTACGTTGTGGCTATGAAACTGAATATTTATGATTCGTGCCATCGTACTTAATGACTCCTTCTGAAATAAACTTCAACAATCTTGGGTCAATTTCTTGTAGACATATTTCAAATTCTTTGACGTTTAGCATACAAGGATAAGTTAACCCTTGATAAATTGAGGGCGGGCCGATTTTACGAAAAGGCAGTCCTATTTTTGTCAACATCGGGAGCAGTTTGTCATCCATAACACTAAATACATTTTCAATTCCTTTTTCTTTTACGAACAAATACATCCCCTTAATAAGTACTAGTAGGAGATGATGTCTCCTATATTTTTTTGTCACTATTAGTCTAGAAATTTCTGCGGCTTTAGACAAATTGACACTACTAGTATCAACATCAATCTTAAAGTTGCCCAACAACGGAAAACTATCATCTGAATTGAGAATCATGCGAACCGTAGCTGCAATCTCTTTTTCTTCGTCACGGATAATAAAGTGAGTTGAGTGACTATCCCACTCATCTTTTTCAAGACCATTTTTGGTATTCTCCTTACTTATGTAATTATACTCCTCACAGTAGACTCTATATCTTATCTTGAACAGCTCCTTCAGCTCACTCTCCTGTTCGGTTGTATAAAAAAAGAAGTGGTTGTAAAAGTTTTTATAAAACCACCAGAATTCTAGATTACGTTTAATTTGTTTTATCTTTGTTATTGTATTCACGAGCGGCGATGAAACTCCATTGACCATTTGTACCATACCACAAATCCCACATTTTTTCAAGTTTTTGTAATGGTCCAATAGCTTTGCATCACCTGAAATCCTTTAACATACGAAAACCCCGCAAGCACTTTATGCATGCCTGCGGGGGTGAAAAACTAAAGAAACTAGCTACTTTACCAGCACCATCTTCTTCGCCTCCGAACGGTTACCCGCCTGGATGCGATAGAAGTAGATGCCGGAAGACTGCTGATAAGCGGCCCACGAAACAGTGTGCTTACCAGCTTCCTGCCAGTCGTTAACGAGCGATGTTACCCTCTGTCCGAGGATGTTGAAGACGTCGACCCTGACCTGTCCTGCCTCGAGAAGCTCATACCCGATCACCGTCTCTGCGTTGAAGGGATTCGGGTAATTCTGTGAGAGGGTGAAGGTGGCCGGAAGGGGTGCGGTTTCCTCGCTGTCCTGCTCGACTCCGTCGTTTTCAGCAACGACCTTTGCCGAAAACTGCGGGCTTGTCCAGATCAGGGAACCTGAACGGTTATAGGCCTTAACCACTTTGTAGCCGTTGGGCAGCGTTACCTCCACCATCCGACCGTACTTGAAGTACTGGGTTGATCCGCTGCGGTCAGTGGTCGGGGCGCCGAGGATCCACGGCCCGACTGCGCTGACAGTGGTCCAGTAGGTGTAGAACTTGCCGTAGAGGTAGTAGGCCAAGTTGTTGCCTGGGTGAGCGCTCCAGCTGTCTACCGACGAAGCAGGGTCATAGACGAGCATGCCCTTACCCCGAGTCCCTCCACTGAATCGCTGACAATGGTACTGCGTGCCGCTCCATCCAAGCACGACGTTTTCGGTCGCATTACCTACTGACACCGACTTGCCGTTCCTGTCATAAGCCATTGCGAAAAGGTAGGAAAAGCTCGCATCCCACCTGCCAGCCCAGCCCGGGGCGGCCACAGGATAAGACTTCATGTCGACGTCAGGGCTAGCACCTTTGATATACAATAGATACCCATAGATGCCTTCCTGCCTAGCTTTGCCAGTGCCTGTCGAGTACTCGTCGGTAATCGGCATGCCAACCGGTGATCTGGGACCACCTTTCTGCGACCAGCCAGTGCCTGCAGCGTTGCTCCAGAATCCGGTCCTGACGGTATAAGCTCGGCGCGCTCCTCCAAGGCCGTCATAGACGATGGCGCACCTACCCCATGAGCCGCCAGTGAAATCCTGGATATAGCACCGTTGGGGAACGCCGTAGTCGTCATAGCGGTCGTTGTTGTCCCAGCCGTAGTACCAGTGGATGCCCTTGTAGGTATGCGACTCGTTGAGGTAGGAGCCGAATGTGGCCGATCCGCCTTTTGCCGAGAACTCGCGGTCAAAGACGCCGGAGTTGAGGGAGGTGTAGTAGGTACTCGCGGGTGGGTTACTTGTGCAGTTACAGGGAATAGGGTACCCATCACTGACAACCTGACCGCGATAATCCATGAAATCAACATACACTTCGGTTCTGTCTTTCGCCGCTGGGTCAGATGTCCGTTGAGTGTTGTAGTGTATGTGAGATGGCCACTGATTGTCAGTAGAGCCTGTGGTCCCGCAGAAGCCAACAACCTGCCCCTTTAGAACCTGCTCCCCAACTTTCACAACCATCCTTTCCTCATGTGTAAGCCGCCCAAAGTAGCCATCGCCGTAGTCAATTAGGACGACATTACCGTAAGCACTGTTCGTCCCGTCTTGCTTCTTAGACCTCCCCGCAAAGGCAATCCGTCCACCATCAGGAGCAAGAAGGGGGAATCCAAGGTCGCTTGCACCAAACCCATAGTTGTAATCCCATGCGTTTTCGTCCCCATGGGATACACTGCCATTCCAGCCCTGTGAGCACCACCATACGTCACCAGCCATAAATGGTAGACCGATGTCTGGAGGGCTTGCAGAGACTTTAGAACCACACTGAGCAGCTATAAGAGCTGCCGCCATAAAAAGACGTGTCCTACTCTTCACGACTTTCCTCCTCTGATGGATTGTTAAAGAACTGCTCTACTAGACTATTTGCCTATTGATTGAAGGATTGCTGCGCATGTGTCCCGGTAGACCATAAACTCACTCCGTGGGGATACATCCAGGTCATAGTAGTAGCTGAAGCGAACTAAATTGTTATCAATGAGGAAGAAAAAGGATCTTCCTTGAGTTGCGTTAGGACCTTGCTCACTTACAAGAGTACCAACGATAGAGTTAATCTCTCGATTTTGCGTGTTTTTGATGTTAAGCCCCTCACTTCCAGACTCACTATAAATACCACTCCCATTAATCCAATCAATAACATTATCCTCCGTCTTCGCGACTGGATAAATTGATATAACGCACTCGCCAGCAGCTGGAAAATCCACACTTGAACTTTCTGGACTAATAACCAGCTGATCTGAGGGAAGGTTATCTTGATACTGTCCATGGGTAACTCTTTTATTTTCTAGTGTCCAATCTTTAGGTAGAGTAAAAGAAATGCCATACGCATCGTTTTTATACGTCTTCCAATCACTCGTATCCACCGTATTGACATTTGAGGCGCTGTTAGTATTCACCGCGGCATTCACATTCTGATTCAATGTGTTCGTAGTATTTACCAAGGTATTCGTGTTCGTATTCCTCTCCCCACTCTGCCACCAAAGGTAGATGCCGAGGCCAGCGACGATGAGAACGACTACGAAGATTACCCACATCATGGCAGTGGTGGATGTTTTATTGACCGGCTGGGATGATTGGTTATCCATATGTTTCTACTTAGTAATATATGTTTAGCTTATCAAGCTATAACTAACCTTTATTTGCTTTTTGATTTCACGTATCTTTTCTTTGCTCTTTCAAGGAAAAACGCGAGGGCAGCGTACAAAACAATGACTACTATCAATTTTGGCACTGAATTTATTCCACCTGCTAAACCGTATGTGCCGATCGCATAGGTCAGTAGCGCTTGGACTGCTTGCATCATAACGCCTCGTTTGTCATATCGAAGTCTGGCATGTGCGACTACAAAAATCACAATAATTCCCGCAACGATGAGATATATAATGAAGTATGGCTGTAAATTCATATGTTTAGTTTAGATGATTTCAATAGAATAAATAGATGAGAGTTGTGGGGGAAGAGCCGAAATTGGCTCCTCCCCCTGAAGCTATACCTATGGGCGTGTAACCCATTGGCCACCGACCCACGATGCATTCAGACAGAAGCCGTTGTACACCGACATATAGTAGGCCAGGTAGAGACCCAGCCCACCAATGATAACATTGAACGGCGCCGGCAAAAAAGCACCGGCTTCGAGGAGTGTAACGATCCTCCACCCTTCCGCTCCC
>Ga0155659_112_pt12 | contig 9091 bp, 9 predicted proteins | sample RifCSPlowO2_01_FD_107316 | JGI IMG/M metagenome (GOLD analysis project Ga0155659, IMG submission 107316) | Candidatus Kerfeldbacteria bacterium RIFCSPLOWO2_01_FULL_48_11
TCTAAAGAGCCCGACCGTAGTTTTTCTAACAGATCGTAATGACCTTGATGATCAGTTATATAAGACATTCAAGCGAACAGGGTATTCGCATTTTGCAAAGCAAGCTGAAAGTATTGCGAATCTGAAAGAGAAACTTCGTGTTGCCGGAGCAGAGATACTCTTTACCACCGTACAGAAGTTTGACACGGAAGATGAGCAGCTTTCCGAAAGGGATAATATCATCATGATTGCCGATGAAGCTCACCGCTCCCAATATGCCAAGCTCGCAGGCAACATACGAAAGGCTACGCCGAACGCTTCATTTATGGGAATTACCGGCACTCCAATAAGCCTTCATAATCGGGATACGCGAATTGTATTTGGTGATTACATAAGTACGTATCAAATCCACCAGGCAGTCAAAGATAATGCGACGGTGCCGATTTACTATGAGGGAAGACTTGTACCGCTCCATGTCACCAATGAGTTTATTGATGAAGAGTTAAACGACATTTTGGGCGAGGAGAATGAGATGAGAAAAGAGTTACGCGTTCGGCTTGAGCAAGCGATCGGCTCAAAAGACCGACTTCAGAAGATCGCTCAAGATATTATTAATCACTTCAATAATAGAGGCCTTGAGGGTAAGGGCATGATTGTCACAATGAGCCGCAGGATTGCTGCCGAGATGTACCAGTTATTGAAGAAGATTCCGGGAGCTCCTGAAATGGCAGTTGTTATTTCGAAGCCAGAGGAGTTTAAAGGTCAGATTCAAAGCGAACTTGATAACAAGGAGATTGAAAAAAGATTTAAGAAATTCGAGGATCCTTTGAAGTTAGTCATTGTATGCGATATGTGGCTTACAGGCTTTGATGTCCCTTCCTTGCATACGATGTATATAGATAAACCCCTCAAAAATCATACGTTGATGCAGGCAATTGCGCGGGTAAACAGGATTTTTCGAGATAAGGAAGGCGGCTTGATCGTTGACTACATTGGTATCGCAGATAATCTCAAGAAGGCATTGAGTATATATAGTTCTGAAATTCGCAAAGAGGCGCTCATTCCTTTGGAGGAAGTAGTCGAAAAAATGATGGAAAAGTACGATGTTGTGAAGTCGATGTTCAATGGTCTAGACTTGAGTAATTGGAAGAAACTTTCCCCAGGAGAAATGGCAACTTTATTCCATCAGGCGGTAAATATAGTTATTACCGATAAGCAGACTCAGAATATTGATGAGGATAAGAAGCGTCGATTTCTCAAGGAATCTACGAATCTTCATAAGCTTTTTGCTCTCGTTATGCCCCATGCTGCAGCGCACCGAATTCGAAATGAAGTAGAGTTTTTTCAAGCAGTCAAATTACAGATTCGAAAAATGATGATCGTTGAGCACGAGCCAGGACCTGGACAAGATGTTGAATCTGCGCTCAGGGAACTCGTATCAAAGAGTATCGCGGCAGAAGGAGTGATTGATATTTTCAAAATGCACGAAAAGGGTAAGCCTAATGTCTCAATTTTCGATGAAAAGTTTCTTGAAGAGGTTAAAAAGATGAAGTTTAGAAATTTAGCTATTGAGGTGCTACGAAAGCTTCTCAATGATGAGTTACGTGTACGCTTCAAGAAGAATATTGTTAGGTACAAATCGTTTATGGAGATGCTCGAAGAAGTCATTGAGCAGTACGAGAATAATATGATAAAGTCGACTAAGGTTATCGAAAAGTTGGTTGAGCTTGCAGAAGAGGTACAGCGAGCCGAGAGTTTTAATAAGCAGATTGGACTTTCAGAAGAGGAGCTTGCTTTCTACGATGCAATTCTTGCAGAAAAGAAATCACCGCTAAAGAATGATGAACTCAAGGATACTGTTCGAGACTTAGTCCAAGTTATCAAGCGCGATGTTTCAGTTGATTGGACGAATAGTGAGATTATTAAATCGCGCATTCGTGCAAATGTACGTCGTCTCCTCATGCAAAAGAGTTTCCCCGCAGACCAGCGAGAGCAGGTGATTAATCTAATTTTGAATCAAGCCGCTGCTCTATATAAAGATTATAATTACGTAGTGGGTTAAATCCAGTAACCACCTCGATTTCGCCCTGCTAGAACCGACCGATTGTATTGATATATTTATTACATGGCTGCAGATCCACAAGTTGTAGAAGCAGGCAAGACCGTAGCTTCGACTATGGCTCGGATACTAGTCCCCGCATTATTAATAATGGGGGCGGTTGCCATAGCGCTTACATATTTTTTCACTAAGCTGGACAAAAAAGTTGACAACTTTATTTCACAAAGAAAAGCTAAAAAGCAAGCTACTCAGGCAACTGAGTCGTGCCCGCGATGTGGAGGGAACCTTGTTGTTCGGAGTGGGAGATTTGGTGACTTTATTGGTTGCTCGAATTACCCAAAGTGTAAATTCACCAAGAAAATCTGAGCATGCGTCATGCCCAGCCTCCAAAAAAATCATCCTCATCCACGGCAACGGGGGAGGTACCGGCACCGACTACTGGTTTCCATACGTGAAGCGCGAGTTTGAATCGATGCACATTCCCGTTATTGCTGAAACGTTTCCGGACAACGTAGAAGCCAAGGCGTCCGTGTGGCTGCCACATATAGAAAAGCTGGGAGCGGATGAGCATACTATCCTCATCGGCCATTCATCCGGCGCGGTGGCGGCTTTGCGATATGCCGAAACGCACAAGCTTCTCGGCACCGTACTCGTCGGAGTGAATTATACCGACCTTGGGATCGAGAGCGAGAAGATCAGCGGCTACTACGACCATCCGTGGAAGTGGGACGCGATAAAGAAGAATCAGAAGTGGATTATACTGTTTGCCTCGCTGGATGACCCGTTTATCCCTATCGCCGAACCCCGCCATATTAAAGAACAGCTCGACTGCGAATACCATGAGTATGCTGACCGGGGCCACTTCGGAACGGTAGATCCCAAGCTGGGATATAATAAACCAATGGCGGAGTTTCCGGAGTTAGTGGAGGCGGTGAAGGGGAGGACTGGAGGGGAATATGGGAAGTTCGTGTAATTGATCTTAGGCCAACAACCTGCTAGTATATAGATACAACAGTACCTGACACAGTCAGGGGCTGAATTTTTAGACTAATTGTATTATTTGACAGTATATCATATATGATATATACTCATTTTAGCGTTATTTTGACAATATGAGGGCCTTCTACTTTGTTAGGGAGAATGGCAGGGCACCGTTAAGCAATAATGAACCTATGAATAAGAGCAACTATCTCTATAAGTTTCAAAAAGACAAAGAATACCAAAAACTTCTCAAAGAAGAAAAGGAGCTTTTGGATATCACTTTGCAGATTATTGAGGCCCGAAAAAAGAGGAAATTAACCCAACACCAACTTGCTAAAAAAGTTGGGATGCCACAAAGTCAAATTGCGAAAATTGAACGTGGCTGCCATAATGTGACGTTCTCAACTCTCTCGCGGGTAACCCGCGGGTTGGGCCTTCACTTAAAAGCGGTAGCGTAAATCCGGTTAATTAAGTTAATTGAGGTGGTTGACACCTCTAAAATAGTGTTTTATTATACTAATATCCATTTCAGAAAGGTGAAGTGGATATCACCTTACTAGATTGACTGAAAAACAGACTATGCATATTATTCTTGACCCGATCGCCATCCAGCAGTACATGGCCGGGAAACAGATAAAGATATTTTCATCTCTCGATATCCAGAGGATTTTTAATGCTTCCAGAAAAACTGTGGAGGGATTCCTGGCCCGGTACGTTAAAAAGGGGCTCATTATCAAACTACGAAACGAGTTTTATTGCTTTTCGACATACCTGCCTTCTGAATTTGAAATTGCTAATAACATATACCAGCCTTCGTATATATCCCTCGATAGCGCCCTGTCGCATCATCACATGATCCCTGAAACGATATACAGCATTACATCGATCACGAGCCGGGCGACGCGCAACTTTACCGTGAACGATGTGCTCTATTCTTATCAGACTATAAAAAAAGACGCCTATAGCGGCTACGTACCCCAAAACATACGTGGCTATACCATTCTCATCGCAGAGCCGGAAAAAGCACTAGCCGACTACCTGTATTTTATTGATTTAAAAAAACGCAGTTTGGCATATGAGCGGCTCGATCTTACAAAGGTCAAGAAAGAAAAATTGATGATGTACGTAGGGCTATTCAAACGGCCATCGATCAACCAACTTGTGAATCACATATATGCTGAGTTTAGAAAGCCTCAGAGAATTTACTAAGAAGTATCAAACCAAAGAAACCAATGTATTGAGGGAGTACGTACAGCACCTCTTTTTGTCTTCTTTGTATAGATTTCCCGGATCCGAAAGACTACTCTTTAAAGGTGGGACGGCACTGCGAATTATTTACCAAAGCCCGAGGTTTTCCGAAGACCTCGACTTTACCGGCCAGAATATCTATGCCGCCTCAACTATTGATGCACTATTTATTTCTGCCGTGGCTGAAGTCGAGAAATCAGGCATTCACATAGAGCTGAAAGAAGCCAAGCCGACCACCGGCGGGTATCTCGGTATTATCCGCTATGAACTGTATGATTTCACAGAAGACATGAAGTTTGAGGTATCTTTGCGGAGAGGCACAGCAGCAAACAAAGAAGTCTCCAGCATTACGAATGACTACCATCCATCGTATCCGCTGTTTCATCTCGCCCCGTCGGAAATAGTCAGAGGGAAAATGGCTGCTCTCTTGGATCGACAGAAACCCAGAGACTATTATGATTTGTATTTTATTCTGCGTCACCCTGAACTTAGCCACTACGTCGACAAAAAGCTGCTGCCGCGCGTAAAGGAAAGTGTACTCAAAAGCCGGATTAATTTTAAGAAAGAGCTGACCGTGCTTTTGCCGGTAAGCCACCATCTTTTACTTAAGGAATTCTCCCGAGTCCTCAGCACGGAGATACTCAAGTACCTGTAAGTGCATCTGCGGGATTTTCCGGACGTCTTGGAGCAGAAAATCAAATCGTATCTGGGAAAATAACGCAGTTTCCTGAATTAGTGGAGGCGGTGAAGGAAAGATTGGAATGTAATCATGTCTAAATCCCACTTGCCGAAAAAACATAATAATCACTAAGTAATATGAATGACCAGCCACGCGAGCAAAATAAGAATATTTCACCTGCGCATAAAAAACTTTACATCATACTCGCCGTCTTTGGGGTAGTCATACTCGCCGCTGGAGGGTATTTGCTACTATATGTCACAAACCAGGTGCCGAAGTCGTGCAGAACCATTGATACGTCAGGCCCTGAGCTGACATTTGAAATGAATTACTGCATTGGCGGCGGGTGTTATGCAGATACCCAAGAGGTATGTGAAGCGATCGATATTGTGAATGAAAAGATTGAAGCCGGTGCTGACGGGAAGCCCGATTGCGAGTGGGTGGACAACTACTGCCAACCGAATAAATAAGGGCAAGCTGGATCCCAGATTCTGAACGCTCGAGAAATTTGAATGCATATGGATAGTAAAGTCCGGGCAAGAGTAGTACACTGATAGGCCTATGTTGGACGTAAAAAATGTGATTAAAAGTTCATATTCCCGGATAGCGAGCAAACCGGCCGGGGGATGCTCGTGTTCGCAAAAAGCCAAGATCTCCCAAGAGATTGGCTACACAGCTGAACAGCTGCAACAGGTAGGTGAAGCGGACATGGGGCTGGGGTGCGGGAACCCGACAGCATTTAGCAGAATTAAACCCGGCGATATCGTCGTCGATCTCGGCAGTGGGGGAGGCATCGACTGTTTCTTGGCGGCGAAGAAGACGGGCCCGAGCGGAAAGGTGATCGGGATCGATTTTACCGAAGCGATGATCGCGAAAGCGAAAGCCAATGCACTCAAGGGCGGATATGTGAACGTGGATTTCCGGCTTGGCGATATCGAGAACCTGCCGCTCCCTGGCGGGCTCGTGGATGTGATTATCTCCAACTGTGTTATCAATCTGGCACCGGATAAATTGAAAGTTTTCCGGGAGGCGTACCGTGTGCTGAAGCCGGGTGGGATGATCTGCGTGTCAGACATCGTGCTTTTAGCAGAACTCACGGCAGAACAACGCAGTGACGAAGTGCTTATCGCCGGATGTGTCGGCGGGGCGGTATTGAAAGACGAGTACATCGCCATCGTGAAGCAGGCGGGATTCGAGGTCAACATCCTGCATGAGAACGTGTCTATCAGCAAACAGCAGTATCAGGGCATTCCCTTAGAGAGTTTATTGCTGGAAGGGGTGAAGGATATGGTCATCACTTGATACGTTCAGAAATACGTGAATTTGATGTAAAAATTACCATGATTCACGGTATATTGACAAAAAATCGTGAATGGTATATACTTCTGATATATGGCTTTACCAAATCACGTCAAAAAACGCATTGCATCGCTGAAAAAAGAGTATGAAACACTACGGCCCGACAAGGAGTCGCTTTTGCGGTTGATTGAGGAAACGGAAATACCGGAAAGCGTGTACAACTCAAATGCGATAGAAAACTCTACATTGACGCTGAAAGAAACTGAAAAGATACTGCTTGAAATGGAGGTGGAGCGTACCGTAGATTTACGCGAAGTATTTGAAGCAAAAAACCTAGCACGCGTAATGGAGTACGCTCGAAAGAAAGATTTCTGGGGTGGAGCGGTAGAGATTGAAAAGATGCTACTTTTACACAAGATGCTTCTTGAAAATATCAGGAGCGATATTGCCGGCCGATTTAGGAAAAAGGGCGAATATGTGAGGGTGGGCACCCATGTCGCTCCTGCACCGGAAAAGATTGAGGAACTTTTACGACAGGCACAGGTTGAGTACGCAAGTGATGATCAGACATATTTTTTGGACAAAGTAGCGAAGTTTCATATGGACTTTGAGACCGTGCATCCTTTCAATGACGGTAATGGCCGCATCGGACGCATTCTGATTAACTTGCAGCTACGCCAATACGGGTATCCTCCGGTGATTATCCAGAACAAGGAGAAGAAAGAATATTATCGTGCATTCCGTGAATACCGTGTTGACAGCAAACTGAAAATCATGGCACGCATACTCACACTTTCTCTTTTGGAATCTCTCCACAAACGTGTCGCTCATCTGCGGGGTATGCGTATAGTGCAGCTCTCGGAGTATTCAAAACGCAACAAACGTTCACTCCAAGCAATGTTGAATAGCGCTAAGCGACAGACGATTCCCGCTTTCCGGGAGAAGGGCATCTGGAATATAGGAACCTGATCGAGGAAACGAGGCTGTTGCCGTAGTCACCTGTAAAAAAACTATGCAAACAATCAATTTAAAAAAGTTCGGTACCGTACTCATTTCACGCCCAGAGGGTCTCGAAGCTTTTCGAGCGATTCGCCCGTCGCTCAATACCAGTCAGCCGGTGGCAGTTGATTTTGAGGGCGTACTCACAGTGACGTCGGGGTGGTTCGATGAGTTTCTGACAAATCTTGCCGAGCATTTCTCCGGTCGGGTTGAGCTGTTGCCGACAGCCAATGCGTCAGTGCGAGCAGTTCTGCCGGTACTCGCGGTGCAGCGTGACGACGCGGCCGCTGGTGTTTTGAAGCGGGCAATGACAGTGATGAATCTTCCAACATTGTCCTAAACCTTTCATGCATCTCCACCACACTAAGACCTCATCCCTAGTCGTCTACACCAGCCGCGGTAGCATCAGCGAACTTTTTGGATAGTATCAGATATTACCCCGATTTTTTGCTATACTCCTACGAGAGGCGTTAGTAGTATCCTAACGGCTACTTTAACAGTCGGCTCGGATGTATTTTGTCACATAATGCGTTATTCACATGTCCAATGATTCCGTAGTCCTCCGCTTCTCTGATGTCAGCTTTGCCTATGGTGACGGGAAAGTACTGCTCGAGGAGGTAGACTTTTCGGTCCGGGCAGGGAGCCGGATTACCCTGATGGGCCAGAACGGTGCGGGGAAGAGCACTATTTTTAAGCTGATCACCGGTGAACTGAAGCCGAGCGACGGCCGCGTGTCTCGCACCCCGCCGAATGCCAGCGTGGCGATAGCCCGCCAGGTTATGCCTCAGGCGGCGCGCGACCTGACTGTACGGGAATATTTTGCTACTGCGTTTTCTGAGGTGCAACACAAGCTTGATAAAATGATTCAGGAAGTGTTCGATATCGTCCATCTCTCACTGCCGCTGGACCGTGTCGTCCGCCAGCTGTCAGGCGGCCAGCAGGCGCGGCTGCTTTTGGCGCATGCACTGGTCCAGAAACCCGATATCCTGTTGCTCGATGAGCCGACGAATAATCTCGACCAATACGGGATCGATCATTTGACCGAGTTCCTCGTCATGTATGAGAAGACCTGTCTGGTGATTTCCCATGACGCTGATTTTCTGAACGCGTTTTCGGACGGCGTGCTCTATCTCGACGCGCATTCGCAGAAGGTCGAGCAGTACACGGGAAACTATACTGATGTCGTGGAGGAGATAGCCCAGCGGGTTGAACGCGAGAATTTACAGAATGCCCGGATGCAGAGGCAGATCACAGTAAAACGTGCACAGGCGGAAGTGTTCGCCCACAAAGGCGGCAAACTCCGTTCGGTTGCCAAACGTATGCGCGAGGCGGCGGAAGAAGCTGAAGAGAATGTCGTGAGCGTCCGCAAGGAAGACAAGACTATACGGAGCTTCACCATTCCATGCCAGGACTTCGGTCCGCACTTCAGTGGGGTGGTCGCTCATGTGCATGGCGCGACAGTCGTGCGTGACCACCAGGCGGCGGAAAGAAAGCTCGACATAGAGATTCGAAAGGGGCAGCACGTGGTCATCGCGGGGCCGAACGGTATCGGCAAAAGCACCTTGCTCACGAAAATTGCCGGTGGATCATCCGCTCATGCCACGGTGGCTCCCGGGACTGTCATCGGATACTACCAACAGGATTTCGGAAACCTGGACGGCGACCAAATCGCGTATGATGCCTTGCGATCGGTCATGCAGACTGATGACGAACATCTCCTGCGTTCGACTGCGGCGGGGTTTTTACTTGACGGCAGTTTACTGGCCCGGTCTATTCGTGCTTTGTCCGAGGGACAGAAGGGGCTGCTCTCTCTGTGCCGGTTTGTCCTTCAGAAACCCGGCTTGCTT
>Ga0155659_115_pt6 | contig 8915 bp, 8 predicted proteins | sample RifCSPlowO2_01_FD_107316 | JGI IMG/M metagenome (GOLD analysis project Ga0155659, IMG submission 107316) | Candidatus Kerfeldbacteria bacterium RIFCSPLOWO2_01_FULL_48_11
CCAGTACCAACCCTTCTGTGGGCATACTGGTGGGCGGTGGTGCCTTCCTCGCAGACAGCCATAAAATGTTCGGTGTTTCAGTCGTCGGCAAGGGAAAGTGGAATACGCTTGCAAGCTCTTCGGTATTCATGACTATTTTCCCCCGCTCGCTGAACTTACGATAAATAAAGTCTCGGATCAGTCCTTCCTTCGACATCGGGTCGTGCCGCATAAACCCATTGCCGTATTCGTACATCGTATACTCACTGAACGCATCAACGACGTGCTTGAGATAGGCTTGGGCGCGCTCAGGCGACATGGCCGACGCGATGATGCGGATATTGACGTCTAAGCCGGCTTTGCTGGTCTTTTCTTCCAGCCCTTTTACGATATTTTCTTCCATCGGCGACAGCCGGTACAGTGGTTGATCCGTTTCAGGATTTTTCTTCTTCGGGAAAAATGTTCTGAAAATCATCTTTACCATTCCGAATGCTCCCTGTGAACCCATCGCTTCGTTCAATTTCTTTCCTTGCTGCATTTCACGCGCGATGCGCACTCCCTTCTGGTGCCAGCTCGATTTCGCAGAACGCGCAACGATTTGAATCGCTAATCCTTCTTCGGGAGCAACCTTGCTCATCGCGTTTGTGATAGCGTTGAGCGGATCGACTGCTAGTACGCGATACGTCTTGATGGGAAACATGTAGGGTCTGCGGAATACGAGCGTCGTACCGATTATCGTACTGTGCGGGTTAAAAAGATTGTAGTCTGCCATCTCTTCTATCTGTGCTCGGGGGTGCTGTGCGTGAATCTGCTGTTCCATGAACTGGCGCAAAAAATCCGGGACAACGACATAGAATGATATGACTCCGCCAAGCGCAACAATTTCAACTGAAAAATGGTCTGTCCGTCCTCCCAGCGTCGCCCCCATACCTCGTTGCGCATGCATGCCGCCGAGCGTGTTCCACCACGCTTCGGGGATCGCGAGTATCTCATCTATTTTCTTGCGCGCTTCCTCATCATCAAGCTGTTCTTTCGGCACGGTTACACGGAGGATGATATGACGCAGTGCTGATGACTCTGCATTCCTTTTCCTCATATTAATCCGTAGAACCGCCAGAAGAACGAGCGTAAAAATCATCACTCCCAAAAGAATCATGAGTATGATAAAAACCGGGGAACCTACTAACGAACCCCACATGGTGGTTAACCCTCCGCCGAAATTTAGTGAGATGCTCGGTGTCATAGTTTAGAGACGCTGCTTTGCCCGAAGTGCAAGCAGCCTGTCAGCCTTAATCTTCGCTTCCTGTTCGAGAAAAAACTTATTTACCCCGGGGATAATCTTCAGCCATTCCCTGATCAGCATGAGTACCTTACTTACTCGCACTTTCACTTCCTGGAGAAGCACCGCGATTTGTGTCGCGGTCTCTTCGCCTTTTTTTTGAAATGCTATCTGTACCTCGGGCGGCATCTCCATATAGATGTCCTCCAGCCCGTCAGAGAGTATCTGTTCGATTTCTTCGACTATGGCGCTTTTTGGCGCCACTGGTTGAACCACTTGGGCAGGCACCGGCGTTGACGGAGCTTGCGTGAGACGACCGATCTCGCGCTCAGAAGCTTCGCGAGGAGGTTCTGACCGTTCCCGTTCTTCGCGCTGCTGTTCCCGTTCAACCGTACGGACGGTCCGGCCCTCACCTGCACTAAAAATATCCTCGGGTTCTGGACGAGATGTTTCTACTTGGCCCCGCTTTTCATCTGGGAAAGCCATCTAATGTTTTTTATTCAAATTCAAGACTAAGTATAACAGATTTAGGAGCTTTTTGCAAGTGATTGGACAGTTTCCTTCTTACCTTGACAGAGCTGAAAATACGTGCTACTATGGCACGTTAAAACGAAAAGGTAGTTAAACCAGGAGGCTCATGGAACGGGAGGATACGATGCAACGCTCTTTACAACTTTGCGCGGTTTTGATTGGCCTGACTCTCATGTCGGGCTGCGGTTTCTATTCACAAACGAACGCCAACGGGGAAAAGGAGTACAAGGCAGTACTGCTCTATAACATACTGCCCGAGCGACCAGCCATCGGAGACACCTACGACGGCGGGTGGTCAATGAACGACAACGAATGGTACAACTTCCCCCGAAATTCGTGGGATGTCCAGTTCTATCTGCTTCGGAACACCCCTACAGACGGCTTCTGGCAGATAGTCATCGACTCCGCACGATTTGACGGTCCCGGCTCGGTCATATGGGACACGCGGTACATCTGGAACGCTCCAATTCCCTTCCGTATTCGTTCAACGGGGGAAACGGGCAATGGTCGATTAGTCGTCTTCTACGACTACATCGACTACTACAACGGCGACCGGAAGACTTCAGCATTCAGGAATAAATGGGTGACGAAGTCGCTCAAGGAGATCGAAGATCACCTCCGGGATCGTGACGCGCAGCTCTGGAACAATACCAGGGATGAGCTGCGGGACCACATCCTGCAAATTACTTCGTCGACGTCACGTGTCGACACATTGATTCCGACCGACGAGAAGAAGCGCAGTAAGCAAAAGGTTTATCAGCTGATGCACGACATCAGGAAAGTAAACCCCAAGCTGGCGGACGCCATCGAGCCGAAAGTCCGCGAGCGCATGTTCGAAACCCTAGTAGCCCGGGAGTTCATGGTACAGTTCAACTTCCGGTTCTTACAAAGGGTCGCAGTTCAGAACGTGAACTACGGCTGGTAACGCACCCCGCGCAAGACAGACTAAAAAGGGCGCCAGATTCTCACCACGAGAAATTGGCGCCCTGTTTCATTTTTTGCTTGAAAAAAACACTTATCTGTGATATACTATGGCATACAAGTGATAACATACCGCAAATGTACAGCACTGAAGTGGCAGTCACAACCGAGCTTTCCACGGGGACAAAAGTTATCCTCGTAGCTGCGATGATACATGCGGCCTTTTTTGGTGCGGCATTTTTTTATATGGCAAACGCGCTTGCAGGCGCTGCGCCCATCACCCGCCAAACGCAGCGGGACGTGATCGCCCCGTATGTGACAATCATAGAGCCCACGGAACAAGCGAACCTGTCTGGTGATAACATCGTCGCTGCGCTCGCATACGACGAGGCGGGAGTCGGCCAAGTATCATTCATTATCAACGGCCGTTTGGCACACATTGATCGCAGCGCAAAATTCGGGTGGACAATGGAGTGGAATACCCGGGACGTGCCTGAAGGCACATACACCCTTTCTGCAATTGTTGAAGACCGGGCAGGCAATCTTGGATACTCGCCAACTCGAACTATCATCATTCAGCACACACTATGAGCTCGTCATTCAATTTTTCCCTCATTCTGATTTTCCTCGTGCTCGGCGTGGTGATCTATTTAATGTACCGGGAGAATTCGAAAAGTTCCCTTAAATTTAGGATGCTTGATATCTATTCACGAGACCTTACCGCGCTCGCAAAGCAAGGAAAAATCGACCCCGTTATTGGCCGGAAACATGAAATAGGGCGGGTCATCCAGATCTTGTGCAGGCGCACAAAAAATAATCCCGTGTTGATCGGAAAATCGGGTGTAGGTAAAACTGCAATTGCCGATGCACTCGCCATCATGATCGCTGAAAGCAAGGTCCCCCAGCTATTGATGGGTAAGCGTGTGTTGGCTCTGGATCTTTCCGGCCTCGTCGCAGGAACGAAATACCGGGGTGAATTTGAGAAACGTCTCAAAGCCCTCACGGACGAGATCATTGCCGCGCAACGCAACATTATCCTCTTTATTGACGAGCTTCATACACTTGCCGAAGCTGGTGAAGCGACTGGGGCGATAGATGCGGCAGATATTTTGAAACCTGCACTCGCACGTGGCGATTTGCAGGTAGTAGGCGCGACAACCATGGAAGAATATCGTACCTACGTGGAGAAAGATACGACACTCGAGCGCAGATTCCAGCCCGTCATAGTCAATGAACCGTCAAAAGAAGATACGCTGGAAATACTCCGTGGCATTAAGACAAAGTATGAGCAACACCACCACGTCACCATTACCGATGCGGCGATACAGAAAGCAGTGGAACTCGCTGATAAACACATGCACGATCGGGTATTTCCCGATAAGGCCATCGACTTAATCGATGAAGCTTCCTCGAAAGTGCGCCTCAAAAAACTCGATGACCGTCAATCTGGTAAACAAGAGCGGCGCATCGTAGATACGAGTGACATAGAGGATGTCCTGAAAGAATGGCAGGCTGATACGTCGGCTGTTCAGATAATGGGAATTAAGAAGGCCTAGGGTAGTTCGCGAGTTGCCGAGTTACGAGTTTGCGAGTTACTCTCAGTGCAAACAATACGCTAACCCGCTCAACCCGCATAACCCGTCAACTGGAAAAAATGCTTCAGCTCTACAACACCCTCACCCGCATGAAAGAACCCTTCACCCCCCTCAAACCTGGTGAAGTATCTTTATATACGTGCGGCCCGACAGTGTACAACTATGCACACATTGGCAACCTGCGGACCTACATTTTCGAGGACCTCCTCAAACGCGTACTGTCCTCCAACGAATATCGAATCAAGCACGTCATGAATATCACTGACGTAGGGCATTTGACGTCCGACGCTGACGAAGGCGAGGACAAAATGGAAAAGGGCGCAGCACGAGAACATAAAACGGTATGGGAGGTGGCTGAATTTTATACCAAGGAATTTAAGAACAACTTAGCTGACCTCAACATCAGTGAGCCGGATGTATGGTGCAAAGCGACGGACCATATTAAGGAGCAGGTTGCCTGGGTGCAGAAACTTGAAGAAAAAGGATTCACATACATAACATCTGACGGCGTGTATTTTGATACAAATAAACTTCCCAACTACGGAAAGCTAACCGGCCAAAAATTGTCCGAACTGAAGGAAGGTGCACGCGTTGAGAAAAATTCTGAAAAACGCAACCCCACTGATTTCGCACTGTGGAAATTTTCCCCGAAGGGATCGAAGCGCCAAATGGAGTGGGAAAGCCCGTGGGGCAAAGGCTTCCCGGGATGGCATCTCGAGTGCTCGGTCATGGCGCGAAAGTACCTGGGAGAGACCATCGACATCCATTGCGGCGGTATCGATCACATCCCCGTGCACCATACGAACGAGATAGCGCAGGTCGAAGCGGTAACGGGTAAGCCGTTTGTCCGGATATGGATGCATGGCGCTTTCTTGGAAATGGACAAAACGAAGATGGCAAAATCGGGAGAAAATTTCATTACGCTCCAAACGTTGAAAGATAAAAAAATCCAACCGCTTTCCTACCGGTATTTTTGTCTGGGCACGCACTACCGGAAACGATTAAACTTCTCATGGGAAGCCCTCGAAGCAGCGCAGAATGGATATGAAAACCTTTGCGCATTGACGGCGGGACTCGGGGAACCGAAAATAGGCTGTGCGGAATTTGAGAAAAAGTTCACCGATGCGGTCAATGACGATTTAAACATGCCGAAAGCGCTCGGAGTCGTATGGGACATGTTAAAGTCCAGCAACCCCCCGCACGCGAAGAAGGCGTCACTTTTGAAATTCGACGAAGTGTTGGGATTAAACCTGAAAGACGCCAAACCTATCGAAGTACCGGATGATGTGCGCAAACTCATGGAACAACGCGAAGAATTGCGAAAGCAGAAGAAATGGGATGAATCGGACCAGCTCCGGGATGAGATTGCCGACAAAGGATTCCGGGTAGAAGATACGCCTGCGGGTACTATTGTGAAACAGCGGAGAAGGGTATAATAACGTTACAAATTGTTAAGTAACTAAATAAGAACTATTCTCACTATGGAACAGCAAACAGCTACGCAAACAAAAACACAGTCGACAGTTTTTACCGTAACATTGCTCGTTGCAGCGTGTATTGCGGCAGGAGCGGTAGGATTTGCATTTTTTGTTACAAAAAACATCGCTGATGACGAAGTAACACAAACGACTGGAACGACAAGCGCGGCTCCCATGGAAATTTCTGATATCTACGACGCGAGCGTGAGTTTTGATCTAGGAGTTGATGAGGAGGACAGCGGGAACACATTGATCACATTTGAGGGACTTACCGTCGGCAGTGGGGTTACATTCGGCGAGTATGATGCTTATTCGGGTTATGCGGATGGGAACTCTGCGGCATCAGATACCCCTCTCATCGTAAGGGTAGCATCTGATCCCTCTCATCCTGCAATGCTTGCCACTTTAAGAACCAATATACCAGTGGCAATGAACGATTCTAAAATCCCTAAACTTATCCCTGAAGCTCAAGCGCAGGTAGGCATTATAGAACGGGCAGTCTGTCTACCAGCAAAGGTGGCAGTCTCTAACCACTGCACCAATGGTCTTCTCGATGGGGATGAAACTGGTGTGGATTGCGGCGGAGCTGACTGCCCAGCATGTCCACAGACTCCCTGTGCAGCCAGTCAATGTCGGAATGCTTCGGGTCAATGTGTGAATCAGACCAACGCCACGTGCGGCATCAATGGCAGTGCCTGCGTTAACTGCGTAACATCAGGGAAAACATGTGACTCAACGACAGGGACATGCACAGCGGGAACGGCAATGTGTGGCAACGGCGTAATTGACGCGGGTGAACAATGCGATGGGGCAAACCTTGGTGGCAAGACATGCGTGACCCAAGGATTTTCGGCTGGCACGCTTTCATGTAGTCCAACGTGTACATTTAATACATCTGCATGCACACAGACCCCCTGCGCAGCCGCCCAATGTCGTAACGCCTCTGGTCAGTGCGTGAACCGAACTAATGCGACATGCGGAAACAATGGAGTCACATGTGTTGCCTGCGGAACTGGTGAGTTTTGTGCTTCGGATGGCACTTGTGAGTGTACAATCGGTCAAACTCGTTGCATTGAATCAAAACAACAGACCTGTGTTAATAACCCCATTGCTGGAAGGGGTGAGTGGCGAGACAATGGTGGAACCTGTACAACAAATTCTGGAGCTTCACTTCTATTCGGTATCCCAACAGCTCATGCTCAGGTGGACATCAACGGCAATACAAACACTGCCCCCATTGAAACTACCATCTATTACGTGGACATCAACGGCAATACATATTCTGATGCGGGGTTAACAAACCGACTCAATACGGTCGACTGCCAAACGCTTGTTCGGAAATCTTACGCACCTACTGATATAGCAAACATCACAGCGAGCGGAAGTCTCAATCTTGGATTAGAGACGTATGCGTATTTTGCTAAAGATTGGAGCGCGCCTCTCGGAGGATTTAACTCTACGAACGGGTTTATCGATCTTGAAGCGGATACGCTTTCACTCGCCCCTCTTTTCGTGATAGGCGGTAATAATACGGGGGCTGCTCTCACTACTCCCGAAATGACACTTACTGTCACTGAAAACGGCAACGTGAATAAGAACCTTTGCCTGCCCTTACAGAAGGAATTGCCGGATGGCGATTGGTTCCTCTATTTCTACGACACGAATGGTAAACCCTATACAGATTTGCTGCTCCAGCAACCAGTGGCTTGCGGCGAGACCCGTTCATGCAAGACGGTGAATTGTTCGAAACAGCCATACAACGTGTGCTGTCGGTATCAAAACGTCGCGAAGTAATCTGTTCGAAAAGGTATCTTTCAAAAAGGGTCGAGTACATACTCGATCCTTTTTTGGGGATGTTAAATCATTCGGGATAGGCGAGGCTTGAATGCCTCGCCGGAATGATTCCTTGCCAAGGCATGCAAGCCTTGGCTACCCGGTTGATGCGATGAAGATTGACGAAAGTGCAGGTTGTTTATACACTCATTGCACAAAATATCCTAGACGCAATGAACAACTTCTGGCAACAACTCCCGAAGCCCATCATAGCCCTCGCCCCCATGGCGGGCGTGACTGACGCCGCGTTCAGGATCATTTGCAAAGACTGCGGCGCCGACGTCATCTACACTGAATTCGCTTCGACGAACGCGCTGGTGCAGGGAAACGACGCGACGAGAAATATGATCGCTTTTGACCCGCGTGAACAGCCGGTCGTGTGCCAGCTTTTTGGACACGATCCTGAAATGTACCGGAAAGCGGCCCGCATACTGGAGGAAATGGGGTTTGCCGGTGTGGACATCAACTTTGGCTGTCCGGCCTACAAAGTGGTGGCGCACGGTGGCGGCGTTTCACTTATGCGTGACCCGAAACGGTGCGCCGAACTGGTGCAGGCAACGTGCGAGGGGGTGAAAAATATCCCGGTGTCAATAAAAATCCGCGCAAGCATATGCAAAGAAAACTGCGACCGCAGCGATCCCGCAAACCACGTCACGGCACTTGACTTGATCGACGAGATTAAACGCTTGCCGGTCGCCGCCGTCATGATCCACGGCCGCAGTTATGAAAAACCATTTGATGGCGACCCGAACACTGGTGTGATTAAACAGGTGAAGAAAGTTTTTAATGGAATTGTTATCGCCAATGGTGGTATTAATACTCCCGAGGATGCAAAGCAAATGCTCGATGAAACGGGTGCCGACGGCATCGGCTTGGCACGCGGAGTGCGGGGTTCTCCCTGGCTTTTTAAACAGATAAAAGAATACCTCACTACTGGTTCATATCAAGAATACTCATGGGAGGATAGAAAACTTTTGGCGCTGAAACACTCCGAAGCGGCATTGAAAGTGAAGGGTGAGTGGGGCATCATTGAAATGCGCAAACATCTCGCGTGGTATGTCCGCGGAACGCCGTATGCCGCCAAACTGCGATCCCAGCTGGTCCGCGTCAACACGATCAAGGACGTCGAAACGATTCTCGCCGGATAACAATTCTCTTTTTGTCATTGCGAGGAGATCCCTGGCGAAGTCAGGGACGACGAAGTAATCCGGTGCGGAGCACCGAGATCCTTCGACTCCCCTTCGGAAGACTCTAGGTCGCTCAGGATGATGCGCCTCTGGCGCATCAAGAAAAACGCCG
>Ga0155659_115_pt3 | contig 7464 bp, 2 predicted proteins | sample RifCSPlowO2_01_FD_107316 | JGI IMG/M metagenome (GOLD analysis project Ga0155659, IMG submission 107316) | Candidatus Kerfeldbacteria bacterium RIFCSPLOWO2_01_FULL_48_11
TCAGTTCCTGCGACCACGGTGCTACCCTCCGAAACATCAGTAATATCCTGGGCGCCATTACGCAAATCGCCGTCTTCAGCAATTCGCATCGTGGCTCCGCTTGCCGCGTTTGTGCCGATGTTGACGTCGTAATTGCCCGTCGCGACAGTGGTGGTCAAAACAGTGCCTAGATCACAGATAGTGACGCCGGAGGTTGTCGTGCAGGTCGTTCCGTCAGCGTTATCAATGGTGAGCGAGAGATTAGGCAGCACACGGACCGACACGGTGACGTCGTTCGAGTCACCGACGTAAATAGCGCCCGCGCCAGAATCAACATTAGTCACTACCGCTACAGAATATCCATCAGCGACAGCCGGGTTGGTCGGGCTTGGTGAACCATCGCCAATCAAACATGTCACCGTCGTCGCGCCACCTCCGATCGTCGTAGCATCGATGAGCGTCCGTAAAGGGAGCGTGCCATTCGCGGCGTTCACGGAAGTAATGGCATATGCCCCACCGGCTCCATCGTCAGAACACGAGATGTCAGTAGTGGCTACTCCATTTAGCCCCCACTCATCGCCGCCGGTGTCCTCGCCGAGGTAAATAGTGAAATCCGCGCCAGCAGTGAGTACCGACGTTTCAAAAGCTACAGTCACTTGTGCGGTGGCGCCGATGCCGTCAGATCCTTCAGGGATTGTCGCTACCACATTGTCGATGCCCACCGCGTTTGTTTGCTTAACATACACGACGCTGGTGAACACAATGAGCAACATGGCCAGCGAAATAACTCCGACGGTTCGCTTCAAACTAAAACCCCGGCTCCACATATCAGTGCCGGTAGAAGTGAATACCTTCGGATAGTTTATATTTTTCTTTTTGTTGGACATTTCCTTTAATGAGAATTATTCCTACCTCCCGGAATACACGGCCTTTTTAGTGCCAAATCTCAGGCATGGATATATTTTAGCACATTATGGAGGATAGGTCAACGTCACCCCTTGGTCAAGTGTGGATATCTTATATTTCTAGAAATCCCCCGAGCAGGTGAATGTCACGATGTGTGAAAAGGTAGTCCCAACTGTGGTGGCGCTTGCACCTGCCTTGTATGTCACGGCCGTTATTTCTGCAACTGTTGGTCCTATGCTAGAAGCAACGATCAATGGACTTCCGGATAACCCGTTATCTCCTGATAACTGGCATCCGTCACCAGAACAACTGATTCCGTATTCTTCGCTTCCGGCGTTAACAGTTCCGTCTGAAACGTCGTTGATGTCATTCGCACCGTTTCTCATATTGCCGTCTTCAACTGCTCTGCACGTATACCCGTTCTGTGCATTTGTGGTTACTGTGACGTTATTCGTATCAGAGCCAACGATATTTGTATTGATGAGACCTAGGTCCAGCTCGGTATCACTCACAGAGAGTGTGAGGTCAGCATCCCATTTCACTGACGCGTTATTTACCTCATTGTCGAAGCTTTCTCCACCTTTGTTCCCGCTCCAGTCGAAAAATGTCCAGTCAATACTCGCGCCGTCGGCGTTTACATTGTAGTCGACATTCACGTCGGCGCCATCGGTATTGTCGTCAAACACGTTATCGAAGAAATTCTTCGTTGAAGTAATGCCGCTTACTGTGATGTAGCTCGAGGTAGCCCCCGCGGGGTTGTTGTCGAAGGTTCCATCTGATAGCTCGGTAATAGTCGCCGTGCTGGTGATATTCAAACCCGACGCATTCATATAGTCAAAATCGTAGAACTGCGAGTCAATTGTTCCCCCGATAGTCATACCATAGCCAGACGTCGTCTCATAGCTGACGGCGGTGCGGTTTGCCCCGGCTGACTGGCCTTTGATCTCAATGGCATCTCCGCTATCCACCGTCATGGTTGCCTGGCTGACAAAGCGTACATCCGCCTGTCGGGTGACTGCAGCACCGTCCCAGTCTTTCACATAACTCCAGTATTCGTTGGCGCGTGAATTGCAGGCTCCATAGATGTTCAGCCGGCCAGCAGTCCCTCCGTGGTCTTCTGAAAAGAGACAACCGCCTCCATCAATGGTGAACGTTGTTGCCGATGAATCCCACATAGCTATATCCTCGCCGCCCCCGATCCGCAGAGTAGCAAACGTATCCCCTCCGTGAGTCTTCGTATTAATATCGTACATTCCCCCTGAACCGTTGAGGTATAGAGTAGACCCCGTCCACGTAGTATTAGCGGCGGCGATCGACTGGCTGTAGTTCCCTTGAACCTCAAGCGTACGTCCTGACTCAAGAGTAAACGTACCTGAAGTAAGCGTTAGGTTGCTAGATGTCGTCATGTTGTTTGTCTGAACTGTCCAGGTGCCGGCGGCGTTGGCAAATTCTACTGCATTGAAACTGGAAGCGCCGGCTTCCACGGTTTCGGTCGATCCTGAATCAAACGTCACCGTCGAAGAGTTTGCAGTAAACGTCCCATTGTTATCCCAGGATCCGGAAACTGCTATTGCTTCAGCGCCAGTCGCCACGTAGGTGCCTTGTATCTGAATGTCATCTAGTGTCGCGTTACCTCCCGGCGTAAACGTCATGCCAGTATACACAAAGAGTTCGTTGCCGTCTTCCACTGCCAGCGTATCGGGCGTGTCGTCCTGCGCGTCAAAAAGAATGTCAGTGGGATTCTGGTCACTGTCGTAGGCGTCCATCTCAACGATAGTCAGCGGCGAACCCTGTTCATAGCGGACGACGACATGGTTCTGGTAAATACGCAGATTATCACCTGTAACAATAGCGCTGCCATCCCCGGTAGTTACGGTGTTGCCAAATGTTGACCCGCCATCGATAAAGAAAGTCAGCTGTTCACCGCCAGCACTCGCATCGACGCCAGAGATCGTAAACTCGCCGCTGGCATTGGTGGTGTCGCAGTCTGTATCGGAAACATTATCCACGGCCACACACACCGATACCGCATTTAACGGACCCGTGTCATTGTCATTCGCGTACGCAATGCCATCAAAATCTATACCGCAGGTAGCACCAGCCGAAATAGTCCATCCGCCAGTATTGTTATCACCGGTATCTGTGGAAAAAGTAGCACAGATAGCCACGCCCGTATCGTTAGAGTCAGAAACCTGCACGTATGTAACAGACGCGGCAATTGGATTTATAGTCCACTGGGTTCCGGCGCTAGACGATTCCAGGGTGATCTTCTTGCCGGAGAAACCGGTGATAGTCCAAGTACCATTGACGGCATAGGTGGTAGTGTGCGTAAAACGCAAAGTCCGGCCAACGGTATTTCCAGAAGTTGAGGCCGTAAAATTGTAAAAAGTAGTGGCGCCGCTTAATATTTGAGTGCTCCCATCAGCACCGTCAAAAGTGACCACTCCACCATCGGTGGTAAACGTATCATTATTTGTCCAGTTGCCCGCTACGTTAATACTATTGTCTTCGCTGGCCTTGGTATTAAGGGTGCCACCGGTGATGGTCAGGCTACCGTTGACGTCGAGGGCTGACTCGAGGACAAAGGTGTCATTATCACCGGCATCATTGAAAGTAATGTTAAAGAAATCATCGGTCGAAGAACCAGTAGAGTCAATATTGAACGAACTGGCCGCTGCAGATGAGCCGTCGAAGGTGACCACTCCTCCATCGGTGGTAAAGGTGTCGGCGTTGGTCCAGTTACCCCCTACGTCAATACTGTTGTCTTCAGTGGCTTTGGTATTGAGCGTGCCGCCGGTGATGGTGAGGTTGCCGTTGACATCGAGAGCTGATTCAAGCACAAAGGTATCGTTATCAGCTGCGTCATTGAAGGTGATGTTCCTAAAATCGTCTACTGAAGCGCCAGTGGAATCAATATTGAATGAACTGGCCGCTGCCGAAGTCCCGTTGAAAGTCACCGTGCCACTATTCGCTGTGAACGTGCCTGTGTTAGTCCAGCTGCCGCCAACAGTACATGATCCCGTACTAGATGCGTTCAGCTCTCCGTTTGAATTAATGGTGACAGCCCCGGTCACTGCGGTCGCTGGGTCGTTTGTCTCCAAATCGAGCTCACCGTCATTGACGGTCAGCGCTCCGCTCACAGTAAATGTGCCGGTAACAATAACATCATCCACGGCATCAGATGCCCCGGCATTATTTGCATAAAAATTATAGAACGCCTTGCCACCCGTAGAAACAGTTTGATCGGCGGTGCCGTCCGGCTCTACACGAGAGTCAGTCGACGGCGTGAAGGTGCCGGTAGCTGACATGGTCCAGTTGCCGCCGACGGTAACGATAGTGCCGTTGCCTTCGTTATTCGGCGCTGAATCTGTAAGGTTAAAGACACAGCTGCCCTGGCAATCAATAGCACCAGAAATATCGACTTCCCATCCGTGCGTTTCAAAAGTGTCGCCAGTCAATATGGTTAAGCTCGATGCAGCAAAGTCACTCTTAAGCTTGGTCGTACCAGGGCTTTGACCGATCTGCACATTGCCCATGTCCTCTTCCGCATCGGTATTAGCATCCTGGAATGTTTGATTATCCGAAACACCATCCATGATAAGAATGCCGCCGCCGCTGGCCTTGGTAAATGTCCCGGTATCAGCGATCAAGATCGTATCACCGGTCAGGGTAATATTGTTGGTTGATCCTTGAGAAAAGGTCGCGCCTGCCCCTATAGTGAAGTTCCCAGCGGCAGCAAAGTGGTTCGATAGTGACACCGTACCTCCAGTATTGGTAATACTCACGTGGTTAAAGTCTGAACTGCCCGTCATCGTGCCAGCCAGCGCCTGTGCCCCAGCACCGTTGAACGTAACTGTGCCGCCGCTGTCAGTAAACGTACCGTTATTTGTGTAACTGCCGTTGATATTCAACGCACCTCCGCTCGGCGCCGTGAGGGTAGTATTGGCGACGATAGTCGTAGCGCCAGTAACGGTAAACGTCGGATCGTTTGTGTCCAGCTGAAAAATGGTAGTGCTCGGATCGGCGCCCGTACTCAAAAGGTCGAGCGTTGATGCGAGCGTAATGGTGCCATTGGCCGCGGTAACCGTCCTGCCGGCTGTCGTACTGCTATTGTCGATCTCCACTTTCTGGTAATCAGTCCGCACGCTCATTGTCTGGTCGTTGGCGGTGCTGTCGAAACGAAGAATAAGAGCAGCTGCTAGTACACCTCCAGTCGGAAATGCTGTGGCGCTTTGATACGTCAGCCGGCCTGGACCGTTCACAGTACCACTCAATGTAAGTGTGGCGCCGGTGTGCGTTACGGTTCGGCCTGAAGAAATCGTCAACGCATCAGACGAGGAAATAGAAAAGTTATTTGTCACCGTAATGTCCGACCCCGTTACGGTAATCGTACCAGGTGACGATGGGTTAATAGTAAGACGATAAAACGTAGTCGAAGAGGTTCCGGCGATATTAGCGCTCGTTCCGGTCATAGTCACTGTGCTGGTACCTGTGGTAAACGCACCATTGTTCGTGAAATGGTGTGCAACAGACATTAATCCGGATGGTGCCGCCGTACCCCCATCAATCAGAAAGTCATTATTGACAACGGTGGTGGTATAGATAGAATAGCTTCCTTGAATAGTCAAATCATACCAATCATCGTAGTTGAGAGATTTCGACGCACCAGTGGCAATAAGCTCATGCCCGGTTTCGGTGGTAAAACAATCACCGCTGACACTCCCCCCGCACGTGCCAGAATAGTTGCCGGATAGCGTCCACGTACCGGCACCGGTAGTAATGTCTGCGACTGGACCGCTCAAACCACCGTCAGTGGCCGTCACGTCACCGTTAATCGTCACGTTAGGATCATTCGTAGCGCCAGTGAGCGTCAAATGCCCAGTGGCGCCGCCCGCAGCTGTAATGGTAAGGCCACCAAAAACGTATGGCCCGACTGTCATGGTGGCTACTCTCGCCGTACTAGAACTACTATAAATAGTCACTACTCCCCCATATGTACGTGCATCCAGCGTACCAGTCGAAATATCACCGCTGGTGGCATCGAACCGGACAAGGCTGCTCAACGTTGTGAGCGTGGTACCCGGTCCGCCAGAAGTGTTGGTAAACCGTAAGGTGCCTGCGCCAGAGATCGTGCCAGTACCGGCAACGTCTCCGGAACCAGTGGTAGACACCGTGATGCCCGAATCAATCGAAAGGGTGCCGCTGACATTCAAGGTATTGGTTACGGAGAAAGAACTAGTCTGTGCTGTCACACTCCCAGAGACTGTGAGATTATAAAAGTTGCTGAAACCGCCAGACTTCAATATCTTGCTGGATCCGTCCATAACCAGGGTATTGCCGGATGTCGGGGAATATATGCATGCCCCGGTGAAATCGACATTCCCGGAAACCGTCCACGCACTGGTGCCAGAAGTAATCGTCGCGTTTTCAAAGACAGTGCACGGCCCCAAATTACCAGTGATATTGACTATCGGATTCCACGTGCCACCATGCAAATTGATAGAGAACCCAGAATCATTGACCGTGAGGTTGCCGGTAACGTTGATCGTCTGGCTGCCTGCGGTTCCCATCGTAACTGTCCGTGAACTGCCGCTGGCGGTATACGCTTCCACATCGCCTCCATAGCCAGTAGTGCGAGCGGGCATCACAATATTACCGCTGGTAGCGTCAAACCTAACGTCAACGGAAAGGGTGCCGGCTAAGCCCAAGTTCGAGTTCTTTATCGTGAGCAGTCCCGCACCATTGATGGTGTCCACACCGCTGCCAACAAGCGTCACGGTGCCAGCAGTGCCGGAAGTCAGCGTGCGGCTCGTATCTACCGTCAGTGTGTCGCTGTCACCGTCAGCCGCTCCACCAATGGTTAGAGTGCTCGAAACTGTCAGGTCTGAAGTAACCAAACTGACTATGGGCGAGCTAGTGCCGTTGATAGTCAAATTATTTAATGTCTGCGCGTTTCCGACAAGGTTTGCTGTACCAGTCATGACTACCGTGGATGAACCGGCTGTGATAGTCCCCAGGGTAAGATTACCCGCTACCGTATGAGTGGCATTCGCTAGAGTAATCGAGCCGGAAAGAGTGAGATGGTGAACGGTGTTGCTAGCGGAGGTAAAGGTCTTCGTCGTTCCGTTCATTACGATTGTATTGCCCGATGTGGCAGTGTACGTGCCATTGGTCATAGTCACATGGCCGGAAACGGTCCATGTACCGGTGCCGGAGGTGATGGCCGGAGTAGCCGAGCCGCCTTTGGTATAGGTAAGATCACCGGCAATGCCGATGGTGGGATTTGAAGCGCCACCATTTGATGCATCAACAGTTAGAACGGAAGACTGGGAAGCGCCCGTGATCACCGAAAAACTGCTGGAGAAGGTAAACGAACCTGTAGGAAACGTGATTGACCGTACACCAGCCACGTTGCTGTAAAATTCAACCGCTCCGCCATATGTGCGTGCATCAACAGTCGTACTGGGAATACTTGCAGTAGTAGCATCAAAGCGTACTACCGAACTCAATGTGGTGACGGTGGTGCCAGGGCCGCCCGAGGTATCCGTAAATGTCAGCGTACCGGACCCATTTATAGTG
>Ga0155659_115_pt10 | contig 7394 bp, 8 predicted proteins | sample RifCSPlowO2_01_FD_107316 | JGI IMG/M metagenome (GOLD analysis project Ga0155659, IMG submission 107316) | Candidatus Kerfeldbacteria bacterium RIFCSPLOWO2_01_FULL_48_11
TCCGATCGTACCCAATTTGTTCGATCAACGTTGACTCTGTGACATTCACACCCTTTGAGACAAGCGCCATGAGCAGGGCCGCTGCTTCGCATGATAAAGGCCGCTCTTGGCGATGAAACGGTACGGCTAACTTGGTCTGTGAAAGCTCGGTAGTAAACGACGCGGAAAAATCCTGTGCAGAATTCAGCGCTTCGAGGCTCCGCACTCCGGAGCTAACAGTCACGGTATACGGCGTATTAAATGCCAGCTGGGCTGATGGATGAAAAGTCATCGCGTTGCCGTCCCAGGAAAAAGCACCATCTACGCTCGGGAAAATAGAAAACTTTCCTTCGGCAGATGCGTGGTCCACCTGTTGGTCAAACGTTACTTGCACCGTACTGCCAACACTTGCGCCTTTCGCATCGTTCGTAGGGGAAAAACGCGTGACAACCGCTTTTCCTATCGTTGTGAAGGTATACACAGCGTCTTCTTCTAAATACCCACCAATCAGCGTTTTCGTGCCTGCCGGAATCGTCACCGTGTAGGTAGTTTCAAGTGCCGGCGAACCTGTATAGGTAAATCCGGTATTCGTTTCATTGAACTTCCATTCGCCTGTCAGTGCCGGATCAATCTTCATGCCGTCAAACACCGACTGCCGGTCCATCGCTTCTGAAAATTGTACGGTTATGCGCGAATTGCGCCGGATACCGGTGCCGGTGGGAGAAAATGCTGTGATGCCCGGGGCATCGGTGGTTTTCCATTTACCATTAAACACCTCCACAGGGTCGTCCTGTCGAGCTACTTCGCCCGACGCGATAAAATACTGAACCTTACGCCTATATACCTTCAATGAATACGTAGTTCCTTGTTTCAGAAGTTCCGTCGGCTTCAATGTGGTAGTTTTTTTTGACCCATCAGTGGCTTGTTCGAATGCCACCTCTGGTTCAAATACATACTCAAACGCGGCCAGCCCTTCATTGGACTGGTCGAGAGTGACCGTCCAACCTTCGTGAGGCGACATGATGTACTCGGCCTCGGGCATGACGGAAACGACTTTGGGGACAGGGGGTGTCAAATACGTATATGAAAAAAATTCGCCACCCGCGCTTGGAGTGAGGGCGTTCCTTACGTCTTTTAATACGAGCCGATAGTCCGTCTCTGGGGCCAGTGAAACTTCAGGGGTAAAAATCATCGTCCGCGCAAGATGGTTTCCATACATGAAATCCTCATACGTCCAGTTGCCAGCCACTGCAGGTTCGATGTGCGCAATGAGTTTTCGGCTGAACGGCCGGGAAAATGTGATACGGATGTCAGACATGGGTGACAGATACTCCCCTATCATATCTACAGATACGGAAGCGGCCGGTGCTGATGTGCCAAACCAGAAGCCAGCCGTACCAAAAAGCAGCACTGCATCAACAGCGCTCCAAATGATAATGTTTCTAACTTTTACGTCCCGGAGCCACTTCATGTAGGTTGCTTCGGATATTGGTTTTTATTTTTATTTTGTATTCATATTATAGCACAAAAATGTCTAAAAAGCAACCTCTATTGCTTTTTTCGCATTCTGAAGTCGCAGTACGCGCATTTGTCATTCCGGACTTGATCCGGAATCTAGTGTGTTCAACAAACTAGATCCTGAAACAATACTGATATTCATCAGCACATGGTTCAGGATGACGGAGTAACAGAGCGTTATCGCTGTATTACCCTACGACAAATGTGCTATCCATTAAACGGACTAAACTTCGTTCCCTCATCAAACGCATCCACTCCCTCTCGCCTCTTCAAGAACCCGACGATACCGTACGTCGCGGGAGTAAATACAACCTCTACGCCGACTTTGAAAAGATAATTTGAAACAATGAGTGTCCAAATAAGTTCGTTCGGTAACACGCCCCAAAACGCGACCAGAATAAATAATCCTGTATCCACAACTTGTCCGATGAGCGTAGAACCAATTGTCCTTGACCATAACCACTTTCCTTTTGTGGCAATTTTCATCTTCGCTAACGTTACGGAGTTTGAAAACTCCCCTGCGAAGTACGCGATTAACGATGCGACAACTATTCGCGGCGTAAGGCCGAGTATGGCATTGTAGGCATCCTGGTTATTCCAGTCGGCTGCAGCGGGCAGTTTCCCGACAACAATGAAAACAACCGACATCAGCAGCGCACCGAAGAAACCTGTCCATATGACCCGCCGGGCCGCTCTGAATCCATATACTTCCGTGAGTATATCCCCAAAAATATACACCAAGGGAAATAAAATCGTTCCACCATCGAACGTAAACGGCCCGAATTGGACTATCTTGGTCGACGCAACGTTGGAAATCAGTAAAACGGCGACGAACAGCCCGAGGATGATGTCAAAGTATTTGAATTTCATATTATTAATATAGCGTCATTTGGCGTTGTCGCGCAGGCAGAGCCGCCTGCGCTCGGTTCTTTTTTCCAATGAGCGCGCCCCGCCGTGGACGCGCGATGAGCAGCAAGTTATATAATCCCCTGCCGTATTCCCTCCCGTATTCTAGCAACAAACGTGTTAAAGAAAAACAGGTTATGAGACGTCAAAAGCCGTAGCGGCGTGATTTCCTTCGCACGCAGTAAATGGGTGATATAACCACGCGAATACGTCTGGCAAACCTCGCACGCACAACGGGGATCAAGCGGTTTTGTATCGTTGAGAAATATCTTTTTCCGCATATCTAACTGCCCAACAGAAGTAAACGCGGCCCCGTGCCGGGCAAAATGAGTGGGGACGATGCAGTCAAACGTGTCCACGCCCGATTTGATAACTTTCGGAATATCCTCGAGGTACCCGATGCCGAGTAGGTGGCGCGGTTTGTCTTCCGGCAACTCATCAATGACCCACCTGATCATGTGCATCATTCTTTTTTTATCACCACCGAACTCCCCCCCGATCCCGAATCCGTCGAACGGCAAGCCCGCAACCATTTTCGCGCTTTCGACACGCAAATCCTTGAACCTCCCACCTTGGACAATGCCAAACAACGCTTGCTTGGTTTTTTTATATTCCAAACACTGCTCTGCCCACCGATGCGTCCTCTCCAATGATTTTTCCGTATACGCGTGGCTGGCAGTCGGCGGAGTGCATTCGTCAAACGCGAAAATAATATCAGCACCAAGGGATTCCTGGATGCGAATCGACTCCTTCGGACCAATGAAGAGCGGCGAACCGTCAACTGGCGAACGGAAATGGACGCCCGTTTCGGTAATCTTCACGTTTTGCGGCTGGGCACTCGGATGGGAAACTTTGTTTTCTGACCGTTTTTTGAGAATCTTACCGACTTTATGGTCCATGCCGAACCCCAAGCTGAATACTTGGTAGCCGGCCGAGTCGGTCATGAGCGGCCGCTGCCAGCGCATGAATCGATGCAGCCCTCCGTGCCGTTTCACGATCTTTTCTCCCGGCTTAAGGTGCAGGTGAAATGTATTAGCGATCAGCGCTTGTGTGCCAGTCTGCACAACTTCCTCGGTGGTGAGCGCTTTCACCACGGCTTGTGTCGCCACAGGAATCAATGCAGGGGTCTCAATAGCTCCATGTGGTGTTTTCAGTAACCCTAAGCGTGCATTGCTTTTCTTCGATTTTTTTGTGATATGAAAACGAATCATACGGGTATACAGAAGCCCAGTATACCATGAAGAAACACAGAGGTTGACAGGAGGGGCTCAAGTCCCTACCATTACCCAAACTCAAACAACCGCCCTTTTACTCGAACGGGGGAAAACATGAAAGCACGGATATTGCTCGTTCTGCTAATCTGCGCCATTGCTCAACCGCTCCAAGCGACTCCACACATTCCTGACTACACCACTGAGCCCACCGAAAAAGAAATATCTGATGACAGCCTACGGGGTGAACTTACGTTTACCCGCATCGACACCGTATCCTTCTGTCCTCCCGGAACGACGACCCGCGTTGACTATGAACGTACTACCATTCTGCGAGTGAAGCTCGCAATTGGAGATCTGGGGAAACTTCACGGCCCCTTCGCCTATGAGTACGGCCCGGGCGCGCCAGATATCGTCACCGCTATGGAAGCGCTGGTACTCGGCAACAACCCGTACCAGCTCGACCTGGAGAAGATCGAGCTTGCATGGGGAAATGTCATCGGACAGATCTGCCTCGGACTATGTGCTACCGGGTTTAGCGACCACATGAGTGAGTGCTTCGACGGTTCAGAACCGTTCATTGAGTTCAACGACGGCCCCGCCGAATTCATCATCGACTCAGGCCACTTCATTGTTAGCCAGACCGTTACCTTCAAGGTGATTATTTCACCGCCCATCCTTGCTCCATGATGGTCACCGTAAGCAAACCTCGTTCTCAGAGCGAGGTTTTTCTTTATTAAAAGGAAAAAGGCGGAGCGTCTGATGACGTCCGCCTGGTACATTGGAATCTTGACTTACGACTGGACGGGTGCGTCCGTCGTCTCGGCACCAACAGCGGCCTCCGCGTTCTCAACCGGTGTGGGAGCATCCTTTGCCGGCATGACAGCCGAACCGCTGGCATCGGTCGCGACGGCTTCAGGCTCGACGACCGGAGCATCCGTCACAGGGGGCGGATCGTCCTTGGCGTCGGCGGGTTACTTCACCTCGGCGACCGGCGCGAGCTCCATAACCTTCGGGACGATGTAGTACGTCCCGGGAGCGACCTTCGCGTCGAGATCGTGTTCACCGATGTCGACGGACACGACCATCTGCGTTTCGGGATCGAACACCACCCCTTCGGTTTGATCCAGGACCTCCTGCAAGGTGGGGTCTTCGCCCTCTTCCAGTTCGACGTCAAGACACGTCACTGACTGCGATTCGAACGTACACTTCATACACCCTCCCTCGTTACACTATTTGAACGCATGCCAGCATCCTGTGCTGGCGTTAACGTGCGATATTCCCGCCTACTGTACGATGAAACTCACACGGTGTCAAGGATAAGAAAAGAGCCCCTAGCAACGCTGGGGCTCGTTAGAACAAAGGTCAAGCGAGACTCCACCGGAGAAACATCACTACCCAGGAGTACCCTCCTCCCATGACGACGATCATGACCAGCATGCCGGGCTTGAGTACGCCTGTGCGACGTGCATCGTGTACTGCAATGGGTACTGACGCGTTAGTGGTGTTGCCGTAGTGATCGATCGTGTTGTAGACAATCGCGTCGGACCGCAATCCAAGGGCACGCAGCGCCTCCACGACGGGATCGATGATCCGATAGTTTGCTTGGTGGAAGAAAGCGATATCGATGTCGCTCCACTTCAGGCCAGCTTTCTCGAGAGCTTCAGGCAACACAAAGTTCTTGAGTGCCTTCACAAGCTCTGACATGACCACCCTGCCCTGCATTTGGAGATTGGAATTCATCAGCAAGGGATCCTGCATCATCAGGTCCAGCGTCAAGGGCTGTGCGGATCCGCCCCACGGGGTAATAATGCGTGCACCCTTCGTCCAATCCCCCCCGGCATAAATCCATTCGGGACGAACATCACTCTCGGCATAGGGAACGCGTTTCCAGCCGAAGCCGCCGCCATGGTCGGCCAGGATGGGCCATATCATCCGATCAAACGGCGGGGAGATGGTTGTCATCTTGTCAGCGCCAAGGGACAGTGCGTAGTCTGCCAAGCCGAATGAGAGATGGCTAATGACATCGACCACGTTGACGAGAAACCCTGAGCACGCATAACTTACATCCCCGGCTAGGCACGGATGATATCTCACCTTTTCGGTAGTCCACACGGGAATACCTGTTTGAGCCATGGTCTCAGAGACACAGGGCGGGGATGCGAGGTGATCGGGCGTCACAGTTGATACCCGGATGTCGCCGATTTGATCGGGAGCAAGGCCGGCATCAGCTAAGATGTTCTTGGCGGCGCTCGCTGCGATCTTACTGGTGGTCCATTCCGGACCCAGGTGATAGCGACGACTGATTCCCGTTCGCGGAAATATCCAGTCATTACTGGTCTGAAGGGCCTCCAAAACATCGGGTGGGAGTTCCTGAACCCCCAAAAGCCTCTTTGCTTCGTTCGCCCGCTCAAGCATATCACTGGCTAAACGGTAGTTATCCACGATCGCGGAATCGGGTAAATCTGCTTTACCGGTTCCGATGATCTTGGCTCCATACAAAGGTGTCACAGCCACAAAGGCCTCCTTGTTTCAAGGTGGGAAAGATCAGTTTCATTTATGAGCACAATAATCGTAGTGCAAAAGAGAACGTGGGTCAATGCTTCACGTCCGTCTGATAAACTAATCCGCAATTCGTCAGTCCGTCAGTTCGCTAACTGTTCCGGCCCTTCATTACTCGTGAGATGAAAATGCAAATACGTCACCGCCTGGAGCCCTGGACCGTTCGTGGTTATCTTATACTGGACCAAGCCGTCATCCTCTATCAACTTTGACATGACCGCAAAGGCGTCGGCAAGATACGGAGTGTCTTCTGCTGTAATCCCGGCGGCATTTTTAATATCTTTTTTCGGAATCACGACATAGTGCACCGGCGTGGTCGGTTCGGGATGTGAGATAACAACTGTCTTATCAGTCTCATAGATAACTCCCGGTATGCTTCCATCAAATTTTTGGACCCCAATTGAGCCTAAAAGTCCGAGCAGGTCTTTTGGTGCGAGGCAGTCTTCGCAGTTCGTGAGAGCTATAATCGAACGCGGCTGGGTCCCTGAAAAAAGGTACCCGCCAATGAGGATGCCTAGTAAAACAAAAGATGTGCTAATAAGCACCTTGCGGAATGTACCGGAGATAGCCATAGTGTTATTTTCTTGTGATCCCGTTCGTCAGCCAAGAAATCACCCAGAGTATTACACCACCCAACAATGCAGTAGTAAAACCATCAATGGAAAACCCTTCAATGAATGAAGCAACGAACCAGATGAGCAATGCATTAATAACCAGCGTGAAGAGCCCGAGCGTCAGTATCGTAATCGGCAACGTCAGAAGTATCAATACCGGTTTAATAATAGCGTTGACGATCCCCAGGACGAGTGCAACGATCAGTGCCGTGTAAAATGAGCTTACTTCGAAGCCAGGCAGCAGATACGCTACCAACAACAGAGCAAGTGCATTTAATAGCCATCGGAGAATGAGTTGCATAGTTAATGATGATGAGTAAACGGTTCCATGGTGCCTGCGGTCGACACCGTTTAGTCTACAGAATTAAGAAATGTGTTAAGGCCATTTATCGTGACAGTATTCAAGTTTGATGGAGCATTCACCGACGTATTGACGTTAGCCTGTATGTCGCTATTGCTATTCGCCGTATTTGTATTCTGACCTGAATTTGTGGAAAAATTGATATTATTCGAATTTCGCGGAGTGGAGCTCGAGCCATTGAGGTTAGAAAGATAGTCATCACTCGAGTAATAGAAATAGGCAATCACAGCTCCGGCGATAAGA
>Ga0155659_115_pt7 | contig 7387 bp, 9 predicted proteins | sample RifCSPlowO2_01_FD_107316 | JGI IMG/M metagenome (GOLD analysis project Ga0155659, IMG submission 107316) | Candidatus Kerfeldbacteria bacterium RIFCSPLOWO2_01_FULL_48_11
ACCAACTTCCACCTGATCAGAATTCATAAGATAGAAGGTCCGGGTATTTTCACCGATGAAACCCGAACCAATGAGTACACCCCGAAATTGAGAGTCGTCAGCTCGTCGAATTGACCGTAAACCGTCGCTCTCGACAGCACCAATTTCATACACTGTGGACCCCTTGGAACATCCTGTAGTAATACGGAGTCTCCCAGGGTAGTGTACTGACACCTTCTGCAGTTCTTGTGGCATTGCAAACCTCCTGTACGTTTTTTGTATTTTCGTATCGACAACCTACGCTACCAAAAACCACTCACCTTTGTCAATGTGGAGTTCTCCTCAACACTCACCACTCAATCTATTAACAAACAGGCGACCGCACCCAGGGACGGGTGCGCTCGGAGTAAAAAAACGATCTAACTCTTCTGCTTTCGGCTCTACCTCCCTCACCTCCAACATCTAACCTCCCGACTAACTTCTCACCTCAAAAATCTAACTTCTAAATGTCGTACTTAAACTTCTTCGTATCGCTCGCTCCACCCTTCAGGAGAATCATCGCGACAATTGGTAGGATGATCCAGACGAACCGCGCGTTCTCGGTAGCAAATAGGTTTCGCGTGTAAGGCGCGAGGCCTTCCGTAGCTTCTGGGGGTAGGAATGACAGGACCACACTGACGATCAAACCGACATGCAGGATGCTAAATAACAGCACTTGCCACCATGCGCCATGCGTATCGCTCGAGGCGATCGTTTTTACGAGAGCTGAGCGAGACAACATGAAGAAGAGAAGGACGAATACCACGAGAAACGCAGAAATGCGGAATACGAATAGCTGTGACACGACGTTATTCACGTTTTCCTGAAAATCGGGACTCGAGATAAAAGGCGCGTGTTCTACGATAGCGAGCGACATGTAAATCGATACGAGTATGACAATAATTCTGTCGCGTCCGAGTGACAGCCCATACAGGAACGCAGCAACTATAAAAAACAGGATAATGAATAGATCCCATGTCGGTTGGCTCCAGTTCATATTCGAGAGAAATCCCCCTGCGTTTTCCGCTGCGTATGCGGCTTGAACGAATAGCATAGTTTTTGTTTATCGTATCGTGATGACTGAACTATAGCATAAAATCGGCAAAAAAGCAATGGAATTATGCATAAAGAAAAAGCCCTGAACAGATCGCGGATGCGATACTGACATGCAGGGCTTCGATGCGCGCATAAGTACATTTAGCTCCTCGGAGTCCACATCTCTCGGATTATGAAGGGAAACATAGGATCGTCGGAGATCACCTTACCGAACATCTGGCCGGGGTGAAGAGGAAATGTTGGTGATCCTGATACCCCGCCCAATGTTATAAATCCATCCGTTGGCCAGCCGAGATCCTCTCCCTGCCTGATGAAAGCCTGTAGTCCGAAATCAGGCATTCGGTCCAGAAGCATCCGGAGAGAAAATGCATCGGGCCTGCCAGTACCGACGACGAGCAAGATCGCATCGCCCTCGGTGGCAATAATTGCTGGAGACCCTTTTGCCATCTTCCCCGGATCAACTGATGAAACTGACTGCCAGTTCATGGCAACTCTCCTGTCTGAATGTGATGGAGCAATGTTGTGAACTTTATCGTACTGTATGCAAAAAAGAATAGGATGTCAATCCTACCACCTCTGCCGATCGCAGGCACAGAAGCCTGCGATCGGAATTTTCATAATCTACTTTAGCTCTCCTAGCTCCTCATATAGCTTTCTCTCCCGCGATGAAAGCTTACTCGGAATGACCACGTTTACCGTCACGAAGTGATCCCCCCTGCCGCGCTTGCGCAAATGTGGGATGCCTTTCCCCGAAAGACGGAATTCCTTTCCTGACTGGGCACCGGACGGGATTTTCAATACGACTTCGCCGTCGAGGGTCTGGATATTTTTCTTCGCACCTAGCGCCGCATCTGAAACAGAAATGCCAAGTGTAGTACGTACATCATCCCCGTCGCGGCTAAACAGCGAGTGCGGCGCAATCGAAATGCGAATAAATAAATCGCCAGCACTGGTGCCTTTCTGACCTGCCTGTCCCTTGCCTGATAGGCGCAGTGATTCGCCATCATTAATGCCAGCGGGTATTTTCAGCTTCATCGTTTCGGTACCGCGCTTCCTGCCATCGCCGCCGCATGAAGAACATTTTTTCGACGCGCGCTGGCCTTCACCTTGGCATTCGGGACATACGCTTGCCTGGCGAAACGTGCCCATAAATGTCTGCTGGAGTTGCTCCACCTGTCCGGCACCGCTGCACGTCGGGCATGTTTCTTTCTTTGCGCCGGGCTCCACGCCGTCGCCGCCGCACCGGTCACAGGCAACCTGTCTTTCCAGCTCAATTACCTTCTCAGTTCCAAACGCTGCCTCTTCAAATGTGACCTGAACTGCAGCTTCGATATCGGCTCCCGCCCGTGAACGCGTCGTTCGAGTCCGCGAACGAACTCCGCCGCCGAAGAGGTCACCGAAGATATCTCCAAGGTCACCGAAATCAAAATTTATATTTTCAGTCCTGAATCCTCCGCCGAACGGTCCGCCAGCACGTGAGAAATCTTCCGCAGAAAACCCGCCGAATCCTCCCGGCCCTGCGTTGCCTTGTCTGCGCGCCTGGTCAAACGTGGTGCCGTACTGGTCATACTGATCCCGCTTTTCTTTATTGTTTAGGACCTGATACGCTTCGTTGATTTCTTTAAACTTTTCAGCATCGCCGCTGCTTTTATCAGGATGGTGCTCATGGGCAAGCTTACGGAATGCCTTCTTGATATCGGCTTCCGTCGCGTTCTTGTCGACCCCTAATAAACTGTAGTAATCTTTCGCCATAGCTACTTAAAAGTTCCGCATTAGTGTACTCAAAAAATACCGATAAGTCAATCCCTCCGTAGAAGTATCATGCGTCAGTGAGTTCAATACGTTCTTTCTCTGTAACCACTTTCGCAATCCTCACAAACCCGACTATCAATAAGAGTTTGTAAAAAACAAACGAAAAGAATTGGATCAGGGGTTTCAATACAATCGTAAAAAGCTTTAATACAAAGAACAGGGACAAAGCAAGAATTGCCGGCAGGAACGTCCGGTACGGATCAACCACCGAATCTATTCGGGAACTGACAATCTTCCGTACCACAGAACCCATGGGTTCGTCACCGTTCGCCTGGATTCCAAATGTATCTAGGAACTGCGCACGCGCTTGGCCGAGTACCGCTCCCTGGGCACTATCAATAGCCTCCCGCACCGCGTCGCCGATAATATTTTCAGTGGGGATAGTAGACATCTCTTCGATGGAACTCTGGCTTGACTCAAGAATAAACTCGTCCAGTGTCATCTCGGGATCGTAATAGGAAACGTATTTCGGCAGTACGTTATTCGCCGACACGACCATCGCATCAATGAAGCCTCCTACGAACCGGTCCGAACTTTGGTCTTCGTTTAAATAAGCGTAGTAAGTAAAGGATACGGCAATGAGGACGATGCTAATGGCCGTATGCACTCCTACGAGTATCACGCGCCCGACTAAGAATTTGAGCCGTGATTTGAGATCAGCGCGAATGTTTTGTTTCCAGACAATAAAGGCAACAATCAGCGAGAGCACAGCGATACAATTCGCCCATGTCACGGGAAAGAATATGAAATGCACTAGCCCCCCAATGATTGAGGCGCCCAAAAAGAAGAGGTGGCGATCTATAAGCACAGAGGAAATGCCAACGACGGCAAACATAAGGGAAAAAGCCAGTGCGGATAATGCGATGGCGAGAATCATCTCCAGCCGAAAGGATAAATCGAGTTGGCTGTTAAACACTCCCGCTACCGAGTACCAAAAGAGCCCCATCGAAAGTACCGTGAGACAGGCGAGGATGACCATCTTTACCATCGGCTGGGGTAAAGGTTTTTCCTTTTGATCTTTAATCACTTGTTCCTCAAGCGTTGGCTTTTCTATGCGCATAGATAGGTATAGTGTATCACAAGAGGGAGGAGAGTTAATGGATTAGTGAACCTGCTTGCCGATAGGCAGGTTGCGAATTTCGAGCTAGTTTATTGATTATCTACGAACGAGTAACTTTCATAATTACGAATGCGTAATACGCAATTCGCAAATCCGACAATCCGCACTCACTATTGACAGTGATTCTTTTCGAGCGTAAGATTGGCACTACTCAACATATTGGCTCTTTTCTCACAATAGACCATAAAACGTGCCAGCGTCATCTGCGCCTTCGGCCTGGCTGGTTTGACCATGAGTGGTCCCAGCCGAGACACACTACCGTGTTTGCTAAGCCCGCACCATTGAGGGCACTTGCCTCGGTAGAGCGCTGAATCAAGCCCTTGTGGCTGAACTGCGCCTGATGGCCGATCCACCAAGCGCTTCGATGCGCTGGCAGTACCGTCACGTGCGGCGGGGTATACCGTAAATCTGTGGGATGAAGGCATCCCACGATTAGGCGACTTCCTGACGCCTCCACGGTGTGCCGTGCGTGACCAGCCCCCGTCTCCTGTCCATAAGTTGGAGACGGGGTGCTTTTTTAATTACGTGCGGAATCCGACTTCCGAGCCTGGCACTTTCGCTTCCTCGATTTTTCCGAAGTTGCTCTCGTATTTCTTCAGGTTCTCTTCCATAGCTTTCAGGATGCGCTTCATGTGGCCGGGCGAGACGATAACGCGCGAAGTCAAAATCCCTGCGCGCTGTGCCGGAAACACATTGAGGAAATCCATTACAAATTCCTCTTTCGAATGGGCAACCGACATCATGTTGGCGTAGGTGCCTTTCATGACGCTGTCTTCGATCTTGATCTGAATTTGCTGACTCTGGCCAGCTGGGCCAGTTTGGGGAATTGGTTGTCCGTTCATACGTGAATGACAATAATTAGTTTATTAAGGATACATATTGACATGCGACTATGATATGCGTAAGCTGGTGGTAACAAACCGAAGTAGCAAAATTGTACAGGATCCAATACAGGGAGGGAGGTAGTATGAAGATACGTTGGCACGAAATCACGAGCATCGAGATGGGAGTTGAGCCGAACTGCTTGACCATCTTCTCGAACTGTAGTGTGTGGCAATTCCGTCTCGCTGACTTCATCTCCGGCGCTCTAGTGGTCTCCGAGATCACAGAATCTGGGGAGAATGAGAGACTCACCACCGACGGTAGCGTCACTGAGCTTCACCTCTTGCCGGGCCGGCATGCAGCAATCGGTCTGTGGCACGAAGCTCACCTCGCACTGGCCGCCTGACGCGACCTCACCACCGACCTCTTTTCGGGCCCCGCTTGCAACTCTTGCGGGGCTCTCTTCTTATTGAGCAGTTTATTAAATACTTCTCTAACTCGAATAAACTAATTCGTAATTCGCTCAATCCGTTAATACGTATATTGACAGCGTAAGTATAAAATGATAATGAGTAAAGGTTAAATAGGGACGGAAGTAATAGAGTTCTGTAACCAATTGGGAGGGCGTCATGACTATCGGAGGAAGTCGCCAGGGAATTACTGGGTGGAAAGCCCAGGACGGGATCGTTCATATCAATGTCAGTGGTAGTGTCGTCGAGTTAACGCGGATACAAGCCTCGCAAGGCTGTATCAGCGTCTTCACTGCCGACGCCATGTGGCTGGACCGTGACGGAAATGGCCACATCACCATTTGGATCCAGGAGGGTCCAGCAGCCGCAATGAGAAATGAGCTGGGTCTACCGATCCAGGACTACAAGTTCGAGTCGATTTCGTTGGATGTTGAAAGCGGCAAATGGCAGATCGATGTGCCTGATGAGCTCGAGCGTTTGCGGCCGGTCGTCCGCTTCGAGCGCATTCAGATCGGACACGGGGTTTTCGTGACCAACGGCACGGAGATGCGCTTCCGCCTTGACGGTAGCGGCCACCTGCGCTGGATTATCGCACCGCCCGGGTTCGCCAGTTCCCTCATCGGCGGCACATTCTTCCTCGGCTATGAGTTGGCTGAGGCCATCAATGCCGCCGCGTCCACCACCGGCTAACATCGTTCAATCCCGGTTCCATCCACCCGTCCGCTGCTTCATCCCTTTGAACACACATATGTGTGGACAGAGAACGAGCGGCGACGGGTGTTTTAATTTCCCGCGCCTTTGGTTATACTGAAAACAGTGAAATAACAACGCTCTTCGGTAATCAACCCCAGGAGGCACCCATGTCTTCTGTTACTTACGTTGAACGCGATGTACTTGCCCTGGATACCCTCTATGATGAGGGAGAGTATTGGGCTGCGGTCTTTGGCGGCCAAGTCTACCGGATCGAACGGGAGGCGATCCTTAGTGAAACAGTGCTCCTCTGCGAGGTAGCTGATGAGGATATGTGGACTATCGAGTTCGACGATGACCTCTGTCTCATCCACACTTCGGGGACAGTCATCATGGATCTCTATTTCTGGGCCGGTGCGTATATCCCCCACCCATTCAAAGACGTCGTCTTCATGGGAACAGATTTCGTGATCATCACGAATGACGTTGACGGGACGCCCTTGCCGTCCTGTTCCTTTCCCCCGGATGAAATCGACCATACGGTCATCCTTACCTCTGGCAGGCGCCAAACCTACGAAATCAAGCCCGGTACCGGCCGGATCGAGATCACGGGTCCGGAAAAGATCCTTCTGCGAATTCGCCACGACGCCATGCTTGGTGCCTTCCACGAAAATTGACCTGTTCGCTCTCAGCTCTCGGCTCGACCGACTCCCGACTTGCTCCCGGGAGTCTCTTCTTATTGGTTGACTAAACGGGTCAAATACGATACATTTGAAATCAATAACACAAAAATCGTAACGAGGGGGTCATATGCAAGGCGCACATTCACCAAGTCTGATCCAAATCGGAATCATTCTCATCGTCGGAATCATCGGCACCATCTATCAGATCAGATCAGATCACTGAGTAGGACGCGCGACCGTTTCAGCGCCATCGAAAAGAAGTGATCCGTTTCATCGGACATGCGTTCGCTTGACCCGCCGAAGCTATATGTATAGGCGGGTCTCTTCTTGTTTTGTTAAAGTACTGCAGGGTTATATCGGTTCGCACCCTAGAAAGGGTGCTCTATGATATTAATGAGTTTTTTCAGAGCGTACCTTTTCCAAGGTGCGCTCATCTACTTTACTTCTTCCTCCCTAAATAGTAGTCATCGATCGCCCTGACGAGCGCCACCGGCTTTTCATCGAAAAGCCATTTCTTCACATCCTTTTTCGAATCATCTTCCAATATAAGCTTGAACGCGTTCGAGTCGTTAAGCAGGCAACGCGGCCGGGCAATATGGAAATGCCATAGCGTCTTGGTACGGGTGTACTCCTTCACCATCTCGAGTGCTTCGTGAGTACCTGCGCCGAAATCACCTTGTGCCTGCTGGTACGCGCGCTTTTCGAGCTCCTGCTGT
>Ga0155659_117_pt9 | contig 7049 bp, 7 predicted proteins | sample RifCSPlowO2_01_FD_107316 | JGI IMG/M metagenome (GOLD analysis project Ga0155659, IMG submission 107316) | Candidatus Kerfeldbacteria bacterium RIFCSPLOWO2_01_FULL_48_11
GAAGGTAACGTAATCTGCTGGAAGACACAGTACATTCACATCATCCTCTCGTCTACTCCTTGCCGCTACTGACTCTTGCCAGACGGTGCCGGCACGGACCCCGTGAAACTTATTTGCCGCTATGTCCATGCCAATACCAGTCGAACAAACGAGAATTCCGAGATTCGCCCTTTTTCCAATTTTTTTCGCGACCAATTTGGCAACATCTGGGTAATCCGCTATTCTCGAGTCGTGTGTTCCGACATCATGTACGGTATACCCTTGTGTATGTAGAAAAGCGGCTAAACGGTTTTTTAATTTATAACCGCGGTGATCAGCGCCGAGATAGATAATTTGCTTCAGAATCATGGCTATCTACGTGAAATCAACAGGCCGAAAACCTTGCGCGGTAATACTGCATTCTTGCCGCACACGCACCCCGCGCTCTTCAAGATACGTTAGCAAAGGTTCGCTCGCCGTACCGGGATTGAGAAACACCTCTTTTACACCCTTGTCAATGATTTGGGGGGCTATGGTGAGCCCCACGTCGGACCTGACATAGACACTGGCTACATCTACAGTGCCAGGGATTTCATTCAAGGATTTGTAAGCTTTCAAACCTTCGATGAATTGTTCGTGTAAATTGACAGGATACACTTCATACCCGGCGAGCCGAAAAGCGCGTACAGCTTTGTTCCCGAATTTACTACGATCTGCAGACGCGCCAATGATGGCAGCAGTTTTTGTCATTGATAGTGAGGGTTAGTATATATGCAACGGCGTAATCGAATGATTATGGGGTGTACGTGTAACTATTTCTTGCTTTCAGCAAGCGGCAAAAGAACTGTTACCTGTGTTCCAACACGTTCAATACTATCGACGTATATTTCGCCTTTCATAAGACGTATCAATTCTTTGGTAATCCATAAACCTAACCCCGTACCTGTGACAGAGTTCGTTTCGCGATTTTGAATCCGATAAAACTTTTCAAATAGCCGCTCTCGATCTTTTCCAGACATCCCTATACCAGTGTCAATAATTTTTACTTCAGCCATATGCTCCTTTTGGACAAGCGTTACACGCACAGAACCCTTCAGGGTATACTTAATCGCGTTCCCGATGAGATTAACCAGAACCTGCCGTAAACGGTCCGGGTCGCACAAGATTTCAGGAAAGGGTTTCTTTGGTTCTTCGAAGCTTACTGTAAGACCATCAGCTTTGGCTTGAGCTTCGAGTTGAATAATCACATTTCTAACGGCGGCTAACAGGTCATGAGGGGCAATAGACATTTTCAGTCTTCCCTGCTCAATTCGTGACACATTGAGAAGATCTTCAACAAGTTCTGCGAGCTGCTTCGAAGCGGTTTGAATGAGAAGGAGTTTTTCAAGTACCACTCCTTCCACTGGGCCAAATTGGTTCGTTGTCAACATCTGAAGATACCCTTGAATTCCAGTAATTGGCGTCCGAAGTTCATGCGATGCCATAGAAATAAAATCATCCTTCATCTGATCCACTTCCTTGAGTTTACGGAAGAGCATCGCATATTCAAAGAGCCTGGTATTGGTAATGAGCAGCAGCACGATGATGACAATGGTGATGACGAGGACTAGGACTGAGCGGTTAATATTCTGTTCAGTGAGATCGTCAATGATTTTTGAAGATATTTTCATCGAAACTAGCGCAACCTTTTCTCCAGCTGAATCTTTCACAGGACTCGTTACTACCCAAAATCGTTCACTGCCCCGATCAGCTTTCGTACCTTCAAATGCCGTAGAGATACCAGAAGATTGGGTAGTATATGCGATACTTTCATGCGTTTTCCACGCAATTGTATAGTTAAGAAATGATGTCACCGTCCCAACAGCAGACGGGTCAACGCTGACAATAACTCGAAAATCCTCGCCGTTAGGTACGAGTACGTCGAGTCCGTAAATTTCATCACTTGCAGAGGTTATTCGATCAACGTATGACTGTACCTTTTGCAGTTGATCAATATCATCCTGCACTAGTGAGCTGAATAAGCTCGTTGCTAAATACGCTTTTCGCTCGAGTTCCACATCTATAACCTTTTGTGAATTTTGTATCAAGAATACAGAGTTCAGTACCACAGCAATTGGAATCAGTAAAAGCAAAATAACTGCATAGGTAACCTGGAAATACTTCCGCAGAAATAAATTTGTGTCCCCGGAAAAAAGACGCATACCTAGCTGTTTAGCATTAAGCCCGTTTCATTCGGACTAATCTGATGAGTACGTAAATAAAGAATCCTCCAAGTACTAGGAGAATGGCAATAATTATGTATTCTCGAACTAGTTCTGAAGACGTTGATTCAACATTAGTATACCCGCGCAGGTATTCTTCCTCATTAACGGCGCGTGCGCTGCGGACAAAGAAAGAGAAGGATGAGCTTTTTTTATCAATCTTTCCTGTTTCGTCGGTGATGGTCGCATAAACCTCGTGCTTACCGTCAAGAATTTCTTTATCAAGTACATAGCTGAAATTTCCATTCGCGTCAGTCTTTGTTACGACAACTATTGGTGAGCTATAGATAAAGATTGTAATTGTGGAATATGGGGGGCCAATCCCACTAATAACAATGCTGTTCCCTTGGTCTACAATTGTAGAATTGAATACTGTTATAATCTGCAAGTCTTCAGAGGTGATTCCTGATGTGATCGGGTTATCTACTGGCAAACCTTTTACAAAGGTGTTGAACTCTTCGGCACCTTGGGATCCAATGCCATCCTCAAGGGATCCCGATCCGCCAGGGTTTTCTCCAGCTAATACCTCCTCTGCGTCGAGACGTCCGTCACTATCACTGTCAAGAGTATTCGGATTAAGGCCATACTGTTCTTCAACTGTATTAGGAATACCGTCGCCATCGTCATCGGCAGGCATGGGCGAATATTCCACAGGTGTAGTTGCAGTCGACGTGTTTGAAATATGCAATTGAACGGGCTTACTTGCATAGAGATCGCCCGATAGCATTTCCACTCGGGCTATTATTTCATAGGTAGCATTCTCAGTGCCACTAGTGTCCCACTGTGTTTTCCATACGTCACCTTCATTATTACCTACACCAATGAAAATATTACTCCGTGAACCGTTTAAATAAAAAGATGTGAGCTTAATGTTCGATCCACTAACTTTTGCTGAAAGTTCGACAGTGCCCTGAACCGTGGCTCCAGAACTCGGTGAAATGATATTTATAATGGGCGGCGCAGCTTGTTCATCCCCCGAGGTATTGGTAGACGAGTTAGTAGTATTTGTGTTGTTATTCGAATTGGACGCATCGCTGCTAGGCTGACTAACACATTCACGGGATGTTTCCGGTTTCCCCGCATCAGTATTGCATGCGTGAGAATCAACACAATTTCGCGTCTGACTTTTACTGATACAAACCGACCAAGTGCCACACTCCCATTGTACGGCACAGAGTGGTGCATTTGAGACTTCAATCCAGCGGGTGTATACAGATTCTAAAAAGACACCTGGGCGGGTCTTTATGTTTAACCTGACTTCATAATTTCCATCCGGCACCGATGTGGTGTCCCAGGTACTTGACCATACTGAAAGCGATGGCGATGACTGCGCTCTCGTTGCGGCTTGACTGACGGTGACTGGCCCGGATTCGCGAATATGAACTTCCGCAGCTTCGCCAGGGAGGGTGGCCGTAATCGTCACCACGCCAGAAGCTTTTTGTTGGTCGCCTGAAAAAGAAAGCTGGTAAGTATTGTGGATGTAGATTGGTCCGAATACTGGAGGCAGTCCAGCACTATTGGAAAGTTGAAGAGGTGACCCGGCAGTATCCTTTGCAAATACGTTTACAGAATACGAACCATTGGGAATATGCATAGTTTCGCAACGAAGACGCCATATCCCTGTAGTATCGTGCGATATAGTCTCGCAATGGCCATCAGCTATTATATTTCCCTGCTGAAGATATGTAATGCCTACAGCCGCAGTTATTCCATCCGGCACAAAGCGTATATGAAATTCCGATTGCCCTTGCAGGACAGGTGGTTGCACTGATGATGTGTCGGGCGAAATTATATATACGATTGAAACAGTCCCCGAGCCCGGGATCGTTACCTGATCACTTGGAGGGTTCACCTGCGCAGATACATGGAAAGAAACCCCAAATACTACAGATGAAATAGCATACGTACAAACTACAACTCCTGCCAGGGTTGCGAGTGTCTGTTTCAAAGTATATGAAAAATGTATTTTCTTTGCCTCCATAGCTTACAACGATGTTATTATGATACCATTTTTTTGCCTTTTTGTCAAAGAAAAAACCCCTCGCCGTTTGCTGTGACGAGGGGGTGATCGCTCCTCCACCCACTTACGAAGTATCAAGTGCGGAGAAAATCTTATACGCCTCAATCATTCGTTTGACGAGGACGTACACAGTCAGTGCGCAGACAGTGAACAAGCTTACCCAGAAGAATACCGTCAGCTCATCATACTGCACATACCGCGTGCACAGGCAGACTACAATGACAGCGACGTGAAATCCTGCTCGAGTAAGCGGCCTCTGTTGCTTCTTAAACGTGTGACCATGCTTTTCAAGGGTTGCGCGCAGGTAGCTCGAAATAATATGAGATCCCAGCGCAATCACGAGCCCGAAGACCAGCACTCGTTCTTCGAAGCCGTCAGCAGGATACATGCGGATCGTCCTCATGATGAGGCCAGTAAAAATAAAAAGATCCGCAATCCTGTCAATGAGTCCGTCGAGGATATAGCCCATCTGTTTGAGGTACATCTTCCTCGATCCTGAGGCGTCGAGCAGTCGGGCAAGCTCTCCGTCGACGACATCGCAGATGCCATTTGCTGCAAGAAGTAGGACAGCTGCCCACCATGATCCCATCCAGAGTGCATACCCGACACCCAGGGCAAATACAGCGCTGAACCCTGTTACCCAGTTCGGATCGATCCGAAGACGCTCGAGAACTGTGACGACTGGATGCAAAATCCATGCCGCACCGCGATGGAGAACTGTAGATCGCAATACAACCTTCGTAGATTGTGTCATGACTACTACCCCCTAGTAAAGTGTGCTGTTTCAGTTATTTATAACACCCTACACCATACCCAAAAAACGCACAAGCGAGGTTGCCCGCCATTGTATCAGCTAAGTAAGCGATTCTATTAACTTACCGATAAAGAAAGCTACCGATGACGCTATAACGCCGACGAGGAGCATCTCTGCGCCAGACCGTAACCACGACTTCTGGTTTAATCTTGACCGGAATGCACCTGCCACAAAGAGGGTTGCCCCAGATAAAACAATTGAGAGAGTAAATTTGCCGTCCTTGACTAGCGGAAAAATAAACGGTATGAGTGGAGCCAGCCCGGCAATAAGGAACGAAATGAACGTCGCCAGGGCATGTCGTGCCGGTGAACCGTCCCCCTCATCAACGATCCCCAAATGCTCTCGCATCATGAGCCTCAACCATCCTTGCTGATTCGAGCTCACTACTTCAACTGCCCTCTCGAGATCCGCGCCGCTAAAGCCATATTTGGAGAGAATTTCGTTTGTCTCATCAATTTCCCGTTCACGGTGGTGCCTCAGCTCCCACGCTTCGCGTTCCTTCTGCGCATTTTGGTAGCCCTGCTCCGACTTTTTACCGAGATAGTTTCCCAGCGCCATCGAAACACCGTCAGCCATCAGGTTTGCAAACCCTAGAATTAGAACTATCGTTGGCGAAAGGCCACCCCCGATCGATCCAGCAACTATGGCAAACGTAGTAACAATGCCGTCACTTGCGCCAAAAACAGCGTCACCAATATACCTACCTCCGGTACGTTGATGAAAAGATTCTTCCAGTTCCTGCATGGAAAATCTCCCCTTGCGACGAAGGTCCTGTTCTGTTTTCGCGTACTCACGCGATAGCACTTTTTCTTGCTCGAAATCCATTTTGTTAAGATGAAAGAAACTTATAAATACGGCTGTAGTGTCGTGTAAGAAATTCAGTGGACATGAGTGAATGTTCCTTGCCGCGCAACAGAACATAGGTGCAACCAATCTTTTTTGCGAAATGTTTGCCCGGCAGATACGGCACGATCGGGTCATTTTTTTCATGCATGATCATGACCTTTTTTCCAGCTACCTTTGACGCATGCGCTACGGGATTATAAAACACTCCATTATACAGTTTTTTCACGTCGTGTTTCGAACAGCGATACCCTTCCCCGAAACTTTCTTTCGTAAGGCGGTAGAGCCAGTTAGCGGGCTCAGACTTCTTTTGTGCATTCCAGTCTACCACAGGGGCGAGGGCAAGGACTTTTGTTACAGACGGGTGGGTTGATGCTAATAGAGCTGCCGGACCGCCGAAGCTCGTGCCAATAAGGTACACCGAGCGGGGTTTTATTCTATACCTCCTACCGCTTATGGTATCCTTAAAACCCTTTTTTATGCCCTTAATAACGTCGAGAATGTCTAGGTGTGGTGATTTCCTTAAAAATTCACCCTTGCTTTCCCATGTGCCACGGTAGCGTGGGTGAAACGCCCAATATCCCTTTTTTGAAAGGAACTCAAGCTCATCTCGCTTGTTTGGTACTGTGGGCATACCTTGGCAAAGAATGATCACCTTATGTGACCTTCTTACTGGCGGTAAAAATTCTGCAACAATATCTTTTGCGAACCGCGTACGAAGTGGCCTCATAGATGTAGTATAATAAAAAAAGTGGTCACTGAGAACGTTTTGTGACAATAAACTTCGGTAGAGTCACTGCGATGATTACAGCAAACATGGCAACGGCAAGATATATCAGCCTTACTCCTTCACTTACCTCGAGCAACTTCTGACCGTATGTCGTGAGTATCAAGCCAGTGGATAAAAAGCCAATAGAAATGATCTTCAGAAACCTACGAAACGAAATTGTTGAAAGTCCGATAGCGAAGCTTGCAACGTCGACTGGAAAAGCCGGAAGGAGGTACACCAGCCACATCATCAGTTCGTTTCTTCCGAGAAAAGCGTCATAGAGGGAGAGTTGCTCCTTTTTTACTAAACGTCCGACTATGGGGCGGCCAAATTTACGTGATATCCAAAAGGCGAGAGTTGATC
>Ga0155659_107_pt1 | contig 6517 bp, 6 predicted proteins | sample RifCSPlowO2_01_FD_107316 | JGI IMG/M metagenome (GOLD analysis project Ga0155659, IMG submission 107316) | Candidatus Kerfeldbacteria bacterium RIFCSPLOWO2_01_FULL_48_11
TCATTCGGCTTTATGCTCAAGATATTGTCGACCCCCGAAACCAAATCGGCAGGTTCACTTCCTTGTTCGTTACATCCTGTCACCAGGACCCCTGCAACGAAACATGTCGCGATTGCGAGCATCATGCTCGCCAGTTTCATCCATTTCATGATTCATCATCCTTCTCATCTTTGTAGAGCTGGGGGTTGATTCGGATTGGTTGACAAGGTGCACGACAACATCCGTTTGAGGAAGAAGCCCACGAAAATCTTCCTAAACGGGCTGGTCTGACGGACTCACGGTCATAGTGCCTCCTTTCGGTTGACTCTCAACATGGTGAGGGCCGGGTTTGAATGAACGGTGTTTTTGGTTAATGTCTAATTCTTAATGACGAATGTCTAGTTAATGCCTAATTAATAATTGCGAGTGCCTAACTATCGGGATTTTTATTGACCGAGTGGATGATTGCGTTGAAAATAAGGTTTAACTCCTTCGCTTCTTGACGTAACTCGTTTGCAGTATTAGTAAATGCCGGGACTGCCACTGCGATCATCCTTAACTAATGGGTAGTTTCCATAGCTTCTTTCTTGCAAATACTAATTTTATGTTTAAAATCTTTTCTCGAGGATGCGTTATCGGCCTCGCAATAATTAGCACCCACGCTTGTTCCTGATCGAACCAACTGCGATATCAGTGGTGATGTAATCTGGTTTGTTGGTATGCGCCTAGCAAATTCGATAATCCGTTTACCAAATTCTGCTGTTCTTTCCTTCAGATCATACGTGCGGCCTTCCGTGGTTGTTTGCATTGTTTAGTCATTAGACATTCGGCATTCAAGCGACTTATCCACTCCTTCCCGCGACGGCGGTCATGGGTGACGGCGGTGATTTTTTCTATAAATTATCGGCAATGCAGTCTCACGTTGTACTTATCGACCTGTCTAGCGCCGTCTCTGTTTTGTCAATGGATAGAAGTGTCTATCTATAATTTCCTCAAAAATGAATTATGTGCTGATTTTCCCTAATAAAAATGGGGGTACTTTACTGCTTGACTGGAAAATCAAACGCGGTATTCTAACTATAGATCGCTCTTTCCCCGCCCAATGACACACCCCTGTGTCTACTTCCTGCCAGAGGAAGCATATCGCTGAACTTTCAGCGAGATTGACCTTAAATCATTCAGTGGAGTCGGCATCGTCTGGTCAACGATGTTGTCCTACGGATAACAATATAGAAAACAATCTGGCTTATAGAGCTGTGAGTCGCTACCCTTGAGGTATTGCTAGTCCACAGCTCTTTTCTTATTAAGGTCACTGTAGAAGGGAGGAGCATCTTCGGCTGCTCGCTCCCCTATCGCAGTGCTCTCTATGAGATACACAAAGGGCAAATGATGTGCGCGGCCTTTGGATGGACACTTATCGGCGACTTATGCGGCAGCCCGCAGGTCTTACGCCTGGTTGCGCTGGCGCACTTCGTATCATCATCGTCTCACCTGGCCGAACCAGGCGAGTACCCCGCGGCGAATATCCAGCATACATGCTGGGAGAGGCAAATACGCCACGACGGGACATCAGCAATCGGACGACTCCATCATCTCTACACTGTTATCCAGCGCCGCGGGACGATTGACGATATGACAGGTTCATGGATCTCATCCGCTTCACCACCTTTCCGGGTTGTACACCTTGTTAGCGACCTTTCGGAAGGCTTCCTCGACGGGCTTTAATCCGACGGCCCCGAGGAACCCTCCGACTTGACGAATTGCTTCCGATGCGACCTGGTGAATCGGCCTCCGAAACATCATGTACAGACCGACTATAATCCCGGCCTTTATGGGGTGCCTGGTGACCCAGCCGATCATCCGTTTGATTTTGCCGTCAGACGGCTGCGCGTTCCGGGATCCGATAATCGCCTCCATGCGGTCAGGGCTCGTGCATTCTCCCCATACTCTTCCTCTTTTCTTGTCGACCATGTACGCGGTAAACGTTCCGTCGCCGTTCTCCTCAACGACCGGGTATGTCGGATGCGTCATTGCTTGTCTCCTCCTTACGGATTGTCGAAGAACATTGAGCCCACCTTAGGAAGAGACCCACGTGGTCTTCCTAAGAAGCATGTTTTCGGACTACCGTTTCGATATCTCCTTTTGTGTATTGTGAATGATCTATTTAGTTGGAATGAATGATGAATATCTAATGCCTAATTTTTAATATCCGATTGTAGTCTTCAAATACGTGTAAACTATGCATCAATTAGGAATTAGACATTCGTCATTAGTAATTCTCCCTACTTATCCCCTATTTCTTGCGACGGCGCAGATGAGCGACGGCGATATCCTTTTTTCGCATGTAGCGCTTGAGTCAAATGATAACCTTCTAATCGTGTGACCCCATTGCGACGGCGATTTGTTATTAAATTTCTCTTTTTCCTAATGTAATTATACCAAAAAACGGGATATAAATCCCGTCCTTTGTATGCTCTAAATACTCCTACAGAGCATTTCTTACGGCGCGTTCAAGAGCCTGATGGTAAAGTTCCGCATTGATGAGAGCGGTGTTGCATATTGAATGAATCTTTTTGAGCACATCAATCTGATCAATAAATAATACTTTCATCAGAGAGGTGCTTCGTATCAATATCATAGCCACTATTCGCTCCTCCGTGCCAAAGGGGATAACAGCTTTAATATGATTTTGACTAAAATACTTCCGCGATGCTTCTAACAGCCGAACCCTGGCTTCAGAATACATCCCAAGCCTATGCGGAATCTCGTCAATGATCAGAGCACGCTGGTAATCGCTAAAAAAAGCTGACACTGGAGAATTACCAGGCAGAACAATACCACCAGTCGAATCTTGAAATGTGTCTCCGGTATGCAACTTTGTTATTAAAACAACTTGATAATCAGGTAAAAGCTGAGCGAGCTCATTTCTTGTTTTGTCTAGGATTTCAGCCATATGAGCTGATGATCTTGCGAGCATGTCAAGCCGCATTAAAGCTTCATCACGTTGATGTTCGCGCTGTAAGAACATACGGTCCATGATCTTGTACACCCACTTTCTGAAAGGTTCCGCCGTAACCGCAACCAACAACACAGCGATAATTAGGCTCATATTTTCGAATTTCTGATCGCTTCGGCTTAAAAGCTTTTGAATGAGAATAACGAGATATATATAAGAACCAAATACGATGACGAAAGTCACGAACTTAATAACTCCTCGGCGGACTACGACGGCAATATCGAAGAATCTGTACCTCGTAATCGCATACCCGATGAACCCAGCAAAGACAAGTGATGTCATGCTATCAAGGTTAACTACCCATAAATAACCATAAAAGGGAAGAATAAAGTCAAAGAGCGTGACGATAAATATCGGAATACTAAAACCAAGGAGAACATACCGATACTGAAGGCGCTCTATTCCTTTCGAACCCATAAAGCCTCTAGTAAGGAAGTATAACCCGCCCAGAAAAATTGCAATCGATACTAATGAATAGACAATATATAAGTCCCCCCTTTCAATCTGTGCTCCTAGAGCTGAGGGGCTAACTACAACTCCCAGAAAACGTACTGGAATCAGACTCACTGAAATGCTAATAATCGTCCCAAATATTGCTAATACATGAATCCAAGGCTTGACATAAACTCTACTGAATAGCGAAAGCCAGTAAAAGATCATCCAAATAAGAATTGCGCCGACAGTATAACTTATATTTACGTATGGGTATGACGGATACCAATACAGAATGAAGTTAATCCCGACCCAGACTATGATCAAGAAAACTAGATATGAAAATTTGAGTTGAATTTCATTTCTTGCCCTTAGAAAAATACTAACCCCCAAGATAAGATTAAATAAGATTGCAATTAGCAGAAATACTTGCATACTATTTAGAATTATTTGTTATCCTCTCCACCGCTGCTTGTTGTTGTGTTAAAAGCCACAAACATAATTATTCTTTATCAATATTGTTAGTATTCTCCATAAATTTCTTAATCACCTTCTCCCTCAAATAATCCGCCTTCGTCGTTCTTGACTGCTTCGATTTCATTGTCAGAAAACGCTCGATCTTCGGCGTGATGCGAAGGGTGAATTTGATCGTCGGGACATCCTGGTCGCCCGATTCAGTCCTTTGCAAAAACTCCGTAATAATTCCTTCGAGTTCCGGTATCTCGTATGATTTTAAAACCACTGACTCGGGAACGTTTTTCCCTTCGAAATACGACAACATGCTCTTAGCGCCTGAATGCCGCTCATGGAGGTATAAGACGGGCTTTTTCTGGGAAATGGCGTAGGCGAGGAGGTAGCCGACTTCGGAATCAGGGATCGAGGCGTCAATGACGATTCCATCCATTTTATCTATAAGATTTTCGCCTTTGTCGCTCATGCGCTCAACCTCGGCTCGGGTCAGATCGGCCTTCCCCTCTTCATCATGGTTCGAAATAACCATCACCCCTGCATTCTTCAACACATCCAGAATCTTTCCGTACGCATCACGGATCACGTCTCGATGGTTAAAGGTTGTGTGGACAAAGATTTTCATACGGATTGGCTGCGCAGTTCATGCGCAATATCTTTAGCTAAGAGTTCGCGGAACTTCGCTGGCTTGGTGGTCTTCCCCAATACCCACAACGACTTCGCCATGGTGGCTTCGTACGTCATACTATTGACCACGATGTATTCTTCCCGAATCTTCGTTTTTTCCGCAACATTGAGGTTATAGGCGATGACTGGTACACCCTTTCCGTAGGCGAGCCGTAAATAGGATGTAAAAGAATCAGGAAAAAGATTCGCGCTGTATGAACGCACGAGCACAGCCTTGCAACCAGATGAAAGAAGCGCGCCGAAACTCTCGGGGCGCGTCAACGGATCGATGCGAAACGTCGCGAGACCTTCGCCTATCTTGTCCTCAACGCGTAGTTTTCCCTTCGCTCGTTTCGCTGCGTGGGGAAAAAGCTTGATGCCGAAATCGACTTTCCCGAGCAGACCGTCAGCGAAGTCGTCGAAATAATTGATCGTCGGATGGATGCTCTTGACCGTCTGGTTTGCGCGGAGTACGCGGTTGCCATAGGCAATAACCACTTCAGCGATGTCCATAGTAGCTACCTGGAACGCATTGATAAGGTTAGCGCGAACTCCCAGGTTGCGATAATCAGCAACGAGGCCTTCGAGCTCTTCACTAGATTGCATCTCCCTAAAAAGCGGCGAACCGGTCAGGACGATCGGCTTGCTGAGGTTCTGCAACATAAATGACAACATCGCCCCTGTGTAGAGAATGGTGTCCAACCCGTGAGTAATGACTATACCGTCAACGGACGAGTATACCTCGCTTATTTTTTTTACTAACTGAGACCATACTCTCGGAGTTATTTCCGATGCATCACCACCAAATACAAAATAAGGATCCGGCTCAGCGATGATTCCAAGCTCCGGTACTTCTTTCAGCCATTCGGCCATTTCTTCCTTCTTGCGTACCTCTACCACCCTGCCTCCGGCTGTCTGCAACCCGGAACCGCCACAGAAGATAATGCCTATTTTATTGCGCTTTCTTGACATACGGAAAAGTTATCAACAGTCTTTTCACAGCCGTCGCAATAAACTGCGACGGCGCCCATATATTACTCGACGGCGCTACCCTGTGTCAAATTGACCAGATAGGAAAAAGCCGCCGGGTTATCGAGCCCGGCGGCGTGAGTGAGTCCTCCATGAGTCTCACTCATTTCTTTTTTCGGAGCGAACTAAGGCCGTCGAAGAACAGTTTCCTCGTACCATGCGGTACATAGAGCACGTACGTGCCCGGTCCCCATGCATCTCCCGTAAGTCCGACATTAAGGGAAGCAATCTCCCTCATGGGAACTCGGCACCAGTCTGCCACCATGCGCACTGGAAGGCGGTGATTGACCTTCACAGTCACGGTGTCCGCATCGACGCTCCGCCAATACGGGACTTCGGGCAAGGCGGCTCCGCAATGCGCAGGATCCTCAATGATGAGCTTCAGGGCGATAAGCCAGAAAAAGTACTCTGACCCGGGATTGGTGAGGTAGAGATCATAATAGTTTTCGATCCTCTGCTCTTCCATTGCCCTTGTGACCGCCTTTTCACCAAGGAAGTTCGACATGACTGTGAGCGGTATGTCATTGTTGAACTCCTGGAGAAGCTTTCCGATACGCTTGACGGCGGCATCCGTCCTCACCGCGAAATCTTTTTTACCCAACGGACCGCTTTCATCGGCGATGACCCAGGGATCCTGCTTGCCTTGCGGCGTGGTGAACTCATCACCTAGAAGCGCATCCAGCACAGCGATATACTTGAAATCCTGGCCTATGTGTGCGGCACCGAATTTCACATCCGCTGTGGGATAATACTCCCAGGCGAGTACGTAGAGCGAGTCAAGACGATCATTATGGGACAGGATGTACTTAATCGCCTGACTGATCCGGACTTGGCGGCCAGGCGAAACAACGTCGACCAGAAACCCACCAAAGTTCAGCGATCCGTGACTGGCATACTGTTCAAACCCGCGTTGGTGTGCTTTCAGCT
>Ga0155659_117_pt14 | contig 5406 bp, 9 predicted proteins | sample RifCSPlowO2_01_FD_107316 | JGI IMG/M metagenome (GOLD analysis project Ga0155659, IMG submission 107316) | Candidatus Kerfeldbacteria bacterium RIFCSPLOWO2_01_FULL_48_11
ATGTGGTCATGCGTCATACGAATTCTTGCGTATTAAAATGATGATTGAAGTTTTTCTAATGAGTGTTTCACCGTCCCGTCAACCAGCGTATCGCCGACGAGCATTTTCGCACCGCCGATGAGCGTCGTATCAGTTTCGTGACTCATGACTGCTTGCGCGTTGAGAATACCGGTAAGCTGACGTTCAAGCGCATGAGTAGTTTCAGCAGCCAATGGCCGTGCTGATATGAGCCGAATAGCTACTTTACCTTCGCGCTGATTCGAAATTTCACGTAACGCTGATATAATTTGATTGATTTTCTTCCAACGACGGTGTTTTTTTACCAATGACAGAAAATGCTTGAGCACCTCATTTCGACGTGATTCCGGAGTCTCGTGATACGCATCTAGCAGTGCTACGGCGTATTGGCGCGGCGTAATCTTACGCATATTATTTCATTGACGTAACAACCTCTTCGACCAGGGCGTGGTCAGCCTTGTCATCAAGCTTCTTTCTGACAATTTTCTCTGTAGCAGCTATCACTAACCCTCCGACTTCTTTCCGTGCTTCAGCTACCATCTTTTCTTTCTCGGAGGCTATCTGCATTTTTGCCTTTTCAACTACATCAGCGGCTTCCCGCTTTGTCTCGTCTATTTTTTCCGATTTAATACGTTCTGCCTCCTTTGCGGCACCATCGATGATATCTTGCGCATCCTTACGCGCTTGTAAGAGTTTTTCTTCGCGTGTTTTTTCCGCACCAGTTAACTCACGTTCAATCCGCTTGGCGTCTTCGAGGCTCTTTTCAATCTTCTGGGAACGGTCTGCCATCGTCTTCATTAGCGGCTTGAGAGCAAACCGCCACACAACAAACAATACTACAGAGAAATTGATCAGCTGTGCGACCAACAGTTTCCAGTCGACATGAAATGTTTGGATAAATTCGTCCATAGAATACTCGTTTTACTTCGAGGCTCGTCCCGCGACCGCGGAACGGCCCCGCCTGAAACACGACTATTTAATGCCGAAGGCGATAACCAGCGCGTAAATGGCGATGGCTTCAGCAAACGCTGCTGCGAGCAGCATGGGGACCAGAATCTTACCTGCGGCCTCCGGGTTGCGGCCAATCGACTCCATTGCTTTTGAGCCGATTTTGCCGATTGCTATCGCCGGGGCGATGCCACCGATGGCGATGGCGAATGCTTTTGCGAGTACTGCGATATCCATATGCGACCTTTTGTGGAACCGTCCGGATACGACGTGATGAGGATTGTTTAACGTCGCCGAATCGACCCCATTAATAATAAGCACTTATAAACGACTCATTAATGTTCCTCTGCCGTGGAAGCAACCGTAAAGTACACAAGCGTCAGCATCGCGAAAATTAATGCCTGTATTAATCCTACTATAATCTCCAGGAAAAGGAAGGGTATGGGCAATGCAAAGGCAAAAATGACGGCGATAGAGGCAAGCAACACTTCCCCGGCGAATATATTGCCGAAAAGCCGAAAAGACAGTGAAGCAATTTTTGCCACTTCCCCGACAATTTCAATCAGTCCGACAAAGAATTTAATCGGATTAACAAACACGATAGCTGGATTTGATTTGAGTTTTCCTGGCACTTCAACGAGCGCTTTTATATTAATGAACTTATTGAGATACTTCCAGCCACCGATCACTATAATGCCAAAAACGTTTGAAGCAATGACCGATAGCAGGGCGAGTGCCAGAGTGGTATTGAAATCGGCAGTCGCACCCCGAAAATATGGAATAAATACCTGATGGCCTTCTTCAAGTGTCACATAGCCGATTGATCCAATCCCTGGAAGCATGCCAAGCCAGTTATTAAGCAGAATAAAAAGGAAGATGATAAAAACAACGGGAAATATTTTAAGCGTTTTTTTCCGGTCTCCGGTGACCGAATCAGCTAGCCCCAACGCACCATCTATGATCATTTCAACTGTCCCCTGGAACTTAGACGGAATCGTACGCAACTTCTTCCGGAGTACCATAGCGAGAACGATGAGCGCGGCTACAACAATCCATGAGTTGAGTAGTGAATTAGTTACTGTAAACCCTCCGATCGAAAATACCGGTTCGGCAAAGAGGGTGACTTCATGGCTTACTTCTCCGGTGGCTGTTTCCTGAACCTCCGTGGAAGCTGATTCGCCGCCAAACAATTCCTGTTCGGCTTGGAGAATTTCTTCATTTGTTACTTGTTGTGTTTCCATTGTTTTTCTTGTCATTCTTTTCCATTTCCTTCATATAGCGAGTTGAGATGCGGACGATAGCAATAGTGGATAAAATCATTGCCATGGCCGTAATGCCTATGAAAAAGATCGGGTCTGTGTCAAATCTTTCATCGAGCCAGCGCCCCACGTAGAGCGCTATCACGATGGGGGCGGCTATGAGACCGGTTACCTCCCCGAACAGCTTGAGCGCCGGCTCCCACCAGGGTACGTTTTGGCCATTTTCTAACATAGTCGTCAAGCGCATTATTACCCAAGTTGGCTGACATACTAATACAAATCTTATTATAAATCAAGACCCCCTGATTCACCAAGGGGGCATGTTTTTACTTTTTAGCTAACATTAGCGAATTTGTTTTAATAAAGAAGAAGCCCCGGGAAAAACCAGGGGCTAAAGAACGGATCGTGCAACGGGCTACACTTCGATGACTTCAGGGGCGAGTATTACTCCCCCCTGAACCAATGCCTTGTGGACCTCGCGAACGAGATCGGCAACGAGGCAACCAGGATTCCCGGCAGCGAAACTATTCACAATGATCCCGGAAACCACGGGAGGCAAAGCGCCGCACTTCAGATGGTCTTCGGCAAGCTTCGTGCAGATCTTGTCTACCTCCCGCTCATCACGATCGAGGGGTTGTAACGCGCTTGTCCCCGTGAGGGGCAGTAAATCGAGTTCAATGGTACTCCCAACCTCCCTCGTTCCTGACGAGGTGATGGCGTCACACAGCATTCGTGTGAGCTCAGGTATTCCGACAACCTTAGGCATGGATAAGCCTCCGAGAGAGCCTATGTGTGAATTCGCGTGAACATCGTGAACACTCATGGAAAGGATCCTTTCTGGGTTTGTTTTTACTTCTCCAAAAAGAATATGCCCATGATGGAATGGCGTCAAGGATGTATCTAGAGCAGAATACCACTATTTTCCTAGTCCCGAAATAGTATTCCTTCTTTTGAGTAGATCTTGGTGGCAATAACAATTGCTGTGACAGCAAAGAACAGGAGCGAACCAATCGTAATAAGTATGTGGGTGACATCAAAGACGCCCAGCAAAAGTTCTTTAACAACGAATACGGCATTGACGCCAGGCACGATGAATAGTGGTTCTGTTGGCTTAAAGTCGGGAATTGAGTTTACGATAGCGATGGGAAAGATAGCAACCAAATAAAACGGTGATATGTAATTTTGGGCTTCTTTATAGCTCTTAGCAAAAATAGCCACGGAGAGCAGCATGCCTGCGAACATAATTGCGAGAATAATTCCAACGAGCAGCATGATTCCAATAGCGCCTATGCTCAAATCGATGACAACTTCGTCGCCAAGCAAGCCAGACGGCGGGAATGCTTTGAAAGCAGTATAGAGCGATCCGAGTGACAGAATAATGGTGACTGTCGAAGTAGTGGCAACGGCTAAATACTTACCCATCACTAGTTTAAACCTTGAAACTGGAACGAATAATAGCGCTTCGAGCGTTTTCCGTTCCTTTTCCCCTGCCGAAACGTCGATAGCGATATACATACCGCCAGTGATGGCAAATATAACGAGAAACATAGGCAGAAGAAATCCAATGAAAAACCCTCCGCGTTCTTGGGTGGTGGCTGTGTCTTCTGGAGTCGGAATAATGCTCATGAGCGCCTCCGGTGGTATGCCTTTCGTTCCGAGCCGCTGCGCCGCCGACTGCTGATTAAATACCTGAAGCATTACCATCACCCGCTGTGATGCAGAAGAAGAATCAACATTTGAACTCTTATGGTACACCTTGATTTCCACCGGCTTTTCGGCGGAAAAGTCACTTTCAAACGTTTCAGGAATGCCTAAGTAGATGTTCAGCGACCCGTCGTCAATTTTCGACTCGAATATGTCAGGCGGCACTTCGCTTAATTGAAGCTTGTCCTGCGATTCAAGGTATGAGATCAACGTCGGTGCAGACTGCTTCGAATCCACTGCGATGGTGATAACCTTTTCTTCAGCCCGTTTGATAGTGTACTCCTGGAGTTTGAATGTCCCAATGAGAATGACGGGCATGAGCACGATTGGCATCAGAACTGCCGTCAACAGCGTCCTGCGGTCGCGTAAATTGTCGAGTAATTCTTTTTTCCAAACTGTATAAATTTCCTTCATGTCATTTCTTCTTACCCGCTTTTGCGAGTTGCTCAAGTTCACGGGCACGTTCGGTGCTTTTTGCCTCGTCATCTCCCACAATTTTTATAAATGCGTCCTCGAGGTTGGCAGCACCGGCCCGTTGCAATACTTCGCTCACCGACCCAGTAGTGACAAGCTTGCTGCGGTGGAGAATTGCTACATGGTCACTGAGCTTCTCTGCATCATGCATGTTGTGCGTCGATAACACGACGAGCTTGCCCATCTCGCGAGCATTTTTCATGAATCGCACCACCGTCTGTGATGCGAGAACGTCCAGCCCCGCAGTCGGTTCGTCGAAGATAATCACCTTCGGGTCATGCACTATCGAGCGCGCGATGGCTACTTTCTGTTTCATGCCGGTGGAAAATTTACCCGCCCGACGATCCGCAAACCGACCCATATCAAGAACGTGGATCAACTCGTCAATGCGCTTCTCGAGCTTTTCTCCTCCTAACCCATAGAGTTCACCAAAGTAACGCAAATTCTCACGTGCCGTAAAGCGGTCGTACAGGCCGATATCTGCAGTTAGTACACCAATATTCCTACGGACATCCTCCGGGTTCTTCCTAATATCAAACCCGGCAACTTCAGCAGTGCCGCCGGTCGCCTCCAGTACGGTGGCAATAACCCTGATCGTGGTAGTCTTCCCGGCGCCATTGGGCCCGAGTAAACCGAAAATCTCACCCTCATGCGCTTCGAATGAAATACTGTCAACAGCAACAATATCGCCGAATCGCTTGGTAAGGTTTTTAACTACTAACATGTATAATCCTTCAATACTGGAAAACAGGTACGTTTATATGCTTCAAGCAAACACCACAACAACGAGAAATAACACAAAAAGAATAATAGCTTGAGTAATGGCAAAGTGGACTGATTTCACGTAGAGGTTCCTCACTACCCCTGCTACAATTGTCGATGACCCGAAGAAAACCAAATAAAATCCATAATTCACGTTGTCGCTCAATTCGGTGCCGAGTTGGAACTGGCCGCGTAACACCAGAAGCCCGAAAATTGTCATGGCATACCCCACGATGCCCAG
>Ga0155659_113_pt7 | contig 4567 bp, 6 predicted proteins | sample RifCSPlowO2_01_FD_107316 | JGI IMG/M metagenome (GOLD analysis project Ga0155659, IMG submission 107316) | Candidatus Kerfeldbacteria bacterium RIFCSPLOWO2_01_FULL_48_11
GAATGCTCGCACGGATCGCAAAAGATGGTTGGACCTTCAATTGCGGCCCGGAGATCGAGTTTTTCTACTTCCGCGACTCGAGTGGGACGGAACTGCTCGATCACGATGGGTACTTTGACTACTCGACAGTGGATGAGGGTGCGCGTCTTCGCAAAAAGGCAGTTGTCGCCCTGCAACAACTGGGCATCCAGGTGGAGTGCTCGCATCATGAGGTCGCACCGTCGCAGCACGAGATTGACCTTCGTTACCAGCCCGCGCTCACCATGGCTGATTTCGCCATGCTGTACCGGTTTGTGGTGAGGGAAACCGCACTCCAAGGCGGTGCATTTGCCTCGTTCATGCCGAAGCCGATATTCGGCCAGAACGGTTCTGGTATGCACACGCATATGTCACTTTTCAAAGATGGCAGGAATCTCTTCTTCGATGAGAGTGACACGGAGTTCCACCTCTCGACAATGGCTCGTCAGTTTATCGCCGGTATCCTGAAGCACATCCCCGAGATGACCCTCGTGCTAAACCAGTGGTTCAACTCGTACAAGCGGCTCGTGGATGGTTATGAAGCCCCCGTCTATGTTTCGTGGGGACGTCGCAACCGGTCTTCGTTGGTGCGAGTACCACAGTACCGGGTAGGCAAGGAGAAGGCAACAAGAATCGAGCTTCGTTCGCCCGACCCGGCATGCAATCCGTATTTGGCGTTCACGGTGATGCTGGCAGCCGGATTAAAAGGCATCGACGAGGGATACGAGCTCGCTGAGCCCGTGGAACAGAACATTTTCCACATGGATGAATCAGAACGAGCGAAACTCGGCATTAAGTCCCTTCCCTCCAGCCTGGCTGAAGCGATCAATCTGTTCGAAGCCAGCTCGCTCATGCGTGATGTGCTTGGCAAGCATATCTTTACGTCACTGATCGCCAACAAGCGTGCGGAACAAGACAAGTTCCGTACGCGTATCACTGACGTCGAGCTGGCCGAGTACTTGCCGATACTGTAGGTTATCTTCACAGGTACCTCCCCCGCCATCGAGCCCATGCTCGGTGGCGGTTTTCTTAACTTCCCCTATTCTTGACAAAACCCTCCCCTCATGGTAGTATTGCCCGTTGAATAGCAGTACGTTCTTTTTACAATCCACACAGTCGTCAACTGATAACGAAGTATAGGGAATCAACCGCATGAGGAGGGTATTGTCATGTCGACAGACACCGTCGATGTTCTGCAGCTTCCATTGAAGGAAGTTATGATATCCATTTCGGCGCCCCCGCCGAAAAACACACAACTTCCCGAGTTCGACCGGGACACAGAGGCACTCGAGTTACGCCACCGGGTGGAAGCCGCTGGAATTGGTATCAACCCCGACCGCATGAACCTTGGCTTCCCGGCCTCCGGAGAGCAAATCGCAAGCATGCGTTACGGCACCGTGGATCGTCTCATCACGGACCTTCAGTCGTTGGGCTTTCGCCTGACCAAGGCCTGGTGGTGGGATGTGTCCAAACCGGACCAGCCACGGCGCAAATACAAAACCGTCTTTCTTTTCACGCTCGAGGGAGACGAGATTCAACTGTCATCAGTGGACGCCGCATGGTTCGAGCGCCGCTGCCGCCATCCGCACGACAACGTTTTCGTCTGGGCCAACCCCAGACCGAACGGTTCGGGCCCAGAGCTCACTGTCCGCAGCGATTCAATTGAGCTCGCTGGATTGAAACCCGATGAAGCACCACGGGTGTTCACGCGAATGCCCGAAGTGGGTATCTACACCCACGACAATGAGTAACTGGCTTCAACGAAGCCAAAGGCCGGTGTGCATCTCTGATGCGCACCGGCTTCTTCTTATAATTTAACTACGAGCTTCTCTACTCCGCCGAGTATTCGTCAAGCGTCGTGCTCACCGTCTTTTCCTCGCCTTCATGCAATACCTTTATCTCAACGACATCACCCGGCAGATACTGCTGGATCGTCCTCGCCAGACTTCGATCGCTCGATATTTTTTTACCATCAATCTCGAGTATCACATCGCCCTCCACCAATCCTGCAGCTGCGGCCGGGCTATCGGCAAGCACGGCAGGTTCACTTGTGTTATCACCCGCTATGAGAAGTGCTCCGTAATCAACTGATAGATTTTTTTCTTTGGCAACCGCCTCGTTTACCAGCACATACCGCACACCCAGGTATGGGCGAACAATCTTGCCGTACTTCTCTACACTTTCAACGACCTTGGTCGCTTGCTCTACCGGGATGGCAAAACCGATCAGTTGGCCTTCCTGGCTGATAGCCGTGTTCACGCCAATCACTTGACCGGCAAGATTTAATAGTGGCCCGCCTGAATTGCCGAAGTTAATGGCCGCGTCCGTCTGAATGATATCTTCGAGTGTTTCAGATGCGCCGCTGCGGTCACCTGCAGTAATCGTGCGGGATAACCCTGACACGACGCCTTTTGTCACTGAGTTCGTGAATTCTCCGAGCGCATTGCCGATAGCGATGACCGTCTGGCCGATCTGCAGGGAATCAGAATCCCCGAGCTCGAGTGTCGGCAAGTCGGTGGCATCAATCCTCACCAGTGCAAGATCATTAAACGGATCGGAGTCTACCACCGTGGCGTCATATTGGGTACCGTCATTGAGGATCACAGTATACGCTGTTTCTCCCCCTCTGCCTGATTCTGCCACTACGTGTTTGTTCGTGACGATTAAACCGTCTTTGGAAATAATAAAACCCGTGCCTGCGCCGACCTGTTGCTCACCTTGGGGCGCGGGGAAATTGAAGAAGAAATTGTCGAGCGGCGACGTGGATTCCTGTAGCTGGCTTAAATCCTCTTTCACAACGATACTGACGACTGCGGGACGCGCTTGTTCGACGACATCCACTGTCGCAGAATCTTCCTCGACCTGGATTGTTCCCCGGCTCAGAATGCTGCTGTCATCAGGTGAGGATGGTGAAGTATGAAAAACGTTCTCCTGAATCCACGTCCCTACTGTCGGGTTGGAGATGGCGTATACACCACCTACAGCTCCGGCAAGTGCGCCTATGACGATACTGACGATAACAACGGCAGCGAGTATGTTCTGACTATACATTTTCTCGATATTTTTGTCTTCCATAAAATGATTAAAAGTAATACATATGGCACATATTTAAAAGTTGCCACGTTTCATTATATACTACTGATATTGGGTTAAGCAACTTTCATATGCTTCAGTCGGCTGCCACATGCACTCTCCACTAAAACAACCGCAACGAGTGACATTTACACAGGCATACTCATCCCTGTATTCACACGTGGTCACCTGATCTGACACCGCATCTCGCAGCCCGCAGAGGTGGTTCGAACATCCCCAGACAATGCAGTCATCATCCCGCACGCAACCCGTCGTCAGCGGGCGGTTAGTCACCCCGATATTCTGGTTGGCGACTGCTCCGGAGTCGTCAGCAGTAGTTTTTTCCTTATTGCGTACAACGAAATAAACGCTTACACCGAAAAGTAAGAAAACGCTTACAGCAATAATAACGGCCATCAGTCGTTTTTGGCGGTCGTCCAGCATATTATTTGAGAAGCGTGTCAAGTGATACGAGTGAGTAGCCTTGTCCGGTAAGTGTGGTGATGAGCTCGGGAAGAATTTCTGCGGTGATGCTGTTGCCTGCCTGCATCAGGACGATGGCGCCGTTGCCCGCTTTTGACAGAACCCGCTCGCGTGAAGACGCGGCAGTGCTCTCGCTGTCCCAGTCGAGCGCATCAACTGTCCAGGTCACCGGGCAGTACCCCTCTCCCGTCACTGTTTCAAGAACAACATCATCGATGGATCCGAACGGCGGACGGAAAAACGGTTTCGAAGTAGTGCCGGCAACAGCAGTAATTCGTTCGTCCGCTTCTGCAAGCTGCTCTTGAATGCCGCTCTCAGGCAAGTCAGTGAAGCGAATCAAGCTATTACCATAATTGTATATGGGAAACCCGGCGGAGGATATTTTCTGTACTAACTCAGCATTCTCTGAAGCAACGTCGCCAGTCGCAAAAAATGCCGCAGGTGTACCCCCAGCTTTTAAGGCTTGGATGACTGCGTCGATCTCGCCTTCACGGATTGTGCCGACGTTAAACGTCAGTGTCATCTCTTTCCTTTCTCCTGAACCGCGGGAATACACATTTGAACAGTCTTCGAAGGTGGTCGCACGCTCACCCGCTGGAGTCGAGGTTGACTGCGTATTGACGTTGGCACCGTTAGTATTCACTGCATTTACTGCGTTAACGTTGATAGCATTGATCCCACTATTCGTTTCATCTTGCAATGTTTCGTTCACGAGTTGGTTGAGATTGTTTTCTTTTCCACCGCCAAAAATAGCCCGTGCTATCAGGTAGATGAGCACGACTGCCACCACGATGAGCAACAATTTCCCAACCCGAAACCCTGACTCCCCCCGCGGCCTTCGATACCCTTGGTACCCTTGATAAGGCGTCATATGTCTTCTAGCAGCTAGTGATTTACACGTACATAGTATACCAAAAACGGTTTGACGGCTACAACACAGTAACAGCTGTCTTTCGGCACACTTCGATGGTTAGACAGTTGGATCAGGAACGCT
>Ga0155659_114_pt1 | contig 4218 bp, 6 predicted proteins | sample RifCSPlowO2_01_FD_107316 | JGI IMG/M metagenome (GOLD analysis project Ga0155659, IMG submission 107316) | Candidatus Kerfeldbacteria bacterium RIFCSPLOWO2_01_FULL_48_11
ACCCAGCGCAATCCTCTTTTTCCTCAAAAGCAGAAGTATTAACTTGCGCCTGTGCGTCTCTGACAAGAATACGCTTTACGCCGAAAGGCTCGGAATGAACTATTCTTCCATACTCGACCGAAACTTCTAATTTTCTCATCGGCACCCTGCTTACTCCCTCAAGTCTGATACATTGCGATTCGCCGGTCCTTACAGTAGCTCTGGGGACAAACTCGACGTAATATCTATTTTCAAAAACTCCAAGTCTTACTTGTATTTTTTTACCATAACCGAAACTGCCATAATCGGAAAGGTGGTAGAAGCGCCAGAATGCAAAAGGAATTGCCAGTATCGCCAATGCGATCACAATCTTTATGAGAACACGTTTCGCGTTGTGACTTACGTGCAAGTCTCTATGCAGCCCTATCTGAGAATTTTGCTGGTTGTTAGGAATATTTTGCTGGCCCATACTTTTGTACCTATAATCAATAAATCTTCTGCACCCTTCCCACCTCGCCCGTTTCGAGCCGTACTTTGATGCCGCGGGGATGAACTGACGAGGGAGTGAGAATGTCTCTAACAACACCCTCGGTTAACGTGCCCGTAGGCTGGTCTTGTTTTTGGACGATAGCGACGCGCAAGCCCTCATAAATGTGTTCGCGCATTCTTCCGTCCCATTCAGTCGGTGTCATATGGCTCAATCGTACGCTTTTGCAGGGAAAAATCAATCATAAGTATGATTTAAGAAAATCTCATTGGCTATTGTTTAGTCCGTTTAGACTGGTATACTCAAAGACACTATTGTACAGCCAGTTCAAAATAAATGAGAATGATTTTCGATATCTCAACACATGAACGACATTAGCGTACAAAATTTGGTAAAAAAATTTCCTTCCCCCGACGGGAAAGACGATCTTGTCGCGGTGAACAATATTTCCTTCGAAGTTCATCAAGGGGAAGTATTCGGTCTACTCGGCCCCAATGGCGCGGGAAAGACGACCACGCTGGAAATTATCGAAGGATTGCAGGAACCCACGTCAGGTAAGACATTCATTAAAGGAATAGACACTCACCGTGAAGCTGAAAAAGCAAAGAAAATCATCGGTATTCAGCTCCAATCGTCAGCGTATTATGAGTATTTGAAACTCGGGGAGATCCTCGACCTTTTCGGGCACATGTATGGTAAAAAAGTAGATGTAGACCATCTGCTCGGCATCGTCGACCTGGTGGATAAAAAGAATGCGCTCGTAAAACAGCTTTCCGGCGGGCAGCAACAGCGGTTCTCAATCTGTGCAGCGCTGGTAAACGACCCCGATATCGTGTTTCTCGATGAGCCGACGACGGGCCTAGATCCGTATGCGCGAAGACTTATGTGGGAATTTATCAAAGACGTCAACCGAAAGGGCAAGACAGTTATCCTAACGACGCATTATATGGAAGAAGCGCAGTATCTTTGCAATCGCGTAGGTATCATGAATGGCGGAAATATCGTAGGGCTCGATACCCCGATCAGCCTGATCCACACACTTCCATCCTCGGCAAAAATCCGTTTCGGCGCGCATGAGCATTGTGATATCGAATCACTGAAGGCCATAGACGGAGTGCTCGGTGTGGCGAAAAACAACAGTGACATATACGAACTTCAGGTCACAATGGGAAATGAAGTGCTGCCCAAGCTCTACAAATGGGCGGAGCAGCACAGTGTGTTCATGGAAGATCTGGAAGTGATTTCGTCGAACCTCGAAGACGTCTTTCTCGGCTTGACGGGTAAGAAGCTAGTACCATAATTCTATGTGGAGACTTTTCTGGGCCAATATCAAGATGACGTTCCGTGACAAGCAGGCGATATTCTGGTCGCTTGTCTTTCCACTCATGTTTATTATTATTTTTGGACTTTTTAATTTTGAACGGATGGGCGACGCGAAATATATAGCGCTCGATAATGCTCAGACAGACACTTCGAGTCAGTTTCTCGAAGGGTTCACAAACATAGAATTCCTAAAACGCCAGGAATTTACCGGTACACTTGATGAAGCGAAGACTCAACTCACGGATGGAGATATTGATTTTATCCTTGTCATTCCCGAACTATTTCGTATACCGAAGGTAGGAGAAGATATACCCGGTATGCCGCCCATCGCGGTGTACTATGATGAGAGCAATATCACGGTAAACCAGGTGGCATTGAGCGTAGTCGACAAGTTCGTCGACTCGATGAACATGCAGATGGCGCAGACTCCACAGCTTTTTACCTACCAGTCGGAGAGCATTCAGACGAAGGACATCAAGTATATCGACGTCATCATGCCGGGCATTTTAGGCATGGCGATCATGATGTCAGCTATCATCGGTATTTCGACGGGCATTACGCGCTACCGGGAGTGCAAACTGCTCAAACGCTTGTCAGCTACGCCGCTGAAGGTGCGTAATTTTCTCGTCGCTGAAGTCTTGAGCTATCTTGCCGTCAATATACTTCAGATTACCCTCATTATTCTTTTGGCTCAGCTTGCCTTCAAAGTAAATGTGTATGGAAGTTATGTTCTCCTCTATGTCATTTGCATTATCAGCAGTATCATTTTTCTGAACATTGGGTTTGCTGTCGCTGGATACGCGAAGAATGTCAAAACGGCAGAGTCGCTTTCGCAAGTTATCACAATGCCGATGATGTTTTTTTCCGGAGTGTTTTTCTCCACTGAAACTTTACCTGGCATTGTTGCCCGCATCGTTGAGTATCTGCCCTTAACTCCTGTCATCGAGGCGCTTCGCGCCGTTTCACTGGATGAGAAGGGGCTTGTCGACATTTGGGTACAGCTGGCGTTCATGGGCGGCTGGATCATCGTATCCTTCGCGCTGGCATGGAAAGCGTTTAAGTTCAAGGACTAAGCAGTCAATTTGTCGGTCTGCTTGGTATCTGTTACGGTGTATATATAAATACTAACGAAAGGACATTGTATGAAAGAAACAGCCTCGAACGATACGAAAGGTACGAAGAAGATTTTCGACAAAATTTCCCAGCATGCGAAGGGGATGAAAGCGAAATACGATCAGATGAATCCGGCGGGACAGCAGAAGGTGAAGAAAGCTGCTCTTGGAGCGCTTGCGATGCTTGCGGCTATCGGATTGTTTAAGAAGATACGGGGGAGAAACAAAGGCGAGTAGCGATACAAGGCAAGATTCCAAATGTGAAATAACAGGCACTGGCCAGGGTTGACCCTGTTAGAAAATGTACTGGGACCGTATTGCTAAATTGATGCTCTAGTTTTTCCGCGAACCTTTTGTACCCATAAAGTTGATGTGAACATTTCCTAACAGGGTTGACAAACTGGTCGGAATGCTTTATAGTGCGCGGTCATGTGATAATGCTGAAATATGCATTCACCCATCTGACCGCGGCGTTTTTTATGCTCGCGATGACCTTTAACAAACAACATCATTTCATAATGTCTTCCACCCTCTTGGTGAAAGGAGTACGTCTTGCCGAGAAAGCCAGACTTCAGATCCATGGAGATTCCAGAAGTGATTCTCCCATGGACAGGGAAGGTGGATGGCGATGATGCGGGATACCGCGATGTCGCTGTTTCATCTCTGGATCAGGAGGATCCCGATCCACTTGTGGGTATCTGTTGCCCACTTTCTTATTACCCCGTGTACGCCGATGGACCCGCACCGCGGATCTGCCTGGCGTATGATGGTGGGCTGGGCGCATCGAAGACCATGTTGGTACGCACACCAGTAGAAGCGGCGATTCATCGCGCCAACCATGTACTTCACATGTACGGACGCCGGCTGCTCATTCTGGACGGGTTTCGTTTCATGGAGACCCAGAGGAGGTTGTGGCAGTACCTCTTTTTCCAGATTCTCGGTGACCGACAGTACAACCAGGTCACCACGACCGAATTCCTGCGGATGGGTATGCGGGCGGACGACATTGGTTCGTTTGCCGCGCTCGCGCAGAACGATCGTCTGGCAGAATACCATGACCTGCTCATGCGTGAGAAGGCCAATGATCTCCTGCGGGCATCGAGAGAACTGCACATCACCATCGATCAGGCGGCACTGCTCTTCCTGACCTTTGTCAGGAATCTGGGGAACAACGATCTCGAGCTGGATGTCACATCCAACACGGCCCACGGAGGAGGCGGCGCGATCGATGCCATCCTGGTCGACGCAGAGACCGATGAGCCCACATTGCTCGGCGTCCCATTTGACTATGCCGGCACGCCCTCAGCGATGCGGTTC
>Ga0155659_104_pt1 | contig 3623 bp, 3 predicted proteins | sample RifCSPlowO2_01_FD_107316 | JGI IMG/M metagenome (GOLD analysis project Ga0155659, IMG submission 107316) | Candidatus Kerfeldbacteria bacterium RIFCSPLOWO2_01_FULL_48_11
TGCTGCCACTGACAATGACTTCGAAATGAAGGTGGGTTCCCGTTGACCTGCCAGTAGTACCCACCATGGCGATGGTCTGACCTTTGCTTACCTGCTGGCCAGGTGTGACAAAAATTTTACTCGCATGACCATACAGAGTTTTAAGTCCGCCACCGTGATTAATAATGATATGGTACCCGTACCCATAGGTCTGATAACTTACGTATTCCACTGTGCCGTTTTGGGCAGCCCATATCGGTGACGAATAATCACCCTCGATGTCGACGCCAGTATGACGGTACCGAAAGTACTGATTTATCTTGTGTCCTGATGTCGGCCAGAGGAGGTTTGCACCAGAAACTGCTGGAGCGCCGGCAGGAATAGGGCCGCTCGCAAATTGCGTTCCCGCTAAACGTGTTGGCACCGGCGTTGGTGGTGGCGCAGGAGGCTTTCCTCCCGGAATGAGTAAAATTTGGCTCACATCTATCGCTGACGCATCAACAAGCTGGTTGTATTCCAGGATGGAGTCTTCGCTGACGCCATATTTTTTTGCAACGCTTGATATTGTATCGCCCTTCCCCACCTGGTGTGATACGCCGTCTGACGGTAAAATAGTCAACTGCTGTCCTGGCTTAATGAAATCACGTTCTCCGAGACGATTTTCCCAGAGAAGTGTATTGGTCGAGATATCGAATTTCTCCGCAATAGTGCTGACAGTATCGCCTCCCTCGACAATATAGTATTGGACTCTCCTTGTTACGAGATTTGGGCTTGTCGTTGTTGTGAGTGTCGGTTTGACCACGGCACCACTGGTTTCGGTGATGGCGACTTGGGCGGCGTCATCCACTATTGCCGTGGCGGTGCTTTTTGGACTGACACTGCTAAATTCGTCCAAGTAGGAAATGGGTTTCTGCGCCGGTTGGTCGATGGTCTCAATAACTTCCTCATCAAGGTCTGCGGGCACAAGATCAGAAATAATCATGTTCTGTCCGAGCGTTTCCGCTCGCAATGCAGAAATGCGCGTGTTTGCAATAATGACAGTCACCGTAATGAGTATAATGATGACGTGCGCGACACCCTTTTTCGTAAGTACAAAGACGAATTTATTTCTCGCAGGTGAAAAGAAGTCGGAGAGCCTATTTTTCACAACGAGGTACCAACGATAGAGATGTACCAGTACAAACCTGAAAAGCAGTCTGCTTATGTATCTTATAGGGCCAATAAGCCCTAGACCCAGAAATGCGCCAAAGCCACGCGTCAAGGTCCATCCCCCTTTCAGGGTTGCCCGTAACGTGGTGATCAATACTTTTTTGATTCGGAGACTTATAGGGGTGTTTTGTATGACTTTAAAAGCACCGTCAAGTCAAAAAAGAGCATATCATTGAAATATATCTATGTCAATGTGAAGCAGGTTAGAGGGTCGGCGAGTTTACGGATTCATGAATGACGGGTTGGCTGGATTGACACTCCGGTGAGGGGGGTGTTAGATGAGAAGAGCAGGAGGAAAAGGTCGAAGTGCGCTATACCTTAGTAAAGTAAGAAATAGCGATATGAACAAAGCCTTAATAGCCTCATTCGTCCTCGCCGTCATTATCGGCGCAATGGTTTTTGCTGTGATTGGTGTCGTGAACAACACTGCTCAAGCGGCTGAAAGGACTGGTAATCCAGAACAGTGTACTCGTGTATGCGTTCTGATGATTTCAGGTACATGTGCCGCAACCAAGATGGTTGATTGCCCGAGCTACCATTAGCTCGTACTGAAGGTTTCCCAAACCAAATTTCAAACATCAATCTCAATACCTCGCGTACACATGCGGGGTATTGACTTTTTAAGGTATTTCGGCGTAAGGTAGGTAAGGAAACGATACTAAAAACGCATCATTACCAACACGGGTGAGCGCTACTGCGCTTGCTTTACGATGAGGAGATACCATGGACAGAGTCATACTCGTTATTGCGGGTGTTGTCATCGCCCTGATCACTGGTTCGTGCGTCACTACACGCCCAGGACCGTTCCAGGATTACCAAATCCTGTCGATGAACGTGTCATCTGCTGACACGACTACCGTTCTCGAGGCGATGAACATCTTCGCCGCACTTGACACCTTGTCTCTCCAAAGCCTCGAAATGTGTCGAGACATGGAGAGCGTACGCCGCCTCATGGATCGCTTCCAGAAGGCTAACCCTCAGCGCTGGGAATTGGTCCAGACAAGACTGGCCTACTGTCGTCAGAAGGGCTACGGTCTCTTGAACTCGGATGTACGAGTACGCATGGTGCTCGCGTACGGCCCTCCCGACATAGAGTGGCCAGACGACAAATGCACATGTTCGTCTAAACCAGGAGCCTGCCCTACGTGGGTCTATACCTGGCGTCGTGGCGGGGTATACCCCAATGGTAAAACCCTCGTATGTGAGGGTGATCCTGGGAAGACCTTCCCGACGCGCGTACTGATGCAGCGAGATCTCGCGGCACCAGAGATGGGTACCCTGTACCCGTTCGTTCTGCCATACACATTGTTGTATGGTGATGCTGGGAACTTTGCTGTCGGGCTTGAAGTGTCAGCCAACGAGCTGAGCCAGCGAACACTCGAGGAAGCAATCCTTCGCTTCGAAGTGCGGGTGTATAAGCGGGACAGCGTATCATGCGGGCCGTTAGTCACGACCCTCCATGATGCGATCGACCTCCAGGAGCTGCGTGCTAAGCTCGCCGTAATTGATTCGACCGACTGGAGGTATCTCGGAGCTACGACGTACATCGCATGCCCTCTTCCACCGGGTGACTACCGACTTTTTGTGAAGGCCTGGGGCGACGAGAAGAACAACGGTGAGACCGAGTGCGACGTCACGATTGACGGGGATACCACCATGAGTGAGCTCGTTCTGGTCCGAACTATCAGCGGCACTGGGTATGATTCCGGCGTTGTCAGCGCAGGGCAGAACTTCTATGCTGTGGCGCGGACAGAGTTCGTGCCTGGAATTACAGTGGGTGCACGGCTAGAGTTTATTCTGCCCCCTGAGTTCAAACATCGGTTTTTCGCTCAGGGCGCCCTCATCCGAATACCGGAAGGGCCGCGGAAGGAGCGAACCTCCGAGCATGTGAGTTCTCTGCCGATCTCGTACTGTTCTGATGAGAACGGTCGTCCATACGGAAACTCGGTGTATCCTACGGATTTCTTCGTTGACCCACCTACCAGTCGCGATATGGTTTTCAGCCAAGTGTACAAGGTGACCGACAACAACGTCGTTCTCTTCCAGTCGGTAGTATTAAACCGGCCTACGGGACTGTACCTCTTCCGTGTGTCTATCACCAGTACAGACGGGAAAATCCTTGATCATCGTGATCGCTACCTGCGAATCATTTCACCTGCTCTGATGCAGCTCAGCGCAAAAGGGTAGTCATCACTCACTCAAACACACGCACATTCATCTTTAGACCGCCGGCCCATTGATTTGGACCGGCGTTTTCTTATTTATAAGAAGACTCCCCGCACTCACGTGAGGCGGGGAGATTGAGCATTGTTCGAGAAAGTGGTTACCGCAGGATGATTTTCCCTGCGGGGCCGACGTCGGTTTCGACGATTGAGAATGTCCCGTTGCACGGGTTCGGCGGGTCGCCGGTCCGGACGTACGAAATCTCCTCGAGC
>Ga0155659_101_pt5 | contig 1870 bp, 3 predicted proteins | sample RifCSPlowO2_01_FD_107316 | JGI IMG/M metagenome (GOLD analysis project Ga0155659, IMG submission 107316) | Candidatus Kerfeldbacteria bacterium RIFCSPLOWO2_01_FULL_48_11
ATGTTTTCTCAGAAGATGGGGAAGGCATCGCAAGGCAGTATTATCAACATCGGCTCGATCTACGGGGTTGTTGCGGCAGACAAAAGAATTTACGGCGATTCAGGGCGTAATTCTTCCGAGATCTACGCCGCCACCAAAGCCGGCGTTATCCATATGACGAAATATCTCGCTGCGTATCTCGGCGATAAAAATATCAGGGTCAACAGTGTGTCGCCGGGAGGAGTTTTTGCCGATCAAAAGCAGTTTTTTATCGACAATTATGTAGAAAAAACCCCCCTTGGGAAAATGGCGCAGCCAGATGACATCGCTCCCGCACTGCTCTTTCTTGCATCTGCCGACGCGCGGTATATAACCGGACAAAACCTTACCGTGGATGGCGGCTTTAGCCTTAATCAATAACAGTATGAAAAAAAATTTACTCGCAAAGCTTGGCATCGGACGCGATAAACCGACGTTCATTATTGCGGAAGCCGGCATTTGTCACAATGGCGACATGGGGATCGCCATGCGCATGATCGACGCCGCTAAGAAGGCAGGAGCGAACGCAATTAAATTCCAAACGTATGTTACGGAAAAAAGGGTGAAGGCAGGAAGCCCCATATTCGATATTTTGAAGAAGTGCGAACTTTCTCCTGAGAATACGAAGGAGCTAAAAACGTACGCAGATTCCGTCGGCATCATTTTCTTTTCGACCCCCTTTGATGTTGATAGTGTATTCCTTCTAAAAAAACTTGGAGTGCAACTGATGAAGATCGCCTCTTTTGATCTTGTGAATAAACAGCTCTTAAAAGCGGTCGCTTCGACGAAAATTCCCATCATTATCTCGCGCGGCATGGGAAACAAAAAGGAAATAGACGAGGCCCTCGCGATATGCAAAAAAGCGGGTGTGAAATTCGCTCTATTGCACTGTGTTTCCGCATATCCTACGCCGAAAGACGGGGCGAATTTAAGAGCTGTGCACACACTCCTTGAGGCCTATGAATGTCCGATCGGTTATTCCGACCATACACTCGACATCACCGCATGTCTCCACGCGGTAGCCGCGGGAGCGACGGTGCTCGAAAAGCACTTTACACTCGATAAGAATATGGAAGGACCCGATCATAAGCTCTCCGCCGACCCCCGCGAGCTCGCCTCGCTCGTTGCGGGTGTTCGTGATGTTGAGAAAATGCTTGGCACAGGAAAGATAGAGTCGCTCGATGTGGAAAAAGGAACTCGCATGTATCGTAGACCTTCAAAATGAATTTCAAAGTTGCAACACCGATCTCGACTCTTTTTCAAAAGGCATCTTCGGCGCAGATGGGGAAGATACTCTCGTTATCGGATGTTCTGGAAGAGAGAGACAGAGGCATCGCGTGTGAAAGCGATCTTCCCCGCATATTCCACTGCGAACTCAGTGTCGTTGTGAAGTGGACGGAAGAAGAAATAAATCATGTCGCCGAGCTCGTTAGATCGCAAAAGATCCTGCTCGTGTCATTTCATGTCCCTTCGTGCTTCGAGAAGCCACTCATCGAGAATGGGGTGTTCGTCCCCGTGGGCACACGCATACGTGAAGAGGAGATGCTGAAAAATGCGAAAAAAAATGTTGCGGATCTTCGAAAAATAATAGGCAACAAGGTTGAGGTCGCCATTGAGAACAATAACTATTTCAAGACCGGAGCGTATGAATCCGTATGCGAGCCGCCATTTCAGACTGCGCTGTGTGAGCATATCCCATGCGCGCTTCTTCTCGATATCGGTCATGCCGAGATAAGCGCTCGTCATATGGGCACGGCACTAAATGAATACATTGTCGGTCTGCCGCTCGATAAGGTGCGTCAAATACACCTCAGTGGTATTACGCGAGGAGAGAAGGAAAATAAAGACAGTC
>Ga0155659_117_pt8 | contig 1794 bp, 3 predicted proteins | sample RifCSPlowO2_01_FD_107316 | JGI IMG/M metagenome (GOLD analysis project Ga0155659, IMG submission 107316) | Candidatus Kerfeldbacteria bacterium RIFCSPLOWO2_01_FULL_48_11
CATTATTGCAATGTCTTCGAGTGCTTGATGCGTTGCACCGTCAGGCCCCACTGAGATCCCCGCATGTGCCCCAATGATTTTTACATTAGCTTTACTGTAACAGATTGATACGCGAATTTGATCCCAATTCCTCCCTGGGGAGAAAACTGCATATGAAACAATAAACGGAATTTTTCCTGCTAGTGCAAGACCGGCACTGATTCCCGCCATATTTTGCTCGGCCACACCTATTTCGAAGAATCTTTCTGGGAACGAATTCCGAAATACGAGCGATCTTGTCGATTCAGTTAAATCGGCACACAAAACCACCACGTTCCGGTTTTTCTTTCCAGCCTTTACAACGCCCGTACCGTACCCATCACGCATCGGCACCAATTTTACTCCCCGTGAAAATACACTTGGTGATAGATATAACTTATTCATGCTCCGAAGTGATTTTACCTTTGAGCGTCCTCAATGAATTTAGATCCTTCATTGCGCGTACTGCTTCTTGACCTTCCGGCGGTTTCCCATGCCAGTGAAAGTCAAACTCCATAAAACCAACACCTTTGCCTGGAATTGTATGACAGATAATTGCTACCGGTTTATCCCAAATTGCACGCGCCGTATGGCAGGCATCAATGATCTGTTGGATATTGTGACCATCTACCTCAAGTACGTGCCAATTGAATGACTCGTATTTTTTTCTGAGGGGCTCGATAGGCATGATGTCCTCCACTGGCCCATCTATTTGGATGTTGTTCCGATCAATAAAAGCGGTCAGATTGGCGATCTTATTTTTACCGGCAAACATGACCGCCTCCCACACTTGTCCTTCTTGTTGCTCCCCATCGCTCATGACGCAATAAACCTCATATTTTCTGCCGTCGAGTCTGCCCGCAAGCGCCATGCCAATAGATTGTGAGAGTCCCTGACCTAGCGGGCCGCTAGTATTTTCAATTCCTGGCAATGAACGATTGTGTGGATGACCTTGGAGGCGCGAGTTAATTTTTCGAAGTGTATGGAGCTCTTTTACTGGAAAATAGCCTGCGTGCGCAAGCACTGCATACAGCACCGGAGCGAGATGGCCTGCGGAAAGTACCAGGCGATCTCGGTCGGGCCACTCGGGGCGCCGAGTATCATACCGCAAAACGCAAAAATAGAGTGCAGTAAATACGTCCGCCATATCGAGCGGCCCGGCAGAGTGACCGGAGCCGGCGCTAACGAGCATTTTGATAATATCTTTCCGTATGTGGTTCGCTATCGACTCCAGTTCTGCGATTGAATACGAACGTTTCTTCATAGCGTCAGTATATCACAGGCCAACACTGCGTCGCACTTCGCGAAGTGCTTCAAGTGGGTCCTGCGCCGAAAAAAGGTAGGAGTTCACCGCAAATGAAGTAGCGCCGGCGGCACGCGCTTTTTTCGCCGTATCAGGGGTAACGCCGCCATCCAGCTCGATTGGTAAAAACGGCACCGCAACTCGTATCTGCGCTATACGGTCAAGCATTTCTGTATGAAATTCTCCCCCTTCAAATCCCGGCGTGACGCCCAGTACCAGCACTCTATCAACGACCGTAAAGTACGGCCCGATGCGTTCAAGCGGAGTGGCGGGCGCAATACCGATACCCACTTCCAGCCCTAGTTTTTTCGCTACGGCGATATGGGCGGCAATGTCACCAGACGACTCTATGTGAATGATGATTCGTTTTGCACCAGCTTGGTACCAGTCCTGTATATACATAGTGGGATCCTCGACCATGAGCTGCGCTTCAACAGAAAACTTTGCAAGCTCGGATGGAAATGCTGCTGCCT
>Ga0155659_117_pt7 | contig 1307 bp, 2 predicted proteins | sample RifCSPlowO2_01_FD_107316 | JGI IMG/M metagenome (GOLD analysis project Ga0155659, IMG submission 107316) | Candidatus Kerfeldbacteria bacterium RIFCSPLOWO2_01_FULL_48_11
TCGTATCGACTGCCTTCACCGGGTTGATCACTACCTTTCTCACTGTCATGCCATCGCATACCCATGAACCTTTTTTACCTTCAGTGATCACGGCAATGCCGTCACATACGCGATCCATTCCTCTCACAATTGCGCGATCATTTTCATACGGCACACGGAGCAAAGTCGCAGCTTCGGAACGATTGACTAAAAGTACGCCGACGTTTTTTATGAGTGGGCCGAGCACCCGAAGACCTCTCGAAAGTTCCAGTGCACCAGGATTGAGTGCAACGTGGGTTCTATACTTCCTTGCCATAGACAGAGCTTTCTTTAACAGCGGAATGTTCCCTGCTAGCGAAGAGATATAAAACCACCGTGTGCGGGCTTTCGACCAAGAAACGTCGTTAGGCTGAAGTGTATGACTGACACCACGGTATACGAGAATAGTGCGTTCACCGCTAGAGGTCAAAAAAATAGTCGAATACCCAGTCCGGCCTTCCGGATCTGTAATGACAAAAGGGAGATATATGCCATACGACATTAAGAGACGTTTAACTGACTCGCCAGCGGGATCTAAGCCGACTCTCGTTACGACAGCTGTACGCAGGCCTTGGCGTGAAAAGGTTACAGCAGTATTCGTCGCTCCGCCCCCAACTTCAAAGAGCACATCGTCGAGCTCAACTTTTGTCCCAAACGCGAAACACTCCGCCTGCCCAGTAATAAAGCGTTTATCGCGGATAATGCGGAATCGTTTGCTTACCAGGTAGACATCCTGAGTTGCCTGGCCGATAGAAATTACGTCGTACATATTAGCGTTTCCTTCTCAATACAGTATACACCGCTTTAGTGATGTCAGCAGCAGCAAGATGGTATTTTTTCATAAGCTCAGAAGGTTTTCCAGACTCACCAAAAGTATCCCCTACTCCTATACGTTGAATTGGCACGGGTAGTGCCTCACTCAGGAGCTCCGCTACCGCAGCACCCATCCCTCCAGTAATTTGATGTTCTTCGGCAGTTACTATCGCACCTGTCTTCTTGGCAGAATGTATAATTGTTCGCCGATCAGCTGGTTTGATGGTGTGATTATTTACTACTTCCACGTGAATTCCTTTTGTACGCAAGTTTTTGGCCACCATGAGCGCTTCATACACTAGCGCGCCGCAGGCTATGATAGTAACATCGGTTCCAGGATGATAGATTTCTGCCTTGCCGATCGCAAAGGGTGTTCTGGGCGTGGTAACCACCGGCACCGCTTCACGCCCCATGCGTATATACACCGGTCCTTTGACCTTCACAGCGGCCAATACGGCCTTCTCGGCCTCTAGCGC